>JGI26529J51215_1000003_pt1 | contig 444944 bp, 279 predicted proteins | sample ThiBiot_500_biof_FD_51215 | JGI IMG/M metagenome (IMG submission 51215)
CTCTTTTGAGGAAGAGAAAAAGAAATTTCCTTTCTTGGAAGGTTTAAAAGAACAGGCCTTACAGGCTGAAATGGTTTCTAAATATAAAGGCAAGCTTGTAGAAGCGGATCGTAAATATCATATTATCAACTTCCTTGAAGTAATTGAGAAATGGCCTAAGCCTAGACAATTGACTTTGTTTACTAAATTTGTTTCAGATTTAAAAAATGTATTGTTGAATTTCTCAGGACAAACCCCAGCCCTCCCTCCATCTTCAGATGAAGAAAAGTGATTTAGTTATCCCTTTTCTTCGTAAAGGAAATGTTTCTAAGCGTTACAATCTTTCAGACGAAAGAGTTGGATATTACGTAGTTCCAGAAAAACTATTTGGACCTAAGAACTATTATTACAGATTTACAGCCTATTTAAACGATGTAGAATATTTACTAATTTATAGTTCGGATATTTTAAATAGTAAAAGTAATTTTACTCCTAATTCTTTTATGTATTTAATTTCCATGCTTCCTACGACCTTAGCTCCCAGATCTGAAAGATGGGCATTTTTTATGAAAAAAACTTACAATTTAGAGTATATAACCGGAGGACACATTCCAAGTTAATAAAAAGGTAAAAATTATAAATTGAGTTAATTAGACCCTTAGAAAAAATATCTAAGGGTCTTTTTGTTTTTTATGCGATTTTTAGCTCACGTTCATGGCTATGCTGGAGTTCATTCAGCGGGAGCAGAACGTTATTTAGAAGCTTTATTAGAGTTTTTGGTTGATAAGGGTCATGATTGTAAAGTTTTAACTGCTTCCAATATGGGAGTTGATGGAGAAGTTCGAGGAGGAGTTACTTTAGATACTAAATGTCATCTCCCAGAAGCTATTGAAGAATGTTATAAAGAAACTGATTATGTAATTACTCATTTGGATCTTACTCCTAAAGTAATAGAACTTTGTAGAAAATACAATAAAAAACTTATTTATATTGTTCATAATTATCACAGTATTCCTTACTGGGAAGTTCAGCCTGGTGATTGTTGGATGGTTCTATACAACGCTGAATGGATGGAAAAATATCATGTTGAGCAAATTAAATTTAAACATGATAATACTTTTACTTTAATCCCTCCTACTAATTTTGAGAAATTTCACTTCAAATCTGAAGTATCCAGAGAAGACATTACTTTAGTAAATCTTAATATGAATAAGGGTGTTCTTCAATTTATAGAACAAGCTAAACAAAATCCTCAATACTCTTTTAGAGGAGTAATAGGAGCTTATGGAGATCAAAAGCTAGAAAGACTTCCTAACAATATTAAACTAATTAATCATACTAAAGATATTGTTAATGATGTATTTAAATATACAAAAATTCTCATGATGCCCTCTCTAAAAGAGACTTGGGGTATGGCTGCTATTGAAGCTATGTGTTCAGGAATTCCAGTTATTGCTCATCCCACAGAAGGATTATTAGAAGCTTGTGGAGACGCAGGATTATTTGCTCTGAGAGATAAAACTTATGTATGGAAAGATTTAATTTCCATGCTTATGGAGAATAAAGATCAGTATAATTATTGGTCAGAAAAAGCTCTTAGTAGAGCTAAATTTCTTTATAAAAAAGCTTACGAGCAATTAGAAGAATTAGAGAAGAAATTTTAATGAGTAATTTTGTTTTAATCAGAGCTTTGAAACATACTTTAGATGGTAGTGACGGAGGTTACGGATTTATTCCCCCATTTACTGTAATTGAATATGATGAATATAAAGCTAAAGATTTGGTAAATAGAGGTATTTTTGAGTTTGTAAATTTACCTCCCACTGCTAATTATTTTAGTAAAGTAGAACAAAATATTGAAACTAAAGTAATTACCGTTGAAGAAGTAAAAGCAGAAGAAGCAGAGACTCCAAAAGAAACTAAAAAAGGCAAGAACAAGAAGTAATGCCTGTATACACTGCTATTCAAGATAACTCATCTATAAATTTGTTGAAAACAAAGAAATTTCTTCGTGTAGATGAAACTGATACCTATCTTGATGATATCTTGAAGTTAATGATTCTAGCAGCTAAACAAGCTGCAGATAATTATTGCCAAGCTACTTTTGCAGATACTTTAGGAAATGTTAGTATTCCCGCTGAAGTTGATCTTTGGATTCTTCAAATGGTTTCTCTTAATTGGGAGAGAAAAAGTCCATTTCTAGTCGCTAGTGAATATAAAGATTTGGGCAGTGTAGATTGGGAATATAACTATGACGATTATTTCCATTTGTTAAAAGCTTGGCGTCGTGAGGTTGGCTTTGGTCCATTCTAATATTTTTAACAATCGTGTAAAAATGTATCGTAAGGTGTTGGTTAATACTCCGACTGGAGATGATGAACAGCTTACGCTTATTGATACTTTATGGGCTTCTATTTTAGAAATGCCTATTAAAGTAGTAGATATGGGCCAAAATGAATCTCAAAAAAAATTAATTAAAATTACTTTGAGAGGCAGAAAAGAAATAGATGTTGCAAGAACTGAGTTTATGTGGAACTCATATACTTATCAGCCTATATCCTCTTCTTACCTGGTATCCAGAACTGACACGCAATTTACTGTCATTCTATGCCACAAAATTGATAGTTTAACGGATGGTGTCTAATGAGTGTAACTCCTGATACATATAATATATCCATATATAGAGGGGCTTCATTTAAAAAACTTTTTGAAGTAACTGATAATGAATCTCCGACTCCAGGAGCTATTGACATTACAGGATGTGAATTAAGAGCACAAATTAGACAAAAACCTAATGCAGCTATTATGTTGGATTTAAATACTCCAGATGAGATAACAATCACTGATGCTGCAAATGGAAAATTTAGAATTTTTATTTCTAGACAAGCTATAGTAGATGCTTTCCCTTTTCCTAAAAATGCTCAAGAAAAAGAATATGAATGGGATCTTTTCATTGAATGGCCTAATGGAGAAGATGTAGATTGCTGGTGGCAAGGAAGTGTCTTACTTGATCCTAATGTAACTGATCCTTCAGTTAATTAAGGAATGTTATGGCTGATATCACAATTAATACTACAGAAACTAGGGTAGTAGTAACAGAACTTTCTGAACAAGTTACTAGAATAGTTGTAAGTAATGACCAGCCTGTAAAAATAATTACAGCTTCAACTCAAGGCCCTCCAGGTCGAGATGGAGAAGCTGGTGCTGCTGGAGCCAGAATTTACTCTGAACAATTAATAGGTTCTATTGATGGAAGTAATAAATTATTTAGCACTACTTATCCTTATTTAGAAATCATAGAATTGTCTATTAATGGATTAGGTGGTGAAAATTTTACACCTACTAATACTACAGCTCTTACTCTTGTAGATACTCCTTTAGTAGGAGATATATTAAAAGTAATATATACTTATTAAAAAGATCCTTAACGGGATCTTTTTTTGTTTTACAGGACAAATTTGAGAAAAAAAAGAATTATTCCTCATATTAGAAAATGAGGTTTTAAATGGCTACTAATACATTACGTAGAGAGCAAATTCGAGACGGCGCTATTAATAACGTTAAAATTGGTAGCGGCGCTGCAATTACCAACGACAAATTTGCTACTTTTGTTCAAGATCAAAATTTCGGTGGATTTAAAGCCACCAACATGGGGACTCCCACGGCAGATACTGACGGGGCCACTAAGGGCTATGTAGACGGCGTAGCCAGCGGATTAGACGTTAAGCAATCTGTCAGAGTAGGTTCTACGGCTAACGTAGCAGGCACATACAACGCTACTGGAGGCACTTCTGCTCGCGGTCAGTTTACCGGTATGCCTAATACTCTAGATGGAATTTCTCTAGCTGCAAATAACAGAGTTTTGTTAAAAGACCAATCTACTGGGGCTCAAAATGGTATTTGGGTAGTTTCTACTTTAGGCACGGGCTCAAATGGTGTTTGGGATAGAGCTACTGATTTTGATCAGGATGCTGAAGTAACTGCAGGAGCATTTACCTTTATTGAAGCCGGAACTGTTAATGCTGATACCGGTTGGGTTTTAACTACGGATAATCCTATTGTGATTGGTGGTGGTTCTGGAACGTCTCTAGCTTTTTCTCAATTCTCGGGTGCCGGTTCTATTATTGCCGGCGCTGGTTTAACTAAAACTGGAAATACTATTGATTTTGTAGCTGCAGACACTTCTCTTACCGTAAATGCTGATTCTGTTCAAGTAAATCTTAATGGAACTACTCTAGAAACTTCCTCGGGTCTTCGTGTTCGTGCAGCTGGAATTACTAATAATGAAGTTGCCGCTGATTTGGCTGGTGGTGGTATTGGTGGTGGAGCAGGAACCAATTTCTTTATTGATTGGGTTTATGAAACCCCCTCGGGAAGTATTAATGGAAGTAATCAAGCTTTCGTAGCGTCAAATACTATCTTCTCTGCTACTGGTTCTAGCACGGCTACTACTGATATTATTGTTATTCTAAATGGTGACGTTCAAGATCCCGCGCACTATACTCGTTCGGGAACCACTATTACTATTACTGACGCTCCCCAAACTGGAGATACTCTTCGTTTCATTTATTTCAAATAAGGTCTATTTATGTCTACAAATCAGATTAGTTTAAGACAGCTCCAGCCTGGCTCTACTAGTGGTGTCTATTTGGCTAACTCTGGAGTTGTTGGAATATTAAAATATAACCTTACAGCAACTACTTCACCTGCAGCAGGTAATGACAACACTCAAGGTTATGCACAAGGTTCCTTTTGGTATGATACTACTGCCAAAAGGAACTATTTGTGTGAAAATGCTGCTACTGGTGCTGCAGTATGGAAATCTGTAGGAACTATTCCTTTTTCCCAGGTAACGGGTATTACAGGGACTGCAGATACTACCACTTTTCTTCGTGGAGATGGATCCTGGAATAATACTATTACAGGTCCTATTACAGTTGATAATTATATGGTTATTACTGGAACAGGTTCTGCTTCTGTAACTGCTGGTTCGATGGGTATTTGGAATGTGTCCGGCGATATGATGGCCAACATTCCTACTGGTGGATCTTTTTACGTTCGTATAAATAACACAAATGTATTTAATGCTACGGGCTCTTTAACAACCGTCTATTCCTCTGGTGGTATTTATTTCCCAAGCACTGGCACCATAACTAATACTAATAAACAAATTGCTAGTGTATCAGGTGCCCTTCAGTATAATACTATTTCTAGCACTAGTCATACTTTTACAGTGGTGGGAACTAATGTAGCTACTTTAAATGGTTCTGACTGGAATGTTGGTACTAATACAGGAACAGCATGTAATATTAGTGGTAATAGCACTTTTAAAGCTCTTGCTATTAAGGTTCCCTCAACTGGTTTTGTTGGAATGTATGTTAACAATTCCTTAGTTAGTTCTTTCGAATCTACTTTAGTTACATTAAGCAATACTAATGGTATTTATCTTAATAGTTCTACGGGAACTATTACATCTACCAATCGCCAAATTGCTGGAACCTCTGGTGGTTTAGCTTATAACACTCCTACAGGTGTTGTTCATGAATTTATGATTGCGGGCACAGGTAAAGTTCGTTTTAGTGGAGCTGGATTACTATTTCCCTCTGATCATACTGGTTGGACTAATACTGATTATGGTTTCTATAGATATTCAGGAGGCATTGTTTACAATGTTCCATCTACGTTATCTCACCAATTTGCAGTTGCTGGTGCCAATTATCTTATTGTAAATGCAGGTGGAGCAAGCTGGACTACTGATCAAACAGTATCCGCTTCCATCTCCTCCCTGGTTAGAATTGATTCAGGGTCTATGGTTTACAACGTTCCAACTAGTAAATTGCATTCATTTAGAATTAATAACGTAGAAATTGCAAGAATTGATTCCACTGGTTTAGTAGTAACTAACGATGCCCAGGATTGGTTCGCTTATTCTCAGAACTATTATCATTAATATTTGAAAAAAGGAAATAATTTATCATGGCAATTACACCAAAATGGTTAGCTGATGGACAAGCAGCTGCTACACAAACAGCAATATATACAGTAGGTTCCGATCCAGCAACAGTAGTTGGTGGAATGATTAATTTACATAATACAAATGCTGGTATTCAAGCAGTAACTGTAGCAGTAAATGGAACTGGAACAATTAGAACTATTCATAAATTGTCTCTTCTTCAAAATGATAGTGCTATTGTGGATATTCCTGTATTAAACGCTGGAGATATTGTTTATTTAACCACTACTACAGGTAGTGCTTTAAATTATGTATTTCATGGTGGATTGGTAACAGCATAATATGGCTATTAAAGGCGGAACAAATGGAGGCTATACTGGTGGCAATTTAGGTGGTACTGGTTATGGCCCTAAATGTTATAACACCGGAGGCATTCCGTATTCTACAGGTCTATTTAATAATCGACTTTCTTATGATTTTAGAGTATCTAATACTACTATTTTTTCTTTTGGAACAACCGATGCCACACTCGCTGCTACTAATGGCTTAGCAATTACCTCTTCTACAGGCGGCGTAATTAACAGCGGTGCTACTCGGCAAATATTTGGAAATTCAAGCGGACTAATTCTTAATACTCCTACAGGAACGGCTGTTCAATTAGTCGTTAATGGAAGTGCTATTTTTGGTGCTCAAGCAAATGGTCTATATTTTTATACCGATACAGGTTCCCCACCCTCAGGACAGATTGGACTAAATCGTTCTTCAAGTGTAAACTTAATCGCTTCTGTTCCTACAGGGGGTTCATTTTGGGTAAATTATAATAACAGTATTGATACTGGAATTTCTACTGCGAGTATTTTATTTGGATTTAATGGACAAACAAGTACTATAAATTCTAGTTATAACGTTATTGCTAGAATGACTGGTGGAAGTATGGGATATAATGCGCCAGCTGGGAGCCACATCTGGCATATTGCGGGTTCACAATATGGAGCCCTAAGTTCTAGTCTTTTAACATTGGCCAATACAGACGGCATTTATATGGCACATACTGGAGGCACAATTACTGCTGCTAATAGGCAATATGCAGGAACGTCAACTGGTTTAAATTATAATGTGCCTACTTCTTTGGCACATACTTTCTTGGCCAATAATGTAACGCATGCTGTATTAAATGCTAGTGGTGTTAGAGTTCCAAATGCCTTGCAATTCTTGGGAACTACTTCAGGTGGTTCTGCAATGAATTTGGCAACAATTACTTCTAACAACGTAATTGTTTATGGTCCTAATGGAACTAGCCAATACACAATTGCAGCCGCCGGAACTCAGGTTTTATTTGCCAATACAGTTAAAGGTGTTCTTATAATTTATACCGATACTACAGGCGAATATGCTCTTTACCATTTAGATGGAGCTGGATCAGGAACAGCTTTTTCAGGGTCTTCTGTATTCGTTATTGGAACTCCCGCTTCAGATAAAATCGGTATAGATAATTCTGGTGGTAACTATAGGATCAATAATAATTCTAGAGGATCTAGAAATTTCTATGTCGTAAAAATATAATATTCCATAGTATGCTATGTATGTTTATTTTACGAATTTCGGGGATTTTTAGAATAAATGGCTTTGAATAATCAAGGTAGAAGAACAGATGATTTCTCTCTAGCCGCAGGAGCATCTTATACAATTGGTGCTACTACGATTTAGGGTTGGATTTCAGTATTTACCGAGGGTGGGGACTTCGGTAGTTTCTTTTTAAATGGAAGTAGCGGAACTATTTCGTCTACTTCCAGTTTAAATCTAGGTTTTCTTATTGGTGGAATTTTGGGTAATAACATTGTCTCTACTTCAGGAGGCAATTTTATTATTAAGAATAATACGGCAGGCACTTTAGCTTACCATATTATTTACCAAATTTATACTCCACAATAGTTTTCTCAAATTAAAGGGTCCTTGGATTTTAGTATCTAATCTTCTAGATACTAAAATCTTAAGGACTTTTTTCATGAATAACAAAGAACAGCTAAATCAGCAAAGACTCCACTTGCTAGAAATGATCGCGCAACTTAGCCTTAATTCTTTTGAAATGGCTACTCAATTGGAGAAGATCAATTCCCGCAGAGACGCTGCTGTAGAAGACTTGGTTTCCGTAGTTAATCAAATTAACTATTTGGAAGAAAAAGAAAAAGAATCTAACGTTTTGGAAGTAGTTAAGTAATAATGGGATATGTAGCTAAAGATTTTGATCTTCCAGCTTTTAATGTAACCTTGCCTAGTGTTTATGGATGTTTTAAGCAAATGGAAGTTTCTCTAGATGTTGGAGTATGTCGTCTAGACTTACATTGGTTTTCAGATAAAGAAGGCGCTCAAGACCCCAAAGTAAAAGCTCTAGACGTTTGGTCTTATGCTTTCCCTCCCGAATTTATTGATCAATTGTTTAAAACAAATAGCAACCAATCAGCATTTGGTGTAGCATATTCTTACATTCGCACTATTGATGAAAGATTTAAAAATATTGAAGACGATTTTTAAGAAACTATTTCTTCTGACCACAATTTTATTTTCTTTAGGTTGTGGAAATGGAGATTTAAATAAATCAGATCCTCAGACATATACTACTATTGGTCAAGGTCCAGTAACAATTACTGTAGTTAATCAATCCAGCATGCCTGATGAAAAGCTACAGAGAGTTATTAATACAGTTAATCTCCAATTAGATAAAGATGTAAAACCAGTTTTTGGTATTGAAGGCAATTGTGCTTTAGGTCCTTTAGGTTCTAGAACACTTTATATTAAAGAAAATTTTTTAGAATTTCCAAGTATTGCTGGAAAATGCACAGGATTTCATACTACCGGAAGTTTAGGTTATGTAGATCTAACTACTTGTGGAGACGATCAAATTTTTTGTATAACTGTTTCTCATGAAGTTATAGAAATGCTTAGTAATCCTAATGGCTTACGAGGTGGTAATGAATTGTGTGACCCTTGCAATTCTAGAACTTATGCTTATACAAATTTTGAAGCACCAGAATTTAAAGTTTCAGATTTTGTATATCCAAATTTCTATATTCCAGGCGCTCCAGGTCCTTATGACAAAACAGGATTTGTTCCAGGAGTTTTAACACCAGCACCGGGCGGCGAAGTTTTCGCAACTATTCAAGAAAATTAGAGGATACAATGGCTAAATTACTTACTTTTGAAGCTAAAAGACTTTGTAGTAGAATTTATCAAATAAATACCGCTTTTGCCCAATGTGGCAAAAATCTTTCAGTCGCTAGATTAGGCGGAGCAGTTCAAATGCCTAATGATTATTTTATAGTTCATAATCATATTCTTGGACATGTTGTAATATTTCCTGAAGATGTTGCCGAAGACGATAACGTTTTGATTCAAGGCGTAGTAGATTAAATGGGAATGTTCTTATGTGGATTCACATTAGGAATTGTAGTATTTTATCTTTTCATAATGGATCTGTAACTTAACGGCCTCTACCCTTTAAGTCTTCAAGTTCTTCAATAGCCAGCTCGAAAAATTCTTTCTTGCTGGCTTCTATCAATCTACGGCCTTGATCCTCAAGGTATTGAGTGTAATAAGCTCCTGAGGTAATATAAATTCGGATGAATTTATTATTATCATTATAGCTACCTAAAAATACTTTCAGCATGTCCAATAATCCAGGTTGTTCATGGCCAGCCGGTGTTTTTCTAGCCGGGTATTCTCCTGGAGCTGAAGCTTGATACATTGTTTTAGTTTTAGAATTATAATACCAAAATCCGTGTTTAGGAGCTTCCATTTCGTCTTTGATATATTTATACCAAACGTCAGGAACTTCTTTAAGCTTATCATAAACTTTTCTATATACTTGCTTAGAGATTTTTTCTAAAGCAATTTGTTTAAAATTTGTTTTTCCCATATAGAAGATTATTCTAAATATAACTAGAATAAGACCTTTGATGAAAACCCGAGTTCAGAGAATCAATGAAGCAATTTTCTATCTTTTTATAAATAAGGGCGAATCTGCTCGACAGATTCAGAAGCAGTTGCTTACTTATGATATAGAACTTAGTTTAGTAGAAATTCTTACTATTATAAGTTCTTTTAATTATAAGCCAATTAAAGATAGAAAAAAATCTAAAACTCAAACCTTAAAATCAGAATTTAAAGATATTTTAGAACCTTTAATTAGAACAGCTTCTACTTATGGGATAAGTAACAAGAAAATAGTGGAGTATTTAAATTATTATAATTATCCGTATCCTAATAGCAAAAATAAAGAATTTACAGTTTGTAAATTAGATTCTTTATTAGCTGACTATCAATTTAATTATAAAAGAAAAAGAAAAAAATTAAGTAAGACTGATGAAGAAATATTTAATTTAATAAATACTAGTTTAGATCATGAAGAATTAATTAATTTAGAGAATTGGAAAAGATCAAATGTTTAAATATCTACCCGAATTAGTTTCTAGTTATTTTATTGCCAGAGAAATGGGTTCTGCAGGTAAAGGTGCTCAATTTTGGGAATCTGCCTATCATGCAAAGACTAATGAAATGCTTAATAGTCAGGCTCAATTAAAAGCTGAACAAGATTTAGTTATTAGAATGAGAGAAGAAGCAATTGTTGGGCATAACAATGTCCTAGAATTAGTTAAACAGCTTCAAGAAGCCGAAAAAGAAAATTTTACTTTGTATAGAGGATATACTCAATTGGTAGAACAAATTGAAGACCTTGGATTTGAAGTAGATGATGAAAACATGATCATCGTCCCTGAAGACGTAGAGGTAACTGAAGAAGAGGTAGACGAACGATCCCCTCTTGACAAAGACCCAGACTAAGCTTATTATCTAGAAGTTGATTCTTACCAAATCAACATAGCCATGTTGACATCATCCCAGGAGGGACTCTTAATCGAGTCCCTATTTTTTTTACTTCTAGGTAACATGTTTGTAACATAGTTGTGCTAAGATTTTTACCTAATGCATCTTAGCTATTTTAAAATAAATTATCACATTCACCCTAAATTTAGAAATACGTCTTTTTCTAAAAAAAATTATAACATTATTTACTACGGTAACCTACCTTTAATAATAGGTAAGTCTGATGAAGTATGTTTGTCTAGAGTAGATCGATTATTTAAAAATAAAGAAACATTAGGCCAATTTCGTATAAAATTTCAGGAATTAGGAACCGATTATCTTGAGAGTCTTAGTGTATAAGTTTAATTTATGAATCCAAGATATTTTAGAATTTATTATGCTCATTCGGAATTAAATAGAAACTTAAAACATAATTTAAAGATAGGTGGTGGAGAAAATTGGATATATTATGCTAATATTCCTATATCTTTTGGAAATATAGAGACATTAAAGTGTCTTAACCTTTTAAGAAAATATAATGAAGAAGTAGACTTAGCATTCCTGTGTAATGGAATTGATACTTTCAGAATAGGTTACTAAAAGTGGAAATAATTTTAGAAGATGATAAAAAATTAGTTCAAAGAGAAATAGCTAAGTGGGCAAAACAAAGAGCAAATTTCAATTCTAAAATAGATCCTTCTACAGAAGATGAAGGTCTATTAGAGAGACTAGCGGATGAAGCTTTATTTGCTTTGGAGTGGGTAGACGAAGAATATATTTACGAATTAGAAGAAGCTGGTGAAAATCGTCTATGTTTCATGTATGCTAAAATAGACCCTGGAGAACTGCCTTTAGACCCTTACTATGACATTATAATTGAACTATAATGAAATTACATTTATTTAAACTGATAAGAAAACCAGATACGCAATTAATTGAGAAAGACAATTTCTTGCTTTATTATGGAAATAATTTAATTGGAACTTTTACTCATAAGCAATATATGGCTAATCATGAAATAAATTTAATTATTAAATTATTTCATGGTCGTAAAGGTATAAATTTTTCCGATTTTGATGAAAATCGTGTTAGAACATTTACTTGGTTTTAAGAAGAAAGGTTTTTCTTATGGGAAGAATTTCTCAAGTTGAAAAAGATTTTATTATTGAGTTACATTCAGAACATCATATTTCTATTTCTCAATTAGCTAAGCAGTCTAAACGTTCTGAAGGCGTAGTTAGAAGAATTCTTGGCCTGGAAGAACCTGTTTGTAAAAGTGAAAAAGCTTTTATTGAAATAGAATTGCCTTCAACTGGTGAGAAATTTAGATTAAGAATTCCAGCCTCGGCTACAGAAGAGGACCAAGAATTAATTTCACAAGTAATTACGGATTATTACAATCCAGACCCGCAAGTCTTAAAAAGAATAAAATCTGTAATATTAGGAAATAAATTAAAAGAAATTATAGAAGAAGAATGTTTAGATGAGGATTAGTTTATTTAATTCTGCGTATCCTGTGTCTATTAAAGAAAAATTTATACATTTGCGATATGCAAATATCCCTATTTTTGTGCATAAAAGAAAAGATTGGGCATATAATTTCGAAAACGTGACTGTAGTTTCAAAATTATTAAATAAATCAAAAGATACTGTTGATATCTATGTATTAAATAATACAACTTATTATCGTTCATGACGCCAGAATATTTTAAATTAATTTTTTATGGAAATTACCCTTTGGGTGCTAATGATTTTTACCGATTAAATTATGCTAATTTACCTATTATAATTTTAAATTATCAAGAATATAGAGATGCCGTAGATATAGACCTAATTTCAGGGCTTTCAGGCAGACTTACACCTTGGGGGTTTTGTAATACTTCATCTACTGAAGAAGGACACTTTGAAAGAAGTGTTTACAAAGTTGTAACATAAAGTTTACATCTCTTGAGTAGACAGTCAACCTTGTTACATGTATACTCAAGGTGTAAGCAGATTTGTAACATCTCGCCGAAGTTCTCTTAGAGAACTTTTCTTTTTATATTTTTCGGAGGCTTCCTTTGTCAGTGTTAGTAGAAACCCAACAAGAACAAGATATTTCTATGTTGGAAGAAATAGAAAAAACTTCTAATATAGAAGATCCTGCAATTATTGAACTCTTAGTTCCTAAGAAATTTAATTTAAGAAATGTTTTAGATTTACAAGATTTGGCCAGAGAATGTATTAGTCAAGGAATTGAAATAACTTCAAAGATAGAACATGAAACGGTAAATGGTCAGTTTGCAATAATCGGATCTGAACTTTATTTCAATGGTAATACTAAAGCTAAAAACACCAGTAAAGGTGCTTATGAAAATGGATTCTATGAAAAACTAGAGTCTATGTTTAAAGAATACAAAAATAACGGTGTCCCAGAAAGCGTAGAGACTCGAAAATCGAGGCCTATAATTCAAGAAACAGAAGGCCTTAAACGAGGTAAGCTTAGTAAGACGGATAGAGAACTGATCATCTCGTCCTGGGATAATAATAAAGGTATGTCTATTAAAGACATTGCTAGAATGATGAATAGAAAAGAAGAATTTATTGATAAAATTATTGATGAGGTGCGTGTATAATTTGAATGTAATTAATAATGCAAAAGAGGTTGCTCATTATAGAGGCAATCTTGGACTTGTTTCTAAAGATATGTTGTCTTCAGAAAAGAAACGTCTTCAAGAGGAGATAGATAAACTAAATAAAGGTGGTAAAATTGTATTTACTACTAAAGGCTTGTCTCGTCAATTACGCAGACAGTCTTTGTCTTTGGTGAATAAAGAAGAAGCATGAGGTGAAATTGTCTGATTTTACGGATAAAGAATACATTAAACTTTTAAAAGAAAAACTAAAAATAGAAATGTATGAAGATCCCAAGACAACGGAGCAAGCTTGTAAGGAATTAATGAAACATAATGACAAACGATAAATTGGTAAATAATTTAATTAACATTATTAATGAACTCCCTTGTCAGGGAATAAAGGGGAAGTCTACCGGAAGATGTCATCAAGTTAATTGTCTCCGTTGTCAGGCTTTAGATCAAGTAGAAGCTAACAAAGCTAAGGATATTACTCCTTTGAAAGAAAAGCTTAAGGGTAAATTCACTAACATGCTTTCTTGGTTTAAATTTGGCGGAAAGAAAAAAACTGATTACGTTGTAGCCGAATTAAAGAAATTGGGGTTCTTTAAAGATGACAATTGACGATTTCAAAGAAATTGATTCACTCCTTACCTCTGCACCTTGTTCCAAGTTGATTCCAACTGATAATTGTAAGTATCACGGATATACTTGTTTTAAATGTCAAGCTCAAAATAAATTGAGGGAAAATTTTCTTAAAACTAATTCCTTAAAAGGAAAGGTAAAAAGTTTTTTCTCCCAAGTTAAGACGGCTCCTCAAAGAGTATTGTTAATGAGAACTCTTTCTTCTATAAAAAAGAAATGAATTTTCTTTATAAAATAGTCTATAATGACGAAGTTATTTATAGACTATACAATTCTAAACGAGATACTTTTTTTGGTGTAGATAGGCATGATTTTTCTAAATTACCTAATTTAAACTTTATGTGGTTTATAGATGATCACTTATATAAACATATAGAGAAATTTACCTCATTAACAGAGTATCTTAAATATAGATACAGACCTATAGATTGTAAGTTGATTGGAGTATATTAATGGCTAAGAGAGCATCTAAAAAACAACTTCCTCCAGAACCCGTTGAAGAAGAAATTGAAGAGGAGGACGAAGAGGAAGAAGAACCAGAATATGAACTAATTGAAGTTCAACAGCCGGCCCCTACTCCTAAACAAACTGTCGTGCCTCCAGATCAATATGGGTTTCTGAAGCTAATTTTTAAACTTCTTATGATGGTTGTTTACTTTGTTGCGGGTGCTTTTCTTTTCTTCTTGCTAATTACAATTGCTTTGATTCCCTTGGGAATTTTTGAAGCATTCACTGTATGGTTCCTTAGGTTTCAAGGAGTTCATATTTAATGAATTATCCTAAGATATTTTACCACAGTGCTGTTGTAATTTGGGATCATTACAAACATTTAATGGTAGGATGGTTAATTTTTCTATCTATTTGTTTAGTTTTTGGTTTTGGATTTTATACAGAAATCATGGAGCTTTGGAAATGAAACTAACTGAAAATTGGAGTATTTGTGACCAATTAGGAGTAGTAAGCATTTATTCTAATAATAGACATGGTAGTGCTTTGAAATATGTGGTAACTACTCCTAAAGAAAATGTAGAAATGTCAAACAGACATTATTATAGTTTGGGTAAAGCTAAAGAATGTCGAGACGATGAGCTTTTAGCTAGAGTTAAGCGAGAGCGGAAACTAGAAATTCCTAAAGTATCTAAAACAGGATTGTCAAAGAGACAAATAACCTCTCTGTTTGCTAGAGTAAAGTCTAGGGTGTAATGTTTTTAGGTTTAGTTCAGCCTAAGGGCTTAGATCCACATGCGGTTAAATATATAAGTGGTGAGAGAACTTTTTCTTTTTCCGTAAAATCAAATTTAGGATTTGAATGGTGGACAACAAGTGTTAACCCACCTAGAGATAAGAACCTTTCCTTACAAGATTTTCATCTTCATTTAAAAAGAGCTTGGTATCTCAGAAATGAAGATATTTTATATTTGGTTTCTCTATGATTTATTACGGAGTATTAAAAATTGCGAATGATCTTTATGAAATAAAGTGTTCTACCAACAGTGAAGTCTGGTTTTATAGACTTATGAAAGATCATAAAGAAGTTTATGGTGACTATGAATATATTCAAAGCAATCATGAAAGTAATGTTCCTATAAGCTCTCATGTCGAATTCCAAGATTTCGTAGAAAAATCTTGGTGTAAAGCTAGTTACAGACAAGGACAATTTATTGTTTACTTTGTTACAATAATTTAACATGTAAGAAACATGTTTGTCACAAAAATATGTTAAGCTTTAAGAACTAAGAAAGGACTTGGATGAAAAATAATTTTCTAAAACAGACATACAGTCTATTAGCTATAGCTGTATTATTTTCGTGCTTAGCAGCGTGTATAGTTATACAAATTCCGCCTCTAGTTGCTTTTTTAGCTTCTCCAATAGGTTGGTTGCTATCTATATTGGCTATAAATCTTTATCCTATTTTAGCCGTAAAATTAGCAGATAATCCCGATGACGGTATCTTTGCTAAGATTGTAATGGCTATTAAAGGAACAATTGGTGGAATTGTTTTATCTCCTTTGTTGTTTATGGTAAGTTATTTCTCAAAGGGAATGTTTACAGGAAATCAATTGATTTTTTGTGCGCTAGGCTTAACAGCTACAGTATTCTCTGGAATCACTTACTATGTGTTTAATAGAGAATATCGTTATGATTTTGATTTAAGTCAAGGATTAATGACCGGCGCAGCCCTATCGTTGTTTTTAGCGATTCCATTAAATGCCTTTGTTCTTCATAGTGGATTTTTTGGGTGGATTATTCTTGTTATTATGGGATTTTTAGGAACATTTCAATTAGTGTCTGCCACGGCGGATATTGCTGAAGATACTTCTCAGAAAAATCCTGTAGTCAGTGCAATTATGCTTTATGCTGGATTGTTTAATCTATTTCAAGTAATTCTAGTAACAATAGTTAACTTAGTAAAAGAAAGCGAGTAAAAAACTATGGTAAAGATCGTAACTTACAAGCCGGAATCTAAAGATCTAGTGGTAGAAGCCTTTGCAGAGAGGCCAAAGGCTCATTTCAAATATCTTCCTAATCTAAATATGGGTATTTATGATTGTGAAGCAGCGGATAAAGCAGGATCTTGCTTAAATAGTTCGGTTTCGACTATTCAAGCCGTAGAAGATGATCAAGAAGTTCATGCTTTGTTTGTAAAAGAGAAATACAATCCCTCTGCAAATTTAAATGTAAGAGACATTTTTGAAGACGACAATGAAGCTACCTGGGGAATTCAAGCAATTGATGCAGACTGGACTACTTATAGCGGTAAGGGAATCAAAGTTTGTATTCTGGACACTGGTTTTGATAAAGATCATATTGATTTTAAAGGTCGTAAAATTACTACAGCGAGTTTTGTTCCAGGAGAATCCGCTATGGACGGGCACGGACATGGAACTCATTGTATTGGAACTGCTTGTGGATATAAAGATCAAAAAGGCCGTCGATACGGTGTAGCTTATGAATCGGAAATTATTTCCGGTAAAGTCCTAAGCAATCGTGGTTCGGGAAGTATGGCTGGAATTCTTGAAGGAATTGATTGGGCACTTGGGCAGGGAGCGAAGATTATTTCTATGTCTTTGGGGGATACCTCGTCCCAACCTCGTCAAGCTTATGAGGAGGCCGCCCGCCGGGCAATGGAAAAGGGCTGTTTGATTATTGCAGCGGCAGGTAACCATAGGCCAGGAACCGTGGGCAGTCCTGCTAACAGCCCGTCTGTAGTGGCCGTGGGAGCTATTGATTCTAAGCTTGAACTGGCCTATTTCTCCTGTGGATCTGGCTCTGCTGAAGGGGCTCAAGTTAGCGTAGTTGCTCCGGGTGTAGCAGTGTATAGCTCTATCCCTGGAAATAAGTATGCAACTTGGAATGGAACTAGTATGGCTACTCCTCATGCTGCAGGCGTTGCTGCTCTTTTGTGGCAACAAAATCCCAAAATGTCTCCTCAACAGTTGAGAAAGCTTTTGGAAGAATCCGCTTATGAGTTGGAAATTCCTGAAGTTGATCAAGGAACTGGTCTTGTTATGGCTCCTATGCCTTGAATAAAAAAGAAAGTAATAGCCCCTTCGGGGGCTATTTTTTTTACTTATGAATATAAATTATTTTGAATTTAAATTAATATGTAGAACTGGTTATAACTGGGCTGGATTTTTATTTTATGGTAATTTACCAATTGGGTTTTTTACTAATAAAGAATCTAGAAATGAAAAAGATTTAAATATTGTTAGAAAAGTTATGAATTCTCAAAAAATCCAATACACTACTTCCACTAGAATAAAATATCAATGAAATATAATCAATTACAATTTAAATGTGAACAAAGTAAAAGATCTTTTTTATGGCTTTTACGTCAAAGACTTCATTGGTCTATAGACCCTGGAAGATATTTTAAAGAAGATAATTCTTTTAGTTATCAATTTTTATGGAAAAATTTTAGATACGAAGTTCCTTCAAACTTAATATTTTGGTTTATATTAGAATTTGGTAATAATTCAGGTATATCTATTGATAAAATAGATAAGTATAATACAGATTTTAAATCTGAAACATTAAAAAAATCTTTATGTTATGTAGGTAAAAATGAAGGGTATCCCTTGATGAACGCTTCATTTTTAGCCGATAATCGTTCGAGCATTAAAAGATATTTAACAGCAGATTCTTATAGAAATTTGTTGAAATTTATTCATCCTAGTAAATATGAAAATGTTGAGTATGTATTTCCATCAAATAAAGTTTAAATCTCCTAAAGCACAATTAAATGCAATTCCTTTAGTAAAATTACTACCTAATGGTAATAATATTCTAAAATTAGAGACAACTAAAGATTGTGAATATTCTATTTCTTATAATAGAAATTATGACTCTTTAAAAAGTTTATTAATGAGTTCTGGATTTCAACAATCTATTAGGAACGGAACTTTAAGGTATCTTAGATCAAAGAGAAAAGTTGTAGAAAATTTAAATTCTAAAGCTAAAAAGATTAGTTTAGAATGGTTATGGGCTGTGGGACGATACAAACATTCTGTAGAAAAATGTAGATATCGTTGGGAATGGGGTAGATACGAATCTACTTTTAATACAACTTCTAAAGCTCAAGCACAGAAATTTGTTTTAGATCTTAAATCTCTTATAGATCAAGAAAGTTTTAATGCTCTTAATTTAGAAATAGCTCGTCTCTATGGAAAAGATTAGAGTAGTTGGTAATAATGAAGTAGTTAAATTATACTATAACAATATAGTAATAGCTTTGGTAAAGCCAGAAAATAGGGCTATTTATACTCATGAATATTATCAATTGCTTTTAGCAATATTTAAAACTAATAGACATAGATTTCTACCTATAGATGTAAATAGTTTTTATGTCTCAAAATAATATTGAACTTAGATTTGTATGAAAAAGAAAAATATAATTATACATAGACACTATAGAGAATATAACAATCAAGGATATGTTTACAAAATTTATTATAATAATATTTTAATACATTTTTGTAGAAGCTGGTATATTTCCAGTTGTATTTCCAGTTGTAATTACTTTCTTTCAAAATTATTTAATTGTAGTTATTGCACATTCTATAATAAACCTCAATTTAAAAAGAATGGTAATTGGGTAGATAAATTTAGTATCTACAGTAGATGTGATTTGTAAAAATGAATATTACTAATTATAAAGCTAGATTATATAGTAAATATAATTTATATATTATTTATTACAATAATTTGCCTATAGGACATACACGAGATATATGGAAAGAATTTGCTGAAATAATGTCTATTTTGTGTGGATTATCTAGAGATAATTATCATAGGATACTGTGGTCGTCGGAAACTTCAAATAATAAACAATACATGGAATGGAAAGTAACAGGCCTTTATATAAATTAGAAATTTTCTGACTTTTTGATCCACCCGGTGGGTTACCAACTAGTCTAGAAAAAATTACTTAAAAAATTTAAATATAAATTTTATGATTAAAAGAAAGTAAAACTCAATCAATGATTACATTAGGTATAGTATTTTTTATTTTTATTTTAGGATTTGTTTTATTTTATAGTCCAGAAGAAAGATGTGATCCTTATTCAGATAATGTTTGCACGGAATGTAGAATAAATAATAGTTATAGAGGATGTAAAAGAAAGTCTTGACAAGAACACTGATCTATGCTACGCGCATGCGTGTTACTTCTATTATATAAGGCTATCTAGTTAACAACTCGTTCATTATCTGTTAACATTTTGTTAATAGACAAATTAGGTCAATACCCTTATATTGAATCCAGGCCACCGAGCCTAACAAGAATGAAGAGGTATTAAGACTTATGGCTACCGCAATCCAAGAGAAGACTAAAGGAAATGTTTCGGGAGGTAAGAAGGTAAATAACACCAACATGGTCTCTCCTGTAAAGAATGGAGAGTTTGTTTCGAGTGTAGAGACGATTGGCAACCTGCAGAATTTTCGAGTCCCCATGACTCTTCAAGTTGACCCTTTCAATGTTCGTGATCAGCGAACTTGGTTTGAATATCTAGCTTCGGAAAATCATAATCTTGAATTCAAGATTGCGGTTTCTGAGGAGGCTGAAGTCACGGGAGGTTCTTTGATCGAATCTTGGACCGAAGAAGGTAAGCCTTATAAGAAGGAATACCTATTGGAGACGGATGATCTGTTTCTTATCAACAAACTGAAGCAGGTCGCTGTTACGTATGTAGATCTTCGCGGGAAAGGCGAATTGAATAAAGTCGCTGGAAAAACCACTACTGGAAATACTTCCAGTGCTAGTGGAAATCGCGGACGAATCTCTGACGCCCATCGTGCCGAGATTTTAGAAAAATACTCCAAGGGTTCCACAATTGAACAATTGGCCAAGGATTATGATCGTAGTCTTAAGGCTATTGGTGATTTGATCAATAACAATAAAGAAGAAATGAAAGCCGGTAATACCGGTCTTCCTAACGAATAATTTTAATCCGGCTTAATAAGGGGTCTAGCCAGCCCCTTTCTTTTTTTCTATAAATTGGAGGAAATAAAATGAGCCCGTTCACTGATGATTTCGTAAATGCTTGTTTGAAAGCTATGAAGGTTCTCGAACCTGGAATGTATTTGACCAGAGAAGCGATTGCTACAAAAGCCGGATATAAGGAATATTCGGATTCCGTCTCTCATTTGGTTGCAAAAGATTCTCGTTTTTCAAAATACAAATCAACCCGAGGCAAAGGAATTACTGTAGTATGAATGTTTGGCAAGCTCATTTTGAACGCCTAAATGAAGAATACGATAATCTAGGAAAGCCCCGGCCGCTAACTAATCGTGTATATGCTTGGTATGCGGACCATACCTTTAAATATACGATTGCCTTTGTGAAATTCTTTATTTGGTTTTTGCCAATTCTAGTTCTCTTGGTTATTATGCATCTAATTTTTTAGGGGGATGTGTGTTTTCTTTCTTCGCCGAGATTTTGCCTAAAAATAAAGACCGAAACCGCCAATGTTTGGTTGAGTATTTAGTCAAGCTTGGCGGAGAAGGATTTAACATCCATTTCCTGGATTCAAAACCGATTTTAGTAGATTTTTTTAAAGACCAGACTTGCAGATCTTCATAACCGAAGTAAGTCTTTAGAGAAAATTAAAATTGAAACTGATTTAGAAGTAAAGTGGATTATGGATGCTTTAGAATCCGCTTTAGAACTGGAAGCATAAAATGGAAGAAGAAAAATTAGCTTGTGTTTTCGTAAATACGAATCAACCTCCTAGAGAAGTTAAATATCTTCACTGTTTTAAATATTTTGGAGAGCCGTCTAGACCTTGGGAGCTTAGATTTTTCGAATTGGCTGAAATTAAGTATCCTCATCCCGAAGCTCCAGACGTAGCTAATTTAACAGTTATGGAATGGATTGAGTTTAAAACTAAAACTCCCGTAATTTTCCGTAATTATATAGATCAAGCTAAAGAAATGTCTATAGGACTAAAACTATGAGTGAAATTAAAGAAGGTTCTACAGGTAAAGCTGCTTGTGAGAAATGTCAAAAATTTGTTATAGTAACTTATTCTAAAGGAACTGTAACTGTAAATGGTGTTGAATTAACCAACATTATGTGAGGAATTTGTAATACTTGCGGAACAATTGTTGCAACTGGCCCTGTAGAATGTTAGTACACTATTTTCTTATGTGGTTAACAGTTTTTGTAGGAGCTACTGCGCTTTTTTTTGCCAGATTTTATTATGATTTTTGTAATGATTGTGTTTGTTGGGCGTATAAATCTAATTGTGAAAAATGTCCAGGATGTAAAGCTAAGGGGGTTCCTGGAGTTTATAATAGACCGAAGCCTAATCCTTTGGACATCTTAGCGGGAGCTTTGTCTGAGGTTTGTTAACAGAAGTTAACAAACTGTGTGAGACTTTGTAACATCTTCATGTTACTCTAGTCCTAGAGAAGAACCTCAGAACCGGTCCTTAGAGGCCGGTCACTGATAATAAAAGGAGTATTTGAAATGGCAGTAGCTAAATTGGCTTCCGGGTCTAAATATCAACAAGCAATTTGGACTGAATTGCAAAAAGGTTCTGGACATATCGTAGTTAAAGCCGGAGCAGGCACCGGGAAGACCTTTACCTTGGTTGGAGGAATGGAAAGACTTTCTCGTTCCTTGAAAATTTTCTATACCGCTTTCAATAAAAAAATCGTAGCAGACGTTGCTGAAAAAATTAAGCATTTGTCAAATGTTAATGCTTCCACTGCACATTCGGCAGGAAATGGTTGTCTCCGAGAAGATTGCGGAGCAGTTAAAGCTTATGAATACGCTACCGTAGGTTGGGTAGATCGGGCAATTACTCTTTTTGAAGACCAAAATGATGGTGGAACGATCAATAGTGATTTCCTTAAACAAGATATTCGTAAATTCGGAATTGCTGATTTAATTAAATGGGTTAAAGAAACTAATCCTTACTTCAAGTCTGAAGAAGACTTCATCGAGGAAGCTCCTGCATTTATCAAGGGAATTACTAAAGACCTAGATAAAGAAGCAATTTATCAATTGGCAGGCCAATTAGCTTACAAAGCTTCTATGCTAGTTTTAACTGCGGCGAAACGTGGTGGACGTTTCAGCTACGATTATACGGATATGATTTGGATTCCCGTTCGTTTGGGAATTGTTCGTGGTCGATACGATGTTGTTATTATCGACGAAGCTCAAGACATGAACGCTTGCATGCTAGAACTGGTTCGTATGCTGTGCAGAGTGGGCGGACGTATTCTTGCAGTAGGAGATACCTTCCAGTCAATTTACGCCTTCCGTGGGGCCGATAGTGAAGCCTTGGAACGCCTTACCAGAGAACTTAATGCTACAGTGTTTACCCTGCCGGTATCTTACCGGGTTCCCAAATCTGGAGCAGAATTTGCCAGGCAATTCCTGCCTGAAGATGCTCCCTTTGAGGCTTTTGAAGGAAATAGAGAAGGTTTAATTCGAGAAGATGTTTCTCAAAAAGACTTTGTAAAAGAATGCAAAGCTGGAGATCTTGTTATGTGTCGAGTAAATCGACCTTTAGTGAGACAAGCGATCAAGTTCTTGACTGAAGGTAGAGCGGCATTTGTAGCCGGTTTCAAAATTGGTCAAAGACTGCAAAAAACTGTTAAACAAATTGAAGCACAGCGAGGCAAATTTAGAAATCCTAGTGAAATGAAAGTTGCCTTAGAAGAATGGTTTGAAGACGAAAAAGCTATTATTGAGGGAACTCGCTGGAGAGATCAGCGGAAAACTGATGAGATTTCTAAATTAGAAGATAATTATCAGTGCCTTTTAGCTTTCGCTAATTCGGATGTGACGATTGAAGCAGTTAAACTCCGAATGAAAAAACTTTTTGCAGACCCCGACCACAAATCAATTGATCCCAAGAAATTCATTTGCCTGTCATCTATTCACAGAGCGAAAGGCTTGGAAAGCGAAAATACCTGGGTGATTTCTGATTCTTGGGGCGGAACCTCAAAATCTACAAATGAGAGAGAAGAAAAAAATCTGCAGTATGTAGCATCGACTCGACATAAAAATACATTTAGTTTTGTTGAAGCTGTAGGAAATGGTGATAGTCAAGATTTAGATGAGGATGGAGAATAACTTATAAATGTCTGCTTGCCCTTTTAGTGTGCTTAAAAACATCCTAGAGGCAGAGCGGGCCCTTCCGGCCCGCCCCTCTAGGACCGAACATCATGAGAGAACTTCCACCAATTTGGTGAAACAAAAATTAGCTGTTCAGCAACACTTCCGGCAAAAGCATCCCACCTTCACAAATTATCAATTCCGACAACATTGGGAGCAATTGTGTCGAGTAACTCTACCTCCCTGCTCTATTATAACGGAAGAGGATCGACAACTGTGAACGATAGAAAACTTTATGTAATTACAAATCTGGCTACTATGGATGAATTTCATACAAAATTTAAATATAGAGCTGAAGAAAAAATTAAAGAAAATGCTGAAAATAAACAAGGGTCTTTGGTGACAGTGTTTGAGAAACAAACTCAGAAAGTGGTGAGGCATGAGCAAGCAAGTAACTTTACTTTCTAAGTCAATTGTTAAGCTGGGGATGAGAGGATTTTTTTGTCCCTATACTGCTGCCGAAATAAAATTGTTAAATGAAATTAAGGAACGTCGTAACTTGAAACTAAAGGATAAAAATGCCGCAACATAGTGAAGAAACTATAAAAGCTCATAAAGAGTGGAAAAATAAAAAACTGTGGACCGGAGATGATAGTGATTCAACTCTAGAAGCCTATGAAAAATATCGTGCTTGTCTAAAACAAGACGGATTTATTCAGTAGTGCCCGATTTTAGGAGAATTAAGATGTCTAATTTTATTCAAAAAACTAGAATTCGTAGACAAGAAGCTCGGAACGAAATTCTATATAAAGAATTGAACCAGGAACGATTAAGAAATCGCGGATTGACTTTGGAGAACACTGCTCTAAAACAGCAATTGGAAAAATACAAAACGCCTAATAAAGAAACTCAAGAAGCAATTCAAGAACTGAGAGAAGGCAAAGGCATTCTTTATGAAAATGTAGAGCAACTTCTAAATGTCTAAAGAAGAAATGCAATATTGCAGTTTTGTTGTATCTATGTTAGCGCCTATGCTTTTTTTCTTAGGTTACAGTGGTGCTGCTTGTGGAATTTACAGTGTAGGAATTTTAATTCATGTTAAAATTCTGTTAGGAACAGATTCCTAAAATGGAAGAAAATAAACTTAGTTATGATAGACTTAAATCAGATCATGACAGGATGGCGTTGACAATAGTATCTCTTATTAAAGAAAGGGATAAAATGCTATTAGAAATTAAAGATTTAAATTCAAAATTGAAAGAAAAGGAAATAACGTGAATCTAAAAAAGACTCTAAAAGCTATAATCGAAGAACCTAAAGACACAGAACAAGTGATTTCTGAACTTCTTCTAGAGGTAGAAAATAAACTCTATAACGCCAGGATTAAGAAGCTTATGCCAGCTTCTTTTGATAAGAAAATTAAAAAGATCTTCAAGAAAGCACGAAAGGTTTAAAATATTTATGCAAGAGTCTACAAATAAAGAAGAAGCAAAGAAACCACCTGCTTGGCAGGTAGCAGTAATTACTGTTAAAGAAGCAATTGTAACAGTAAATTTGATTCTTCAAACTTATCTTATGTATAAGAACAGGAACCGCCGTTAACAAATTTAGGGAGAGCGTCTAATGGAAAAGCAAGTAGTTATCGTGGTATCGGTAGGAGAGTATTCTTCAAATAGAATTCTGGGAGTAATCTCTCCCAAATTCTATAGACCGTTGTTACAGAGTAGAAGTAACCAAAGAGGGGGAAATAACTCAAGCTTTATTAGATAATTCTCATACTCCAGGGTATACTTACATGTCAGATTTTCAGGAAAAAACAAGATACCTCTATGTCTGGTCAGATTCTGAAGAAAATGCAAGCAATAAAGCTTTGAAATTAAGAGCAGAGATGAATGCTTGTGGTCTTTGGAACGATCCTGTTTTCCGTGGATTTTGCTTTCCTACCTTAGAAACAAGTTAACCTGTCTCAGTAGTTCAGCGGATAGAATAGCCGGCTTCTAACCGGTTGGTCGGGGGTTCGAATCCCTCCTGAGACGTTTTGGGGAAATAGCTCAGTTGGTAAGAGCGGCGGCCTTATAAGCCGTGTTAGTGGAAGTAATTCCCGGCCGAGTTCGAGTCTCGGTTTCCCTACCAAAAGTTTTTATTTGAGGAAATTAAAATGCTTAAATTAGATTTTAAATTAACTAATGAGGGTTACTTTGAAAAATATTATCGTCTTGAAGATGATACTGATCCTATTCTACTTTTAGATCGAGTAGATATTTCTACGGTTATTAATTGGGTTAAAAAACAAGAATATATAAATTTACCAGAATCTTCAAATTACTGGAAATTGTTTAAATATAAGGGAAATTTTTATTTCAGTAAATATGAGCCTTTTGATAGGTTGTATTTGATCCACGTTCCTGATGTTAATAAATTTCTTTTTAGTATGAAAGAAGGCATTAAGGAATCTGCTACTAAAGAAATTTTAGCGCAGGCTGAAAGAGTAGCCGCTGCTTCTAAAGCTTTAGAAGAAATTAAAGAAAAATTTAATCTATGAGAGCAGTGTTTTTAGTTTTTCAAAAACTTGAAGGTAATCACGAATTTTTTAACACAGTATTTGAACATGAAGAAGACGCAAAAGCCCTTTGTGATCACCGAGGCCCGGATTATTTTTATCTTAAATGTGGAGTTAATGAAAATCTTAAGTATTTTTTTTGAGGAAGATTAAACTTAATGAGCGTTACACAAGTTTTTCTACAATTTCTTTCAATTGGTAAAGAAATTTATATGATCAATAATAAACTTCAGTATAAAGATTTGTTTAATAAAACTAAAAACACTGAAGTAAATACGTTTGCGCTTAACTATGCTAATAAACGTATGGAAGAAGATTTTCATCTTCATTTTAATAGAAAAACCCAGACTTGGGAGAAAATGCTGGCAACCGAACCTCTTTCGGAAGAACAATATGATCTTTTAGAAAAAATGGGACCTCAAGAAACTGGAAAAACTATTTGGAGTTTTATTGACAATGTTAACGCTTAAAGTCAGTATAGACTTCCCTATTGGAGCATTAAAATTTAAATCAGCTAAAGCGAAACTTGAATTTATAAAAACTCTTAAAAATTGGGAATCTCAGTTAACTTTAGAAAATCCTCTTGTTGAAGTTACAGTTGAAGAAGATCCTAATTCTATATGGAGAGTAACTCCTCCCAAGGGTATCTTCTATGCTGGAGAGATGAGTTATGCAAATGCTAAAGCTTTGCTCTCTAAAAGAGAATCTTACGAGACTTTAGGTTGGAAATTTGAAGAAAAGAAAATTACTATAAAAGTTTTCCGTTTGACCAAATTTGGTGAAAATTATAATTATCATGATCTAACTAGTTTTTGGGGCTGGTTGATCACTTTACAGCAAGCTAAATGTTATTTTGATAAACACACTTTGTCTTTTTTTGAGGATGCTTATGCTCAATTTCGAGCAAATTGTAAAAAAGAAAATAAGTTAATCTAATAATAGGAGCTACTTATGATAGTAAAAGATATTTATTTTGTTCCAACTGAAGAAAGTGAATGGTATTATAAGTGTTGGCCTTGGGAAGGTCTTCCTTTAGGAACGCTTATTCAATCTTCAAACAAAGACCATTTAGTTCCAGAATTTTCTTTTACTCCAGTTTATTACCCTAGACTTGGACTTAATACTTGGAAAGATATTGTTAATTTAATTAATCATTATCCAGGTAAAGTTGTTGACGATAAAGATAATGAACTACTTAGAACTTTCTTCCTAAAGGCTAGTGAAGAAATTCTTAAAGAACCTGATTTGGAAAGAGAAGAAGCTTTAGAATTAGAATTTAAAAAAGAACTAGAAAAAGACTCTTCAAATTTCCAAGAATTGTTTCATGTCATGATGGAACACAATAGAGAGCTTCTATCTGATTTGGTTCAAGAATATGAGGAGAGCAAAATTTAATGCGCAGACGTAGACGGTGGGTTATTTCCGTGAGTAATAGCAGTATTTTTTGTAGATATAAAGGTGGCTTTTGATCACAGTAGATTTAAAACAAGATCATATAGATAAAGGCGAAAAAGGCTCCTGCTATTCCTGTGCGTTAGCTTTAGCATTTAGAGAACTTTTTCCTAAGGCTACTACGATCTCTGTTTCATATATTACTGGTAAAAATAAAACTATTGCTACTATCCTTATAGATAATAAAAATTATAGATTTTTTTATCATAAGGGAGACCTTGCAACCCAGATTAAAAACTGGGATCAAAATTTAGAAACACTTGTTCCAGCTAAATATGATTTTGTAGAGGGATTGGAATGAAAAAGCTTTTAGTTTGGTGGATAATTTGTTTACTTTCGACTATTTGTTTTTCAGAGCCAAAGCTAGATTGTGAAATTAAACTAGCTCCAAATAAAAAAGATAAAATTCTAATCATAGAGCCAAATGAAGAAGTTAAAAATATAGAACTTCTTACTCCAATTGATAAAAATTTTTATAGAAAATTAAGTAAAACTTATATTTTCTATTGGCCCAGTAGTCTTCCAGTTTGGCCTAGTTTGTTTTTTAATGTAAATGGAAAGGAAATTCACTATGTTCCCGAGCTTAATCCCTTGCGTAGCCCTGATGATTCGCTTCCGGCTTTTGGGGTTCAACGGTGTTGACCTTATCATTCCAAAGGCTTCTAGGAGCCGTCTAGACCGTCTCCTGACCTTGGTCAAACAAGACCTTGAGGTTTGCGAAGCTACACATGAAGCGGAGTATCACGAGTATCTAACAACCGGTAATTTCCATAAGGAATGGAATTAACGTATGAAAGATTTAGATTGGCATTACCTTTTTGTAGCTACTTATGTTTATCTTTTTAAAATTATTTCATGTTTAGTTCATGACGGTTTAACACTTGGAGTAGTAGTGTTTTCTAGAATAGCGTATTTTCTTACAATTTCCTTTTTTGTTCTAGGTGCTTTAGGCTTTCCTCTATTAATTTTAAAGATGTTATTCCATGCTTAGACATTATTACACAAACCAAATCCTCTCCGGAAAACAGAACAATAGACAGCTACTAGACCCTATTTTTACGAGTGTTTGGGAACCACCAGTTTTTAAAGGAGTTAAGTAAAATGATTAAAACACACGAATATTATTCTTCAGCAAATCTTATGGCGAAATGGACACATCCAATTTCAATGGAACCTTGGTCTAATCATTCCAAACAATTGGTAGTAGAAAAACCTAAATTGACTAATGAAGAAACCGAAGTAGTCAATTCAATGATTGAACAAGGAACTCCTGAACAAGATATTCATGTTATCAGGAGTTTGAAGCAAGCAGTAGATTTGTTTGGAGAAAAAGAAATTTCCAACAAATCTATTTTAGAAACTATAGATGAATCTCATCAAATAAACATAGAAGAAGACAATTCTCCTAGACAGGTAGAGATTAAGTTTCTTGGACATAAAGAACAAATTTATGAATTTGACAACGCCAAAGAAGCAAAAGTCTTTATTCAAGGAGTTCTTCAAACCTCTCAACATCTTGATGTCCAACGCCGTCTTATTCATTTGGTAATGAAAAAAGAACAATACACCCCTACGTGGGTAGAAGTAGAAAGTTTTGTATGAAATTGTTAAATCTTCTTTATTCTGCTTATAGATTTGTTTGTAAGAAAAAAGTTTATTGTGTCTTTGAAGATCAAGATCAAGGTTCTACAAAAACTTTGATGTTTATTTATGAAGAAAAAAACAAAGCTGAATTCTACTGTGAAAAAAATCCAGGTAGTTATATAGAGACTTACATCTTACACTAGTCACCTGTTGTTCACTATTGACACAGTATGTTAGTATATAACTAATCCAACTAGACTCTCTAGGTTCGACCTTTAGGGTCTACTTGACTAACAGGGGGTATTGTTATGTGTGTTTCTAGAAATTCGATGCCTTTTATCCGATATTCTCTTACCGATAAAATTAAGTATAATCCAAAAGATAGATTAGACGTAATTCGCAAATTTACGGAAATTTGCTTGACTAAAGATCGAGTATGTTCTCAAAAACAATTGACTGAGCATACTTGTGAATTAACTCTTAGTGGTTCTCTACTTTTCGTTGGCCACATGCAAACGATGATGGAAGAATTAAAAGAAAAATTCAAAAACGTTGAAATTACGATGATTGGACATGGAGCTTAATAATGAAAGAAAACGCCGAACGTCATTTGCGATACGCTGAAAATGCCCATTCTTATAATGCCGGATATAAGGATATAGCAACAGCATTTGTTTATTATTTGCTTTATATTGGAGATCAATTAAAAGTAATTGCCGAGAATAAAAAATGAAACAAAATCAAATTACTTACAGCAGAACTTATACTTCAGCCGACGGATTTGAACCTTATAGGTATAAAAAACATTGGGTTTTTGAACGAACAATTACTTTATACGCAGACTACTGTTCTGGAGGCAGATCTAGAGCTTTTGTTCAAATTGACGTAACTGATACATGTTTATCACAATTTGATAATTTTCATTTTAATATAAATCAACAAATTCCAATAAAGAATTTTTCTTTTTATTCAGCAGATCATTCGGAACAAGCTTTAAATATGGAAATGCTTGCTTCAAATGAATTGAGGGGTAAAACTGCTGAAACAGTTGCCCATGCTTTATTTTGGGATTTGATCGTAAAAAATGAAGAAATTTCCAAAAATATTCTTCCAATTAAAGTTTATGAGCATTTCCAAAAATTTATTAAAGACGCAGAAGAAAATTCTTAATGCCTTCACATGAAAGACGCCGTCGCGCTGCATGGGCTGCTCAATTTCCTAAGCCAACCTATTCCGACAGAAAAAGAGCTAAGAAGAAAAGATATAAAGAAAACAGATTAGCCCGTTTGGAACTAGAAAAAAGTATTTTTAAATTAGAAGAAGAGGAATTTATGCCTAAATTTGATTGGAAAGTTTCTTACCGTCTATTTAAAGATGGAAAATTGACTCAAACTTTAGAGTCAGAATTGATGGAAGAATCTAAAGTAGATTCTTTTATTAAAGGCCTAGAAGCTGCTTGTAAAATTGAAAATAAAATTTTAGCTTATAGTGTTACTCAAATTACTGAAGTTACTAAAAAATCTAATACTCCTTGGCTAGACTCTCTAGCTTTAGAGCATAAAACAAGGCCTAGATTTTTTGCGGTGGAATCTTTTCTAGAATCTAAGAGAGATTGTAAAGATAGTTGGAGATTTTCTAAATCAGAGTCTACTGAATCTAGCAATGTTTGCGCAGCTATTGCTCAAGTAACTGATTTTAATGCTTTGTTTAGTGAAACTCCTAAATCTTTTTATCCAGAAATTACTGAAGCTGGATATAGGGTTAGAGACTTCAGAAATCAAACAACACATTTTGTTACTGTTGCCTTATTTAACGATTTTAAGGAAAATCCAAATAAATACAAATTTAAGTAGAAAGGAAATTTTATGATAGCCTATTGCGAAGCTGCTCAATATGATAGAAAAGATCAAAGTGGAGCTATTTGTCGGTTTGGATTTGATATTTATTGTAATAATACTTTAGTTAAATCTTTTACTTCAGATTGGTTTCCAGGTAATTCTCATGAAGGAGAAATAGCAGCAGCTTTGCAGGCTTATAGATCAGAATACAGGCTTACTTCGATCTATTCTGATTATAGAGATCCAATTAAAGAAGGTGTTGGAGGATCTATAGCAAGTTTTGATTTGTTAGCTAAAAGGACTGGCTTTACTGACATAGATAGAAGAAATTTAGGTAGACTTGTAAAACATCCTAGTGAGGATCTTTTTCACCAAGCTAGACATAATTTAATTCACAACAGACTTCGCCCAGGAAAGCTGGATGAGCGAGAATTATTTTTCTTAGGAAAAAAAGGAAAGATAATTTTCGAAATTAAAGACCCCCAAGCTGATGCAAAGAAATCCAGATTTAAAGAATATCTGAAAGACCGCTTACCAAAGATCCTAGCTAAGAATAGAGATAAATCAGCTAATAGAGCTTTATTCCTTATTAGACAAGAATTTGAAGCTATTTATAATGTCTAGATATTTTATTGTTGGAGACGGATCTAGAAATGAAGAAAAATATACTAAACTTCATGAAGAATTAGAAAAGATTCCTTCAGGAAGTGAATTCGATTTAGATCCATTATGTAAAACATTACAAACTACCAATAAATCTTTAGCGAAGGTTCTTAGTAACCAAAAAGCTTTAGTTGTCTGTGAAAGAAAAAAAAGCAGAATGCTTCCCGCAATTTGGAGAAAATTATGAAAATATGTTGTATTTCAGATACTCATTCTGATCATGACAGATTAAAAAATTTACCAGGCCAAGCAGACGTTGTTATTCATTCGGGAGATTGCACCCATGAGGGAAAAATTGGTGAATATGAAAATTTTCTTTCATGGTATAGTGAATTGCCTTATGAAAATAAGATATTGACTCCGGGAAATCATGACTTTATTTGTGAACAACAACCCGGACTAGCCAAGCAATTAGCTGAAGAAAAAGGCATTATCTATCTTATGGATTCGGAATGTGAAATTGGTGGAAAGAAATTTTACGGATCTCCTTGGACTCCTTATTGTGGAGACTGGGCTTTCTCTCCAAGAGATTATAAAGAATTGTATCATCATTTTCATAAAATTCCTGAAGATACTAATATTTTAATCACCCATAGTCCACCTGAAGGTATTTTAGATGGAAGTAATTGGGGTTCTAAAGCCTTGTTGATTTATATGTCTAGATGCACCAATTTGAAATTGCATGTATTTGGACATATTCATGAATCTTATGGAATTAAAAGAATTAATAATTGGCCTAATGGTCCTTCCCCCTTGTTCGTTAACGCTGCTATGGCCGGTAGTAAGCAACATGCTTACCGGAACTGTGCTTCTAAACATAAGCCTGTAGTCTTTGAACTATCTTGACATACTGTGCTATACTGGTTCAAACAAGAAAGGTGCTACAATCATGGAAAAACTTACACCTACTGAAAAATTAATTTGGGAGTTTTACAAAAATAATGATGTTCTTAATGACAGAGAGGCTGCTGAAAAACTAAATCTTTCTTTTGGAGTGTTGAGACAGTGTAAGAGCACTGCTAAGAAAAAAGGTGCAGATTTTGTTAACAATTATCATAATGTAGTTAAGAAGATAGAAAATTTCTATAAGGAAAAGCCTAATACTTCTATAAAAGAAGCCGCAATGGCATTAAATTTAAAACATGGAACTGTTTCGGTAGCTAGAGGTCTTTTATTAAAAAATAAATCTATAACCAGATTAGCCACAAGGCCTCCAATTATTACAGGAAAATTAAGTTTCCTTTATTCTGGAACATCCAGAAAAATCTATAACAGAAATAGCTAAAGAATTAGGAACTACAGTAAATGCTGTAAACAGTTCTAAATGCCGGTTAAAAAGAAAAGGATATATTTTTAACGATTTGCGTAAACAAAAGAAAGAAGCTTCTAATGAAGCAATCTAAATTTAGTGAAGAGACAATTGGAAGAGTTGAAAAATATTTTCTTAAAAATCCTTATATTTGTAACGCAACAGCAGCTAAGGCTTTAGGTGTAAGTTCACAAACTATTTGTGGTATTAGAAAATATTTAGAAGAAAATAACAGAATTGAACCTCGTCCCAAAACAAACATGGGAAGAACGGGAAGAAGTTGGCTGAAGTCACAACATTAGAACAATTATTTATTAAAATTCTTCAAAAGAATCCTGAATATTCATGCAAGAAAATTGCTGAAGTTCTAGGAAAAACTATTGAAGAAATTAAAATAGCTCAAAAAGAGTTAACTAGAAAAAAGAGAGCTTCTAGAAATCAGCCTAAACTAACTCCTAATCCTAAATATAATTATAATTTAGAGGATGCTGAAAAACGTAGAGCAGCTACCTCTAGACGAATTATAAAAAATGCTTTTGGAGGGAAAGGACAATTCTAAAAGATTTAGAGGAAATAAATTCTGAAACGTTTTACTAAAGATTCTATAATCCGTTATTGGAAAGATCCAGCAAAGGAATACAAAGTGATTTCCTGTAGCAGCGATGGAAAGCGAGCAGTTATTAGAGAACTGCATTGGTCAGGAAATATCGTAAGAACGGATCCTAAAAACTGGGTTTATGTTCGCCAGGATACCTTTATCGGAGAAATGGTTGAATCTGTTAAAGAATTCTTTTGTTTTTGGAAGTGGTGAATTGTGAAAGATGTTAAAGATGTTCTAATAAATTGTGCAGTTCATAAATTAGCCTTTGAACTGGATTGTGAAGCCAAAGAACCTGAACTAGTTGAATTACTTTATAAAACAGCAATTAAAACTGATCCTAAATTCTTAGTCGCACACTCCAATTATATTGTCTACCTTCTAACTAGAGGAAGAATTAAAGAAGCTGAAGATGCTTTTATAAAAGCTAATGCAGAAAATCCTGTATATTCCTCTGATGTTTTGTTTAATTTATATGTTCCAGTCGTATACTGGTCTTTATATTGGGGAGAAGAAGTTCTAGCTAGTGTTATTTTAAATAGAATTAAACTAGTTCATATTAAAGGATTTACTCAAGTAGAAGCCTTGTATTACTGGCGAGAATGGTTGGATAGGAATAAGAAAGAAGAAGGTCCTTGGAACGAAGAAAAACAGTGTTACGAGCAACTTCCTTATGACGAAATTCAAAAAAATAATCTACCTAAGTTAGATAGAAATCCTAATCGTTGGTATAACCGAGCGGTAAACCAGGCTTGGGAAAGTGAGAACTCTTGTGAGCAAAAAAAGTAATTATGGAAAAGCAGTTAAAACTCACTACAAATCAAGAGGAACTGTTTTTCAAACAGTGGACACCAAAGAATTAAAAGCTGCTTTAAAAGATATTCAGACAAGATTAACTACTTTAGAATCTGCTTTATTTGGAGAAAAATAAAATGTTTTTCTTAGGCTTTGCCTTATTTGTCTATTTGTTAGAATGGAGGACTTGGTAATTAAATGATTACTTTGAAGACTGAAATTTATACTTTCGATGAAAAATACAGTATGAAGAAAGATAAGAAACTACAATCCTTTTTCTCTTCTGCTTCTCATTTGGAAGTGAAAAAAGGTTTGAGGGTTTGGATTCCCAATCTGTCTAGAAATTGGGGCCGGAGTGAAAGCTTCATTTTTGTTGAGGTAGAAAGAGTAGATTTTAATTTTGTGAAATATAGCGAAGGAACACTTCCTATCCAAGTATTTCAAAAATTAATGCTTGAAGTTGTTGATTTTAAAGGATTTACTGAACATCTTAAAAAAATAGGGCAACCTAGTAAATTTGAATGGTCCGCCGACCTTACTCATAATACTTACAGAGACAGATTGACTATGCGAGTTATTGCCGCAAACGAAGCGGAAGCTAAAGAAGAAATGCTTAGACAGGCTTATATTCGGTATAAGCAATCTTCTTGGACTGTAGGCTTTCTATTTAAATCTTCTCGAGTGTGTTCCTTAACTGGAAAGGTGCTGGAGTAAATGTTTTTTAAAACTTCCAGTTATGCCGTTCAAGTTTGTTTTAAATGCCGTCAGTTTATAGACTGGCAAGTAGAACACTATCTAAAAGAATGGACGGAATGGGGAACCCAAAGACATCCAACAGAAACTCACTTGGGTAAATGCGTGTATTCTGAAACTATTTATAGACAATATTGGTGTAAATCTTGTGTATTTAAATATCATGACAAAAAAGAGTTGACAGATTTACGTTATAAACAAACTTAAGAAAGGCAGTTTTATGGAATATTTTTTAATTTTTATCTTTAGTTTTATAATGGGATTCGGATTAGGTTTAAAAGACGGTTGCCAAGCGTGTAAGAGATTGCCTGTTAATCAAGGTCCGCCTCCAAGAAAATAAAAAATTCTCTGAGTTTTAGATCCACCGGGTGGGTGCCTTTCCCTCGAGTGGATTTTTTTCTTTTTATTTTTTATATGTCTTTTTGGTGGAAAATAAATTCTCTCAAGACCGATTGACTGCTTCAAGACTCAAATCATTTAGGAAAAGTTAAATGTTAAATTTTTGTAAATTGACGGAAAGTTTACATTTAGGTGCTTGATAAAAAAAATTTCTCGATTTGTCGAAAAGTTAACAATTTGGTAACAACTTTTTTATTTTCTCGTTTTGGTGAAAAGTTAACATTTTGTCTATTTTTGCTAGTTGCAACTTTTTGCATGTAGCCGTTCCAGCCGGGTAGGAACCCGCCGCGCTGCCAGGCTTTGTTTACAACCTGTTCATAATATGTTAACATTTTGGAAACATTGTTTTAGCCAAAACCGTGCTACTATAGAAGGGGGATCCGATCCTATAAAAAAAAGGGGGTTTAGTGAATGGCTGTATACCTACAGGATCCTTACATGTAAGGGAACTTCTCGAAGCCCCTCTCTTGTGTCTAAACCGACGGAACAACCCGAGAAACCTTAACGAAGCCTATGTCCGGCTTACACCAGCGGACAAGGGTGCCCAGGCTAGAAACCGCCTTACAGGCCCTTACAGGTGGATTTACTCAAGGTGAGCATAACTTTACCCGGTTTGGCGAAGTCTAGTTGCAACTTTTTGCATGTAGCCGTTCCAAATGTTGTCGTTTCTTAACAAACAGCCGGACCGTTTAAAACGGATTTGTGATAAGGTCACGGGGTAGAAATTTTACGAAAAGAGATTTTTCAAATGTCGAATATTCAAACCCCTAACCCGAACAATATCCACGGTATCGGCAGGGACGCCCTTGTGGGAAGATTGCTTCACTCTATAAACCCTGGCGACCAGAACGGGTTTGAAAGCCCGGCGGAGTAACCGGCCATGCATTGGATTATTCTCCAGCCTTTTAAGGGCTATACGCAATCCACTACCGAAATTGACGAATTCGGTGTCGAGCTAGTCGCCTTTTCAGGAGGCTTAACTTTTGAGGAATATGTTCGGCAAGCGCAGAACATTTCCAAGCAAAAGGGTTTGGAAATTCCTCAATTCATCAAAGTAACGGATGAAGAATTAGACGTTCTTCTGAGGGAATACTACGCAGGCTTGAAAACGAAGCCTTCTGAAATTTCTCAAGAACGCTTTGATGACATGCTGAACGTTCTCCCTCCGTCCCGTTGGACCAAACACGGAAGAGGCGGAAGTTATTTTCACGTTTGCGAGAAAATAACCGACAGTCTTGTCGATTGGTATTTCTCAATTGGCAACCGATACTATACCTTTGTGGATAATTTCTATCTTCCACATGACCAATTAGTTAAAATCATTTCGGAGGTAAAATGAAGGAATTCACTTTCATGATCGCGCTTACCGGCTACGGAGAAACTCCCGAAGAAGCGTTTCAAGATGCCGTTAAAGATATTGACGAATCTCATTTCCGGCCAAATGACTGGGTATCGTATACTGAAGAAACTGGAGAATAAAAATCATGGCTTCGCAAATTGTTTCGGCCCCTCGCATGTATCACGGTAAACTTTCGAACGCGACCAGTATGCTTGAGCATTCCCGGCAAATGCAAATGAGAGGTTACGCTTCCCATGATCCGCTGGTGATTAAGCCTTTTGAGGAAGCACAAAAACTCCTTGAGGAGGCTTGCACCGGGAACACCGCTCAGGAATTGCTAGGCTTGTGGGAGGCGAACCCTCTCGCCAGCAACCCACAGGAGCTAGATGCCTGGAGGCTGGAGGAAACGTTCCTGGTGCGTCTAGAACAGGTGGAACATGCCCGCCGCAGTCTAGCGGCGTCTGAAGCCAACCTGGCAGCAGTAACGGCCGAACGCCGCGCCCGATCCCTTCCCGGAGGTATGATCTAATGGTTTGCAGAAATCATCTTTCGCTTTGGCAACGAAACACCGTTTGCAATCAAATGATTTCCTTGCCTATGCTGGCCCCTCTTTGTCCGGTTTGGATTGAAGAGAGTTTCGAACTTCACAAATCCAGCGAAATTTCCCAAGAAGACCGCGAGGATTTGAAAGACAAGCCCGAAGCGCAGGTTCAAAAAATCCTGGAGCTACTTCAACCCGTTTAAGGCAAAATCAAAAATACTTCAACAACCGCTTAACTATTACCTCTAGGGTGAAATCCAAGTTATTAAAAAACCATAACAGTTTTTCTTGACTCCTGGTTTTCAAATCGGTTATAAAAGAGAAGTAGCAAACAACGGCCACCGAAAAAACGGTAGGACCAAAGCTTAAAGGAGAAACACAATCATGGCTAAGAGTATCAACGTAGAAACCGCTAACCTGCAGGGCCTGAGCATCGAGGAGTTGAACGTTCTCTTGAACCGCGTTCAGGAACTGCTTCCGACTCCCGCCGCCGATCCTTACCTTCAATTGGTTCCCGTCGCTTATGATACCCGCAAAACCACGGACCGGGAACATTGGTTCCGGCTCCTCGGCAAGGAAGCGGTCTTGACTCAGAAACTCCTGTTTGACCTGGAGGGTGACGAACCCAAGGTGGTCGGCGCGAAACTCTTCGTCAACGGCACCCTACGCGGCCATATCGAAAGCGAGGATCTGTCTGAGGTTGGCCACTACTCCACCTTGGTGAAAGCTTTCGACACGTGGAAGAACCACAAGCCCGCCGAAACCGAGGAATCCAATGTGGTGGGCATTCGTGGGCGTATGCCTTCGAAGGCAATCCGTGAACTGCTCGATCAAGGCAAGACCATTGCCGAGATCGCTGAAGCCACGGGGCGGCCCGAAGCCAGCATCGAAGCCTGGATCAAGAACCAGGAAGAGGCCGCCAGCGCCTAAGCTGGAGCTTTGAAACGGACCCTGGAAGCCAATGCTTGCGAAGCGCACAGAGGCCGAAGGGGTCTTTTTCCGTCCCGTCTGATAAGAAAGGAGCGAATCATGGGCACAATTTTAGAAAAGCAAACCAGACTTTTCCAGGACCTTGCCCGCCGCCTTCCGGAGGAACCAAAACCTGTTTGGTGGATTATCCGAACTATTGGGGGCAATTTCTTTATAGGTATGGATCATACCGGTCGTGCGGAATCATCTACGGATATAAAGGACGCTGCAACCTTCCAAACGGAACCTGATGCCCTCCAAATCGCACAGAATTTAGGCCCGGCTGTATGGAAAGTTCATAGGGTCGAGAACGGCGAACTTCAGCCCCTCTCTATAGAGGAGCAAATCGCACAGGGCACCCATTGGGTTATTGAAAACAACGCTGGTGCGTCCGCAAAGTCGTGAACGGAGAATTGCAAGATGAAAAAAGGCAAACCTAGATGGAAAGATGAGCCTTTTGGGTTTGGAACTTGGGGCGACTATGCTCAACGACAACGCCAGGCGCGCTACAATAAGAAAGTGAGGAAACGTCATGAGCTTAAGCAAAGAAAAACTCGAAACCGCTCGGAACAAGGCAATTGAAATTTGCTCTATTCTCAAGCTTGCCGGTGTCGAGCATAAGACCGGCGGAGAAGTCTCCTGGGAGGAGCATGCCTTAATTGACGCCTTAGAACTCTGTGACAGTCAGTCTAGGAGGAGCCATGCAACAGTTCGAAAACCTCGGCCTCGTGGAAGAAGCTGAACCCACCGAGGAACAGATCCAAGCAAGCTACGAAGCCCGAGCGGAAGCGGAACCTCTAGAACGCTGGGAGGCTCAAAAAATTGCTTCCGAATGGCATGACGGACAGGGAAGCGCCTTGTATTCCTTCGCTTCCACCAGTGAACTGGGCCATTTTTCTTTGCTGGCTTTCGAACTTGAAATCAACGCTTGTCTTAGATCAGGCTTGTCCCATGGTGGTCGAGAAGATATGAGCCTGCGTGAATTGCTAGTATTCATTCGTCAAAATCACCCCAGCAACCAAAACGAGAAATTCATTCTCCTGGATCCGTTTGAGAAATTTCTTCAGAATTTCGAAGGTGAATTCCAGACGGTAACAACCGTAAAGGGTATGCTGTTTCAGATCCGCGAGTATATCCGCATGAACACCTTGGAACAATAGGAGGCTAACATGAAAAACGATCTTTTGAAAAAAATTAACGCTGTAATTTTACTGAAAGAGGAGCTAGGAGAAGAAGATACTGGGGTTACCTAGAAAATATAGTAGAAAATTTCCTCTATGCATTGCGGGCGGATTTGCATGCTGAATTAGGTGCTGCTTCGTCCCTTGAGCAGGATATAGCTATATCTACGGCTCAAGGGTGTATAGCTCGGGTATTTGCTCGCTATGGAGTTTTAGCATGAACAAACGAAGATTTGCCTACAGGCCAGGAACTGCATACTGGCGAGAGAAGCCGGCTACGGCTAAATACGTATGGACCAAGAAGGCTCAAAAGGCCGCTAGAAAGGACCAGAGAAAGTGAGCGAGAAACGCACCTGCTCCTGTGAGGTTGTTTTGGTGGAAGATTTGGAAAAACTTTTTGAATATGATCAAAACTGGAAAAACATGCTCGGGAAAATGTCTTTCGACATGGTAAAAAGCCGGGTTATGGAATTCGTTAAAGCCAATACCTGGAAACACTAACGAAAAAAACTTCCCTGAGTTTCAGATTCACCACGTCCCCTTGACCATAGTTGAGGGGATTTTTTTCTTTTCTTTTTAAAGGCCGTCCCAGCGGAAGAAATAAACTTCGAAGCGGGCCGAGGAACTCAAGACTCAAATCATTTAGGATTTGCTAAATTCAGCAATTATGAACTAATGAACTTCGAAATTGCGAAAAGCTGCAATGCAGACTTGATGAATTGCGAAAAAGTTAAATGTTATGGAACCTTAACATTTTCGATTGACTTTCGCCCCCCTTGAGTATGCTACTATAGAAGGGGGATCCGATCCTATAAAAAAAGGCCACGTTTGTTCACGTGGTCGAGTGTATACCAGTGAACGGATCGGCAGGTGAACGGTGTATACCGTCCCCAGTATACCGGCGCGGCGCGCCGCCTGTCTCCTACAGGCTCAAAAGAATTTTCCGTCGGGATTTTTCTGGATTTGTCAACTACAATTTTTCTGCTTGACAAACAGGCCTGTTCTCCTGTCCGAAAAACGCTTGACACCATGTGCTACTATAGAAGGGGGATCCGATCCTATAAAAAAAAAGCAGTGCCAAATGTTAACAAAATGTTAAAGTCAAGTATGGGTATAGAATTTTTTTTGTCAACAGTTTTTTGGCGATCATGGAAAAAAAATTTTGTCAAGTGAGGACATGGAAAGTTTTTTGTCAAGGATTATGCGGTAGATTGCATAATTTCGAAATATGCCTATACACAAATAACCGGTTTTGTCAAGCGAAGTTCACAATTTGTTAACATGCTCACGTTGGAGCATGGAACGACACCGAACCGGTTTGTCAAGGCAGCACAAAAGAAAAACTTTGTCAAATCAGGTGAACAAACTGCTATGCGGTTTCTAGGCCCTGTAGGGCCCTTTTTAGGCGTTCAGACCCCTGGCCGGTGTATTGGGTCCTAAACTTTTTTTGCGCAGGTCGGCTACATGTTTGTTCACTACTTTGCAGCACAAAGTGAACGTTTTTTGGGCAACCAGGACCCTTCGAGAAAACTCGCACCCTGTCCTCTCATGCAAATGTTAAGATTTTCCAACAAATATCCCCCGCCTTGCTGGCGGAATCCTCGCCGCGCCATGTTAATGTTTGTGAACACTTTTTTCTATGCCAAACGTCGGCAGGTTCTGGCACAAACGCAGGCCAAACCCGCATAAACACTACGTTCCCGAGCATGTAGGGTGCCGATACTGGCCGGATCTCATGAAAGAGCCGTGCTATAGTCGGAGTATGAGTAACGCAATAGAAACCGCCAAAGCCGCCGCCCGCCGCGCGCGCTTCGTCCTCGTTCCTGTGACCAAAGTCGAAGCCCCTCAAGAAGACGCGCTTCACATGGAAATTTTCCTCACCGGAGGTTTGAAATGAGCATCCGCGCCGAGTTGACCAAAACCCGCACCCTCTCCGACAGTCAGGAAGGCTTCGCCGTTTTCCTCTTCGTGTCTCTCTACGCCGCCCTTGTGTTCGTTGCGCAGGTGGCTTTGCTCACTACGCCTGCTCCGCTTGCTTCCGACCTGTGGATCGGCTGTAAGCATACGCCTTCCCTCGAGCTTTGGATGTTGACCGAAGCCGCGCACCGCGCTTCGCAGGCCTGGAACCTGCGGGTGATTGTAGAGGTTCCGGCCGTGTTCCTGGGTCTCACGTTCCTTGGCTTCGCCGCCATTAACGCAGGTATTTTCCGAAAGGTAGGACGTTAGCCATGATCGTCAAATCGAACTACCGCGCCGACAAGGCTAAACGCCTGCGCAAGAATGGCGGAAGCCTAATTGCCGAACTCTCGCTTATGCTCACGAAGCGCGAAGTTGCGCCTGTTTCCGCCATGCCTTCGGTTTGGGATTCCCCCGAATGTGACGAATTCGCGCCGAATTGGGAACGCGAATACCGCTTCGGCAATTTACAGCAAGACCTGTGCGTCATGATCGCTTCGGACGGATATCCTGCTTCTAAGGGTAAGATCTTGGAATGGCTCAATTCCGCTTCCGTCGCAGGTGTCACCCTCCAGGGATTTTCGTGGGAAAGCGAATTTGACCAGAATGCCGGAACCGAATTCCTGCAGGCTTCGGGCTTTGTTCCGCTCGGGAACCGCTTGGAAAGCGCCCATGCTTTGTGGGATTGGTTGCAGGATTCCGACAACGAGGAGGATCGCCAGCAAGGCTGTGACCTGTTCCGCGAGGAATTGGTTTTGGCTTCCCGCGTGCGCCCCCACCGAAAAACCCGAAGGAGGATCTTCCGCTAATGTTCGCCGCTTGGAAAATCCCTCTCCCCCCGAACTTTGACCTTTACCGCGAAACGACCGAACGGATCCAGGCCTATCATGCCGCGTTCGAATGGAACGAATTTTTCGCCGATTTCACCCAGGCCTTAAGCCTGTTCCCCACCAAACTACCCGCTAGCACCGCACGAAAGGACCCTTCCGCCATGTCTAAGATTGAAACCGCATTTGCCCTTCTCACCGAATCCCGTAATGCCCATAATACGGGTGAAGGCAAGCCAGGGATCATCCTCCTGGAGAACCAAGCAGAAGCCTTGTTTCGCCAGGAGCTAGGGCACACAGGAGCGGATTTTCTCCGCTCCGCCGGGATTCTGTCCCGGGACTTCCCTGGCAGGACCCTCGCTTCTTTGCCCGATGGTTCGCTTCGAAAGGCGCTTCTAGCCGCGAGCGAGGCGAAAGCCTGCTTATCGGGCCTGGGTATCGAGGAGGGAACGCAAGCAGGCTTCGTGAGCTTACGCAACCTGCTCAAAAGCCTGGGCAAAATCCCCGGGAGGACCCGCGAGATTGCACCCTACTGCTACTCCCAGAACAAACCGAACGGCACCCGTGAAAGGTCGGCCGGAGCCGTGGCCTGGGTAATTCTCGAGCTTTACCGGAAGATCCCGGGTATCGGCCCAGGTTGGGCGCTAACGGATGAAGAAGCCTACCCGGCTTGCTCCTGGGCCGGGAAATGGGAACGCACGAAAGTCAGCAAGGAAATCGAGACCATGGGAACAAAGAACTTTTGGGTTTTCGCCAATGCGGTTGCCGAAGCAGGCATGCTGGTGGCTAAGTGAAATACCTCTATTGCCTTGTGGGGTATTTGAGCCCGGTGCGACCGGTTGCAGGGCTTTTCGCATAGACCGGAAAGCAGTGAAAGGCAAAGCGGTAGTTTGGTCCCTACAGGCCTGCCTAACCGGTAAATTTGAGGAGGTTGAAATTTCGTGAAACTCTTGAACTTAGACCTGAGTCCCGAACGCTTGGCCAGCATGTCGAGCAAAGACCTGAATCGCGCCAAAGACATGGCTATCGAGTTGACGAATTTTCTCGACTGCCTTGCGACTGCGGCGGAATACCGCGAAGAAGGTGACGAGAAGGAAGCCTGCCGGTGTAAACGAGCGGCAGAACGTAAATTCATTCCCGTAAGAGAGGTTAGCTAGCGTGTCCGCTCAAGTGCATCCGATTCTGGCCCGCATTCATTCTGACATGTGGCGTAACCACGAAATTAAACAACAGGTCATTTTGACCGTTCCCTTCGTCCCTCTCGTTTGGATCGAAATTTGCTCAATTCAGCAAAAGCCTTACACCTGCCCTTATGAAAAGAAGCAAAGGCCTGCTCGTATTGGCCTGTCCAAGGTAACAGCCTGCTTCGGTGGCACCGGCGGGCAGGCCTGGCATTATGTGACAATGGAAGGCCCGCGGTCTAAATCAAAGAAGGAGAACGCATAACCATGGTAACCAAACAGGAAGCAATTAACCCGAGCGTTCGGGAATTTTACCACGTGTCGGATAAGCAGGCTGATGGGAAGACGCCTGTCAGGTGTAGGCGCAACGGACAAACCAAGGTTTGGAAAACTCGTCCTGATGAATTTCGTATCCCGGTGAAACAAGGCTTTTATGGACAGGGCTATATCACCCAGGCCAATGCCCACGAATGGGTCCCTGCGGACAAATGGGACGCTTATACTTCTTCCCGCACCGAGGTCCGTGATAACAGACTCACGGAAGCTCAGAAGCAGGTCGTTCTCTCCCAGCGCCAAACCCGCGCCTATTGGGCGGCCCGTGAAGCCCGCCTCCGTCGCGACCTGGATATCCAGGGTATCGACCTAGATACCGCTTCCTACGAAGACTTGCCCCTGTGGGCAACCGAAGAAGATAACCTGATTCGGGCCGCCCGCCTCAACCTCATTCGCGAGGTCTCGGTCCTGGCCGTCAAGAATGACACCGACCTGTTCCTCGCGATTGTCAGGTATGCTAAGGCGGTTGCCAATTAAGGTGACCAAAGCAGGACGAGAACAGGCCGCCCTTCTGAGCGGATTGCTCATTTGATTTGCCCTTAAGAAAAGTAACCCACATTTCACAAATTAGCTCGCACGGGGAATTCCTAATTCGTTAATTTGAATTAGGAATTCCCATTTTGATTTTGTCCCTAGAGAAAAATTCATTTTACCTGGGTTGAATCGAACTCAATTAGTCATTTCTAATTCGAAAATGAAAAAATCCCCTAGAGCAAAATGGAATTTTCAAATAGGACTAGGCAAATTTCCAATTTGCCGCAGTCAATCTCACATTTCGAATTGCACCCTGGGGGGGGGGTAATTAAAAGGAATTTTATTCAATTTTTGAGAAGCCTAAGCTATTTCAAATGATCATGATATATTATAGAGTTTTGTTCAACAATTGTTAGACTATCTATATATAATCACTTAAATACTGATTCCTATCGAGAATTACGTGTTTAAAGCTATTAGTTTCTCTCTCTAATAAAGCAGTTAACCATAATTCCCAATTAGAATCTACTAAATCAATAAACTCTTTAGTATTTCCTCTAATTTGGTATCTATTTAGATAGATATCCTTATCTTCTTTACTAGGGTAAACCAAGAGAGAATTTATTTTTCTCTTTTCCAATTCGTCTAACACTAAATTATGGGTAGAACAGAAAACTGTATGTCCTTCTTTATCTAATTGCTCTATTTTATCTACATAATTAATAGGAAATTCTTTTGTTTTACTGCAATTTGAAGAGTCTAAATCTACTACGTGGTCTCTATTAGAGAGATAACTTTTTCCTATACCTGGAAATCCACAAATAATCATTATTTTCTCCTAGTTTAGATTTTTGTTGAACTTGCTTTATTAATAGTCGTATCCGGGAGCGAATACCAATGTCCAATTGCTATCACCAAATTCTTTTACCCAATTAGCTATTCTTTTAAATCCATAACAAGGCTTCACTTCTTCCCCTGTTACCTCGTTAAAAGCATATCCGAAATCATACCAGTGTCTATCACTACTGGTAAATAACTCAATATATTTATTTCTGTCTTCTTCCAAATACCAGGTCCATTTAGGGAACACAACATGCTCCTCATTTACACTATTAGCATGGGCTATAATTAATTCTCCTGAATACTTGTGCTTATTCTCTTGTATCCATTCCTCTGCTAAAGGTTTATGTCCGAAGTTAGGACTTAATGCTCTACCGGTAACTCTACTCCAAACAACATAGTAGTAAATATTTCTTTCACCAAATTGGAACATATTCAGCTCCCACTTCCTTAATCATGATCATGATATATTACACATAATGAGTGTTCAACAAGTGTATTACCTATATTTAAATCCGTTTCTTATAAACATAATTACAAATTTTACCACAAAACAAATCTTTTCTAGAATTTCTCTCATAGCTTCATTAATTTCATCGTAAGTCATTTTGAAATTTTATTTCCTTTTTACAAATCTGTTAATTTTAACTTAAATATGCTTTTTATAAGGTATTGTTATAACATTTATGTTAGTGTATAAGCTCTAATATATTCTAATGTCTCTAAATTTCTATATAACTTAAAATATAGAAATTTAATTACTTTACAATTAGAAATTCCACATAAACAATCGTCATAACCCAACCAAACCTCTACTGTGTTTTGTTTCAATGTAAAAAATCTGTTTTTTGGTTTTTCTTTATAAGAAATTACAAATACGTTAGTTCTTTTTTCTACAGTATCGAGATATTCCCAATTAGGCTTAAATACTTCTATCTCTTTAGCAGCTTTTTTTAAAATAAACCATAATTCAGAACTCACGACTAAATTCCATTTTCCATGACGTAATATTTAACTAAAAAATGTGCAGTATTTTTACCAAATGTCTTTTCAATTATGTTGAAATACAATTCTTTTAATAAAGAATTTTTAGTATTTCTAAAAAGAACTAAAATTTTTAATGAGGAATAAATGTAACTATGTTCAGACATTTATGTCTAAATCCGGATCTAATAAATTTTCTTTATTGGCAAAATCATAATTACTCATATACATTACGCATTCTCCGTCTACCCAGGAACGTAATAGAACTTTTTCATACATATTAGTATCTATTGTAAATATATTTAGCAAGTTTGCCTTCATTAGGTCCATACCAACTTGTAGACCACCCTTCACTAGTTCCTGTATGCTCTAATGTATAGAATTTATTCATATACGAGATCTAATCTCCACACATGATAGGCTAAGGGACTATATCCCCAACTTGAGCGGCCAGTTAAACTAATAATATAAGGTCTTAAGGCCTGACTTCTAGTTTTGTTATAATTAAAATATACAATAGGAAGATTTTTATAAAACAAACCAGCTAGACAGCTATTAAGATCTAAAACTTTATATGTAAGATCTTGTAATTTAAGTTTTTTATTCTTCATCAAACGAATAAACATAAATCAAAGGATTTGTTCTAGGATAAAAATCTTGTAGAGTATCACTATCAATATTTTTCTTAAAAGATTTATTATAAACACTACAAATTCTAGAAGAAAGAATATTACTCTTATCAATCATAATTGTAAGGTTAGCATGTTTAATTAATGTAAATAAATAAGTATATTTACGCCCCAAATCTTCGTCTTCGGGCTGTTCATCTCTAAAATGATCTTCGATAAATAACATTTATTTTTCTCTCTTACAAAATTTATAGCTATTATGAGTTAACGTCTTGTAATCCCAACTATTTTCGCCTGTAAGTTTAATAATGATACTTCCAAAAGTGTCATTTACCTTACGAGGATTTATAAATATACAAAGAGGTATATTTTTATAGGATACCCTACCCCATTGTTGACGATCTATGTCATCATATTGATAAATTAAATTATTTATATCTAGCATAGTTCATAAAAAGACCATATATCAGAATCATTCGTAGAGTTATAGGACCATTTGGTTACATTTGTAAGAGATTTAATATATCTATAAAACAAATTTTCCGGAAAACTTTCCGATTTACTTATCTGATTATCCCAAACAAAAATAGGAATATTTTTATAATAAAGTATATAATGATTTGGAGAAGTTTTTGTATTAAAATAAAAATCAGTTATTTCCATAAGCTATACTGTTTCGGTCCAATAACTTTTACTTGCCACATACTAGTTTCAGTTATTTTTTTTATAAGGTCACTATAGTCAGTTCCATAATTATATTCTTCTTTATTTTCTTTATATATAAAGATAGGTAAATTATTATAATGAACATAGTATTTTACTATGCCATAAGACTCATCTAAACAAAAATTTATATTATTTATATTTAATATTTTAAACCCTTAGGACGAACTAATAAATAATAGGTATTTATAATTCTTTCATGGATAGTAGATTTTTTATCTAGAAGATCTCTTTGTAATTTAATACTAGTAAATTCTTCCGTAGTTCTAACTGCAAAAGGTATATTATTTATATACCAGATTTGATTGACTACTCGATTAGTGAAATCAGGGGAATAGTAATTAACGTATCCAAATCTAGTCATAAATTATTGTCGGTCAAAAGTAGGACTGAAATATCATCGTATTTAATAATTTTTTTGTCATAGTGCCAATACAATAAAGGAGTAAAAGCTGTTTCGTGTCTACTATAGCGATCCGAGCCACGAGATCTTAAAGCTGTTCTTAACTTAAACATATACATGTGGTGCTTAACAATTTGCTTAAGATACATTTTTCCATCATAAGAACAATATCTACCTACTAAAACTGGTTGCTTACAACAATCGTTGTAATTAAAACTGTAATAACAGTCTTTATCTTTTACATAGTAAGCCCCTTCGGGGAAAACTTTTTTATAAAATTCTGGAATAGTTGCTACAATTGGGAACATTCATTTTTATTTCTTATTCTAAGATTTATTGAGTCTGCTTCAGTTATATCTAATAGACTATAAATATATTTTTTATATAAATCCCAACAATTTGGCTCTTCTATAAAAAATGTTCCTACAGGTAGATTTGCCATATATAAAATAATACGGCTACGCTCTGATCGTTGATTACGATATGTTTCATAACAGATATATTTATGAAACTTCATAATAATCACTTAGTATTGGTTTAAAATAAAATTCAAAATATTTATTTGGAAATATTTTTTTAATTACAGACTTGTAGTCTCCCTTATAAGCAGTATTTAATGAAAAAAGAGGAACATTATTCCAATAAAACACACCATTCCACTTAGTGGGGTGAGAATTTGTATAAAAAATTCTATAATATAACACTAGAAATATTGGACTTCCTTTTTTAGAAAAAATTTACGAGGAGTAGTTAGGCTCTCAACATAATCCCATTCAGTTTCTTCAGCAGAATTAGAAATTTTATTTACTAAATAATGATTATCGTATAAATTACACTCGGTTCTAGAGTCTAGAATCCAAACAGTAACATTACCTAGAAGGTAATATTCAAACCAGCTACCTTTATGATCTACTATGTGAGTAGTTAAAATATTTTCCATAAATCTCCAAAAGAAAATAGCCCCTTGCGGGGCTTCTCTTACTCTTTTAATTTCAAGAGCAGAGACTTTGCCTTTTGAAGGCCCCAGTAACGTCCTGTGTCGGTTTCACAAGCCTTACCTGCCTTCTCGGCTCTGTCAATCCTGGCCTCCGTTCGAGAAATTTCTTTATCGAGCTTTTCCAGGACTTCCAGTTTATTCAGTTTTTTCATTGCTTACCTCCTGGACTAATAATAACATAGTCAGTAAGCTGTGTCTATTGCCAAATTGTTAACGGAATAAAGTAAATCCATCAGGAAGATATCCAGAAGCTTCTCCTTTAAACTTTTTTCCTTTTATAAGTTTAATGTATTCTACCCAAGGAGTTTCTAGTTCCCAACTTTCATTTTTTCGAATTCTTATTAGAATATTGTTGTAATAAAAATACTCTACCCAAGTATACTCGCCTGTATATTCATCAAGACTAGTGTAAATTTTTTTGAATTTAATCATGAATCACTTTTTACCATATTGTAATGATACACAGTATCTGAAAGTTCTGAGTTTAGTTCAAATCTAAAAGAAATATTACAAGTTCCTAAAAATTTATTAGGAAATAAAGCAGTTTCATAACTCCCATTGTCCTGATCAGTCTTAGTTAAGACAGCGTAAGGTATATTGGCATAATAAAGTATTTCAAACCAATCTTCTTGGCATTTATAATGAAGTTTACTATTTAAAACATTCATAAATAATATTGGAATTAGAATTCCTAATTTTATAGCTGACTTTTTTAGAAGTCAAGTCTACAACTTCTAGCCCTGAATCTTTTTTTGAGAAACCACAAATTAATCCAATACTTAAAACACCTAAATACTCTGCAAAATCAAAAACATGTCTAAATTTAGTATAATTAACTTCTTCAATAGACATAAGAATATTGTTATAATAAATATGCCAATGATTGTAGGCATTTAAAACCCAAAGCTTTCTCATGGCCTAGTAGAAGTGCCTGCTGCATATTTCTTTTCTTGACGTTCTCTCCAAAAGGTTTGGTCTCTACTTAAACAATAAAGAAAAGCTTCTTCCGATTCTTTTTGAAGTGGATACTTCAAATGTTCTGCTAACGCATATAAATTTAATTGAACGTCCGTTAACTCTTTAGCTACAGGACCTTTTTCTTTATTATAGACAACATCTACTAGATGGGTAATTTTTTCTTTTGGTAAATCTAAAGCCTGACAAAGTTCTACAGCTTCTTCAAGAAAACGTAAGACCCGCTCCTCTTGTTTATAGGCAATAGCTCCAAAATTAGTTTTGGCCCAAGTAAGAATCGCTTTTTGAAAGTTTAACATAATTTAATCCTTAAAATTTATATAAATAAGTATTTTTGCCTTGAGAGGACAGAACATAGTCCTTCTTAGTTATAAACTTTTTCACAAAATAACTATAATAACTTTGCTCATGTGGTCCAAAAATGGCTATTGTTTCTCCATAATATTTAATTATATTATATTGAATAAACGTATTAGGAACAATATTTTTAATATTAAGAGTAAAAGCGTCCTTATTGCACATATCTAAAATACGTGTCATAAAAATCATTAAAATGTTTGACTTGTTTAGTTCCAAACAATTTGTCTTGTCCTAAGAATTTTCTTAACATATCACACTCATTAAACCAATGTTTAGATATATATAAAGGAACTCCACCATAATAAAATACATAAAACGTAGTAGGGCATTGGCGGTATCTTCGTAAAAAGAAATTTTCTAATTTCATAGATAAATAAAATCTCTATGAGGATATTTTGTAGTAGGTTGGTAATCTCTATCTGGTGACCATCCAAATTGTCTACCAAAAAATCTCTTTATTAGATTAGTTGAACTAGTTCCTGCCTTATAGTATTCTAAATGAAGAGTAATATTGGCATAAGTTAATTTACAATAAGTAGTCTTACCGTCATCGTTAAACCAATAAGCTCTACAGTTTCTAGAAGCTAACATTTTTTGTGCATCATTATATTTTTTCATCTTAAAAATAATCTATAAACATAGTAACTCTTAATGTCATGTGTATGATAATCATTCCAAGAATCTTCTTCGAATCCAGTTAATTTTTTAATTAACTTGGAATATTCCGAATGACTTTTAAGAAAAGTAAAAAAACAATTATTATAATAAAGTTTATGTAATCCTGAATTTGATTCATTAAGCCAAAAAGAAAAATTTTCAATATTCATGTCTTACGTCGAAGAATACTTTTATAAATAATGTATTCAGAATATCCTTTGTCTATTGTAATAATTTGTCCATTTTCTAAATAATGCAAACAAAGTTTACTGGAAGTATAAACGCTTCCTGAAGGCAAGTTAAAAAACCTACAAAACCAAGCATTTACTTTATTTTTAGTATTTTTACAGCTACCAAATAAGATATTATGATAATATATACCATATTTATTTTTATTAGAAGGTAAAGTCCTTATAAACCAAGGGCCTTCTTTTATAGTAGATTTATTTATCATTAAAAAAGGGCACTGTGTCTATATAAAGGATATCCAGCATCGAGCCCTCTCCCTGTAGTAGACCAAGCTATTTTACGTAAATAATAAACATTCTCACTTAAGTCATAAAAAAAACTATGATGCCTGGGCTGACCTTTTTTTAGTCTAAAATTCAGAGAATAGAATCTATTGTCTGATTCTTTACCAAAAGCATCTAATTTAAAATAAGGCAAAGTTCTGATTAAGTATTGTAAATAAGGTAAAAGTTCTTCATGAGGAATTCTACAAGGAATTAACATTCAATCTCCCGATAAAGAGAAAGGGGCAGCTGTTAACTACCCCTTTCTCTTAGAACTTAAGCTGCTTCTTTTGCTTTAGCCTCTTCAGCAGCCTTTACTCGAGCTTGATAGGCTTCTTCTCGAGCATCTTTCTTTTCTTTCCAGACCTTATATCCCGGATCCAATTCCTTCGGTTCAGGAGCGGGATTGTAACAAGCCCAGACTTCTTCGTAAAGCTTACGAGAAATTTCCGAAGGAATATTAGGATCTCCATTGTGACGCCCACGATGCTGACGTTCACGGAAGGGATAACTATTTCCGTCCCGACGAATTTCAAGACAAGAATTAATTACAGTTCCATTTTCTTTCCAGAAAGAAATTAGCTTCTGATTCTGTTGGAAATCATAGGTTCCGATACAATGGCCTTGAATTCGACCCCACATACGAAGATCAGGTTTACTCACCGGCAATTTGATAGTATATCCGTCAACTTCAGTTCCGTTAAGACGTTTTTCATCCTCAGTCCAAGTATAAGGCTTAGACTCAAGCTTAGTTTGCTCGTCTACTACCAAGTTAGAGATTGCGTGGTGATAAGCCACGAAATTTTCCACCTTAGGCAAGACAGCATCCTTATTCAGTTCAAGAAGCTGGGTTTGTAGCTTATCAATATCATTAACTGCTGCATAAAATTCACCAACCTTATTAGTGCTAAGTGCATTTTCACAGTCAAGACAGAATCGGCGGAAATTATCTTTGTTAACAAACTTCAACTTGGTGAAATCGCCATTAGCGCCTTTATGTTCGGTGATTTTAACCAAAGTATCGAAGTAGTTCAACATGAAGTTGATATCAACTTCAGCCTTAAGGAAGAACTCAAACAATTTACACAGCTTGATAAGCTTATCAATATCCTTCGCTTGTTCGCGAATAAGCGCCTTAAGACGAGGAGATTTAATATTGTAATTGTCAAAGAATTCGGTCATATTTTCAAAACGAAGTTCTTCATATAGAGAGAAATTTTCGTAAGGAACATTTTTCTTGAATTCAAAATCCTTCAATACGGGGTTAATGTTGTCATGAAGATCAGCCCAAGTAACCTTATTAAGCTTCATGAAAATTTCATTGAAGATGGAGGTATTAAGCATCCATTCCTTCATCTTTGCGTAAGTATTATCCTGGTAAGTATCAGTGCCCTGGTTTTCGTAGCACTTTACTTTTCCTTTTTCCCAAATAAACTTAACTTTGATTTCTTCGTTAGTCCCCATGTGCATAGTAATATTGGTTCGCTTAGTGCGAAGACGTTCAATAAACATGCGGATAATGATTTCTTTACTATCGCCATGCATAATTTCGAAATAACGAGTAGCTGCGTTAGGATTTTTCTCGGGAAGATAATTCATTACCAATCCCATACGTTCCTTATCTGGGAGCGAGTTATACATGTTGCAAAGTTCTTTAGAGTTCATTAGTTTCTTCCTTTTTTCTTTTTTACCCAAAAACTTTCTGGGTTTATACGCATTAATCTAGGCTTTAATAAATTACAGCCATAATCGTGTATGACTATATTATTTTTATATAGAGATAATTGATTTGGATGTCCGTCCCCATAACCATAAGGCACTTCTTTAGGTAAATTTTCTAACTTAAATTCTGCTAATGGAGTTGTTTTTTCCATTAGTAAAAATCTACCACAATGAGAAATATCTATAACAGGGACTAGTAATTTATTAATTACTGATACTTCACGTAACTTGCTCCAGTTCTCAAATTCATTTTTATTTTCATGAAGGCACTTTTCTCTAGGAATGATTTTTTTAATCACTAAACGACTATCAGGGATATAGTCGTAAACTTCTCTATAAAAACCTTTACCTATTAAAGTTCCTAAAACTTCTTTTGCTTTAAAAGATTTAACTTGTTGTGTCCAGTAATAGGTCACTGGAGGTATACTACTTTCTTCGTGTTACAACCGTGTAGCGAAGTTGTTAAAACTTTTTACTTTTTCTTCAGTTAACAAAAATTTAACATGTAAAAATTGGCTTCCAACCTGAACACGCTGGAGGTAACGAAATAGAGTTTTCTAGTTCTACTTCTTCTATAGCTACATGTAAAGAATTTACTCTAAATTCTTCTATTTTTCCTAACTCATTCTCACAGGTAACAACTATATCTTCATTAGTTCGTATAACAGTTAGTTTAGTGTTTTCTTTTAGCAGTAATTCTAGTTTAGTCATAGTAATAAAAAGGGCTACTAACTTAATAGTAGCCTTCTAGCCCAACCACTTCTCTTCTAAAATTTTTATTTCTTCTAGGTGGTTTATGTTAAATTCAGGTCTCGAATCTGGAACACTGGATACGGAATTTTTTCGAAACCAATCAGTCTCTGAATTATCTTCTAAATGCTTTTTTAATTCATCTTTATGAGGAAGATAAAGATCGACTACGTGTATTTCCGTTTTACACGTTGTTACAGGAACTTCTAGCCTTATTAAGGTCATTTAGTCTCTTTATTTCTTTAATGTTCTCGTCATTAGAGATCAGTGATCGAACTTTAGATAAAAATTTCTCCGGACGAGAATCTATTTCCATAAGTTCGATCACTGATAATTTAATATTTATACTCTGACTATCAGAATACCAATATTTCATTATATAGTTATCGAGTTGCCATCATATTTTTCATGTGACTTTCGACTTCTGCCTGACTCATTTCTCGAGCATTTACAACATAATACTTAACACCCTTAGTAGTGTTAAGGCCTACAGCAGGAACTGCTCCTTCAGGAACTTCGTAATTATTGAAAGCCTGGAGAAAATTATGAATTACATCGTCATTATTTCCAAGAGCTTTTTGTGCGAGTTCAGTTTCTTTTGAGAAAAACATGTTTTACCTTTTCTTTACTTTATGTTGAGAGTTTTTTGGCTCAAAAAGAGCTTACAGTTAAACTGACTTTAAAACAAGATCTTTTTTGTAAACTGTTTGTTAACTTTTGTTAACATATTTTCTTGCTTCCCTATCATGATCATGTGCGCGATCAACACTCAGGAGCTATAGCAGAGAACTTGTTTTCCATTTCTTGAATAACACTATTGTTTAAAGCATCTTCAAAAAGTTTGATAGATTCGGGAGTGAAGACTTTAGCCATATTTTCAATCATTCGATCCGGTGCTCCATCAAATATTTCATAATAGAAATCATCGAAATAAACAAGACTGTCATAAACAGTCCTAGTACTTTCTGGCATTTCTAAATCATTTTCTAAGCAATGGTAAATTTCTTTACCAATTTCGTTATATTCCAGCATCATGTTCTTTCATTGGAATTCTTATTACTTTAAATATTGTATAATCGGCTTGTTTAAAGTATTTATCTGAAGATAATTTTTTAATATTATATTTCCAACTAACTGCTTTATCGTAAGAATCAAAAGCAGTTACTTCAAAATTTTCTTTTCCTATACTAGGATACGATGTTTGTCTTAATATTTCATAACCAAAAACACTACCCATTATTTACAAAATCATAATTCCATTTTACAGTAGATTCTTCAAAATTTTCAATAGGAATTTTTTCTATATTACATTTGTAAATATAAGGAATATTATTAAATCTTATATACGATTTTTTAGTTTCAGAACTTTTAGCTTGTTGATAAAGCGTTTCAATATAAGTAGCAATCTCGTGATCTTTTACATTAGTTGTTATTGTTTGCATGTTTAAACCTATCGTCTTTCTCAGGAAATTCATCCATAAATGTAGCTAAAGTTAAGCAATGCCAGGCGCAGGCTATCATGTGTTTACTAGGAGAATTATTGCCTGGAGTTTCTAAATCTAAGTTTTCTCCATTCCAAAATTGGTTCAAATGTCTTTGGAGAGCGTCAAAAGATAACGACCAATCATAACCTTTTCTCCAGTTATGTTTGGAATATTTTCCAACTCCCTTACCATAATGTTCAGCAAGTTCCCACAAAGCTTTTTGTGGGATTAAAGAAAATTGAGCTAATTTAGAACCTTTTTCTCCTCCAGTATCTGGATCTTTGATCCTTACTTCTGTTGGGATAACTGTTGATTTCTGTGAAGAATTTGAATCATTTGTTTCAACTGTATCCAAGTGTAAGCTCTACTTCCTTTATTTTCTTTATTGTATAAATAGTTGAAAATAATATAATTCTTTCCAGCTTTTTCTAAACTAGATAATACTTCTGGAGAATCATCTATATAAAGATCTGCTGTAATTTCTTCTTTATTTTTCACAAAATGAATTTCATCATAATGAACATTACGATCTGAAAGCCATTTAATAGTTACTGCTTTAATTTGTTCTCTCATTTCAGTTGAGAACCAGTCAGAACTTACTCTTTGAGTGATAATTTTAATTATATGACCTTCTTTGGCTAAGTGGTCTAATTGATTTAGAGCTGAAGCAAACGGCTTCATTTGCGAAGTTAAATCTTCATTAATAAATTTAGTATGATAAGTTTTAAATTGATCTAAAGTCAATCCCCAACTTTCAAAATTCCAGTCTTCAGGTTCAGGAAGAGAACCTGAAGTCAAATTGCGATCTTTTTCAACTAAGTCTTTAATTACCCCAGTGTAATCCGCAATTACATTATCGAAATCAATTCCTAGAATCATGTTTGTTCAGATTGCTCCTTAAGTGCGTTTCTACGTTTACGTCTGCTAATATTATCTCTTTCGTTACGACACAAACGGCAAGTTTTATATTTTTTCCCCCAACCATTTATTCTAATTATAAAATTAGCTACATTTTTCTCATGATTGCATCTTTTATTTCTAAGAGGTGTCGTTAAATTTTCTACATATCTATCTACGTAGTCATAGTCTAATTGAATATCTCTCCAAACATGATAATGTTTGTTACATAAACCTCTAGCTTTATGAATTTCTTTACAATTAGGAACATTGCACAATCTTTTCTCAGCCATTAGAAAATCCTCACAGCAGGAATATACCCGTCTTCTCTGGGATTTGTGCCTTCAGCTTCCTTACCTGAAAGACAATCCTCATCTTCTGGGTGCCACCACAAACCTTCAATTTCAGTAGCTAATTCTGCATTTGGAAGCAAAACAACAGCTTCTTTTACATAAGGATCTTTTTCAATCCAAATATTAATTAAATCTCTTAATTCTTCTAAAGTAAATTCAGTTTCCATAATTAATAGCAAATTCCGTCCACAGTAAATTTATTATCTTTAACTTGAATAGGATGTAAAAACCAATGCTTGTCTCCGGCTTCATCTTCGCAACAAGTTCCCATACCGAAACCTTGTTGCCAATCTGGATCGCGATCACCCATATATTTTGCAGAAATTTCCGGATCTGGATCAGCTAAATTTCCAAGTTCCATCCAGGCCCCATCGGCGTCATGAATTAAACCTAATCTATGGGTATGTCCAGAAACACCTGAACGATATTTATTAGATTTTAATTCTCCTCTAGCAGAATTTCCGCTTAATCCTCTACAAATAGATCCGTGAGTAACTTTTAATCCGTCTACGACTAATCGTTCTCTATAAGGCTTCCATTTGATATTATATTTCTTTAATTCAAATAGTTCAGGAAGTGTTAAACAATTCAGAGGAAGTAATTCAGGTGCTTTTCGAACAAGATATCTCTCAAATCGAAGTTCATGATTTCCTTCAACATAAGTAATTTCAGTTTTAGCACCTGCAGATTTTCTTAGACGAGAAAAGAAAGCTTTTGCTTCTACAAATGTCTCTATAGTATCTGAGGTTTGTCCAGCAATTTTATCATGCGAACTAAAATCATCGAAACAAACCAAGTCTCCAATGTGGAAAATCTTTTTAAATTTTTTCTTTTCAATTAACTTAAAAAGGCTTCCCTTCTCTCCAGTAATTACTTTATTGTTTACTGGAATATGTGTATCACTTATAAAAAGTGCTTGATACAGGGTTTTCATTAACTCTCCGATTAAATAAGGTAAATGTTATAAGGTGTATTGTTTTTGAATAACGAAAAACTTCATTAAAATGTAAACATAATGTTAAAAGCTTGTTAACATTTTAGCAAAGGTCTTGCAAGAAGTCAAGAGTTCTGATAAAATATTTTTAGGTCAGGTGGAAAAGTTAAAAATGAATATGCCTTCAGAGGTTATTCCAAGTTTAGAAAAACATTTAAAAATCTATTCTTTTTTAAAAAAGAAGTTTACAGATAAGTTAGATGTTATAAGCATGAACTCTAAGTCTAAGTATCCTTTAGATATCATGTTAGAGTATCAAAAAGTTCTAGACCAAAGAACCTTCACTGAAATCGCATATCTGTTAGGCATGTCGCCTAAGCGCCCCTACAATCATGTATACAACAAACATCTATCAGAATGGGCCCAAGCTAAAGACTATGTAAGACTCCTGTATGATTTTGATAACCAAATGCAAAAAGTAATTAATTATTGTATCACTAATAAAGTTAATATTAATATTTGGTATAAATACATTGAAAAACTTGGAGAATAATGGCCATTAAGGTAGATATTCGAAGACAAGTCCTTGAGCGGGATAACAATACTTGTCAAAAATGCGACAAAGTTCACCGGAAATTACAATTACATCATATTGTTCCACAACGACTAGACGGATCTGACCTTCCACATAATTTAATTAGTCTTTGTGCGAAATGCCATCATCGCTGGCATTGTTTAGAATCAAAATTAGATATTCGTATGCAAGAAGAGAGAACAGTCTCTTATTTTTATATCTGGGTGAAGGAAAGAGAAATAGATGTGGACGTTTCATTGGGGGACCGTTGGGTCTGGAAAGAGTTTAGACTTATTAAAAAATTATTTCGACAAAAAAAGAAATCATCCTAATGACGTTTGTTTAGTAAAACCTGGATTTGATAAAAGAACTGAAGGAATTTTTACTAGATTTGGCTCCACTGAAGCCACTCTAATCTATTATCTTAACCGAAGATAATAGATTAGAGTGGCTTCTTTTGTTAAAAGAAAAGACTTATTTCTTCGTAGATGAAATGCAGTTTATTGATGAACGCACCCTAGAACACATTATAAAAGCTAATAAAGATAATACTAAACACTTCTACACTTATGGACTTAGAAATGATTTTAAAGGCGAAATGTGGCCTATAATAAATAAAGTAATGAATCTATGTGATTCCATTATAGAAATTTGTAGCGAATGTAGTATTTGTAAAAAAAGAAAAGCTTCTTTCAACAAAAATTTAAAGCAAAATGCCAAAGAAAATGAATTAGGATTCCATTATGCAGCAGCGTGTTCCCAGTGCTTTAACTAATTTAAGTAATTTTAGATTCTTGTTGGGCAATGGAATGTTTATCTGGGAAACTAGAAGTCACAGCGTAAACTACCAAAAGTTAATAAGAGAACATAAATATTCTGAAGCTTTTATTTTTTTTATGGTGAAAAATTATGCTTATTAATGATCTTTATTGGTATAAGATATATAAGAAAAATGGTTTTTACCCACAAACAACTAGAAACTTAAAAAGTAGACTTAGAGAAGAAAGAAAATTGTCTCTATTAACAATAGACGTTTTAGAAAAATATTATATAGTTAAAAAAACTAAGAAAGGAGAATTTAGATAATGAATTTTAAGTTACTACTTGCTCACATTAAGATGTATAAAATTTATAAGAAATATGCAGATCCTGATAGAAAATATAATTACTATGAAGAGTATTACGATGCAATTAGAAAAACAAAGGGCTCTGATAAGCCCTTTGTTAATTTCTTAAGTAATCATTATGCTTTAAATTAAATTGTAAATTCTGCAGCTTCTACGGTAGTTACCACATAATATCTAACATCAAATACAATATCATGACAAATAACGTCTTTATCTCTGACGTTATCTTTCTTTTCTACTTCTTTTCTAGAATCATTACTATACCAAAATCTACAATTAACAAGATTAGTTCCGTGTATAGTCTTTTGGTTAAACTCTTGAATAACCGCAGTTCTAGTTTGGAAAGCTTTTAAACTATTACTTGCATAGAACCAAAGAGAAATTGTGAATCTTCCAGTAAATCCTATTCCCGGAGGCTCAAGCGTTCTAATGTCATTGAGGTCATATATAATATAAGGATAATCGGTATTTGCGTTTTGTCTCCAATAGTGAACTCGTGGAGTTCCACCTACAGCAGTAATAAGAGCTGAATTAGTTTCCAACTTAGATTTAACAACGGAAAACATTTCTTCTTCTGGGGTCATTTAAAGCAAATCCTTAGAAAGATATATTTATGAATTTATAGAAAAAATAATTATTACCTTGTAGATAGGATAATTATAAGAAATGAAATTTGTAAATAACAGGTTAGAAAGATTAGCTAAGGATTTGTTCAATGAAGACTGTGACAGAGAGAATATGGAATATAAGTTAGACTCTAAAGTTGAAAAAATAATGGAATTAAAAGATCAAATTTTATTTCTTACAGGTTATCCTTCTGAGCCTACTATTTTTGACTTTCCTCCTTATGTGCTCGTTGTTTCTGCTAGGAACATTGATATTTATACGGAAGATAGTTTTGAGAAAGAAGGTTTACATTTGTATGACTAAAGATGATAGAGTAAGTTTTCGTTGTGAAAAAGAATTAAAAGATTGGATTGCTCTTAAAGGCGGATCTAAATTTCTTTGTAAATTAGTCCGTCTAGCTTATTTTAAACTAGAGGGTAAAGAATTTGAAACTGAAGAAAAAATCGATTTTTAGAATTGGTTATCATGGTGGAAGACTAAATTTAGGATTTGGAATTCTAAAAATAGAAGAAAGTAATACAATATTTGGAACTAGGTTCTTTGTAACTTTTGTTTGTGGATGTAATAAAGTATATTATAGTGCCTTTCAACCCACATTTCTAGAACAAAGTAAGTGTAAAAACCATTATTATGATTTAGGACCTTATAACTTATTTCCGAAAATTTAATTAAATGGGACCCTAGCAATAAAATTTTTCTTCATAAAGTAATAAAAAGATCTCCCAAAGAAATAAATCATCCTTGGGAGTCTTTTCTTTTTTGTGGGCATGTAGTAAAACATACTAAAAAAAGATCTTTAGGTTATTTAAAATGTTCTATTTGTAGAAAAGAAAGATATAAAATTTATTTATAATGTTAATCAAACTCACTCCTAAAAATAATAAACTACACAGAGTCCTTAAATATGAAAAATGCATAGGAAGTTCTTACAGGTATACGTTTACTTTAATATGTGGACATAGTTATAATATTTGGATATGGTATGGAGATCGAACGTCTGGCCTTAATAAAAAATATAGATATTGTCCAAATTGTGCTAAAGTTTGGAAACCCTCTAATCCTCCTAGATCTGGGGTTTATTGTGCTCCCTATTAAAATTTGTTGGACTGGAAATCTTAAATTTAGAGTTTTAAAACAACAAAAAATTTATTATGAAAAAAAATATCATTACCAAACTAAAAGTTATTTAACTTGTGGTCATGTTAGATACTATTCAGGATCAGTTGATCTTAACAAAGATAGATATGCTATATGTATAGAAGGATGTTCGAGTCTTTACTAATGCTTTATATTATAAAAAGAAAAACCAAGTTCTCTAAAGAACATAAAAGATTTTTAATTTATAAAAAAATATTTAAAGGCTGTAATTATTATGATATTTACTTAAGTTGTGGACACAAAAGAAATTGGATACATCAAAGTATTCTTAATTATTTAACAAATAAAAATTATTACTATTGTGACCAAGGGTGTTCTAATATATAAAAAATAAGAAAATCCCAAAAGGATCAAATAGATCATTATATAACTCTTTATATTAAGATTAATCTCTAAAGTTATCTTATATATAAGGAGTTTTTTATTTATGGCTCAAATTGGAAGTTCACTTTCCGGTTTACGTCCTGATACCGTAAAGAATCTTGTGCTCGATGCCGGAGTGCTCTACGTTAACGCTAATATTGCAGATATGTTGTCTGCAACTACCGGCGCTGGTATTGCATTTAGTGAAGCTATTCGAGACACCAACACTTGGACCGATCCTAACGGTAACACCGTAGCCCCCAGAAAGCTCGGTGCGACTCGTGGAGGCACTACGTTCGCTATTAACAAAGAGGAACGCCAAGTAGAAGTAGACGGTCGCAGAACTAATATTAAGGGTCTTCAGCGCGTAGATATGATCTCGCCTTCCATTAGAACCTCTCTTTTGGAAATGGCTGATATTGATACTTTGCGTTTGGCTTTGGGAACTAGTATTCTTACTTCTTACCAAAACTTCGATTCGGTTCGTCCCGCCCTATATCCTAATGACGAAGACTATTTTGGTAATATTACTCTTTTCGCTACGATTGCGCAGCGTGTTGCTCCTAACGGACAGCCCTTGCCTATCGCTATCGTAATGGAGAATTGCCGCGCTAATACGATTCAGGACGTTTCTATCTCTGATAAAAACGAAGCTGTAATGGAAATCGAATTGACCGCTCATAGTCTTGACTCTGACGCCTTCAATATCGGTTGCCAGCTAATCGTCCCTAAGAGATTAAGTGGCTATTATTGATACTACTAACTTCTAACCGAAGTTGCAGTAAAAAGAACCTTGGAAACAGGGTTCTTTTTTTATGAAAAACTATTGACACTATCTAGTAATACCTTTATAGTGGAACTATGAATAGAGAACACTTTTCTCCTTTTATAGGAGATTTCAATTTTTTTAATACTAGAGTTAATCCCTTTTTAATAAAAAATACAAAATATTATAACAATACTGAATGTTGGATCTGGGAAGATAATGTTTGTCCTAATGGTTATGGTAAGTTAACTTATAAAAATAAAATATATGCATTACATAGATTAGTCTATGTAATTTTTAAAGGTATTCCTCCTGAAGAATTAGTTTTAGACCATTTATGCAGAAATAGATCTTGTTGTAACCCAGACCACTTAGAACCCGTAACTCAATCAGAAAATGTTCGTAGAGGGGCTATTGGCCAATATTCTATCCACATAAATCATTGTAAAAAAGGTCATGAGTATACCGAACAAAATTTAACTCTTCTTCAATACAAAAATAAAGACGGAAAAATAGGATATAAACGCCGATGTAAAGAATGCCTTAGGGTAAATGCTCATAAATGTAGAAATAGAAAAGACCAAGCTAATTACCCAGAACTAGAGATTGACATAAATTATGTTCCACCTAGACAAAGAACTAGAGATAATAGTAAATTTCCATGTGGGCACGAAAAATCTGAAAGTAATATTTTTGAATTTCAACATCCTTACTACAAACAAGGATTCAGAAATGTGTGTAAGGAATGTCACGAAGAGTCAATTGCTAAAGGTGATTTAAGACGAAATTATTTTAAATGTGGCCATTCTAAAACAGAAGATAATCTTTTTAGAATTCAAGATAAGAATGACAATAGAGGTTATTTTAATAAGTGTCTTATTTGTCATGACGCTAATTTAAAAGGTAGAGAAAAGAAAGTATGTATTAATGGACATGAATATACGGAAGAAAATACGGTTTTCTACAATTTGAAAGATGGAACTAAGAAGAAAGACTGTAAACAGTGTATTTCTGATAGAAGAAATAAAGCTAAACAAAAACAAATTATAGAATCTTAACGATAGTTAAGACACAAAGAATCTTGTTTCCAAGATTCTTTTTTTATTACTAAATTAAGACATAAAAAAACCTACCGGTTAAAGTAGGCTAATCTTTTTAGATATTTCTTAATAAAATCATTAATTTTGCATCATACCTTTGTATATCTTCTCCTATATAAGTATATAAATCTTTACTTATTTGATAATAAATATACATTTTATCCTTATCATCGCTTGTGTCTTTTGTGTAGCAAAGAATTCCCTTACCTTTTCTATTAAGGTGGTGTCCTCCATGACAAAGAACATGTTCATACCCCCTTTTAGCAAGTCTGGTTATAGAATAGTCTTCGTGTTTTTTTAACTTACCTAGATATAAAAATATTGGAATCATAGTTAAATAACTCTCTTTAAATTTTTAAGTAAAGGAGCTTCCCATTGATTTGAACAAGTGCCTAAATAAAACCATATTTCTTCAGAGATTTGGAAATATACTAAAACTTGTTTGATATTGGCTCTTGGTGAAATTACAGCTATTTGTCCTTTTGAAGTTCTATAAGAACTTATACCCTGATGCCATTCCGATTTAAAACCTTCAGCATCTTTTAAATTATAAACACAATCGGCTCTTAAAAAAATCATTCTACTTTTACCATCTATCTCTTACTAATCTAAGTCTACGTATCCAATGAGATTGTCCAGTAGTAAATCCTATAAACATATAAAAAGTTTTAACTTTTTTATAGACAGCACAGGCTTGATCCTCGCCTGCTAAGGAATTCATTGCTGCATGAAGATAAACATCTGGTAATACTGTATGATTCCATTTAACACAATCAAACATCCCAGTCCTGTTCCAATCTAAACAAAAGCTAGAATTTTTTCTAATTTCAGTTAGATTGGTTTCACTAAGAAATAAAGGAACTTTTTTCATGCACTTACACCATACATTTTTAAATATCTACATCCATGATATAAATTTACACTTTCTCCTAAATACAGGAACGTTCTTTGTGCTATCTTTATATAACAAATAGTCCCATTTTCTTTTCCTGGAGCTTTATTAACACAACAAATAAGTGTGGCTATTCTTCCTACCCAAACTGAATAATCATAGCCTAAAGTGTCAGGAGGGTTACTAATGTCTTCTTTTGTAATTCCACAAGACTCGGAATCTACAAAATTAGAAGTTTTTTTAATATGAAGTAAAGCTGGATACAAAACTAATGTTCCCTATCGAGAGTTTTTTATGTCCTAGTCTAGCATACTTTAATCAAGTTGTCAAGTGGAAGGTTTTCTAAAAATAAATTACTAAATAAACTTTCAGTAATAATTATTTAAGGATTTTTTCTTTTAATGTCTCAAAATTCTCATTTTCCAAATCTCCCTCTTTTTGAAATTGAAGGTGAGAAATATACTTTTAAGCGTCTAGGACATAAGCACGTATTTATGTTGCTAGGTATGGGTAAAGATCTTTGGTCTCTCGGTATGGGCGATTTCAAGATGCGTATGGAACGTTTTCAAGAATTTTCTGAAAATACTCAAAGTCTCTCTCAAGACCTTTTACTTCAAATGTCCCTGCTCTTTGGTCTTGAATATATGAAAGCCAATTTGGACGAATTTCTATTGAGTATTCTGCGTAGAGTTGATCCTGATAAAGGTCAAGTAGAAGTAACCCAAGCTCATTTGGATGATGAAAATAAATTCCCAGCTTCTTCTTTACCTTCTATGTTGTTTGAAATTGTAAAACATCCTGATATCGGTATGTTTGTATCCGCCTTTTCTAAGGGCGCTGATATCCCTTTTTTTCAAAAACTAAAGCAACAGACGACACCGGAATCGTCTCCGAATATTTAGATTTAGACTTCGATCATTACGATTACTGTATTCACTTAATACAAAAATCTTATGGGTGGACTGACGATGTTATCGACGGTCTACCCTTTTTACGTTTATTTACCTGTTACCAAATGTGTAAATACCAAGACGAAGTTGAATTTAATCAACATCGTTGGGCTGGTGCTTTTATTACTTACACTTTAAATGGAATGTTTGGTGGAAAATTAGATAATTTCGAAAATTGGTGTAATAACCTAGGAATGTTTTCACATAAAAAGAAAACAATTATTAAGATTGATAAAGAAGAAGAAATTGCTAAGGCAAATAACACCTTTGAAAGCATGTTCTTATCAACTAGCTGGGATACCGATCTCCCTACAGAAAATATACCAAGCGAGTAAAGAGTAATGGCTGATTTTAATTTTGATGTAGATTTTATCCTGGGTCTTCAACGATTAGCTCAAGACCTAGCTAAAGCTGAAAAAATGACTACTCAATCTGGTAGTCAGATAGCCAAGACCTATTCTGATGCTCTTAACAAAATCAATGTTAAGAAAATCTTTGATACAAAAGACGTAGTTCTGTTCGGAGATAGAATTCGTTCGGTAGTTAATTCTTTTGAAGAACTAGCTCAAGAAGGTCAAGTTCCGTTAAAAATTCTTAACGCTGGTTTTAATGAAGTAGCTAAAAATGTAACTGCTGCTATGCGCAGCATGAAGATTCCTAAAGAGCTTCGTTCTGAGTTCATGGCTACTTTCAAAGATATGAGAGCAGAAACTCAGAAACTTTTCAGTCCTAGAAATAAAGAAAATAAAGTTCAAATTTCTTCCAATATTGAAGAAGTTTTAAATAAAATTGATTCTTTAACAGCTAGACTAGCTAATTTAGGTAAACAAAAAGTAAATATTGATATCGGTGGATTCGATGCTGCTGGTAAAAAATTAAACGATAACGTTAATGCTTCTCAAGGATATGCTAAATCTGATAGTAGTTTTTCTGGACCTGTTTCTACTGAAAAGACTAGAGGAGAACTTCGCTCTGATCGTGCTCGTGCTAAAAGAAATGCTAAAGATCGCATTAAGTATGAGGAAAGTTATCTTGCCGACGAATGGGGTGGAGTATTAAATAATACTTCACAATATACCGAATATTCTCATGCCGATTATAAAGAATTAGATGCTCGTAAAGCTGCCCAGGATAAAGCAGCCAAAAAGGCAGCGGATAAAGCAGCTAATGATAAACGCATTGCTGATAGTAGAGCTGAAAATAAAGCTAAAAGAGACGCTGAAGCGGAAGCCGTTAGACAAAGAAAAGCTGATACTAGAGCAAGACAAGCTCAGGCTGAAGCCGACCGTCAGGCCCGTAGAGAGGCTACCGAAGCCCGCAGGGCTGCTAACCAAGGCGGTAGTGGTGGAAGAGGTCGTGGAGGCTCTGGAGGAAGCGAAGGAGGCAGTCTTACAGACGCCCTTAACTTCCTTGCCTTCTCTCAATTCTCTTCCGCTTTAACGCGCTTAACTAAAGATATTATTTCCGCTTCCGGACAAATGGAACAATTCCAAAGACGTTGGAGTATTGTTGCTAGAACACCGGATAGCAGTAAGAATTTTGATTTCTTAAAACAATACGCTGCTCAAAGTCCGTTTGATATGAGAGAAGTAATGCAAACCGGTATTGCCTTCTCTGCCCAAGCGAAGACTATTAAAAAGCTTGGAAGAGATTTCCAAGATACGATTAAAATGGCTGGTGAATTAGGATCTATTAATCCTGATGCTGGTATCGTAGACGCTCAAAAAATGATCAGCCGCATTATGGCTGGTGACAGTAACGGTCTTGAAATTGCCCGTTCTCAGTTTGGTATCTCTAATGATATCCTTGCTGATAATGGCGTATTAATCGGCTCTAATGGTGTAAGTCTTCAGTCTATTACTCAACGTCGTCAGGTAATGGACGCTATTGATAAATTTATTCAAGATACCACCAAAGGTCAAGGTGCAATGGTGCAATCCAGCACCCTTATGGGACGTATCTCAAATTTGGAAGATCAAATTTTCCAAACTTCGGCTGCACTATTTGAACCTCTATTACCTATAATGAAAGAAGCTGTTAGTGCTACTGCAGACTTCTTAAAAGTATTAGCCGATTTGCCGGATGTTTTAAAAATCGCAATTGACGCTGTTCTTGTGGGAATTACAGCTTTAGCTGGTGCTGCGGCTATTGGATCTGGTGTTCAATGGGGAGCCAAAGCTTTCGGTTTAACTGGAATGCTTGCTGGGGGAGCTGCTGAAGCCGCTGCCGGCGGCGTAGCTGCTCGCGGTGCTGCTAGTATGGGCGGACGAATGATTGCAGGCAGGGCCCTTGCCGGAGGCTTAGCTCAAACTGGGTTAGCTGCAGGTATTGGTGCTGCCAGTGGATCTATGAATGCCGGCGCAGGTGCTCAAGTAGCTACTAAAACTAACGCTATTGCTTCAGCATTAACTAGATTTGGGGCTGCAGTTACTAGTTTTCCCGTATTATTAATAGGTAGTATTTTCACTGGAATTGCTTTAGGTATTCAAAGATTAATTGATCTTGGTGAAGGTGGAAAAATTAATGAGCTTCAAAAGAAAGCTCAGTCATCTAAAGATTGGTATACTTATAGAAATAATTTCTTAGACGAAAGAGATAGAAGAGGAACTACTCGTCAAGAGAACTCTAAGCATCTCCTTGCTTCTGATGAATATAAAAAATTAGGTATTCCAATGGAAGTGATTGAAGCTCTAGGAACTACTAGAAGATTTGATCAAAGAGCAAATGATCGTGCTTATTTAGATACTCATGATTCAACTTCTACATTTGCTCGTGGAAATAAAAAAGAAATTGAAGCAGAGCGTGAACGTCTGTTGGGTATTCGCTACAGAGCCCGTATGGATATGATTAAGGGCTCTGACAATCCTGAAGACGAGAATTACAAAAAAGCTCAATCTGATGCTAATGCTGCTCAGCAAAATTTAGCTAGATTAATGGGTAAAGAATTATCTGTTCCACTAGAAAATAACTTTGCTGATACTCTAGATAAGCTTTCTTTTAAAGACCAAATGGGCGATCAGTCTGCTTTAGGCGGTTCTCTAGTAGAATTAACTAAACAAGCTGGCCAATGGAAAGATCTTTCTAATGACGTTACTAAAAATGCTCAAGAAAGAATGGATTTTGCTCAAAAAGCTAGAGATGCTGAATTAAAAATTCTTCAGACTCAAAAACAAATTGCTGATAGAAATATTGCTTTTAATCAGTCTATTATTTCTGAACTAGCTGCTGTAGGTAAACTCTCTTATGAACGAGAAGCCGATAGTTTATTTGCTCAGTCTTCTATGATTGTAGGAAATACTCCTGAAGATGACAATAAGCGAAAAGCTCTTAGAAGTCAAGCTTTAGGTGTTCAAGATAAAGCTGAACAGGAAGCCCTACAAACCACTATTGGATTAATGAAATATCGTTACGGAGAAGAAAAAGCGGAAGTTAAATCTCTTACTGTAGAACGCGATAAAGAATTAATGAAATTTGCAGGGCAGGATGAGAAAGCTCATCAAGCTCGTAAAGCAATTTGGGAAAAATATGATTATTTACAAATAGCCGCTAGACAAAGAACTCTTGATACTCTGGTTCAAATGGAACTAGATCAAGTGGATATGGTCAGAAATATTAAAGCTGCTCAGTTGAGCGATCAAATGGGTGCAGCTACTACTAAAAAAGATATTCTCAATATTCGTATGGATAATAAGCCTTACGCCGAGAGAGCACAAATTTTAAAAGAAATTGAAAAAACTAACAAATCTATTGAGAAGTCTATGCAAGATCAGCTTAAAAACGATGTTGATCTTATTAAAAACAATGCTCAAAGAAGAATTACTTATATACAAAATAAACTAAATGATAAAAGTAATACTCAAATGCGTGATCCTAAAATTCGCCAACAAGCTAGAGAACAAATTGAAGGAATTAAAGCTGAAAGAGATCAGCAAGTTTCTTCTAGAGAAAAGCAATATTCTAAAGATGTTGACGTATTTAGAGAGAATAATAAAAAGACTTCTCAAACTGAGACTATTAAGAATAAAAAAGATGAATTAGATGCTCAATATAAAACTATGGAAGCAGCTAAAGCTCAGCTTGAATTTACTTCTCAATATAATGATTTAGCAAGTAAAAATAAATCTCAATATGTAGCCAATCTCAAAGAACAATATGAACTTGAGAAAGCAATGTTAGCTATTAAACTTCAGCAAGAGACGGATAAGGACCTAAATCCTAGCAAATCTCCTCTTGAAATTATGGCTGCTCAAAAACAAAATCGTATTGATTTAGCTAATCTTCAAACTACTTATCTAAATAAACTTAAAGATACCACTAATGAATTAGATAAGCAAAATAGAATTTTGGAACTTCAAAAAACTTTAAGTAAGCAAGATGAAAAAGGCACTTACGGAGTTGAAGATCTAAATCAAAGAATGCAAGATGAGTCTGAACTATTTAGATTAAAGGCTGGATTTGGAACCAAAGAATTTCCCACAGGGACTCAATTTGGTGCCGATCACGGAAACAACCCTTACTACACTGGACAAGATCACGGAGGTAAGGCAGATCCTATGCAAAAGTATAAAACCCAATTTGGAATGAAAGATTATCGTTTTGATCCTGAATTTGGTCAATATTCTACTCCCAAATTTAAAAATGTCTGGGAGGGAATGGGCCATGATAATATTCAAGGCAGAATGATGAAAGACGGTTCGTTCGGAGGATCTACCCTTCCAAGCGTTATTGGAAATATTAAAGGTCAAGTTGACGTAAATGTTAATTTGAAAAATGATGGAAAAGATATTGGTAAGAAATCCAATAAAACTGATGTTTGGTGGACTCCTTACAATAATGATATTCAATAGGAAATATAATGGCACGTAGATATATTAAAATGGCTAGTCCTGATGGAACGAATACAGTAAATCTGTATGACTATGCCTTAAAACTTCCAGATCCTTATCCGGAAATTCATTATACAACTACAGATAAAACTTACCAGATGAGGAATACCGCTTCGGGTCCGGGTAACCGTGTGCATAAATCTGTAGGAACAAATATTAATCACGCTGAAATTGATTACACAATACATTCTATTTCTGACGAAGAAATGACTAAATTAAAAACAATGTATACAGCTAGACCTAATGTTATTTTAGTTAGTTTTGATTCTGGAGCTACTCGTTACTTTGCTAAATTCAAAGAAAGCGGATTCACTGCTTCTGGATACGACAATAACGAAAACAAAGACACAGGTAAAGCTTACTTTTTAAAGGCTGAAGTTCAGCTCTATATATTAAAAACCACTACACAAGGATTCGCAGGTTAATATTTATGGCAAGCCCCACAAGAGATGACTCTAAAACTTATCTAGGTTCTGATGGTATTCCTCTTAATGATACTGATACTTTAGGAGGAGCTATTGATTTAGGTTCTCCTGTAAATCCCGCTACTTTAGGTGGTTTATTTGGAGATATTCGTCTTGATTCTACTGATCAAGATTATTATACAATTTTCTATCGTAGAATGGAACAAACTAGTCCTGGTGTATTAAGTAATGCTAGGTTTAGCAATAGAGCTGGAGCAAGAACTAATAGCACTTCAGGTAATGCTAGTATTGTTTCCACAAACACTAATGATACCGGAAGAATTAAAATAACAGGTAAAGTTTCAGGAAGTTGGACTAATGAAACCTTAACTTTAACCGGAACCACTCCCATAATTGGTTCTATAGTTTGGGATGCTAATAGTGTTATTCGCTGGGAAAGCTTAGACGGAGTTCAGCTTGGTTTAATTACAGGTTCAGTTAACAGCTCTACTTGTGGCATTATTTGGGGAACGGATAATGATCCTCAAGACGGATTTGGAAGTATTGCTACTTATTTTGCAAGTGCAGAGATACAATTTGCTCTTTCTACAAGTAAAAATTCTGCTCTTTCTAGTTCTAACAGAAAGACTGCACCTTCAGGAATTGGTTCTTTCTCTACGGCCACTCGTTGGGCCGGAGAAGATTTCTCTCTCTCAGTCCCTTCGGGAGAATTAGAAAATAACGATTATATTGCTGTATGTGGTAAATTTACTGCTTATGCAAATGTTCCAGCACCCAATAATGGTAGATTCCAGTTTAAACATAGCTTAATTGGAGATTCGGAGTAAAGCCTAATGGCTCTCATTCAGTGCGCTCAAAATAGTGAATTTAGCTGTTTTGGGCAAATTAATTGTGCTCAAGGTTCAACATTCACTTTCTCTGACGAAATAATTTGTGGAGATAATGCGGAATTTAAAACTAGAGCTGTCTTGAATTGTTCTGATAATGCAGAATTTTTTATGTTTGATGCAGCTGTTTATGACAGTTTAACTTTTCACAATAATGTCAGTGATACGGAATTTACTGAATTAATAACTCCTTATTCCTTTCCCACATTAACTCTTTACCACAACGGAGGTCCAACTGACTATACTAGATTTATTACTAAATTAAATGTAAATAAAACTTTAGGTGGTAAGACTTATGCTGAAATAACTATGGTAGAACCTACGGAAGGTTCTGAGTTTATGGAAAGTATTTTGGCGTTACAAGCCCAATTTATTAATCCTCTTTATAATGGCTTATGTGCTTCTCCTTTTAGCTCTCCATTCCAAACTATATTTCCTAATCCACTTGTTCCTAATAATTTTAACAATTCTGTTAAAGCTTATTTTCAACTTAAATTAGCTATTGGATATGAAACTTATCAAGAATATACTTATACTAACATGGTCCCAAGTTCTTGGAGTTTTGACGGAACTGAATTTAATATCCGTATAGAAGATTATACGGTTCTTCTAGAACAAGAAGGTCAATCTATGACTCCCGATATTAATTCTGATGCTGGGGTAGTTAGATATGCTCAATCTACTATTAAGGAAATTTGTAATCGTTATGGCATTCCTAACGTAGTTGTTAATTTCCCTGATTTTCTTATTAGGCTTTTAAGAAGAACAGAAGATAAACCTCTTAATTGGATTGATATGATTTGTCGTATTAGACAAGCTAAACGTAAATGGGTTGGAAATACTTTAACTTTTGCTCCAACTTTAACTGCTGATGAACAAGTTCCTAAATGGAATATTGTGGAAGGTAGTCATATTATTGACGGTAGTTTTGATATAGATTTAGATTTATCCGACTATAGAAATAGATTTCAGATTGCTAGAACTTCTCCTAACGGGGGCATTATTGGTGAACAAGAATGCATAGGATTCTCTTGTCCTGGCAGGACTGGTAACATTACTTTTGATACTCCTGTTAATTTCGCTACTGCTGTTTACGAAGTTACTAACGGTGATTTAATTGATTTTGTATATTTTGACGCTAATAATAATCCACTAGTAGACAGTATTGCTCGAGGTCCTGATGGGATTTATCTGCAATCTGCTATTCCTACAGCTAATGTTAAGTTTACATATAAACCTAATATTGGAAATACTTCTCAGGGAAATGCCCAACAGGGCAACGCTAATAGTGGAGTTGGTGGTATGAATTATGGCCAATCTCTACAAGTATTTAGTTATACTCCTAGATATAAAGTTACTTATTTTGGTAAGAAAAACGGTGTATCTGGAATTGATACTGAATATAAATTTACAGCTATAGATAATGATGGAGTTGCTTGTTTAGGACTAAGACCTGAATATTCTAATATTGAAGATTCAATTATTCCTAATCAAGGTGTAGCCGTTCAATATGCTCAAGCTATGTTAAAGGAAGCCACTAGAAAAGTTCTAAAAGGTAAACTAGAAACTCCTTTTGTTAATCCGTTTATTGAACCAGGTGACTGTATTTCTATAACTGATTATGAATTAAAATTCATAAACGTTAAATGGCTTGTAGAAGAAGTTATTATTGATTTAGATGGTGACGAAATTACTATGACTTTAAACATTAGCCGAGGAAGAATGTAATGAAAGATTTTCTTAAAAAACTTTCCAAAAATATTGATAATAAAACTGTAGTAGAGAATTTCAGTAAGATTGCTGTAGTTACTGATGTCTTAACTGGAGGTTATTTTAACGTAGAAACTTCTGCAGGAATTCCTATTACTACTATAGTCTCTCTAGGAGGATCTTTTAAATTTAAAGAAGGTCAATGGGTTACTATTGAAAAATTCGGCGGTGACTGGGCCATCGTAGGGATAGCAGCTCAAAAAGGCGGAGATTAAATCTCATGGGTGATTTTACCTTCTACCTTCCTAGCTTAGCTAAAGATACTTCTATCTCTGGACAATATTTAAAAGTAAATAATAAATTAAATTTTCTTAAAAAAACGGCTAACCAGGTTAATAGAACCGAATTCAGATATCCTATGGGAGAAAATTACACGGTCATGGAGTCCTATGAGGATAATACTTATGACCTAATTAAATTTGGTGGAGATTCCTGGGACTATTCTAATGGTATTCTTACTTTAAACACGGATAAAGCTACTAATGAATTAGGTTATTTATCTAGAGTAGCCAGTATAATTCCTGCAAGAGGATATAAAATCAATAAAGGAGATACGGTTCAAGTCTGTTTTTATGACAGAACTAGACAGAAGCCTTATATTCGTCAATTAGTGAAACGTGGTAACTTAAATATTCACGGTGAAACTCCTGTAAATCCCGTTGTTGAAGGGATAAATGAATGGTTTCAAGCTCATAGGTATTTTACTCAAAATCCTACAGGTCCGGCCCTTGTTTCTGGTGTTTATAGAATAGGCCCAAATTCTTCTACTCAAGAATTTTACACACTTCCCACCTATATTGATTGGACTGAAAGTAATCAAATCATTAGAGAAAATTTATATCCATTTGGAATAGCTCGTTGTCAACCTGAAGATGGGCAAGATTTATATATGACAGCTTATCCGATTGAAGGAGATGATTCTAATACGGGTTATGGCATGGCTGCTTATGACTTTAATGGCAGATATGTTAGAGCTTATAGCGAATTTTTCTTTTCAGGAGGCAGTGTTTCTTCTCAAAACTCAGATCGTTCTAGTCAATTTTTTTATGATAAAGGATCTAAATGGGCTACTATTATTTTAAAGACGGACACCCCCACTCAAAATAGATTGCTTTCTTTTAAATATAATAATAGTAATGATTTTGAAAAGGCTACAGCGACTGTTAATAAACAGACTTATAATGGAACAGTTTATGGATTCGAAAAAACAGATCCTGAAAATGCTAATTTAAAAATAAATAAATACTACGCTTTACTTCCTTACTGTGCAAAAGGCTTAGGAGGTTCTAATGAAAAACTGCAATTTTGGGAGTTTAATTCACAAGATAAAGCTTGGAGCACTGTTAATGAAATAAATCATGCAGATATTCCTACAGGAGGTCCTTCCATTGTTCCTGATGTTTTAGACATAGGAACTGAACAAACAGGACCTTTGGCTGCAATTGATGAGCAATTTTTTGTTCCCATTGTAGGAGGAACTCAAGATCTATTAAATCCTGATAATTGGAACAATTTATATTGGGCATTTAAAGGCTATAAAGGAGATGGTAGTGTAGGAACTAGAGGAATTTCTAGAACTTTAGTATCTAGCAATGCTCCAAGAATTGTAGGCTTTGAGTCTGAGATTCTAGCAGCGCCATTTCCTTTAGTTTATCAATTTTCAGGTGATTCTATTTTAGATAATCCTTCTATCTATAAAGTTTATGGAGATATTTCTTTATTAGCTTCTTCTTCTTTTTACAATAAATTTTATAAGTGTTGGCCAATATTTATGCCCTGTGCTGGAGCTAACTATCAAAGATTCCCTACTCAAAATGGCTTTATTAATAGATTGGCTTATGCTGCCGAAAAACAATGGCCTAGTGATACAAATACTAGACCTGGTGGAGCAGTTGTTGATCAAGATAAAGTAATTTGGTTTGTAGTTATGGAACCAGAGGCGATTCGCTATGCAGCAAGCCAAACTGGAGCCTTACGTCCAAATGGCGGGAGTAATGATTATACTCAAGAAGATTCTGGAGCTTCAGCTACTGTTTATTTTTGGACTGTATTTAGAGATGGAACAGAGTGTTTTCAAGGGGTAAGTAGAGGTTTTGGTTGGAATGTAAATAGCACCTTTCATCCTGTTTATAATGGTAATGTAGGCACAGATCCTGATAGTTGGCCTCAAGTAAATGAGCCTTGTCCTGGGCCAGGCTTAGGACCCGACCCTCAATCTAGAACTAGTTATAGTATGGAAGATAAAGGTTCTAGACCTGTCTGGAAACATGTTTTTAATTATTCTTTAGGTTATTTATGGCACACTAAACTTTACGGATTAAAAGCAGACAATTCAGTTATAGAAATTGATATTTCTAACAAAAGAGATTGTGAAGAAACCTTATCTTTTGGTGGTTCTAGAACAGGTATAACTAGTGCTAGTGGAATTCAATCTTATACAAAAACTTTTACAAACATTCCAGAACCTGATGCTGTTTGGCAATGGATTCCTTTTAAATATCAAGACCTTCATTATATTGCAATTTTAAGAGACGAACATTCGGATAATAATGGGGACTGTTACCCATACCCTGTTTTACAAATATGGAATACAGATTCTTCTAGCAAACTTTCTACTGTTCGCTTAGGCAGTTATGAAGAAATGAGAGATTATGATTATAACTCTGAAGAAAGTGATTTCTCTTTCAAAGATGGAGATTATATTTGGAATCCTTATGCTTATGGCGCTCCTAAAATGAAAGCTTGCCAGTCTGACGATGACGATTCAGTCAAACCTTTTATTTTTACAATTGTTTTAGAAGAAAAGAAAATAGTAGATGAAGCTATCGACGTTCAAGTTAGACGAATTTATTATTACAGTATTAAAGTAGCTAATCCAGCAGATCCTGAAATAGATTCTAGAGACATATATACCTCATCCGATATTCCCGGGGAAGTGCCTGTTGGGCGGCCTCCTGGAGAGCCTTTATATGATCAAGGAGATACAGGTTACAAGGTTCGTCAACCAAATATTAAAGATTTTGACACTTTAATGTTTACTGATAAAAGAGCTACATGGATTCACAAATCTAGAATATATGAAAGTAAATCTTAATATGGGCTGTAAATTTAGTATAAAATTAGAAATAGAAGAAGAATATTTTATTTTAGAATGTCCTACTTGTTCTAATTGTGATCCTTTAGGTGCTTGTGTTTACTATTTTATTAATAAATATCCTAATATTTCTATAGCTAATTTTGAATTACAAGTAAAAAATGTTTGTAATAGAATAATAATTTATAACGAAGTTGAAAACAAAAATAATATTTATGAAGTATATATCTTAGAAGAGAGACTACCTATTTCTGAAGAATATAACTATAAATGTTATAGACTTACTTCTAGAGAAATAGAGAATTAATTTATATGGCTTTTTATCAAAATGATTTAATTTATATTCTAAATGCTGGAGATAAGTATCTTACAGTCGATAGAAGTAATTTACTGTTAAGAGAATTACCTGTTATCCAAGGTGCAGAAAATAATCCTAGTGTCTGTTTTCAAGGAGATGAAAGAACGGGATTTTATCTTTCGGAAGAAGGAAAAATTGCATTTACCTCTCTAGGATGGGAATGTTTATCAGTTAGTAATAATGAATTAACTATATATGACCGTTCTAAAAATTCTATTGTTCTTAAAATGTCTTCGACTGGTTCTAAAACTTTTTATTTTCCTCTCCAAGAAGGCACCCTTGCTCTTAGAGAAGACAGTCAAATTGTAAGATTAAATAATGAAAGCACAGATACTATTTATGCGGGTATGGTGGTCAAGGTTGACAATTCCGCCGGAGTTAAAAAGGCTCAATCTGACAGTATGTCTAATCTTGGTTTTGCTCTTGCTTTAACTCAAGCTGATCCAACTGAAGACTTAAAAATTATTTTTTCAGGAATTATTACTTTGCTTGACTGGACGAATGTGATTGGAGCCACAGATTTAACTCCAGGGGATAGTTATTATCTTTCTGATACCAATGCTGGGGAATTGGTAGATACTCCTCCGACAATTGAGCAATATATTGGAATTGCTATATCTAATACGGAATTATTATTAAAGGTATAAATAGAATAATTATTAATTAATAAGGTGTGATAATGAATAAAATAGCTTATAATATGACCGATACAATAGGAACTAATGTTGACGTTACTAAATATATTAGTGCCGCATTCGGATTTATCACAAGTTTTTATTATCTAACTCTTCACCATTTAATTGTTAATCCGTCTTTCATTATCGTTCTATCTTTAGTTACTTTAGATACTATGTTAGGCCTAGTTTTATCTTTAAAGAGAGATAATTTTAGTATAACAGCTTTATTTGGTAAAAGTATAAAAAAGATTCTTAAATATGGATTCTTATGTGCTACTGCTATTCTTGTTGGATTAGCTCCATTAAAGCTTGTAGCTATACCTTTTATGCTTACCATGTTATCTTACGTAATAATAAAAGAATCCTCAAGTGTCTTCAAAAATACTTCTGATGTGTTTGATGACAAAGACATCGGTCGAATTTCAGATTACACTGAGGATATTGTTGAACAATTATTTAAACGTATACAAGAGAGTAAAAACGAAGAAACCCCTCAATCGCCTCCACCGTCTGACGAACCTTCGAATTAGCTAGTTTCTTCTCAAACTCTAGATTCCCATTAAAAAAACCCAGTGTATGGGTTTTTTCGCTTATAAAGACCTTTAATTCAGCATTATTGGTGATATAAAAAGTTAACTCTATTAAACCTCCCGCAGTTGCTTCAATGTCATGAGAGATACCTTTTAATGTGTCTAAGAGGCAAGCAGCTAGATCTATACTCTCTTGAGTAATAGCCTCTTCTCCGCCTCCATTCCAATCGTCTTCTTTACAATAAGTTTCAAGATCTTCTAAAGAACTAAATAAAGGCATTACAGTATATACCTCATAAAGAAATCAGGTAGTATTTGTTTAGAAAAACTATTCATAAGTTTAGGGAATAAATCTTCAACTTTATTTTTTTCTCCTTGATATCCATAAGAATAATTATTAAAAGTTTTATAATATAAAATATCTTTTTCTTCAAAACTCTTAATTGTAAAACATTTTTCTCTAATTAGTTCTAACATTATAATACCCTATACTTACAAAAATCATAAACAACTTTAGGATCATTAAGTAAATAATATCCTCCATAACGTAACACTTGTTCTTTAGTTCCGCCTGTAACAGGAAGTCTACATTCACTTAAGGCTATAGTATAATTATTTACTTTAAAGCTACAATAAGCAACTGAAGCATAATCAATATATATTTGCCTAGATGGAAAAGTATATCTACAGAAATTTAGGAAATAATCTACAAATTTTGGACTATATGCTCTACGTTTTTTATTAGGAAATAATTTATTATATAATTTTTTAAGATAAATATTCATAATATATATTTGTAAATAAAACTTTTCTTAACAGAAATATCAAAGGACTTCAGTTCTGTATACATACTCTTTAGCTCCACCTTGATTCCATATTTTAACATAAAGATTATTCAAATAAGTAGGAAAAACTAAAGAATCTTTAAGGAGTTGGTTTGGAACAACTTGCACAAACGTATACTTATTATAATTTAACTTTAAAGCCGTCAAATTATGTGAAAACATGTCAAGGTGATTGTCACTGTATTCTATTTTGCTTTCTCTTACGAACTTCTCGAACATAACACATTTCGTAAAACGCTTTATCTTTTGTATATCCATATCCTATTGCTTTCGTTTTCAAACACTCACAAGCCCAAATTTCTTTATGAGGTTCTCCAGAAAAATAAATAGGGTAGTAGACAATTAAATCTTCATACCCTATTAATCTATATATTAATTTTTTAAGTTTTTTAAACAAGCTTATCTTTTATTCTAGTTAGCCAAGATTCAGCTTTATCACTATAAAAGAATTTTAAAGGACTATAAGTAAACGCTTTATATTCTTCGTCAGTCATTTTAAGATAATCAGCTAATGGAACGTTATTAGGTTTAAGTTTCATTAAACTAAAAATTTTATCTACAGTATCCATTCTTGCATAAACCTTCTAAGAAAAATTAATCTAGATTCTTCACAATCAAACCCTGAACAATATTTATAATTTTTAGATTCATATAAATACTGTCCCCATCTAGTAGAATATTTTGATTTGAATAATGTCATTTAGTTGGAATATTTAATTTATAAGATTCGTAAATATGATCGGCTAAACTAATAGCATCTTCAGTAGTTAATTGTAGTTTTGCTATGCCACATATATTTCCACTTACCATTTCAATCTCTATTGGATAAGGAATTCCTGCATTAAGAGGATCTTTATAATTAGATCTTAGTCCTGAATGAAGGATAGCTTTCCCTCCTTCAAATTCTTGCGTATTTCTACCTATTCCGAACAACAAAGCAGTCAAAGGTGATTGATTACTACAAAAAGACATTACCAATTAACCTCTACGTAAATCTTGCCTTTATTTTTCTTTACAAATAAACACATAGGCACAAATTTATCAATCAAATCTTTGTTCTGAATTCTCAGGCACCCAAGCGTAGGATACCAACCTTGGAAATCAGCTAGAGGGTTTGGAGAAGCACTTCCTCCTCCATGAACTCCACAGCCTGCACGGCCTCTAGATATTTCTTGATTTTCTAATTCAATCAAATCACAAAAGAATTTACCATAAGCATTCCAAGTCTTTTGACTTTCGTGAGGTTGAGTTTCTATAATAACTCCAATCTCATATAATCCTGGAGGAGTATCTCCACCTTGAACATTGAATCCAGGGCCGTTTACTCCATCCCCTCTGCAAGGAATATTCCACCTTTCTTTCTTATTAAAATCATAACAAGTTAATTTATGATTTTTACAATCCGCCACACAATACATATCTTGTGGCCTTACAGTAGCTTTCACAATACATCACCGATTCCAAAAAATTTATGTCTTCCATTATAATTACTGTATGTATAATTATGACTAGTATAAAAAGTCCTATTAGGACTTAAATCATTCTGTCTACTCTTTAAAGGAATAACATCTAAAGTTTTAAATTTATTTTTAGGAGACACTCTAAAAATAATGGGTAGATTCATTTGTTTAATAGGGGAACTTAGAAAATAATGATTAGCATAGTGCCCATAGTTTCTGTCTAATCCTCTAACCCATCCTACTTGTTTATAATTAACATAACTCATAAAATCACCACTAACTGTCCAGTTTGATAAAATTGTAGTTCTTTAACTTGTTTCATCCAATCCTTAGTTACATCTATAACTGTGGGAAAAGAATTCTCTAAAAGATCTCCTTGAGGAGTTTTATGTAAAATAAAACAAGGTAGATCTCCGTCTGATTCATAAATAATTTTTAGTTGTTCTATTAGTTCTGATAACATTTAAACAATCTCTTAAACATATCTTTTATAGATATTATCTTCTCTGGAGTAGGAACTTCATAAGAGAAAATAGTTTTACTTATTACATTTTTATTAATACACTCAACAGTAACTGTATGTTCAGCATTTAAATCAATTGTAAGAATTAAATTCTCATCTCCCACATACACAGCAGTTATTCCTCCATTACAATCAGGAGAAAATGACCATTCTTTAGGGTCTCCTACTTGGGCTATTATTGAATAAATATCAAAATAACAAGATAACTTAGTAAATTTATAGGGCTCACTTATCGTATCTAAGTCTATAAGAGATAGATTATTAAAAGTTATATAAAAATTTACCGCTTCCAAAGCTAAATCTTTTTGGAGAGTGAACATCCAGTATTTAGTGGGGTTCAGCTCTGAATAAAATTTATCGTATACTTCTTGAGTGTTTAACAACATTACTGATAATCTCTAATATCTATTCCATCGGAATCTGTATCTTCAAAAACAAAATTGGTATCTTGCTTAGGCTTAAATCCAAAACTAGTTTCAGCATATTTCTCTGAAATCAAAGAATTAGGATAAAAATTAACTATATGACTGGGATTGTCTCTAATATTCTCAATAGTTACTACTGGATTACTACTATCAGATTTTTGTGCTTTAGGATCTAAATAATTTGTATTAACTAAATATTTTTCAAAAATTAAAGCAATTAATTTATTCACATTAACACCTAAATCACTAGCTTGCTTACACAATAACTTATAATGTAAATGGTCAAAAGTTAAATGATTTAAAGTAGCAATATTCACTGCTTCGGGATTATAATAAAATTTTGATTTTCTCGGAACTAAACTTTTTTCTTCACTATCTTCTTGTGCCATAAAATGTCCAAATCATATTTTTCCAACAAAGGGTCATAGTTTAAAACAATACATTCTTTAACTAAAACTTCTATTGGAATACTAAATATTTTTGCTTTAATCCATTTTACAACTTGATCTATTTTAATTGCAAAAGCTGTATCTATAGCAAAATACTTTGTCTCTAATCTTTTTCGTTCTCCAGAAGTTAAACCTTTTTTGAACCGAACTAGAACCCAACCTTGTCCACCTTTTTTATTACAATCTACTAAAGCTTTAATTTGATGTTTTTCTAGCTTTTTAAGATTAAAGGTTAAGCCTTCTTTAACATTCTTTAATTCTATTCCACAATATAACCCATTTTTTAATCCAGAGGTATCGAAAGGTTTTTCTTTGATTAACTTTGATAGAATATCAGCGTGTTGAGGTAAAACCTTTATTGCCTGCTTTAACTCGTCTGGAATAGGAACGTGTAATACTAAATTATTAGTATCTAAACTTTTTTCTACTCTTCTTCTAAATTCTTGTTCATTATTTACTGACATTGTTTAATAGTGTTTGCATTGGATTAATATATTTTACTTCAAAAGCATAAATATCTTCACGTTTAGTAAAATTATTTACTACAGTTTGTAGTTCTGTTTCGGTAAAAGGTCCCATTTGAAATAAATTTGGCACATTAAAGTTATGATGTAACTTACCATAGTATTCTACAATATATTTTCTAGCTAAATCTTCCATTTACAATTCAATCCTGTGTTCTGCGAAATTAGCAACTACGTCTTGATGAGTTGCTATAATAATTTGATTAAAATCTTTCTTCAAAACTTTAAGTAGTTCTAAACTAGCTTCTACTCTATAGTCGTCTACGAAAGCTAGACCTTCATCAATAATTAGAGTTTTATACGTTCCAAAATAACGATTTAAATAAACCATAATAGTTAATTTAAATAATAATTTAACTAAGGCAATTTCTCCGCCTGACGCTAGTTTAATATCGTATTGATCTTTTCCGAATAAGATTTTAAAGCTATCTAATTCTTCTTTACCTTCTGTGGATAGATTAACAATTAAATCTAATTCAGCTTTTTCAATTAGTTCATTTATAATTTCTTGTAATTCATTTTTAATTAAATTGATAATGTAAAGACTTAATCCATATTTACCACATATTTCAACTAAAAATTGTAAATCTTTAATTTTTTCATCTAATTTGTCAGTATTTAAACTGAGTAAGTAGTTAGTTTTTTCCGTTAATCTATTTTTAATAGAATTTTTTATTAATTTTATTTGGTCATTATGTTGTTTTTTAATTTTTAAACTATTATAATTATTTATCTCAGCCTGAAGTTCATCTATATCTTTTTGAGTATAAACTTTTTCAACTTTTACATCTTTACCAAGATTATTTAAAAGATAAGAATAATTTTTATACTCTTCCATGTTAACATGTTTGTAAAGATCTGTCAATTCTTTTTCCAAAGAAATGTAGTCTTCGGTGACATTATTTTTAAGAAAAATGCAAGGCAAGGGACTAGCCTTGCATCCGATCTCGTTCCAGTTTTTAGATAAACGAAGTTTACTTTCTAAAACATTAATACGAATAACTTTTTCTTTTATTTCTTTAACATTGTTATTGTTTTCATATTCTTTAATCTTTTCTATTTTTTGCATAAAGATTAAATTATTTTCATATTGACGTTTGCTATCTTTCATTCTAGAAAGCTTAGAAGTTAAAGCTGAAAGAACAGTAGAATCAAAATCAATATTTTCTTCTACAACAATTGCATCATATTCTTTTTGAAGGGAATCAATTTCACTTTGAATCTTTTTAGATTCCTCAAAATGTTTCTTAGTGTCTCTAAGTAATTCATTGTATTCAGTATATTTTTTATCAAAAGCGTTTAAATCAAATATTTCTCTAAGTAATTTTAATCTAGCCGCTTCTTCTGCTCCGACCAAATCATATTGACTACTTTGATCCATAAATACTAAACGATTAAACGTAGCAGAATCTCCGAACACATTATGAACCTCTGCTCGGAACTCTTTTGCAAGCGTATAGGAGGCGTCATTAAGGCTGGACTGCACACTAGAGCCCTTACACTCCTTAACTACCTTGTAAGGGCGGCCACAGGCTTCTACATTAAGTTCTAGACGTGATCCCTTAGTCATGTAGTTCTTTATGTTTCCTCTGATAGGAAAATTATCGTATAAGGCCCCAGGAAGAGAGTCTACTAGACTAGATTTACCACTCCCATTTCTGCCAATAATTGCAGTAAATCCATCTTTAAATTCAAAAGTTTTGTCTTTATGAATACCTACATTTTTGAATTTAACTGATTTAAGTCTATCAAAACCGGTTGGTTTTTTAACCAAACCTACTGAAAGAGTGCTCTTTTCTTCTTTATAAAAATCTGAAGTTGGTTCTATTAATTCTTTTAATTGACAATATCTTGCAATAAGATTGTCAATAGTTAAATCATTAGAACGACTTTGCTCATAAACAGTTTTTATCTCTGGAGAATTTTCTAGTTTATTTTGCTTATAAAGAGCTTTAACATGAGGAAATAAGTGTTTATATCTCTCTGGATTTTCTGTATAGAATCTTATATAATCTTTAGAAATATTATACTTTTCTAAGTCTTCTTCACAAATAGTATAATAGTTAGCTGCAATATCTGAAAGATTAATAAATTCTAATTTATTAGTGACTGTATCATATAAATGAAACCCTGCTTTTTTACCTTCGTCTTCATCAAAACGTAAATGACTTAAAGCACCTAAATACCATGAGTTTTCAGTGAGGTAATTCTTACAATGGACATGCCCGAAGAATTGAGCACTAGGTTTAAATCCGGAGTTAAGTAAATCTGGAAGCCCAAAAGAAAAATAATGCTCAGGAGTGCAGTAACCATGCTTGCCCAAAGAACAATTAATGATGTTAACATGACCAATAAGAATCCTAACTTTAGCTTTACCTTCGTAAGAATTAAGAGAGTTCATTACATTTTCTCTATAATTCTTATCACTTCTAATCCAGGGAATACACGCTAAATCAAAATCTGGGAAGTTTAAAATCTTTACTTCATCTTTAATTTTAGTGGTATTGTTAAGATGAATAAAATCTAAAGCACTTATATCTGAACCGGATTGGTCATGATTGCCTTCAAGTTGAATTATTGGAATATCAATATTGAATATATCAGTATAACCTTTTACAAGTTTTTCTGAAGATCTAAATTTATCCCCAACTTCACCTTTATCAAAAGTATCTCCTAGATTAAGGATGTAATCAACTTTTCTTTCTTTACAAATTTCTACCATTCGTTTAAGAAGAATCTGTTTATTATTCCAGTCTCTACCTCTAATATGTGAATCTGTAAATAGACAAAGATTACTCATTTATAAATTTTTCTTTTCTTTAGGATTATAGTTTTTTTTGAAATAAGCATGTTTTCTTAGCTTAACACAAGCTTTACATTGAATTTTAGGTAATAATTCTTTATTTTTTATACAAATATCACAAAAAATTCTATTTTCTAATCGTTCTTCAACTAATTTAATAGCAGCTAAAGCCCTATCTTTTTTTCTAGATAAAGCAAATTCTGAATTATCATAACATAACTTTAATATTTTATAAGCGGTCATGCTATTAACGTCTAAAGACAAAGCTTGTCCTGTAGGTCTAAAATTTTGGATATGTTTTTCGAATCTTTTTACCAGAATTTCTCTTAAGGTGGTTATAAAAGAAACACTTCCTGTAAAATTTACACCTATTTTATATTTTGGGTCATATACACAACCGTCTCCATCAATATATCCTCTTAAAAAATGCCAAAAGTATTCTTCAGTTAAATAATCAGGAAATTTTAAAACTAAAGATTTTTTAGTTTCAATTCCTAAATTTTTTAAATCTTTAACTAATTCTTTTCCAGGAATATATAGGGTGTGAATATTATAACCTGATTTTTTGGAATGATAGTCTTCTCTATATCGTATTTCTGAATTAGTTTTTAACTCTTTCTTACAAAATTCTAAAAGTTCTAAGTCTACCGATGTAAAGAAAATTCCACAACCTCTGGCCATAACAAATCCGTCGGAAGCCATATATCCCAATACCCACGCCATGGAAGGTGACCATTTTTTAAAATAATTTTCGTCACTATATAAGTATTCCTCAGCTCCTGAACCGGAGGCTCTTATTTTTATATTATAATCTTTTAAGCAACGTAAAACCACCCATTTACTACAAAATAAAAGTTTAGCAATTTTTCTAGAAGAAAACTTTTTAATTACGTATAAATCATAAAGATTTTCCCTATCTAAAATTATTCTAGGAGGGCCTGCTTTAGAGGGTTCGGCAATTAAGCTCATAGTTTAAATCCTGTCTTTAATAATTATTCCAGCTTCGTTTGAACCTAAATGTTTTTCAATTGTTTCTAGAAAAATTCTATCTTTACTAATTCTACGATCATAACATTTAGGATCTTTACTACTTAATACAACTGAATATGGAATAGAAAAATATTCTAATTTTTCGGCAATCATTTTAGTGGCTTTGTGTCCAGCATCATCATTATCAAACCATAAAACAACTTTTTTAGCATTCTTTTTTAACCAATAATACCAAACCAAATTAAGGTTACTGCCTAGAACAGCTATTCCTTTATTATACAATCTCGTAGAGAATAAGTCAAATACACCCTCGCAAAGAAGTATATTTGTTGGATTTTTAATCTTTTCCAAACCCCAACAATAAAAAATAGACTTAGTTCCTTTCTTATGAAACCATTTGCCGTTTGGGATTTGTCTCCATAAATAAGAAGTATCTAATCCTTTAGAGATCGCTTTTGTTTCCAAATAAAGAGTTTTCTTGGGAGGGTAGTAGCAAATACTAGCTTCTCTAGCTACTAATTCATTAACGTTTCTAGAAATAAGAAACTCTTTTGATTTTGGATGGTCCCAGGCATTTACTAGATAATTTCTATTAAAATTATCTATATATTGGTTTTTAAGAAGGGAATCTAAGTCTATTAAATGTTTAGATAGATTATCTTTTTGAAGATAAAGAAATTTATTCTTCCCGTTTATCCAGCGACTACAAGACCAACAATTCCCAACATTCTTAGTAACATTCCAAGTGAATTTTTCTTCTTTTCCACAAAAAGGACAGTTACAAACCCATTCTTCAGAGGACCAGGTAGCCCACTTACCTTCTGGTAATTCTACCTCTAGTTGGGAAGTATTCATTGTAGTTTAACTCCATAAGTTTAATCTTCTTCTAGTGCTGATTTATCTGTCAATCTTAAAAAATAATACAGATATTCACGCATTTGTTCTGTCCATCGCCAAAAATTGGGATGTTCATTTCGATGATAAGCTACGTGACAACAGGCACAGAGTAGAGCTAGGTTTTCTAAATCATTTGTTCCACCATTACATCTTTTTTTAATATGATGGATTTGTAATTGCTCTGACTCTATCTTACAACAAACACAGAAAGGTCCGTCCCTTTCCATAAGTTTTTTACGACGACGTTGTTTCCCGCCCATCTTTTTCTTTTTTTTCTTGCTGTGAGATTTGTTTGCCACTAATTAATATAATTAGCTAGTTAAGGATTCTATACCCTCTAATGTTTTACTTAACTCACCAATTACTTTGTCTACAGGGTCTTTAATTTGAAAGCTAGATTGGCGATTAAAATTGTTTCTCATAGCTACTTCAGTTCCGTCTTCATTTGTGGGCGGTCCTGAATTTGTTGTAGTAGAAACTCCTAAAACATCTGAATATACAGGATCTTCCTTAATAACTTGTTTCTCCTTATAGAAAACAAATGCAATTTCATAATTCGTTTTAGCTCGTCTAGCTTTAAGACAACTAAGACGAAATTTACTAGCAGGTCTAGCTTTCTTTTCGTCTTCATTTTGAGAAACACCAAACACCAAATCAGGAGCGTTAAATCGACTCTTAGCGCCCTGTGCCATGTGAAGTTTTAAAGTGTCCGATTTCATAGCCTCGGTTCCACCTTGAGTAGCAGTTAATCCTAGAATATCTCTAGTCTTAAGAACTGCTTTTACTTCTTGGGCAAGATGTTCCGCAGCAATCCAGAATTCACCGGCTCCTGATTCTGGAAGCATGCATTCTAAATAATCTAAAACTAAAACATCAATTTTACCACATTTATCTTCAGGTTTACCAGCCTTTTTATCTAAATCATAAAGATAAATTTCTAATCTATCTAAATATCTTTCAAGTTTGGACTTAGTAAGTTCTCTTGGAGCAAAATGCTTAATAATAAAATTATTAGTGTAATGTTTGGTATACTTATCAGAAACGTCATCAAAGGCTGCATTAGGATCAAGTTTTTGTGTGATATCTCTGTCCATAAGACAGCCGACAGTTCTAGCAATTAATTCGCCTTCTACATTGTCCATAGCCACATAAACTACACGATAATCTTGATTTACCATATTTGCAGCCATATTTAACAGAAACGCCGTATTATGAGTTAAAATAAAATCGTCGGTTAGATAACTGCTGGTAGGAGAATCTACCCTGATACATTGCGCTTGATCTTTTCTAACAAATTCTACTTTGTCTATAATTCTTTTGTAACCATAGTGAGTTCTAGGATTCCAATTTTCAGCTTTTCTAGACAACTTAAAGGGACAAATTGGAATATTAAAAAATAATCTGTAATAAGTTTTACCTTCTACAATTTTAGTTTTAATTTCTCCAACATTTCCACCTAAAGATAGGGCTAACTGTTTTACAGAAGTAACCAGATTTAAAGAAGCAGAGATATAGTCAATTCCACTTTTACTTGCACTTAAATGTCCATCTGTATCCATAAGACCTTGAAGTAAAGCTTGTCTTTGTTCTAAAGATCCCCAAAGATACTCTTCTGGGATAAATTTAGTGTGAAAATTACAGCCCATTAAATTTAAACGTCTAAGTTCTTCTAAATAAACATTTTTAACATGAGGATGTCTACGATCATTTCTTTTAGAAAATTGGTAATCTATATCTGCTTTTGTATTGTGTTTTACCAACTCTATTTGTTCTGGAATAAGGGCTCTTAAATTTTCTACCAATTCAGGATCGGCACAAGTAAATCCTACATTATTTCCAGTTATTGAACCGTCACCCAAAATAGCTCCAAGAACATACGGATGTATAATGTAAGTTTTTTCAGGTAGGTTGATGGGTTTTACGTTAGGAATTTGCCAATCTTTTCTGCCTTGACCTGAAGTCAATTTATTTTTAAACGATTTTAAAGGTAAAACCGTCCATTCATCTTTTTTGGTATTAGAATAATGTCTTACCCACCAAAGATGTTCATCGCAACATTCAGTAGAAGTTCCGTCTGAAAACGTAACTTTATAAATATCTTTTTCTCCCTGGGGGAATACGCCTTTTACTTTAACAACATTACCGTCCCAATCTATAACCTCAGATCCGACTTTCATATCTCCCATAGTTTTCATTCCTTCGGGAGTTACAATTTTAGCATTTAAGGGCTGGGCCTTACCAACACCTGTGCTGGCCATTACTACGAACAATTCACCTTTACGCAGTCCACCTTGAAGTTGTCTATCCCAAATTTCATAACCAGTTGGAATACAAGCTTCAATATTATACTCTGCTAAAAGATTTTTAGCTTTAGCAATTCCTTGATCAGAGAACATATTGAGGCCTAGATCTTCATCGTCTGAAAGAAAATGACGAAGTTTAGACAATCTTCTTTCATAACTTCCAATTTGGTCTAAAAGATCTTGAGCTTGAAGATTAATTAACTCTTCACTAATCTTAGCAGTTTCTTCTTTAATAAGATAATTACTAATAGAAACACCAGTAAGACTTGTGACATATCTATCATAAATAGAAGTGATAATTTCTTGAACAGCTTCTTTTTCAAAATCATTAAATCGTTCATTCTTAGACATAGAATCATTTAAAATCTTTTGAAATTCAGTTTTAGTAGGGATAGTTTTATAGCTATCCAAAACTTTAAACAATTCTTTATAAACAAGATTAAGATATTTGTCTGAGAATTTTAAAGATTCTAATCTTTCTTTATGTTGTTTTAGATAATAAGGTTTATTTAGACAATAAGATATAAGGTCTAATTCAAACTCTCTATTATACATTTATGCTCCTAAAGTTTATTGTATTTTTCTTCCAAAACGTTCATAGTTCGATTTACAATCATATTGTAATAATCGTCATTAGTGTAACAATTCTTTTCCCAATCTTCCCAAGACATAGCTTCTTCTTTGGAGTCAGAAACTCTAAGTTTATAACCTGCAGCGGAAGCAAATTTCAGTTCTCCAGCGTCTTTAAGAACTTGTAACATAGAATGAACATTATCAGGACCTGTTGGCAAATATTTAGCATTAGTGTTAAGATAATACTCGACTGCAGACTGACCTGAACCACAATGATTAAATTTGTTTTTAGTAATTTTAATAGCCAGACGTTGGCGGTAAGCAACGTCTTCACCATCTACTTTGGTATACCAATGCATATCTTTGGTAGCGTCTTTTTTATTAACTCGTTTATAATGAATCATAATTAACTGACAACGCATAGGCAAAGTCATTCCTCCAGGTATGGAGTAATCTTCGAATCTAGATAAAATATTTGCATAAACAGCGTTCAACAAAACTAAAATAGCATTAGTATTTCCAATTCTGGAAGTAACCATATTGATAAATTTGTTGAAAGTCTGATTATTACCACCTACACGAACTCCTCCCCCTATTTCTCCTTCAGGGAATAGGAAAGGAACACTATCTACACCAATAAGAACAGGATCTTGTCTACCTTGTAGACCATCTAAAGCATTAATTATAATCTTCTGATATCGTTCTGCGCCACCGCCCGGTCTAATATATTCTAATCCTGGAGTAGCTTTCTTAGACATTCCATACAGTTTAAGATAATTATCAGTAAGTCCGTTTTCTCCGTCTATATAAATAGCTCTATGCCCCTTACCAACATGATCTCTAATCATGTTGAGTAAAAACCCAGTCTTCCCTGAATGATTCTCTCCTGCAGACTGAATTATATTTCCACCTAAAATGCCTGGATTTTCTGGATTAATCATATAATCCAACTCTAACAACCCTGTAGAGTAATTATGTCTTGGAAATTTAAAAATTTTAGTTTCTTTTGCCCAAGATTTATATTCTTCATCCATCATTTTGTTGAAGAAAGAACCAAAATCTTCAGACTCTTCTTTATTCTTTGCCATAAAATCCTCATGAAAAGGGGAGAGCAGCTTATTCAACTACTCTCCCCTGTAATTTAATAGGGAGATATTACTTGATGAAACCGAGAGGAATAAGATACTTATCAGTCATAGGACAATTTTTAAGCATATTAAGCATTTCGTCAGGCTTCTTAAAGGAATTCTTTAATTCTCTAGTAATCAAATCTGGATAGTTTCCTTCCATATTCAATTTTTCAAGGAAACTATCAGGAAGCTCAGTTCTAACTTCTGAAGGAATAAAACTATAACTTTTAGGAGTCGTAGTTGTATGTTTAAACTTAACACCACAACCCTCTACAGCGTCAGTCCAAAATCCTTCATAACCAACAACCTCTTGAGTTTCCTCATCAATTACTGGAATTCGATCTACAAGCATTTTAGTTACTTCATCTCGAACAACTTGAACATCGTTCATTTGAAGAATACGAAGCTGCATAGTAGTCATTTTACGATCAGGAACATAATTTGAATAACGAGGATACTTACCATCCGGAGATTTTCCTTCGTCACATCGAGCGTAAACAATTACAGGAAATAAATACTGAGTCCAAGTTTTGGTCATAGCTGTGAGAAATTCTTTAAATTCCTCGTCATTTTGGATAATATCTCTAAGCTCTTGACCTTCTTCGGTTTCACTCTTCGCTCGATCATAAATATCACGAAGAATGTCCTTAATAGGATCTTCAGCTTTTGGATCTAAACAGCCGGGGGCCATTACATAGTGGCTGCTGTGTTTAGCCCAGCCTCCCTTTTTCTCGGTATCAATTTCATAGGCGAATTGATACATTTGCTTTTTAACATAACCGAGAGGACAGCGTTCCGGATGGGGAGGGAGGAATCGAATCATATAATCGGTGCCGGCCTTCAATTCACTATATTTCAAGTAAGGCCAACTCATGCGATCAGGATTGTTGAGAGCGGGGTCTCTAGGGGCGCGAGGCTCAATCTTATCTTTAGAAAGTTCTTTTCCTAGTGCTGCTAGAATATTAAAGTCTGCCATTTTTGTTTCCTTAATTTAGTATTGATTATCAAGTTTCAATAGTGTAGGTAAGCACAATCCTTTAGTTATATTAGCCGATTTAGCTGTTTCTAAATTAGCTTCTAGTTCCGAAAGATCGTTTATTAACGCTACTATAGATTGATATTCTTTATTATTTACAACTTTACCTTTACGATATTCATTATCGTATTTGCTACTATTCTTTCCTGAAATACATTCGTCAGTTACTTCAACATAAAGTTTTCCATGTAGACGTTCTCTTTGTTGCTCAATAGTAGCTTTAACTTTTTTAACTCTTGCTAAATGTGCCCCTACGGAAATCGTCCTATTAAAGAACATATTTACGTAATAAACTTTAGCTGCTTGTTCATTTTTTGTAAAAATCTCTTGGTCTTCTGGAGATAAAGCTAAAGAATTTCCATATTCTTGAAGTCTAGTCCACAAGTCTTGATTGGGACAATCAATTTTTTCAAAGATTTTTTCTAAATTCATGTTAGTAATTCCATCATTAAATTTTTACAATCTTTGATTTTTAATTTAAACCTTTCTTGACCATAACCATAAAATCTAACATAGTTATCATCTATCTCATAACTATCTGCATTTACTTCATAGTTACTTCTAATAAAATTATAAGTATGATTATTGGTGTAATTAATTTCTACAGGTCCGGGTAATGTTCCTGAATAATTATTCACTAACTTTCTCACAAAATTGCCTCTTTATAAACATCTGCTACTAACATCATAAGCTTATCTACAGGAATTTCTACTTCAATTCCGTCAAAATTGATATTAAGTTTTTTATCTTTTACTTTATGAGAAGTATATTTCTGAGGATAAATAGTTTCTATAGGTGTAAGAAATTTAGCCATTGTAGGGTAAATGTAACTCCTTATTTTTCTTTAAATAACTAGCTAAAGTAGGACCATATTCTGCTTCAGTTCTGAGAGGAACATCCATTCCAAAAGGAAGTGCTGAAGTGTCTTCCATAATGTTTTGAATTTCTTTTATTGCCCAATCTACTTGGGTTTCTTTAACTAAGAACCATACCGCATCATGAACAAGATTAACTAACTGAATTACATCTTCAAGATATTCTTTTTGAATCCAATCTTGAAGTCTAGCCGCTTGCCAAAGACAAATATCAGATCCCAAACTTTGAATTGGAAAATTCACACCAACTCGAATAGCTTTTGCTAATTCTTTATTATAACGTTTACGATCTTCCTTATCCCACTTACGAGGAGGCATAAGTGGAAAATCACGTTTACGTCCAAACATCGTATGAACCATACGGCCCGTTTCGATATCAGAAATAATGCCTTCTTTCCAATCGTAAATTTCAGAATACATTTCTCGTGCTTTGCGATAAAAATCCTTAGCTTCTTCTTCAGTGATTTTCATATCTCGCATAAACGAGGGAATACCACGACCATAACACCAAGCCAAGAAACCTACTTTAAGTTTATCACGAAAAACTTCATCTACGTTTTCTTTAAGTTGTTCTTTAACTTTTTTATCACTTTTAGAAAAATCTACGCCAAAATCATAAATATCATTAGCAGTTACTCGATAAATATCTAGTTTACGTCTAAAAACTTCTTTTAATCTTTCACAACCAGATACAAAAGAGAGCAATACCGGTTCAAGTGAAGCATAATCTACCTCAACAAAAACATAACCCGGTGGTGCTTTAAAATGTTTTCTTAAATAGCCTACTTTTCTAATTTGTTGGGTGTTAATTTGAGTATTACTCAAACGGCCAGATTGGGCACCACCATCCGCTTCTTTGTTCGCATAAACAAGGCTTTGGTTTTTGGTTAACAGGAAGTTACTGTGGAATCGTCCGGTTTCTGGAACCCAATACTGTTCCCAGTTACCAATAAATTTACTTCTTACTTGACGATTATTTCCTACATAAGAGAAAGCATTAAAAATCTTATACAATTCTTGATTATCAGCATCATCTTTAAAATGATCTCTGATATTGTTAATACATTTCTTACTTGTATAAGAATAATTATTTGATTTAGTTAATAAAGCGAAATCTTGAAGGCCAAGCTTTTCACACAAAGCTGTAATAAACTTGGCTTTAGTAGGGCTTACTTCTTTAAGTAAGTCTTCCTCAGTTAAGGTGCCTTTTTCTTCTTTAGTTGAAATATTTTCAAGCTCTAGAAGAACGTCTTTAATTACTTTAACTTCTAATAACTCTTTACGAACCTTAAGTTCAGTCTCTTCCAAATCTCGCTTCATTTCCTGGAGCGATTCCATATCCATAGGCAATCCGTTACGCTCTACATAACAAATCATCTTAATAGATTTACGAAATAAATCGTAAGCAGTTTCATCCCAAAGAGGATCGCCTTCTTTTTCACGACCTTTTTCATATTTGGAAAGATAAGGGAGAATTTCTCTTTTAAGCTTTAAAGTACAATAAGTGTCTTCAGCATTATACTGAGCAAGAACACTAATCGGGAGATCTCCATAATCACAAGAACCTTCGGGAGGAAGCTCGTCTACAGCTTTTTTACAAAGCGCAAGCAATTTTTCTATCTCTTCATGAGAAGAATATTTAGATAGAATTGCTTCATAACTTTTAGCTTTAATGGAAGTAATCTTGTTACCAACTTCTTTCCAAGTTAAAGCTTCGCAATATTTCTTATAGTCTTGCTGCTTATCTTTATAGTTATCAATAGCTTGTTTACGAAATTCTTTAAGACGAATATTCGCTTCAATTTCATAACGCTTTACTTCATCGGCATAATCATAGATACCAAGATATTGAGCAGAGAGATCTTTGAGGCCATTGTTAACACGATTTTGATTAGTAAGATAAAATAAAGCAAGAGTGTCATTATACTCTCTAATAAACTTCCAAATATCTACACCTAATTGTCTATAGATAGTTTGAATATCGTGCTTACCATTATGAGCTGAAACTATTCTATCTGTAAATAGTTTTTCTAAACAAAGCTTGTCTTTTAACGCTTCTCCAACTACTACATAATTTTTATAGTCTTTGGATTTTTCACAATAGTAAGTAAAAGCTAGAGAAAGAATATTAGCGTTACATTTCCAAATAATATTGCGAGTTAAATCTTTTTTGGAATGTCTGTTCTCGATGTCAAATGCCATTTCTTTAAAAGGCATTCCAGCTACTTGATAGAATCGAGCGGGAGTAGTAATTAGTTCAAAATCGACAGGCTTTCTAACGTCTGTTTCTAGACAGTATTTTTCAGCTTTATTGAAAACTAATTTGTAAAGAGATTGAAGACGAACTTTATCTACTTTTTCATTGAAAAATCTAACTGGATGTTCTACAGCTAGAACAAGAGAGTTTAGTTCTTTGATTTCGTCTTGTTGCCATTCTACATTAATTCCGGTCTTCTCAATCTCTTTCATTGTTTTGGGAGATTGATTTTGTAGAACTGCGTCCATTGCTTGTTTGCCTAAACATACGATAGCTCTAGGCTTATGTTTTAGAATTAGAGGCTTTAATTTTTCTTGAAAACAAGCGTTATAATGTTTCTTATTTAGAGTAGTTCCTCTAGACACACCACAAGCTAAAGCTGTAGTGAAAACGTATTTACATTTTAAACTAGAGAGAATTGTATTTACTACTGTCGTATAAGCCCTCTCGTCTGAATTAAAATAAGTTCCTTTTTCATCATCTTTTAAATCAGTGTAATCGGCTACAACCAGGAGAGTATTTGTGTCTTTTGTCTCATAGCGATAATCAAGAATAGGTCTGAGATTTCCGGGTTCTTGGTTCTTGCAGTTTTTAAATAGTGCGCAAGATTCACAATTTTCTGAATTGTTTTTAGTTTGTTCCATAAAATTTTCTTAGAGAGATTAAGCAGCGTTTGTTAACTGCTTGTTAACATCCTAGCAAGTTTGTTAACTTTTGTCAACACTTTCGAAGAAAATTTTTAACATCTCAGAGAACGTAAAGCATCTAAAACTTTAAATCTTTTGTTTTATACGTTAACCAAAAATCTTTTATATTATATGCTTTTATAAACTTTCTAACATAAATCAGAGAGAAGAATGGTTTTACTCAAGGTGTTTGTATATAGGATTTAATTTAGTCCCACACGTATTTAAATAAGTATTTTTTAAGGTTTCCGATAGAAAACAAGCGTAATTATTCTTATAATAAGAAGCCCATTTAGAATGTATTAGATAATATGTCATAAAACTACATTTCTAATTACTTTAATTATTAAAGGATACCAAAGAGAGAAGGTTTCAGACTGACTGCTTATGTTTAAGCTACGAGATATACGGAGTAATTCAGTGTCTTCTTTTAAAGCTTTTTCAGCCAAAGCTTCTGACGTATAAGCTCCTACCCACTTGTTATTTTCCTCTCTTATTTTATAACCAGCTTTATAACTTTCTGTTAAACGCATTCTAAAATTTCTTTATTTAGTCTAGACATACAAACCATATTTTCTTTTACAATATTAAGTTTGTAAAGTAATATTTCAAAATCAGCTAGATTAAATCTATATCCTTTATCGTTTATAATGTTTTTAATAACAGAGAGGTAAGTGGATAAATGAGTTTCATTCTCTGGAAGCTTACTAAGGAAAATTTTCCTTAGGTTTAATTGTTTTTTAGGATCATATTCTTTAAATTCAAAACGAAGTTTTGAAACTAATCCACCATATTCAGCATTCAATAAACGTCTATGTTCATCTAAAATATTTTTATAAATAGATTTGTCATAAATTATATTTATTTTTTCTTCTAAAGTTTTAAGTTTAGTTTCTAACTTATCCAGTTTAGTGTTAAAATGATTAAATAATTCGTAATCCACTTAGTTAATATCCTTATATGTATCTACGTTTATATAATGTTTATTAATTGACCCAGAGGGTCAAGTCGTTTATATTATTACGAATAGATACATTTATAGCGTCATATACTTATATTATTCTAGCAAGTTTGTTAACTTTTGTCAACACTTTTTTAACATTTTGTTAACAAAAATTTACCTACGACTACTACCGCTAGATAACGTCGTCTACTAGACGTTCCTTACGAATTAACATATCGTGCATTTCTTTTTCAAATATATGATTAGACATAAAATATAAATAAGTTAAACTTTTATTTATTTTAGAAACTCTATCTATTCTATTTTTAGCTTGAATGTTAAGACCAGGAGTAAGATTTAAATCTAGAAACAGCATCGTATCAGTGTTTGTTAGGGATAATGCGGTTCCACCCGCACGGATAGTTATTGCTAAGCCTTTTAACTTGCCGGAATTAAAGTCTTTTTCTAGCTTAGTTCTTTCTTTAGCCGAAGTATCTCCACAGATACAGGCCCATCCCTGGCGTTTAGCAAGTTCTTTTACCGGAGATACGAAGTCGGAGAATACAATGATTGGTTTTTCAACTTCCTCAAAATATTCTACCTTTTCTGTCAAAATTTTTAGTTTTAAGCTTGACAGAACTTCTCGCAAAAGTGTATAATGAGAAATATCCGTCTTTGTCATAGCACTTAATTTATCTTTATGTTTTTTAAACTTTTCATTTAAACTGTCTAAATCTTTTATAATAGACTTTTTAGTTATCTCAACTGGAATAACTGTATTGACTTTATCCGGTATTTGTTCTAAAACTTCTTCTTTTTTGCGAATAAATAAAACTTGTTTCACTCGCTCCTTTATTTCTTCTGGATTACGTTTAGATTCATCCCAGACAATGCGTCTAAGATAAGGATTAAATTCTCCACCAAATAGCTTATAAAAATTACTAGCATTACCAAAAGTCTTTTTAAATAAATCTAAATTATCAAGTAATACTTTAAATTCTACACATTTGTTTAATACAGGAGTTCCTGTGAGAGCAATACATTTTCCATCTTTGTCTCTAACGTATTTAAATAATTCTCTAAATCTTAAAGTTCTAATAGCCTTAGCATTTTTAACCAAATGGAACTCATCAGAAATTAAAACTGTTTCTTTACAAATATCAGATTTAAAATCTTTTAAAGGCTTTTTATTTCCTAAAGCTTCCTCTATTTTTGGAGGGATAGAGTCATAAGTGCAAATACAAGCACACTTACCAGGTTTAAATTCGGTATAAATTGGAAGAGAATAATTAAATTTCTCTAAATGCCATTTCCAAACTCCTACAGCGTTCTTAGGACAAAGAATAATTAACGGACAATTTGGCTTTGTGACAAAAATAGCGGAAAGAGCCATAGTCGTTTTTCCCAGTCCAGGCGAAGAGGCATTGAATACTGCGTGAGGAGCTTCTAAGGGATCGTTATAGAAACGAACAAATTCTTCTTGATAAGGAAATAATTTAAATGGACCTAATTTTTTATCAAGGTAATTTTGAATGATCGAATTATTTTTTTCTTCCAAAGATTTTAAGGAATTGAAAAATTCAATAGTTTCTTTATTTTCAAATACTTTGCCTAAAAGATGTTTTGTAGAGAGATAAATATCATGACTACAACAAAGTTCTTTTGACCTTGGCACACTTCTGTAGCCCAAATTTTTCAAGGAAATGCTTAGTTCTTCGGGTATATTACCTAGAAGATGAATTTTTTTAGTAGAAGTTTTGAAGGAAACACAAATCATAATGTCATATTTACTTAACTCCCAATTTAACAGAATCCTTGATATTGGCTTAAGAGGTCTAGATTTAGAAGTAACCAAAATTCCACAGTCCGGTCCTTCTAGATTTATTGCGGATTATATGCACTTACCCGAGTTTAAAGAAGTTATAGACAGAACTAAGAGTCTTCAACAAGTAATGAATGTTAGTGCTACAAACCTAATAGGATTTACTAAAAAGAATCAGGAGACAATTCTGCAAACTTTGATGCATGGAGGGGGCTTAAAAAATGCTCTAGCTTTAGCGGGAGTTAAAGCAGCAAATTACGCTATGTGGGCTAGATTTGCCGAAAGAGAAATTGAGCCTTTCGCTACTTTTATTCAGGAATGTGCAAAAGCCGAAGCTCTTTTAGAAGTATCTTTATTTCAGTCCATGCGAGCTGGCGGATGGAAGGGTGCAGTTGAATTTTATAAAATCACCCACCCCGAGCTTTTCTTCTCTGCAGGAGCAGGTAACCAAACTGCAGTTCAAGTTAATGCTAATATTTCTATTATGGATAGAAAACCTGAAGAAAGAAAAGCTCTTTTTGAAAAATATAAGCAAATACATATTGACGAAAAAGACATTATCGAGTATAATGTTAAAGATCCTGAATAAAGTGGGTAGTGTTAGTGTTAGTTAGTTTAGTTGGAGCAAGAGAATTAGATAATTCTTTTCGACAAGAAGTAGCAAATTATTTTAAATGTCCCGTTTTTCAATTTAAAGATCTTACTGATCAAATTTTTGAATCCATGTCAGGAATTTTTGGACTTAATCAATTTACTTCCTTAAAAATTCAAGATAGAATGAAATTAGCGATAAGACAAAATCTTACTGAAATTACTCCAAGTCTTTACATTGACTGGATGTCTAATCAACTGGTAGAGCATATTTTTAGAAAAGCAGACAATTCGTCAAAAAAACTTCAGGGAATTATTCTTGACGTAGATACAAGTAGAGAATACAGAACGTTAAGAACTTTTCTTTTAAATCCTAAATTTAATAAACATAATAAATTTGTTTTAATTGAAAATGAAGATGTTATGCATCAAGACCATAATAAAGATTATAATGTTTATAACGAATTTGAAATTGACGCAGTTCTTTCGTCAGAAGACGAAATGATTGATAGAACAGTTAGTGGGTTATTAAAGAAATGGCATCTAGATTAAACTATTACAAAGCCCTTTATAATGCTTGTAATGATTATCCAAAGATGGATGGTAATAGAAATGCTTGGCTTAATCAGTATTTAAAACCAGCTATTAAACAAAATTGCATTTATAAAGGTGATACCGAAGAACTAGATCCCTTATGGGCAGATTTTATTTTAAACTATATTATTAAAGAGTTTGTTTTGTGAATGTAAAAAATTTAATTACAGAATTTATAGTGGATCAAGTTACCACAATTATTGAAAAAGCTGTTCGTGTAAAAATGAGCAACTTTTCTTCTTTATCAGGCATAAAAAATATTAAAGGCAGAATTTTAGATGAATTGAAACCTAAGCCTCTTAATTTTGCAGATTTAAAAAATAAAATTTGTACCGAAGAAAACAAAGTAACTGAAAAAGAACTTAACGCAGCATTATGGAGTCTTATGGCAAAAAACCAAGTATGGTTAGATAACCAATGGAGATATTGTATATGATGTTGGATGACTTATATAAATTGTTTGCTATTTTTTCTAAAATGGAAGACGAAGCAAACGAAGTTTTAGAAAAAGAAGTAACTGACTACAATTGGGGATATAGAGACTCTTTATCAGATGTTTTAGAAGAATTAAATAGTTTTATTAAAATAACTAATGCAAAACAAATGGGAATCACAGGAATATTTCCCGAGGGAACAGCTAGATATGTTTAACAGTTTTTGGCTTTGGTGGAATAAAGTAGAATTGCACAGTAAAAAATTAGTTTCACAAAAATTAGATTATTGGGTAACAGCAGATTGCACATTAAAGCCTGGTCCAATTAAAATAAATAATTGTGATCTTGTGATTGAATCAGTTTATGTTTTTCCAAGTGTAGGAGTATTTGATCCTAACACAAGTATTGGGTATCTTGCTAAAAAAAATAGATGCAAAGATTGTGGAATTCCGGTTCAATTAAATCCTTATAATAAAGATAAAAAAGATAAATGTTGGGATTGTGTGATGAGAGATGATTAGAAGTTGTTTTTTAGAGAAAATTAATTCCACTTGTGTTTATTGTAAACAAGACACAACCTTTAATTTAGTTATAGACACACAAGGACATCCTGTGGCTTATGCTTGTAATAAGTGTAGAGGCCCTCACGGAATTCCTAAATTTCCAGATCTTAGTTGTGTAAAAATTAAAACTAAGAATAAGCAAGAGAAAACTTGTTGTAAGTGTGATAAGCCTCTTTTTTTAGATCCTTGTTCTTATGATAATGATTATTGTAGGGTATGTGCAATGACGGAGAAGATTTAATGACAACAGACTATGCTAGTAAAATTGTAAGTTTTCTATCTCCAAACGGAGAAGAATGTCTGTTAGACTGTAATCATATTGTTGAAACTCCTGTTATAGAAGGAGATTTTTTGGAAATAAATGATTCAGTTTTTTGTTGTAAATGTTATAGTCCTATAATAGGCCTTAAATCTTCAAAACCTGTTATAAATAAAAAAGCCCGTTAGGGCTTTAACTTATTGATTAGATTATTTACCAATTGGTCAGGCGTCGGAGACGAGTCTTTTCCTACAATTATAGTTGGAAGAACAACTGGTTTATTTTCTAGATAGGTGCCTTTTAACCACGTAACTTCTTTTCCTCTAGGTTGAAGTTTTTCCATAGCTTCGGCAACAAGTTTAAAAGAATCTTTTTCGAATTTAACCTTTAACTTTTCAGTTTCTAAAGTCTTATATAGACTTAGGATTTTTTGAAAAAATCAAGTTTATTCAACTGAGTAACAATCAAATCAACTAAAAGACTAATGACCCAAGTAACAACACCTTCGGGCAACCAAGTGGGCATGTTAATAGGAACATTAGGATCTTTAAGATGTTTCATGATTTCGGCAACTACTTTGGCTTTCTTTTCTGCACCAGTTCCACCGTCGGCTTCGGCCGCAAGCATGATGGGAAGCAGACCAGCGATTAAACTGGCAAACCAAGAAATAACATTATTCATAATAATCTCAATCCTCCTGAATATAAAGGATTGTAGAAATAAAATAAAAACACCTTTAGGAAAAATTTATGTATTTACAATTCGAAGATATAGAAGAACTAAAAAAAGATTTACAGGAGAATGAACAACGTTACTTTGATAACATGCATGTGTTAGTAGGGTTTGAGTTCTATGTTCTTGAGAAGACCGAAGATAACTGGATGTTGACTAGCTTCCAGTCTATCCGAGGAGGTTAGTCTTTCTCCTATAGTATGGGACAAGTAGGGGACAAGAAAGAAGTTCAAAGTTTTTTCTAAAAACGCTTGACAAGTCGGAACCGATCCTGTATATTAACGAAGTCGACAGCGAACGGCGACTGAAGAGAAAAAGGAAGCTACAAATCGCTGAAGACACCGAATGAAAGTGGAAACACTGAATTTCAAAACTAGTCAGTCGTCGCTGACTAACACCTGAATTTGAGGAAATTTGTTGACCTTTGAATCAAATTCAGGATTTACGGAAGAGTAATTTAACAAAAATACAAATTAGGTAATTAATTCGTTTCAGTATTCGTTGCGAAGTAATTTTAAGAATTCTTGCCGACCGGATTTAGAATTCACTAATTTGGATGGTGAGTGTAAATCTCTCCTCTTCCGCCAAACTTCTTAGTGTTTAGAGTCAATTTACACTCATTTGAACTGCTTATAATTGATTCATTTTTAACTAGGAAGTCCTGACTTGGGAAGGTAGCTCAGAGACTAGAGCGGCTCCGTGAAAAAGAGCAGGTCGGTGGTTCAATCCCATCCTTTCCCACCAGAACGTGGTTATTCACTTCAATTCTACATAGTGAATTTAAAAACTATGTAGTTAAGTCCTAAGTTAATGAATTTAAAAGTTAACTTAGGCAATTTATGCCCAAATAGCTCAGTAGTAGAGCACTACATTGAAACCGTAGGGGTGGCCGTGGGTAGAACCGGCTTTGGGCACCAATAAGAATTTAATAGTGTCTACTTCCAAAATACATTCTTTCTTTTACGAGAAACGGGGGTTCGAATCCCTCCGGGCTAATCAGTTTAGAAATAAACGAAGAGTCTGTGGACGAGAGGCTGAAGTCAAATAATTTGGATAATCTTTAAGTATTAAATTCTTTTATATGGAGCGATAGCTCAGTGGTCCAAGAGCGTCGGATTGAAAACCCGAAGGACACTACTTACCGAGGTAGTTTGCTCCACCAACAAACCCGTGTTATTAAATAATCTACATTCCCACAGAAAGTTACAGGTTCAATTCCTGTCTATATGAAGAAATTCTATAGTAGCTCAATGGATAGAGCATCTGTCCCACGATTATTTAGAAGATTTTAACGGGCTTATTATTTTGAAAAGAGAAAAATTATGACTCTTACCGGAACTTTAGAAAAGAATGACCTTGAAGGTGGACATCTTGTCCTAAAAACCGAAGAAGGCCAAATGTTTACTTTGGAAGGATTGAATGAAAATCTTCAAGTAGAAGGTTATGAATTAGTTCTAGAAGGTGAACTAGAAGACTCTATGTGTTCTGTAGGCATGACAGGACCTGTATTTAATGTCACTACTGCGAGTTATAAGGAGTAAAATGAAAACTGTTGTTTGGCTTGGATTGAAAGCAGCTCTTACTGGAGCTAAAGTTTTTGTGGAAGTATTGCGTTGGGTTGAACGCGTTGTAGTTAACCAATAATGCTTCATTGGGCAGTAATATTCTTCATAGTAGCTATTGTGCTGGTCAACTTCTTTTGAAATTATTCTTAGCTGTTTTAGTTATTAGTTTAATTTTGAAAATTGTTCAGCAAGTTTAAAAGTTATACAAGGTTTTGATCAGACTTTCGGGCAGAGAATAATTTCCTCCTTAAGCGACGATTGAAGCCTCCTGGGAGAATAGCTCAGTAGTCAGAGCGCCGAATTGAACCCTCGGAGGTCAGTGCGTGTAATTCCACTTTCTCCCACCAGTTATGGAATCTTAGCTTAGTAATAAAGCATGGGCGTGAAAAACTCAGATCGGCAAATGTGATTGTTGTCAGATTCCACCATTAAAGAAATTATCTGTGTCCCGAATAATTTTTTAGGTAGGATTTTTTAACAGAAAAGGTTTCTTTTTTATATAGTCATAATACTAGGGTTATTATGACTAATATCTTTATAAGAGAAAAAGATACTAATAAACGTATAAGATCTTCTCTTTATCGTAAAATTATTTTAGAAGAAAACTTAATTCCTTACGTTTGTCAAATATGTAATCAAGAACCTTATTGGCAAGGCAAACCTTTGTCTCTAGATCTAGATCATATTGACGGATGTCCTGGAAATAATGAGTTGTCAAATCTTAGATTTCTTTGCAAAAATTGTCACAGCCAAACTGAAACTTTTGGAGGAAAAAATCTTAAGAAAAAATCTTGTCTAAAGAAAGATAGATCTTTAACTGAGGAAGGTGTTTACACTATTCAGGGTGTTTTTATTACAAAAAAATGTAATATATGCAATGAATTTGTAAAAGACCCTAATTCTACACTGTGTAAAAAGTGCTTTCTATCTTTACCTAAACATTCTAAATTTGATATAAGTAAAGAAGAATTAAAAGATCTTATAGAAAAATTACCGTTAACAAAAATTGCAAAAATTTTTGGATGTTCAGATAAAACTATTGCTAATAAAGCAAAAAAATTTCAAATAGAACTCAAGCCTAAGGGATTTTGGTTAAAAGAATTTTATAGATCTAATATATGGAGCGGTAGTTCAGATGTTTAGAACGTTGCATTGAAAACGCAGAGGTCGCTACTCGGCAAGTAGCCTGCTCCACCATAGAGAATTCAACAAGTGTTTTGTCTCCTTTTGTTTGTTGGCGTCCCTTCCTAGTCGATCCTGATCCGTTCGTGTTTGTTGAATTCTCTTTTTAATTAAAATTATCGTTAGTAGCGTTTCGATAATTTGCAGGTTTTAGAAGTTTGTGTTTAGATAACAATACATTCTATGAGGAATTAGTATCGAAAGATTTGCAGGTTCAAGTCCTGCCTCGTCTATATAGACGAGTGGCGGAATGGTAAACGCGCTAGTAAAAAATGTGTTATCACTTTTAACAAATTTCTATTTAAATCTAAGGCTACATGGGAAGATAGCTCAGACGGTTAGAGCGCGGAATTGAAAACTCCGAAGTCGGGTCTCGCCAAGATTCTCTTCCCACCAAAACAATTTAAGTGATATCCTGGTCGTTCACTTGAATTTCTAAAAGATTAAGTTGTGTTTACTTTAAAATATAATTGAAGAGTTTCCCTTCCTACCTCCCTTTCCTCTTCGATTACTTTTATAAAAGTATAGTTAATAACTTAGTCTTTTTTTCTTTTAAGGCTAAAATGAAATTATATACTTTAGATTTATCGGCACCTTCAAATTCTTACTTAAAAGCTTCTGAAGCTTATGTTGGCTTAAAGGGATTAAGTTATTATGACTCAGAGAGTTTAATTGTCACTGAAGAACAATTTAAAGCTATAAAAACAAACCATAAAAAAGGTAGGACTTCGGTAATTATTAGAAATTCCCAAAAGTTTTGGATAACCTCTAAAATTGACCATACTCTTCTAATTTGGAAAGAATTAAGAAAAGATACTTGGTTTGTTTATTGGCAAGGTTGTTTACGAACTGGAGTTATAACTTATCGAGATAGAGAATCTTCTTTGTATAAGAGAAAATTAATTGTATGTTAGAAAGGGACTTATGGGTTTAAATTTCTATGAGGAAGCCTGTATTAATAACATGTATCTAAAAGACGATAAGTCTAAACGACTAACTTTACGTAAAATTTTCTACTTCCCAATTTGGATCCTAAAAAAATTAGGCCTATGGGAGATGTTAAAGGCTTTTTCTTTAAATCCTAAGTTTAGTAAAAATCTTGAAGGCTTTGAAAAAGCTTTTACAGATGCTCATTTATGGGTGTTTTTTATGTATGGAATAATTTCCCATTTATTTATAGGAATTGGAACTTTATTAAATAATTCTTGGTTTTCTATTACTTTTTTATTTATTTTTAATGGATTATTCCATCTTGGTAGATTGTTTGGGTATATAACTTTAGTTTATGAAAAGGATTATGCCAAAACTTTTTATGGACAATAAATATGTAAATATTTTATTCTATCTTTTAGAAAAAGGGTTACCTCTTTTAGGTCTACTTTATTGTTCGTATCAGTTAAGATTAACTGGACATAACGAACTTTGTTATGTGGCAGCAACAACCATGTTCTGGGATATTTATAGAGATAGAGGTATTAATAGACTATGACTGTCCAAATTGGAGTAGACACTGATCTTCATCAAAAATTTGAGCAACTGCGTAAACTTAAGCAAGATGCTCTCGTATATGAGAACCTTCTAAAACCTATTCAAGAACAAACTGATAAGCTTGAGAGCGAGATTCGAGCTAGATGTCGCATGAGCGGAGACAGCTTTGTATGTGGCTCCTATGGCCTTACACGAACACAAGGTAAGGAACAGTGGGTAGATGGTCACTTTCGTAAGGGAGCAGTTCGCTGGAACTGGACGGGAGTATAATTTGAATTATATCTGTGAATGTGATTCAGATAAAAGATCCAGAGGTATTGAATGTTTTTGTGATCTTAATCAAATTTTAACTGGTATGTTAATAAACACTAAGGAGAATGAAACTATGTCTAAGGTAACTATTCATGTGAATCAAATTTTGGAGGATCGTCAAGGAAATATTGTTTTCTACGATAGTAAGAATGGTCACTCTATCATTATTGACAATAGTCTTCTAGAAGGTTCTAGTGGAGATCTACTTCGTAGTAAATTGACGAAGAAAGATGGTTAAACAAAATCCCAACATTACTATCCTAACTGTAGGACTATTGTGCTTAGCCTTTATTATCAAAGGAGAGCAGCAATTTGCTAGTGTAATGCTCGGATGCTTAGTAGTTCTAATCGGAACTACATTATTCTAAATTATAAGAGACTCTTTACGGAGTCTCTTTCTTTTATTTTGTGAAAGAATAAAATGCTTAAATACATTAAAGCTCATGAGTTGGCATTTAAACTTTTATCTATGCCCAACTTACCTGTAGTTATTCCTGATGATATGGAGTCTAATAACGAAGATCAGATTTATTTAGTAGATGAAATTGTAGTTAAAACTACCAGAGCTATAGGTAAAAAAGACTCTATTAGAAATTTATGGGATTTGTGTTGGGATAGTCGATATGACGCAGATAACATTCCTCTAGAATTGCAAGAAATAAAAGAAGTTATTTATATATCATGATTATTTATTTAGGAGTAACATTCTTAATGTGTATTATGTTAGTTCACTTTCTAGAAGTGAGTAAACAATAATGGCTTATACTAATACTTAATTGTTAAAAACAAAACAAACAAGAAACATTAGAGAAATCTAATGTAAAGAAATGTAATTTCTTCTAGACGTAACATGAGGAATCCTTGTATTTACTACAAAGTAAAACTGATATGAATCTATTCGCTATTTTAGTCTTAGATAAAAATCAAGACTTAGTTGATTATGACAATTTAGAGTGTGGAACTATATATTATTCAGATAGATGTTTCCCAGGATGGACTTATTTAAGATGGATTCATGTTTACTATTATATAAAAGCTAAACTTTAGGAATAAAATGTTAGATAAAGATCTTATACCAGATAGTAATCCAGAAAACATATATCCTAATACTTATAAAGTCTTTAAGGGGTTTTGTCATGCAGTTGTTTTGGTGAAAAGAGAAAGTGACAACCATTTACTGATTAGATATTTAGTAGAAGATGACGAAGTATGGCACCCTTATAAATTTCCTCATTACTCCTCACATTGGTTAGAAAAATTTATTGATCTTCATCAAGAAGCCTTATTTCACATGAAAACTCACTGTATTCCTGATATAAAAGACAATATTCAATATGGATGGAAATTAGATGGATAGAGACTATGTAGAAAAACTTTATTATGGAGGAATTCAAGTTTTTCTTACTTTTATATTAATAGCTTTATTTGTAGGAATAACTTTAGGAGCTTCTACAGCTATACTAGTATACAAGTGATCGTCTTGACATCTTAGTCTTGTTTGCCTTAATCTATGCAAGTAAGAGGACTATCTATGAGTGTTTGGCTAGTTCAGTCTAAATTGACTAAATGTTACGGAATACTAACGCCTAGATTAAATTATGAAGAAGATCAATGTATTATTAATTGGAGCCATGGAGGTTATTCTATGTTATATTATAATTGGTTAGAAAATATAAAATTTATTTGTAGGTTATAGTGTATTTAGTAAAAGATTATAAATTTCCAGTCCTTGGAATAATGATTTGGAACAATAAAGGTAATTATTATAGAATATATTGGTCTAAAAGAACCGGACATTACTCCGAATGTTACGTAAAAAGTTATGTAAAAATCTTAACTAAACTATAAAAAATAAATAACGTAAGTAAGCAATACTTAAGACATATTGTGGCAAAACATACGTGGGGAATTGGTGAAATTGGTAGACACCCGAGATTTAAGGCCTCGTGGAGAAATCCGTGCCGGTTCGAGTCCGGCATTCCCTACCATTAAAAATTTGTAAAGGAGCGAAAGCTCTATTTTTTTATGTTTAGTTTTAGTGATCAAAACATCATACCTTGTTACAGATGTAACAGTTCATCTTCTAAATTTCGGACTAGCTATGCTTTAGATTCTAATAATCAGAACGCCTTAATCTACTCCTGTCATATCTGTGATCAAATCTCTAGAAAAATTTTTGTTAGATATGTAAATCCGACAAGTAGTTACCCTAGTAATTTTTTAGTTACTAGGGCTGTTAGAGAATGGAATATATATAATTTTATTAAGGCAGTTCTCTAATTGCGTTGTTATAAACATAATGAAGTATTACATTGTTATACAGCAACTAATGTTGTTAGTTTACATCTTTATTTGTGTGTAAAATGTGTAAGAGATATAAATTTAGATTTTAATTATGTAATTAGGCATGGGAAATATATTAGGAAAAAGGCTTGGTATAAAGCAATTAATGATTATTGTATAAGTCAAGTTTTATGACTACAATTGAATTTGTAAATAAAATAAAAGAAGCAGGTTGGAAGTTTCTAAGAGAAGGTTCCAAGCATAGCATATACTTTAAAGATAAGAAAACTTTTAGTGTTCCTAGAAAAGATAAGATTAAAAAAGGCATAATTTGGCAATGGGAACGGTTAAATAAACAAGTAGACGAAGAAAGGAAGTCAAAAAGTGAATCTGCTGAAGGATCTGTTTGTAACAAAGACAGTTGAAACAGTTGGAAATCTAGTAAAATCTTCTGTTGCTAACAGAATTAATTCCGCTTATAAAAAATTTATGCATAGAAATAAATACCTTGTTACCGTTTCTTATACTAAAGATGTCTATAGACTCTTAAAAGAAGTTATGTGCCAACAACAAGGCATTTCTAATATGGTAGATTTTAGTCATTTTAGACGAACGTATACAGAAGGTAGTTTTGAATTTGCTCCTAGATCTGTAACTGTAAATCACGAAGGTAAAGAAATTATTCTTTCAGAGATTTTTATTTGCACTACAGACAAGGATGGGAATTCAACTAAGAAAGAAACTTCTAGTATAAATATTACTTCTAAAGAGTCTATCAAACACATAGAATCGTATCTCTGTTCCTTAGCAAGAGATCATTATCTAAGTAAAGATACGGCTAGATGTGTTTATACTTTTGATAAGGAAAGTAAACAGCATTTAGGTAATTTTTATAGCAGAGAAGTTTTAAAGCCAATCTTGGCTGAAGGCCGTTTAACTGAAATTTTAAATGATGCTAAAAATTTCTTAAAGAATAAAAAAATATATCGTTCTAAGAATATTCCTTTTAGAAGAGGATATCTTTTGCATGGGTTGCCAGGCACAGGGAAAACCAGTGTTGCTCAGTATTTAGCTGCTAAATTAAATAGAGATATCAATGTAATATCTTCAGCTTCATTAATGGAATGTTCTAATATTCAAAAACTAATCAGTAGAGTTTCTTCAGAGTCAATTGTATTGATTGACGATGTTGATTGTATTTATAATCAACGAGAAGCTTGCGATGCTGATATGCCAAAATTTAATGACTTCTTAGCTGCTTTTGATAGTTTGATTGCTCCAAAAGGAGTTATTATGATTTTAACTGCTAACCATGTTGAGAAATTAGATAAAGCTTTGCTTAGAGCTGGACGTATTGATAGAGATTGGAAATTTGAAAATTGTGATTTATATCAATACAAAGAATTTTTAAAAATATTTTTCCCAGATCAGCAATTTGAAGAAGAAAAGTTTATCCCTTATATTAATAAAATTAGTCCCGCTTTATTTCAAGAGTTTCTTCTTAGAAGCGAGACTTACGAGGATTTGTTAACAAATTTGTTACAAACGGTCAGTTGACTTTGAGTCAAGTTACTCTTATACTTAGAGAGAGACTAACTAGGAGGTAGATAACTATGGAAGTTGATTTTGAACCCACGGATGATCGCCCGCCTTTGGAACGGTTCGGCACGAACCTAACAGAGAAAGCTCGACAGGGACTTCTAGATCCCGTTTTGGGTCGAGAAGACGAAATTCTTAGAATTACTAATATTCTAGCTCGCCGTCGTAAAAATAATCCCGTTCTTATTGGAAATGCGGGCGTTGGTAAAAATTCTATCATTGAAAAACTCGCTCAAGATATTGCAGACGGTAATGTTCAAGAGCAGCTAAAAGACGTAGAACTATACTCCCTGCAAATTAGTAAGCTTCTAGCCGGAGCTAAATATAAAGGTGACTTTGAAGAACGTCTAGACCAGGTTGTAGACCAAGTTAGAAATTCTAACGGAAAAGTTTTAGTATTTATTGATGAAATTCATACTATGTGCAATTCAGGTAAAACGGAAGGATCTATGGATGCCGCTAACTTACTTAAGCCTGCTCTTGCTAGGGGCGAGTTTAGTTGTATTGGAGCAACTACTTATTCGGAATATAAAGCAAATATTGAAAAAGATGCAGGACTCGAACGGCGTTTCCAGCCTGTGTTTATCGAACCGCCGACCGTTCAAGAAACCATAAAAATTCTTAATCATATTAAAACTAAATATGAAGAGTTTCATGGAATCAACATTACAACTAAAGCTCTAGAGTCCGCAGCTGTTCTTTCGGAACGATATGTCACTGAAAGAAATTTGCCGGATAAGGCAATTGATCTTATTGACGAAGCAATGGCTGCTTTAAAATCCAGTAGAATGTATCAACCACCGGCCGAATTAACTGAGGAACAGAAACTCATTTGGGAGAACGAAGCTAGTAGTTTTAGAACTAAAGTTAAAATTCAAGCAGAAATTGCCGAACTAGAAATTTCTTTAGAAGAAAATCTTGATTTAGAAGAAGTTTCAGAAATTAAGTATAAAGACATTCCCGAACTAAAAAGACAGCTTGAGAAAGTAAATAATCTTGAATATAAATTCTTTAAGTTAGAAGTGACTGAAGAAGATATTGCCAAGATTATTACTCTCTGGACTAAAATTCCAGTAACTAGTCTTTTGAAAGATGAGAAACAAGTTCTTCTTTCAATGGAAACAAGGCTTTCTGAAAGTGTTCTTGCTCAAGACGAAGCAGTAACTAAAGTTTCTAATGCTGTTAGACGTTCTAGAACAGGTTTAGCTGATCCCAAACAACCTAAAGCAAGCTTTATGTTTATGGGCCCAACAGGAACTGGAAAAACTGAGCTTTCTAAAGCCTTGACTAAGGAATTATTTGATGATGAAAAATTCCTTATTCGTCTTGACATGTCTGAATTTGCTGAAAAGCATCAAGTTAATCGTCTTACTGGGCCGCCACCTGGATATGTTGGTTACGAAGCTGGTGGTCAATTAACTGAAGCTGTTCGTAGAAAGCCTTATTCAGTAATTCTTATGGATGAAATTGAAAAAGCTCATACGGATATTTATAAAATTCTCCTTCAACTTCTTGACGAAGGACGTTTGACTGATGGTCAAGGTAGAACTGTTAATTTTACTAATTGTGTAATTATCATGACTACTAACATGACTATTGAAACTATGAAGCAAAGATTCCCACCTGAGTTTATTAATCGTATTGGCGATATTATTAAATTCAAGGCTTTGACTCAAGAAACTCTACGACAGATTTTCCATTTGCAAGTAAAGAAAGTTATCTCTAAGCTTGCAGATATGAATATCCAACTAGAACTGCCTACAGAGGTTATTGATTTTATTCTCTCTAAACGAGATGAAATTAATAAAGATGATGATGAATCTGGTTTTGGTGCTCGTCTAATTAAACGTAATGTAGTTAGACTAATTGAAGATCCTGTAAGTAAAAAACTGCTTGAAGCTAATGACATAGATTATATTTGTGCAGAATTAGTTTCAACTAAGACTGGAACTGAAATAGTCTATTATGCTTACAATAAGAAACTAGTGGAGAATAACAATGCAATTTATTAATCCAGATTGGTCATTGTGCTTAAATAAAAAACATATACCGTTAACAGGCATAGATACGTTGGGAACTGAAGCTCTAAGTTTAGTTTTGCCTTTGGGGTTAAGAACCGTTTTATCGGTTGATTCCGAAATACAAAAATCTTGGGGCAGTTACATGCGTAATGCTGTAGGTCATGAAGGTTACTTTCCTACAGAAAATAGAGCTATTGTGGGCTTGTTTGACCTAAATGTCAAATTAATTTATATTGCAGAAGTGCTACGAAAACCAGGCGGGTTGCCTTATGTAAATCAACTTAGAGGGAAATGTAACGCACTGGCTCCTACATCATTGAACAATACTATAATTACGTTTTTAATAAATACACTAAAAAAGGACATGCAATAAACTTATGAATAAAAGTAGTATCCTTTATACTGAAAGAACTTCGACTACAACTCAGGCTACGGAAATTAACAATAGTGGAGCAGTTGCTTATAAAGAAACCGCAGAGCAAAGTTTAGCTAAACTTATTTGTGTTGGTTTTCTTGATAACAAATATTATACTCAGGCAACTGAGCAATTGGAACTTGTTAAGAAACTCTCTTCAGAGTGTTCTGAAGAATTTGTAGCAGCCTGTGCTCTTTATACTAAGAAACAACACATGAAAGATATGTGCGTTGTCTTGCTGGCATTGCTACGTCAGAGAAAATCTCCTTATTGGAAACAGATTTTCCCTAAAGTTTGTGACGATGGTTCTAGTATTCGTCGGTTTTTGAAAACTATTCAAACGGGCCAATTTGGAAGTAAAAATTTAAATTACGCTGGTCGTAAGTTGATTCAATCTTGGTTCTCTTCTCGTCGTCCTATTGATGTATGGAATCAGTCAATAGGAGCTAATCCTAGCTTGTCGGCAGTCATGGCTATGGCTCATCCCTCTCCCAAGGGAGACAAGCAACGAGAGGCTGTTTACAAGCTTATTAGAAAGGGAGAACATTCTGAGGATCTGCCCGAGCAAATTCAAACTTATTACAATTGGTTGAAGGACACTACTCAACCTATTCCAAGAGTTCCTTTTGAAAGAATTAAAGGAGAGAAGCTTTCTGAGGAACAATGGCAAATTTTTGCTCAACAAATGACTTGGAATCAGTTGCGTCAGAATATTAACAATTTAGAGAAAAAGGGAGTGTTTAATAATCAGCAAGTTGCTGAAACACTAGCAGCTAAATTAGCAAATGAGCAAGAAATTGTAAAAGCTAATTTGTTCCCTCATGAAATCTATACTAGTTATTTAAACGTAACTAATCAAAGAATGCGTATTGGACTTCAGCAAGCCTTAGATTATAGTTTGCGAAATGTTCCAACTTTGGAAGGAAATGTAATTTTATCTATTGATGTTTCCGGTTCAATGGGAGCAAAAGTAAATGGTAATACTGAAGCTCCTAGAGCTGGAGTAGACCATAGGCTTACTTGTTTTCAAGTAGCTAGTTTAATGGCTTGTGCTTTCTTAAAGAAAAATCCTAATTCAAAGGTGTATACTTTTGACTCTTCGGCAAGAGAAATTACTTCCAACTTAAATCCTATGGACAGTTTAGTTACTAATGTAGATAGAATTGGATTTTCGGGAAGCAGCACTTCTATTGCTTCTAGTCTTCAATCAGTTCAAGGTGCTAAGCATAAGGTAGATTATTTTGTTATGTTTTCAGATGATGAAAACAATAAACAATATATCAATTACGGAAGATCTACCGAAGCACACGCAGCTTGGAAAAATATTAAAAGAAATAATCCTAATGCTAAGTTTGTTATGATTGATCTTCAAGGAACTTCTAACACTCAACTTCCTACAGATCCAGATGTTCTCTATGTCTCTGGATTTAATAATGGAATGTTTGAAGTTATTAGAAATTGGAGTATGCTTAAAGAAACTTCTTTTGAAAAAGAGATTATGAAATATGCTAGTCAAGGAACTGGAGCCTTAGAAAGAGTTTAAAAAACTCTTGACTAATCTACCCAGATTTGATAGAATAAAAGACTCACTTCGGTGGGTCTTTTTTTTGTTGTTTTGGTGAAACAAAAATAGGAGTAAACTATTACAATAACTAAACTAATATAAACTATTTTAAAGAATTGGTTTATCAAATAAATGTCTATCTTCCAAGAACAGATCGCCCGCCGCCCTGACCGCTATCCTTGGGCCTCCGAGTTTATATCTTCAATGTGGCAATCTCACTGGACTCCTGATGAGTTTAATTTTCAAAGTGACATTCAAGATTTTAAAATTAATTTAAATACTGAAGAAAAAAATATAGTAAAAAACACTCTTTCAGCTATTGGACAGATCGAAATTGCTGTAAAGAAATTTTGGGCAAAATTAGGAGATAATCTTCCTCATCCTAGTCTTGTTGACTTAGGCTTGGTAATGGCGAGTGTAGAAGTAATTCATAATAAAGCTTATGAAAAACTTTTGGACGTTTTAGGTCTTCAGCAAGTTTTTGAAGAAAATTTAAAATTAGATATAATTCAAGGTAGAGTTAATTACCTTAGAAAGTATCTTCATAAATATTATAAAGACAGTAAGAAACAGTATCTTTATAGTCTTATTTTATTTACTTTGTTTATAGAAAATGTTTCTCTTTTTTCGCAATTTTATATCATACTTTGGTTTAATAGATTTAGAAATGTTTTAAAAGATACCAGCCAGCAAGTTAATTACACAAAAAATGAAGAAATGATTCATGCTCAAGTAGGAATTAAACTTGTAAATGTAATTCGTAAAGAACATCCAGAACTTTTTGACGAGGAATTAGAAGAGAAAGTTCAGCAAGAAGCTTTAGCGGCTTTTGAAGCGGAGAGTAAAATCATTGACTGGATGCTTGGAAGTTTTAATGAGGAAACTCTTAATAAAGAACTTCTTAAAGAATATGTTAAGAATCGTATTAACGGAAGTTTGAAAGCAATTAAATTTAAAAAACCTTTTAAGATAAATAAAGAATTAATTTCTAAAACAGACTGGATTGAAGAAGAAACTTATGGGAATCAAATGACTGATTTCTTTTATAAACGCCCAGTAGATTATTCTAAAAGTGTTCAAGTTATTAATGGAGATGAATTATTTTAATGTCTAAAAATTATTGGATTACAAAAGAGACTAGAGAATTTCTCTCTAGAGGCTATTTAAAAGAAAATCAAACAGTCGAAGATCGTGTTTGGGAAATTGCCAAACACGCTGAATCAATTTTAAATATTGACGGATTTGCTGAAAAATTTAATTCTTATATGGAACAGGGTTTTTATTCCTTAGCAAGTCCAATTTGGGCTAATTTTGGTAGCGGTCGTGCTCTTCCAATTTCTTGTAACAACAGTTTTATCCCGGATCGTATCGAAGGTATTTTTTCAAAATTATCAGAGGTCGCGATAATGACCAAAGAAGGTTCTGGAACATCCGGCTATTTCGGAGATCTTAGAGCTAGAGGTAGTAAAATTTCTAGTGGAGGAACTACTTCAGGTGCAGTTCATTTTATGGAATTATTTGAAACTGCTGTAAATGTGGTTTCCCAGAGCAATGTTCGTAGAGGCAGCTTTGCTGCTTATTTGCCTATAGACCATGGAGACATTGAAGAATTTCTAAATATTAGAGAAGAAGGACATCAAATTCAAAACTTATCCATCGGAGTTTGTGTTTCAGACGAATGGATGCAATCTATGATAGATGGAGACAAACAAAAAAGAGAACTTTGGGCTAAAGTTTTAAAGAAACGTTTTGAATCCGGATATCCATATATTTTCTGGACGGATAATGTAAATAATAATAAGCCTAAGGTATACAAAGATAAGAATAAAATTGTTCATTCTTCAAATCTTTGTAATGAAATAGCTTTAGCTAGTAATGAAGATGAATCTTTTGTATGTTGTTTGTCTTCTATGAATCTTTTACATTATGATTGTTGGAAGACAACAGATGCTGTAGAAATTTTAACTTATTTCTTAGACGCCGTAATGTCTGAATATATTAAGCTTACAAAAGACATGCCTTATATGCAAGCTGCTTATAATTTTTCTATTAGACAAAGAGCATTAGGTCTAGGTGTTCTTGGTTGGCATAGTTTACTTCAGAGTAAACTTATTTCTTTTGAATCTGAAGAGGCTGGTATTTTAAATGAAGAAATTTTTAAGTTTGTTCAAGAAAAAACATTAAAAGCTTCTAAGGAAATGGCTCAACTTTTTGGAGAACCTGAACTCCTTAAAGGATATGGTTTAAGAAATGCTACTTTAATGGCAATAGCCCCTACCACTTCAAGCTCTTTTATTTTGGGTCAAGTTAGTCCCAGCATAGAACCTCAAAATTCTAATTATTATGTTAAAGAATTAGCTAAAGGTAAATTTACTTATAAAAATCCTTATCTTAAAGAAGTATTAAAATCTCACGGCAAAGATAATTCTGAAACTTGGAAAAGTATTCTTCTTAAGGGAGGTTCAGTTCAACATCTAAGCTTTCTGACTGAAAATGAGAAAAATGTTTTTAAGACTTTTGCAGAGATAAATCAATCTGTAATTGTTGATCAAGCAGCTGTTAGACAAATGTATATTGATCAAGGTCAAAGTTTGAATTTAATGATTCATCCAAAGACTCCGGTTAAGGATGTTAATAAATTAATGATTAGAGCTTGGTCTTTGGGAATTAAAGGACTTTATTATCAAAGAGGACAGAACTTAGCTCAAGAGTTAGGTAGAAGCCTAACAGACTGTGCTGCTTGTGAAGCCTAGTATCAGAATACTAGACTGGAGTATGTAAGGGTATCCTCAAGCTAGGTTTGCTTGGAGTATACTACTAGTAGAGAGTAACTAGGGAGGTAGTAAATGTTCACTGTGATTGATGTTAAAAACATGAACCAAGCTAAAACGTTTGAGGAACTCCTAGCCTTGGTAACAAAACGTTAACTTGACAAACTCCTTTGCTTAGTGTAGAATCTAAACCATAAAGCTTAAGGCCCAAGGTTTACTGAATAATCCTACTTAAACTATTAAACAAATAAGGCTTATCACTTAGTTTGTTTTTAGAAAAAATCAGTATAGAAAAAACGATGTTTTTTCGAGAGAATCTCTGTGTATGAGGCGTGCGGCAGAGATTCTCTTTTTTTTATTTCAGATTGAGAGATTTACATTTGGATTTAACTAATTTTGAAGTTGAATATATGCCGAAAAATTTAATTTATAAAATTAAATATTTAAATATTGTTTTTGCTACGGCTTTAAATATTAATCATAGATTACATAATAAAAATCTTAATCAACATTGTGTTGGATATATAGAGAAGTTTTCTAACAAAGAGCTTTTGAATAAAATTCAATGGGAAGATTCAGGTTTAAATAAATTTAAACTATTTCTTATATGAAATATAATTACTATAGAGCTAATTATGACAATCAATTAAGACATTACATAATTACTTATGGAAATATTCCATTAGGTTTTGTAAGATGTTATAACCAATACGATGACTCTTATAATTTTTCTTGTTTAGATTATGCTAAAATATTATGGAAAGATTTGCCCCCGAGTAAATGGAGATGTGTGCCTTCTAGAAATAAAAAATATCAAATCTGGCAGTTAGAATGTTAGCTTCGGAAATAATTGTTGAGCATAGAGAAAGAGAAAATTTTTACTATATTTCCTATAGAAATATACCTATTGCTCTTGTTTATGCAGATGGTAATAGGCATATTAAAGTTGAGGAAGATACTAATTGTAGAAAATACTTAGAGAAGTTTTCTAACACGAATCTTGCAAAATATTATTGGCAAGCCCTAGCTAATAAAGGTAGTCTAAAATATAGAATGGTTAATTATCTATGAATAAGATTTACAAAATATACTTACACTGGACAGCTACTTCTTATAGTTGGAAAGTTCCAGGACATTATCATACTGTTATTGGAGATAAAGGAGTTATTCACAGATTAACTCCTTATGAACAGCCTTTAAATGCTCATACTTTTGGAAGAAATAAAAATTCTGTAGCTATATCTTTAGCTTGTATGGGAGGAACTGTTTGGAAAGATTTCCCTCCTCAAGAAGCTCAAATTGAGTCTATGTGTAAAGAAATAGTTTCAATTGTAAAAAAAGAAAATTGGCCTTTAGAAAAATTAGATATTAATAGAATAATGACTCATGCAGAAGCAGCTGCCAATAGAGATTTTGCAAAAGATATAGCTGTTAAAGTTTCTAATAAAAGACCTATATCTTCTGTGCAAGCAGAAGAGTATGATGCCTATGCCCGAACTTTGGGAATGCCTCATTGTAATTATGGTCCAACTTCTTGGCAAGATGGGTGGCCTGGTGGCTATGCAGAACGTTGGGATTTAGCTCAATTGAAACCTTCCGATCCAATGGGTTCTGGAGGATTTAAAATAAGGGAACGAGTTAGAGAACTTTTTTTAAAATGAAAGAAGGGTTATTTAGCACAAGAATTCAGCGTTACGGTCATTTATATTATTTAAAATATGCGAACTTAATTATATTTCAAAGAGATGACCATTCTTGTTCTTGTTTTCATATAAGAAGATTACTTATGAGAGAAAATGAAAGATAAACTTTTTTTCCTTTATGACCAAAAATATACAATACTAGATGAAGCCTATTATAATCTTAGATATGCCAACATAACATTATATGTTAGAGATTTGAATTCTCCAGTAAGTTGTAATAGAATTATAAGGAGATTAATGAAATTTGAGTAGTTGTGTAAATATATCAGAACAAAGAGCTGAATTAAATCAATGTAAGTTTGAATATAAATCTTTTCAATGGAATGAACATTATCGTTCTGAAATAGTAGCAAAAAGTTTAATAGTTAGATTGATTAATATTTGTGAAATACTTCTTTCATGTTTAGAAGTTAAAGTAATAAGAGTTAATCCTTATGATGAACAAACTAAATTTGAAAAATGGGAACCAAAAAATAATTTTATTCCTATATATGTAAGTATTCCAGTAGTTTGTATTATATTAGGATTAATTTATTATGTATCCAGTTGTTTTTAAAAAAGGTCAGGTTTGGACATGGTTCAATCAAAAATCTTTTGATGTATCTACTTTTGTAGATTCTTTAGTAATTTGGAGAACTGATAGATTATTTTGTAGCGTTTATATGTTAGATAAGGGTTGGTATTATTTAGTAGATCAAATTAAAAATAGAACTGTTTTAAAAACTTACAGTCCATTATATCAATCTTGTCTAAGACATTCTTTAGAAGATAGAATAAAATTGTTCTACAAAGGTTAACTATTCAATTTTACAGAATAACCTCTATTACTAATAAACAAGTAATAGAGGTTATTTTATTTTATGGACTTTGATAGTCTATCTAGAGAAGAACAATTGGGTATTTTAGCGCAAAAGCCCCTTCTTCCCCTGGGCCCAGGTAGAGAAGAAGAAGAAAACCATAGACTTAAGAATTATCTTAAATTTTTTTGGAACATATCCTTTCCTGATAAATGTCACCCGGAGTGTGCTAAAAAATCTGTACCTTGCACTCCTCCTTTTAAAGTCTTTAGTGACGCTTTTTATGCTCGATATCCTTTAATTGTTCTTAAAGGTGCTCGGGGAACAGGCAAAGCCCTTGGTCATTCCTCTAAACTTTTAACACCCACAGGTTGGACAACTATGGGAGAAATTAAAGTTGGAGATCAAGTAATTGATATGGACGGAAAACCAGTTAATGTAACTGGAGTATTTCCTCAGGGCCTAAAGCAGATGGTTAGAGTAAAATTTGGTGATCATACCTATGTAGATTGCTGTGAAGATCATTTATGGACAGTTCAAAGAGATTTTCATACAGATAAGTGGCAAGTAAAAGCTACTAAAGATTTAGTAGGAAATTTAAGAAGAAAAAATAATGCCTCAAATTGGCAAATTCCTATTGTAAAGCCCATTGAATTTCCTGAAGTAGATCTTCCTATCCATCCTTATCTATTAGGAGTATTATTGGGTGACGGTTGTCTTGTAGGAAGCACTCCCAACATATCAGCGCATCCTAATGATTATGAAACTATTGAAAACATCATTCCTTGCTTACCAGAAGGTATGGAAGTAAAATATAATGCTCCTTTTCAATACAGACTTGTAGGACATTATAGAGAAGGAAGTGTTTTTAGAAATTTTCTAACAGATAAACTTAAAGAATTAGGGCTGCATGGATTAAAGTGTGATACTAAATTTGTTCCTAAGCAATATTTATTTTCTTCTATTGATCAAAGACTTGAATTACTTCGTGGTCTTTTTGATACAGACGGAACAGCAGTAAAGTCAGAAAGTAGAGGAGCTAGTTTTGTTTCAACCTCTAAACATTTAACTGAGGCGGTTAGATTTATTGTACAATCTCTGGGAGGCGTAGCTTATACTGGAATTAGAGATAAATCTAAAGAAAAAGAAACTTATTTACCTCAATATCAAACAAGAATTAAATTAGATTTTAATCCCTTTAAATTAAAAAGAAAAGCTGAAGCATATCAACCTCCAAAATGTAATCCTATTAAAAGAAATATTAGAAGTATTGAGTATCTAGAAAAATATGAACAAGCTTCATGTATAACTGTAGATAGTCAAACTCAAACCTACCTTACAGATAATTTAGTGGTTACACATAATTCAGTGTTGGTAGGTGCTCTTGCGTTAACTGAACAAATTAATTTGAATGCTGAAGTATTAATTTTAGGAGGTTCTCAAACTCAATCTAGAAAAGTCTTTGAATATATTAGTCAAGTCAATACACGAACTCAAGGAATGTTTTGGACTTCCGTAAATGCTCCTAAAGCTCTTCAAGACCGTAAGGCGGAATTGATGGAGTCCTCTCGTATTGTGACAGGGGGACTCATTAAATGCCTCCCCGCCTCTCCAACCTCAGTTTATGGACAAAGACCTTCAAGACTTAGAATCGACGAGGCGGACGTTTGCGATCTTGAATTAATTGACGGAGCAATTCCTTGTGCTCATCCTATTGGCTTCGTTAAAGAAAATATTTTAATTTCTTCAACTCACTATGCTTCAGGAGGAACCCTTTCGGCATTTATTGACAGAGCAAATGCAGCAAATAAAGTTGCTGGTAAAGTAGTCACCCCTGTTTATGAATTTTGTTACAAGGACGTTCTAGCTGAAAATGGTGGGTATCTAACTGTAGATCAAATGGAACGCATGAAATCTATGGTTTCACCTGAGGTTTGGCGTAGACAGTTTGAAAATGGTGAACCAGCAGCAGAAAACACTGTATTTAATCTTAATGATATTGAATGGATGATGGATCCAGATCTTGGAGTATATGAAGGTGCTCCAGGGCAAGAAGTAATTATGGATCCTGATAAATTTCCTAGTAAAGAAATTGATTCCTTTTATACAGGAGCCGACTGGGGAGTAAAAATCGACTGGACGGTATTTTCTGTGTTTGGATCTAATTCTGATCCTGAAGGCGTAGATTATCTTTGTTACTGGCATAGACCTGAGCGAGAATCAGGTCTTAAGAAAATGGTAGAGAAATATGATGAAATTCTTTCTAATTTCCCAGGCCCCGCCGCCCATGATGCAACAGGTATGTCCCAAATTGTTTCAGAGATAGTTCAAAATAATTCTTACCCTATTAATTTCTCTAATAAGAAACTTCTAGAAAATCTTATGAATAAATTTATTTCTTGTGTCCAGCAAAGGAAAATTAAAATGCCAAGAATTAAATTCTTAGAACAAGAATTAAAATATTTGACTTATGAACAAGCGTATGGCGCAAAACATTTGCCCGACAGTGTTGCCTCTATTCTGATGGCTTGGTATGCTAGAGATCGTATTATGAGAAATTTCAATATTGAAAGTTATAGATGGTAAGTATTTATAATTTAAAAAAATTAACAAAAAATTAACTTTTTGTTAACAATTTTGTAACCTTAGTGTGTTAGACTAACTCGAATAACACACTAAGGTTTATTTTTAATGAAAACTTTACCTTGTTTTAACTGTGGCCGAAAAGGTGTAATATTTACAGGACAAGATTGTTTTAGAATTTGCTGTATATGTCCTTACAGAGAAACTTGGGAAGGCTCTAATTGTTATTATTATATGACAGAGTTGTCTTCTAAAATATTAAAGTGGAATAATTATATTTTAAGGACTCAAATTTTATGACTGAATTAGAGTCATATAGGATGGCTTTTGCTTTTAACTGTTTTCAGTGTGGAATGAAACATTCAGCAGTAACTTATACTACTATTAGTATATTTTGTAATTGCAGGTATAAAAGATTAACTGGATACAGACACTTAATAAAACAACTTGTTTACAATTGGAACATGTCTTTACTTAAGGAACAAGTTTTGTAATGGTAACTGAAGAAGAAGTTAAGAGAAAATTTCTACCTTGCTTTATTTGTAATAAAGTTTATTTTAAATTTTCAATAATGTTTTCTAATGACTTTACAAGAGGATTAAATGTTAGATGTGATTGTAATAGAAAATATTTTCCTAGAGGAAAAAGAGCCCACCTATTCTCTGCAGCCTCATCTACTTTCTCAGAACCCAAATGGCCTAAATTATTGTATTTTTGGAATACACATATAACTAGAAGGCAGATTTTATGATGATATTGCCGTGCCCAATTTGCGGAAAAACTCCTAAACTAATTAAATTTAATGAAGTGTATTGTCATTTATATTGTGTTAATAATTGTCGGCAGAAATTTTACGATTACATATACTATGACAGACGGTGCCTTATTGCAGACTGGAATAGCTTAATGTTAAAATGCCTGTTTTAGTTTGTTATAGATGTAAAACTGTTCCAGTATTATATTATACTGCGATTAAATTTAATAACGTAATGAGATATGGATACTATTTAGATTGTGCTTGTTTTTTTAAACATTTAAAAACAAGTATGGCTACTAAAAAAATTAATAACAATTGGAATACACTTCAAACATTGTTAGTTGGAGGATATAAATTTAATGCAGAGACCTATATACACGGCTAGATTAAAACTTAGACTACTTAGAGAGCAAGATGCAGAAGATATTTGGAACTATTCAAAGACTCCAGTTTTTAATAAACACATGCTTTTTTCTACATGTAGTGAACAATCAGTTCATCTTTCTATTAAAAATAGTTTAAACAAAAATCTGCCTTTTGGAGAACTGCCTGAATTAGGCATTACATTAAGAGACGCAGATAAAGTTATTGGCACCATAATGTGTCCTGTTTTTAGAGGAGTAGGGGAGCTAGGATTCGGTCTATCTGAGAGATTTTGGGGATTAGGAATTACAACAGAAGCAGCCAAATGTGTTGTAGAATACATTTTCAGAAATTCTGATGTAGATATGATTCAAGGTAAGTGTTATATAGGAAATTACGGAAGCAGAAAGACGCTACAAAAAGCTGGCCTGTATTATGACAGAACTCAAGCTTCTTATTACGATAAAAGTAAAGATATTTTAATTTTTTCAAAAATGAATCCATATAAAGATTTTTATGACTAGACTAACATGTCAGTTTTGTTTGGAAGAGGCTTGGGATATATTACATGAACACCAAGCCTGGTGCATATTCTGCACTAACAAACACTGCATCCTAAATAAATTAGAATTTAACCACGATTTTTCTTATCTAACAAATTTAGATAAATATGAAGCAGTTAAAGCTTGGAATTCTTATATAATGAAAGTATTTTTATGATTCGTTTATCAACTTACTGTATAGTTTGTGGAAGAAGCCTTCACGATTTAGGTTTGCATCACATTAATTATCATCATGGATGTTTAAACGAAACATGTTTTTTATCTAAATTAAATGAAAAAAGACCTTTTGAAGAGGAACCAGAAACTGCAAGTCCTGTTAAATCTAGACAATTTTGGGCAGTTAAAGTGTTAAAATTGTTATTATGAATATTTATAATTGTTTACTTTGTAATGAACCATTAGAAGACCTAAACAGAGATAATTATTACTATCAAATGTGGTGTAGAAATTTTGATTGTATTATGTATAAATATGCAAAGTATTTCTTACATAATAAAGATATTTGGCATAAATATCATATCCCGGCTTTAAAATTAAGTAAAGAACTTATGTTGGAGATACTTTTGTGAGATATAAATTATATGCGACAGATTCTTGGGATAAAAATCAGTATCCAGGAGCCACTAAACTAGATTCTATATTTAGGACACATGTATTACTTCCTTGTAAAATGTGGTGGACTCCTCAAGCACAACCTAATAATTGTAAGCAGCCTGAAAGAAAAGTGTGTTCATGGCAAGCAGCGATGTCTGGACATCATACAACTATTCATATAGAAAAAGGTGGATGTAAGTATTGTGGAATTGGTAATAATTCTATAGGAATTACTGTAGAAGGTAAATTAATTTATCATGGATATATTCAAAACGGATGGTTAGAAGATGATTGATATCTGTTTGTTTTGTGGTAAAGATTTAGGGCGATGTTTAAATTCTAGACTTAACTATACTATTGAAGACAAAAGACGTATTTTATTTTTTAGTTGTTTGATTGATAAAAATAATCATTGGGCGTTTAGATTGAGAAATTCAGTTCCTTCTTATACTTTTTATCAAGCAAAATCTTCTCTTATTTCAAATTTAATGAAAGTTATTTTATGAATATTTTTAAGAAAATTTATAGTCAGTTTAAAAAGACTGAAGTAAAACGTATTGTGATTGGTATGGGAAATCCAGAAGAGAATCTTTTTAATACTAGACATAATATAGGTTATAAGGCTTTAGATGATTTTCTAGCTATTAGAAAAATTAATCTTAATACTAAAAATAAGGTAGCTCATTGGGCTCTTAAAGATGACACTCTTTATCTTAAACCTCAAAAATGTATTAATTCCACTGGAGAAATGGTTAAAGATTTTCTTGAAAGTAATTATTACGAGTATAGGAATGCAAAAGTAGTAATTTTAGTAGATGAGTTGCTTTTACCTTTAGGAATTGTAAAACCAAAGAAAGAAACTAATACTAGTTTCCATAACGGAATTAGAAATATGATTCTACATTTTGGTGATAATTTTGATCGTATTAGAATTGGAATTGGTGAAAAACCAAATAATATTAAAACTATTAAATATGTGTTAGAAGAATTTACAATTGAAGAACAAGGCAAACTAAAAAGTGTTTTTGAAAGTAGTTCTTTAGAATTAAGTAAGTGGGTTGGTAATTAATGTTGACAGTTGAGTATGTTTCAGATTTTACTTTGGAAAAGGCAAATCCTACAGACGCTGGAGCAGATCTTAAAGCTTCAGAAACTGTAGTTTTCAAACCCGGAGACCGAAAGTTAGTTTCTACAGGAACTTTCCTTAAAATTCAAGGAGAAGGATTCGTCCCAGTATTGCCCGGAATGCAGAAAGTAAATAATGTTTTTGCTTATGGTGGAGGTATTGTTGAAAGAACAGAAATTCCTTGGGGCACTGTTATTGATGTAAGAGGACGCAGTTCCATGGCTCTTAAAGGATTTGATACCCATTATGGAACTGTAGATGATACTTACCATAATGAAGTTAAAGTTGTTATGTGCTATAATCCTCCAGAAACCAGGTCTACTTGGAAGCAAGTAATTAATAAATTATTTTTAGGTTTGGTTTATAATAAACCTGAATATGTTATTAAACAAGGAGACAAAATAGCACAGCTAGTCCCTCTGCATTTTCCTCAGGTAGAATATAAAAAGATTGAACAAATTACGGAAGAATCCCGTGGAGGCTTTGGAAGCAGTGGTGTTTAGTTTTGTAGTAGGAGTAATTATTTTATCTTTGATTTTTCTTCCAAGCTGGAGAAATTAAATGCCTATTGAAGTGTGTTTATTTGGATTCTTTGGATTTTATATTTTAGGATGGATGCATGCCAAAGGAATGTCCTAAATGTAAATTTCATACAAGAAGAATAAATAGTTTAGAAGATTGTCGTAGATGTGGATGGTATTTTAAACATTATCAACCGAGAGAATTAGTTGTAGACGAAAGAACGGGACTTAGAGTTATCCCAGGAATAAAATGTGATACCATTGGAACAGGCTTTCCTAGAATAAAAGGAGTAAAACCTGATATTATTTCAGAGTTTAACACAACTTTTGTTAAAAGTCATACCGAACTAAATTTATTTTTTGTTTGTTTAATCATTATGGCAATAATTATAATTCTAATCTAAATTAGAACCTGTCGTTAATTCGGCAGGTTTTTTTTATTTTATCTTAAATTTCTTCACTATGAAGTTTACAATCAATCTGCCCAAATTTATTTCATATAGTGATTCTCCTACAGAATTAGGCAAAATTAAAGCTAAGTTTGAAGAAGAAAAGAAAAATGCTTTCGCTCAGAAACTATTTGAGCAGCAAGCTCTCCATAGAGAATTGGAGCAGCAGAAAATTGCAATTAAAGAACAAACTTATTTTGAATTAAAATCTAAGTTTGAAGAAGAAAAGAAAACTTCTGAATTGCAACTTCAGCAAAAATTGCAAGAACAAAAAATAGATATTCAAAGAGAAACTTTTGATGAACTAGATACTATGCTAGTTGCCAAAATGAAAGAATTTGAAGAAAAATATCTAGAAGAACATATTGAACAACTAAACAGAATGAATAAGGTTGATTTAGCTGTTCTTCCCAGTTTGATGAATAATAAAACTTATGGCAATAAAGAACTTCCTTTACAGTATGCTGTAAGAGAAGCTTATGCTATCAATCCTACTGTAGCTTCATGTGTAAATGTAATTGCACAATCTACGTCTTTAATTCCTTTTACTTTAAGAAAGCAAGGAAAAGACGGGCAATATACGACTATTTTTAAAGATGCTATTCTTAATCTTTTAAATTGCCCTAATGAGACTCAAACTCAATCCGAGTTTATTGAGTCTATTGTAATGAACTTACTTCTCTGTGGTAATGCCTTAGTGTATAAAAATACAGGTAAAGATCGTGGAGGAAAATACAATCCCAAAGCTCCTGTATCAGAATTAATTATTCTTAATCCTGACTATATTGAATATAAAGATAACGGATTTGAGATTACCGAGTATAGAGGAAGAGAAAAGTCTCCTTATGACAGCCCTGAAAATGTTTGGGAACCTGGAGAAATAATTCATTTTAGATTGACAAATCCTCTGAATCCTTTTTGGGGATTGTCTCCTATTCAATCTGCGTATAAAGCTATTGACCTTGATAGTAAAATTCTTCAATGGTGGATGGAAACTCTAGAAAACGGTTGTAGAAAAGACATGCTTATTAAATTTAAGCATGAGCTTACTGATTTGCAATATAAAAGAGTTACTAATCTTATTCAAAATCAAGTAGCTGGTTTTCGTAACGGCCGCTCTTTTATGATTTTAGGTCATGAAGCTAATGTAGAATTCTTAAACATAGCTCCAGCAGAACTTGATTTTAAAGAATCTAGAAAAATGTCTAGTGACGAAATTAAAGGTATTTTCCGTGTTCCAGGACCCTTGCTTGGTAATACAGATGGAGCTACTCTAAATAATTCTAGAGAACTTATTGTAAGTTTTTGGTTAAATACAATTATGCCTCTGCTTAACCACATAACTGAAGTTCTCAGTAAAAGATTGCTTTCTAATTTTAATAAAGATAAAAACATTTTCTCTATTAGTTATGACACTACGGAAGTGCCTGCAATTCAAAGCATTTTTGCTGAAAAATGGGATATCATTTCCAAACAAGTTCAGGTTGGTGTTCCTCTTAATGTCGCTATTAAGGGATGGAAACTTCAAATGCCTGATATAGAAGGTGGAGATGTTGGTTATATGTCTCATAATTTAGTCCCTCTTGGGTTCTATGAGGAACCCGGAGCCTTAGCTGGTTCAGAAGAACCTACTCAAGATACTTCAAAAGAAAAACCTGCTTTAGGACCGGCTAAGGATGACAGAGCAGCAGAAAACTAAGATCTATAGAGAAATAGAAAGAATTCGTCTTCGTTATGATGCTCTTTTCTTTAAAAAATTAAAGAGATTTTATGAAGATGAAAGTATCTTGATTATTGCTAAATTAAAAATTAACAATATAAGTAACTTAGACGAATTCTTTTCTAATAGAGCCCTTAGACTTTTCGAAACTTTGTATCCTTTATATCAAGCAGCAATTAAAGATTGTTATTTATATCAACAAAATTTAAATGGAAATCCTGAATATAAAGCATCTTTTATAGATGCCGTTAGTAAAGCTAGAGATTATGTTACTAAAAGAGTTTCTTCTATAGTAACAACTACTAAAACTCAAGTTAATAAAATTATTCAATCCGGAAATAAAGTTATAGAAAATGTAAAAAATTGGTATAATAATCCAGGAAGAATAATGCGTATTTCTAAGACAGAAGTGAATACTGCGGCGAATGTTGGAATAGTAGAATCAGCAGAATTTAGTGGAAAGAAAAATAAAATCTGGATTTCTAGAAGAGATAATTTAGTTCGTGAAACTCACCAATTAATTGATGGAGAAGAACAAAAGATAGAAGATATATTTTCTAATGATTGCTACTTCCCGGGAGATCCTAACGGACCAGCTTCAGAAACTATTAATTGTAGATGTTTTCTTATTTTTAAATAATTAGCGAGAGTTTAAATACTCTCGCTTTTTTTATTTCAGTAGGTGTTTTACTCCTTTTATTTAATATCTAATATTACTTATTAATATTTTTAGGAGAAGTATAATTTCCAGTGACTAAAGATACTGTAGAAAAGAAAAGTTTTAATTTAGAAATTAAAGCAGTTCTACCAGTAGAATCCACAGATGGAAAATGGATTGTAGAAGGTTATGCTTCTACTTTTGATTTGGATTCTGGCGGAGACAAAATCATGCCTGGAGCTTTTAAAGAAACGATTAAAAAACGTTTCGAAGAACCAATGGCAATTAACGGAAAGTCTAAAGTTAAAGTTCTTTGGCAGCATGACCAAGAAATTTTAATTGGAAAACTTTTAGAACTTGTAGAAGATGAAAAAGGTCTTTACGTTAAATTAGAACTATTTAACGATCCGTCTTTCCCTGAAGCAGAAAGAGCTTATAAGCTTTGTAAAATGGGAGAGATTTTTTGTTTTAGCATTGGATATAAAGTAACCGATTCTGATTACATGGAACTAGAAGATGGTTCTTATGTAAGATTATTAAAAAATATTGTATTATTTGAGGTTTCTTTAGTGACTTTTCCTATGAATGAAAAAGCTGAAGTAACGAATGTTAAGGAGAGAAATAATTTAATGAGTGAACAAGCTGTTGAATTGTTGAAGGAGATTAAATCTTTGCTTCAGCAAATTAAAGAAGATGCAGTGTTTGTTAAATCCGAACCGGTAGTTGTAGAAATTAAATCGGAAGAAATTGCTGTTGAGGCAGAGTCTGAAGTTAAAGAATTGGAAGAAGAAAAAAATTCCGATTTAGAAGAACCCCATGCTCCTGAATTTGTAGGTCAGGAAGTTGAAGGTATGGACTGTGACGAAAAAGGCAAATGCCCTAAATGTGGTAGCGAAATGAAACAAGAAGAAGTTTCTTCGGAACAAATTGAGGCAGTAGTTGAAGAAGTGGTTCAGCCTAAGTATCTGACTTTGGAAGAAGTTAAAGCTGTAATTGAAGAAATTATGGTGAAAAATACTAAAGTTGAAGAAATTTCTGAAAAAGAAGAAAAATCTTCGAATGATTTAGAGGATTTTGTTAACTTTTTACTAAATACTGAAATTAGTTTCTTAAAAAATTCGTAACGAATTAAAATTTGGAAGGAAATAAATTAATTATTCATGGATAATACTAAGTTTCAAGAGCTGCAAGCTAAGCTCGTAGAAGCTGCCAAAGAAGCTAACTCGGATGCAATCACTGAGATTAAATCTGAATTGGCTGATTTGAAGAAAAAGGCTTCTCGTTTCAGCATGGCAGAAAATGAGAACTCGGGTGCTGCTGACCTTCGTTCGGTTGCAAAAATGATTGCCCGTAGCGAAGATTTGCCTCGTGCTCTTAAATCTCGTGGTAATTATCAGGTCGAAATTGGATATAATCCTCTCGATTTGAAAGCTATTACTTACAACCCTGGTAACCAGACGGTTTCGGGTGATATTCGTCAGGTATTGGCTGCTTATCAGCGTCCTGGCATGAATATGCTTCCGGTTCGTCCGCCCAGTATTTCGGATTTGTTGACTAAGGTTTCTACCAAAGCTCAATTTATTAACTGGGTTTCGGAAACCTCCTACACTTCCGCTGCTGCTGGTGTTACTGAAGGTAACACCAAGCCTGAGTCTTCGGTTGCCCTCCAGGTCAAACGTATGCCTGTCGAAACTATTGCTCACTATATGCGCTGCCCTCTCCAGTTGGCTTCTGACGTTGAATCGTTTGAAGATTATCTTGTTAAGCGCATGGGCGATATGCTTCGTGTAAAATGTGAAGATCTTTACCTTTATGGTAACGGCACTGCTCCCAATCTGTTGGGCATTACCAATTTCTCCGGTATTCAGACTTATACCCAGATCAGCACTGAAAATCGTATTGATGCGATTCGCAATGCTCTGAATAAACTTGAATCGACCTGGTATCCCTGGGCTGACGCCATTATGTTGCATCCTAATGATGCCGCTAAGATGGAATTGCTCAAAGACAGTCAAGGTCGTTACTTGTGGCCTACTTTCGGTCAGTTCGCTACTGGCTATCATAGCAAAGTTCTCTTCGGAGTTCCTGTTATTGTCACCACGGCTGTTACCGAAAGCACCTTCCTCTTGGGCAATTTTGCTCAGGGCGCTACCCTCTATGAGCGTCAGGATGCTACGGTTGACGTTTCGTTCAGTGACCAGGATAACTTTATCAAAAACTTGATGACGATTCGTCTTGAGTTGAGACAGTCCCTTGTCCCTGAGTATCCTAAGGCGTTCGTCCTCGGAACCTTCAGGGGGCCTAGCTACGATTAATTTCGTAGGTTTTGTCACAAACTAACTTATAAAAAAAGAGGACTCTACAAACAGGGTTCTCTTTTTTTATTGTCTAAGTAATTTGTTATAAGTTAGTTTAAGGAGCACAGTAGTGCATGAATGTTTATAAAGTTAAAAATGATAATAGTATAAATAGAGAAATTTTAGAATTTTATTTAGACACTTGTTTTAACATGAAAGATATGGTTAGAGATATTTATGGAGTGTATGGTGAAACTAATAGACGAAGATTGATCATGGCCATTGATTATTATAGTCTTAAAAAAGAATTTGAAGAGTTTAAACTTAGAACACAAGGACATCGTAGAGCTGATTATATTGAATCAGAAATTTTAATAGATAATAGTGAGGTAGGAAGACCTACTTTAAAAAAATATATTTTAAATAACAATTTACTAGAGTATAAATGTCAACATTGTGGAATAGGTAATGAATATAATGGTAAAAAACTAACTTTACAGTTAGATCATATTGATGGTAAAAATAATAATAATCAATTAGATAACCTTAGATTTTTATGTCCTAATTGTCATAGTCAAACTGATACCTTTGGAACAGGCAATAAAAACTTAGGTGGCCGCAGTAAGAAACTTTGTTCTATCTGTAAAAAACAAGAAATTAAGCTAGGTGAAGTAGATAGATGTCGTTCTTGTTTTGAGAAAACTAGAGGAGCTAATAAAATTAAACTTTTTTCTAAAGAAGATTTTCAAAAATTATTTGAAAATTACACTATGAGAGAGATGGCAGCAGTTCTAGTTTGTAGTTGGGATAAACTTGATAAATTAAGAGAACATTTTTGTATTTCAAAACCTAGTAAAGGCTATTGGATTTCTAAAAGATGTTATGAAGGTCCAGATTATACTTTATTTAAAGAAATTTTAGATAAATATGAAATTAAGGGAAGATTTGATTGGACATCAACTCAAGTTGCAGAGGAGAGAAAACAAAGAATAAAAGTCTTCTCTACCCCTCGCTATTATGAAAGCTAAATGTCCAAAAAAAGAACTTCGAAAGGGGTTCTTTTTTTTATGTAAACTTTTAGCTTTTTTTGTTAAACTTTTGTTAACTGTGTTGACAAGTCGAGTTCTTTAGTCTAAACTCTTAGAACACTTATAGGTAAGGAAAAGAAAATGCTTTTCGCAAAACATGCCTCCAAAGCTAATAGACAAAATCCTAAATGGAATTGGGTTAATAGTGGAAAATTAACTGCTACTGAAATCGACGTTAAAATTGATAAATGGAAAGTTTATCATTACAAGTGTCAAAGAAATTGTAATCCAGATTATGTTAAAATAGGAATTATTGATCAAAATGCTGATAAAATTTATTGTTTTTCTATTCCAATAGATTTAGGAGCTTCTATTGAAGGCAATTTGGTTCTTAGACTGTGTTTAACTAATTATGAAAATGGAGAGTATGTAGTTGTTTAATTTAAATGAAGTAGTCAATGCAGCTAGGGAATTTCAATTTCCTTCCAAAGTTCCTGTTAACAGTCTTTTACATGCTCCTATTTATATTGTTAAGAAATATAATTATTGGAATTTTTATGCTCTAGATTCTACTTACTTTTCTCCTAAAGAAAATTTTCACTTTTATTGTTTATTTTCTCAAGATAACACACAAGTTTATTTTTTTGCTTTAGATATAAATGTTAGTCTAGGAGCCTCTGTTGACGAAAAAATGAAGATAATTTATCAAGAATTTAAATCTTATAGATATATTTATAGGAAACTTTAATTGTGTTTATAGAAATTCCCAATGCCGAGTATAAAATAACAGATTTAGTAAATAAACATACAAGTTTACCTTATTTTCTACCTAGTAGTTTTAGGAGAATTAATGATTCTTGGAAATTGTTTAGAGTAAAAGTAACTCCGTTAAATTCTAAAACTCTTTATTTTAAATTAGTTTCTATTAAAAGAAAAGAAACTTATTTTTTTAAAATTGATAGATATCCAGGTTACGTGAATAGTGTGGATAATATTCTTCGTGTGTGTTATGCTTTGTATGTTAAAGGTGAATATGGATATCACTATACTGTCTAAACCTAAAGATGAAAATTCTATTTTAGGTTTTTTTGGTCAATATAGATGGCTTAGTAATTTTCATTTACATAATGTAACTTATCTAGGAAAAACCTTTGCTACAAATGAACATGCTTATCAATGGGCCAAACAGCCAAATCAAGCTAATCTTATTGCTATCTTTAAATGTAAGACTCCAGGAGAGGCTAGAAAGCTAGGACAAACCTTCACCTTACCTGCCACTTGGGAACGTAATAAATATTACGTTATGTTAGAATTAACCAGAGAAAAATTCAAAAATCCTGAATTAGCTAAAAAATTGTTGGAAACAAAAGATCTATATTTAGAAGAAACTAATTCTTGGGGAGATACCTACTGGGGTTTTTGTGCCGGCAAAGGTAGTAACAATTTAGGTCAAATTTTAATGGAAGTTAGAAGAGAGTTAAATAAAAACTTATGATTGATATTAAAAATCAAAATTTCCTTTTTTCAAATTTACATGGATTTAATGCTTACTGGGGAGATGATATATCAGGTAAAGCAGGGCACTACACTATGGTAGTTTATCCTGGTAATACTGGAAATGAAGCTTTGTTATTTTCTTTTAAGTTAACCGCTCCTAAAGTGTTTTTTAACATAAATAATAGTTGGTTTAAAAGGATTTTTAAAGAAAAATGGGATAATAGAAATTTCTCTAGAGTGTTGAAATCTGATCTAAGTTATTATTATTAATTATGAGAATAATATTACCCTTAATTTATTATAATTGGTTAAGACATTTTACTAGACAGGGAATAAGTAAAAATGACTTAGAGAAAAAAACTAGATTTAAAAAATGTGAAGTCTGTAAGAGAAAATTTCTAAGACCTCTAGAGTCTTTTTTAATAGGAACTCCTTGGAACAGGGGTCCTTTATTACTACGCAAGACTGCAGACAGATGTTTTAATTGTAGAGAAGAATTAACCTTAAAAAAATTTAAGCCTCTAAAAGCAAAGGAAAAGTAATATTTATCTCCAATAATACTTGTATTATGGCAGATGAAGATCAAACATTAAAGCAATATCCTTTAGACTATAAAACTGGTATAGTTACGTATAAAGGTCAAGAATTAACCTATCAAGAATTACAATGGGAATTTGACCAAGAAGAAGCAGATCTTTCCGACGAGTGGGCAGCTAGACGCAACTACAGCTCCGATATACAAAACTTGTGGGGCTCAAAATCTAACCGATTTAAAGATGACTGGTTCTATATGAAGAAACCAGTCAAAAAACTTAAGGGATATCCACGCGATGTAAAAAATTATTATGAATCTGCTCCTGTTCAAGATTGGGGCGGAGACCCTCAATAGTGACCAGCCAAAAATATCGAATAGTCCTAGCAGATATTCCTTGGGAATATGCTAATCGTTTTGACACTAGGAAAGACAACCCTTATAAAAAAAATCGTTTTGGTGTAGGTGTAGCTTCTAGGTATTCTAAAGGTGTAGAAAAAGACGAATATTTAAAGTTGCTTGGTGAAAAAATAAAAGCTGTTTCCGCTGAGGACGCTTATTTATTTTTCTGGGCTACTTGTCCAAGACTAAACGATGCTTTTTCTATTATAGAGTCTTGGGGATTTGAATACGTAACAGTAGCCTTTAATTGGATTAAAATCAATAAGAATTCAGGAACCCCTTTTTCAGGTCCGGGATTTTACTCGTTCAGCAACTGTGAACCAGTTCTTTTAGCTAAGAAAAAAAATAAACCTTGCTGGAATAAAAACGATAAAGGTTGTTATAAACCTAACCAAATTATTATGGAGCCTCATCCTAGAGATGAGAATGGTAAAATTATTCATTCCCGTAAACCTGAAACTCTTCATCTTGAACTAGAGAAATGGCTAGGGCCTTATATTGGTGAAGGAAAAATGTTAGAACTTTTTGCTACACAAAAACGAGAAGGCTGGACTTGTCTAGGTCACGCTATTTCAGGAAAAACTATTGATGTTGAACTAGACGAAATTATTGCCTCAACTTTTGATCCACAGGGTGGTCATGAAAATAATGTATCAGGAATTTTAAATTAAATGCCAATAGGAGCCCTCTCTACTTCATCTTTAGTTATAGATGACTTGTATAAAGAATTAGCAAAGCAAAATGCTGTAAATAAAAATACTACACATATTTTAGATTGTGGAATTGGTTATGGCATTTATGGCCCAATGATTCGACAATGGATCGATCAAGGATATGTAGAAAGATTTAATACTTATATAATGGGCATAGAGGGTTTCTCAGGATATAGAAATCCCTCTTGGCAAGCCTATAATCTAGTTCATGAAATGACTATTGAAAAATATTTAGGATGGCCTGTAGCCTATAATGACACATTTAACGCCATCCTTATCCTGGATGTTATAGAGCATTTTGAGGCCAACGTAGGTCAAGAAGTAATTAAAGAACTTAAACGAAGACTTAAACCTGGAGGAGTTCTTTATGTTGCTACTCCCGGAATAATGAATCCTCAGGGATCTGTTTATGGAAATGATTTAGAGAAACATATTCATGAGTGGAAATCTGAAGATTTTGAGAAGTTAAATTTCTCTATTATTACAAATGGAAAAGAACCTGATTTCTTAGGTAATTATATGATATTAGCTAAATATAATAAACCTAAGAGTAAATTTTAATGTATAAATTAATTAAGTATTTTAAACCTAATTGCACTCCATGTAAAATTATGGAGAAAACTATTTCAGAATTTTTAAATTCTCATTCAGAAGTAGAATTAAAAAACGTTAATATTAATGATCTTTCTACAGAAGAATATAAGGCTTTAAAAATAAGAACTGTTCCCACAGTTCACTTACTTGAAGACAATAACCTTGTCTCTGTATGTGCAGGCAGCGCCCAACTTAGCCAGTTTACCAAGTGGTTTGACGACTCAATTCGGTAACAAACTGTTAACATAGTTGTAACAACTTAGATACCTCCAAGGTGTATACTTGTGAGGTATCTTTTTTATTTAAGGAACAACATGACAAACGAAGAGATCTGCGCTTTTTATAATAGAGAAATTAATAATAAAATAAATTTAAAGATGAACTTTTTAAGCTCTACTGAGAAAATAAGAGTATTTGAAGTAGTTTCCGGAGTGTTTAATGAGTGTATTCTAAAACTTGATTTAATTTTAAATGACTATAACACTTATGATTTCCTTATGAAAATGGGACCCTCAGAAGAGATTAAAGTTATGTGGTATTTTGATGAATTTAATTCAGTCCGTTGTGGAGAAGATTCGTTTAGAAATGGCTATTACACAGACTACACGGAACTTAAACTTAAAGAGTGGTTACTAAATACTACATTATTTAGTGAACTTTTCTTAAAAATTAATAATACTGATTGGCAAAAGATTTATGACAACCTTTGCCCAGGGCATAAACTGTTTAAAGAATTTGTTAATAAACCTGCAGAGACTCTTATAATCCATAAAGAGTTTTTCCCAGAAAACGTAGAGAAACTAAAACAAAATCTTCGTAATTTTAATTTCTCTAATATTAGTTGGGCTGATTATAAAAAATTGTTTGGAGATAAGTAAATGACATTGCTCTACACTATGCGGGCTTCTGACCTTTGTTATTTATTAAACTCATTTAAACCTAGCTCTGAGTCAGATAAACAATGGGTAGAAGTTCATCCAAGATTAGTTAAACAACTAAATAGTTGTAGAACAATTTATAAAGAAATTGAATTTGATTCAGATACTTTATATGTTAGAAATGCATCTACCTGCGAATTATATTCTCTAACTTTAGATACTAAAATTTTAGGTTTTATCCACAAAATTAGATTAAATGGAATTGATACTAATTTTTCTAAAGCTTATGAGAGATTAGCTTATAGTCACGATTGGTTGTGGTTTATAAGATTATTTCTTAAGATAGCTAATTTAAACACACTTGCGGAACTGTATAAAGTAAATTACCCAACGGGTTGGGAATTAGGATCTAGTAATACACATAATGATTTGTTTAGAAAGGAATCAGTTAAAAAAGTATTACAAGAAAAATATGCAAACTGGGCCTTGTTGAATATACCATGTGTTTTCAATAAAACAATATCTCCTTTGGATTTTTTAACATTGTGCCAGTTTTTAGACTATTTTAATAGTAAAAAACTATCGGCTTTTGTAAATCCTGGATTTATTAGATTTACTGAAGCTGTTATTTTTAGAGGCAGAAGATTTGATAATCTTGATCAAGAAGCATTAAATAAAGTAATAGGTTCTTTTAATGATTGAGTTGTTTACTCTACTAGACGAAGTTTCTGGAACATTTCATCCAGAGATATGTTATGGGCATGGAGTATGTTTATGGCAACATAAAAAGTTTACTAGTTTGTTTTGGTATAAACAATCTAGTAGGGATTTAAAACGTATAGTTTATATGGGAGAAAATGTTTCTTTATTTTTAGGAGATAAGCTACCAAATCGTAAATGGTATTTAAAAATTGATCAGAAGGAAACCTTGGGACCTGAAAAACTATTAAGAAAATTTCTAGTATGAAAAAAGGGACTCGTAATTGAGTCCCTTTTTTCTAAGCTGGAGTTATACTTTCTAGAATTTTACATTCAATTTCTAAGTCTTTTATTCTTTGTGAATAATATTCAACGTCTAGTAGTCGATTATTATATTTACTTTGATATTCTCTTACATCATATTCAGCCATTTGTAAACTATTTTGACAACTAGTCATATCCCGTATTAAAAGTTCTAAACTTTTTTTACTAAACTTACTTAACATCAAATCCTCTTTTTTCACAAAGTTCCTTCATTTCTTTTAATCTTTGATTTAAATCAATAGGTTCATAAGTCTCAAATGTTTTTCTATATTGATTCCAATTAGAAGAAAAATTAGAATTTTTTTCAAAATTCCCAGCTTGTGCTTGATGTTCAGCAGGAGAATAATGTTTATGTTCTTTTAACATATCATGTAATTTAAGATCAGCACTGAAATCATCTTTACCATAGAAATTATGGTAGCTAGTTCTAGCACATCTAGCCATTGACTTAATCAATTGATTTTTAACTGGCATATTTTCTTCTTCAGATTTTATAAAAGGAATATGCCAGTCTCCTTCATTTAATTCTTTTGGAGAATTACTTAAATATTGTTCTAACATTTGAGTAGCCAAAAATCCTAATTCAGGTTCAGCTTCATATTCTGCACGAAGTATAAAAAAATTAATCCAGTCAGTAGCTGTCATAACAACTTTAACCATAGCTGTAGCTTCACAGACTCTGCCTAGCGTTTGTTTATGCAGACCTAATTCTTGTAATTTTTTACATTGAATTGAAATTAGTTCTTTAGTTTCTTCCCAAATTGTTTTAGCGGTTTCGACATCTTCAATACTTTCATGTGCTTGCATACCTGGACAATTTTTACCCCAAAAGGTAGGAACAAAAGTCATAAGCTCTAAAAGTTTGTCTGTTTTAATTGCTCTAGTAGATCCAATACTATAGCTGGCTACGCGATGCCTAGTGATATCATATACTAAATATTTTGGAATTGTTAAAAGATATGTTGTAATTCTAGAATCTTTAAAAGAACTATCTTTTAGAATTTCACTTGTGATCAAAATTTTTTGTTACTTTCTTGTAAACTAAACGTAAAAAAACGTTAACAATATTTTAACATATAGTTAACAACTTAGTCAAGCTTTTGGTGTAAAATAAATCAAGTTTCTTGAGAGGTAGAAAAGTGTTTATACTTTTGTTTAAATTTTTTAGATGAAATTAACTTGGGCTTCTATTTATGGCAATTACGATGCGGGATATGAACATTGTTATTGTAAAGAATATCCCACAATCACAGCCTTATGTGAAAATAAAAGAATAAGTAATAAATATAAAATTTATCTTAATAAAGTTCTAATCGGTATTCTTCCTAGATCTTTATGTTATGACTCTAAGTGTATTTTTAGATTGGTGATCTGAATGATAGTAGGCTATTATCAATGGAAAAACTTGTATGAAAATAAAACAGATATTTATTTAAAAGCATCTAATAAAATCTCTTTTATGAATGTAATCATAGAAGATATGTATGGAGTTGAGTTACAGAAAGTAAAAGTCTATGAACAGTTTACTTCTTTGTATGGAAATAAGCCTGTGTTAGCTTTACGTGTAGATACTTTGGATTTTATTCCAGAATTATGTTTAGGTGGATTTATTAAAGACGGGGATAGCATCGTGCTGGCTACAGTTAAACCTCATTGCAGCGGCTGTAGTTAAAGAGTTCAAGTCTCTTTATCTCCAAAAGATTTTATTTCCACCAATTAAAGGAGAAGTAATGGCTAATTGGTTTCAAAAAATGGTGTTTGATAAACTTATAGTAACAACTGTTCGAGAAGGCCTTGGTGGACTTCAAAAAGGCCTTAGCGATATGGTAATGTCTTCTATTAGTGTTCATTCTAATGAAAATATTTACACCGGACTTTATATGTGGTTGATTAATCAACCACTAAGCAAAAAATTTAAAAAGTCTAGAGTGCTAAGTTTAGCTGGCCAACGTGTAGTAGGTCCAGGCTATGGTAAATACAGTATTTGGTATAAAGGAGTAGTTGTTTGGGTTACAATTAGTCAAGAAAAAGGTCAAGGCACTAAAGGATTCCCCAGTGCTGAACAAATTACTCTTTCGACTGTAGTTCCTAAAAACACAGTATTGCAAGAAATTATTTCCGAAGTTACTAACAAATCAGAAAAGGATAAGAAATGAGTTTTTACTTAAACGAAGATCAAGTTCAGAAATTGCTAAACATTGAGGACTTGACCAAAAGTCCTACACATGCAATTGCTTTGGCAAAGAATAAGATTATTGAGGCCTTAGAAGCAAAATTTGGATTGACTGCTAATGTAATTAATCCAAGTCCAATCGTAAGCAAAGAAAATAATTTCTATAAGCTTGGCTATTCGGATAAGGATGAGACTACTAAGGAACGTTATTGTAAGTATACTTCGGAGCAAAATCTTTTTAGAACCCAAATGACTTCGGCAGTTCCAGAAACTCTTGAGACTCTAGCTCAGGATAAAACTTGGAGTGAAAAGCTTTACTGTTTTCCTGGAATGGTATTTCGTCGTGACGTAGTTGATCGAACCCACGTAGGCCAACCTCATCAAATGGACGTTTGGTATTTGACCAATAAACGCCAAATGGAACGACGAGATTTGCTTGAACTGGTTCAAGTAGTTGTTGATCAAGTAACTGAGATTTTCTCTAAAAATGAACCTGAAGCTTTTAAAAAGCAGGGTAGTAAAATTGAATGGCGTTTTAACGAAACGGAACATAATTATACTGATCACGGGATTGAAGTAGAAATTATGTATAAAGGTAAATGGTTGGAAATTTTAGAGTGTGGTTTAGCGGGGAGGAAACTCCTTACTCAGTCTGGGCTGGGTCCTGAGTATTCAGGCTTAGCTTTGGGAATGGGTCTGGACCGCTTTATCATGCTTACTAAGAATATTGAAGATATTCGAATTTTGAGAGATAAAAATGCCAAAATTCAAGCACAAATGTCTAATCTCGGAAAATATAAACCGGTTTCTAATCAGCCTTGTATTAAAAGAGATATGTCCATAGCTGTATGGAAGGGAAGTTTGTTAGAAACTCTTACAGAAAAAGCTTTGGAAGTTATGGGAGATAGAGAAGGATGGGTAGAAGAAATTACTTTAGTAGCTTCTACTCCGTATGAAGATCTTCCTGAAATGATTCGTCCAAGATTGGGAATTAAAGAAGGCCAAGATAATTGGCATCTTCGTATTGTGTTCAGAGATCTTACTTCTTCTATTCCTAGTGAAGAAGCCAATTCTCTATATACTCAATTGTATTCTAAGCTTCATGAGGGAGAAGGCGGTTACGCTCTTAAGTAACCTAAATGATAGAAGAGAAAGAAATAAAATCTTTTATTAAAGAAGCTGGTTGTAATCTTCCTAAATCTAAATTGTATGGAAAAGGGGAAAACTTCTATACGTTTAGATTTGGGAGAAATTCTTTTTTAAAAATTACGTATTTAAAAGAAATAAATAAATATAGAGTTTATACTTCTAATGTAGTTAAATTACCTAGAGGGCAACAAAGTCTGGGTTTAAGAGTTCCTATTGTAACGGTATATACTTGGAATTTTAAAACATTAAAACCTAAAATCTATAGTTTAGAGAAAAATTCTAAGTTAAAATTTAGAATAAATAAAATTTCTAGTGAAGGTGAGCTTGCTAATAAAAGCAAAGTCTCTGCAGCTGGGTTAAAGCTTTTTAAAAGGTTAAATGGTTTTGATCTAAAATTTAGGCTAATACAGCAACTGCACCCTGTTCTAAAAGACTTTGAGTATACGAGTTATGTAGGATTAAGCTCTATTGTTAATAATTTTTCTAACAGTGAAGACTTATTTAAGTATTATTTGCTTAATAAATATTCTGAATTAGGACAATATATTCTTAAAGGACACATGACCTTACAGTATTTGCCTTTAATTAAAAAATTAAAAATCTTAAAAATAGAAGAAAGTCTAATAATTTCGTTTATAAAAAGCTTAAATCAAAGTGGTTTATATGGAAAAGTAATTAAAAAATATTTTTCTATTAGAATTAATTCTTCTAATAAAGAAAAAGTAAAATCATTGTTTGAAAAAAATATCAAGTTTATACTTGATAAAGGTATTTATAGTCTATATTGTGTATTAAGAGACTACCCTAGATTAAAAGTCCCTCTTGGATTAAATTATTATGAATCTATAGAGGATAGTATAAATACTATTAAATATAGATTAGAATCTCCTGTCTTTACAACTCTTATAGCTTATTTTAATTTAAATCCAAAGTTGACAAATTATTCAAGACTAAAAACTGAATTAAGATATATGGAGCCACTAGTATGAATGTAGATAGAAAAATTCTTATAGGATTAGTATTTATTACAATTATTGTTTTGATTTTTTGTGCTAAAGGTATTTTAGAAGAAATTGCTGATTGGATAGGTAAGGTTCAAGAAACGTGAAATCTATAGTAGAAAGTATTCTTGAACATAAGATATATGTTCAAGAATACACTAAAAAACTAGGTCTTAAATTTATAGAAAAAGGAGAGACCCAATTTGGAATTTCTTTAATTAAAAATGGTTTAGTTCATGATCAAAGCAAATTGCAAGGATTAGAATTAGAATATCTTCATAATAATTATGAAGGTAAGAAACCTCCAGAATTCTTTTTAGCTTTAAAGCAACATGTAACTACTAATCCACATCATCCAGAATATTTTGAAGGCATTAAAAACATGCCTAAGATTTATTTAAGTGAATTAGTTTGTGACTGGAAAGCAAGATCTAGCGAATTAGATACGTGCTTAAACGACTTCATCCACTCCTCTGCTTTAGATAAATTTAAATTTTCTAGAGAATGTGAAGTATATAAAAACATTATGATGTATAAGGATATGTTAGTAGAAAAATGGAACTAATTATTTTTTTAATGATTGCTTGGACCAATCTTATTGGAATACTTTCTTTTAATTGGCAAGCTTTAGTTTGGATTAATTTTTGTATTATTTTAATTATGTTTTTATACGACTATAAACTAAGGAATCCAAATAAGTAATATATAATAAGTATACTTATGATTATAGGTATACTTTGGTGGAGTTTAGTTGCACTTATTTTTTTAGCAGCTTATTTTGTAATAAGTTGTTTAGAAATAGGAAGACTTATTTTAAGTAAACTAGGAGTAAAACAACTTTATGAGTTTCAAAGGCAAGAATCTAAAATTCCAACATGTCAAGGTTGTTTATAGAAATGAGTATTTAAATTTTGTAACGTTTCGTTGTGAAAATAATGAAGAATTTATTTTAGATTTAGATACAAATACATTAAAGTTCAGGGGATACAACCAAGTTAGTGTGGCCGCTATGGCAGAAGTCCTTGCTTGGCTAAATGAGTTCAAAGTTGTTACATCTCGGTAACATGTTTGTAACATGCTTCCCCTATACTTAGGGAAGAGAAATTAATGTTCAAAGATTTTGAATTACTTCAAACACAGAAAGGCCCTTGTCTAAGTTTTGAATATGAAGGCAAGAGACGCCATACTTATAAAAAATCTTTAAAGGAAATAGGTAAGGCTTTAAATCTTAGTCCAGAGCAATATAAGAATTTGTTCTTAACCTATAAAGATTATTTAGATAAGAAATATTCTACTTTACCTAAAGGTCATGTAGTTGAATATTTTGACACAGAATCTTGTGTTAATATAGAAAAAGACCTAGAAATATTTTCTAATTGGAGAGTAGAGAACTTTTATTTTACACCCAAAGGTTTGTTGTTTGAATGTATTTACAAAGATAAACCTAGTTTTAAATTCGAAGTCTTATCCGAACAAGAAATTATACATGCTTTACAAACTACTTTAGGCAGAAATGTAACGTCAGTAGAAAATTCAAATTTTGTAAACTTAATCTATGAAAAATTAGAAGAATACATACAAGCAACATATCCTGAATTTTATGAACAGTGTATTGTAGGAGAAACTGTTCAATCTTCTAACTTTTTAGAACTTGCTAAAGAAATAAACTATTTTCAGAAACAAAGAGAGGCTAGTGAATCTGTGACTGGTAGAACAAGAACCTATGTTGAAAATGTAACTTGGGGCCCAAATAATACTCTAAATGTGAAATTTGTCACTCAGCCTCAAGTAGTTAATTTCAGTAGTTTCATGGACATAAATAATTATGTTGCTCAGAATTTTAGAGCCGAACATACAGAGCGAGTAAATTTAGAGGGAATCGAAGCTTTTACAGAATTAATGAAAGGCACTTATGGAGAAGCTATTAAAAGCATAGCTGCCTCGGGTGCTGTAACGTTCTCTGACGGAACCATGTCTTCTCTAGATCCTTATGGGGGATGGAAAGACGTTAAAGATCTCGCTTATAAGAAATATAATGAAAATAAAGCTAAAGTTACAGATAATTCGACTCAAGAAACTAAAGAGGCTAAGGTAAATAATGTGGGCGATCCTATTACATTAGATCAATTTTTTCATCTACTCTATGGAAAAAATGCGGAGGAAAAAATGAATTCTGGTCAACAAACAGCGAATGCTGCAAATAATGTTCCTGAAGGTCAAGCTTCTCCTAAAGTAGATATTCCGGAAACTTCTCCGGATGAAAAGAAAGCAGCTCTCAGAGAAGTTGAACTTAAAGCAATTATGGATGCTTTTGGTGTTAGCAAGAAAGAAGCTGAAAAATTACTTTCTACTAAAGAGAAGAAAGAAAAAGCAGCCCGCCGTGAACAAGAACTGTTGGAATTCAAGGAAATTGAAAAACAACATAACGAAGCCACTAAAGAAATTAAAAAGCGCCGTAAAGAACTGAAGCCCGAACCTCAACTTCATATCCCACCTACTGCACAAAAATTCACTATCGCTGCAATGTTCATGTTCATGATGCACATGGTTTATAAAGTTGCTGTTTTGAATTTCCAAAAGAAGAAATTTGCTGCGGAACAAAAACAAACTGAAGAACAGCAGGCCCAAACTCAGACTAAAGTAGTATATGCTCTGGCCCCTGCCGGAGGGACTTCGGCTAAGAAACAACAAACCCAAACGGCTACTAAACAAAAAGTAGCTCAAAAGGTTAAACAAAAGGTTAAGGTTGCTAGGTAATAATATACCCCCGAAAGGGGGTTTTTCTTTATGAAGTTTCCAATTGTTATTTCAGAGCAAAAACTTTTGCAACTTACTCGAAGATTTCCGTGGATTAATAATGAAAAAAAGCTCTATTTTTATAGAGTAGAAGAAGAGAATCTTTCTATAATTTATAAGAATATTTATTTAAATATTTGGCTATTAATTTCCGCTAGTAAAACTTCTGATTGTGATGTAGCTTTTTTTAGACTACATGGATGTAGAAATATGGTTTTAAATAGAATTTAAAGGATTAGAAAATGAGTAAAGAAGAATCTGGTTATGCCCTGATGCTACAAACAGTAGTGGACTCTTTTGAGGAAGAGAAAAAGAAATTTCCTTTCTTGGAAGGTTTAAAAGAACAGGCCTTACAGGCTGAAATGGTTTCTAAATATAAAGGCAAGCTTGTAGAAGCGGATCGTAAATATCATATTATCAACTTCCTTGAAGTAATTGAGAAATGGCCTAAGCCTAGACAATTGACTTTGTTTACTAAATTTGTTTCAGATTTAAAAAATGTATTGTTGAATTTCTCAGGACAAACCCCAGCCCTCCCTCCATCTTCAGATGAAGAAAAGTGATTTAGTTATCCCTTTTCTTCGTAAAGGAAATGTTTCTAAGCGTTACAATCTTTCAGACGAAAGAGTTGGATATTACGTAGTTCCAGAAAAACTATTTGGACCTAAGAACTATTATTACAGATTTACAGCCTATTTAAACGATGTAGAATATTTACTAATTTATAGTTCGGATATTTTAAATAGTAAAAGTAATTTTACTCCTAATTCTTTTATGTATTTAATTTCCATGCTTCCTACGACCTTAGCTCCCAGATCTGAAAGATGGGCATTTTTTATGAAAAAAACTTACAATTTAGAGTATATAACCGGAGGACACATTCCAAGTTAATAAAAAGGTAAAAATTATAAATTGAGTTAATTAGACCCTTAGAAAAAATATCTAAGGGTCTTTTTGTTTTTTATGCGATTTTTAGCTCACGTTCATGGCTATGCTGGAGTTCATTCAGCGGGAGCAGAACGTTATTTAGAAGCTTTATTAGAGTTTTTGGTTGATAAGGGTCATGATTGTAAAGTTTTAACTGCTTCCAATATGGGAGTTGATGGAGAAGTTCGAGGAGGAGTTACTTTAGATACTAAATGTCATCTCCCAGAAGCTATTGAAGAATGTTATAAAGAAACTGATTATGTAATTACTCATTTGGATCTTACTCCTAAAGTAATAGAACTTTGTAGAAAATACAATAAAAAACTTATTTATATTGTTCATAATTATCACAGTATTCCTTACTGGGAAGTTCAGCCTGGTGATTGTTGGATGGTTCTATACAACGCTGAATGGATGGAAAAATATCATGTTGAGCAAATTAAATTTAAACATGATAATACTTTTACTTTAATCCCTCCTACTAATTTTGAGAAATTTCACTTCAAATCTGAAGTATCCAGAGAAGACATTACTTTAGTAAATCTTAATATGAATAAGGGTGTTCTTCAATTTATAGAACAAGCTAAACAAAATCCTCAATACTCTTTTAGAGGAGTAATAGGAGCTTATGGAGATCAAAAGCTAGAAAGACTTCCTAACAATATTAAACTAATTAATCATACTAAAGATATTGTTAATGATGTATTTAAATATACAAAAATTCTCATGATGCCCTCTCTAAAAGAGACTTGGGGTATGGCTGCTATTGAAGCTATGTGTTCAGGAATTCCAGTTATTGCTCATCCCACAGAAGGATTATTAGAAGCTTGTGGAGACGCAGGATTATTTGCTCTGAGAGATAAAACTTATGTATGGAAAGATTTAATTTCCATGCTTATGGAGAATAAAGATCAGTATAATTATTGGTCAGAAAAAGCTCTTAGTAGAGCTAAATTTCTTTATAAAAAAGCTTACGAGCAATTAGAAGAATTAGAGAAGAAATTTTAATGAGTAATTTTGTTTTAATCAGAGCTTTGAAACATACTTTAGATGGTAGTGACGGAGGTTACGGATTTATTCCCCCATTTACTGTAATTGAATATGATGAATATAAAGCTAAAGATTTGGTAAATAGAGGTATTTTTGAGTTTGTAAATTTACCTCCCACTGCTAATTATTTTAGTAAAGTAGAACAAAATATTGAAACTAAAGTAATTACCGTTGAAGAAGTAAAAGCAGAAGAAGCAGAGACTCCAAAAGAAACTAAAAAAGGCAAGAACAAGAAGTAATGCCTGTATACACTGCTATTCAAGATAACTCATCTATAAATTTGTTGAAAACAAAGAAATTTCTTCGTGTAGATGAAACTGATACCTATCTTGATGATATCTTGAAGTTAATGATTCTAGCAGCTAAACAAGCTGCAGATAATTATTGCCAAGCTACTTTTGCAGATACTTTAGGAAATGTTAGTATTCCCGCTGAAGTTGATCTTTGGATTCTTCAAATGGTTTCTCTTAATTGGGAGAGAAAAAGTCCATTTCTAGTCGCTAGTGAATATAAAGATTTGGGCAGTGTAGATTGGGAATATAACTATGACGATTATTTCCATTTGTTAAAAGCTTGGCGTCGTGAGGTTGGCTTTGGTCCATTCTAATATTTTTAACAATCGTGTAAAAATGTATCGTAAGGTGTTGGTTAATACTCCGACTGGAGATGATGAACAGCTTACGCTTATTGATACTTTATGGGCTTCTATTTTAGAAATGCCTATTAAAGTAGTAGATATGGGCCAAAATGAATCTCAAAAAAAATTAATTAAAATTACTTTGAGAGGCAGAAAAGAAATAGATGTTGCAAGAACTGAGTTTATGTGGAACTCATATACTTATCAGCCTATATCCTCTTCTTACCTGGTATCCAGAACTGACACGCAATTTACTGTCATTCTATGCCACAAAATTGATAGTTTAACGGATGGTGTCTAATGAGTGTAACTCCTGATACATATAATATATCCATATATAGAGGGGCTTCATTTAAAAAACTTTTTGAAGTAACTGATAATGAATCTCCGACTCCAGGAGCTATTGACATTACAGGATGTGAATTAAGAGCACAAATTAGACAAAAACCTAATGCAGCTATTATGTTGGATTTAAATACTCCAGATGAGATAACAATCACTGATGCTGCAAATGGAAAATTTAGAATTTTTATTTCTAGACAAGCTATAGTAGATGCTTTCCCTTTTCCTAAAAATGCTCAAGAAAAAGAATATGAATGGGATCTTTTCATTGAATGGCCTAATGGAGAAGATGTAGATTGCTGGTGGCAAGGAAGTGTCTTACTTGATCCTAATGTAACTGATCCTTCAGTTAATTAAGGAATGTTATGGCTGATATCACAATTAATACTACAGAAACTAGGGTAGTAGTAACAGAACTTTCTGAACAAGTTACTAGAATAGTTGTAAGTAATGACCAGCCTGTAAAAATAATTACAGCTTCAACTCAAGGCCCTCCAGGTCGAGATGGAGAAGCTGGTGCTGCTGGAGCCAGAATTTACTCTGAACAATTAATAGGTTCTATTGATGGAAGTAATAAATTATTTAGCACTACTTATCCTTATTTAGAAATCATAGAATTGTCTATTAATGGATTAGGTGGTGAAAATTTTACACCTACTAATACTACAGCTCTTACTCTTGTAGATACTCCTTTAGTAGGAGATATATTAAAAGTAATATATACTTATTAAAAAGATCCTTAACGGGATCTTTTTTTGTTTTACAGGACAAATTTGAGAAAAAAAAGAATTATTCCTCATATTAGAAAATGAGGTTTTAAATGGCTACTAATACATTACGTAGAGAGCAAATTCGAGACGGCGCTATTAATAACGTTAAAATTGGTAGCGGCGCTGCAATTACCAACGACAAATTTGCTACTTTTGTTCAAGATCAAAATTTCGGTGGATTTAAAGCCACCAACATGGGGACTCCCACGGCAGATACTGACGGGGCCACTAAGGGCTATGTAGACGGCGTAGCCAGCGGATTAGACGTTAAGCAATCTGTCAGAGTAGGTTCTACGGCTAACGTAGCAGGCACATACAACGCTACTGGAGGCACTTCTGCTCGCGGTCAGTTTACCGGTATGCCTAATACTCTAGATGGAATTTCTCTAGCTGCAAATAACAGAGTTTTGTTAAAAGACCAATCTACTGGGGCTCAAAATGGTATTTGGGTAGTTTCTACTTTAGGCACGGGCTCAAATGGTGTTTGGGATAGAGCTACTGATTTTGATCAGGATGCTGAAGTAACTGCAGGAGCATTTACCTTTATTGAAGCCGGAACTGTTAATGCTGATACCGGTTGGGTTTTAACTACGGATAATCCTATTGTGATTGGTGGTGGTTCTGGAACGTCTCTAGCTTTTTCTCAATTCTCGGGTGCCGGTTCTATTATTGCCGGCGCTGGTTTAACTAAAACTGGAAATACTATTGATTTTGTAGCTGCAGACACTTCTCTTACCGTAAATGCTGATTCTGTTCAAGTAAATCTTAATGGAACTACTCTAGAAACTTCCTCGGGTCTTCGTGTTCGTGCAGCTGGAATTACTAATAATGAAGTTGCCGCTGATTTGGCTGGTGGTGGTATTGGTGGTGGAGCAGGAACCAATTTCTTTATTGATTGGGTTTATGAAACCCCCTCGGGAAGTATTAATGGAAGTAATCAAGCTTTCGTAGCGTCAAATACTATCTTCTCTGCTACTGGTTCTAGCACGGCTACTACTGATATTATTGTTATTCTAAATGGTGACGTTCAAGATCCCGCGCACTATACTCGTTCGGGAACCACTATTACTATTACTGACGCTCCCCAAACTGGAGATACTCTTCGTTTCATTTATTTCAAATAAGGTCTATTTATGTCTACAAATCAGATTAGTTTAAGACAGCTCCAGCCTGGCTCTACTAGTGGTGTCTATTTGGCTAACTCTGGAGTTGTTGGAATATTAAAATATAACCTTACAGCAACTACTTCACCTGCAGCAGGTAATGACAACACTCAAGGTTATGCACAAGGTTCCTTTTGGTATGATACTACTGCCAAAAGGAACTATTTGTGTGAAAATGCTGCTACTGGTGCTGCAGTATGGAAATCTGTAGGAACTATTCCTTTTTCCCAGGTAACGGGTATTACAGGGACTGCAGATACTACCACTTTTCTTCGTGGAGATGGATCCTGGAATAATACTATTACAGGTCCTATTACAGTTGATAATTATATGGTTATTACTGGAACAGGTTCTGCTTCTGTAACTGCTGGTTCGATGGGTATTTGGAATGTGTCCGGCGATATGATGGCCAACATTCCTACTGGTGGATCTTTTTACGTTCGTATAAATAACACAAATGTATTTAATGCTACGGGCTCTTTAACAACCGTCTATTCCTCTGGTGGTATTTATTTCCCAAGCACTGGCACCATAACTAATACTAATAAACAAATTGCTAGTGTATCAGGTGCCCTTCAGTATAATACTATTTCTAGCACTAGTCATACTTTTACAGTGGTGGGAACTAATGTAGCTACTTTAAATGGTTCTGACTGGAATGTTGGTACTAATACAGGAACAGCATGTAATATTAGTGGTAATAGCACTTTTAAAGCTCTTGCTATTAAGGTTCCCTCAACTGGTTTTGTTGGAATGTATGTTAACAATTCCTTAGTTAGTTCTTTCGAATCTACTTTAGTTACATTAAGCAATACTAATGGTATTTATCTTAATAGTTCTACGGGAACTATTACATCTACCAATCGCCAAATTGCTGGAACCTCTGGTGGTTTAGCTTATAACACTCCTACAGGTGTTGTTCATGAATTTATGATTGCGGGCACAGGTAAAGTTCGTTTTAGTGGAGCTGGATTACTATTTCCCTCTGATCATACTGGTTGGACTAATACTGATTATGGTTTCTATAGATATTCAGGAGGCATTGTTTACAATGTTCCATCTACGTTATCTCACCAATTTGCAGTTGCTGGTGCCAATTATCTTATTGTAAATGCAGGTGGAGCAAGCTGGACTACTGATCAAACAGTATCCGCTTCCATCTCCTCCCTGGTTAGAATTGATTCAGGGTCTATGGTTTACAACGTTCCAACTAGTAAATTGCATTCATTTAGAATTAATAACGTAGAAATTGCAAGAATTGATTCCACTGGTTTAGTAGTAACTAACGATGCCCAGGATTGGTTCGCTTATTCTCAGAACTATTATCATTAATATTTGAAAAAAGGAAATAATTTATCATGGCAATTACACCAAAATGGTTAGCTGATGGACAAGCAGCTGCTACACAAACAGCAATATATACAGTAGGTTCCGATCCAGCAACAGTAGTTGGTGGAATGATTAATTTACATAATACAAATGCTGGTATTCAAGCAGTAACTGTAGCAGTAAATGGAACTGGAACAATTAGAACTATTCATAAATTGTCTCTTCTTCAAAATGATAGTGCTATTGTGGATATTCCTGTATTAAACGCTGGAGATATTGTTTATTTAACCACTACTACAGGTAGTGCTTTAAATTATGTATTTCATGGTGGATTGGTAACAGCATAATATGGCTATTAAAGGCGGAACAAATGGAGGCTATACTGGTGGCAATTTAGGTGGTACTGGTTATGGCCCTAAATGTTATAACACCGGAGGCATTCCGTATTCTACAGGTCTATTTAATAATCGACTTTCTTATGATTTTAGAGTATCTAATACTACTATTTTTTCTTTTGGAACAACCGATGCCACACTCGCTGCTACTAATGGCTTAGCAATTACCTCTTCTACAGGCGGCGTAATTAACAGCGGTGCTACTCGGCAAATATTTGGAAATTCAAGCGGACTAATTCTTAATACTCCTACAGGAACGGCTGTTCAATTAGTCGTTAATGGAAGTGCTATTTTTGGTGCTCAAGCAAATGGTCTATATTTTTATACCGATACAGGTTCCCCACCCTCAGGACAGATTGGACTAAATCGTTCTTCAAGTGTAAACTTAATCGCTTCTGTTCCTACAGGGGGTTCATTTTGGGTAAATTATAATAACAGTATTGATACTGGAATTTCTACTGCGAGTATTTTATTTGGATTTAATGGACAAACAAGTACTATAAATTCTAGTTATAACGTTATTGCTAGAATGACTGGTGGAAGTATGGGATATAATGCGCCAGCTGGGAGCCACATCTGGCATATTGCGGGTTCACAATATGGAGCCCTAAGTTCTAGTCTTTTAACATTGGCCAATACAGACGGCATTTATATGGCACATACTGGAGGCACAATTACTGCTGCTAATAGGCAATATGCAGGAACGTCAACTGGTTTAAATTATAATGTGCCTACTTCTTTGGCACATACTTTCTTGGCCAATAATGTAACGCATGCTGTATTAAATGCTAGTGGTGTTAGAGTTCCAAATGCCTTGCAATTCTTGGGAACTACTTCAGGTGGTTCTGCAATGAATTTGGCAACAATTACTTCTAACAACGTAATTGTTTATGGTCCTAATGGAACTAGCCAATACACAATTGCAGCCGCCGGAACTCAGGTTTTATTTGCCAATACAGTTAAAGGTGTTCTTATAATTTATACCGATACTACAGGCGAATATGCTCTTTACCATTTAGATGGAGCTGGATCAGGAACAGCTTTTTCAGGGTCTTCTGTATTCGTTATTGGAACTCCCGCTTCAGATAAAATCGGTATAGATAATTCTGGTGGTAACTATAGGATCAATAATAATTCTAGAGGATCTAGAAATTTCTATGTCGTAAAAATATAATATTCCATAGTATGCTATGTATGTTTATTTTACGAATTTCGGGGATTTTTAGAATAAATGGCTTTGAATAATCAAGGTAGAAGAACAGATGATTTCTCTCTAGCCGCAGGAGCATCTTATACAATTGGTGCTACTACGATTTAGGGTTGGATTTCAGTATTTACCGAGGGTGGGGACTTCGGTAGTTTCTTTTTAAATGGAAGTAGCGGAACTATTTCGTCTACTTCCAGTTTAAATCTAGGTTTTCTTATTGGTGGAATTTTGGGTAATAACATTGTCTCTACTTCAGGAGGCAATTTTATTATTAAGAATAATACGGCAGGCACTTTAGCTTACCATATTATTTACCAAATTTATACTCCACAATAGTTTTCTCAAATTAAAGGGTCCTTGGATTTTAGTATCTAATCTTCTAGATACTAAAATCTTAAGGACTTTTTTCATGAATAACAAAGAACAGCTAAATCAGCAAAGACTCCACTTGCTAGAAATGATCGCGCAACTTAGCCTTAATTCTTTTGAAATGGCTACTCAATTGGAGAAGATCAATTCCCGCAGAGACGCTGCTGTAGAAGACTTGGTTTCCGTAGTTAATCAAATTAACTATTTGGAAGAAAAAGAAAAAGAATCTAACGTTTTGGAAGTAGTTAAGTAATAATGGGATATGTAGCTAAAGATTTTGATCTTCCAGCTTTTAATGTAACCTTGCCTAGTGTTTATGGATGTTTTAAGCAAATGGAAGTTTCTCTAGATGTTGGAGTATGTCGTCTAGACTTACATTGGTTTTCAGATAAAGAAGGCGCTCAAGACCCCAAAGTAAAAGCTCTAGACGTTTGGTCTTATGCTTTCCCTCCCGAATTTATTGATCAATTGTTTAAAACAAATAGCAACCAATCAGCATTTGGTGTAGCATATTCTTACATTCGCACTATTGATGAAAGATTTAAAAATATTGAAGACGATTTTTAAGAAACTATTTCTTCTGACCACAATTTTATTTTCTTTAGGTTGTGGAAATGGAGATTTAAATAAATCAGATCCTCAGACATATACTACTATTGGTCAAGGTCCAGTAACAATTACTGTAGTTAATCAATCCAGCATGCCTGATGAAAAGCTACAGAGAGTTATTAATACAGTTAATCTCCAATTAGATAAAGATGTAAAACCAGTTTTTGGTATTGAAGGCAATTGTGCTTTAGGTCCTTTAGGTTCTAGAACACTTTATATTAAAGAAAATTTTTTAGAATTTCCAAGTATTGCTGGAAAATGCACAGGATTTCATACTACCGGAAGTTTAGGTTATGTAGATCTAACTACTTGTGGAGACGATCAAATTTTTTGTATAACTGTTTCTCATGAAGTTATAGAAATGCTTAGTAATCCTAATGGCTTACGAGGTGGTAATGAATTGTGTGACCCTTGCAATTCTAGAACTTATGCTTATACAAATTTTGAAGCACCAGAATTTAAAGTTTCAGATTTTGTATATCCAAATTTCTATATTCCAGGCGCTCCAGGTCCTTATGACAAAACAGGATTTGTTCCAGGAGTTTTAACACCAGCACCGGGCGGCGAAGTTTTCGCAACTATTCAAGAAAATTAGAGGATACAATGGCTAAATTACTTACTTTTGAAGCTAAAAGACTTTGTAGTAGAATTTATCAAATAAATACCGCTTTTGCCCAATGTGGCAAAAATCTTTCAGTCGCTAGATTAGGCGGAGCAGTTCAAATGCCTAATGATTATTTTATAGTTCATAATCATATTCTTGGACATGTTGTAATATTTCCTGAAGATGTTGCCGAAGACGATAACGTTTTGATTCAAGGCGTAGTAGATTAAATGGGAATGTTCTTATGTGGATTCACATTAGGAATTGTAGTATTTTATCTTTTCATAATGGATCTGTAACTTAACGGCCTCTACCCTTTAAGTCTTCAAGTTCTTCAATAGCCAGCTCGAAAAATTCTTTCTTGCTGGCTTCTATCAATCTACGGCCTTGATCCTCAAGGTATTGAGTGTAATAAGCTCCTGAGGTAATATAAATTCGGATGAATTTATTATTATCATTATAGCTACCTAAAAATACTTTCAGCATGTCCAATAATCCAGGTTGTTCATGGCCAGCCGGTGTTTTTCTAGCCGGGTATTCTCCTGGAGCTGAAGCTTGATACATTGTTTTAGTTTTAGAATTATAATACCAAAATCCGTGTTTAGGAGCTTCCATTTCGTCTTTGATATATTTATACCAAACGTCAGGAACTTCTTTAAGCTTATCATAAACTTTTCTATATACTTGCTTAGAGATTTTTTCTAAAGCAATTTGTTTAAAATTTGTTTTTCCCATATAGAAGATTATTCTAAATATAACTAGAATAAGACCTTTGATGAAAACCCGAGTTCAGAGAATCAATGAAGCAATTTTCTATCTTTTTATAAATAAGGGCGAATCTGCTCGACAGATTCAGAAGCAGTTGCTTACTTATGATATAGAACTTAGTTTAGTAGAAATTCTTACTATTATAAGTTCTTTTAATTATAAGCCAATTAAAGATAGAAAAAAATCTAAAACTCAAACCTTAAAATCAGAATTTAAAGATATTTTAGAACCTTTAATTAGAACAGCTTCTACTTATGGGATAAGTAACAAGAAAATAGTGGAGTATTTAAATTATTATAATTATCCGTATCCTAATAGCAAAAATAAAGAATTTACAGTTTGTAAATTAGATTCTTTATTAGCTGACTATCAATTTAATTATAAAAGAAAAAGAAAAAAATTAAGTAAGACTGATGAAGAAATATTTAATTTAATAAATACTAGTTTAGATCATGAAGAATTAATTAATTTAGAGAATTGGAAAAGATCAAATGTTTAAATATCTACCCGAATTAGTTTCTAGTTATTTTATTGCCAGAGAAATGGGTTCTGCAGGTAAAGGTGCTCAATTTTGGGAATCTGCCTATCATGCAAAGACTAATGAAATGCTTAATAGTCAGGCTCAATTAAAAGCTGAACAAGATTTAGTTATTAGAATGAGAGAAGAAGCAATTGTTGGGCATAACAATGTCCTAGAATTAGTTAAACAGCTTCAAGAAGCCGAAAAAGAAAATTTTACTTTGTATAGAGGATATACTCAATTGGTAGAACAAATTGAAGACCTTGGATTTGAAGTAGATGATGAAAACATGATCATCGTCCCTGAAGACGTAGAGGTAACTGAAGAAGAGGTAGACGAACGATCCCCTCTTGACAAAGACCCAGACTAAGCTTATTATCTAGAAGTTGATTCTTACCAAATCAACATAGCCATGTTGACATCATCCCAGGAGGGACTCTTAATCGAGTCCCTATTTTTTTTACTTCTAGGTAACATGTTTGTAACATAGTTGTGCTAAGATTTTTACCTAATGCATCTTAGCTATTTTAAAATAAATTATCACATTCACCCTAAATTTAGAAATACGTCTTTTTCTAAAAAAAATTATAACATTATTTACTACGGTAACCTACCTTTAATAATAGGTAAGTCTGATGAAGTATGTTTGTCTAGAGTAGATCGATTATTTAAAAATAAAGAAACATTAGGCCAATTTCGTATAAAATTTCAGGAATTAGGAACCGATTATCTTGAGAGTCTTAGTGTATAAGTTTAATTTATGAATCCAAGATATTTTAGAATTTATTATGCTCATTCGGAATTAAATAGAAACTTAAAACATAATTTAAAGATAGGTGGTGGAGAAAATTGGATATATTATGCTAATATTCCTATATCTTTTGGAAATATAGAGACATTAAAGTGTCTTAACCTTTTAAGAAAATATAATGAAGAAGTAGACTTAGCATTCCTGTGTAATGGAATTGATACTTTCAGAATAGGTTACTAAAAGTGGAAATAATTTTAGAAGATGATAAAAAATTAGTTCAAAGAGAAATAGCTAAGTGGGCAAAACAAAGAGCAAATTTCAATTCTAAAATAGATCCTTCTACAGAAGATGAAGGTCTATTAGAGAGACTAGCGGATGAAGCTTTATTTGCTTTGGAGTGGGTAGACGAAGAATATATTTACGAATTAGAAGAAGCTGGTGAAAATCGTCTATGTTTCATGTATGCTAAAATAGACCCTGGAGAACTGCCTTTAGACCCTTACTATGACATTATAATTGAACTATAATGAAATTACATTTATTTAAACTGATAAGAAAACCAGATACGCAATTAATTGAGAAAGACAATTTCTTGCTTTATTATGGAAATAATTTAATTGGAACTTTTACTCATAAGCAATATATGGCTAATCATGAAATAAATTTAATTATTAAATTATTTCATGGTCGTAAAGGTATAAATTTTTCCGATTTTGATGAAAATCGTGTTAGAACATTTACTTGGTTTTAAGAAGAAAGGTTTTTCTTATGGGAAGAATTTCTCAAGTTGAAAAAGATTTTATTATTGAGTTACATTCAGAACATCATATTTCTATTTCTCAATTAGCTAAGCAGTCTAAACGTTCTGAAGGCGTAGTTAGAAGAATTCTTGGCCTGGAAGAACCTGTTTGTAAAAGTGAAAAAGCTTTTATTGAAATAGAATTGCCTTCAACTGGTGAGAAATTTAGATTAAGAATTCCAGCCTCGGCTACAGAAGAGGACCAAGAATTAATTTCACAAGTAATTACGGATTATTACAATCCAGACCCGCAAGTCTTAAAAAGAATAAAATCTGTAATATTAGGAAATAAATTAAAAGAAATTATAGAAGAAGAATGTTTAGATGAGGATTAGTTTATTTAATTCTGCGTATCCTGTGTCTATTAAAGAAAAATTTATACATTTGCGATATGCAAATATCCCTATTTTTGTGCATAAAAGAAAAGATTGGGCATATAATTTCGAAAACGTGACTGTAGTTTCAAAATTATTAAATAAATCAAAAGATACTGTTGATATCTATGTATTAAATAATACAACTTATTATCGTTCATGACGCCAGAATATTTTAAATTAATTTTTTATGGAAATTACCCTTTGGGTGCTAATGATTTTTACCGATTAAATTATGCTAATTTACCTATTATAATTTTAAATTATCAAGAATATAGAGATGCCGTAGATATAGACCTAATTTCAGGGCTTTCAGGCAGACTTACACCTTGGGGGTTTTGTAATACTTCATCTACTGAAGAAGGACACTTTGAAAGAAGTGTTTACAAAGTTGTAACATAAAGTTTACATCTCTTGAGTAGACAGTCAACCTTGTTACATGTATACTCAAGGTGTAAGCAGATTTGTAACATCTCGCCGAAGTTCTCTTAGAGAACTTTTCTTTTTATATTTTTCGGAGGCTTCCTTTGTCAGTGTTAGTAGAAACCCAACAAGAACAAGATATTTCTATGTTGGAAGAAATAGAAAAAACTTCTAATATAGAAGATCCTGCAATTATTGAACTCTTAGTTCCTAAGAAATTTAATTTAAGAAATGTTTTAGATTTACAAGATTTGGCCAGAGAATGTATTAGTCAAGGAATTGAAATAACTTCAAAGATAGAACATGAAACGGTAAATGGTCAGTTTGCAATAATCGGATCTGAACTTTATTTCAATGGTAATACTAAAGCTAAAAACACCAGTAAAGGTGCTTATGAAAATGGATTCTATGAAAAACTAGAGTCTATGTTTAAAGAATACAAAAATAACGGTGTCCCAGAAAGCGTAGAGACTCGAAAATCGAGGCCTATAATTCAAGAAACAGAAGGCCTTAAACGAGGTAAGCTTAGTAAGACGGATAGAGAACTGATCATCTCGTCCTGGGATAATAATAAAGGTATGTCTATTAAAGACATTGCTAGAATGATGAATAGAAAAGAAGAATTTATTGATAAAATTATTGATGAGGTGCGTGTATAATTTGAATGTAATTAATAATGCAAAAGAGGTTGCTCATTATAGAGGCAATCTTGGACTTGTTTCTAAAGATATGTTGTCTTCAGAAAAGAAACGTCTTCAAGAGGAGATAGATAAACTAAATAAAGGTGGTAAAATTGTATTTACTACTAAAGGCTTGTCTCGTCAATTACGCAGACAGTCTTTGTCTTTGGTGAATAAAGAAGAAGCATGAGGTGAAATTGTCTGATTTTACGGATAAAGAATACATTAAACTTTTAAAAGAAAAACTAAAAATAGAAATGTATGAAGATCCCAAGACAACGGAGCAAGCTTGTAAGGAATTAATGAAACATAATGACAAACGATAAATTGGTAAATAATTTAATTAACATTATTAATGAACTCCCTTGTCAGGGAATAAAGGGGAAGTCTACCGGAAGATGTCATCAAGTTAATTGTCTCCGTTGTCAGGCTTTAGATCAAGTAGAAGCTAACAAAGCTAAGGATATTACTCCTTTGAAAGAAAAGCTTAAGGGTAAATTCACTAACATGCTTTCTTGGTTTAAATTTGGCGGAAAGAAAAAAACTGATTACGTTGTAGCCGAATTAAAGAAATTGGGGTTCTTTAAAGATGACAATTGACGATTTCAAAGAAATTGATTCACTCCTTACCTCTGCACCTTGTTCCAAGTTGATTCCAACTGATAATTGTAAGTATCACGGATATACTTGTTTTAAATGTCAAGCTCAAAATAAATTGAGGGAAAATTTTCTTAAAACTAATTCCTTAAAAGGAAAGGTAAAAAGTTTTTTCTCCCAAGTTAAGACGGCTCCTCAAAGAGTATTGTTAATGAGAACTCTTTCTTCTATAAAAAAGAAATGAATTTTCTTTATAAAATAGTCTATAATGACGAAGTTATTTATAGACTATACAATTCTAAACGAGATACTTTTTTTGGTGTAGATAGGCATGATTTTTCTAAATTACCTAATTTAAACTTTATGTGGTTTATAGATGATCACTTATATAAACATATAGAGAAATTTACCTCATTAACAGAGTATCTTAAATATAGATACAGACCTATAGATTGTAAGTTGATTGGAGTATATTAATGGCTAAGAGAGCATCTAAAAAACAACTTCCTCCAGAACCCGTTGAAGAAGAAATTGAAGAGGAGGACGAAGAGGAAGAAGAACCAGAATATGAACTAATTGAAGTTCAACAGCCGGCCCCTACTCCTAAACAAACTGTCGTGCCTCCAGATCAATATGGGTTTCTGAAGCTAATTTTTAAACTTCTTATGATGGTTGTTTACTTTGTTGCGGGTGCTTTTCTTTTCTTCTTGCTAATTACAATTGCTTTGATTCCCTTGGGAATTTTTGAAGCATTCACTGTATGGTTCCTTAGGTTTCAAGGAGTTCATATTTAATGAATTATCCTAAGATATTTTACCACAGTGCTGTTGTAATTTGGGATCATTACAAACATTTAATGGTAGGATGGTTAATTTTTCTATCTATTTGTTTAGTTTTTGGTTTTGGATTTTATACAGAAATCATGGAGCTTTGGAAATGAAACTAACTGAAAATTGGAGTATTTGTGACCAATTAGGAGTAGTAAGCATTTATTCTAATAATAGACATGGTAGTGCTTTGAAATATGTGGTAACTACTCCTAAAGAAAATGTAGAAATGTCAAACAGACATTATTATAGTTTGGGTAAAGCTAAAGAATGTCGAGACGATGAGCTTTTAGCTAGAGTTAAGCGAGAGCGGAAACTAGAAATTCCTAAAGTATCTAAAACAGGATTGTCAAAGAGACAAATAACCTCTCTGTTTGCTAGAGTAAAGTCTAGGGTGTAATGTTTTTAGGTTTAGTTCAGCCTAAGGGCTTAGATCCACATGCGGTTAAATATATAAGTGGTGAGAGAACTTTTTCTTTTTCCGTAAAATCAAATTTAGGATTTGAATGGTGGACAACAAGTGTTAACCCACCTAGAGATAAGAACCTTTCCTTACAAGATTTTCATCTTCATTTAAAAAGAGCTTGGTATCTCAGAAATGAAGATATTTTATATTTGGTTTCTCTATGATTTATTACGGAGTATTAAAAATTGCGAATGATCTTTATGAAATAAAGTGTTCTACCAACAGTGAAGTCTGGTTTTATAGACTTATGAAAGATCATAAAGAAGTTTATGGTGACTATGAATATATTCAAAGCAATCATGAAAGTAATGTTCCTATAAGCTCTCATGTCGAATTCCAAGATTTCGTAGAAAAATCTTGGTGTAAAGCTAGTTACAGACAAGGACAATTTATTGTTTACTTTGTTACAATAATTTAACATGTAAGAAACATGTTTGTCACAAAAATATGTTAAGCTTTAAGAACTAAGAAAGGACTTGGATGAAAAATAATTTTCTAAAACAGACATACAGTCTATTAGCTATAGCTGTATTATTTTCGTGCTTAGCAGCGTGTATAGTTATACAAATTCCGCCTCTAGTTGCTTTTTTAGCTTCTCCAATAGGTTGGTTGCTATCTATATTGGCTATAAATCTTTATCCTATTTTAGCCGTAAAATTAGCAGATAATCCCGATGACGGTATCTTTGCTAAGATTGTAATGGCTATTAAAGGAACAATTGGTGGAATTGTTTTATCTCCTTTGTTGTTTATGGTAAGTTATTTCTCAAAGGGAATGTTTACAGGAAATCAATTGATTTTTTGTGCGCTAGGCTTAACAGCTACAGTATTCTCTGGAATCACTTACTATGTGTTTAATAGAGAATATCGTTATGATTTTGATTTAAGTCAAGGATTAATGACCGGCGCAGCCCTATCGTTGTTTTTAGCGATTCCATTAAATGCCTTTGTTCTTCATAGTGGATTTTTTGGGTGGATTATTCTTGTTATTATGGGATTTTTAGGAACATTTCAATTAGTGTCTGCCACGGCGGATATTGCTGAAGATACTTCTCAGAAAAATCCTGTAGTCAGTGCAATTATGCTTTATGCTGGATTGTTTAATCTATTTCAAGTAATTCTAGTAACAATAGTTAACTTAGTAAAAGAAAGCGAGTAAAAAACTATGGTAAAGATCGTAACTTACAAGCCGGAATCTAAAGATCTAGTGGTAGAAGCCTTTGCAGAGAGGCCAAAGGCTCATTTCAAATATCTTCCTAATCTAAATATGGGTATTTATGATTGTGAAGCAGCGGATAAAGCAGGATCTTGCTTAAATAGTTCGGTTTCGACTATTCAAGCCGTAGAAGATGATCAAGAAGTTCATGCTTTGTTTGTAAAAGAGAAATACAATCCCTCTGCAAATTTAAATGTAAGAGACATTTTTGAAGACGACAATGAAGCTACCTGGGGAATTCAAGCAATTGATGCAGACTGGACTACTTATAGCGGTAAGGGAATCAAAGTTTGTATTCTGGACACTGGTTTTGATAAAGATCATATTGATTTTAAAGGTCGTAAAATTACTACAGCGAGTTTTGTTCCAGGAGAATCCGCTATGGACGGGCACGGACATGGAACTCATTGTATTGGAACTGCTTGTGGATATAAAGATCAAAAAGGCCGTCGATACGGTGTAGCTTATGAATCGGAAATTATTTCCGGTAAAGTCCTAAGCAATCGTGGTTCGGGAAGTATGGCTGGAATTCTTGAAGGAATTGATTGGGCACTTGGGCAGGGAGCGAAGATTATTTCTATGTCTTTGGGGGATACCTCGTCCCAACCTCGTCAAGCTTATGAGGAGGCCGCCCGCCGGGCAATGGAAAAGGGCTGTTTGATTATTGCAGCGGCAGGTAACCATAGGCCAGGAACCGTGGGCAGTCCTGCTAACAGCCCGTCTGTAGTGGCCGTGGGAGCTATTGATTCTAAGCTTGAACTGGCCTATTTCTCCTGTGGATCTGGCTCTGCTGAAGGGGCTCAAGTTAGCGTAGTTGCTCCGGGTGTAGCAGTGTATAGCTCTATCCCTGGAAATAAGTATGCAACTTGGAATGGAACTAGTATGGCTACTCCTCATGCTGCAGGCGTTGCTGCTCTTTTGTGGCAACAAAATCCCAAAATGTCTCCTCAACAGTTGAGAAAGCTTTTGGAAGAATCCGCTTATGAGTTGGAAATTCCTGAAGTTGATCAAGGAACTGGTCTTGTTATGGCTCCTATGCCTTGAATAAAAAAGAAAGTAATAGCCCCTTCGGGGGCTATTTTTTTTACTTATGAATATAAATTATTTTGAATTTAAATTAATATGTAGAACTGGTTATAACTGGGCTGGATTTTTATTTTATGGTAATTTACCAATTGGGTTTTTTACTAATAAAGAATCTAGAAATGAAAAAGATTTAAATATTGTTAGAAAAGTTATGAATTCTCAAAAAATCCAATACACTACTTCCACTAGAATAAAATATCAATGAAATATAATCAATTACAATTTAAATGTGAACAAAGTAAAAGATCTTTTTTATGGCTTTTACGTCAAAGACTTCATTGGTCTATAGACCCTGGAAGATATTTTAAAGAAGATAATTCTTTTAGTTATCAATTTTTATGGAAAAATTTTAGATACGAAGTTCCTTCAAACTTAATATTTTGGTTTATATTAGAATTTGGTAATAATTCAGGTATATCTATTGATAAAATAGATAAGTATAATACAGATTTTAAATCTGAAACATTAAAAAAATCTTTATGTTATGTAGGTAAAAATGAAGGGTATCCCTTGATGAACGCTTCATTTTTAGCCGATAATCGTTCGAGCATTAAAAGATATTTAACAGCAGATTCTTATAGAAATTTGTTGAAATTTATTCATCCTAGTAAATATGAAAATGTTGAGTATGTATTTCCATCAAATAAAGTTTAAATCTCCTAAAGCACAATTAAATGCAATTCCTTTAGTAAAATTACTACCTAATGGTAATAATATTCTAAAATTAGAGACAACTAAAGATTGTGAATATTCTATTTCTTATAATAGAAATTATGACTCTTTAAAAAGTTTATTAATGAGTTCTGGATTTCAACAATCTATTAGGAACGGAACTTTAAGGTATCTTAGATCAAAGAGAAAAGTTGTAGAAAATTTAAATTCTAAAGCTAAAAAGATTAGTTTAGAATGGTTATGGGCTGTGGGACGATACAAACATTCTGTAGAAAAATGTAGATATCGTTGGGAATGGGGTAGATACGAATCTACTTTTAATACAACTTCTAAAGCTCAAGCACAGAAATTTGTTTTAGATCTTAAATCTCTTATAGATCAAGAAAGTTTTAATGCTCTTAATTTAGAAATAGCTCGTCTCTATGGAAAAGATTAGAGTAGTTGGTAATAATGAAGTAGTTAAATTATACTATAACAATATAGTAATAGCTTTGGTAAAGCCAGAAAATAGGGCTATTTATACTCATGAATATTATCAATTGCTTTTAGCAATATTTAAAACTAATAGACATAGATTTCTACCTATAGATGTAAATAGTTTTTATGTCTCAAAATAATATTGAACTTAGATTTGTATGAAAAAGAAAAATATAATTATACATAGACACTATAGAGAATATAACAATCAAGGATATGTTTACAAAATTTATTATAATAATATTTTAATACATTTTTGTAGAAGCTGGTATATTTCCAGTTGTATTTCCAGTTGTAATTACTTTCTTTCAAAATTATTTAATTGTAGTTATTGCACATTCTATAATAAACCTCAATTTAAAAAGAATGGTAATTGGGTAGATAAATTTAGTATCTACAGTAGATGTGATTTGTAAAAATGAATATTACTAATTATAAAGCTAGATTATATAGTAAATATAATTTATATATTATTTATTACAATAATTTGCCTATAGGACATACACGAGATATATGGAAAGAATTTGCTGAAATAATGTCTATTTTGTGTGGATTATCTAGAGATAATTATCATAGGATACTGTGGTCGTCGGAAACTTCAAATAATAAACAATACATGGAATGGAAAGTAACAGGCCTTTATATAAATTAGAAATTTTCTGACTTTTTGATCCACCCGGTGGGTTACCAACTAGTCTAGAAAAAATTACTTAAAAAATTTAAATATAAATTTTATGATTAAAAGAAAGTAAAACTCAATCAATGATTACATTAGGTATAGTATTTTTTATTTTTATTTTAGGATTTGTTTTATTTTATAGTCCAGAAGAAAGATGTGATCCTTATTCAGATAATGTTTGCACGGAATGTAGAATAAATAATAGTTATAGAGGATGTAAAAGAAAGTCTTGACAAGAACACTGATCTATGCTACGCGCATGCGTGTTACTTCTATTATATAAGGCTATCTAGTTAACAACTCGTTCATTATCTGTTAACATTTTGTTAATAGACAAATTAGGTCAATACCCTTATATTGAATCCAGGCCACCGAGCCTAACAAGAATGAAGAGGTATTAAGACTTATGGCTACCGCAATCCAAGAGAAGACTAAAGGAAATGTTTCGGGAGGTAAGAAGGTAAATAACACCAACATGGTCTCTCCTGTAAAGAATGGAGAGTTTGTTTCGAGTGTAGAGACGATTGGCAACCTGCAGAATTTTCGAGTCCCCATGACTCTTCAAGTTGACCCTTTCAATGTTCGTGATCAGCGAACTTGGTTTGAATATCTAGCTTCGGAAAATCATAATCTTGAATTCAAGATTGCGGTTTCTGAGGAGGCTGAAGTCACGGGAGGTTCTTTGATCGAATCTTGGACCGAAGAAGGTAAGCCTTATAAGAAGGAATACCTATTGGAGACGGATGATCTGTTTCTTATCAACAAACTGAAGCAGGTCGCTGTTACGTATGTAGATCTTCGCGGGAAAGGCGAATTGAATAAAGTCGCTGGAAAAACCACTACTGGAAATACTTCCAGTGCTAGTGGAAATCGCGGACGAATCTCTGACGCCCATCGTGCCGAGATTTTAGAAAAATACTCCAAGGGTTCCACAATTGAACAATTGGCCAAGGATTATGATCGTAGTCTTAAGGCTATTGGTGATTTGATCAATAACAATAAAGAAGAAATGAAAGCCGGTAATACCGGTCTTCCTAACGAATAATTTTAATCCGGCTTAATAAGGGGTCTAGCCAGCCCCTTTCTTTTTTTCTATAAATTGGAGGAAATAAAATGAGCCCGTTCACTGATGATTTCGTAAATGCTTGTTTGAAAGCTATGAAGGTTCTCGAACCTGGAATGTATTTGACCAGAGAAGCGATTGCTACAAAAGCCGGATATAAGGAATATTCGGATTCCGTCTCTCATTTGGTTGCAAAAGATTCTCGTTTTTCAAAATACAAATCAACCCGAGGCAAAGGAATTACTGTAGTATGAATGTTTGGCAAGCTCATTTTGAACGCCTAAATGAAGAATACGATAATCTAGGAAAGCCCCGGCCGCTAACTAATCGTGTATATGCTTGGTATGCGGACCATACCTTTAAATATACGATTGCCTTTGTGAAATTCTTTATTTGGTTTTTGCCAATTCTAGTTCTCTTGGTTATTATGCATCTAATTTTTTAGGGGGATGTGTGTTTTCTTTCTTCGCCGAGATTTTGCCTAAAAATAAAGACCGAAACCGCCAATGTTTGGTTGAGTATTTAGTCAAGCTTGGCGGAGAAGGATTTAACATCCATTTCCTGGATTCAAAACCGATTTTAGTAGATTTTTTTAAAGACCAGACTTGCAGATCTTCATAACCGAAGTAAGTCTTTAGAGAAAATTAAAATTGAAACTGATTTAGAAGTAAAGTGGATTATGGATGCTTTAGAATCCGCTTTAGAACTGGAAGCATAAAATGGAAGAAGAAAAATTAGCTTGTGTTTTCGTAAATACGAATCAACCTCCTAGAGAAGTTAAATATCTTCACTGTTTTAAATATTTTGGAGAGCCGTCTAGACCTTGGGAGCTTAGATTTTTCGAATTGGCTGAAATTAAGTATCCTCATCCCGAAGCTCCAGACGTAGCTAATTTAACAGTTATGGAATGGATTGAGTTTAAAACTAAAACTCCCGTAATTTTCCGTAATTATATAGATCAAGCTAAAGAAATGTCTATAGGACTAAAACTATGAGTGAAATTAAAGAAGGTTCTACAGGTAAAGCTGCTTGTGAGAAATGTCAAAAATTTGTTATAGTAACTTATTCTAAAGGAACTGTAACTGTAAATGGTGTTGAATTAACCAACATTATGTGAGGAATTTGTAATACTTGCGGAACAATTGTTGCAACTGGCCCTGTAGAATGTTAGTACACTATTTTCTTATGTGGTTAACAGTTTTTGTAGGAGCTACTGCGCTTTTTTTTGCCAGATTTTATTATGATTTTTGTAATGATTGTGTTTGTTGGGCGTATAAATCTAATTGTGAAAAATGTCCAGGATGTAAAGCTAAGGGGGTTCCTGGAGTTTATAATAGACCGAAGCCTAATCCTTTGGACATCTTAGCGGGAGCTTTGTCTGAGGTTTGTTAACAGAAGTTAACAAACTGTGTGAGACTTTGTAACATCTTCATGTTACTCTAGTCCTAGAGAAGAACCTCAGAACCGGTCCTTAGAGGCCGGTCACTGATAATAAAAGGAGTATTTGAAATGGCAGTAGCTAAATTGGCTTCCGGGTCTAAATATCAACAAGCAATTTGGACTGAATTGCAAAAAGGTTCTGGACATATCGTAGTTAAAGCCGGAGCAGGCACCGGGAAGACCTTTACCTTGGTTGGAGGAATGGAAAGACTTTCTCGTTCCTTGAAAATTTTCTATACCGCTTTCAATAAAAAAATCGTAGCAGACGTTGCTGAAAAAATTAAGCATTTGTCAAATGTTAATGCTTCCACTGCACATTCGGCAGGAAATGGTTGTCTCCGAGAAGATTGCGGAGCAGTTAAAGCTTATGAATACGCTACCGTAGGTTGGGTAGATCGGGCAATTACTCTTTTTGAAGACCAAAATGATGGTGGAACGATCAATAGTGATTTCCTTAAACAAGATATTCGTAAATTCGGAATTGCTGATTTAATTAAATGGGTTAAAGAAACTAATCCTTACTTCAAGTCTGAAGAAGACTTCATCGAGGAAGCTCCTGCATTTATCAAGGGAATTACTAAAGACCTAGATAAAGAAGCAATTTATCAATTGGCAGGCCAATTAGCTTACAAAGCTTCTATGCTAGTTTTAACTGCGGCGAAACGTGGTGGACGTTTCAGCTACGATTATACGGATATGATTTGGATTCCCGTTCGTTTGGGAATTGTTCGTGGTCGATACGATGTTGTTATTATCGACGAAGCTCAAGACATGAACGCTTGCATGCTAGAACTGGTTCGTATGCTGTGCAGAGTGGGCGGACGTATTCTTGCAGTAGGAGATACCTTCCAGTCAATTTACGCCTTCCGTGGGGCCGATAGTGAAGCCTTGGAACGCCTTACCAGAGAACTTAATGCTACAGTGTTTACCCTGCCGGTATCTTACCGGGTTCCCAAATCTGGAGCAGAATTTGCCAGGCAATTCCTGCCTGAAGATGCTCCCTTTGAGGCTTTTGAAGGAAATAGAGAAGGTTTAATTCGAGAAGATGTTTCTCAAAAAGACTTTGTAAAAGAATGCAAAGCTGGAGATCTTGTTATGTGTCGAGTAAATCGACCTTTAGTGAGACAAGCGATCAAGTTCTTGACTGAAGGTAGAGCGGCATTTGTAGCCGGTTTCAAAATTGGTCAAAGACTGCAAAAAACTGTTAAACAAATTGAAGCACAGCGAGGCAAATTTAGAAATCCTAGTGAAATGAAAGTTGCCTTAGAAGAATGGTTTGAAGACGAAAAAGCTATTATTGAGGGAACTCGCTGGAGAGATCAGCGGAAAACTGATGAGATTTCTAAATTAGAAGATAATTATCAGTGCCTTTTAGCTTTCGCTAATTCGGATGTGACGATTGAAGCAGTTAAACTCCGAATGAAAAAACTTTTTGCAGACCCCGACCACAAATCAATTGATCCCAAGAAATTCATTTGCCTGTCATCTATTCACAGAGCGAAAGGCTTGGAAAGCGAAAATACCTGGGTGATTTCTGATTCTTGGGGCGGAACCTCAAAATCTACAAATGAGAGAGAAGAAAAAAATCTGCAGTATGTAGCATCGACTCGACATAAAAATACATTTAGTTTTGTTGAAGCTGTAGGAAATGGTGATAGTCAAGATTTAGATGAGGATGGAGAATAACTTATAAATGTCTGCTTGCCCTTTTAGTGTGCTTAAAAACATCCTAGAGGCAGAGCGGGCCCTTCCGGCCCGCCCCTCTAGGACCGAACATCATGAGAGAACTTCCACCAATTTGGTGAAACAAAAATTAGCTGTTCAGCAACACTTCCGGCAAAAGCATCCCACCTTCACAAATTATCAATTCCGACAACATTGGGAGCAATTGTGTCGAGTAACTCTACCTCCCTGCTCTATTATAACGGAAGAGGATCGACAACTGTGAACGATAGAAAACTTTATGTAATTACAAATCTGGCTACTATGGATGAATTTCATACAAAATTTAAATATAGAGCTGAAGAAAAAATTAAAGAAAATGCTGAAAATAAACAAGGGTCTTTGGTGACAGTGTTTGAGAAACAAACTCAGAAAGTGGTGAGGCATGAGCAAGCAAGTAACTTTACTTTCTAAGTCAATTGTTAAGCTGGGGATGAGAGGATTTTTTTGTCCCTATACTGCTGCCGAAATAAAATTGTTAAATGAAATTAAGGAACGTCGTAACTTGAAACTAAAGGATAAAAATGCCGCAACATAGTGAAGAAACTATAAAAGCTCATAAAGAGTGGAAAAATAAAAAACTGTGGACCGGAGATGATAGTGATTCAACTCTAGAAGCCTATGAAAAATATCGTGCTTGTCTAAAACAAGACGGATTTATTCAGTAGTGCCCGATTTTAGGAGAATTAAGATGTCTAATTTTATTCAAAAAACTAGAATTCGTAGACAAGAAGCTCGGAACGAAATTCTATATAAAGAATTGAACCAGGAACGATTAAGAAATCGCGGATTGACTTTGGAGAACACTGCTCTAAAACAGCAATTGGAAAAATACAAAACGCCTAATAAAGAAACTCAAGAAGCAATTCAAGAACTGAGAGAAGGCAAAGGCATTCTTTATGAAAATGTAGAGCAACTTCTAAATGTCTAAAGAAGAAATGCAATATTGCAGTTTTGTTGTATCTATGTTAGCGCCTATGCTTTTTTTCTTAGGTTACAGTGGTGCTGCTTGTGGAATTTACAGTGTAGGAATTTTAATTCATGTTAAAATTCTGTTAGGAACAGATTCCTAAAATGGAAGAAAATAAACTTAGTTATGATAGACTTAAATCAGATCATGACAGGATGGCGTTGACAATAGTATCTCTTATTAAAGAAAGGGATAAAATGCTATTAGAAATTAAAGATTTAAATTCAAAATTGAAAGAAAAGGAAATAACGTGAATCTAAAAAAGACTCTAAAAGCTATAATCGAAGAACCTAAAGACACAGAACAAGTGATTTCTGAACTTCTTCTAGAGGTAGAAAATAAACTCTATAACGCCAGGATTAAGAAGCTTATGCCAGCTTCTTTTGATAAGAAAATTAAAAAGATCTTCAAGAAAGCACGAAAGGTTTAAAATATTTATGCAAGAGTCTACAAATAAAGAAGAAGCAAAGAAACCACCTGCTTGGCAGGTAGCAGTAATTACTGTTAAAGAAGCAATTGTAACAGTAAATTTGATTCTTCAAACTTATCTTATGTATAAGAACAGGAACCGCCGTTAACAAATTTAGGGAGAGCGTCTAATGGAAAAGCAAGTAGTTATCGTGGTATCGGTAGGAGAGTATTCTTCAAATAGAATTCTGGGAGTAATCTCTCCCAAATTCTATAGACCGTTGTTACAGAGTAGAAGTAACCAAAGAGGGGGAAATAACTCAAGCTTTATTAGATAATTCTCATACTCCAGGGTATACTTACATGTCAGATTTTCAGGAAAAAACAAGATACCTCTATGTCTGGTCAGATTCTGAAGAAAATGCAAGCAATAAAGCTTTGAAATTAAGAGCAGAGATGAATGCTTGTGGTCTTTGGAACGATCCTGTTTTCCGTGGATTTTGCTTTCCTACCTTAGAAACAAGTTAACCTGTCTCAGTAGTTCAGCGGATAGAATAGCCGGCTTCTAACCGGTTGGTCGGGGGTTCGAATCCCTCCTGAGACGTTTTGGGGAAATAGCTCAGTTGGTAAGAGCGGCGGCCTTATAAGCCGTGTTAGTGGAAGTAATTCCCGGCCGAGTTCGAGTCTCGGTTTCCCTACCAAAAGTTTTTATTTGAGGAAATTAAAATGCTTAAATTAGATTTTAAATTAACTAATGAGGGTTACTTTGAAAAATATTATCGTCTTGAAGATGATACTGATCCTATTCTACTTTTAGATCGAGTAGATATTTCTACGGTTATTAATTGGGTTAAAAAACAAGAATATATAAATTTACCAGAATCTTCAAATTACTGGAAATTGTTTAAATATAAGGGAAATTTTTATTTCAGTAAATATGAGCCTTTTGATAGGTTGTATTTGATCCACGTTCCTGATGTTAATAAATTTCTTTTTAGTATGAAAGAAGGCATTAAGGAATCTGCTACTAAAGAAATTTTAGCGCAGGCTGAAAGAGTAGCCGCTGCTTCTAAAGCTTTAGAAGAAATTAAAGAAAAATTTAATCTATGAGAGCAGTGTTTTTAGTTTTTCAAAAACTTGAAGGTAATCACGAATTTTTTAACACAGTATTTGAACATGAAGAAGACGCAAAAGCCCTTTGTGATCACCGAGGCCCGGATTATTTTTATCTTAAATGTGGAGTTAATGAAAATCTTAAGTATTTTTTTTGAGGAAGATTAAACTTAATGAGCGTTACACAAGTTTTTCTACAATTTCTTTCAATTGGTAAAGAAATTTATATGATCAATAATAAACTTCAGTATAAAGATTTGTTTAATAAAACTAAAAACACTGAAGTAAATACGTTTGCGCTTAACTATGCTAATAAACGTATGGAAGAAGATTTTCATCTTCATTTTAATAGAAAAACCCAGACTTGGGAGAAAATGCTGGCAACCGAACCTCTTTCGGAAGAACAATATGATCTTTTAGAAAAAATGGGACCTCAAGAAACTGGAAAAACTATTTGGAGTTTTATTGACAATGTTAACGCTTAAAGTCAGTATAGACTTCCCTATTGGAGCATTAAAATTTAAATCAGCTAAAGCGAAACTTGAATTTATAAAAACTCTTAAAAATTGGGAATCTCAGTTAACTTTAGAAAATCCTCTTGTTGAAGTTACAGTTGAAGAAGATCCTAATTCTATATGGAGAGTAACTCCTCCCAAGGGTATCTTCTATGCTGGAGAGATGAGTTATGCAAATGCTAAAGCTTTGCTCTCTAAAAGAGAATCTTACGAGACTTTAGGTTGGAAATTTGAAGAAAAGAAAATTACTATAAAAGTTTTCCGTTTGACCAAATTTGGTGAAAATTATAATTATCATGATCTAACTAGTTTTTGGGGCTGGTTGATCACTTTACAGCAAGCTAAATGTTATTTTGATAAACACACTTTGTCTTTTTTTGAGGATGCTTATGCTCAATTTCGAGCAAATTGTAAAAAAGAAAATAAGTTAATCTAATAATAGGAGCTACTTATGATAGTAAAAGATATTTATTTTGTTCCAACTGAAGAAAGTGAATGGTATTATAAGTGTTGGCCTTGGGAAGGTCTTCCTTTAGGAACGCTTATTCAATCTTCAAACAAAGACCATTTAGTTCCAGAATTTTCTTTTACTCCAGTTTATTACCCTAGACTTGGACTTAATACTTGGAAAGATATTGTTAATTTAATTAATCATTATCCAGGTAAAGTTGTTGACGATAAAGATAATGAACTACTTAGAACTTTCTTCCTAAAGGCTAGTGAAGAAATTCTTAAAGAACCTGATTTGGAAAGAGAAGAAGCTTTAGAATTAGAATTTAAAAAAGAACTAGAAAAAGACTCTTCAAATTTCCAAGAATTGTTTCATGTCATGATGGAACACAATAGAGAGCTTCTATCTGATTTGGTTCAAGAATATGAGGAGAGCAAAATTTAATGCGCAGACGTAGACGGTGGGTTATTTCCGTGAGTAATAGCAGTATTTTTTGTAGATATAAAGGTGGCTTTTGATCACAGTAGATTTAAAACAAGATCATATAGATAAAGGCGAAAAAGGCTCCTGCTATTCCTGTGCGTTAGCTTTAGCATTTAGAGAACTTTTTCCTAAGGCTACTACGATCTCTGTTTCATATATTACTGGTAAAAATAAAACTATTGCTACTATCCTTATAGATAATAAAAATTATAGATTTTTTTATCATAAGGGAGACCTTGCAACCCAGATTAAAAACTGGGATCAAAATTTAGAAACACTTGTTCCAGCTAAATATGATTTTGTAGAGGGATTGGAATGAAAAAGCTTTTAGTTTGGTGGATAATTTGTTTACTTTCGACTATTTGTTTTTCAGAGCCAAAGCTAGATTGTGAAATTAAACTAGCTCCAAATAAAAAAGATAAAATTCTAATCATAGAGCCAAATGAAGAAGTTAAAAATATAGAACTTCTTACTCCAATTGATAAAAATTTTTATAGAAAATTAAGTAAAACTTATATTTTCTATTGGCCCAGTAGTCTTCCAGTTTGGCCTAGTTTGTTTTTTAATGTAAATGGAAAGGAAATTCACTATGTTCCCGAGCTTAATCCCTTGCGTAGCCCTGATGATTCGCTTCCGGCTTTTGGGGTTCAACGGTGTTGACCTTATCATTCCAAAGGCTTCTAGGAGCCGTCTAGACCGTCTCCTGACCTTGGTCAAACAAGACCTTGAGGTTTGCGAAGCTACACATGAAGCGGAGTATCACGAGTATCTAACAACCGGTAATTTCCATAAGGAATGGAATTAACGTATGAAAGATTTAGATTGGCATTACCTTTTTGTAGCTACTTATGTTTATCTTTTTAAAATTATTTCATGTTTAGTTCATGACGGTTTAACACTTGGAGTAGTAGTGTTTTCTAGAATAGCGTATTTTCTTACAATTTCCTTTTTTGTTCTAGGTGCTTTAGGCTTTCCTCTATTAATTTTAAAGATGTTATTCCATGCTTAGACATTATTACACAAACCAAATCCTCTCCGGAAAACAGAACAATAGACAGCTACTAGACCCTATTTTTACGAGTGTTTGGGAACCACCAGTTTTTAAAGGAGTTAAGTAAAATGATTAAAACACACGAATATTATTCTTCAGCAAATCTTATGGCGAAATGGACACATCCAATTTCAATGGAACCTTGGTCTAATCATTCCAAACAATTGGTAGTAGAAAAACCTAAATTGACTAATGAAGAAACCGAAGTAGTCAATTCAATGATTGAACAAGGAACTCCTGAACAAGATATTCATGTTATCAGGAGTTTGAAGCAAGCAGTAGATTTGTTTGGAGAAAAAGAAATTTCCAACAAATCTATTTTAGAAACTATAGATGAATCTCATCAAATAAACATAGAAGAAGACAATTCTCCTAGACAGGTAGAGATTAAGTTTCTTGGACATAAAGAACAAATTTATGAATTTGACAACGCCAAAGAAGCAAAAGTCTTTATTCAAGGAGTTCTTCAAACCTCTCAACATCTTGATGTCCAACGCCGTCTTATTCATTTGGTAATGAAAAAAGAACAATACACCCCTACGTGGGTAGAAGTAGAAAGTTTTGTATGAAATTGTTAAATCTTCTTTATTCTGCTTATAGATTTGTTTGTAAGAAAAAAGTTTATTGTGTCTTTGAAGATCAAGATCAAGGTTCTACAAAAACTTTGATGTTTATTTATGAAGAAAAAAACAAAGCTGAATTCTACTGTGAAAAAAATCCAGGTAGTTATATAGAGACTTACATCTTACACTAGTCACCTGTTGTTCACTATTGACACAGTATGTTAGTATATAACTAATCCAACTAGACTCTCTAGGTTCGACCTTTAGGGTCTACTTGACTAACAGGGGGTATTGTTATGTGTGTTTCTAGAAATTCGATGCCTTTTATCCGATATTCTCTTACCGATAAAATTAAGTATAATCCAAAAGATAGATTAGACGTAATTCGCAAATTTACGGAAATTTGCTTGACTAAAGATCGAGTATGTTCTCAAAAACAATTGACTGAGCATACTTGTGAATTAACTCTTAGTGGTTCTCTACTTTTCGTTGGCCACATGCAAACGATGATGGAAGAATTAAAAGAAAAATTCAAAAACGTTGAAATTACGATGATTGGACATGGAGCTTAATAATGAAAGAAAACGCCGAACGTCATTTGCGATACGCTGAAAATGCCCATTCTTATAATGCCGGATATAAGGATATAGCAACAGCATTTGTTTATTATTTGCTTTATATTGGAGATCAATTAAAAGTAATTGCCGAGAATAAAAAATGAAACAAAATCAAATTACTTACAGCAGAACTTATACTTCAGCCGACGGATTTGAACCTTATAGGTATAAAAAACATTGGGTTTTTGAACGAACAATTACTTTATACGCAGACTACTGTTCTGGAGGCAGATCTAGAGCTTTTGTTCAAATTGACGTAACTGATACATGTTTATCACAATTTGATAATTTTCATTTTAATATAAATCAACAAATTCCAATAAAGAATTTTTCTTTTTATTCAGCAGATCATTCGGAACAAGCTTTAAATATGGAAATGCTTGCTTCAAATGAATTGAGGGGTAAAACTGCTGAAACAGTTGCCCATGCTTTATTTTGGGATTTGATCGTAAAAAATGAAGAAATTTCCAAAAATATTCTTCCAATTAAAGTTTATGAGCATTTCCAAAAATTTATTAAAGACGCAGAAGAAAATTCTTAATGCCTTCACATGAAAGACGCCGTCGCGCTGCATGGGCTGCTCAATTTCCTAAGCCAACCTATTCCGACAGAAAAAGAGCTAAGAAGAAAAGATATAAAGAAAACAGATTAGCCCGTTTGGAACTAGAAAAAAGTATTTTTAAATTAGAAGAAGAGGAATTTATGCCTAAATTTGATTGGAAAGTTTCTTACCGTCTATTTAAAGATGGAAAATTGACTCAAACTTTAGAGTCAGAATTGATGGAAGAATCTAAAGTAGATTCTTTTATTAAAGGCCTAGAAGCTGCTTGTAAAATTGAAAATAAAATTTTAGCTTATAGTGTTACTCAAATTACTGAAGTTACTAAAAAATCTAATACTCCTTGGCTAGACTCTCTAGCTTTAGAGCATAAAACAAGGCCTAGATTTTTTGCGGTGGAATCTTTTCTAGAATCTAAGAGAGATTGTAAAGATAGTTGGAGATTTTCTAAATCAGAGTCTACTGAATCTAGCAATGTTTGCGCAGCTATTGCTCAAGTAACTGATTTTAATGCTTTGTTTAGTGAAACTCCTAAATCTTTTTATCCAGAAATTACTGAAGCTGGATATAGGGTTAGAGACTTCAGAAATCAAACAACACATTTTGTTACTGTTGCCTTATTTAACGATTTTAAGGAAAATCCAAATAAATACAAATTTAAGTAGAAAGGAAATTTTATGATAGCCTATTGCGAAGCTGCTCAATATGATAGAAAAGATCAAAGTGGAGCTATTTGTCGGTTTGGATTTGATATTTATTGTAATAATACTTTAGTTAAATCTTTTACTTCAGATTGGTTTCCAGGTAATTCTCATGAAGGAGAAATAGCAGCAGCTTTGCAGGCTTATAGATCAGAATACAGGCTTACTTCGATCTATTCTGATTATAGAGATCCAATTAAAGAAGGTGTTGGAGGATCTATAGCAAGTTTTGATTTGTTAGCTAAAAGGACTGGCTTTACTGACATAGATAGAAGAAATTTAGGTAGACTTGTAAAACATCCTAGTGAGGATCTTTTTCACCAAGCTAGACATAATTTAATTCACAACAGACTTCGCCCAGGAAAGCTGGATGAGCGAGAATTATTTTTCTTAGGAAAAAAAGGAAAGATAATTTTCGAAATTAAAGACCCCCAAGCTGATGCAAAGAAATCCAGATTTAAAGAATATCTGAAAGACCGCTTACCAAAGATCCTAGCTAAGAATAGAGATAAATCAGCTAATAGAGCTTTATTCCTTATTAGACAAGAATTTGAAGCTATTTATAATGTCTAGATATTTTATTGTTGGAGACGGATCTAGAAATGAAGAAAAATATACTAAACTTCATGAAGAATTAGAAAAGATTCCTTCAGGAAGTGAATTCGATTTAGATCCATTATGTAAAACATTACAAACTACCAATAAATCTTTAGCGAAGGTTCTTAGTAACCAAAAAGCTTTAGTTGTCTGTGAAAGAAAAAAAAGCAGAATGCTTCCCGCAATTTGGAGAAAATTATGAAAATATGTTGTATTTCAGATACTCATTCTGATCATGACAGATTAAAAAATTTACCAGGCCAAGCAGACGTTGTTATTCATTCGGGAGATTGCACCCATGAGGGAAAAATTGGTGAATATGAAAATTTTCTTTCATGGTATAGTGAATTGCCTTATGAAAATAAGATATTGACTCCGGGAAATCATGACTTTATTTGTGAACAACAACCCGGACTAGCCAAGCAATTAGCTGAAGAAAAAGGCATTATCTATCTTATGGATTCGGAATGTGAAATTGGTGGAAAGAAATTTTACGGATCTCCTTGGACTCCTTATTGTGGAGACTGGGCTTTCTCTCCAAGAGATTATAAAGAATTGTATCATCATTTTCATAAAATTCCTGAAGATACTAATATTTTAATCACCCATAGTCCACCTGAAGGTATTTTAGATGGAAGTAATTGGGGTTCTAAAGCCTTGTTGATTTATATGTCTAGATGCACCAATTTGAAATTGCATGTATTTGGACATATTCATGAATCTTATGGAATTAAAAGAATTAATAATTGGCCTAATGGTCCTTCCCCCTTGTTCGTTAACGCTGCTATGGCCGGTAGTAAGCAACATGCTTACCGGAACTGTGCTTCTAAACATAAGCCTGTAGTCTTTGAACTATCTTGACATACTGTGCTATACTGGTTCAAACAAGAAAGGTGCTACAATCATGGAAAAACTTACACCTACTGAAAAATTAATTTGGGAGTTTTACAAAAATAATGATGTTCTTAATGACAGAGAGGCTGCTGAAAAACTAAATCTTTCTTTTGGAGTGTTGAGACAGTGTAAGAGCACTGCTAAGAAAAAAGGTGCAGATTTTGTTAACAATTATCATAATGTAGTTAAGAAGATAGAAAATTTCTATAAGGAAAAGCCTAATACTTCTATAAAAGAAGCCGCAATGGCATTAAATTTAAAACATGGAACTGTTTCGGTAGCTAGAGGTCTTTTATTAAAAAATAAATCTATAACCAGATTAGCCACAAGGCCTCCAATTATTACAGGAAAATTAAGTTTCCTTTATTCTGGAACATCCAGAAAAATCTATAACAGAAATAGCTAAAGAATTAGGAACTACAGTAAATGCTGTAAACAGTTCTAAATGCCGGTTAAAAAGAAAAGGATATATTTTTAACGATTTGCGTAAACAAAAGAAAGAAGCTTCTAATGAAGCAATCTAAATTTAGTGAAGAGACAATTGGAAGAGTTGAAAAATATTTTCTTAAAAATCCTTATATTTGTAACGCAACAGCAGCTAAGGCTTTAGGTGTAAGTTCACAAACTATTTGTGGTATTAGAAAATATTTAGAAGAAAATAACAGAATTGAACCTCGTCCCAAAACAAACATGGGAAGAACGGGAAGAAGTTGGCTGAAGTCACAACATTAGAACAATTATTTATTAAAATTCTTCAAAAGAATCCTGAATATTCATGCAAGAAAATTGCTGAAGTTCTAGGAAAAACTATTGAAGAAATTAAAATAGCTCAAAAAGAGTTAACTAGAAAAAAGAGAGCTTCTAGAAATCAGCCTAAACTAACTCCTAATCCTAAATATAATTATAATTTAGAGGATGCTGAAAAACGTAGAGCAGCTACCTCTAGACGAATTATAAAAAATGCTTTTGGAGGGAAAGGACAATTCTAAAAGATTTAGAGGAAATAAATTCTGAAACGTTTTACTAAAGATTCTATAATCCGTTATTGGAAAGATCCAGCAAAGGAATACAAAGTGATTTCCTGTAGCAGCGATGGAAAGCGAGCAGTTATTAGAGAACTGCATTGGTCAGGAAATATCGTAAGAACGGATCCTAAAAACTGGGTTTATGTTCGCCAGGATACCTTTATCGGAGAAATGGTTGAATCTGTTAAAGAATTCTTTTGTTTTTGGAAGTGGTGAATTGTGAAAGATGTTAAAGATGTTCTAATAAATTGTGCAGTTCATAAATTAGCCTTTGAACTGGATTGTGAAGCCAAAGAACCTGAACTAGTTGAATTACTTTATAAAACAGCAATTAAAACTGATCCTAAATTCTTAGTCGCACACTCCAATTATATTGTCTACCTTCTAACTAGAGGAAGAATTAAAGAAGCTGAAGATGCTTTTATAAAAGCTAATGCAGAAAATCCTGTATATTCCTCTGATGTTTTGTTTAATTTATATGTTCCAGTCGTATACTGGTCTTTATATTGGGGAGAAGAAGTTCTAGCTAGTGTTATTTTAAATAGAATTAAACTAGTTCATATTAAAGGATTTACTCAAGTAGAAGCCTTGTATTACTGGCGAGAATGGTTGGATAGGAATAAGAAAGAAGAAGGTCCTTGGAACGAAGAAAAACAGTGTTACGAGCAACTTCCTTATGACGAAATTCAAAAAAATAATCTACCTAAGTTAGATAGAAATCCTAATCGTTGGTATAACCGAGCGGTAAACCAGGCTTGGGAAAGTGAGAACTCTTGTGAGCAAAAAAAGTAATTATGGAAAAGCAGTTAAAACTCACTACAAATCAAGAGGAACTGTTTTTCAAACAGTGGACACCAAAGAATTAAAAGCTGCTTTAAAAGATATTCAGACAAGATTAACTACTTTAGAATCTGCTTTATTTGGAGAAAAATAAAATGTTTTTCTTAGGCTTTGCCTTATTTGTCTATTTGTTAGAATGGAGGACTTGGTAATTAAATGATTACTTTGAAGACTGAAATTTATACTTTCGATGAAAAATACAGTATGAAGAAAGATAAGAAACTACAATCCTTTTTCTCTTCTGCTTCTCATTTGGAAGTGAAAAAAGGTTTGAGGGTTTGGATTCCCAATCTGTCTAGAAATTGGGGCCGGAGTGAAAGCTTCATTTTTGTTGAGGTAGAAAGAGTAGATTTTAATTTTGTGAAATATAGCGAAGGAACACTTCCTATCCAAGTATTTCAAAAATTAATGCTTGAAGTTGTTGATTTTAAAGGATTTACTGAACATCTTAAAAAAATAGGGCAACCTAGTAAATTTGAATGGTCCGCCGACCTTACTCATAATACTTACAGAGACAGATTGACTATGCGAGTTATTGCCGCAAACGAAGCGGAAGCTAAAGAAGAAATGCTTAGACAGGCTTATATTCGGTATAAGCAATCTTCTTGGACTGTAGGCTTTCTATTTAAATCTTCTCGAGTGTGTTCCTTAACTGGAAAGGTGCTGGAGTAAATGTTTTTTAAAACTTCCAGTTATGCCGTTCAAGTTTGTTTTAAATGCCGTCAGTTTATAGACTGGCAAGTAGAACACTATCTAAAAGAATGGACGGAATGGGGAACCCAAAGACATCCAACAGAAACTCACTTGGGTAAATGCGTGTATTCTGAAACTATTTATAGACAATATTGGTGTAAATCTTGTGTATTTAAATATCATGACAAAAAAGAGTTGACAGATTTACGTTATAAACAAACTTAAGAAAGGCAGTTTTATGGAATATTTTTTAATTTTTATCTTTAGTTTTATAATGGGATTCGGATTAGGTTTAAAAGACGGTTGCCAAGCGTGTAAGAGATTGCCTGTTAATCAAGGTCCGCCTCCAAGAAAATAAAAAATTCTCTGAGTTTTAGATCCACCGGGTGGGTGCCTTTCCCTCGAGTGGATTTTTTTCTTTTTATTTTTTATATGTCTTTTTGGTGGAAAATAAATTCTCTCAAGACCGATTGACTGCTTCAAGACTCAAATCATTTAGGAAAAGTTAAATGTTAAATTTTTGTAAATTGACGGAAAGTTTACATTTAGGTGCTTGATAAAAAAAATTTCTCGATTTGTCGAAAAGTTAACAATTTGGTAACAACTTTTTTATTTTCTCGTTTTGGTGAAAAGTTAACATTTTGTCTATTTTTGCTAGTTGCAACTTTTTGCATGTAGCCGTTCCAGCCGGGTAGGAACCCGCCGCGCTGCCAGGCTTTGTTTACAACCTGTTCATAATATGTTAACATTTTGGAAACATTGTTTTAGCCAAAACCGTGCTACTATAGAAGGGGGATCCGATCCTATAAAAAAAAGGGGGTTTAGTGAATGGCTGTATACCTACAGGATCCTTACATGTAAGGGAACTTCTCGAAGCCCCTCTCTTGTGTCTAAACCGACGGAACAACCCGAGAAACCTTAACGAAGCCTATGTCCGGCTTACACCAGCGGACAAGGGTGCCCAGGCTAGAAACCGCCTTACAGGCCCTTACAGGTGGATTTACTCAAGGTGAGCATAACTTTACCCGGTTTGGCGAAGTCTAGTTGCAACTTTTTGCATGTAGCCGTTCCAAATGTTGTCGTTTCTTAACAAACAGCCGGACCGTTTAAAACGGATTTGTGATAAGGTCACGGGGTAGAAATTTTACGAAAAGAGATTTTTCAAATGTCGAATATTCAAACCCCTAACCCGAACAATATCCACGGTATCGGCAGGGACGCCCTTGTGGGAAGATTGCTTCACTCTATAAACCCTGGCGACCAGAACGGGTTTGAAAGCCCGGCGGAGTAACCGGCCATGCATTGGATTATTCTCCAGCCTTTTAAGGGCTATACGCAATCCACTACCGAAATTGACGAATTCGGTGTCGAGCTAGTCGCCTTTTCAGGAGGCTTAACTTTTGAGGAATATGTTCGGCAAGCGCAGAACATTTCCAAGCAAAAGGGTTTGGAAATTCCTCAATTCATCAAAGTAACGGATGAAGAATTAGACGTTCTTCTGAGGGAATACTACGCAGGCTTGAAAACGAAGCCTTCTGAAATTTCTCAAGAACGCTTTGATGACATGCTGAACGTTCTCCCTCCGTCCCGTTGGACCAAACACGGAAGAGGCGGAAGTTATTTTCACGTTTGCGAGAAAATAACCGACAGTCTTGTCGATTGGTATTTCTCAATTGGCAACCGATACTATACCTTTGTGGATAATTTCTATCTTCCACATGACCAATTAGTTAAAATCATTTCGGAGGTAAAATGAAGGAATTCACTTTCATGATCGCGCTTACCGGCTACGGAGAAACTCCCGAAGAAGCGTTTCAAGATGCCGTTAAAGATATTGACGAATCTCATTTCCGGCCAAATGACTGGGTATCGTATACTGAAGAAACTGGAGAATAAAAATCATGGCTTCGCAAATTGTTTCGGCCCCTCGCATGTATCACGGTAAACTTTCGAACGCGACCAGTATGCTTGAGCATTCCCGGCAAATGCAAATGAGAGGTTACGCTTCCCATGATCCGCTGGTGATTAAGCCTTTTGAGGAAGCACAAAAACTCCTTGAGGAGGCTTGCACCGGGAACACCGCTCAGGAATTGCTAGGCTTGTGGGAGGCGAACCCTCTCGCCAGCAACCCACAGGAGCTAGATGCCTGGAGGCTGGAGGAAACGTTCCTGGTGCGTCTAGAACAGGTGGAACATGCCCGCCGCAGTCTAGCGGCGTCTGAAGCCAACCTGGCAGCAGTAACGGCCGAACGCCGCGCCCGATCCCTTCCCGGAGGTATGATCTAATGGTTTGCAGAAATCATCTTTCGCTTTGGCAACGAAACACCGTTTGCAATCAAATGATTTCCTTGCCTATGCTGGCCCCTCTTTGTCCGGTTTGGATTGAAGAGAGTTTCGAACTTCACAAATCCAGCGAAATTTCCCAAGAAGACCGCGAGGATTTGAAAGACAAGCCCGAAGCGCAGGTTCAAAAAATCCTGGAGCTACTTCAACCCGTTTAAGGCAAAATCAAAAATACTTCAACAACCGCTTAACTATTACCTCTAGGGTGAAATCCAAGTTATTAAAAAACCATAACAGTTTTTCTTGACTCCTGGTTTTCAAATCGGTTATAAAAGAGAAGTAGCAAACAACGGCCACCGAAAAAACGGTAGGACCAAAGCTTAAAGGAGAAACACAATCATGGCTAAGAGTATCAACGTAGAAACCGCTAACCTGCAGGGCCTGAGCATCGAGGAGTTGAACGTTCTCTTGAACCGCGTTCAGGAACTGCTTCCGACTCCCGCCGCCGATCCTTACCTTCAATTGGTTCCCGTCGCTTATGATACCCGCAAAACCACGGACCGGGAACATTGGTTCCGGCTCCTCGGCAAGGAAGCGGTCTTGACTCAGAAACTCCTGTTTGACCTGGAGGGTGACGAACCCAAGGTGGTCGGCGCGAAACTCTTCGTCAACGGCACCCTACGCGGCCATATCGAAAGCGAGGATCTGTCTGAGGTTGGCCACTACTCCACCTTGGTGAAAGCTTTCGACACGTGGAAGAACCACAAGCCCGCCGAAACCGAGGAATCCAATGTGGTGGGCATTCGTGGGCGTATGCCTTCGAAGGCAATCCGTGAACTGCTCGATCAAGGCAAGACCATTGCCGAGATCGCTGAAGCCACGGGGCGGCCCGAAGCCAGCATCGAAGCCTGGATCAAGAACCAGGAAGAGGCCGCCAGCGCCTAAGCTGGAGCTTTGAAACGGACCCTGGAAGCCAATGCTTGCGAAGCGCACAGAGGCCGAAGGGGTCTTTTTCCGTCCCGTCTGATAAGAAAGGAGCGAATCATGGGCACAATTTTAGAAAAGCAAACCAGACTTTTCCAGGACCTTGCCCGCCGCCTTCCGGAGGAACCAAAACCTGTTTGGTGGATTATCCGAACTATTGGGGGCAATTTCTTTATAGGTATGGATCATACCGGTCGTGCGGAATCATCTACGGATATAAAGGACGCTGCAACCTTCCAAACGGAACCTGATGCCCTCCAAATCGCACAGAATTTAGGCCCGGCTGTATGGAAAGTTCATAGGGTCGAGAACGGCGAACTTCAGCCCCTCTCTATAGAGGAGCAAATCGCACAGGGCACCCATTGGGTTATTGAAAACAACGCTGGTGCGTCCGCAAAGTCGTGAACGGAGAATTGCAAGATGAAAAAAGGCAAACCTAGATGGAAAGATGAGCCTTTTGGGTTTGGAACTTGGGGCGACTATGCTCAACGACAACGCCAGGCGCGCTACAATAAGAAAGTGAGGAAACGTCATGAGCTTAAGCAAAGAAAAACTCGAAACCGCTCGGAACAAGGCAATTGAAATTTGCTCTATTCTCAAGCTTGCCGGTGTCGAGCATAAGACCGGCGGAGAAGTCTCCTGGGAGGAGCATGCCTTAATTGACGCCTTAGAACTCTGTGACAGTCAGTCTAGGAGGAGCCATGCAACAGTTCGAAAACCTCGGCCTCGTGGAAGAAGCTGAACCCACCGAGGAACAGATCCAAGCAAGCTACGAAGCCCGAGCGGAAGCGGAACCTCTAGAACGCTGGGAGGCTCAAAAAATTGCTTCCGAATGGCATGACGGACAGGGAAGCGCCTTGTATTCCTTCGCTTCCACCAGTGAACTGGGCCATTTTTCTTTGCTGGCTTTCGAACTTGAAATCAACGCTTGTCTTAGATCAGGCTTGTCCCATGGTGGTCGAGAAGATATGAGCCTGCGTGAATTGCTAGTATTCATTCGTCAAAATCACCCCAGCAACCAAAACGAGAAATTCATTCTCCTGGATCCGTTTGAGAAATTTCTTCAGAATTTCGAAGGTGAATTCCAGACGGTAACAACCGTAAAGGGTATGCTGTTTCAGATCCGCGAGTATATCCGCATGAACACCTTGGAACAATAGGAGGCTAACATGAAAAACGATCTTTTGAAAAAAATTAACGCTGTAATTTTACTGAAAGAGGAGCTAGGAGAAGAAGATACTGGGGTTACCTAGAAAATATAGTAGAAAATTTCCTCTATGCATTGCGGGCGGATTTGCATGCTGAATTAGGTGCTGCTTCGTCCCTTGAGCAGGATATAGCTATATCTACGGCTCAAGGGTGTATAGCTCGGGTATTTGCTCGCTATGGAGTTTTAGCATGAACAAACGAAGATTTGCCTACAGGCCAGGAACTGCATACTGGCGAGAGAAGCCGGCTACGGCTAAATACGTATGGACCAAGAAGGCTCAAAAGGCCGCTAGAAAGGACCAGAGAAAGTGAGCGAGAAACGCACCTGCTCCTGTGAGGTTGTTTTGGTGGAAGATTTGGAAAAACTTTTTGAATATGATCAAAACTGGAAAAACATGCTCGGGAAAATGTCTTTCGACATGGTAAAAAGCCGGGTTATGGAATTCGTTAAAGCCAATACCTGGAAACACTAACGAAAAAAACTTCCCTGAGTTTCAGATTCACCACGTCCCCTTGACCATAGTTGAGGGGATTTTTTTCTTTTCTTTTTAAAGGCCGTCCCAGCGGAAGAAATAAACTTCGAAGCGGGCCGAGGAACTCAAGACTCAAATCATTTAGGATTTGCTAAATTCAGCAATTATGAACTAATGAACTTCGAAATTGCGAAAAGCTGCAATGCAGACTTGATGAATTGCGAAAAAGTTAAATGTTATGGAACCTTAACATTTTCGATTGACTTTCGCCCCCCTTGAGTATGCTACTATAGAAGGGGGATCCGATCCTATAAAAAAAGGCCACGTTTGTTCACGTGGTCGAGTGTATACCAGTGAACGGATCGGCAGGTGAACGGTGTATACCGTCCCCAGTATACCGGCGCGGCGCGCCGCCTGTCTCCTACAGGCTCAAAAGAATTTTCCGTCGGGATTTTTCTGGATTTGTCAACTACAATTTTTCTGCTTGACAAACAGGCCTGTTCTCCTGTCCGAAAAACGCTTGACACCATGTGCTACTATAGAAGGGGGATCCGATCCTATAAAAAAAAAGCAGTGCCAAATGTTAACAAAATGTTAAAGTCAAGTATGGGTATAGAATTTTTTTTGTCAACAGTTTTTTGGCGATCATGGAAAAAAAATTTTGTCAAGTGAGGACATGGAAAGTTTTTTGTCAAGGATTATGCGGTAGATTGCATAATTTCGAAATATGCCTATACACAAATAACCGGTTTTGTCAAGCGAAGTTCACAATTTGTTAACATGCTCACGTTGGAGCATGGAACGACACCGAACCGGTTTGTCAAGGCAGCACAAAAGAAAAACTTTGTCAAATCAGGTGAACAAACTGCTATGCGGTTTCTAGGCCCTGTAGGGCCCTTTTTAGGCGTTCAGACCCCTGGCCGGTGTATTGGGTCCTAAACTTTTTTTGCGCAGGTCGGCTACATGTTTGTTCACTACTTTGCAGCACAAAGTGAACGTTTTTTGGGCAACCAGGACCCTTCGAGAAAACTCGCACCCTGTCCTCTCATGCAAATGTTAAGATTTTCCAACAAATATCCCCCGCCTTGCTGGCGGAATCCTCGCCGCGCCATGTTAATGTTTGTGAACACTTTTTTCTATGCCAAACGTCGGCAGGTTCTGGCACAAACGCAGGCCAAACCCGCATAAACACTACGTTCCCGAGCATGTAGGGTGCCGATACTGGCCGGATCTCATGAAAGAGCCGTGCTATAGTCGGAGTATGAGTAACGCAATAGAAACCGCCAAAGCCGCCGCCCGCCGCGCGCGCTTCGTCCTCGTTCCTGTGACCAAAGTCGAAGCCCCTCAAGAAGACGCGCTTCACATGGAAATTTTCCTCACCGGAGGTTTGAAATGAGCATCCGCGCCGAGTTGACCAAAACCCGCACCCTCTCCGACAGTCAGGAAGGCTTCGCCGTTTTCCTCTTCGTGTCTCTCTACGCCGCCCTTGTGTTCGTTGCGCAGGTGGCTTTGCTCACTACGCCTGCTCCGCTTGCTTCCGACCTGTGGATCGGCTGTAAGCATACGCCTTCCCTCGAGCTTTGGATGTTGACCGAAGCCGCGCACCGCGCTTCGCAGGCCTGGAACCTGCGGGTGATTGTAGAGGTTCCGGCCGTGTTCCTGGGTCTCACGTTCCTTGGCTTCGCCGCCATTAACGCAGGTATTTTCCGAAAGGTAGGACGTTAGCCATGATCGTCAAATCGAACTACCGCGCCGACAAGGCTAAACGCCTGCGCAAGAATGGCGGAAGCCTAATTGCCGAACTCTCGCTTATGCTCACGAAGCGCGAAGTTGCGCCTGTTTCCGCCATGCCTTCGGTTTGGGATTCCCCCGAATGTGACGAATTCGCGCCGAATTGGGAACGCGAATACCGCTTCGGCAATTTACAGCAAGACCTGTGCGTCATGATCGCTTCGGACGGATATCCTGCTTCTAAGGGTAAGATCTTGGAATGGCTCAATTCCGCTTCCGTCGCAGGTGTCACCCTCCAGGGATTTTCGTGGGAAAGCGAATTTGACCAGAATGCCGGAACCGAATTCCTGCAGGCTTCGGGCTTTGTTCCGCTCGGGAACCGCTTGGAAAGCGCCCATGCTTTGTGGGATTGGTTGCAGGATTCCGACAACGAGGAGGATCGCCAGCAAGGCTGTGACCTGTTCCGCGAGGAATTGGTTTTGGCTTCCCGCGTGCGCCCCCACCGAAAAACCCGAAGGAGGATCTTCCGCTAATGTTCGCCGCTTGGAAAATCCCTCTCCCCCCGAACTTTGACCTTTACCGCGAAACGACCGAACGGATCCAGGCCTATCATGCCGCGTTCGAATGGAACGAATTTTTCGCCGATTTCACCCAGGCCTTAAGCCTGTTCCCCACCAAACTACCCGCTAGCACCGCACGAAAGGACCCTTCCGCCATGTCTAAGATTGAAACCGCATTTGCCCTTCTCACCGAATCCCGTAATGCCCATAATACGGGTGAAGGCAAGCCAGGGATCATCCTCCTGGAGAACCAAGCAGAAGCCTTGTTTCGCCAGGAGCTAGGGCACACAGGAGCGGATTTTCTCCGCTCCGCCGGGATTCTGTCCCGGGACTTCCCTGGCAGGACCCTCGCTTCTTTGCCCGATGGTTCGCTTCGAAAGGCGCTTCTAGCCGCGAGCGAGGCGAAAGCCTGCTTATCGGGCCTGGGTATCGAGGAGGGAACGCAAGCAGGCTTCGTGAGCTTACGCAACCTGCTCAAAAGCCTGGGCAAAATCCCCGGGAGGACCCGCGAGATTGCACCCTACTGCTACTCCCAGAACAAACCGAACGGCACCCGTGAAAGGTCGGCCGGAGCCGTGGCCTGGGTAATTCTCGAGCTTTACCGGAAGATCCCGGGTATCGGCCCAGGTTGGGCGCTAACGGATGAAGAAGCCTACCCGGCTTGCTCCTGGGCCGGGAAATGGGAACGCACGAAAGTCAGCAAGGAAATCGAGACCATGGGAACAAAGAACTTTTGGGTTTTCGCCAATGCGGTTGCCGAAGCAGGCATGCTGGTGGCTAAGTGAAATACCTCTATTGCCTTGTGGGGTATTTGAGCCCGGTGCGACCGGTTGCAGGGCTTTTCGCATAGACCGGAAAGCAGTGAAAGGCAAAGCGGTAGTTTGGTCCCTACAGGCCTGCCTAACCGGTAAATTTGAGGAGGTTGAAATTTCGTGAAACTCTTGAACTTAGACCTGAGTCCCGAACGCTTGGCCAGCATGTCGAGCAAAGACCTGAATCGCGCCAAAGACATGGCTATCGAGTTGACGAATTTTCTCGACTGCCTTGCGACTGCGGCGGAATACCGCGAAGAAGGTGACGAGAAGGAAGCCTGCCGGTGTAAACGAGCGGCAGAACGTAAATTCATTCCCGTAAGAGAGGTTAGCTAGCGTGTCCGCTCAAGTGCATCCGATTCTGGCCCGCATTCATTCTGACATGTGGCGTAACCACGAAATTAAACAACAGGTCATTTTGACCGTTCCCTTCGTCCCTCTCGTTTGGATCGAAATTTGCTCAATTCAGCAAAAGCCTTACACCTGCCCTTATGAAAAGAAGCAAAGGCCTGCTCGTATTGGCCTGTCCAAGGTAACAGCCTGCTTCGGTGGCACCGGCGGGCAGGCCTGGCATTATGTGACAATGGAAGGCCCGCGGTCTAAATCAAAGAAGGAGAACGCATAACCATGGTAACCAAACAGGAAGCAATTAACCCGAGCGTTCGGGAATTTTACCACGTGTCGGATAAGCAGGCTGATGGGAAGACGCCTGTCAGGTGTAGGCGCAACGGACAAACCAAGGTTTGGAAAACTCGTCCTGATGAATTTCGTATCCCGGTGAAACAAGGCTTTTATGGACAGGGCTATATCACCCAGGCCAATGCCCACGAATGGGTCCCTGCGGACAAATGGGACGCTTATACTTCTTCCCGCACCGAGGTCCGTGATAACAGACTCACGGAAGCTCAGAAGCAGGTCGTTCTCTCCCAGCGCCAAACCCGCGCCTATTGGGCGGCCCGTGAAGCCCGCCTCCGTCGCGACCTGGATATCCAGGGTATCGACCTAGATACCGCTTCCTACGAAGACTTGCCCCTGTGGGCAACCGAAGAAGATAACCTGATTCGGGCCGCCCGCCTCAACCTCATTCGCGAGGTCTCGGTCCTGGCCGTCAAGAATGACACCGACCTGTTCCTCGCGATTGTCAGGTATGCTAAGGCGGTTGCCAATTAAGGTGACCAAAGCAGGACGAGAACAGGCCGCCCTTCTGAGCGGATTGCTCATTTGATTTGCCCTTAAGAAAAGTAACCCACATTTCACAAATTAGCTCGCACGGGGAATTCCTAATTCGTTAATTTGAATTAGGAATTCCCATTTTGATTTTGTCCCTAGAGAAAAATTCATTTTACCTGGGTTGAATCGAACTCAATTAGTCATTTCTAATTCGAAAATGAAAAAATCCCCTAGAGCAAAATGGAATTTTCAAATAGGACTAGGCAAATTTCCAATTTGCCGCAGTCAATCTCACATTTCGAATTGCACCCTGGGGGGGGGGTAATTAAAAGGAATTTTATTCAATTTTTGAGAAGCCTAAGCTATTTCAAATGATCATGATATATTATAGAGTTTTGTTCAACAATTGTTAGACTATCTATATATAATCACTTAAATACTGATTCCTATCGAGAATTACGTGTTTAAAGCTATTAGTTTCTCTCTCTAATAAAGCAGTTAACCATAATTCCCAATTAGAATCTACTAAATCAATAAACTCTTTAGTATTTCCTCTAATTTGGTATCTATTTAGATAGATATCCTTATCTTCTTTACTAGGGTAAACCAAGAGAGAATTTATTTTTCTCTTTTCCAATTCGTCTAACACTAAATTATGGGTAGAACAGAAAACTGTATGTCCTTCTTTATCTAATTGCTCTATTTTATCTACATAATTAATAGGAAATTCTTTTGTTTTACTGCAATTTGAAGAGTCTAAATCTACTACGTGGTCTCTATTAGAGAGATAACTTTTTCCTATACCTGGAAATCCACAAATAATCATTATTTTCTCCTAGTTTAGATTTTTGTTGAACTTGCTTTATTAATAGTCGTATCCGGGAGCGAATACCAATGTCCAATTGCTATCACCAAATTCTTTTACCCAATTAGCTATTCTTTTAAATCCATAACAAGGCTTCACTTCTTCCCCTGTTACCTCGTTAAAAGCATATCCGAAATCATACCAGTGTCTATCACTACTGGTAAATAACTCAATATATTTATTTCTGTCTTCTTCCAAATACCAGGTCCATTTAGGGAACACAACATGCTCCTCATTTACACTATTAGCATGGGCTATAATTAATTCTCCTGAATACTTGTGCTTATTCTCTTGTATCCATTCCTCTGCTAAAGGTTTATGTCCGAAGTTAGGACTTAATGCTCTACCGGTAACTCTACTCCAAACAACATAGTAGTAAATATTTCTTTCACCAAATTGGAACATATTCAGCTCCCACTTCCTTAATCATGATCATGATATATTACACATAATGAGTGTTCAACAAGTGTATTACCTATATTTAAATCCGTTTCTTATAAACATAATTACAAATTTTACCACAAAACAAATCTTTTCTAGAATTTCTCTCATAGCTTCATTAATTTCATCGTAAGTCATTTTGAAATTTTATTTCCTTTTTACAAATCTGTTAATTTTAACTTAAATATGCTTTTTATAAGGTATTGTTATAACATTTATGTTAGTGTATAAGCTCTAATATATTCTAATGTCTCTAAATTTCTATATAACTTAAAATATAGAAATTTAATTACTTTACAATTAGAAATTCCACATAAACAATCGTCATAACCCAACCAAACCTCTACTGTGTTTTGTTTCAATGTAAAAAATCTGTTTTTTGGTTTTTCTTTATAAGAAATTACAAATACGTTAGTTCTTTTTTCTACAGTATCGAGATATTCCCAATTAGGCTTAAATACTTCTATCTCTTTAGCAGCTTTTTTTAAAATAAACCATAATTCAGAACTCACGACTAAATTCCATTTTCCATGACGTAATATTTAACTAAAAAATGTGCAGTATTTTTACCAAATGTCTTTTCAATTATGTTGAAATACAATTCTTTTAATAAAGAATTTTTAGTATTTCTAAAAAGAACTAAAATTTTTAATGAGGAATAAATGTAACTATGTTCAGACATTTATGTCTAAATCCGGATCTAATAAATTTTCTTTATTGGCAAAATCATAATTACTCATATACATTACGCATTCTCCGTCTACCCAGGAACGTAATAGAACTTTTTCATACATATTAGTATCTATTGTAAATATATTTAGCAAGTTTGCCTTCATTAGGTCCATACCAACTTGTAGACCACCCTTCACTAGTTCCTGTATGCTCTAATGTATAGAATTTATTCATATACGAGATCTAATCTCCACACATGATAGGCTAAGGGACTATATCCCCAACTTGAGCGGCCAGTTAAACTAATAATATAAGGTCTTAAGGCCTGACTTCTAGTTTTGTTATAATTAAAATATACAATAGGAAGATTTTTATAAAACAAACCAGCTAGACAGCTATTAAGATCTAAAACTTTATATGTAAGATCTTGTAATTTAAGTTTTTTATTCTTCATCAAACGAATAAACATAAATCAAAGGATTTGTTCTAGGATAAAAATCTTGTAGAGTATCACTATCAATATTTTTCTTAAAAGATTTATTATAAACACTACAAATTCTAGAAGAAAGAATATTACTCTTATCAATCATAATTGTAAGGTTAGCATGTTTAATTAATGTAAATAAATAAGTATATTTACGCCCCAAATCTTCGTCTTCGGGCTGTTCATCTCTAAAATGATCTTCGATAAATAACATTTATTTTTCTCTCTTACAAAATTTATAGCTATTATGAGTTAACGTCTTGTAATCCCAACTATTTTCGCCTGTAAGTTTAATAATGATACTTCCAAAAGTGTCATTTACCTTACGAGGATTTATAAATATACAAAGAGGTATATTTTTATAGGATACCCTACCCCATTGTTGACGATCTATGTCATCATATTGATAAATTAAATTATTTATATCTAGCATAGTTCATAAAAAGACCATATATCAGAATCATTCGTAGAGTTATAGGACCATTTGGTTACATTTGTAAGAGATTTAATATATCTATAAAACAAATTTTCCGGAAAACTTTCCGATTTACTTATCTGATTATCCCAAACAAAAATAGGAATATTTTTATAATAAAGTATATAATGATTTGGAGAAGTTTTTGTATTAAAATAAAAATCAGTTATTTCCATAAGCTATACTGTTTCGGTCCAATAACTTTTACTTGCCACATACTAGTTTCAGTTATTTTTTTTATAAGGTCACTATAGTCAGTTCCATAATTATATTCTTCTTTATTTTCTTTATATATAAAGATAGGTAAATTATTATAATGAACATAGTATTTTACTATGCCATAAGACTCATCTAAACAAAAATTTATATTATTTATATTTAATATTTTAAACCCTTAGGACGAACTAATAAATAATAGGTATTTATAATTCTTTCATGGATAGTAGATTTTTTATCTAGAAGATCTCTTTGTAATTTAATACTAGTAAATTCTTCCGTAGTTCTAACTGCAAAAGGTATATTATTTATATACCAGATTTGATTGACTACTCGATTAGTGAAATCAGGGGAATAGTAATTAACGTATCCAAATCTAGTCATAAATTATTGTCGGTCAAAAGTAGGACTGAAATATCATCGTATTTAATAATTTTTTTGTCATAGTGCCAATACAATAAAGGAGTAAAAGCTGTTTCGTGTCTACTATAGCGATCCGAGCCACGAGATCTTAAAGCTGTTCTTAACTTAAACATATACATGTGGTGCTTAACAATTTGCTTAAGATACATTTTTCCATCATAAGAACAATATCTACCTACTAAAACTGGTTGCTTACAACAATCGTTGTAATTAAAACTGTAATAACAGTCTTTATCTTTTACATAGTAAGCCCCTTCGGGGAAAACTTTTTTATAAAATTCTGGAATAGTTGCTACAATTGGGAACATTCATTTTTATTTCTTATTCTAAGATTTATTGAGTCTGCTTCAGTTATATCTAATAGACTATAAATATATTTTTTATATAAATCCCAACAATTTGGCTCTTCTATAAAAAATGTTCCTACAGGTAGATTTGCCATATATAAAATAATACGGCTACGCTCTGATCGTTGATTACGATATGTTTCATAACAGATATATTTATGAAACTTCATAATAATCACTTAGTATTGGTTTAAAATAAAATTCAAAATATTTATTTGGAAATATTTTTTTAATTACAGACTTGTAGTCTCCCTTATAAGCAGTATTTAATGAAAAAAGAGGAACATTATTCCAATAAAACACACCATTCCACTTAGTGGGGTGAGAATTTGTATAAAAAATTCTATAATATAACACTAGAAATATTGGACTTCCTTTTTTAGAAAAAATTTACGAGGAGTAGTTAGGCTCTCAACATAATCCCATTCAGTTTCTTCAGCAGAATTAGAAATTTTATTTACTAAATAATGATTATCGTATAAATTACACTCGGTTCTAGAGTCTAGAATCCAAACAGTAACATTACCTAGAAGGTAATATTCAAACCAGCTACCTTTATGATCTACTATGTGAGTAGTTAAAATATTTTCCATAAATCTCCAAAAGAAAATAGCCCCTTGCGGGGCTTCTCTTACTCTTTTAATTTCAAGAGCAGAGACTTTGCCTTTTGAAGGCCCCAGTAACGTCCTGTGTCGGTTTCACAAGCCTTACCTGCCTTCTCGGCTCTGTCAATCCTGGCCTCCGTTCGAGAAATTTCTTTATCGAGCTTTTCCAGGACTTCCAGTTTATTCAGTTTTTTCATTGCTTACCTCCTGGACTAATAATAACATAGTCAGTAAGCTGTGTCTATTGCCAAATTGTTAACGGAATAAAGTAAATCCATCAGGAAGATATCCAGAAGCTTCTCCTTTAAACTTTTTTCCTTTTATAAGTTTAATGTATTCTACCCAAGGAGTTTCTAGTTCCCAACTTTCATTTTTTCGAATTCTTATTAGAATATTGTTGTAATAAAAATACTCTACCCAAGTATACTCGCCTGTATATTCATCAAGACTAGTGTAAATTTTTTTGAATTTAATCATGAATCACTTTTTACCATATTGTAATGATACACAGTATCTGAAAGTTCTGAGTTTAGTTCAAATCTAAAAGAAATATTACAAGTTCCTAAAAATTTATTAGGAAATAAAGCAGTTTCATAACTCCCATTGTCCTGATCAGTCTTAGTTAAGACAGCGTAAGGTATATTGGCATAATAAAGTATTTCAAACCAATCTTCTTGGCATTTATAATGAAGTTTACTATTTAAAACATTCATAAATAATATTGGAATTAGAATTCCTAATTTTATAGCTGACTTTTTTAGAAGTCAAGTCTACAACTTCTAGCCCTGAATCTTTTTTTGAGAAACCACAAATTAATCCAATACTTAAAACACCTAAATACTCTGCAAAATCAAAAACATGTCTAAATTTAGTATAATTAACTTCTTCAATAGACATAAGAATATTGTTATAATAAATATGCCAATGATTGTAGGCATTTAAAACCCAAAGCTTTCTCATGGCCTAGTAGAAGTGCCTGCTGCATATTTCTTTTCTTGACGTTCTCTCCAAAAGGTTTGGTCTCTACTTAAACAATAAAGAAAAGCTTCTTCCGATTCTTTTTGAAGTGGATACTTCAAATGTTCTGCTAACGCATATAAATTTAATTGAACGTCCGTTAACTCTTTAGCTACAGGACCTTTTTCTTTATTATAGACAACATCTACTAGATGGGTAATTTTTTCTTTTGGTAAATCTAAAGCCTGACAAAGTTCTACAGCTTCTTCAAGAAAACGTAAGACCCGCTCCTCTTGTTTATAGGCAATAGCTCCAAAATTAGTTTTGGCCCAAGTAAGAATCGCTTTTTGAAAGTTTAACATAATTTAATCCTTAAAATTTATATAAATAAGTATTTTTGCCTTGAGAGGACAGAACATAGTCCTTCTTAGTTATAAACTTTTTCACAAAATAACTATAATAACTTTGCTCATGTGGTCCAAAAATGGCTATTGTTTCTCCATAATATTTAATTATATTATATTGAATAAACGTATTAGGAACAATATTTTTAATATTAAGAGTAAAAGCGTCCTTATTGCACATATCTAAAATACGTGTCATAAAAATCATTAAAATGTTTGACTTGTTTAGTTCCAAACAATTTGTCTTGTCCTAAGAATTTTCTTAACATATCACACTCATTAAACCAATGTTTAGATATATATAAAGGAACTCCACCATAATAAAATACATAAAACGTAGTAGGGCATTGGCGGTATCTTCGTAAAAAGAAATTTTCTAATTTCATAGATAAATAAAATCTCTATGAGGATATTTTGTAGTAGGTTGGTAATCTCTATCTGGTGACCATCCAAATTGTCTACCAAAAAATCTCTTTATTAGATTAGTTGAACTAGTTCCTGCCTTATAGTATTCTAAATGAAGAGTAATATTGGCATAAGTTAATTTACAATAAGTAGTCTTACCGTCATCGTTAAACCAATAAGCTCTACAGTTTCTAGAAGCTAACATTTTTTGTGCATCATTATATTTTTTCATCTTAAAAATAATCTATAAACATAGTAACTCTTAATGTCATGTGTATGATAATCATTCCAAGAATCTTCTTCGAATCCAGTTAATTTTTTAATTAACTTGGAATATTCCGAATGACTTTTAAGAAAAGTAAAAAAACAATTATTATAATAAAGTTTATGTAATCCTGAATTTGATTCATTAAGCCAAAAAGAAAAATTTTCAATATTCATGTCTTACGTCGAAGAATACTTTTATAAATAATGTATTCAGAATATCCTTTGTCTATTGTAATAATTTGTCCATTTTCTAAATAATGCAAACAAAGTTTACTGGAAGTATAAACGCTTCCTGAAGGCAAGTTAAAAAACCTACAAAACCAAGCATTTACTTTATTTTTAGTATTTTTACAGCTACCAAATAAGATATTATGATAATATATACCATATTTATTTTTATTAGAAGGTAAAGTCCTTATAAACCAAGGGCCTTCTTTTATAGTAGATTTATTTATCATTAAAAAAGGGCACTGTGTCTATATAAAGGATATCCAGCATCGAGCCCTCTCCCTGTAGTAGACCAAGCTATTTTACGTAAATAATAAACATTCTCACTTAAGTCATAAAAAAAACTATGATGCCTGGGCTGACCTTTTTTTAGTCTAAAATTCAGAGAATAGAATCTATTGTCTGATTCTTTACCAAAAGCATCTAATTTAAAATAAGGCAAAGTTCTGATTAAGTATTGTAAATAAGGTAAAAGTTCTTCATGAGGAATTCTACAAGGAATTAACATTCAATCTCCCGATAAAGAGAAAGGGGCAGCTGTTAACTACCCCTTTCTCTTAGAACTTAAGCTGCTTCTTTTGCTTTAGCCTCTTCAGCAGCCTTTACTCGAGCTTGATAGGCTTCTTCTCGAGCATCTTTCTTTTCTTTCCAGACCTTATATCCCGGATCCAATTCCTTCGGTTCAGGAGCGGGATTGTAACAAGCCCAGACTTCTTCGTAAAGCTTACGAGAAATTTCCGAAGGAATATTAGGATCTCCATTGTGACGCCCACGATGCTGACGTTCACGGAAGGGATAACTATTTCCGTCCCGACGAATTTCAAGACAAGAATTAATTACAGTTCCATTTTCTTTCCAGAAAGAAATTAGCTTCTGATTCTGTTGGAAATCATAGGTTCCGATACAATGGCCTTGAATTCGACCCCACATACGAAGATCAGGTTTACTCACCGGCAATTTGATAGTATATCCGTCAACTTCAGTTCCGTTAAGACGTTTTTCATCCTCAGTCCAAGTATAAGGCTTAGACTCAAGCTTAGTTTGCTCGTCTACTACCAAGTTAGAGATTGCGTGGTGATAAGCCACGAAATTTTCCACCTTAGGCAAGACAGCATCCTTATTCAGTTCAAGAAGCTGGGTTTGTAGCTTATCAATATCATTAACTGCTGCATAAAATTCACCAACCTTATTAGTGCTAAGTGCATTTTCACAGTCAAGACAGAATCGGCGGAAATTATCTTTGTTAACAAACTTCAACTTGGTGAAATCGCCATTAGCGCCTTTATGTTCGGTGATTTTAACCAAAGTATCGAAGTAGTTCAACATGAAGTTGATATCAACTTCAGCCTTAAGGAAGAACTCAAACAATTTACACAGCTTGATAAGCTTATCAATATCCTTCGCTTGTTCGCGAATAAGCGCCTTAAGACGAGGAGATTTAATATTGTAATTGTCAAAGAATTCGGTCATATTTTCAAAACGAAGTTCTTCATATAGAGAGAAATTTTCGTAAGGAACATTTTTCTTGAATTCAAAATCCTTCAATACGGGGTTAATGTTGTCATGAAGATCAGCCCAAGTAACCTTATTAAGCTTCATGAAAATTTCATTGAAGATGGAGGTATTAAGCATCCATTCCTTCATCTTTGCGTAAGTATTATCCTGGTAAGTATCAGTGCCCTGGTTTTCGTAGCACTTTACTTTTCCTTTTTCCCAAATAAACTTAACTTTGATTTCTTCGTTAGTCCCCATGTGCATAGTAATATTGGTTCGCTTAGTGCGAAGACGTTCAATAAACATGCGGATAATGATTTCTTTACTATCGCCATGCATAATTTCGAAATAACGAGTAGCTGCGTTAGGATTTTTCTCGGGAAGATAATTCATTACCAATCCCATACGTTCCTTATCTGGGAGCGAGTTATACATGTTGCAAAGTTCTTTAGAGTTCATTAGTTTCTTCCTTTTTTCTTTTTTACCCAAAAACTTTCTGGGTTTATACGCATTAATCTAGGCTTTAATAAATTACAGCCATAATCGTGTATGACTATATTATTTTTATATAGAGATAATTGATTTGGATGTCCGTCCCCATAACCATAAGGCACTTCTTTAGGTAAATTTTCTAACTTAAATTCTGCTAATGGAGTTGTTTTTTCCATTAGTAAAAATCTACCACAATGAGAAATATCTATAACAGGGACTAGTAATTTATTAATTACTGATACTTCACGTAACTTGCTCCAGTTCTCAAATTCATTTTTATTTTCATGAAGGCACTTTTCTCTAGGAATGATTTTTTTAATCACTAAACGACTATCAGGGATATAGTCGTAAACTTCTCTATAAAAACCTTTACCTATTAAAGTTCCTAAAACTTCTTTTGCTTTAAAAGATTTAACTTGTTGTGTCCAGTAATAGGTCACTGGAGGTATACTACTTTCTTCGTGTTACAACCGTGTAGCGAAGTTGTTAAAACTTTTTACTTTTTCTTCAGTTAACAAAAATTTAACATGTAAAAATTGGCTTCCAACCTGAACACGCTGGAGGTAACGAAATAGAGTTTTCTAGTTCTACTTCTTCTATAGCTACATGTAAAGAATTTACTCTAAATTCTTCTATTTTTCCTAACTCATTCTCACAGGTAACAACTATATCTTCATTAGTTCGTATAACAGTTAGTTTAGTGTTTTCTTTTAGCAGTAATTCTAGTTTAGTCATAGTAATAAAAAGGGCTACTAACTTAATAGTAGCCTTCTAGCCCAACCACTTCTCTTCTAAAATTTTTATTTCTTCTAGGTGGTTTATGTTAAATTCAGGTCTCGAATCTGGAACACTGGATACGGAATTTTTTCGAAACCAATCAGTCTCTGAATTATCTTCTAAATGCTTTTTTAATTCATCTTTATGAGGAAGATAAAGATCGACTACGTGTATTTCCGTTTTACACGTTGTTACAGGAACTTCTAGCCTTATTAAGGTCATTTAGTCTCTTTATTTCTTTAATGTTCTCGTCATTAGAGATCAGTGATCGAACTTTAGATAAAAATTTCTCCGGACGAGAATCTATTTCCATAAGTTCGATCACTGATAATTTAATATTTATACTCTGACTATCAGAATACCAATATTTCATTATATAGTTATCGAGTTGCCATCATATTTTTCATGTGACTTTCGACTTCTGCCTGACTCATTTCTCGAGCATTTACAACATAATACTTAACACCCTTAGTAGTGTTAAGGCCTACAGCAGGAACTGCTCCTTCAGGAACTTCGTAATTATTGAAAGCCTGGAGAAAATTATGAATTACATCGTCATTATTTCCAAGAGCTTTTTGTGCGAGTTCAGTTTCTTTTGAGAAAAACATGTTTTACCTTTTCTTTACTTTATGTTGAGAGTTTTTTGGCTCAAAAAGAGCTTACAGTTAAACTGACTTTAAAACAAGATCTTTTTTGTAAACTGTTTGTTAACTTTTGTTAACATATTTTCTTGCTTCCCTATCATGATCATGTGCGCGATCAACACTCAGGAGCTATAGCAGAGAACTTGTTTTCCATTTCTTGAATAACACTATTGTTTAAAGCATCTTCAAAAAGTTTGATAGATTCGGGAGTGAAGACTTTAGCCATATTTTCAATCATTCGATCCGGTGCTCCATCAAATATTTCATAATAGAAATCATCGAAATAAACAAGACTGTCATAAACAGTCCTAGTACTTTCTGGCATTTCTAAATCATTTTCTAAGCAATGGTAAATTTCTTTACCAATTTCGTTATATTCCAGCATCATGTTCTTTCATTGGAATTCTTATTACTTTAAATATTGTATAATCGGCTTGTTTAAAGTATTTATCTGAAGATAATTTTTTAATATTATATTTCCAACTAACTGCTTTATCGTAAGAATCAAAAGCAGTTACTTCAAAATTTTCTTTTCCTATACTAGGATACGATGTTTGTCTTAATATTTCATAACCAAAAACACTACCCATTATTTACAAAATCATAATTCCATTTTACAGTAGATTCTTCAAAATTTTCAATAGGAATTTTTTCTATATTACATTTGTAAATATAAGGAATATTATTAAATCTTATATACGATTTTTTAGTTTCAGAACTTTTAGCTTGTTGATAAAGCGTTTCAATATAAGTAGCAATCTCGTGATCTTTTACATTAGTTGTTATTGTTTGCATGTTTAAACCTATCGTCTTTCTCAGGAAATTCATCCATAAATGTAGCTAAAGTTAAGCAATGCCAGGCGCAGGCTATCATGTGTTTACTAGGAGAATTATTGCCTGGAGTTTCTAAATCTAAGTTTTCTCCATTCCAAAATTGGTTCAAATGTCTTTGGAGAGCGTCAAAAGATAACGACCAATCATAACCTTTTCTCCAGTTATGTTTGGAATATTTTCCAACTCCCTTACCATAATGTTCAGCAAGTTCCCACAAAGCTTTTTGTGGGATTAAAGAAAATTGAGCTAATTTAGAACCTTTTTCTCCTCCAGTATCTGGATCTTTGATCCTTACTTCTGTTGGGATAACTGTTGATTTCTGTGAAGAATTTGAATCATTTGTTTCAACTGTATCCAAGTGTAAGCTCTACTTCCTTTATTTTCTTTATTGTATAAATAGTTGAAAATAATATAATTCTTTCCAGCTTTTTCTAAACTAGATAATACTTCTGGAGAATCATCTATATAAAGATCTGCTGTAATTTCTTCTTTATTTTTCACAAAATGAATTTCATCATAATGAACATTACGATCTGAAAGCCATTTAATAGTTACTGCTTTAATTTGTTCTCTCATTTCAGTTGAGAACCAGTCAGAACTTACTCTTTGAGTGATAATTTTAATTATATGACCTTCTTTGGCTAAGTGGTCTAATTGATTTAGAGCTGAAGCAAACGGCTTCATTTGCGAAGTTAAATCTTCATTAATAAATTTAGTATGATAAGTTTTAAATTGATCTAAAGTCAATCCCCAACTTTCAAAATTCCAGTCTTCAGGTTCAGGAAGAGAACCTGAAGTCAAATTGCGATCTTTTTCAACTAAGTCTTTAATTACCCCAGTGTAATCCGCAATTACATTATCGAAATCAATTCCTAGAATCATGTTTGTTCAGATTGCTCCTTAAGTGCGTTTCTACGTTTACGTCTGCTAATATTATCTCTTTCGTTACGACACAAACGGCAAGTTTTATATTTTTTCCCCCAACCATTTATTCTAATTATAAAATTAGCTACATTTTTCTCATGATTGCATCTTTTATTTCTAAGAGGTGTCGTTAAATTTTCTACATATCTATCTACGTAGTCATAGTCTAATTGAATATCTCTCCAAACATGATAATGTTTGTTACATAAACCTCTAGCTTTATGAATTTCTTTACAATTAGGAACATTGCACAATCTTTTCTCAGCCATTAGAAAATCCTCACAGCAGGAATATACCCGTCTTCTCTGGGATTTGTGCCTTCAGCTTCCTTACCTGAAAGACAATCCTCATCTTCTGGGTGCCACCACAAACCTTCAATTTCAGTAGCTAATTCTGCATTTGGAAGCAAAACAACAGCTTCTTTTACATAAGGATCTTTTTCAATCCAAATATTAATTAAATCTCTTAATTCTTCTAAAGTAAATTCAGTTTCCATAATTAATAGCAAATTCCGTCCACAGTAAATTTATTATCTTTAACTTGAATAGGATGTAAAAACCAATGCTTGTCTCCGGCTTCATCTTCGCAACAAGTTCCCATACCGAAACCTTGTTGCCAATCTGGATCGCGATCACCCATATATTTTGCAGAAATTTCCGGATCTGGATCAGCTAAATTTCCAAGTTCCATCCAGGCCCCATCGGCGTCATGAATTAAACCTAATCTATGGGTATGTCCAGAAACACCTGAACGATATTTATTAGATTTTAATTCTCCTCTAGCAGAATTTCCGCTTAATCCTCTACAAATAGATCCGTGAGTAACTTTTAATCCGTCTACGACTAATCGTTCTCTATAAGGCTTCCATTTGATATTATATTTCTTTAATTCAAATAGTTCAGGAAGTGTTAAACAATTCAGAGGAAGTAATTCAGGTGCTTTTCGAACAAGATATCTCTCAAATCGAAGTTCATGATTTCCTTCAACATAAGTAATTTCAGTTTTAGCACCTGCAGATTTTCTTAGACGAGAAAAGAAAGCTTTTGCTTCTACAAATGTCTCTATAGTATCTGAGGTTTGTCCAGCAATTTTATCATGCGAACTAAAATCATCGAAACAAACCAAGTCTCCAATGTGGAAAATCTTTTTAAATTTTTTCTTTTCAATTAACTTAAAAAGGCTTCCCTTCTCTCCAGTAATTACTTTATTGTTTACTGGAATATGTGTATCACTTATAAAAAGTGCTTGATACAGGGTTTTCATTAACTCTCCGATTAAATAAGGTAAATGTTATAAGGTGTATTGTTTTTGAATAACGAAAAACTTCATTAAAATGTAAACATAATGTTAAAAGCTTGTTAACATTTTAGCAAAGGTCTTGCAAGAAGTCAAGAGTTCTGATAAAATATTTTTAGGTCAGGTGGAAAAGTTAAAAATGAATATGCCTTCAGAGGTTATTCCAAGTTTAGAAAAACATTTAAAAATCTATTCTTTTTTAAAAAAGAAGTTTACAGATAAGTTAGATGTTATAAGCATGAACTCTAAGTCTAAGTATCCTTTAGATATCATGTTAGAGTATCAAAAAGTTCTAGACCAAAGAACCTTCACTGAAATCGCATATCTGTTAGGCATGTCGCCTAAGCGCCCCTACAATCATGTATACAACAAACATCTATCAGAATGGGCCCAAGCTAAAGACTATGTAAGACTCCTGTATGATTTTGATAACCAAATGCAAAAAGTAATTAATTATTGTATCACTAATAAAGTTAATATTAATATTTGGTATAAATACATTGAAAAACTTGGAGAATAATGGCCATTAAGGTAGATATTCGAAGACAAGTCCTTGAGCGGGATAACAATACTTGTCAAAAATGCGACAAAGTTCACCGGAAATTACAATTACATCATATTGTTCCACAACGACTAGACGGATCTGACCTTCCACATAATTTAATTAGTCTTTGTGCGAAATGCCATCATCGCTGGCATTGTTTAGAATCAAAATTAGATATTCGTATGCAAGAAGAGAGAACAGTCTCTTATTTTTATATCTGGGTGAAGGAAAGAGAAATAGATGTGGACGTTTCATTGGGGGACCGTTGGGTCTGGAAAGAGTTTAGACTTATTAAAAAATTATTTCGACAAAAAAAGAAATCATCCTAATGACGTTTGTTTAGTAAAACCTGGATTTGATAAAAGAACTGAAGGAATTTTTACTAGATTTGGCTCCACTGAAGCCACTCTAATCTATTATCTTAACCGAAGATAATAGATTAGAGTGGCTTCTTTTGTTAAAAGAAAAGACTTATTTCTTCGTAGATGAAATGCAGTTTATTGATGAACGCACCCTAGAACACATTATAAAAGCTAATAAAGATAATACTAAACACTTCTACACTTATGGACTTAGAAATGATTTTAAAGGCGAAATGTGGCCTATAATAAATAAAGTAATGAATCTATGTGATTCCATTATAGAAATTTGTAGCGAATGTAGTATTTGTAAAAAAAGAAAAGCTTCTTTCAACAAAAATTTAAAGCAAAATGCCAAAGAAAATGAATTAGGATTCCATTATGCAGCAGCGTGTTCCCAGTGCTTTAACTAATTTAAGTAATTTTAGATTCTTGTTGGGCAATGGAATGTTTATCTGGGAAACTAGAAGTCACAGCGTAAACTACCAAAAGTTAATAAGAGAACATAAATATTCTGAAGCTTTTATTTTTTTTATGGTGAAAAATTATGCTTATTAATGATCTTTATTGGTATAAGATATATAAGAAAAATGGTTTTTACCCACAAACAACTAGAAACTTAAAAAGTAGACTTAGAGAAGAAAGAAAATTGTCTCTATTAACAATAGACGTTTTAGAAAAATATTATATAGTTAAAAAAACTAAGAAAGGAGAATTTAGATAATGAATTTTAAGTTACTACTTGCTCACATTAAGATGTATAAAATTTATAAGAAATATGCAGATCCTGATAGAAAATATAATTACTATGAAGAGTATTACGATGCAATTAGAAAAACAAAGGGCTCTGATAAGCCCTTTGTTAATTTCTTAAGTAATCATTATGCTTTAAATTAAATTGTAAATTCTGCAGCTTCTACGGTAGTTACCACATAATATCTAACATCAAATACAATATCATGACAAATAACGTCTTTATCTCTGACGTTATCTTTCTTTTCTACTTCTTTTCTAGAATCATTACTATACCAAAATCTACAATTAACAAGATTAGTTCCGTGTATAGTCTTTTGGTTAAACTCTTGAATAACCGCAGTTCTAGTTTGGAAAGCTTTTAAACTATTACTTGCATAGAACCAAAGAGAAATTGTGAATCTTCCAGTAAATCCTATTCCCGGAGGCTCAAGCGTTCTAATGTCATTGAGGTCATATATAATATAAGGATAATCGGTATTTGCGTTTTGTCTCCAATAGTGAACTCGTGGAGTTCCACCTACAGCAGTAATAAGAGCTGAATTAGTTTCCAACTTAGATTTAACAACGGAAAACATTTCTTCTTCTGGGGTCATTTAAAGCAAATCCTTAGAAAGATATATTTATGAATTTATAGAAAAAATAATTATTACCTTGTAGATAGGATAATTATAAGAAATGAAATTTGTAAATAACAGGTTAGAAAGATTAGCTAAGGATTTGTTCAATGAAGACTGTGACAGAGAGAATATGGAATATAAGTTAGACTCTAAAGTTGAAAAAATAATGGAATTAAAAGATCAAATTTTATTTCTTACAGGTTATCCTTCTGAGCCTACTATTTTTGACTTTCCTCCTTATGTGCTCGTTGTTTCTGCTAGGAACATTGATATTTATACGGAAGATAGTTTTGAGAAAGAAGGTTTACATTTGTATGACTAAAGATGATAGAGTAAGTTTTCGTTGTGAAAAAGAATTAAAAGATTGGATTGCTCTTAAAGGCGGATCTAAATTTCTTTGTAAATTAGTCCGTCTAGCTTATTTTAAACTAGAGGGTAAAGAATTTGAAACTGAAGAAAAAATCGATTTTTAGAATTGGTTATCATGGTGGAAGACTAAATTTAGGATTTGGAATTCTAAAAATAGAAGAAAGTAATACAATATTTGGAACTAGGTTCTTTGTAACTTTTGTTTGTGGATGTAATAAAGTATATTATAGTGCCTTTCAACCCACATTTCTAGAACAAAGTAAGTGTAAAAACCATTATTATGATTTAGGACCTTATAACTTATTTCCGAAAATTTAATTAAATGGGACCCTAGCAATAAAATTTTTCTTCATAAAGTAATAAAAAGATCTCCCAAAGAAATAAATCATCCTTGGGAGTCTTTTCTTTTTTGTGGGCATGTAGTAAAACATACTAAAAAAAGATCTTTAGGTTATTTAAAATGTTCTATTTGTAGAAAAGAAAGATATAAAATTTATTTATAATGTTAATCAAACTCACTCCTAAAAATAATAAACTACACAGAGTCCTTAAATATGAAAAATGCATAGGAAGTTCTTACAGGTATACGTTTACTTTAATATGTGGACATAGTTATAATATTTGGATATGGTATGGAGATCGAACGTCTGGCCTTAATAAAAAATATAGATATTGTCCAAATTGTGCTAAAGTTTGGAAACCCTCTAATCCTCCTAGATCTGGGGTTTATTGTGCTCCCTATTAAAATTTGTTGGACTGGAAATCTTAAATTTAGAGTTTTAAAACAACAAAAAATTTATTATGAAAAAAAATATCATTACCAAACTAAAAGTTATTTAACTTGTGGTCATGTTAGATACTATTCAGGATCAGTTGATCTTAACAAAGATAGATATGCTATATGTATAGAAGGATGTTCGAGTCTTTACTAATGCTTTATATTATAAAAAGAAAAACCAAGTTCTCTAAAGAACATAAAAGATTTTTAATTTATAAAAAAATATTTAAAGGCTGTAATTATTATGATATTTACTTAAGTTGTGGACACAAAAGAAATTGGATACATCAAAGTATTCTTAATTATTTAACAAATAAAAATTATTACTATTGTGACCAAGGGTGTTCTAATATATAAAAAATAAGAAAATCCCAAAAGGATCAAATAGATCATTATATAACTCTTTATATTAAGATTAATCTCTAAAGTTATCTTATATATAAGGAGTTTTTTATTTATGGCTCAAATTGGAAGTTCACTTTCCGGTTTACGTCCTGATACCGTAAAGAATCTTGTGCTCGATGCCGGAGTGCTCTACGTTAACGCTAATATTGCAGATATGTTGTCTGCAACTACCGGCGCTGGTATTGCATTTAGTGAAGCTATTCGAGACACCAACACTTGGACCGATCCTAACGGTAACACCGTAGCCCCCAGAAAGCTCGGTGCGACTCGTGGAGGCACTACGTTCGCTATTAACAAAGAGGAACGCCAAGTAGAAGTAGACGGTCGCAGAACTAATATTAAGGGTCTTCAGCGCGTAGATATGATCTCGCCTTCCATTAGAACCTCTCTTTTGGAAATGGCTGATATTGATACTTTGCGTTTGGCTTTGGGAACTAGTATTCTTACTTCTTACCAAAACTTCGATTCGGTTCGTCCCGCCCTATATCCTAATGACGAAGACTATTTTGGTAATATTACTCTTTTCGCTACGATTGCGCAGCGTGTTGCTCCTAACGGACAGCCCTTGCCTATCGCTATCGTAATGGAGAATTGCCGCGCTAATACGATTCAGGACGTTTCTATCTCTGATAAAAACGAAGCTGTAATGGAAATCGAATTGACCGCTCATAGTCTTGACTCTGACGCCTTCAATATCGGTTGCCAGCTAATCGTCCCTAAGAGATTAAGTGGCTATTATTGATACTACTAACTTCTAACCGAAGTTGCAGTAAAAAGAACCTTGGAAACAGGGTTCTTTTTTTATGAAAAACTATTGACACTATCTAGTAATACCTTTATAGTGGAACTATGAATAGAGAACACTTTTCTCCTTTTATAGGAGATTTCAATTTTTTTAATACTAGAGTTAATCCCTTTTTAATAAAAAATACAAAATATTATAACAATACTGAATGTTGGATCTGGGAAGATAATGTTTGTCCTAATGGTTATGGTAAGTTAACTTATAAAAATAAAATATATGCATTACATAGATTAGTCTATGTAATTTTTAAAGGTATTCCTCCTGAAGAATTAGTTTTAGACCATTTATGCAGAAATAGATCTTGTTGTAACCCAGACCACTTAGAACCCGTAACTCAATCAGAAAATGTTCGTAGAGGGGCTATTGGCCAATATTCTATCCACATAAATCATTGTAAAAAAGGTCATGAGTATACCGAACAAAATTTAACTCTTCTTCAATACAAAAATAAAGACGGAAAAATAGGATATAAACGCCGATGTAAAGAATGCCTTAGGGTAAATGCTCATAAATGTAGAAATAGAAAAGACCAAGCTAATTACCCAGAACTAGAGATTGACATAAATTATGTTCCACCTAGACAAAGAACTAGAGATAATAGTAAATTTCCATGTGGGCACGAAAAATCTGAAAGTAATATTTTTGAATTTCAACATCCTTACTACAAACAAGGATTCAGAAATGTGTGTAAGGAATGTCACGAAGAGTCAATTGCTAAAGGTGATTTAAGACGAAATTATTTTAAATGTGGCCATTCTAAAACAGAAGATAATCTTTTTAGAATTCAAGATAAGAATGACAATAGAGGTTATTTTAATAAGTGTCTTATTTGTCATGACGCTAATTTAAAAGGTAGAGAAAAGAAAGTATGTATTAATGGACATGAATATACGGAAGAAAATACGGTTTTCTACAATTTGAAAGATGGAACTAAGAAGAAAGACTGTAAACAGTGTATTTCTGATAGAAGAAATAAAGCTAAACAAAAACAAATTATAGAATCTTAACGATAGTTAAGACACAAAGAATCTTGTTTCCAAGATTCTTTTTTTATTACTAAATTAAGACATAAAAAAACCTACCGGTTAAAGTAGGCTAATCTTTTTAGATATTTCTTAATAAAATCATTAATTTTGCATCATACCTTTGTATATCTTCTCCTATATAAGTATATAAATCTTTACTTATTTGATAATAAATATACATTTTATCCTTATCATCGCTTGTGTCTTTTGTGTAGCAAAGAATTCCCTTACCTTTTCTATTAAGGTGGTGTCCTCCATGACAAAGAACATGTTCATACCCCCTTTTAGCAAGTCTGGTTATAGAATAGTCTTCGTGTTTTTTTAACTTACCTAGATATAAAAATATTGGAATCATAGTTAAATAACTCTCTTTAAATTTTTAAGTAAAGGAGCTTCCCATTGATTTGAACAAGTGCCTAAATAAAACCATATTTCTTCAGAGATTTGGAAATATACTAAAACTTGTTTGATATTGGCTCTTGGTGAAATTACAGCTATTTGTCCTTTTGAAGTTCTATAAGAACTTATACCCTGATGCCATTCCGATTTAAAACCTTCAGCATCTTTTAAATTATAAACACAATCGGCTCTTAAAAAAATCATTCTACTTTTACCATCTATCTCTTACTAATCTAAGTCTACGTATCCAATGAGATTGTCCAGTAGTAAATCCTATAAACATATAAAAAGTTTTAACTTTTTTATAGACAGCACAGGCTTGATCCTCGCCTGCTAAGGAATTCATTGCTGCATGAAGATAAACATCTGGTAATACTGTATGATTCCATTTAACACAATCAAACATCCCAGTCCTGTTCCAATCTAAACAAAAGCTAGAATTTTTTCTAATTTCAGTTAGATTGGTTTCACTAAGAAATAAAGGAACTTTTTTCATGCACTTACACCATACATTTTTAAATATCTACATCCATGATATAAATTTACACTTTCTCCTAAATACAGGAACGTTCTTTGTGCTATCTTTATATAACAAATAGTCCCATTTTCTTTTCCTGGAGCTTTATTAACACAACAAATAAGTGTGGCTATTCTTCCTACCCAAACTGAATAATCATAGCCTAAAGTGTCAGGAGGGTTACTAATGTCTTCTTTTGTAATTCCACAAGACTCGGAATCTACAAAATTAGAAGTTTTTTTAATATGAAGTAAAGCTGGATACAAAACTAATGTTCCCTATCGAGAGTTTTTTATGTCCTAGTCTAGCATACTTTAATCAAGTTGTCAAGTGGAAGGTTTTCTAAAAATAAATTACTAAATAAACTTTCAGTAATAATTATTTAAGGATTTTTTCTTTTAATGTCTCAAAATTCTCATTTTCCAAATCTCCCTCTTTTTGAAATTGAAGGTGAGAAATATACTTTTAAGCGTCTAGGACATAAGCACGTATTTATGTTGCTAGGTATGGGTAAAGATCTTTGGTCTCTCGGTATGGGCGATTTCAAGATGCGTATGGAACGTTTTCAAGAATTTTCTGAAAATACTCAAAGTCTCTCTCAAGACCTTTTACTTCAAATGTCCCTGCTCTTTGGTCTTGAATATATGAAAGCCAATTTGGACGAATTTCTATTGAGTATTCTGCGTAGAGTTGATCCTGATAAAGGTCAAGTAGAAGTAACCCAAGCTCATTTGGATGATGAAAATAAATTCCCAGCTTCTTCTTTACCTTCTATGTTGTTTGAAATTGTAAAACATCCTGATATCGGTATGTTTGTATCCGCCTTTTCTAAGGGCGCTGATATCCCTTTTTTTCAAAAACTAAAGCAACAGACGACACCGGAATCGTCTCCGAATATTTAGATTTAGACTTCGATCATTACGATTACTGTATTCACTTAATACAAAAATCTTATGGGTGGACTGACGATGTTATCGACGGTCTACCCTTTTTACGTTTATTTACCTGTTACCAAATGTGTAAATACCAAGACGAAGTTGAATTTAATCAACATCGTTGGGCTGGTGCTTTTATTACTTACACTTTAAATGGAATGTTTGGTGGAAAATTAGATAATTTCGAAAATTGGTGTAATAACCTAGGAATGTTTTCACATAAAAAGAAAACAATTATTAAGATTGATAAAGAAGAAGAAATTGCTAAGGCAAATAACACCTTTGAAAGCATGTTCTTATCAACTAGCTGGGATACCGATCTCCCTACAGAAAATATACCAAGCGAGTAAAGAGTAATGGCTGATTTTAATTTTGATGTAGATTTTATCCTGGGTCTTCAACGATTAGCTCAAGACCTAGCTAAAGCTGAAAAAATGACTACTCAATCTGGTAGTCAGATAGCCAAGACCTATTCTGATGCTCTTAACAAAATCAATGTTAAGAAAATCTTTGATACAAAAGACGTAGTTCTGTTCGGAGATAGAATTCGTTCGGTAGTTAATTCTTTTGAAGAACTAGCTCAAGAAGGTCAAGTTCCGTTAAAAATTCTTAACGCTGGTTTTAATGAAGTAGCTAAAAATGTAACTGCTGCTATGCGCAGCATGAAGATTCCTAAAGAGCTTCGTTCTGAGTTCATGGCTACTTTCAAAGATATGAGAGCAGAAACTCAGAAACTTTTCAGTCCTAGAAATAAAGAAAATAAAGTTCAAATTTCTTCCAATATTGAAGAAGTTTTAAATAAAATTGATTCTTTAACAGCTAGACTAGCTAATTTAGGTAAACAAAAAGTAAATATTGATATCGGTGGATTCGATGCTGCTGGTAAAAAATTAAACGATAACGTTAATGCTTCTCAAGGATATGCTAAATCTGATAGTAGTTTTTCTGGACCTGTTTCTACTGAAAAGACTAGAGGAGAACTTCGCTCTGATCGTGCTCGTGCTAAAAGAAATGCTAAAGATCGCATTAAGTATGAGGAAAGTTATCTTGCCGACGAATGGGGTGGAGTATTAAATAATACTTCACAATATACCGAATATTCTCATGCCGATTATAAAGAATTAGATGCTCGTAAAGCTGCCCAGGATAAAGCAGCCAAAAAGGCAGCGGATAAAGCAGCTAATGATAAACGCATTGCTGATAGTAGAGCTGAAAATAAAGCTAAAAGAGACGCTGAAGCGGAAGCCGTTAGACAAAGAAAAGCTGATACTAGAGCAAGACAAGCTCAGGCTGAAGCCGACCGTCAGGCCCGTAGAGAGGCTACCGAAGCCCGCAGGGCTGCTAACCAAGGCGGTAGTGGTGGAAGAGGTCGTGGAGGCTCTGGAGGAAGCGAAGGAGGCAGTCTTACAGACGCCCTTAACTTCCTTGCCTTCTCTCAATTCTCTTCCGCTTTAACGCGCTTAACTAAAGATATTATTTCCGCTTCCGGACAAATGGAACAATTCCAAAGACGTTGGAGTATTGTTGCTAGAACACCGGATAGCAGTAAGAATTTTGATTTCTTAAAACAATACGCTGCTCAAAGTCCGTTTGATATGAGAGAAGTAATGCAAACCGGTATTGCCTTCTCTGCCCAAGCGAAGACTATTAAAAAGCTTGGAAGAGATTTCCAAGATACGATTAAAATGGCTGGTGAATTAGGATCTATTAATCCTGATGCTGGTATCGTAGACGCTCAAAAAATGATCAGCCGCATTATGGCTGGTGACAGTAACGGTCTTGAAATTGCCCGTTCTCAGTTTGGTATCTCTAATGATATCCTTGCTGATAATGGCGTATTAATCGGCTCTAATGGTGTAAGTCTTCAGTCTATTACTCAACGTCGTCAGGTAATGGACGCTATTGATAAATTTATTCAAGATACCACCAAAGGTCAAGGTGCAATGGTGCAATCCAGCACCCTTATGGGACGTATCTCAAATTTGGAAGATCAAATTTTCCAAACTTCGGCTGCACTATTTGAACCTCTATTACCTATAATGAAAGAAGCTGTTAGTGCTACTGCAGACTTCTTAAAAGTATTAGCCGATTTGCCGGATGTTTTAAAAATCGCAATTGACGCTGTTCTTGTGGGAATTACAGCTTTAGCTGGTGCTGCGGCTATTGGATCTGGTGTTCAATGGGGAGCCAAAGCTTTCGGTTTAACTGGAATGCTTGCTGGGGGAGCTGCTGAAGCCGCTGCCGGCGGCGTAGCTGCTCGCGGTGCTGCTAGTATGGGCGGACGAATGATTGCAGGCAGGGCCCTTGCCGGAGGCTTAGCTCAAACTGGGTTAGCTGCAGGTATTGGTGCTGCCAGTGGATCTATGAATGCCGGCGCAGGTGCTCAAGTAGCTACTAAAACTAACGCTATTGCTTCAGCATTAACTAGATTTGGGGCTGCAGTTACTAGTTTTCCCGTATTATTAATAGGTAGTATTTTCACTGGAATTGCTTTAGGTATTCAAAGATTAATTGATCTTGGTGAAGGTGGAAAAATTAATGAGCTTCAAAAGAAAGCTCAGTCATCTAAAGATTGGTATACTTATAGAAATAATTTCTTAGACGAAAGAGATAGAAGAGGAACTACTCGTCAAGAGAACTCTAAGCATCTCCTTGCTTCTGATGAATATAAAAAATTAGGTATTCCAATGGAAGTGATTGAAGCTCTAGGAACTACTAGAAGATTTGATCAAAGAGCAAATGATCGTGCTTATTTAGATACTCATGATTCAACTTCTACATTTGCTCGTGGAAATAAAAAAGAAATTGAAGCAGAGCGTGAACGTCTGTTGGGTATTCGCTACAGAGCCCGTATGGATATGATTAAGGGCTCTGACAATCCTGAAGACGAGAATTACAAAAAAGCTCAATCTGATGCTAATGCTGCTCAGCAAAATTTAGCTAGATTAATGGGTAAAGAATTATCTGTTCCACTAGAAAATAACTTTGCTGATACTCTAGATAAGCTTTCTTTTAAAGACCAAATGGGCGATCAGTCTGCTTTAGGCGGTTCTCTAGTAGAATTAACTAAACAAGCTGGCCAATGGAAAGATCTTTCTAATGACGTTACTAAAAATGCTCAAGAAAGAATGGATTTTGCTCAAAAAGCTAGAGATGCTGAATTAAAAATTCTTCAGACTCAAAAACAAATTGCTGATAGAAATATTGCTTTTAATCAGTCTATTATTTCTGAACTAGCTGCTGTAGGTAAACTCTCTTATGAACGAGAAGCCGATAGTTTATTTGCTCAGTCTTCTATGATTGTAGGAAATACTCCTGAAGATGACAATAAGCGAAAAGCTCTTAGAAGTCAAGCTTTAGGTGTTCAAGATAAAGCTGAACAGGAAGCCCTACAAACCACTATTGGATTAATGAAATATCGTTACGGAGAAGAAAAAGCGGAAGTTAAATCTCTTACTGTAGAACGCGATAAAGAATTAATGAAATTTGCAGGGCAGGATGAGAAAGCTCATCAAGCTCGTAAAGCAATTTGGGAAAAATATGATTATTTACAAATAGCCGCTAGACAAAGAACTCTTGATACTCTGGTTCAAATGGAACTAGATCAAGTGGATATGGTCAGAAATATTAAAGCTGCTCAGTTGAGCGATCAAATGGGTGCAGCTACTACTAAAAAAGATATTCTCAATATTCGTATGGATAATAAGCCTTACGCCGAGAGAGCACAAATTTTAAAAGAAATTGAAAAAACTAACAAATCTATTGAGAAGTCTATGCAAGATCAGCTTAAAAACGATGTTGATCTTATTAAAAACAATGCTCAAAGAAGAATTACTTATATACAAAATAAACTAAATGATAAAAGTAATACTCAAATGCGTGATCCTAAAATTCGCCAACAAGCTAGAGAACAAATTGAAGGAATTAAAGCTGAAAGAGATCAGCAAGTTTCTTCTAGAGAAAAGCAATATTCTAAAGATGTTGACGTATTTAGAGAGAATAATAAAAAGACTTCTCAAACTGAGACTATTAAGAATAAAAAAGATGAATTAGATGCTCAATATAAAACTATGGAAGCAGCTAAAGCTCAGCTTGAATTTACTTCTCAATATAATGATTTAGCAAGTAAAAATAAATCTCAATATGTAGCCAATCTCAAAGAACAATATGAACTTGAGAAAGCAATGTTAGCTATTAAACTTCAGCAAGAGACGGATAAGGACCTAAATCCTAGCAAATCTCCTCTTGAAATTATGGCTGCTCAAAAACAAAATCGTATTGATTTAGCTAATCTTCAAACTACTTATCTAAATAAACTTAAAGATACCACTAATGAATTAGATAAGCAAAATAGAATTTTGGAACTTCAAAAAACTTTAAGTAAGCAAGATGAAAAAGGCACTTACGGAGTTGAAGATCTAAATCAAAGAATGCAAGATGAGTCTGAACTATTTAGATTAAAGGCTGGATTTGGAACCAAAGAATTTCCCACAGGGACTCAATTTGGTGCCGATCACGGAAACAACCCTTACTACACTGGACAAGATCACGGAGGTAAGGCAGATCCTATGCAAAAGTATAAAACCCAATTTGGAATGAAAGATTATCGTTTTGATCCTGAATTTGGTCAATATTCTACTCCCAAATTTAAAAATGTCTGGGAGGGAATGGGCCATGATAATATTCAAGGCAGAATGATGAAAGACGGTTCGTTCGGAGGATCTACCCTTCCAAGCGTTATTGGAAATATTAAAGGTCAAGTTGACGTAAATGTTAATTTGAAAAATGATGGAAAAGATATTGGTAAGAAATCCAATAAAACTGATGTTTGGTGGACTCCTTACAATAATGATATTCAATAGGAAATATAATGGCACGTAGATATATTAAAATGGCTAGTCCTGATGGAACGAATACAGTAAATCTGTATGACTATGCCTTAAAACTTCCAGATCCTTATCCGGAAATTCATTATACAACTACAGATAAAACTTACCAGATGAGGAATACCGCTTCGGGTCCGGGTAACCGTGTGCATAAATCTGTAGGAACAAATATTAATCACGCTGAAATTGATTACACAATACATTCTATTTCTGACGAAGAAATGACTAAATTAAAAACAATGTATACAGCTAGACCTAATGTTATTTTAGTTAGTTTTGATTCTGGAGCTACTCGTTACTTTGCTAAATTCAAAGAAAGCGGATTCACTGCTTCTGGATACGACAATAACGAAAACAAAGACACAGGTAAAGCTTACTTTTTAAAGGCTGAAGTTCAGCTCTATATATTAAAAACCACTACACAAGGATTCGCAGGTTAATATTTATGGCAAGCCCCACAAGAGATGACTCTAAAACTTATCTAGGTTCTGATGGTATTCCTCTTAATGATACTGATACTTTAGGAGGAGCTATTGATTTAGGTTCTCCTGTAAATCCCGCTACTTTAGGTGGTTTATTTGGAGATATTCGTCTTGATTCTACTGATCAAGATTATTATACAATTTTCTATCGTAGAATGGAACAAACTAGTCCTGGTGTATTAAGTAATGCTAGGTTTAGCAATAGAGCTGGAGCAAGAACTAATAGCACTTCAGGTAATGCTAGTATTGTTTCCACAAACACTAATGATACCGGAAGAATTAAAATAACAGGTAAAGTTTCAGGAAGTTGGACTAATGAAACCTTAACTTTAACCGGAACCACTCCCATAATTGGTTCTATAGTTTGGGATGCTAATAGTGTTATTCGCTGGGAAAGCTTAGACGGAGTTCAGCTTGGTTTAATTACAGGTTCAGTTAACAGCTCTACTTGTGGCATTATTTGGGGAACGGATAATGATCCTCAAGACGGATTTGGAAGTATTGCTACTTATTTTGCAAGTGCAGAGATACAATTTGCTCTTTCTACAAGTAAAAATTCTGCTCTTTCTAGTTCTAACAGAAAGACTGCACCTTCAGGAATTGGTTCTTTCTCTACGGCCACTCGTTGGGCCGGAGAAGATTTCTCTCTCTCAGTCCCTTCGGGAGAATTAGAAAATAACGATTATATTGCTGTATGTGGTAAATTTACTGCTTATGCAAATGTTCCAGCACCCAATAATGGTAGATTCCAGTTTAAACATAGCTTAATTGGAGATTCGGAGTAAAGCCTAATGGCTCTCATTCAGTGCGCTCAAAATAGTGAATTTAGCTGTTTTGGGCAAATTAATTGTGCTCAAGGTTCAACATTCACTTTCTCTGACGAAATAATTTGTGGAGATAATGCGGAATTTAAAACTAGAGCTGTCTTGAATTGTTCTGATAATGCAGAATTTTTTATGTTTGATGCAGCTGTTTATGACAGTTTAACTTTTCACAATAATGTCAGTGATACGGAATTTACTGAATTAATAACTCCTTATTCCTTTCCCACATTAACTCTTTACCACAACGGAGGTCCAACTGACTATACTAGATTTATTACTAAATTAAATGTAAATAAAACTTTAGGTGGTAAGACTTATGCTGAAATAACTATGGTAGAACCTACGGAAGGTTCTGAGTTTATGGAAAGTATTTTGGCGTTACAAGCCCAATTTATTAATCCTCTTTATAATGGCTTATGTGCTTCTCCTTTTAGCTCTCCATTCCAAACTATATTTCCTAATCCACTTGTTCCTAATAATTTTAACAATTCTGTTAAAGCTTATTTTCAACTTAAATTAGCTATTGGATATGAAACTTATCAAGAATATACTTATACTAACATGGTCCCAAGTTCTTGGAGTTTTGACGGAACTGAATTTAATATCCGTATAGAAGATTATACGGTTCTTCTAGAACAAGAAGGTCAATCTATGACTCCCGATATTAATTCTGATGCTGGGGTAGTTAGATATGCTCAATCTACTATTAAGGAAATTTGTAATCGTTATGGCATTCCTAACGTAGTTGTTAATTTCCCTGATTTTCTTATTAGGCTTTTAAGAAGAACAGAAGATAAACCTCTTAATTGGATTGATATGATTTGTCGTATTAGACAAGCTAAACGTAAATGGGTTGGAAATACTTTAACTTTTGCTCCAACTTTAACTGCTGATGAACAAGTTCCTAAATGGAATATTGTGGAAGGTAGTCATATTATTGACGGTAGTTTTGATATAGATTTAGATTTATCCGACTATAGAAATAGATTTCAGATTGCTAGAACTTCTCCTAACGGGGGCATTATTGGTGAACAAGAATGCATAGGATTCTCTTGTCCTGGCAGGACTGGTAACATTACTTTTGATACTCCTGTTAATTTCGCTACTGCTGTTTACGAAGTTACTAACGGTGATTTAATTGATTTTGTATATTTTGACGCTAATAATAATCCACTAGTAGACAGTATTGCTCGAGGTCCTGATGGGATTTATCTGCAATCTGCTATTCCTACAGCTAATGTTAAGTTTACATATAAACCTAATATTGGAAATACTTCTCAGGGAAATGCCCAACAGGGCAACGCTAATAGTGGAGTTGGTGGTATGAATTATGGCCAATCTCTACAAGTATTTAGTTATACTCCTAGATATAAAGTTACTTATTTTGGTAAGAAAAACGGTGTATCTGGAATTGATACTGAATATAAATTTACAGCTATAGATAATGATGGAGTTGCTTGTTTAGGACTAAGACCTGAATATTCTAATATTGAAGATTCAATTATTCCTAATCAAGGTGTAGCCGTTCAATATGCTCAAGCTATGTTAAAGGAAGCCACTAGAAAAGTTCTAAAAGGTAAACTAGAAACTCCTTTTGTTAATCCGTTTATTGAACCAGGTGACTGTATTTCTATAACTGATTATGAATTAAAATTCATAAACGTTAAATGGCTTGTAGAAGAAGTTATTATTGATTTAGATGGTGACGAAATTACTATGACTTTAAACATTAGCCGAGGAAGAATGTAATGAAAGATTTTCTTAAAAAACTTTCCAAAAATATTGATAATAAAACTGTAGTAGAGAATTTCAGTAAGATTGCTGTAGTTACTGATGTCTTAACTGGAGGTTATTTTAACGTAGAAACTTCTGCAGGAATTCCTATTACTACTATAGTCTCTCTAGGAGGATCTTTTAAATTTAAAGAAGGTCAATGGGTTACTATTGAAAAATTCGGCGGTGACTGGGCCATCGTAGGGATAGCAGCTCAAAAAGGCGGAGATTAAATCTCATGGGTGATTTTACCTTCTACCTTCCTAGCTTAGCTAAAGATACTTCTATCTCTGGACAATATTTAAAAGTAAATAATAAATTAAATTTTCTTAAAAAAACGGCTAACCAGGTTAATAGAACCGAATTCAGATATCCTATGGGAGAAAATTACACGGTCATGGAGTCCTATGAGGATAATACTTATGACCTAATTAAATTTGGTGGAGATTCCTGGGACTATTCTAATGGTATTCTTACTTTAAACACGGATAAAGCTACTAATGAATTAGGTTATTTATCTAGAGTAGCCAGTATAATTCCTGCAAGAGGATATAAAATCAATAAAGGAGATACGGTTCAAGTCTGTTTTTATGACAGAACTAGACAGAAGCCTTATATTCGTCAATTAGTGAAACGTGGTAACTTAAATATTCACGGTGAAACTCCTGTAAATCCCGTTGTTGAAGGGATAAATGAATGGTTTCAAGCTCATAGGTATTTTACTCAAAATCCTACAGGTCCGGCCCTTGTTTCTGGTGTTTATAGAATAGGCCCAAATTCTTCTACTCAAGAATTTTACACACTTCCCACCTATATTGATTGGACTGAAAGTAATCAAATCATTAGAGAAAATTTATATCCATTTGGAATAGCTCGTTGTCAACCTGAAGATGGGCAAGATTTATATATGACAGCTTATCCGATTGAAGGAGATGATTCTAATACGGGTTATGGCATGGCTGCTTATGACTTTAATGGCAGATATGTTAGAGCTTATAGCGAATTTTTCTTTTCAGGAGGCAGTGTTTCTTCTCAAAACTCAGATCGTTCTAGTCAATTTTTTTATGATAAAGGATCTAAATGGGCTACTATTATTTTAAAGACGGACACCCCCACTCAAAATAGATTGCTTTCTTTTAAATATAATAATAGTAATGATTTTGAAAAGGCTACAGCGACTGTTAATAAACAGACTTATAATGGAACAGTTTATGGATTCGAAAAAACAGATCCTGAAAATGCTAATTTAAAAATAAATAAATACTACGCTTTACTTCCTTACTGTGCAAAAGGCTTAGGAGGTTCTAATGAAAAACTGCAATTTTGGGAGTTTAATTCACAAGATAAAGCTTGGAGCACTGTTAATGAAATAAATCATGCAGATATTCCTACAGGAGGTCCTTCCATTGTTCCTGATGTTTTAGACATAGGAACTGAACAAACAGGACCTTTGGCTGCAATTGATGAGCAATTTTTTGTTCCCATTGTAGGAGGAACTCAAGATCTATTAAATCCTGATAATTGGAACAATTTATATTGGGCATTTAAAGGCTATAAAGGAGATGGTAGTGTAGGAACTAGAGGAATTTCTAGAACTTTAGTATCTAGCAATGCTCCAAGAATTGTAGGCTTTGAGTCTGAGATTCTAGCAGCGCCATTTCCTTTAGTTTATCAATTTTCAGGTGATTCTATTTTAGATAATCCTTCTATCTATAAAGTTTATGGAGATATTTCTTTATTAGCTTCTTCTTCTTTTTACAATAAATTTTATAAGTGTTGGCCAATATTTATGCCCTGTGCTGGAGCTAACTATCAAAGATTCCCTACTCAAAATGGCTTTATTAATAGATTGGCTTATGCTGCCGAAAAACAATGGCCTAGTGATACAAATACTAGACCTGGTGGAGCAGTTGTTGATCAAGATAAAGTAATTTGGTTTGTAGTTATGGAACCAGAGGCGATTCGCTATGCAGCAAGCCAAACTGGAGCCTTACGTCCAAATGGCGGGAGTAATGATTATACTCAAGAAGATTCTGGAGCTTCAGCTACTGTTTATTTTTGGACTGTATTTAGAGATGGAACAGAGTGTTTTCAAGGGGTAAGTAGAGGTTTTGGTTGGAATGTAAATAGCACCTTTCATCCTGTTTATAATGGTAATGTAGGCACAGATCCTGATAGTTGGCCTCAAGTAAATGAGCCTTGTCCTGGGCCAGGCTTAGGACCCGACCCTCAATCTAGAACTAGTTATAGTATGGAAGATAAAGGTTCTAGACCTGTCTGGAAACATGTTTTTAATTATTCTTTAGGTTATTTATGGCACACTAAACTTTACGGATTAAAAGCAGACAATTCAGTTATAGAAATTGATATTTCTAACAAAAGAGATTGTGAAGAAACCTTATCTTTTGGTGGTTCTAGAACAGGTATAACTAGTGCTAGTGGAATTCAATCTTATACAAAAACTTTTACAAACATTCCAGAACCTGATGCTGTTTGGCAATGGATTCCTTTTAAATATCAAGACCTTCATTATATTGCAATTTTAAGAGACGAACATTCGGATAATAATGGGGACTGTTACCCATACCCTGTTTTACAAATATGGAATACAGATTCTTCTAGCAAACTTTCTACTGTTCGCTTAGGCAGTTATGAAGAAATGAGAGATTATGATTATAACTCTGAAGAAAGTGATTTCTCTTTCAAAGATGGAGATTATATTTGGAATCCTTATGCTTATGGCGCTCCTAAAATGAAAGCTTGCCAGTCTGACGATGACGATTCAGTCAAACCTTTTATTTTTACAATTGTTTTAGAAGAAAAGAAAATAGTAGATGAAGCTATCGACGTTCAAGTTAGACGAATTTATTATTACAGTATTAAAGTAGCTAATCCAGCAGATCCTGAAATAGATTCTAGAGACATATATACCTCATCCGATATTCCCGGGGAAGTGCCTGTTGGGCGGCCTCCTGGAGAGCCTTTATATGATCAAGGAGATACAGGTTACAAGGTTCGTCAACCAAATATTAAAGATTTTGACACTTTAATGTTTACTGATAAAAGAGCTACATGGATTCACAAATCTAGAATATATGAAAGTAAATCTTAATATGGGCTGTAAATTTAGTATAAAATTAGAAATAGAAGAAGAATATTTTATTTTAGAATGTCCTACTTGTTCTAATTGTGATCCTTTAGGTGCTTGTGTTTACTATTTTATTAATAAATATCCTAATATTTCTATAGCTAATTTTGAATTACAAGTAAAAAATGTTTGTAATAGAATAATAATTTATAACGAAGTTGAAAACAAAAATAATATTTATGAAGTATATATCTTAGAAGAGAGACTACCTATTTCTGAAGAATATAACTATAAATGTTATAGACTTACTTCTAGAGAAATAGAGAATTAATTTATATGGCTTTTTATCAAAATGATTTAATTTATATTCTAAATGCTGGAGATAAGTATCTTACAGTCGATAGAAGTAATTTACTGTTAAGAGAATTACCTGTTATCCAAGGTGCAGAAAATAATCCTAGTGTCTGTTTTCAAGGAGATGAAAGAACGGGATTTTATCTTTCGGAAGAAGGAAAAATTGCATTTACCTCTCTAGGATGGGAATGTTTATCAGTTAGTAATAATGAATTAACTATATATGACCGTTCTAAAAATTCTATTGTTCTTAAAATGTCTTCGACTGGTTCTAAAACTTTTTATTTTCCTCTCCAAGAAGGCACCCTTGCTCTTAGAGAAGACAGTCAAATTGTAAGATTAAATAATGAAAGCACAGATACTATTTATGCGGGTATGGTGGTCAAGGTTGACAATTCCGCCGGAGTTAAAAAGGCTCAATCTGACAGTATGTCTAATCTTGGTTTTGCTCTTGCTTTAACTCAAGCTGATCCAACTGAAGACTTAAAAATTATTTTTTCAGGAATTATTACTTTGCTTGACTGGACGAATGTGATTGGAGCCACAGATTTAACTCCAGGGGATAGTTATTATCTTTCTGATACCAATGCTGGGGAATTGGTAGATACTCCTCCGACAATTGAGCAATATATTGGAATTGCTATATCTAATACGGAATTATTATTAAAGGTATAAATAGAATAATTATTAATTAATAAGGTGTGATAATGAATAAAATAGCTTATAATATGACCGATACAATAGGAACTAATGTTGACGTTACTAAATATATTAGTGCCGCATTCGGATTTATCACAAGTTTTTATTATCTAACTCTTCACCATTTAATTGTTAATCCGTCTTTCATTATCGTTCTATCTTTAGTTACTTTAGATACTATGTTAGGCCTAGTTTTATCTTTAAAGAGAGATAATTTTAGTATAACAGCTTTATTTGGTAAAAGTATAAAAAAGATTCTTAAATATGGATTCTTATGTGCTACTGCTATTCTTGTTGGATTAGCTCCATTAAAGCTTGTAGCTATACCTTTTATGCTTACCATGTTATCTTACGTAATAATAAAAGAATCCTCAAGTGTCTTCAAAAATACTTCTGATGTGTTTGATGACAAAGACATCGGTCGAATTTCAGATTACACTGAGGATATTGTTGAACAATTATTTAAACGTATACAAGAGAGTAAAAACGAAGAAACCCCTCAATCGCCTCCACCGTCTGACGAACCTTCGAATTAGCTAGTTTCTTCTCAAACTCTAGATTCCCATTAAAAAAACCCAGTGTATGGGTTTTTTCGCTTATAAAGACCTTTAATTCAGCATTATTGGTGATATAAAAAGTTAACTCTATTAAACCTCCCGCAGTTGCTTCAATGTCATGAGAGATACCTTTTAATGTGTCTAAGAGGCAAGCAGCTAGATCTATACTCTCTTGAGTAATAGCCTCTTCTCCGCCTCCATTCCAATCGTCTTCTTTACAATAAGTTTCAAGATCTTCTAAAGAACTAAATAAAGGCATTACAGTATATACCTCATAAAGAAATCAGGTAGTATTTGTTTAGAAAAACTATTCATAAGTTTAGGGAATAAATCTTCAACTTTATTTTTTTCTCCTTGATATCCATAAGAATAATTATTAAAAGTTTTATAATATAAAATATCTTTTTCTTCAAAACTCTTAATTGTAAAACATTTTTCTCTAATTAGTTCTAACATTATAATACCCTATACTTACAAAAATCATAAACAACTTTAGGATCATTAAGTAAATAATATCCTCCATAACGTAACACTTGTTCTTTAGTTCCGCCTGTAACAGGAAGTCTACATTCACTTAAGGCTATAGTATAATTATTTACTTTAAAGCTACAATAAGCAACTGAAGCATAATCAATATATATTTGCCTAGATGGAAAAGTATATCTACAGAAATTTAGGAAATAATCTACAAATTTTGGACTATATGCTCTACGTTTTTTATTAGGAAATAATTTATTATATAATTTTTTAAGATAAATATTCATAATATATATTTGTAAATAAAACTTTTCTTAACAGAAATATCAAAGGACTTCAGTTCTGTATACATACTCTTTAGCTCCACCTTGATTCCATATTTTAACATAAAGATTATTCAAATAAGTAGGAAAAACTAAAGAATCTTTAAGGAGTTGGTTTGGAACAACTTGCACAAACGTATACTTATTATAATTTAACTTTAAAGCCGTCAAATTATGTGAAAACATGTCAAGGTGATTGTCACTGTATTCTATTTTGCTTTCTCTTACGAACTTCTCGAACATAACACATTTCGTAAAACGCTTTATCTTTTGTATATCCATATCCTATTGCTTTCGTTTTCAAACACTCACAAGCCCAAATTTCTTTATGAGGTTCTCCAGAAAAATAAATAGGGTAGTAGACAATTAAATCTTCATACCCTATTAATCTATATATTAATTTTTTAAGTTTTTTAAACAAGCTTATCTTTTATTCTAGTTAGCCAAGATTCAGCTTTATCACTATAAAAGAATTTTAAAGGACTATAAGTAAACGCTTTATATTCTTCGTCAGTCATTTTAAGATAATCAGCTAATGGAACGTTATTAGGTTTAAGTTTCATTAAACTAAAAATTTTATCTACAGTATCCATTCTTGCATAAACCTTCTAAGAAAAATTAATCTAGATTCTTCACAATCAAACCCTGAACAATATTTATAATTTTTAGATTCATATAAATACTGTCCCCATCTAGTAGAATATTTTGATTTGAATAATGTCATTTAGTTGGAATATTTAATTTATAAGATTCGTAAATATGATCGGCTAAACTAATAGCATCTTCAGTAGTTAATTGTAGTTTTGCTATGCCACATATATTTCCACTTACCATTTCAATCTCTATTGGATAAGGAATTCCTGCATTAAGAGGATCTTTATAATTAGATCTTAGTCCTGAATGAAGGATAGCTTTCCCTCCTTCAAATTCTTGCGTATTTCTACCTATTCCGAACAACAAAGCAGTCAAAGGTGATTGATTACTACAAAAAGACATTACCAATTAACCTCTACGTAAATCTTGCCTTTATTTTTCTTTACAAATAAACACATAGGCACAAATTTATCAATCAAATCTTTGTTCTGAATTCTCAGGCACCCAAGCGTAGGATACCAACCTTGGAAATCAGCTAGAGGGTTTGGAGAAGCACTTCCTCCTCCATGAACTCCACAGCCTGCACGGCCTCTAGATATTTCTTGATTTTCTAATTCAATCAAATCACAAAAGAATTTACCATAAGCATTCCAAGTCTTTTGACTTTCGTGAGGTTGAGTTTCTATAATAACTCCAATCTCATATAATCCTGGAGGAGTATCTCCACCTTGAACATTGAATCCAGGGCCGTTTACTCCATCCCCTCTGCAAGGAATATTCCACCTTTCTTTCTTATTAAAATCATAACAAGTTAATTTATGATTTTTACAATCCGCCACACAATACATATCTTGTGGCCTTACAGTAGCTTTCACAATACATCACCGATTCCAAAAAATTTATGTCTTCCATTATAATTACTGTATGTATAATTATGACTAGTATAAAAAGTCCTATTAGGACTTAAATCATTCTGTCTACTCTTTAAAGGAATAACATCTAAAGTTTTAAATTTATTTTTAGGAGACACTCTAAAAATAATGGGTAGATTCATTTGTTTAATAGGGGAACTTAGAAAATAATGATTAGCATAGTGCCCATAGTTTCTGTCTAATCCTCTAACCCATCCTACTTGTTTATAATTAACATAACTCATAAAATCACCACTAACTGTCCAGTTTGATAAAATTGTAGTTCTTTAACTTGTTTCATCCAATCCTTAGTTACATCTATAACTGTGGGAAAAGAATTCTCTAAAAGATCTCCTTGAGGAGTTTTATGTAAAATAAAACAAGGTAGATCTCCGTCTGATTCATAAATAATTTTTAGTTGTTCTATTAGTTCTGATAACATTTAAACAATCTCTTAAACATATCTTTTATAGATATTATCTTCTCTGGAGTAGGAACTTCATAAGAGAAAATAGTTTTACTTATTACATTTTTATTAATACACTCAACAGTAACTGTATGTTCAGCATTTAAATCAATTGTAAGAATTAAATTCTCATCTCCCACATACACAGCAGTTATTCCTCCATTACAATCAGGAGAAAATGACCATTCTTTAGGGTCTCCTACTTGGGCTATTATTGAATAAATATCAAAATAACAAGATAACTTAGTAAATTTATAGGGCTCACTTATCGTATCTAAGTCTATAAGAGATAGATTATTAAAAGTTATATAAAAATTTACCGCTTCCAAAGCTAAATCTTTTTGGAGAGTGAACATCCAGTATTTAGTGGGGTTCAGCTCTGAATAAAATTTATCGTATACTTCTTGAGTGTTTAACAACATTACTGATAATCTCTAATATCTATTCCATCGGAATCTGTATCTTCAAAAACAAAATTGGTATCTTGCTTAGGCTTAAATCCAAAACTAGTTTCAGCATATTTCTCTGAAATCAAAGAATTAGGATAAAAATTAACTATATGACTGGGATTGTCTCTAATATTCTCAATAGTTACTACTGGATTACTACTATCAGATTTTTGTGCTTTAGGATCTAAATAATTTGTATTAACTAAATATTTTTCAAAAATTAAAGCAATTAATTTATTCACATTAACACCTAAATCACTAGCTTGCTTACACAATAACTTATAATGTAAATGGTCAAAAGTTAAATGATTTAAAGTAGCAATATTCACTGCTTCGGGATTATAATAAAATTTTGATTTTCTCGGAACTAAACTTTTTTCTTCACTATCTTCTTGTGCCATAAAATGTCCAAATCATATTTTTCCAACAAAGGGTCATAGTTTAAAACAATACATTCTTTAACTAAAACTTCTATTGGAATACTAAATATTTTTGCTTTAATCCATTTTACAACTTGATCTATTTTAATTGCAAAAGCTGTATCTATAGCAAAATACTTTGTCTCTAATCTTTTTCGTTCTCCAGAAGTTAAACCTTTTTTGAACCGAACTAGAACCCAACCTTGTCCACCTTTTTTATTACAATCTACTAAAGCTTTAATTTGATGTTTTTCTAGCTTTTTAAGATTAAAGGTTAAGCCTTCTTTAACATTCTTTAATTCTATTCCACAATATAACCCATTTTTTAATCCAGAGGTATCGAAAGGTTTTTCTTTGATTAACTTTGATAGAATATCAGCGTGTTGAGGTAAAACCTTTATTGCCTGCTTTAACTCGTCTGGAATAGGAACGTGTAATACTAAATTATTAGTATCTAAACTTTTTTCTACTCTTCTTCTAAATTCTTGTTCATTATTTACTGACATTGTTTAATAGTGTTTGCATTGGATTAATATATTTTACTTCAAAAGCATAAATATCTTCACGTTTAGTAAAATTATTTACTACAGTTTGTAGTTCTGTTTCGGTAAAAGGTCCCATTTGAAATAAATTTGGCACATTAAAGTTATGATGTAACTTACCATAGTATTCTACAATATATTTTCTAGCTAAATCTTCCATTTACAATTCAATCCTGTGTTCTGCGAAATTAGCAACTACGTCTTGATGAGTTGCTATAATAATTTGATTAAAATCTTTCTTCAAAACTTTAAGTAGTTCTAAACTAGCTTCTACTCTATAGTCGTCTACGAAAGCTAGACCTTCATCAATAATTAGAGTTTTATACGTTCCAAAATAACGATTTAAATAAACCATAATAGTTAATTTAAATAATAATTTAACTAAGGCAATTTCTCCGCCTGACGCTAGTTTAATATCGTATTGATCTTTTCCGAATAAGATTTTAAAGCTATCTAATTCTTCTTTACCTTCTGTGGATAGATTAACAATTAAATCTAATTCAGCTTTTTCAATTAGTTCATTTATAATTTCTTGTAATTCATTTTTAATTAAATTGATAATGTAAAGACTTAATCCATATTTACCACATATTTCAACTAAAAATTGTAAATCTTTAATTTTTTCATCTAATTTGTCAGTATTTAAACTGAGTAAGTAGTTAGTTTTTTCCGTTAATCTATTTTTAATAGAATTTTTTATTAATTTTATTTGGTCATTATGTTGTTTTTTAATTTTTAAACTATTATAATTATTTATCTCAGCCTGAAGTTCATCTATATCTTTTTGAGTATAAACTTTTTCAACTTTTACATCTTTACCAAGATTATTTAAAAGATAAGAATAATTTTTATACTCTTCCATGTTAACATGTTTGTAAAGATCTGTCAATTCTTTTTCCAAAGAAATGTAGTCTTCGGTGACATTATTTTTAAGAAAAATGCAAGGCAAGGGACTAGCCTTGCATCCGATCTCGTTCCAGTTTTTAGATAAACGAAGTTTACTTTCTAAAACATTAATACGAATAACTTTTTCTTTTATTTCTTTAACATTGTTATTGTTTTCATATTCTTTAATCTTTTCTATTTTTTGCATAAAGATTAAATTATTTTCATATTGACGTTTGCTATCTTTCATTCTAGAAAGCTTAGAAGTTAAAGCTGAAAGAACAGTAGAATCAAAATCAATATTTTCTTCTACAACAATTGCATCATATTCTTTTTGAAGGGAATCAATTTCACTTTGAATCTTTTTAGATTCCTCAAAATGTTTCTTAGTGTCTCTAAGTAATTCATTGTATTCAGTATATTTTTTATCAAAAGCGTTTAAATCAAATATTTCTCTAAGTAATTTTAATCTAGCCGCTTCTTCTGCTCCGACCAAATCATATTGACTACTTTGATCCATAAATACTAAACGATTAAACGTAGCAGAATCTCCGAACACATTATGAACCTCTGCTCGGAACTCTTTTGCAAGCGTATAGGAGGCGTCATTAAGGCTGGACTGCACACTAGAGCCCTTACACTCCTTAACTACCTTGTAAGGGCGGCCACAGGCTTCTACATTAAGTTCTAGACGTGATCCCTTAGTCATGTAGTTCTTTATGTTTCCTCTGATAGGAAAATTATCGTATAAGGCCCCAGGAAGAGAGTCTACTAGACTAGATTTACCACTCCCATTTCTGCCAATAATTGCAGTAAATCCATCTTTAAATTCAAAAGTTTTGTCTTTATGAATACCTACATTTTTGAATTTAACTGATTTAAGTCTATCAAAACCGGTTGGTTTTTTAACCAAACCTACTGAAAGAGTGCTCTTTTCTTCTTTATAAAAATCTGAAGTTGGTTCTATTAATTCTTTTAATTGACAATATCTTGCAATAAGATTGTCAATAGTTAAATCATTAGAACGACTTTGCTCATAAACAGTTTTTATCTCTGGAGAATTTTCTAGTTTATTTTGCTTATAAAGAGCTTTAACATGAGGAAATAAGTGTTTATATCTCTCTGGATTTTCTGTATAGAATCTTATATAATCTTTAGAAATATTATACTTTTCTAAGTCTTCTTCACAAATAGTATAATAGTTAGCTGCAATATCTGAAAGATTAATAAATTCTAATTTATTAGTGACTGTATCATATAAATGAAACCCTGCTTTTTTACCTTCGTCTTCATCAAAACGTAAATGACTTAAAGCACCTAAATACCATGAGTTTTCAGTGAGGTAATTCTTACAATGGACATGCCCGAAGAATTGAGCACTAGGTTTAAATCCGGAGTTAAGTAAATCTGGAAGCCCAAAAGAAAAATAATGCTCAGGAGTGCAGTAACCATGCTTGCCCAAAGAACAATTAATGATGTTAACATGACCAATAAGAATCCTAACTTTAGCTTTACCTTCGTAAGAATTAAGAGAGTTCATTACATTTTCTCTATAATTCTTATCACTTCTAATCCAGGGAATACACGCTAAATCAAAATCTGGGAAGTTTAAAATCTTTACTTCATCTTTAATTTTAGTGGTATTGTTAAGATGAATAAAATCTAAAGCACTTATATCTGAACCGGATTGGTCATGATTGCCTTCAAGTTGAATTATTGGAATATCAATATTGAATATATCAGTATAACCTTTTACAAGTTTTTCTGAAGATCTAAATTTATCCCCAACTTCACCTTTATCAAAAGTATCTCCTAGATTAAGGATGTAATCAACTTTTCTTTCTTTACAAATTTCTACCATTCGTTTAAGAAGAATCTGTTTATTATTCCAGTCTCTACCTCTAATATGTGAATCTGTAAATAGACAAAGATTACTCATTTATAAATTTTTCTTTTCTTTAGGATTATAGTTTTTTTTGAAATAAGCATGTTTTCTTAGCTTAACACAAGCTTTACATTGAATTTTAGGTAATAATTCTTTATTTTTTATACAAATATCACAAAAAATTCTATTTTCTAATCGTTCTTCAACTAATTTAATAGCAGCTAAAGCCCTATCTTTTTTTCTAGATAAAGCAAATTCTGAATTATCATAACATAACTTTAATATTTTATAAGCGGTCATGCTATTAACGTCTAAAGACAAAGCTTGTCCTGTAGGTCTAAAATTTTGGATATGTTTTTCGAATCTTTTTACCAGAATTTCTCTTAAGGTGGTTATAAAAGAAACACTTCCTGTAAAATTTACACCTATTTTATATTTTGGGTCATATACACAACCGTCTCCATCAATATATCCTCTTAAAAAATGCCAAAAGTATTCTTCAGTTAAATAATCAGGAAATTTTAAAACTAAAGATTTTTTAGTTTCAATTCCTAAATTTTTTAAATCTTTAACTAATTCTTTTCCAGGAATATATAGGGTGTGAATATTATAACCTGATTTTTTGGAATGATAGTCTTCTCTATATCGTATTTCTGAATTAGTTTTTAACTCTTTCTTACAAAATTCTAAAAGTTCTAAGTCTACCGATGTAAAGAAAATTCCACAACCTCTGGCCATAACAAATCCGTCGGAAGCCATATATCCCAATACCCACGCCATGGAAGGTGACCATTTTTTAAAATAATTTTCGTCACTATATAAGTATTCCTCAGCTCCTGAACCGGAGGCTCTTATTTTTATATTATAATCTTTTAAGCAACGTAAAACCACCCATTTACTACAAAATAAAAGTTTAGCAATTTTTCTAGAAGAAAACTTTTTAATTACGTATAAATCATAAAGATTTTCCCTATCTAAAATTATTCTAGGAGGGCCTGCTTTAGAGGGTTCGGCAATTAAGCTCATAGTTTAAATCCTGTCTTTAATAATTATTCCAGCTTCGTTTGAACCTAAATGTTTTTCAATTGTTTCTAGAAAAATTCTATCTTTACTAATTCTACGATCATAACATTTAGGATCTTTACTACTTAATACAACTGAATATGGAATAGAAAAATATTCTAATTTTTCGGCAATCATTTTAGTGGCTTTGTGTCCAGCATCATCATTATCAAACCATAAAACAACTTTTTTAGCATTCTTTTTTAACCAATAATACCAAACCAAATTAAGGTTACTGCCTAGAACAGCTATTCCTTTATTATACAATCTCGTAGAGAATAAGTCAAATACACCCTCGCAAAGAAGTATATTTGTTGGATTTTTAATCTTTTCCAAACCCCAACAATAAAAAATAGACTTAGTTCCTTTCTTATGAAACCATTTGCCGTTTGGGATTTGTCTCCATAAATAAGAAGTATCTAATCCTTTAGAGATCGCTTTTGTTTCCAAATAAAGAGTTTTCTTGGGAGGGTAGTAGCAAATACTAGCTTCTCTAGCTACTAATTCATTAACGTTTCTAGAAATAAGAAACTCTTTTGATTTTGGATGGTCCCAGGCATTTACTAGATAATTTCTATTAAAATTATCTATATATTGGTTTTTAAGAAGGGAATCTAAGTCTATTAAATGTTTAGATAGATTATCTTTTTGAAGATAAAGAAATTTATTCTTCCCGTTTATCCAGCGACTACAAGACCAACAATTCCCAACATTCTTAGTAACATTCCAAGTGAATTTTTCTTCTTTTCCACAAAAAGGACAGTTACAAACCCATTCTTCAGAGGACCAGGTAGCCCACTTACCTTCTGGTAATTCTACCTCTAGTTGGGAAGTATTCATTGTAGTTTAACTCCATAAGTTTAATCTTCTTCTAGTGCTGATTTATCTGTCAATCTTAAAAAATAATACAGATATTCACGCATTTGTTCTGTCCATCGCCAAAAATTGGGATGTTCATTTCGATGATAAGCTACGTGACAACAGGCACAGAGTAGAGCTAGGTTTTCTAAATCATTTGTTCCACCATTACATCTTTTTTTAATATGATGGATTTGTAATTGCTCTGACTCTATCTTACAACAAACACAGAAAGGTCCGTCCCTTTCCATAAGTTTTTTACGACGACGTTGTTTCCCGCCCATCTTTTTCTTTTTTTTCTTGCTGTGAGATTTGTTTGCCACTAATTAATATAATTAGCTAGTTAAGGATTCTATACCCTCTAATGTTTTACTTAACTCACCAATTACTTTGTCTACAGGGTCTTTAATTTGAAAGCTAGATTGGCGATTAAAATTGTTTCTCATAGCTACTTCAGTTCCGTCTTCATTTGTGGGCGGTCCTGAATTTGTTGTAGTAGAAACTCCTAAAACATCTGAATATACAGGATCTTCCTTAATAACTTGTTTCTCCTTATAGAAAACAAATGCAATTTCATAATTCGTTTTAGCTCGTCTAGCTTTAAGACAACTAAGACGAAATTTACTAGCAGGTCTAGCTTTCTTTTCGTCTTCATTTTGAGAAACACCAAACACCAAATCAGGAGCGTTAAATCGACTCTTAGCGCCCTGTGCCATGTGAAGTTTTAAAGTGTCCGATTTCATAGCCTCGGTTCCACCTTGAGTAGCAGTTAATCCTAGAATATCTCTAGTCTTAAGAACTGCTTTTACTTCTTGGGCAAGATGTTCCGCAGCAATCCAGAATTCACCGGCTCCTGATTCTGGAAGCATGCATTCTAAATAATCTAAAACTAAAACATCAATTTTACCACATTTATCTTCAGGTTTACCAGCCTTTTTATCTAAATCATAAAGATAAATTTCTAATCTATCTAAATATCTTTCAAGTTTGGACTTAGTAAGTTCTCTTGGAGCAAAATGCTTAATAATAAAATTATTAGTGTAATGTTTGGTATACTTATCAGAAACGTCATCAAAGGCTGCATTAGGATCAAGTTTTTGTGTGATATCTCTGTCCATAAGACAGCCGACAGTTCTAGCAATTAATTCGCCTTCTACATTGTCCATAGCCACATAAACTACACGATAATCTTGATTTACCATATTTGCAGCCATATTTAACAGAAACGCCGTATTATGAGTTAAAATAAAATCGTCGGTTAGATAACTGCTGGTAGGAGAATCTACCCTGATACATTGCGCTTGATCTTTTCTAACAAATTCTACTTTGTCTATAATTCTTTTGTAACCATAGTGAGTTCTAGGATTCCAATTTTCAGCTTTTCTAGACAACTTAAAGGGACAAATTGGAATATTAAAAAATAATCTGTAATAAGTTTTACCTTCTACAATTTTAGTTTTAATTTCTCCAACATTTCCACCTAAAGATAGGGCTAACTGTTTTACAGAAGTAACCAGATTTAAAGAAGCAGAGATATAGTCAATTCCACTTTTACTTGCACTTAAATGTCCATCTGTATCCATAAGACCTTGAAGTAAAGCTTGTCTTTGTTCTAAAGATCCCCAAAGATACTCTTCTGGGATAAATTTAGTGTGAAAATTACAGCCCATTAAATTTAAACGTCTAAGTTCTTCTAAATAAACATTTTTAACATGAGGATGTCTACGATCATTTCTTTTAGAAAATTGGTAATCTATATCTGCTTTTGTATTGTGTTTTACCAACTCTATTTGTTCTGGAATAAGGGCTCTTAAATTTTCTACCAATTCAGGATCGGCACAAGTAAATCCTACATTATTTCCAGTTATTGAACCGTCACCCAAAATAGCTCCAAGAACATACGGATGTATAATGTAAGTTTTTTCAGGTAGGTTGATGGGTTTTACGTTAGGAATTTGCCAATCTTTTCTGCCTTGACCTGAAGTCAATTTATTTTTAAACGATTTTAAAGGTAAAACCGTCCATTCATCTTTTTTGGTATTAGAATAATGTCTTACCCACCAAAGATGTTCATCGCAACATTCAGTAGAAGTTCCGTCTGAAAACGTAACTTTATAAATATCTTTTTCTCCCTGGGGGAATACGCCTTTTACTTTAACAACATTACCGTCCCAATCTATAACCTCAGATCCGACTTTCATATCTCCCATAGTTTTCATTCCTTCGGGAGTTACAATTTTAGCATTTAAGGGCTGGGCCTTACCAACACCTGTGCTGGCCATTACTACGAACAATTCACCTTTACGCAGTCCACCTTGAAGTTGTCTATCCCAAATTTCATAACCAGTTGGAATACAAGCTTCAATATTATACTCTGCTAAAAGATTTTTAGCTTTAGCAATTCCTTGATCAGAGAACATATTGAGGCCTAGATCTTCATCGTCTGAAAGAAAATGACGAAGTTTAGACAATCTTCTTTCATAACTTCCAATTTGGTCTAAAAGATCTTGAGCTTGAAGATTAATTAACTCTTCACTAATCTTAGCAGTTTCTTCTTTAATAAGATAATTACTAATAGAAACACCAGTAAGACTTGTGACATATCTATCATAAATAGAAGTGATAATTTCTTGAACAGCTTCTTTTTCAAAATCATTAAATCGTTCATTCTTAGACATAGAATCATTTAAAATCTTTTGAAATTCAGTTTTAGTAGGGATAGTTTTATAGCTATCCAAAACTTTAAACAATTCTTTATAAACAAGATTAAGATATTTGTCTGAGAATTTTAAAGATTCTAATCTTTCTTTATGTTGTTTTAGATAATAAGGTTTATTTAGACAATAAGATATAAGGTCTAATTCAAACTCTCTATTATACATTTATGCTCCTAAAGTTTATTGTATTTTTCTTCCAAAACGTTCATAGTTCGATTTACAATCATATTGTAATAATCGTCATTAGTGTAACAATTCTTTTCCCAATCTTCCCAAGACATAGCTTCTTCTTTGGAGTCAGAAACTCTAAGTTTATAACCTGCAGCGGAAGCAAATTTCAGTTCTCCAGCGTCTTTAAGAACTTGTAACATAGAATGAACATTATCAGGACCTGTTGGCAAATATTTAGCATTAGTGTTAAGATAATACTCGACTGCAGACTGACCTGAACCACAATGATTAAATTTGTTTTTAGTAATTTTAATAGCCAGACGTTGGCGGTAAGCAACGTCTTCACCATCTACTTTGGTATACCAATGCATATCTTTGGTAGCGTCTTTTTTATTAACTCGTTTATAATGAATCATAATTAACTGACAACGCATAGGCAAAGTCATTCCTCCAGGTATGGAGTAATCTTCGAATCTAGATAAAATATTTGCATAAACAGCGTTCAACAAAACTAAAATAGCATTAGTATTTCCAATTCTGGAAGTAACCATATTGATAAATTTGTTGAAAGTCTGATTATTACCACCTACACGAACTCCTCCCCCTATTTCTCCTTCAGGGAATAGGAAAGGAACACTATCTACACCAATAAGAACAGGATCTTGTCTACCTTGTAGACCATCTAAAGCATTAATTATAATCTTCTGATATCGTTCTGCGCCACCGCCCGGTCTAATATATTCTAATCCTGGAGTAGCTTTCTTAGACATTCCATACAGTTTAAGATAATTATCAGTAAGTCCGTTTTCTCCGTCTATATAAATAGCTCTATGCCCCTTACCAACATGATCTCTAATCATGTTGAGTAAAAACCCAGTCTTCCCTGAATGATTCTCTCCTGCAGACTGAATTATATTTCCACCTAAAATGCCTGGATTTTCTGGATTAATCATATAATCCAACTCTAACAACCCTGTAGAGTAATTATGTCTTGGAAATTTAAAAATTTTAGTTTCTTTTGCCCAAGATTTATATTCTTCATCCATCATTTTGTTGAAGAAAGAACCAAAATCTTCAGACTCTTCTTTATTCTTTGCCATAAAATCCTCATGAAAAGGGGAGAGCAGCTTATTCAACTACTCTCCCCTGTAATTTAATAGGGAGATATTACTTGATGAAACCGAGAGGAATAAGATACTTATCAGTCATAGGACAATTTTTAAGCATATTAAGCATTTCGTCAGGCTTCTTAAAGGAATTCTTTAATTCTCTAGTAATCAAATCTGGATAGTTTCCTTCCATATTCAATTTTTCAAGGAAACTATCAGGAAGCTCAGTTCTAACTTCTGAAGGAATAAAACTATAACTTTTAGGAGTCGTAGTTGTATGTTTAAACTTAACACCACAACCCTCTACAGCGTCAGTCCAAAATCCTTCATAACCAACAACCTCTTGAGTTTCCTCATCAATTACTGGAATTCGATCTACAAGCATTTTAGTTACTTCATCTCGAACAACTTGAACATCGTTCATTTGAAGAATACGAAGCTGCATAGTAGTCATTTTACGATCAGGAACATAATTTGAATAACGAGGATACTTACCATCCGGAGATTTTCCTTCGTCACATCGAGCGTAAACAATTACAGGAAATAAATACTGAGTCCAAGTTTTGGTCATAGCTGTGAGAAATTCTTTAAATTCCTCGTCATTTTGGATAATATCTCTAAGCTCTTGACCTTCTTCGGTTTCACTCTTCGCTCGATCATAAATATCACGAAGAATGTCCTTAATAGGATCTTCAGCTTTTGGATCTAAACAGCCGGGGGCCATTACATAGTGGCTGCTGTGTTTAGCCCAGCCTCCCTTTTTCTCGGTATCAATTTCATAGGCGAATTGATACATTTGCTTTTTAACATAACCGAGAGGACAGCGTTCCGGATGGGGAGGGAGGAATCGAATCATATAATCGGTGCCGGCCTTCAATTCACTATATTTCAAGTAAGGCCAACTCATGCGATCAGGATTGTTGAGAGCGGGGTCTCTAGGGGCGCGAGGCTCAATCTTATCTTTAGAAAGTTCTTTTCCTAGTGCTGCTAGAATATTAAAGTCTGCCATTTTTGTTTCCTTAATTTAGTATTGATTATCAAGTTTCAATAGTGTAGGTAAGCACAATCCTTTAGTTATATTAGCCGATTTAGCTGTTTCTAAATTAGCTTCTAGTTCCGAAAGATCGTTTATTAACGCTACTATAGATTGATATTCTTTATTATTTACAACTTTACCTTTACGATATTCATTATCGTATTTGCTACTATTCTTTCCTGAAATACATTCGTCAGTTACTTCAACATAAAGTTTTCCATGTAGACGTTCTCTTTGTTGCTCAATAGTAGCTTTAACTTTTTTAACTCTTGCTAAATGTGCCCCTACGGAAATCGTCCTATTAAAGAACATATTTACGTAATAAACTTTAGCTGCTTGTTCATTTTTTGTAAAAATCTCTTGGTCTTCTGGAGATAAAGCTAAAGAATTTCCATATTCTTGAAGTCTAGTCCACAAGTCTTGATTGGGACAATCAATTTTTTCAAAGATTTTTTCTAAATTCATGTTAGTAATTCCATCATTAAATTTTTACAATCTTTGATTTTTAATTTAAACCTTTCTTGACCATAACCATAAAATCTAACATAGTTATCATCTATCTCATAACTATCTGCATTTACTTCATAGTTACTTCTAATAAAATTATAAGTATGATTATTGGTGTAATTAATTTCTACAGGTCCGGGTAATGTTCCTGAATAATTATTCACTAACTTTCTCACAAAATTGCCTCTTTATAAACATCTGCTACTAACATCATAAGCTTATCTACAGGAATTTCTACTTCAATTCCGTCAAAATTGATATTAAGTTTTTTATCTTTTACTTTATGAGAAGTATATTTCTGAGGATAAATAGTTTCTATAGGTGTAAGAAATTTAGCCATTGTAGGGTAAATGTAACTCCTTATTTTTCTTTAAATAACTAGCTAAAGTAGGACCATATTCTGCTTCAGTTCTGAGAGGAACATCCATTCCAAAAGGAAGTGCTGAAGTGTCTTCCATAATGTTTTGAATTTCTTTTATTGCCCAATCTACTTGGGTTTCTTTAACTAAGAACCATACCGCATCATGAACAAGATTAACTAACTGAATTACATCTTCAAGATATTCTTTTTGAATCCAATCTTGAAGTCTAGCCGCTTGCCAAAGACAAATATCAGATCCCAAACTTTGAATTGGAAAATTCACACCAACTCGAATAGCTTTTGCTAATTCTTTATTATAACGTTTACGATCTTCCTTATCCCACTTACGAGGAGGCATAAGTGGAAAATCACGTTTACGTCCAAACATCGTATGAACCATACGGCCCGTTTCGATATCAGAAATAATGCCTTCTTTCCAATCGTAAATTTCAGAATACATTTCTCGTGCTTTGCGATAAAAATCCTTAGCTTCTTCTTCAGTGATTTTCATATCTCGCATAAACGAGGGAATACCACGACCATAACACCAAGCCAAGAAACCTACTTTAAGTTTATCACGAAAAACTTCATCTACGTTTTCTTTAAGTTGTTCTTTAACTTTTTTATCACTTTTAGAAAAATCTACGCCAAAATCATAAATATCATTAGCAGTTACTCGATAAATATCTAGTTTACGTCTAAAAACTTCTTTTAATCTTTCACAACCAGATACAAAAGAGAGCAATACCGGTTCAAGTGAAGCATAATCTACCTCAACAAAAACATAACCCGGTGGTGCTTTAAAATGTTTTCTTAAATAGCCTACTTTTCTAATTTGTTGGGTGTTAATTTGAGTATTACTCAAACGGCCAGATTGGGCACCACCATCCGCTTCTTTGTTCGCATAAACAAGGCTTTGGTTTTTGGTTAACAGGAAGTTACTGTGGAATCGTCCGGTTTCTGGAACCCAATACTGTTCCCAGTTACCAATAAATTTACTTCTTACTTGACGATTATTTCCTACATAAGAGAAAGCATTAAAAATCTTATACAATTCTTGATTATCAGCATCATCTTTAAAATGATCTCTGATATTGTTAATACATTTCTTACTTGTATAAGAATAATTATTTGATTTAGTTAATAAAGCGAAATCTTGAAGGCCAAGCTTTTCACACAAAGCTGTAATAAACTTGGCTTTAGTAGGGCTTACTTCTTTAAGTAAGTCTTCCTCAGTTAAGGTGCCTTTTTCTTCTTTAGTTGAAATATTTTCAAGCTCTAGAAGAACGTCTTTAATTACTTTAACTTCTAATAACTCTTTACGAACCTTAAGTTCAGTCTCTTCCAAATCTCGCTTCATTTCCTGGAGCGATTCCATATCCATAGGCAATCCGTTACGCTCTACATAACAAATCATCTTAATAGATTTACGAAATAAATCGTAAGCAGTTTCATCCCAAAGAGGATCGCCTTCTTTTTCACGACCTTTTTCATATTTGGAAAGATAAGGGAGAATTTCTCTTTTAAGCTTTAAAGTACAATAAGTGTCTTCAGCATTATACTGAGCAAGAACACTAATCGGGAGATCTCCATAATCACAAGAACCTTCGGGAGGAAGCTCGTCTACAGCTTTTTTACAAAGCGCAAGCAATTTTTCTATCTCTTCATGAGAAGAATATTTAGATAGAATTGCTTCATAACTTTTAGCTTTAATGGAAGTAATCTTGTTACCAACTTCTTTCCAAGTTAAAGCTTCGCAATATTTCTTATAGTCTTGCTGCTTATCTTTATAGTTATCAATAGCTTGTTTACGAAATTCTTTAAGACGAATATTCGCTTCAATTTCATAACGCTTTACTTCATCGGCATAATCATAGATACCAAGATATTGAGCAGAGAGATCTTTGAGGCCATTGTTAACACGATTTTGATTAGTAAGATAAAATAAAGCAAGAGTGTCATTATACTCTCTAATAAACTTCCAAATATCTACACCTAATTGTCTATAGATAGTTTGAATATCGTGCTTACCATTATGAGCTGAAACTATTCTATCTGTAAATAGTTTTTCTAAACAAAGCTTGTCTTTTAACGCTTCTCCAACTACTACATAATTTTTATAGTCTTTGGATTTTTCACAATAGTAAGTAAAAGCTAGAGAAAGAATATTAGCGTTACATTTCCAAATAATATTGCGAGTTAAATCTTTTTTGGAATGTCTGTTCTCGATGTCAAATGCCATTTCTTTAAAAGGCATTCCAGCTACTTGATAGAATCGAGCGGGAGTAGTAATTAGTTCAAAATCGACAGGCTTTCTAACGTCTGTTTCTAGACAGTATTTTTCAGCTTTATTGAAAACTAATTTGTAAAGAGATTGAAGACGAACTTTATCTACTTTTTCATTGAAAAATCTAACTGGATGTTCTACAGCTAGAACAAGAGAGTTTAGTTCTTTGATTTCGTCTTGTTGCCATTCTACATTAATTCCGGTCTTCTCAATCTCTTTCATTGTTTTGGGAGATTGATTTTGTAGAACTGCGTCCATTGCTTGTTTGCCTAAACATACGATAGCTCTAGGCTTATGTTTTAGAATTAGAGGCTTTAATTTTTCTTGAAAACAAGCGTTATAATGTTTCTTATTTAGAGTAGTTCCTCTAGACACACCACAAGCTAAAGCTGTAGTGAAAACGTATTTACATTTTAAACTAGAGAGAATTGTATTTACTACTGTCGTATAAGCCCTCTCGTCTGAATTAAAATAAGTTCCTTTTTCATCATCTTTTAAATCAGTGTAATCGGCTACAACCAGGAGAGTATTTGTGTCTTTTGTCTCATAGCGATAATCAAGAATAGGTCTGAGATTTCCGGGTTCTTGGTTCTTGCAGTTTTTAAATAGTGCGCAAGATTCACAATTTTCTGAATTGTTTTTAGTTTGTTCCATAAAATTTTCTTAGAGAGATTAAGCAGCGTTTGTTAACTGCTTGTTAACATCCTAGCAAGTTTGTTAACTTTTGTCAACACTTTCGAAGAAAATTTTTAACATCTCAGAGAACGTAAAGCATCTAAAACTTTAAATCTTTTGTTTTATACGTTAACCAAAAATCTTTTATATTATATGCTTTTATAAACTTTCTAACATAAATCAGAGAGAAGAATGGTTTTACTCAAGGTGTTTGTATATAGGATTTAATTTAGTCCCACACGTATTTAAATAAGTATTTTTTAAGGTTTCCGATAGAAAACAAGCGTAATTATTCTTATAATAAGAAGCCCATTTAGAATGTATTAGATAATATGTCATAAAACTACATTTCTAATTACTTTAATTATTAAAGGATACCAAAGAGAGAAGGTTTCAGACTGACTGCTTATGTTTAAGCTACGAGATATACGGAGTAATTCAGTGTCTTCTTTTAAAGCTTTTTCAGCCAAAGCTTCTGACGTATAAGCTCCTACCCACTTGTTATTTTCCTCTCTTATTTTATAACCAGCTTTATAACTTTCTGTTAAACGCATTCTAAAATTTCTTTATTTAGTCTAGACATACAAACCATATTTTCTTTTACAATATTAAGTTTGTAAAGTAATATTTCAAAATCAGCTAGATTAAATCTATATCCTTTATCGTTTATAATGTTTTTAATAACAGAGAGGTAAGTGGATAAATGAGTTTCATTCTCTGGAAGCTTACTAAGGAAAATTTTCCTTAGGTTTAATTGTTTTTTAGGATCATATTCTTTAAATTCAAAACGAAGTTTTGAAACTAATCCACCATATTCAGCATTCAATAAACGTCTATGTTCATCTAAAATATTTTTATAAATAGATTTGTCATAAATTATATTTATTTTTTCTTCTAAAGTTTTAAGTTTAGTTTCTAACTTATCCAGTTTAGTGTTAAAATGATTAAATAATTCGTAATCCACTTAGTTAATATCCTTATATGTATCTACGTTTATATAATGTTTATTAATTGACCCAGAGGGTCAAGTCGTTTATATTATTACGAATAGATACATTTATAGCGTCATATACTTATATTATTCTAGCAAGTTTGTTAACTTTTGTCAACACTTTTTTAACATTTTGTTAACAAAAATTTACCTACGACTACTACCGCTAGATAACGTCGTCTACTAGACGTTCCTTACGAATTAACATATCGTGCATTTCTTTTTCAAATATATGATTAGACATAAAATATAAATAAGTTAAACTTTTATTTATTTTAGAAACTCTATCTATTCTATTTTTAGCTTGAATGTTAAGACCAGGAGTAAGATTTAAATCTAGAAACAGCATCGTATCAGTGTTTGTTAGGGATAATGCGGTTCCACCCGCACGGATAGTTATTGCTAAGCCTTTTAACTTGCCGGAATTAAAGTCTTTTTCTAGCTTAGTTCTTTCTTTAGCCGAAGTATCTCCACAGATACAGGCCCATCCCTGGCGTTTAGCAAGTTCTTTTACCGGAGATACGAAGTCGGAGAATACAATGATTGGTTTTTCAACTTCCTCAAAATATTCTACCTTTTCTGTCAAAATTTTTAGTTTTAAGCTTGACAGAACTTCTCGCAAAAGTGTATAATGAGAAATATCCGTCTTTGTCATAGCACTTAATTTATCTTTATGTTTTTTAAACTTTTCATTTAAACTGTCTAAATCTTTTATAATAGACTTTTTAGTTATCTCAACTGGAATAACTGTATTGACTTTATCCGGTATTTGTTCTAAAACTTCTTCTTTTTTGCGAATAAATAAAACTTGTTTCACTCGCTCCTTTATTTCTTCTGGATTACGTTTAGATTCATCCCAGACAATGCGTCTAAGATAAGGATTAAATTCTCCACCAAATAGCTTATAAAAATTACTAGCATTACCAAAAGTCTTTTTAAATAAATCTAAATTATCAAGTAATACTTTAAATTCTACACATTTGTTTAATACAGGAGTTCCTGTGAGAGCAATACATTTTCCATCTTTGTCTCTAACGTATTTAAATAATTCTCTAAATCTTAAAGTTCTAATAGCCTTAGCATTTTTAACCAAATGGAACTCATCAGAAATTAAAACTGTTTCTTTACAAATATCAGATTTAAAATCTTTTAAAGGCTTTTTATTTCCTAAAGCTTCCTCTATTTTTGGAGGGATAGAGTCATAAGTGCAAATACAAGCACACTTACCAGGTTTAAATTCGGTATAAATTGGAAGAGAATAATTAAATTTCTCTAAATGCCATTTCCAAACTCCTACAGCGTTCTTAGGACAAAGAATAATTAACGGACAATTTGGCTTTGTGACAAAAATAGCGGAAAGAGCCATAGTCGTTTTTCCCAGTCCAGGCGAAGAGGCATTGAATACTGCGTGAGGAGCTTCTAAGGGATCGTTATAGAAACGAACAAATTCTTCTTGATAAGGAAATAATTTAAATGGACCTAATTTTTTATCAAGGTAATTTTGAATGATCGAATTATTTTTTTCTTCCAAAGATTTTAAGGAATTGAAAAATTCAATAGTTTCTTTATTTTCAAATACTTTGCCTAAAAGATGTTTTGTAGAGAGATAAATATCATGACTACAACAAAGTTCTTTTGACCTTGGCACACTTCTGTAGCCCAAATTTTTCAAGGAAATGCTTAGTTCTTCGGGTATATTACCTAGAAGATGAATTTTTTTAGTAGAAGTTTTGAAGGAAACACAAATCATAATGTCATATTTACTTAACTCCCAATTTAACAGAATCCTTGATATTGGCTTAAGAGGTCTAGATTTAGAAGTAACCAAAATTCCACAGTCCGGTCCTTCTAGATTTATTGCGGATTATATGCACTTACCCGAGTTTAAAGAAGTTATAGACAGAACTAAGAGTCTTCAACAAGTAATGAATGTTAGTGCTACAAACCTAATAGGATTTACTAAAAAGAATCAGGAGACAATTCTGCAAACTTTGATGCATGGAGGGGGCTTAAAAAATGCTCTAGCTTTAGCGGGAGTTAAAGCAGCAAATTACGCTATGTGGGCTAGATTTGCCGAAAGAGAAATTGAGCCTTTCGCTACTTTTATTCAGGAATGTGCAAAAGCCGAAGCTCTTTTAGAAGTATCTTTATTTCAGTCCATGCGAGCTGGCGGATGGAAGGGTGCAGTTGAATTTTATAAAATCACCCACCCCGAGCTTTTCTTCTCTGCAGGAGCAGGTAACCAAACTGCAGTTCAAGTTAATGCTAATATTTCTATTATGGATAGAAAACCTGAAGAAAGAAAAGCTCTTTTTGAAAAATATAAGCAAATACATATTGACGAAAAAGACATTATCGAGTATAATGTTAAAGATCCTGAATAAAGTGGGTAGTGTTAGTGTTAGTTAGTTTAGTTGGAGCAAGAGAATTAGATAATTCTTTTCGACAAGAAGTAGCAAATTATTTTAAATGTCCCGTTTTTCAATTTAAAGATCTTACTGATCAAATTTTTGAATCCATGTCAGGAATTTTTGGACTTAATCAATTTACTTCCTTAAAAATTCAAGATAGAATGAAATTAGCGATAAGACAAAATCTTACTGAAATTACTCCAAGTCTTTACATTGACTGGATGTCTAATCAACTGGTAGAGCATATTTTTAGAAAAGCAGACAATTCGTCAAAAAAACTTCAGGGAATTATTCTTGACGTAGATACAAGTAGAGAATACAGAACGTTAAGAACTTTTCTTTTAAATCCTAAATTTAATAAACATAATAAATTTGTTTTAATTGAAAATGAAGATGTTATGCATCAAGACCATAATAAAGATTATAATGTTTATAACGAATTTGAAATTGACGCAGTTCTTTCGTCAGAAGACGAAATGATTGATAGAACAGTTAGTGGGTTATTAAAGAAATGGCATCTAGATTAAACTATTACAAAGCCCTTTATAATGCTTGTAATGATTATCCAAAGATGGATGGTAATAGAAATGCTTGGCTTAATCAGTATTTAAAACCAGCTATTAAACAAAATTGCATTTATAAAGGTGATACCGAAGAACTAGATCCCTTATGGGCAGATTTTATTTTAAACTATATTATTAAAGAGTTTGTTTTGTGAATGTAAAAAATTTAATTACAGAATTTATAGTGGATCAAGTTACCACAATTATTGAAAAAGCTGTTCGTGTAAAAATGAGCAACTTTTCTTCTTTATCAGGCATAAAAAATATTAAAGGCAGAATTTTAGATGAATTGAAACCTAAGCCTCTTAATTTTGCAGATTTAAAAAATAAAATTTGTACCGAAGAAAACAAAGTAACTGAAAAAGAACTTAACGCAGCATTATGGAGTCTTATGGCAAAAAACCAAGTATGGTTAGATAACCAATGGAGATATTGTATATGATGTTGGATGACTTATATAAATTGTTTGCTATTTTTTCTAAAATGGAAGACGAAGCAAACGAAGTTTTAGAAAAAGAAGTAACTGACTACAATTGGGGATATAGAGACTCTTTATCAGATGTTTTAGAAGAATTAAATAGTTTTATTAAAATAACTAATGCAAAACAAATGGGAATCACAGGAATATTTCCCGAGGGAACAGCTAGATATGTTTAACAGTTTTTGGCTTTGGTGGAATAAAGTAGAATTGCACAGTAAAAAATTAGTTTCACAAAAATTAGATTATTGGGTAACAGCAGATTGCACATTAAAGCCTGGTCCAATTAAAATAAATAATTGTGATCTTGTGATTGAATCAGTTTATGTTTTTCCAAGTGTAGGAGTATTTGATCCTAACACAAGTATTGGGTATCTTGCTAAAAAAAATAGATGCAAAGATTGTGGAATTCCGGTTCAATTAAATCCTTATAATAAAGATAAAAAAGATAAATGTTGGGATTGTGTGATGAGAGATGATTAGAAGTTGTTTTTTAGAGAAAATTAATTCCACTTGTGTTTATTGTAAACAAGACACAACCTTTAATTTAGTTATAGACACACAAGGACATCCTGTGGCTTATGCTTGTAATAAGTGTAGAGGCCCTCACGGAATTCCTAAATTTCCAGATCTTAGTTGTGTAAAAATTAAAACTAAGAATAAGCAAGAGAAAACTTGTTGTAAGTGTGATAAGCCTCTTTTTTTAGATCCTTGTTCTTATGATAATGATTATTGTAGGGTATGTGCAATGACGGAGAAGATTTAATGACAACAGACTATGCTAGTAAAATTGTAAGTTTTCTATCTCCAAACGGAGAAGAATGTCTGTTAGACTGTAATCATATTGTTGAAACTCCTGTTATAGAAGGAGATTTTTTGGAAATAAATGATTCAGTTTTTTGTTGTAAATGTTATAGTCCTATAATAGGCCTTAAATCTTCAAAACCTGTTATAAATAAAAAAGCCCGTTAGGGCTTTAACTTATTGATTAGATTATTTACCAATTGGTCAGGCGTCGGAGACGAGTCTTTTCCTACAATTATAGTTGGAAGAACAACTGGTTTATTTTCTAGATAGGTGCCTTTTAACCACGTAACTTCTTTTCCTCTAGGTTGAAGTTTTTCCATAGCTTCGGCAACAAGTTTAAAAGAATCTTTTTCGAATTTAACCTTTAACTTTTCAGTTTCTAAAGTCTTATATAGACTTAGGATTTTTTGAAAAAATCAAGTTTATTCAACTGAGTAACAATCAAATCAACTAAAAGACTAATGACCCAAGTAACAACACCTTCGGGCAACCAAGTGGGCATGTTAATAGGAACATTAGGATCTTTAAGATGTTTCATGATTTCGGCAACTACTTTGGCTTTCTTTTCTGCACCAGTTCCACCGTCGGCTTCGGCCGCAAGCATGATGGGAAGCAGACCAGCGATTAAACTGGCAAACCAAGAAATAACATTATTCATAATAATCTCAATCCTCCTGAATATAAAGGATTGTAGAAATAAAATAAAAACACCTTTAGGAAAAATTTATGTATTTACAATTCGAAGATATAGAAGAACTAAAAAAAGATTTACAGGAGAATGAACAACGTTACTTTGATAACATGCATGTGTTAGTAGGGTTTGAGTTCTATGTTCTTGAGAAGACCGAAGATAACTGGATGTTGACTAGCTTCCAGTCTATCCGAGGAGGTTAGTCTTTCTCCTATAGTATGGGACAAGTAGGGGACAAGAAAGAAGTTCAAAGTTTTTTCTAAAAACGCTTGACAAGTCGGAACCGATCCTGTATATTAACGAAGTCGACAGCGAACGGCGACTGAAGAGAAAAAGGAAGCTACAAATCGCTGAAGACACCGAATGAAAGTGGAAACACTGAATTTCAAAACTAGTCAGTCGTCGCTGACTAACACCTGAATTTGAGGAAATTTGTTGACCTTTGAATCAAATTCAGGATTTACGGAAGAGTAATTTAACAAAAATACAAATTAGGTAATTAATTCGTTTCAGTATTCGTTGCGAAGTAATTTTAAGAATTCTTGCCGACCGGATTTAGAATTCACTAATTTGGATGGTGAGTGTAAATCTCTCCTCTTCCGCCAAACTTCTTAGTGTTTAGAGTCAATTTACACTCATTTGAACTGCTTATAATTGATTCATTTTTAACTAGGAAGTCCTGACTTGGGAAGGTAGCTCAGAGACTAGAGCGGCTCCGTGAAAAAGAGCAGGTCGGTGGTTCAATCCCATCCTTTCCCACCAGAACGTGGTTATTCACTTCAATTCTACATAGTGAATTTAAAAACTATGTAGTTAAGTCCTAAGTTAATGAATTTAAAAGTTAACTTAGGCAATTTATGCCCAAATAGCTCAGTAGTAGAGCACTACATTGAAACCGTAGGGGTGGCCGTGGGTAGAACCGGCTTTGGGCACCAATAAGAATTTAATAGTGTCTACTTCCAAAATACATTCTTTCTTTTACGAGAAACGGGGGTTCGAATCCCTCCGGGCTAATCAGTTTAGAAATAAACGAAGAGTCTGTGGACGAGAGGCTGAAGTCAAATAATTTGGATAATCTTTAAGTATTAAATTCTTTTATATGGAGCGATAGCTCAGTGGTCCAAGAGCGTCGGATTGAAAACCCGAAGGACACTACTTACCGAGGTAGTTTGCTCCACCAACAAACCCGTGTTATTAAATAATCTACATTCCCACAGAAAGTTACAGGTTCAATTCCTGTCTATATGAAGAAATTCTATAGTAGCTCAATGGATAGAGCATCTGTCCCACGATTATTTAGAAGATTTTAACGGGCTTATTATTTTGAAAAGAGAAAAATTATGACTCTTACCGGAACTTTAGAAAAGAATGACCTTGAAGGTGGACATCTTGTCCTAAAAACCGAAGAAGGCCAAATGTTTACTTTGGAAGGATTGAATGAAAATCTTCAAGTAGAAGGTTATGAATTAGTTCTAGAAGGTGAACTAGAAGACTCTATGTGTTCTGTAGGCATGACAGGACCTGTATTTAATGTCACTACTGCGAGTTATAAGGAGTAAAATGAAAACTGTTGTTTGGCTTGGATTGAAAGCAGCTCTTACTGGAGCTAAAGTTTTTGTGGAAGTATTGCGTTGGGTTGAACGCGTTGTAGTTAACCAATAATGCTTCATTGGGCAGTAATATTCTTCATAGTAGCTATTGTGCTGGTCAACTTCTTTTGAAATTATTCTTAGCTGTTTTAGTTATTAGTTTAATTTTGAAAATTGTTCAGCAAGTTTAAAAGTTATACAAGGTTTTGATCAGACTTTCGGGCAGAGAATAATTTCCTCCTTAAGCGACGATTGAAGCCTCCTGGGAGAATAGCTCAGTAGTCAGAGCGCCGAATTGAACCCTCGGAGGTCAGTGCGTGTAATTCCACTTTCTCCCACCAGTTATGGAATCTTAGCTTAGTAATAAAGCATGGGCGTGAAAAACTCAGATCGGCAAATGTGATTGTTGTCAGATTCCACCATTAAAGAAATTATCTGTGTCCCGAATAATTTTTTAGGTAGGATTTTTTAACAGAAAAGGTTTCTTTTTTATATAGTCATAATACTAGGGTTATTATGACTAATATCTTTATAAGAGAAAAAGATACTAATAAACGTATAAGATCTTCTCTTTATCGTAAAATTATTTTAGAAGAAAACTTAATTCCTTACGTTTGTCAAATATGTAATCAAGAACCTTATTGGCAAGGCAAACCTTTGTCTCTAGATCTAGATCATATTGACGGATGTCCTGGAAATAATGAGTTGTCAAATCTTAGATTTCTTTGCAAAAATTGTCACAGCCAAACTGAAACTTTTGGAGGAAAAAATCTTAAGAAAAAATCTTGTCTAAAGAAAGATAGATCTTTAACTGAGGAAGGTGTTTACACTATTCAGGGTGTTTTTATTACAAAAAAATGTAATATATGCAATGAATTTGTAAAAGACCCTAATTCTACACTGTGTAAAAAGTGCTTTCTATCTTTACCTAAACATTCTAAATTTGATATAAGTAAAGAAGAATTAAAAGATCTTATAGAAAAATTACCGTTAACAAAAATTGCAAAAATTTTTGGATGTTCAGATAAAACTATTGCTAATAAAGCAAAAAAATTTCAAATAGAACTCAAGCCTAAGGGATTTTGGTTAAAAGAATTTTATAGATCTAATATATGGAGCGGTAGTTCAGATGTTTAGAACGTTGCATTGAAAACGCAGAGGTCGCTACTCGGCAAGTAGCCTGCTCCACCATAGAGAATTCAACAAGTGTTTTGTCTCCTTTTGTTTGTTGGCGTCCCTTCCTAGTCGATCCTGATCCGTTCGTGTTTGTTGAATTCTCTTTTTAATTAAAATTATCGTTAGTAGCGTTTCGATAATTTGCAGGTTTTAGAAGTTTGTGTTTAGATAACAATACATTCTATGAGGAATTAGTATCGAAAGATTTGCAGGTTCAAGTCCTGCCTCGTCTATATAGACGAGTGGCGGAATGGTAAACGCGCTAGTAAAAAATGTGTTATCACTTTTAACAAATTTCTATTTAAATCTAAGGCTACATGGGAAGATAGCTCAGACGGTTAGAGCGCGGAATTGAAAACTCCGAAGTCGGGTCTCGCCAAGATTCTCTTCCCACCAAAACAATTTAAGTGATATCCTGGTCGTTCACTTGAATTTCTAAAAGATTAAGTTGTGTTTACTTTAAAATATAATTGAAGAGTTTCCCTTCCTACCTCCCTTTCCTCTTCGATTACTTTTATAAAAGTATAGTTAATAACTTAGTCTTTTTTTCTTTTAAGGCTAAAATGAAATTATATACTTTAGATTTATCGGCACCTTCAAATTCTTACTTAAAAGCTTCTGAAGCTTATGTTGGCTTAAAGGGATTAAGTTATTATGACTCAGAGAGTTTAATTGTCACTGAAGAACAATTTAAAGCTATAAAAACAAACCATAAAAAAGGTAGGACTTCGGTAATTATTAGAAATTCCCAAAAGTTTTGGATAACCTCTAAAATTGACCATACTCTTCTAATTTGGAAAGAATTAAGAAAAGATACTTGGTTTGTTTATTGGCAAGGTTGTTTACGAACTGGAGTTATAACTTATCGAGATAGAGAATCTTCTTTGTATAAGAGAAAATTAATTGTATGTTAGAAAGGGACTTATGGGTTTAAATTTCTATGAGGAAGCCTGTATTAATAACATGTATCTAAAAGACGATAAGTCTAAACGACTAACTTTACGTAAAATTTTCTACTTCCCAATTTGGATCCTAAAAAAATTAGGCCTATGGGAGATGTTAAAGGCTTTTTCTTTAAATCCTAAGTTTAGTAAAAATCTTGAAGGCTTTGAAAAAGCTTTTACAGATGCTCATTTATGGGTGTTTTTTATGTATGGAATAATTTCCCATTTATTTATAGGAATTGGAACTTTATTAAATAATTCTTGGTTTTCTATTACTTTTTTATTTATTTTTAATGGATTATTCCATCTTGGTAGATTGTTTGGGTATATAACTTTAGTTTATGAAAAGGATTATGCCAAAACTTTTTATGGACAATAAATATGTAAATATTTTATTCTATCTTTTAGAAAAAGGGTTACCTCTTTTAGGTCTACTTTATTGTTCGTATCAGTTAAGATTAACTGGACATAACGAACTTTGTTATGTGGCAGCAACAACCATGTTCTGGGATATTTATAGAGATAGAGGTATTAATAGACTATGACTGTCCAAATTGGAGTAGACACTGATCTTCATCAAAAATTTGAGCAACTGCGTAAACTTAAGCAAGATGCTCTCGTATATGAGAACCTTCTAAAACCTATTCAAGAACAAACTGATAAGCTTGAGAGCGAGATTCGAGCTAGATGTCGCATGAGCGGAGACAGCTTTGTATGTGGCTCCTATGGCCTTACACGAACACAAGGTAAGGAACAGTGGGTAGATGGTCACTTTCGTAAGGGAGCAGTTCGCTGGAACTGGACGGGAGTATAATTTGAATTATATCTGTGAATGTGATTCAGATAAAAGATCCAGAGGTATTGAATGTTTTTGTGATCTTAATCAAATTTTAACTGGTATGTTAATAAACACTAAGGAGAATGAAACTATGTCTAAGGTAACTATTCATGTGAATCAAATTTTGGAGGATCGTCAAGGAAATATTGTTTTCTACGATAGTAAGAATGGTCACTCTATCATTATTGACAATAGTCTTCTAGAAGGTTCTAGTGGAGATCTACTTCGTAGTAAATTGACGAAGAAAGATGGTTAAACAAAATCCCAACATTACTATCCTAACTGTAGGACTATTGTGCTTAGCCTTTATTATCAAAGGAGAGCAGCAATTTGCTAGTGTAATGCTCGGATGCTTAGTAGTTCTAATCGGAACTACATTATTCTAAATTATAAGAGACTCTTTACGGAGTCTCTTTCTTTTATTTTGTGAAAGAATAAAATGCTTAAATACATTAAAGCTCATGAGTTGGCATTTAAACTTTTATCTATGCCCAACTTACCTGTAGTTATTCCTGATGATATGGAGTCTAATAACGAAGATCAGATTTATTTAGTAGATGAAATTGTAGTTAAAACTACCAGAGCTATAGGTAAAAAAGACTCTATTAGAAATTTATGGGATTTGTGTTGGGATAGTCGATATGACGCAGATAACATTCCTCTAGAATTGCAAGAAATAAAAGAAGTTATTTATATATCATGATTATTTATTTAGGAGTAACATTCTTAATGTGTATTATGTTAGTTCACTTTCTAGAAGTGAGTAAACAATAATGGCTTATACTAATACTTAATTGTTAAAAACAAAACAAACAAGAAACATTAGAGAAATCTAATGTAAAGAAATGTAATTTCTTCTAGACGTAACATGAGGAATCCTTGTATTTACTACAAAGTAAAACTGATATGAATCTATTCGCTATTTTAGTCTTAGATAAAAATCAAGACTTAGTTGATTATGACAATTTAGAGTGTGGAACTATATATTATTCAGATAGATGTTTCCCAGGATGGACTTATTTAAGATGGATTCATGTTTACTATTATATAAAAGCTAAACTTTAGGAATAAAATGTTAGATAAAGATCTTATACCAGATAGTAATCCAGAAAACATATATCCTAATACTTATAAAGTCTTTAAGGGGTTTTGTCATGCAGTTGTTTTGGTGAAAAGAGAAAGTGACAACCATTTACTGATTAGATATTTAGTAGAAGATGACGAAGTATGGCACCCTTATAAATTTCCTCATTACTCCTCACATTGGTTAGAAAAATTTATTGATCTTCATCAAGAAGCCTTATTTCACATGAAAACTCACTGTATTCCTGATATAAAAGACAATATTCAATATGGATGGAAATTAGATGGATAGAGACTATGTAGAAAAACTTTATTATGGAGGAATTCAAGTTTTTCTTACTTTTATATTAATAGCTTTATTTGTAGGAATAACTTTAGGAGCTTCTACAGCTATACTAGTATACAAGTGATCGTCTTGACATCTTAGTCTTGTTTGCCTTAATCTATGCAAGTAAGAGGACTATCTATGAGTGTTTGGCTAGTTCAGTCTAAATTGACTAAATGTTACGGAATACTAACGCCTAGATTAAATTATGAAGAAGATCAATGTATTATTAATTGGAGCCATGGAGGTTATTCTATGTTATATTATAATTGGTTAGAAAATATAAAATTTATTTGTAGGTTATAGTGTATTTAGTAAAAGATTATAAATTTCCAGTCCTTGGAATAATGATTTGGAACAATAAAGGTAATTATTATAGAATATATTGGTCTAAAAGAACCGGACATTACTCCGAATGTTACGTAAAAAGTTATGTAAAAATCTTAACTAAACTATAAAAAATAAATAACGTAAGTAAGCAATACTTAAGACATATTGTGGCAAAACATACGTGGGGAATTGGTGAAATTGGTAGACACCCGAGATTTAAGGCCTCGTGGAGAAATCCGTGCCGGTTCGAGTCCGGCATTCCCTACCATTAAAAATTTGTAAAGGAGCGAAAGCTCTATTTTTTTATGTTTAGTTTTAGTGATCAAAACATCATACCTTGTTACAGATGTAACAGTTCATCTTCTAAATTTCGGACTAGCTATGCTTTAGATTCTAATAATCAGAACGCCTTAATCTACTCCTGTCATATCTGTGATCAAATCTCTAGAAAAATTTTTGTTAGATATGTAAATCCGACAAGTAGTTACCCTAGTAATTTTTTAGTTACTAGGGCTGTTAGAGAATGGAATATATATAATTTTATTAAGGCAGTTCTCTAATTGCGTTGTTATAAACATAATGAAGTATTACATTGTTATACAGCAACTAATGTTGTTAGTTTACATCTTTATTTGTGTGTAAAATGTGTAAGAGATATAAATTTAGATTTTAATTATGTAATTAGGCATGGGAAATATATTAGGAAAAAGGCTTGGTATAAAGCAATTAATGATTATTGTATAAGTCAAGTTTTATGACTACAATTGAATTTGTAAATAAAATAAAAGAAGCAGGTTGGAAGTTTCTAAGAGAAGGTTCCAAGCATAGCATATACTTTAAAGATAAGAAAACTTTTAGTGTTCCTAGAAAAGATAAGATTAAAAAAGGCATAATTTGGCAATGGGAACGGTTAAATAAACAAGTAGACGAAGAAAGGAAGTCAAAAAGTGAATCTGCTGAAGGATCTGTTTGTAACAAAGACAGTTGAAACAGTTGGAAATCTAGTAAAATCTTCTGTTGCTAACAGAATTAATTCCGCTTATAAAAAATTTATGCATAGAAATAAATACCTTGTTACCGTTTCTTATACTAAAGATGTCTATAGACTCTTAAAAGAAGTTATGTGCCAACAACAAGGCATTTCTAATATGGTAGATTTTAGTCATTTTAGACGAACGTATACAGAAGGTAGTTTTGAATTTGCTCCTAGATCTGTAACTGTAAATCACGAAGGTAAAGAAATTATTCTTTCAGAGATTTTTATTTGCACTACAGACAAGGATGGGAATTCAACTAAGAAAGAAACTTCTAGTATAAATATTACTTCTAAAGAGTCTATCAAACACATAGAATCGTATCTCTGTTCCTTAGCAAGAGATCATTATCTAAGTAAAGATACGGCTAGATGTGTTTATACTTTTGATAAGGAAAGTAAACAGCATTTAGGTAATTTTTATAGCAGAGAAGTTTTAAAGCCAATCTTGGCTGAAGGCCGTTTAACTGAAATTTTAAATGATGCTAAAAATTTCTTAAAGAATAAAAAAATATATCGTTCTAAGAATATTCCTTTTAGAAGAGGATATCTTTTGCATGGGTTGCCAGGCACAGGGAAAACCAGTGTTGCTCAGTATTTAGCTGCTAAATTAAATAGAGATATCAATGTAATATCTTCAGCTTCATTAATGGAATGTTCTAATATTCAAAAACTAATCAGTAGAGTTTCTTCAGAGTCAATTGTATTGATTGACGATGTTGATTGTATTTATAATCAACGAGAAGCTTGCGATGCTGATATGCCAAAATTTAATGACTTCTTAGCTGCTTTTGATAGTTTGATTGCTCCAAAAGGAGTTATTATGATTTTAACTGCTAACCATGTTGAGAAATTAGATAAAGCTTTGCTTAGAGCTGGACGTATTGATAGAGATTGGAAATTTGAAAATTGTGATTTATATCAATACAAAGAATTTTTAAAAATATTTTTCCCAGATCAGCAATTTGAAGAAGAAAAGTTTATCCCTTATATTAATAAAATTAGTCCCGCTTTATTTCAAGAGTTTCTTCTTAGAAGCGAGACTTACGAGGATTTGTTAACAAATTTGTTACAAACGGTCAGTTGACTTTGAGTCAAGTTACTCTTATACTTAGAGAGAGACTAACTAGGAGGTAGATAACTATGGAAGTTGATTTTGAACCCACGGATGATCGCCCGCCTTTGGAACGGTTCGGCACGAACCTAACAGAGAAAGCTCGACAGGGACTTCTAGATCCCGTTTTGGGTCGAGAAGACGAAATTCTTAGAATTACTAATATTCTAGCTCGCCGTCGTAAAAATAATCCCGTTCTTATTGGAAATGCGGGCGTTGGTAAAAATTCTATCATTGAAAAACTCGCTCAAGATATTGCAGACGGTAATGTTCAAGAGCAGCTAAAAGACGTAGAACTATACTCCCTGCAAATTAGTAAGCTTCTAGCCGGAGCTAAATATAAAGGTGACTTTGAAGAACGTCTAGACCAGGTTGTAGACCAAGTTAGAAATTCTAACGGAAAAGTTTTAGTATTTATTGATGAAATTCATACTATGTGCAATTCAGGTAAAACGGAAGGATCTATGGATGCCGCTAACTTACTTAAGCCTGCTCTTGCTAGGGGCGAGTTTAGTTGTATTGGAGCAACTACTTATTCGGAATATAAAGCAAATATTGAAAAAGATGCAGGACTCGAACGGCGTTTCCAGCCTGTGTTTATCGAACCGCCGACCGTTCAAGAAACCATAAAAATTCTTAATCATATTAAAACTAAATATGAAGAGTTTCATGGAATCAACATTACAACTAAAGCTCTAGAGTCCGCAGCTGTTCTTTCGGAACGATATGTCACTGAAAGAAATTTGCCGGATAAGGCAATTGATCTTATTGACGAAGCAATGGCTGCTTTAAAATCCAGTAGAATGTATCAACCACCGGCCGAATTAACTGAGGAACAGAAACTCATTTGGGAGAACGAAGCTAGTAGTTTTAGAACTAAAGTTAAAATTCAAGCAGAAATTGCCGAACTAGAAATTTCTTTAGAAGAAAATCTTGATTTAGAAGAAGTTTCAGAAATTAAGTATAAAGACATTCCCGAACTAAAAAGACAGCTTGAGAAAGTAAATAATCTTGAATATAAATTCTTTAAGTTAGAAGTGACTGAAGAAGATATTGCCAAGATTATTACTCTCTGGACTAAAATTCCAGTAACTAGTCTTTTGAAAGATGAGAAACAAGTTCTTCTTTCAATGGAAACAAGGCTTTCTGAAAGTGTTCTTGCTCAAGACGAAGCAGTAACTAAAGTTTCTAATGCTGTTAGACGTTCTAGAACAGGTTTAGCTGATCCCAAACAACCTAAAGCAAGCTTTATGTTTATGGGCCCAACAGGAACTGGAAAAACTGAGCTTTCTAAAGCCTTGACTAAGGAATTATTTGATGATGAAAAATTCCTTATTCGTCTTGACATGTCTGAATTTGCTGAAAAGCATCAAGTTAATCGTCTTACTGGGCCGCCACCTGGATATGTTGGTTACGAAGCTGGTGGTCAATTAACTGAAGCTGTTCGTAGAAAGCCTTATTCAGTAATTCTTATGGATGAAATTGAAAAAGCTCATACGGATATTTATAAAATTCTCCTTCAACTTCTTGACGAAGGACGTTTGACTGATGGTCAAGGTAGAACTGTTAATTTTACTAATTGTGTAATTATCATGACTACTAACATGACTATTGAAACTATGAAGCAAAGATTCCCACCTGAGTTTATTAATCGTATTGGCGATATTATTAAATTCAAGGCTTTGACTCAAGAAACTCTACGACAGATTTTCCATTTGCAAGTAAAGAAAGTTATCTCTAAGCTTGCAGATATGAATATCCAACTAGAACTGCCTACAGAGGTTATTGATTTTATTCTCTCTAAACGAGATGAAATTAATAAAGATGATGATGAATCTGGTTTTGGTGCTCGTCTAATTAAACGTAATGTAGTTAGACTAATTGAAGATCCTGTAAGTAAAAAACTGCTTGAAGCTAATGACATAGATTATATTTGTGCAGAATTAGTTTCAACTAAGACTGGAACTGAAATAGTCTATTATGCTTACAATAAGAAACTAGTGGAGAATAACAATGCAATTTATTAATCCAGATTGGTCATTGTGCTTAAATAAAAAACATATACCGTTAACAGGCATAGATACGTTGGGAACTGAAGCTCTAAGTTTAGTTTTGCCTTTGGGGTTAAGAACCGTTTTATCGGTTGATTCCGAAATACAAAAATCTTGGGGCAGTTACATGCGTAATGCTGTAGGTCATGAAGGTTACTTTCCTACAGAAAATAGAGCTATTGTGGGCTTGTTTGACCTAAATGTCAAATTAATTTATATTGCAGAAGTGCTACGAAAACCAGGCGGGTTGCCTTATGTAAATCAACTTAGAGGGAAATGTAACGCACTGGCTCCTACATCATTGAACAATACTATAATTACGTTTTTAATAAATACACTAAAAAAGGACATGCAATAAACTTATGAATAAAAGTAGTATCCTTTATACTGAAAGAACTTCGACTACAACTCAGGCTACGGAAATTAACAATAGTGGAGCAGTTGCTTATAAAGAAACCGCAGAGCAAAGTTTAGCTAAACTTATTTGTGTTGGTTTTCTTGATAACAAATATTATACTCAGGCAACTGAGCAATTGGAACTTGTTAAGAAACTCTCTTCAGAGTGTTCTGAAGAATTTGTAGCAGCCTGTGCTCTTTATACTAAGAAACAACACATGAAAGATATGTGCGTTGTCTTGCTGGCATTGCTACGTCAGAGAAAATCTCCTTATTGGAAACAGATTTTCCCTAAAGTTTGTGACGATGGTTCTAGTATTCGTCGGTTTTTGAAAACTATTCAAACGGGCCAATTTGGAAGTAAAAATTTAAATTACGCTGGTCGTAAGTTGATTCAATCTTGGTTCTCTTCTCGTCGTCCTATTGATGTATGGAATCAGTCAATAGGAGCTAATCCTAGCTTGTCGGCAGTCATGGCTATGGCTCATCCCTCTCCCAAGGGAGACAAGCAACGAGAGGCTGTTTACAAGCTTATTAGAAAGGGAGAACATTCTGAGGATCTGCCCGAGCAAATTCAAACTTATTACAATTGGTTGAAGGACACTACTCAACCTATTCCAAGAGTTCCTTTTGAAAGAATTAAAGGAGAGAAGCTTTCTGAGGAACAATGGCAAATTTTTGCTCAACAAATGACTTGGAATCAGTTGCGTCAGAATATTAACAATTTAGAGAAAAAGGGAGTGTTTAATAATCAGCAAGTTGCTGAAACACTAGCAGCTAAATTAGCAAATGAGCAAGAAATTGTAAAAGCTAATTTGTTCCCTCATGAAATCTATACTAGTTATTTAAACGTAACTAATCAAAGAATGCGTATTGGACTTCAGCAAGCCTTAGATTATAGTTTGCGAAATGTTCCAACTTTGGAAGGAAATGTAATTTTATCTATTGATGTTTCCGGTTCAATGGGAGCAAAAGTAAATGGTAATACTGAAGCTCCTAGAGCTGGAGTAGACCATAGGCTTACTTGTTTTCAAGTAGCTAGTTTAATGGCTTGTGCTTTCTTAAAGAAAAATCCTAATTCAAAGGTGTATACTTTTGACTCTTCGGCAAGAGAAATTACTTCCAACTTAAATCCTATGGACAGTTTAGTTACTAATGTAGATAGAATTGGATTTTCGGGAAGCAGCACTTCTATTGCTTCTAGTCTTCAATCAGTTCAAGGTGCTAAGCATAAGGTAGATTATTTTGTTATGTTTTCAGATGATGAAAACAATAAACAATATATCAATTACGGAAGATCTACCGAAGCACACGCAGCTTGGAAAAATATTAAAAGAAATAATCCTAATGCTAAGTTTGTTATGATTGATCTTCAAGGAACTTCTAACACTCAACTTCCTACAGATCCAGATGTTCTCTATGTCTCTGGATTTAATAATGGAATGTTTGAAGTTATTAGAAATTGGAGTATGCTTAAAGAAACTTCTTTTGAAAAAGAGATTATGAAATATGCTAGTCAAGGAACTGGAGCCTTAGAAAGAGTTTAAAAAACTCTTGACTAATCTACCCAGATTTGATAGAATAAAAGACTCACTTCGGTGGGTCTTTTTTTTGTTGTTTTGGTGAAACAAAAATAGGAGTAAACTATTACAATAACTAAACTAATATAAACTATTTTAAAGAATTGGTTTATCAAATAAATGTCTATCTTCCAAGAACAGATCGCCCGCCGCCCTGACCGCTATCCTTGGGCCTCCGAGTTTATATCTTCAATGTGGCAATCTCACTGGACTCCTGATGAGTTTAATTTTCAAAGTGACATTCAAGATTTTAAAATTAATTTAAATACTGAAGAAAAAAATATAGTAAAAAACACTCTTTCAGCTATTGGACAGATCGAAATTGCTGTAAAGAAATTTTGGGCAAAATTAGGAGATAATCTTCCTCATCCTAGTCTTGTTGACTTAGGCTTGGTAATGGCGAGTGTAGAAGTAATTCATAATAAAGCTTATGAAAAACTTTTGGACGTTTTAGGTCTTCAGCAAGTTTTTGAAGAAAATTTAAAATTAGATATAATTCAAGGTAGAGTTAATTACCTTAGAAAGTATCTTCATAAATATTATAAAGACAGTAAGAAACAGTATCTTTATAGTCTTATTTTATTTACTTTGTTTATAGAAAATGTTTCTCTTTTTTCGCAATTTTATATCATACTTTGGTTTAATAGATTTAGAAATGTTTTAAAAGATACCAGCCAGCAAGTTAATTACACAAAAAATGAAGAAATGATTCATGCTCAAGTAGGAATTAAACTTGTAAATGTAATTCGTAAAGAACATCCAGAACTTTTTGACGAGGAATTAGAAGAGAAAGTTCAGCAAGAAGCTTTAGCGGCTTTTGAAGCGGAGAGTAAAATCATTGACTGGATGCTTGGAAGTTTTAATGAGGAAACTCTTAATAAAGAACTTCTTAAAGAATATGTTAAGAATCGTATTAACGGAAGTTTGAAAGCAATTAAATTTAAAAAACCTTTTAAGATAAATAAAGAATTAATTTCTAAAACAGACTGGATTGAAGAAGAAACTTATGGGAATCAAATGACTGATTTCTTTTATAAACGCCCAGTAGATTATTCTAAAAGTGTTCAAGTTATTAATGGAGATGAATTATTTTAATGTCTAAAAATTATTGGATTACAAAAGAGACTAGAGAATTTCTCTCTAGAGGCTATTTAAAAGAAAATCAAACAGTCGAAGATCGTGTTTGGGAAATTGCCAAACACGCTGAATCAATTTTAAATATTGACGGATTTGCTGAAAAATTTAATTCTTATATGGAACAGGGTTTTTATTCCTTAGCAAGTCCAATTTGGGCTAATTTTGGTAGCGGTCGTGCTCTTCCAATTTCTTGTAACAACAGTTTTATCCCGGATCGTATCGAAGGTATTTTTTCAAAATTATCAGAGGTCGCGATAATGACCAAAGAAGGTTCTGGAACATCCGGCTATTTCGGAGATCTTAGAGCTAGAGGTAGTAAAATTTCTAGTGGAGGAACTACTTCAGGTGCAGTTCATTTTATGGAATTATTTGAAACTGCTGTAAATGTGGTTTCCCAGAGCAATGTTCGTAGAGGCAGCTTTGCTGCTTATTTGCCTATAGACCATGGAGACATTGAAGAATTTCTAAATATTAGAGAAGAAGGACATCAAATTCAAAACTTATCCATCGGAGTTTGTGTTTCAGACGAATGGATGCAATCTATGATAGATGGAGACAAACAAAAAAGAGAACTTTGGGCTAAAGTTTTAAAGAAACGTTTTGAATCCGGATATCCATATATTTTCTGGACGGATAATGTAAATAATAATAAGCCTAAGGTATACAAAGATAAGAATAAAATTGTTCATTCTTCAAATCTTTGTAATGAAATAGCTTTAGCTAGTAATGAAGATGAATCTTTTGTATGTTGTTTGTCTTCTATGAATCTTTTACATTATGATTGTTGGAAGACAACAGATGCTGTAGAAATTTTAACTTATTTCTTAGACGCCGTAATGTCTGAATATATTAAGCTTACAAAAGACATGCCTTATATGCAAGCTGCTTATAATTTTTCTATTAGACAAAGAGCATTAGGTCTAGGTGTTCTTGGTTGGCATAGTTTACTTCAGAGTAAACTTATTTCTTTTGAATCTGAAGAGGCTGGTATTTTAAATGAAGAAATTTTTAAGTTTGTTCAAGAAAAAACATTAAAAGCTTCTAAGGAAATGGCTCAACTTTTTGGAGAACCTGAACTCCTTAAAGGATATGGTTTAAGAAATGCTACTTTAATGGCAATAGCCCCTACCACTTCAAGCTCTTTTATTTTGGGTCAAGTTAGTCCCAGCATAGAACCTCAAAATTCTAATTATTATGTTAAAGAATTAGCTAAAGGTAAATTTACTTATAAAAATCCTTATCTTAAAGAAGTATTAAAATCTCACGGCAAAGATAATTCTGAAACTTGGAAAAGTATTCTTCTTAAGGGAGGTTCAGTTCAACATCTAAGCTTTCTGACTGAAAATGAGAAAAATGTTTTTAAGACTTTTGCAGAGATAAATCAATCTGTAATTGTTGATCAAGCAGCTGTTAGACAAATGTATATTGATCAAGGTCAAAGTTTGAATTTAATGATTCATCCAAAGACTCCGGTTAAGGATGTTAATAAATTAATGATTAGAGCTTGGTCTTTGGGAATTAAAGGACTTTATTATCAAAGAGGACAGAACTTAGCTCAAGAGTTAGGTAGAAGCCTAACAGACTGTGCTGCTTGTGAAGCCTAGTATCAGAATACTAGACTGGAGTATGTAAGGGTATCCTCAAGCTAGGTTTGCTTGGAGTATACTACTAGTAGAGAGTAACTAGGGAGGTAGTAAATGTTCACTGTGATTGATGTTAAAAACATGAACCAAGCTAAAACGTTTGAGGAACTCCTAGCCTTGGTAACAAAACGTTAACTTGACAAACTCCTTTGCTTAGTGTAGAATCTAAACCATAAAGCTTAAGGCCCAAGGTTTACTGAATAATCCTACTTAAACTATTAAACAAATAAGGCTTATCACTTAGTTTGTTTTTAGAAAAAATCAGTATAGAAAAAACGATGTTTTTTCGAGAGAATCTCTGTGTATGAGGCGTGCGGCAGAGATTCTCTTTTTTTTATTTCAGATTGAGAGATTTACATTTGGATTTAACTAATTTTGAAGTTGAATATATGCCGAAAAATTTAATTTATAAAATTAAATATTTAAATATTGTTTTTGCTACGGCTTTAAATATTAATCATAGATTACATAATAAAAATCTTAATCAACATTGTGTTGGATATATAGAGAAGTTTTCTAACAAAGAGCTTTTGAATAAAATTCAATGGGAAGATTCAGGTTTAAATAAATTTAAACTATTTCTTATATGAAATATAATTACTATAGAGCTAATTATGACAATCAATTAAGACATTACATAATTACTTATGGAAATATTCCATTAGGTTTTGTAAGATGTTATAACCAATACGATGACTCTTATAATTTTTCTTGTTTAGATTATGCTAAAATATTATGGAAAGATTTGCCCCCGAGTAAATGGAGATGTGTGCCTTCTAGAAATAAAAAATATCAAATCTGGCAGTTAGAATGTTAGCTTCGGAAATAATTGTTGAGCATAGAGAAAGAGAAAATTTTTACTATATTTCCTATAGAAATATACCTATTGCTCTTGTTTATGCAGATGGTAATAGGCATATTAAAGTTGAGGAAGATACTAATTGTAGAAAATACTTAGAGAAGTTTTCTAACACGAATCTTGCAAAATATTATTGGCAAGCCCTAGCTAATAAAGGTAGTCTAAAATATAGAATGGTTAATTATCTATGAATAAGATTTACAAAATATACTTACACTGGACAGCTACTTCTTATAGTTGGAAAGTTCCAGGACATTATCATACTGTTATTGGAGATAAAGGAGTTATTCACAGATTAACTCCTTATGAACAGCCTTTAAATGCTCATACTTTTGGAAGAAATAAAAATTCTGTAGCTATATCTTTAGCTTGTATGGGAGGAACTGTTTGGAAAGATTTCCCTCCTCAAGAAGCTCAAATTGAGTCTATGTGTAAAGAAATAGTTTCAATTGTAAAAAAAGAAAATTGGCCTTTAGAAAAATTAGATATTAATAGAATAATGACTCATGCAGAAGCAGCTGCCAATAGAGATTTTGCAAAAGATATAGCTGTTAAAGTTTCTAATAAAAGACCTATATCTTCTGTGCAAGCAGAAGAGTATGATGCCTATGCCCGAACTTTGGGAATGCCTCATTGTAATTATGGTCCAACTTCTTGGCAAGATGGGTGGCCTGGTGGCTATGCAGAACGTTGGGATTTAGCTCAATTGAAACCTTCCGATCCAATGGGTTCTGGAGGATTTAAAATAAGGGAACGAGTTAGAGAACTTTTTTTAAAATGAAAGAAGGGTTATTTAGCACAAGAATTCAGCGTTACGGTCATTTATATTATTTAAAATATGCGAACTTAATTATATTTCAAAGAGATGACCATTCTTGTTCTTGTTTTCATATAAGAAGATTACTTATGAGAGAAAATGAAAGATAAACTTTTTTTCCTTTATGACCAAAAATATACAATACTAGATGAAGCCTATTATAATCTTAGATATGCCAACATAACATTATATGTTAGAGATTTGAATTCTCCAGTAAGTTGTAATAGAATTATAAGGAGATTAATGAAATTTGAGTAGTTGTGTAAATATATCAGAACAAAGAGCTGAATTAAATCAATGTAAGTTTGAATATAAATCTTTTCAATGGAATGAACATTATCGTTCTGAAATAGTAGCAAAAAGTTTAATAGTTAGATTGATTAATATTTGTGAAATACTTCTTTCATGTTTAGAAGTTAAAGTAATAAGAGTTAATCCTTATGATGAACAAACTAAATTTGAAAAATGGGAACCAAAAAATAATTTTATTCCTATATATGTAAGTATTCCAGTAGTTTGTATTATATTAGGATTAATTTATTATGTATCCAGTTGTTTTTAAAAAAGGTCAGGTTTGGACATGGTTCAATCAAAAATCTTTTGATGTATCTACTTTTGTAGATTCTTTAGTAATTTGGAGAACTGATAGATTATTTTGTAGCGTTTATATGTTAGATAAGGGTTGGTATTATTTAGTAGATCAAATTAAAAATAGAACTGTTTTAAAAACTTACAGTCCATTATATCAATCTTGTCTAAGACATTCTTTAGAAGATAGAATAAAATTGTTCTACAAAGGTTAACTATTCAATTTTACAGAATAACCTCTATTACTAATAAACAAGTAATAGAGGTTATTTTATTTTATGGACTTTGATAGTCTATCTAGAGAAGAACAATTGGGTATTTTAGCGCAAAAGCCCCTTCTTCCCCTGGGCCCAGGTAGAGAAGAAGAAGAAAACCATAGACTTAAGAATTATCTTAAATTTTTTTGGAACATATCCTTTCCTGATAAATGTCACCCGGAGTGTGCTAAAAAATCTGTACCTTGCACTCCTCCTTTTAAAGTCTTTAGTGACGCTTTTTATGCTCGATATCCTTTAATTGTTCTTAAAGGTGCTCGGGGAACAGGCAAAGCCCTTGGTCATTCCTCTAAACTTTTAACACCCACAGGTTGGACAACTATGGGAGAAATTAAAGTTGGAGATCAAGTAATTGATATGGACGGAAAACCAGTTAATGTAACTGGAGTATTTCCTCAGGGCCTAAAGCAGATGGTTAGAGTAAAATTTGGTGATCATACCTATGTAGATTGCTGTGAAGATCATTTATGGACAGTTCAAAGAGATTTTCATACAGATAAGTGGCAAGTAAAAGCTACTAAAGATTTAGTAGGAAATTTAAGAAGAAAAAATAATGCCTCAAATTGGCAAATTCCTATTGTAAAGCCCATTGAATTTCCTGAAGTAGATCTTCCTATCCATCCTTATCTATTAGGAGTATTATTGGGTGACGGTTGTCTTGTAGGAAGCACTCCCAACATATCAGCGCATCCTAATGATTATGAAACTATTGAAAACATCATTCCTTGCTTACCAGAAGGTATGGAAGTAAAATATAATGCTCCTTTTCAATACAGACTTGTAGGACATTATAGAGAAGGAAGTGTTTTTAGAAATTTTCTAACAGATAAACTTAAAGAATTAGGGCTGCATGGATTAAAGTGTGATACTAAATTTGTTCCTAAGCAATATTTATTTTCTTCTATTGATCAAAGACTTGAATTACTTCGTGGTCTTTTTGATACAGACGGAACAGCAGTAAAGTCAGAAAGTAGAGGAGCTAGTTTTGTTTCAACCTCTAAACATTTAACTGAGGCGGTTAGATTTATTGTACAATCTCTGGGAGGCGTAGCTTATACTGGAATTAGAGATAAATCTAAAGAAAAAGAAACTTATTTACCTCAATATCAAACAAGAATTAAATTAGATTTTAATCCCTTTAAATTAAAAAGAAAAGCTGAAGCATATCAACCTCCAAAATGTAATCCTATTAAAAGAAATATTAGAAGTATTGAGTATCTAGAAAAATATGAACAAGCTTCATGTATAACTGTAGATAGTCAAACTCAAACCTACCTTACAGATAATTTAGTGGTTACACATAATTCAGTGTTGGTAGGTGCTCTTGCGTTAACTGAACAAATTAATTTGAATGCTGAAGTATTAATTTTAGGAGGTTCTCAAACTCAATCTAGAAAAGTCTTTGAATATATTAGTCAAGTCAATACACGAACTCAAGGAATGTTTTGGACTTCCGTAAATGCTCCTAAAGCTCTTCAAGACCGTAAGGCGGAATTGATGGAGTCCTCTCGTATTGTGACAGGGGGACTCATTAAATGCCTCCCCGCCTCTCCAACCTCAGTTTATGGACAAAGACCTTCAAGACTTAGAATCGACGAGGCGGACGTTTGCGATCTTGAATTAATTGACGGAGCAATTCCTTGTGCTCATCCTATTGGCTTCGTTAAAGAAAATATTTTAATTTCTTCAACTCACTATGCTTCAGGAGGAACCCTTTCGGCATTTATTGACAGAGCAAATGCAGCAAATAAAGTTGCTGGTAAAGTAGTCACCCCTGTTTATGAATTTTGTTACAAGGACGTTCTAGCTGAAAATGGTGGGTATCTAACTGTAGATCAAATGGAACGCATGAAATCTATGGTTTCACCTGAGGTTTGGCGTAGACAGTTTGAAAATGGTGAACCAGCAGCAGAAAACACTGTATTTAATCTTAATGATATTGAATGGATGATGGATCCAGATCTTGGAGTATATGAAGGTGCTCCAGGGCAAGAAGTAATTATGGATCCTGATAAATTTCCTAGTAAAGAAATTGATTCCTTTTATACAGGAGCCGACTGGGGAGTAAAAATCGACTGGACGGTATTTTCTGTGTTTGGATCTAATTCTGATCCTGAAGGCGTAGATTATCTTTGTTACTGGCATAGACCTGAGCGAGAATCAGGTCTTAAGAAAATGGTAGAGAAATATGATGAAATTCTTTCTAATTTCCCAGGCCCCGCCGCCCATGATGCAACAGGTATGTCCCAAATTGTTTCAGAGATAGTTCAAAATAATTCTTACCCTATTAATTTCTCTAATAAGAAACTTCTAGAAAATCTTATGAATAAATTTATTTCTTGTGTCCAGCAAAGGAAAATTAAAATGCCAAGAATTAAATTCTTAGAACAAGAATTAAAATATTTGACTTATGAACAAGCGTATGGCGCAAAACATTTGCCCGACAGTGTTGCCTCTATTCTGATGGCTTGGTATGCTAGAGATCGTATTATGAGAAATTTCAATATTGAAAGTTATAGATGGTAAGTATTTATAATTTAAAAAAATTAACAAAAAATTAACTTTTTGTTAACAATTTTGTAACCTTAGTGTGTTAGACTAACTCGAATAACACACTAAGGTTTATTTTTAATGAAAACTTTACCTTGTTTTAACTGTGGCCGAAAAGGTGTAATATTTACAGGACAAGATTGTTTTAGAATTTGCTGTATATGTCCTTACAGAGAAACTTGGGAAGGCTCTAATTGTTATTATTATATGACAGAGTTGTCTTCTAAAATATTAAAGTGGAATAATTATATTTTAAGGACTCAAATTTTATGACTGAATTAGAGTCATATAGGATGGCTTTTGCTTTTAACTGTTTTCAGTGTGGAATGAAACATTCAGCAGTAACTTATACTACTATTAGTATATTTTGTAATTGCAGGTATAAAAGATTAACTGGATACAGACACTTAATAAAACAACTTGTTTACAATTGGAACATGTCTTTACTTAAGGAACAAGTTTTGTAATGGTAACTGAAGAAGAAGTTAAGAGAAAATTTCTACCTTGCTTTATTTGTAATAAAGTTTATTTTAAATTTTCAATAATGTTTTCTAATGACTTTACAAGAGGATTAAATGTTAGATGTGATTGTAATAGAAAATATTTTCCTAGAGGAAAAAGAGCCCACCTATTCTCTGCAGCCTCATCTACTTTCTCAGAACCCAAATGGCCTAAATTATTGTATTTTTGGAATACACATATAACTAGAAGGCAGATTTTATGATGATATTGCCGTGCCCAATTTGCGGAAAAACTCCTAAACTAATTAAATTTAATGAAGTGTATTGTCATTTATATTGTGTTAATAATTGTCGGCAGAAATTTTACGATTACATATACTATGACAGACGGTGCCTTATTGCAGACTGGAATAGCTTAATGTTAAAATGCCTGTTTTAGTTTGTTATAGATGTAAAACTGTTCCAGTATTATATTATACTGCGATTAAATTTAATAACGTAATGAGATATGGATACTATTTAGATTGTGCTTGTTTTTTTAAACATTTAAAAACAAGTATGGCTACTAAAAAAATTAATAACAATTGGAATACACTTCAAACATTGTTAGTTGGAGGATATAAATTTAATGCAGAGACCTATATACACGGCTAGATTAAAACTTAGACTACTTAGAGAGCAAGATGCAGAAGATATTTGGAACTATTCAAAGACTCCAGTTTTTAATAAACACATGCTTTTTTCTACATGTAGTGAACAATCAGTTCATCTTTCTATTAAAAATAGTTTAAACAAAAATCTGCCTTTTGGAGAACTGCCTGAATTAGGCATTACATTAAGAGACGCAGATAAAGTTATTGGCACCATAATGTGTCCTGTTTTTAGAGGAGTAGGGGAGCTAGGATTCGGTCTATCTGAGAGATTTTGGGGATTAGGAATTACAACAGAAGCAGCCAAATGTGTTGTAGAATACATTTTCAGAAATTCTGATGTAGATATGATTCAAGGTAAGTGTTATATAGGAAATTACGGAAGCAGAAAGACGCTACAAAAAGCTGGCCTGTATTATGACAGAACTCAAGCTTCTTATTACGATAAAAGTAAAGATATTTTAATTTTTTCAAAAATGAATCCATATAAAGATTTTTATGACTAGACTAACATGTCAGTTTTGTTTGGAAGAGGCTTGGGATATATTACATGAACACCAAGCCTGGTGCATATTCTGCACTAACAAACACTGCATCCTAAATAAATTAGAATTTAACCACGATTTTTCTTATCTAACAAATTTAGATAAATATGAAGCAGTTAAAGCTTGGAATTCTTATATAATGAAAGTATTTTTATGATTCGTTTATCAACTTACTGTATAGTTTGTGGAAGAAGCCTTCACGATTTAGGTTTGCATCACATTAATTATCATCATGGATGTTTAAACGAAACATGTTTTTTATCTAAATTAAATGAAAAAAGACCTTTTGAAGAGGAACCAGAAACTGCAAGTCCTGTTAAATCTAGACAATTTTGGGCAGTTAAAGTGTTAAAATTGTTATTATGAATATTTATAATTGTTTACTTTGTAATGAACCATTAGAAGACCTAAACAGAGATAATTATTACTATCAAATGTGGTGTAGAAATTTTGATTGTATTATGTATAAATATGCAAAGTATTTCTTACATAATAAAGATATTTGGCATAAATATCATATCCCGGCTTTAAAATTAAGTAAAGAACTTATGTTGGAGATACTTTTGTGAGATATAAATTATATGCGACAGATTCTTGGGATAAAAATCAGTATCCAGGAGCCACTAAACTAGATTCTATATTTAGGACACATGTATTACTTCCTTGTAAAATGTGGTGGACTCCTCAAGCACAACCTAATAATTGTAAGCAGCCTGAAAGAAAAGTGTGTTCATGGCAAGCAGCGATGTCTGGACATCATACAACTATTCATATAGAAAAAGGTGGATGTAAGTATTGTGGAATTGGTAATAATTCTATAGGAATTACTGTAGAAGGTAAATTAATTTATCATGGATATATTCAAAACGGATGGTTAGAAGATGATTGATATCTGTTTGTTTTGTGGTAAAGATTTAGGGCGATGTTTAAATTCTAGACTTAACTATACTATTGAAGACAAAAGACGTATTTTATTTTTTAGTTGTTTGATTGATAAAAATAATCATTGGGCGTTTAGATTGAGAAATTCAGTTCCTTCTTATACTTTTTATCAAGCAAAATCTTCTCTTATTTCAAATTTAATGAAAGTTATTTTATGAATATTTTTAAGAAAATTTATAGTCAGTTTAAAAAGACTGAAGTAAAACGTATTGTGATTGGTATGGGAAATCCAGAAGAGAATCTTTTTAATACTAGACATAATATAGGTTATAAGGCTTTAGATGATTTTCTAGCTATTAGAAAAATTAATCTTAATACTAAAAATAAGGTAGCTCATTGGGCTCTTAAAGATGACACTCTTTATCTTAAACCTCAAAAATGTATTAATTCCACTGGAGAAATGGTTAAAGATTTTCTTGAAAGTAATTATTACGAGTATAGGAATGCAAAAGTAGTAATTTTAGTAGATGAGTTGCTTTTACCTTTAGGAATTGTAAAACCAAAGAAAGAAACTAATACTAGTTTCCATAACGGAATTAGAAATATGATTCTACATTTTGGTGATAATTTTGATCGTATTAGAATTGGAATTGGTGAAAAACCAAATAATATTAAAACTATTAAATATGTGTTAGAAGAATTTACAATTGAAGAACAAGGCAAACTAAAAAGTGTTTTTGAAAGTAGTTCTTTAGAATTAAGTAAGTGGGTTGGTAATTAATGTTGACAGTTGAGTATGTTTCAGATTTTACTTTGGAAAAGGCAAATCCTACAGACGCTGGAGCAGATCTTAAAGCTTCAGAAACTGTAGTTTTCAAACCCGGAGACCGAAAGTTAGTTTCTACAGGAACTTTCCTTAAAATTCAAGGAGAAGGATTCGTCCCAGTATTGCCCGGAATGCAGAAAGTAAATAATGTTTTTGCTTATGGTGGAGGTATTGTTGAAAGAACAGAAATTCCTTGGGGCACTGTTATTGATGTAAGAGGACGCAGTTCCATGGCTCTTAAAGGATTTGATACCCATTATGGAACTGTAGATGATACTTACCATAATGAAGTTAAAGTTGTTATGTGCTATAATCCTCCAGAAACCAGGTCTACTTGGAAGCAAGTAATTAATAAATTATTTTTAGGTTTGGTTTATAATAAACCTGAATATGTTATTAAACAAGGAGACAAAATAGCACAGCTAGTCCCTCTGCATTTTCCTCAGGTAGAATATAAAAAGATTGAACAAATTACGGAAGAATCCCGTGGAGGCTTTGGAAGCAGTGGTGTTTAGTTTTGTAGTAGGAGTAATTATTTTATCTTTGATTTTTCTTCCAAGCTGGAGAAATTAAATGCCTATTGAAGTGTGTTTATTTGGATTCTTTGGATTTTATATTTTAGGATGGATGCATGCCAAAGGAATGTCCTAAATGTAAATTTCATACAAGAAGAATAAATAGTTTAGAAGATTGTCGTAGATGTGGATGGTATTTTAAACATTATCAACCGAGAGAATTAGTTGTAGACGAAAGAACGGGACTTAGAGTTATCCCAGGAATAAAATGTGATACCATTGGAACAGGCTTTCCTAGAATAAAAGGAGTAAAACCTGATATTATTTCAGAGTTTAACACAACTTTTGTTAAAAGTCATACCGAACTAAATTTATTTTTTGTTTGTTTAATCATTATGGCAATAATTATAATTCTAATCTAAATTAGAACCTGTCGTTAATTCGGCAGGTTTTTTTTATTTTATCTTAAATTTCTTCACTATGAAGTTTACAATCAATCTGCCCAAATTTATTTCATATAGTGATTCTCCTACAGAATTAGGCAAAATTAAAGCTAAGTTTGAAGAAGAAAAGAAAAATGCTTTCGCTCAGAAACTATTTGAGCAGCAAGCTCTCCATAGAGAATTGGAGCAGCAGAAAATTGCAATTAAAGAACAAACTTATTTTGAATTAAAATCTAAGTTTGAAGAAGAAAAGAAAACTTCTGAATTGCAACTTCAGCAAAAATTGCAAGAACAAAAAATAGATATTCAAAGAGAAACTTTTGATGAACTAGATACTATGCTAGTTGCCAAAATGAAAGAATTTGAAGAAAAATATCTAGAAGAACATATTGAACAACTAAACAGAATGAATAAGGTTGATTTAGCTGTTCTTCCCAGTTTGATGAATAATAAAACTTATGGCAATAAAGAACTTCCTTTACAGTATGCTGTAAGAGAAGCTTATGCTATCAATCCTACTGTAGCTTCATGTGTAAATGTAATTGCACAATCTACGTCTTTAATTCCTTTTACTTTAAGAAAGCAAGGAAAAGACGGGCAATATACGACTATTTTTAAAGATGCTATTCTTAATCTTTTAAATTGCCCTAATGAGACTCAAACTCAATCCGAGTTTATTGAGTCTATTGTAATGAACTTACTTCTCTGTGGTAATGCCTTAGTGTATAAAAATACAGGTAAAGATCGTGGAGGAAAATACAATCCCAAAGCTCCTGTATCAGAATTAATTATTCTTAATCCTGACTATATTGAATATAAAGATAACGGATTTGAGATTACCGAGTATAGAGGAAGAGAAAAGTCTCCTTATGACAGCCCTGAAAATGTTTGGGAACCTGGAGAAATAATTCATTTTAGATTGACAAATCCTCTGAATCCTTTTTGGGGATTGTCTCCTATTCAATCTGCGTATAAAGCTATTGACCTTGATAGTAAAATTCTTCAATGGTGGATGGAAACTCTAGAAAACGGTTGTAGAAAAGACATGCTTATTAAATTTAAGCATGAGCTTACTGATTTGCAATATAAAAGAGTTACTAATCTTATTCAAAATCAAGTAGCTGGTTTTCGTAACGGCCGCTCTTTTATGATTTTAGGTCATGAAGCTAATGTAGAATTCTTAAACATAGCTCCAGCAGAACTTGATTTTAAAGAATCTAGAAAAATGTCTAGTGACGAAATTAAAGGTATTTTCCGTGTTCCAGGACCCTTGCTTGGTAATACAGATGGAGCTACTCTAAATAATTCTAGAGAACTTATTGTAAGTTTTTGGTTAAATACAATTATGCCTCTGCTTAACCACATAACTGAAGTTCTCAGTAAAAGATTGCTTTCTAATTTTAATAAAGATAAAAACATTTTCTCTATTAGTTATGACACTACGGAAGTGCCTGCAATTCAAAGCATTTTTGCTGAAAAATGGGATATCATTTCCAAACAAGTTCAGGTTGGTGTTCCTCTTAATGTCGCTATTAAGGGATGGAAACTTCAAATGCCTGATATAGAAGGTGGAGATGTTGGTTATATGTCTCATAATTTAGTCCCTCTTGGGTTCTATGAGGAACCCGGAGCCTTAGCTGGTTCAGAAGAACCTACTCAAGATACTTCAAAAGAAAAACCTGCTTTAGGACCGGCTAAGGATGACAGAGCAGCAGAAAACTAAGATCTATAGAGAAATAGAAAGAATTCGTCTTCGTTATGATGCTCTTTTCTTTAAAAAATTAAAGAGATTTTATGAAGATGAAAGTATCTTGATTATTGCTAAATTAAAAATTAACAATATAAGTAACTTAGACGAATTCTTTTCTAATAGAGCCCTTAGACTTTTCGAAACTTTGTATCCTTTATATCAAGCAGCAATTAAAGATTGTTATTTATATCAACAAAATTTAAATGGAAATCCTGAATATAAAGCATCTTTTATAGATGCCGTTAGTAAAGCTAGAGATTATGTTACTAAAAGAGTTTCTTCTATAGTAACAACTACTAAAACTCAAGTTAATAAAATTATTCAATCCGGAAATAAAGTTATAGAAAATGTAAAAAATTGGTATAATAATCCAGGAAGAATAATGCGTATTTCTAAGACAGAAGTGAATACTGCGGCGAATGTTGGAATAGTAGAATCAGCAGAATTTAGTGGAAAGAAAAATAAAATCTGGATTTCTAGAAGAGATAATTTAGTTCGTGAAACTCACCAATTAATTGATGGAGAAGAACAAAAGATAGAAGATATATTTTCTAATGATTGCTACTTCCCGGGAGATCCTAACGGACCAGCTTCAGAAACTATTAATTGTAGATGTTTTCTTATTTTTAAATAATTAGCGAGAGTTTAAATACTCTCGCTTTTTTTATTTCAGTAGGTGTTTTACTCCTTTTATTTAATATCTAATATTACTTATTAATATTTTTAGGAGAAGTATAATTTCCAGTGACTAAAGATACTGTAGAAAAGAAAAGTTTTAATTTAGAAATTAAAGCAGTTCTACCAGTAGAATCCACAGATGGAAAATGGATTGTAGAAGGTTATGCTTCTACTTTTGATTTGGATTCTGGCGGAGACAAAATCATGCCTGGAGCTTTTAAAGAAACGATTAAAAAACGTTTCGAAGAACCAATGGCAATTAACGGAAAGTCTAAAGTTAAAGTTCTTTGGCAGCATGACCAAGAAATTTTAATTGGAAAACTTTTAGAACTTGTAGAAGATGAAAAAGGTCTTTACGTTAAATTAGAACTATTTAACGATCCGTCTTTCCCTGAAGCAGAAAGAGCTTATAAGCTTTGTAAAATGGGAGAGATTTTTTGTTTTAGCATTGGATATAAAGTAACCGATTCTGATTACATGGAACTAGAAGATGGTTCTTATGTAAGATTATTAAAAAATATTGTATTATTTGAGGTTTCTTTAGTGACTTTTCCTATGAATGAAAAAGCTGAAGTAACGAATGTTAAGGAGAGAAATAATTTAATGAGTGAACAAGCTGTTGAATTGTTGAAGGAGATTAAATCTTTGCTTCAGCAAATTAAAGAAGATGCAGTGTTTGTTAAATCCGAACCGGTAGTTGTAGAAATTAAATCGGAAGAAATTGCTGTTGAGGCAGAGTCTGAAGTTAAAGAATTGGAAGAAGAAAAAAATTCCGATTTAGAAGAACCCCATGCTCCTGAATTTGTAGGTCAGGAAGTTGAAGGTATGGACTGTGACGAAAAAGGCAAATGCCCTAAATGTGGTAGCGAAATGAAACAAGAAGAAGTTTCTTCGGAACAAATTGAGGCAGTAGTTGAAGAAGTGGTTCAGCCTAAGTATCTGACTTTGGAAGAAGTTAAAGCTGTAATTGAAGAAATTATGGTGAAAAATACTAAAGTTGAAGAAATTTCTGAAAAAGAAGAAAAATCTTCGAATGATTTAGAGGATTTTGTTAACTTTTTACTAAATACTGAAATTAGTTTCTTAAAAAATTCGTAACGAATTAAAATTTGGAAGGAAATAAATTAATTATTCATGGATAATACTAAGTTTCAAGAGCTGCAAGCTAAGCTCGTAGAAGCTGCCAAAGAAGCTAACTCGGATGCAATCACTGAGATTAAATCTGAATTGGCTGATTTGAAGAAAAAGGCTTCTCGTTTCAGCATGGCAGAAAATGAGAACTCGGGTGCTGCTGACCTTCGTTCGGTTGCAAAAATGATTGCCCGTAGCGAAGATTTGCCTCGTGCTCTTAAATCTCGTGGTAATTATCAGGTCGAAATTGGATATAATCCTCTCGATTTGAAAGCTATTACTTACAACCCTGGTAACCAGACGGTTTCGGGTGATATTCGTCAGGTATTGGCTGCTTATCAGCGTCCTGGCATGAATATGCTTCCGGTTCGTCCGCCCAGTATTTCGGATTTGTTGACTAAGGTTTCTACCAAAGCTCAATTTATTAACTGGGTTTCGGAAACCTCCTACACTTCCGCTGCTGCTGGTGTTACTGAAGGTAACACCAAGCCTGAGTCTTCGGTTGCCCTCCAGGTCAAACGTATGCCTGTCGAAACTATTGCTCACTATATGCGCTGCCCTCTCCAGTTGGCTTCTGACGTTGAATCGTTTGAAGATTATCTTGTTAAGCGCATGGGCGATATGCTTCGTGTAAAATGTGAAGATCTTTACCTTTATGGTAACGGCACTGCTCCCAATCTGTTGGGCATTACCAATTTCTCCGGTATTCAGACTTATACCCAGATCAGCACTGAAAATCGTATTGATGCGATTCGCAATGCTCTGAATAAACTTGAATCGACCTGGTATCCCTGGGCTGACGCCATTATGTTGCATCCTAATGATGCCGCTAAGATGGAATTGCTCAAAGACAGTCAAGGTCGTTACTTGTGGCCTACTTTCGGTCAGTTCGCTACTGGCTATCATAGCAAAGTTCTCTTCGGAGTTCCTGTTATTGTCACCACGGCTGTTACCGAAAGCACCTTCCTCTTGGGCAATTTTGCTCAGGGCGCTACCCTCTATGAGCGTCAGGATGCTACGGTTGACGTTTCGTTCAGTGACCAGGATAACTTTATCAAAAACTTGATGACGATTCGTCTTGAGTTGAGACAGTCCCTTGTCCCTGAGTATCCTAAGGCGTTCGTCCTCGGAACCTTCAGGGGGCCTAGCTACGATTAATTTCGTAGGTTTTGTCACAAACTAACTTATAAAAAAAGAGGACTCTACAAACAGGGTTCTCTTTTTTTATTGTCTAAGTAATTTGTTATAAGTTAGTTTAAGGAGCACAGTAGTGCATGAATGTTTATAAAGTTAAAAATGATAATAGTATAAATAGAGAAATTTTAGAATTTTATTTAGACACTTGTTTTAACATGAAAGATATGGTTAGAGATATTTATGGAGTGTATGGTGAAACTAATAGACGAAGATTGATCATGGCCATTGATTATTATAGTCTTAAAAAAGAATTTGAAGAGTTTAAACTTAGAACACAAGGACATCGTAGAGCTGATTATATTGAATCAGAAATTTTAATAGATAATAGTGAGGTAGGAAGACCTACTTTAAAAAAATATATTTTAAATAACAATTTACTAGAGTATAAATGTCAACATTGTGGAATAGGTAATGAATATAATGGTAAAAAACTAACTTTACAGTTAGATCATATTGATGGTAAAAATAATAATAATCAATTAGATAACCTTAGATTTTTATGTCCTAATTGTCATAGTCAAACTGATACCTTTGGAACAGGCAATAAAAACTTAGGTGGCCGCAGTAAGAAACTTTGTTCTATCTGTAAAAAACAAGAAATTAAGCTAGGTGAAGTAGATAGATGTCGTTCTTGTTTTGAGAAAACTAGAGGAGCTAATAAAATTAAACTTTTTTCTAAAGAAGATTTTCAAAAATTATTTGAAAATTACACTATGAGAGAGATGGCAGCAGTTCTAGTTTGTAGTTGGGATAAACTTGATAAATTAAGAGAACATTTTTGTATTTCAAAACCTAGTAAAGGCTATTGGATTTCTAAAAGATGTTATGAAGGTCCAGATTATACTTTATTTAAAGAAATTTTAGATAAATATGAAATTAAGGGAAGATTTGATTGGACATCAACTCAAGTTGCAGAGGAGAGAAAACAAAGAATAAAAGTCTTCTCTACCCCTCGCTATTATGAAAGCTAAATGTCCAAAAAAAGAACTTCGAAAGGGGTTCTTTTTTTTATGTAAACTTTTAGCTTTTTTTGTTAAACTTTTGTTAACTGTGTTGACAAGTCGAGTTCTTTAGTCTAAACTCTTAGAACACTTATAGGTAAGGAAAAGAAAATGCTTTTCGCAAAACATGCCTCCAAAGCTAATAGACAAAATCCTAAATGGAATTGGGTTAATAGTGGAAAATTAACTGCTACTGAAATCGACGTTAAAATTGATAAATGGAAAGTTTATCATTACAAGTGTCAAAGAAATTGTAATCCAGATTATGTTAAAATAGGAATTATTGATCAAAATGCTGATAAAATTTATTGTTTTTCTATTCCAATAGATTTAGGAGCTTCTATTGAAGGCAATTTGGTTCTTAGACTGTGTTTAACTAATTATGAAAATGGAGAGTATGTAGTTGTTTAATTTAAATGAAGTAGTCAATGCAGCTAGGGAATTTCAATTTCCTTCCAAAGTTCCTGTTAACAGTCTTTTACATGCTCCTATTTATATTGTTAAGAAATATAATTATTGGAATTTTTATGCTCTAGATTCTACTTACTTTTCTCCTAAAGAAAATTTTCACTTTTATTGTTTATTTTCTCAAGATAACACACAAGTTTATTTTTTTGCTTTAGATATAAATGTTAGTCTAGGAGCCTCTGTTGACGAAAAAATGAAGATAATTTATCAAGAATTTAAATCTTATAGATATATTTATAGGAAACTTTAATTGTGTTTATAGAAATTCCCAATGCCGAGTATAAAATAACAGATTTAGTAAATAAACATACAAGTTTACCTTATTTTCTACCTAGTAGTTTTAGGAGAATTAATGATTCTTGGAAATTGTTTAGAGTAAAAGTAACTCCGTTAAATTCTAAAACTCTTTATTTTAAATTAGTTTCTATTAAAAGAAAAGAAACTTATTTTTTTAAAATTGATAGATATCCAGGTTACGTGAATAGTGTGGATAATATTCTTCGTGTGTGTTATGCTTTGTATGTTAAAGGTGAATATGGATATCACTATACTGTCTAAACCTAAAGATGAAAATTCTATTTTAGGTTTTTTTGGTCAATATAGATGGCTTAGTAATTTTCATTTACATAATGTAACTTATCTAGGAAAAACCTTTGCTACAAATGAACATGCTTATCAATGGGCCAAACAGCCAAATCAAGCTAATCTTATTGCTATCTTTAAATGTAAGACTCCAGGAGAGGCTAGAAAGCTAGGACAAACCTTCACCTTACCTGCCACTTGGGAACGTAATAAATATTACGTTATGTTAGAATTAACCAGAGAAAAATTCAAAAATCCTGAATTAGCTAAAAAATTGTTGGAAACAAAAGATCTATATTTAGAAGAAACTAATTCTTGGGGAGATACCTACTGGGGTTTTTGTGCCGGCAAAGGTAGTAACAATTTAGGTCAAATTTTAATGGAAGTTAGAAGAGAGTTAAATAAAAACTTATGATTGATATTAAAAATCAAAATTTCCTTTTTTCAAATTTACATGGATTTAATGCTTACTGGGGAGATGATATATCAGGTAAAGCAGGGCACTACACTATGGTAGTTTATCCTGGTAATACTGGAAATGAAGCTTTGTTATTTTCTTTTAAGTTAACCGCTCCTAAAGTGTTTTTTAACATAAATAATAGTTGGTTTAAAAGGATTTTTAAAGAAAAATGGGATAATAGAAATTTCTCTAGAGTGTTGAAATCTGATCTAAGTTATTATTATTAATTATGAGAATAATATTACCCTTAATTTATTATAATTGGTTAAGACATTTTACTAGACAGGGAATAAGTAAAAATGACTTAGAGAAAAAAACTAGATTTAAAAAATGTGAAGTCTGTAAGAGAAAATTTCTAAGACCTCTAGAGTCTTTTTTAATAGGAACTCCTTGGAACAGGGGTCCTTTATTACTACGCAAGACTGCAGACAGATGTTTTAATTGTAGAGAAGAATTAACCTTAAAAAAATTTAAGCCTCTAAAAGCAAAGGAAAAGTAATATTTATCTCCAATAATACTTGTATTATGGCAGATGAAGATCAAACATTAAAGCAATATCCTTTAGACTATAAAACTGGTATAGTTACGTATAAAGGTCAAGAATTAACCTATCAAGAATTACAATGGGAATTTGACCAAGAAGAAGCAGATCTTTCCGACGAGTGGGCAGCTAGACGCAACTACAGCTCCGATATACAAAACTTGTGGGGCTCAAAATCTAACCGATTTAAAGATGACTGGTTCTATATGAAGAAACCAGTCAAAAAACTTAAGGGATATCCACGCGATGTAAAAAATTATTATGAATCTGCTCCTGTTCAAGATTGGGGCGGAGACCCTCAATAGTGACCAGCCAAAAATATCGAATAGTCCTAGCAGATATTCCTTGGGAATATGCTAATCGTTTTGACACTAGGAAAGACAACCCTTATAAAAAAAATCGTTTTGGTGTAGGTGTAGCTTCTAGGTATTCTAAAGGTGTAGAAAAAGACGAATATTTAAAGTTGCTTGGTGAAAAAATAAAAGCTGTTTCCGCTGAGGACGCTTATTTATTTTTCTGGGCTACTTGTCCAAGACTAAACGATGCTTTTTCTATTATAGAGTCTTGGGGATTTGAATACGTAACAGTAGCCTTTAATTGGATTAAAATCAATAAGAATTCAGGAACCCCTTTTTCAGGTCCGGGATTTTACTCGTTCAGCAACTGTGAACCAGTTCTTTTAGCTAAGAAAAAAAATAAACCTTGCTGGAATAAAAACGATAAAGGTTGTTATAAACCTAACCAAATTATTATGGAGCCTCATCCTAGAGATGAGAATGGTAAAATTATTCATTCCCGTAAACCTGAAACTCTTCATCTTGAACTAGAGAAATGGCTAGGGCCTTATATTGGTGAAGGAAAAATGTTAGAACTTTTTGCTACACAAAAACGAGAAGGCTGGACTTGTCTAGGTCACGCTATTTCAGGAAAAACTATTGATGTTGAACTAGACGAAATTATTGCCTCAACTTTTGATCCACAGGGTGGTCATGAAAATAATGTATCAGGAATTTTAAATTAAATGCCAATAGGAGCCCTCTCTACTTCATCTTTAGTTATAGATGACTTGTATAAAGAATTAGCAAAGCAAAATGCTGTAAATAAAAATACTACACATATTTTAGATTGTGGAATTGGTTATGGCATTTATGGCCCAATGATTCGACAATGGATCGATCAAGGATATGTAGAAAGATTTAATACTTATATAATGGGCATAGAGGGTTTCTCAGGATATAGAAATCCCTCTTGGCAAGCCTATAATCTAGTTCATGAAATGACTATTGAAAAATATTTAGGATGGCCTGTAGCCTATAATGACACATTTAACGCCATCCTTATCCTGGATGTTATAGAGCATTTTGAGGCCAACGTAGGTCAAGAAGTAATTAAAGAACTTAAACGAAGACTTAAACCTGGAGGAGTTCTTTATGTTGCTACTCCCGGAATAATGAATCCTCAGGGATCTGTTTATGGAAATGATTTAGAGAAACATATTCATGAGTGGAAATCTGAAGATTTTGAGAAGTTAAATTTCTCTATTATTACAAATGGAAAAGAACCTGATTTCTTAGGTAATTATATGATATTAGCTAAATATAATAAACCTAAGAGTAAATTTTAATGTATAAATTAATTAAGTATTTTAAACCTAATTGCACTCCATGTAAAATTATGGAGAAAACTATTTCAGAATTTTTAAATTCTCATTCAGAAGTAGAATTAAAAAACGTTAATATTAATGATCTTTCTACAGAAGAATATAAGGCTTTAAAAATAAGAACTGTTCCCACAGTTCACTTACTTGAAGACAATAACCTTGTCTCTGTATGTGCAGGCAGCGCCCAACTTAGCCAGTTTACCAAGTGGTTTGACGACTCAATTCGGTAACAAACTGTTAACATAGTTGTAACAACTTAGATACCTCCAAGGTGTATACTTGTGAGGTATCTTTTTTATTTAAGGAACAACATGACAAACGAAGAGATCTGCGCTTTTTATAATAGAGAAATTAATAATAAAATAAATTTAAAGATGAACTTTTTAAGCTCTACTGAGAAAATAAGAGTATTTGAAGTAGTTTCCGGAGTGTTTAATGAGTGTATTCTAAAACTTGATTTAATTTTAAATGACTATAACACTTATGATTTCCTTATGAAAATGGGACCCTCAGAAGAGATTAAAGTTATGTGGTATTTTGATGAATTTAATTCAGTCCGTTGTGGAGAAGATTCGTTTAGAAATGGCTATTACACAGACTACACGGAACTTAAACTTAAAGAGTGGTTACTAAATACTACATTATTTAGTGAACTTTTCTTAAAAATTAATAATACTGATTGGCAAAAGATTTATGACAACCTTTGCCCAGGGCATAAACTGTTTAAAGAATTTGTTAATAAACCTGCAGAGACTCTTATAATCCATAAAGAGTTTTTCCCAGAAAACGTAGAGAAACTAAAACAAAATCTTCGTAATTTTAATTTCTCTAATATTAGTTGGGCTGATTATAAAAAATTGTTTGGAGATAAGTAAATGACATTGCTCTACACTATGCGGGCTTCTGACCTTTGTTATTTATTAAACTCATTTAAACCTAGCTCTGAGTCAGATAAACAATGGGTAGAAGTTCATCCAAGATTAGTTAAACAACTAAATAGTTGTAGAACAATTTATAAAGAAATTGAATTTGATTCAGATACTTTATATGTTAGAAATGCATCTACCTGCGAATTATATTCTCTAACTTTAGATACTAAAATTTTAGGTTTTATCCACAAAATTAGATTAAATGGAATTGATACTAATTTTTCTAAAGCTTATGAGAGATTAGCTTATAGTCACGATTGGTTGTGGTTTATAAGATTATTTCTTAAGATAGCTAATTTAAACACACTTGCGGAACTGTATAAAGTAAATTACCCAACGGGTTGGGAATTAGGATCTAGTAATACACATAATGATTTGTTTAGAAAGGAATCAGTTAAAAAAGTATTACAAGAAAAATATGCAAACTGGGCCTTGTTGAATATACCATGTGTTTTCAATAAAACAATATCTCCTTTGGATTTTTTAACATTGTGCCAGTTTTTAGACTATTTTAATAGTAAAAAACTATCGGCTTTTGTAAATCCTGGATTTATTAGATTTACTGAAGCTGTTATTTTTAGAGGCAGAAGATTTGATAATCTTGATCAAGAAGCATTAAATAAAGTAATAGGTTCTTTTAATGATTGAGTTGTTTACTCTACTAGACGAAGTTTCTGGAACATTTCATCCAGAGATATGTTATGGGCATGGAGTATGTTTATGGCAACATAAAAAGTTTACTAGTTTGTTTTGGTATAAACAATCTAGTAGGGATTTAAAACGTATAGTTTATATGGGAGAAAATGTTTCTTTATTTTTAGGAGATAAGCTACCAAATCGTAAATGGTATTTAAAAATTGATCAGAAGGAAACCTTGGGACCTGAAAAACTATTAAGAAAATTTCTAGTATGAAAAAAGGGACTCGTAATTGAGTCCCTTTTTTCTAAGCTGGAGTTATACTTTCTAGAATTTTACATTCAATTTCTAAGTCTTTTATTCTTTGTGAATAATATTCAACGTCTAGTAGTCGATTATTATATTTACTTTGATATTCTCTTACATCATATTCAGCCATTTGTAAACTATTTTGACAACTAGTCATATCCCGTATTAAAAGTTCTAAACTTTTTTTACTAAACTTACTTAACATCAAATCCTCTTTTTTCACAAAGTTCCTTCATTTCTTTTAATCTTTGATTTAAATCAATAGGTTCATAAGTCTCAAATGTTTTTCTATATTGATTCCAATTAGAAGAAAAATTAGAATTTTTTTCAAAATTCCCAGCTTGTGCTTGATGTTCAGCAGGAGAATAATGTTTATGTTCTTTTAACATATCATGTAATTTAAGATCAGCACTGAAATCATCTTTACCATAGAAATTATGGTAGCTAGTTCTAGCACATCTAGCCATTGACTTAATCAATTGATTTTTAACTGGCATATTTTCTTCTTCAGATTTTATAAAAGGAATATGCCAGTCTCCTTCATTTAATTCTTTTGGAGAATTACTTAAATATTGTTCTAACATTTGAGTAGCCAAAAATCCTAATTCAGGTTCAGCTTCATATTCTGCACGAAGTATAAAAAAATTAATCCAGTCAGTAGCTGTCATAACAACTTTAACCATAGCTGTAGCTTCACAGACTCTGCCTAGCGTTTGTTTATGCAGACCTAATTCTTGTAATTTTTTACATTGAATTGAAATTAGTTCTTTAGTTTCTTCCCAAATTGTTTTAGCGGTTTCGACATCTTCAATACTTTCATGTGCTTGCATACCTGGACAATTTTTACCCCAAAAGGTAGGAACAAAAGTCATAAGCTCTAAAAGTTTGTCTGTTTTAATTGCTCTAGTAGATCCAATACTATAGCTGGCTACGCGATGCCTAGTGATATCATATACTAAATATTTTGGAATTGTTAAAAGATATGTTGTAATTCTAGAATCTTTAAAAGAACTATCTTTTAGAATTTCACTTGTGATCAAAATTTTTTGTTACTTTCTTGTAAACTAAACGTAAAAAAACGTTAACAATATTTTAACATATAGTTAACAACTTAGTCAAGCTTTTGGTGTAAAATAAATCAAGTTTCTTGAGAGGTAGAAAAGTGTTTATACTTTTGTTTAAATTTTTTAGATGAAATTAACTTGGGCTTCTATTTATGGCAATTACGATGCGGGATATGAACATTGTTATTGTAAAGAATATCCCACAATCACAGCCTTATGTGAAAATAAAAGAATAAGTAATAAATATAAAATTTATCTTAATAAAGTTCTAATCGGTATTCTTCCTAGATCTTTATGTTATGACTCTAAGTGTATTTTTAGATTGGTGATCTGAATGATAGTAGGCTATTATCAATGGAAAAACTTGTATGAAAATAAAACAGATATTTATTTAAAAGCATCTAATAAAATCTCTTTTATGAATGTAATCATAGAAGATATGTATGGAGTTGAGTTACAGAAAGTAAAAGTCTATGAACAGTTTACTTCTTTGTATGGAAATAAGCCTGTGTTAGCTTTACGTGTAGATACTTTGGATTTTATTCCAGAATTATGTTTAGGTGGATTTATTAAAGACGGGGATAGCATCGTGCTGGCTACAGTTAAACCTCATTGCAGCGGCTGTAGTTAAAGAGTTCAAGTCTCTTTATCTCCAAAAGATTTTATTTCCACCAATTAAAGGAGAAGTAATGGCTAATTGGTTTCAAAAAATGGTGTTTGATAAACTTATAGTAACAACTGTTCGAGAAGGCCTTGGTGGACTTCAAAAAGGCCTTAGCGATATGGTAATGTCTTCTATTAGTGTTCATTCTAATGAAAATATTTACACCGGACTTTATATGTGGTTGATTAATCAACCACTAAGCAAAAAATTTAAAAAGTCTAGAGTGCTAAGTTTAGCTGGCCAACGTGTAGTAGGTCCAGGCTATGGTAAATACAGTATTTGGTATAAAGGAGTAGTTGTTTGGGTTACAATTAGTCAAGAAAAAGGTCAAGGCACTAAAGGATTCCCCAGTGCTGAACAAATTACTCTTTCGACTGTAGTTCCTAAAAACACAGTATTGCAAGAAATTATTTCCGAAGTTACTAACAAATCAGAAAAGGATAAGAAATGAGTTTTTACTTAAACGAAGATCAAGTTCAGAAATTGCTAAACATTGAGGACTTGACCAAAAGTCCTACACATGCAATTGCTTTGGCAAAGAATAAGATTATTGAGGCCTTAGAAGCAAAATTTGGATTGACTGCTAATGTAATTAATCCAAGTCCAATCGTAAGCAAAGAAAATAATTTCTATAAGCTTGGCTATTCGGATAAGGATGAGACTACTAAGGAACGTTATTGTAAGTATACTTCGGAGCAAAATCTTTTTAGAACCCAAATGACTTCGGCAGTTCCAGAAACTCTTGAGACTCTAGCTCAGGATAAAACTTGGAGTGAAAAGCTTTACTGTTTTCCTGGAATGGTATTTCGTCGTGACGTAGTTGATCGAACCCACGTAGGCCAACCTCATCAAATGGACGTTTGGTATTTGACCAATAAACGCCAAATGGAACGACGAGATTTGCTTGAACTGGTTCAAGTAGTTGTTGATCAAGTAACTGAGATTTTCTCTAAAAATGAACCTGAAGCTTTTAAAAAGCAGGGTAGTAAAATTGAATGGCGTTTTAACGAAACGGAACATAATTATACTGATCACGGGATTGAAGTAGAAATTATGTATAAAGGTAAATGGTTGGAAATTTTAGAGTGTGGTTTAGCGGGGAGGAAACTCCTTACTCAGTCTGGGCTGGGTCCTGAGTATTCAGGCTTAGCTTTGGGAATGGGTCTGGACCGCTTTATCATGCTTACTAAGAATATTGAAGATATTCGAATTTTGAGAGATAAAAATGCCAAAATTCAAGCACAAATGTCTAATCTCGGAAAATATAAACCGGTTTCTAATCAGCCTTGTATTAAAAGAGATATGTCCATAGCTGTATGGAAGGGAAGTTTGTTAGAAACTCTTACAGAAAAAGCTTTGGAAGTTATGGGAGATAGAGAAGGATGGGTAGAAGAAATTACTTTAGTAGCTTCTACTCCGTATGAAGATCTTCCTGAAATGATTCGTCCAAGATTGGGAATTAAAGAAGGCCAAGATAATTGGCATCTTCGTATTGTGTTCAGAGATCTTACTTCTTCTATTCCTAGTGAAGAAGCCAATTCTCTATATACTCAATTGTATTCTAAGCTTCATGAGGGAGAAGGCGGTTACGCTCTTAAGTAACCTAAATGATAGAAGAGAAAGAAATAAAATCTTTTATTAAAGAAGCTGGTTGTAATCTTCCTAAATCTAAATTGTATGGAAAAGGGGAAAACTTCTATACGTTTAGATTTGGGAGAAATTCTTTTTTAAAAATTACGTATTTAAAAGAAATAAATAAATATAGAGTTTATACTTCTAATGTAGTTAAATTACCTAGAGGGCAACAAAGTCTGGGTTTAAGAGTTCCTATTGTAACGGTATATACTTGGAATTTTAAAACATTAAAACCTAAAATCTATAGTTTAGAGAAAAATTCTAAGTTAAAATTTAGAATAAATAAAATTTCTAGTGAAGGTGAGCTTGCTAATAAAAGCAAAGTCTCTGCAGCTGGGTTAAAGCTTTTTAAAAGGTTAAATGGTTTTGATCTAAAATTTAGGCTAATACAGCAACTGCACCCTGTTCTAAAAGACTTTGAGTATACGAGTTATGTAGGATTAAGCTCTATTGTTAATAATTTTTCTAACAGTGAAGACTTATTTAAGTATTATTTGCTTAATAAATATTCTGAATTAGGACAATATATTCTTAAAGGACACATGACCTTACAGTATTTGCCTTTAATTAAAAAATTAAAAATCTTAAAAATAGAAGAAAGTCTAATAATTTCGTTTATAAAAAGCTTAAATCAAAGTGGTTTATATGGAAAAGTAATTAAAAAATATTTTTCTATTAGAATTAATTCTTCTAATAAAGAAAAAGTAAAATCATTGTTTGAAAAAAATATCAAGTTTATACTTGATAAAGGTATTTATAGTCTATATTGTGTATTAAGAGACTACCCTAGATTAAAAGTCCCTCTTGGATTAAATTATTATGAATCTATAGAGGATAGTATAAATACTATTAAATATAGATTAGAATCTCCTGTCTTTACAACTCTTATAGCTTATTTTAATTTAAATCCAAAGTTGACAAATTATTCAAGACTAAAAACTGAATTAAGATATATGGAGCCACTAGTATGAATGTAGATAGAAAAATTCTTATAGGATTAGTATTTATTACAATTATTGTTTTGATTTTTTGTGCTAAAGGTATTTTAGAAGAAATTGCTGATTGGATAGGTAAGGTTCAAGAAACGTGAAATCTATAGTAGAAAGTATTCTTGAACATAAGATATATGTTCAAGAATACACTAAAAAACTAGGTCTTAAATTTATAGAAAAAGGAGAGACCCAATTTGGAATTTCTTTAATTAAAAATGGTTTAGTTCATGATCAAAGCAAATTGCAAGGATTAGAATTAGAATATCTTCATAATAATTATGAAGGTAAGAAACCTCCAGAATTCTTTTTAGCTTTAAAGCAACATGTAACTACTAATCCACATCATCCAGAATATTTTGAAGGCATTAAAAACATGCCTAAGATTTATTTAAGTGAATTAGTTTGTGACTGGAAAGCAAGATCTAGCGAATTAGATACGTGCTTAAACGACTTCATCCACTCCTCTGCTTTAGATAAATTTAAATTTTCTAGAGAATGTGAAGTATATAAAAACATTATGATGTATAAGGATATGTTAGTAGAAAAATGGAACTAATTATTTTTTTAATGATTGCTTGGACCAATCTTATTGGAATACTTTCTTTTAATTGGCAAGCTTTAGTTTGGATTAATTTTTGTATTATTTTAATTATGTTTTTATACGACTATAAACTAAGGAATCCAAATAAGTAATATATAATAAGTATACTTATGATTATAGGTATACTTTGGTGGAGTTTAGTTGCACTTATTTTTTTAGCAGCTTATTTTGTAATAAGTTGTTTAGAAATAGGAAGACTTATTTTAAGTAAACTAGGAGTAAAACAACTTTATGAGTTTCAAAGGCAAGAATCTAAAATTCCAACATGTCAAGGTTGTTTATAGAAATGAGTATTTAAATTTTGTAACGTTTCGTTGTGAAAATAATGAAGAATTTATTTTAGATTTAGATACAAATACATTAAAGTTCAGGGGATACAACCAAGTTAGTGTGGCCGCTATGGCAGAAGTCCTTGCTTGGCTAAATGAGTTCAAAGTTGTTACATCTCGGTAACATGTTTGTAACATGCTTCCCCTATACTTAGGGAAGAGAAATTAATGTTCAAAGATTTTGAATTACTTCAAACACAGAAAGGCCCTTGTCTAAGTTTTGAATATGAAGGCAAGAGACGCCATACTTATAAAAAATCTTTAAAGGAAATAGGTAAGGCTTTAAATCTTAGTCCAGAGCAATATAAGAATTTGTTCTTAACCTATAAAGATTATTTAGATAAGAAATATTCTACTTTACCTAAAGGTCATGTAGTTGAATATTTTGACACAGAATCTTGTGTTAATATAGAAAAAGACCTAGAAATATTTTCTAATTGGAGAGTAGAGAACTTTTATTTTACACCCAAAGGTTTGTTGTTTGAATGTATTTACAAAGATAAACCTAGTTTTAAATTCGAAGTCTTATCCGAACAAGAAATTATACATGCTTTACAAACTACTTTAGGCAGAAATGTAACGTCAGTAGAAAATTCAAATTTTGTAAACTTAATCTATGAAAAATTAGAAGAATACATACAAGCAACATATCCTGAATTTTATGAACAGTGTATTGTAGGAGAAACTGTTCAATCTTCTAACTTTTTAGAACTTGCTAAAGAAATAAACTATTTTCAGAAACAAAGAGAGGCTAGTGAATCTGTGACTGGTAGAACAAGAACCTATGTTGAAAATGTAACTTGGGGCCCAAATAATACTCTAAATGTGAAATTTGTCACTCAGCCTCAAGTAGTTAATTTCAGTAGTTTCATGGACATAAATAATTATGTTGCTCAGAATTTTAGAGCCGAACATACAGAGCGAGTAAATTTAGAGGGAATCGAAGCTTTTACAGAATTAATGAAAGGCACTTATGGAGAAGCTATTAAAAGCATAGCTGCCTCGGGTGCTGTAACGTTCTCTGACGGAACCATGTCTTCTCTAGATCCTTATGGGGGATGGAAAGACGTTAAAGATCTCGCTTATAAGAAATATAATGAAAATAAAGCTAAAGTTACAGATAATTCGACTCAAGAAACTAAAGAGGCTAAGGTAAATAATGTGGGCGATCCTATTACATTAGATCAATTTTTTCATCTACTCTATGGAAAAAATGCGGAGGAAAAAATGAATTCTGGTCAACAAACAGCGAATGCTGCAAATAATGTTCCTGAAGGTCAAGCTTCTCCTAAAGTAGATATTCCGGAAACTTCTCCGGATGAAAAGAAAGCAGCTCTCAGAGAAGTTGAACTTAAAGCAATTATGGATGCTTTTGGTGTTAGCAAGAAAGAAGCTGAAAAATTACTTTCTACTAAAGAGAAGAAAGAAAAAGCAGCCCGCCGTGAACAAGAACTGTTGGAATTCAAGGAAATTGAAAAACAACATAACGAAGCCACTAAAGAAATTAAAAAGCGCCGTAAAGAACTGAAGCCCGAACCTCAACTTCATATCCCACCTACTGCACAAAAATTCACTATCGCTGCAATGTTCATGTTCATGATGCACATGGTTTATAAAGTTGCTGTTTTGAATTTCCAAAAGAAGAAATTTGCTGCGGAACAAAAACAAACTGAAGAACAGCAGGCCCAAACTCAGACTAAAGTAGTATATGCTCTGGCCCCTGCCGGAGGGACTTCGGCTAAGAAACAACAAACCCAAACGGCTACTAAACAAAAAGTAGCTCAAAAGGTTAAACAAAAGGTTAAGGTTGCTAGGTAATAATATACCCCCGAAAGGGGGTTTTTCTTTATGAAGTTTCCAATTGTTATTTCAGAGCAAAAACTTTTGCAACTTACTCGAAGATTTCCGTGGATTAATAATGAAAAAAAGCTCTATTTTTATAGAGTAGAAGAAGAGAATCTTTCTATAATTTATAAGAATATTTATTTAAATATTTGGCTATTAATTTCCGCTAGTAAAACTTCTGATTGTGATGTAGCTTTTTTTAGACTACATGGATGTAGAAATATGGTTTTAAATAGAATTTAAAGGATTAGAAAATGAGTAAAGAAGAATCTGGTTATGCCCTGATGCTACAAACAGTAGTGGACTCTTTTGAGGAAGAGAAAAAGAAATTTCCTTTCTTGGAAGGTTTAAAAGAACAGGCCTTACAGGCTGAAATGGTTTCTAAATATAAAGGCAAGCTTGTAGAAGCGGATCGTAAATATCATATTATCAACTTCCTTGAAGTAATTGAGAAATGGCCTAAGCCTAGACAATTGACTTTGTTTACTAAATTTGTTTCAGATTTAAAAAATGTATTGTTGAATTTCTCAGGACAAACCCCAGCCCTCCCTCCATCTTCAGATGAAGAAAAGTGATTTAGTTATCCCTTTTCTTCGTAAAGGAAATGTTTCTAAGCGTTACAATCTTTCAGACGAAAGAGTTGGATATTACGTAGTTCCAGAAAAACTATTTGGACCTAAGAACTATTATTACAGATTTACAGCCTATTTAAACGATGTAGAATATTTACTAATTTATAGTTCGGATATTTTAAATAGTAAAAGTAATTTTACTCCTAATTCTTTTATGTATTTAATTTCCATGCTTCCTACGACCTTAGCTCCCAGATCTGAAAGATGGGCATTTTTTATGAAAAAAACTTACAATTTAGAGTATATAACCGGAGGACACATTCCAAGTTAATAAAAAGGTAAAAATTATAAATTGAGTTAATTAGACCCTTAGAAAAAATATCTAAGGGTCTTTTTGTTTTTTATGCGATTTTTAGCTCACGTTCATGGCTATGCTGGAGTTCATTCAGCGGGAGCAGAACGTTATTTAGAAGCTTTATTAGAGTTTTTGGTTGATAAGGGTCATGATTGTAAAGTTTTAACTGCTTCCAATATGGGAGTTGATGGAGAAGTTCGAGGAGGAGTTACTTTAGATACTAAATGTCATCTCCCAGAAGCTATTGAAGAATGTTATAAAGAAACTGATTATGTAATTACTCATTTGGATCTTACTCCTAAAGTAATAGAACTTTGTAGAAAATACAATAAAAAACTTATTTATATTGTTCATAATTATCACAGTATTCCTTACTGGGAAGTTCAGCCTGGTGATTGTTGGATGGTTCTATACAACGCTGAATGGATGGAAAAATATCATGTTGAGCAAATTAAATTTAAACATGATAATACTTTTACTTTAATCCCTCCTACTAATTTTGAGAAATTTCACTTCAAATCTGAAGTATCCAGAGAAGACATTACTTTAGTAAATCTTAATATGAATAAGGGTGTTCTTCAATTTATAGAACAAGCTAAACAAAATCCTCAATACTCTTTTAGAGGAGTAATAGGAGCTTATGGAGATCAAAAGCTAGAAAGACTTCCTAACAATATTAAACTAATTAATCATACTAAAGATATTGTTAATGATGTATTTAAATATACAAAAATTCTCATGATGCCCTCTCTAAAAGAGACTTGGGGTATGGCTGCTATTGAAGCTATGTGTTCAGGAATTCCAGTTATTGCTCATCCCACAGAAGGATTATTAGAAGCTTGTGGAGACGCAGGATTATTTGCTCTGAGAGATAAAACTTATGTATGGAAAGATTTAATTTCCATGCTTATGGAGAATAAAGATCAGTATAATTATTGGTCAGAAAAAGCTCTTAGTAGAGCTAAATTTCTTTATAAAAAAGCTTACGAGCAATTAGAAGAATTAGAGAAGAAATTTTAATGAGTAATTTTGTTTTAATCAGAGCTTTGAAACATACTTTAGATGGTAGTGACGGAGGTTACGGATTTATTCCCCCATTTACTGTAATTGAATATGATGAATATAAAGCTAAAGATTTGGTAAATAGAGGTATTTTTGAGTTTGTAAATTTACCTCCCACTGCTAATTATTTTAGTAAAGTAGAACAAAATATTGAAACTAAAGTAATTACCGTTGAAGAAGTAAAAGCAGAAGAAGCAGAGACTCCAAAAGAAACTAAAAAAGGCAAGAACAAGAAGTAATGCCTGTATACACTGCTATTCAAGATAACTCATCTATAAATTTGTTGAAAACAAAGAAATTTCTTCGTGTAGATGAAACTGATACCTATCTTGATGATATCTTGAAGTTAATGATTCTAGCAGCTAAACAAGCTGCAGATAATTATTGCCAAGCTACTTTTGCAGATACTTTAGGAAATGTTAGTATTCCCGCTGAAGTTGATCTTTGGATTCTTCAAATGGTTTCTCTTAATTGGGAGAGAAAAAGTCCATTTCTAGTCGCTAGTGAATATAAAGATTTGGGCAGTGTAGATTGGGAATATAACTATGACGATTATTTCCATTTGTTAAAAGCTTGGCGTCGTGAGGTTGGCTTTGGTCCATTCTAATATTTTTAACAATCGTGTAAAAATGTATCGTAAGGTGTTGGTTAATACTCCGACTGGAGATGATGAACAGCTTACGCTTATTGATACTTTATGGGCTTCTATTTTAGAAATGCCTATTAAAGTAGTAGATATGGGCCAAAATGAATCTCAAAAAAAATTAATTAAAATTACTTTGAGAGGCAGAAAAGAAATAGATGTTGCAAGAACTGAGTTTATGTGGAACTCATATACTTATCAGCCTATATCCTCTTCTTACCTGGTATCCAGAACTGACACGCAATTTACTGTCATTCTATGCCACAAAATTGATAGTTTAACGGATGGTGTCTAATGAGTGTAACTCCTGATACATATAATATATCCATATATAGAGGGGCTTCATTTAAAAAACTTTTTGAAGTAACTGATAATGAATCTCCGACTCCAGGAGCTATTGACATTACAGGATGTGAATTAAGAGCACAAATTAGACAAAAACCTAATGCAGCTATTATGTTGGATTTAAATACTCCAGATGAGATAACAATCACTGATGCTGCAAATGGAAAATTTAGAATTTTTATTTCTAGACAAGCTATAGTAGATGCTTTCCCTTTTCCTAAAAATGCTCAAGAAAAAGAATATGAATGGGATCTTTTCATTGAATGGCCTAATGGAGAAGATGTAGATTGCTGGTGGCAAGGAAGTGTCTTACTTGATCCTAATGTAACTGATCCTTCAGTTAATTAAGGAATGTTATGGCTGATATCACAATTAATACTACAGAAACTAGGGTAGTAGTAACAGAACTTTCTGAACAAGTTACTAGAATAGTTGTAAGTAATGACCAGCCTGTAAAAATAATTACAGCTTCAACTCAAGGCCCTCCAGGTCGAGATGGAGAAGCTGGTGCTGCTGGAGCCAGAATTTACTCTGAACAATTAATAGGTTCTATTGATGGAAGTAATAAATTATTTAGCACTACTTATCCTTATTTAGAAATCATAGAATTGTCTATTAATGGATTAGGTGGTGAAAATTTTACACCTACTAATACTACAGCTCTTACTCTTGTAGATACTCCTTTAGTAGGAGATATATTAAAAGTAATATATACTTATTAAAAAGATCCTTAACGGGATCTTTTTTTGTTTTACAGGACAAATTTGAGAAAAAAAAGAATTATTCCTCATATTAGAAAATGAGGTTTTAAATGGCTACTAATACATTACGTAGAGAGCAAATTCGAGACGGCGCTATTAATAACGTTAAAATTGGTAGCGGCGCTGCAATTACCAACGACAAATTTGCTACTTTTGTTCAAGATCAAAATTTCGGTGGATTTAAAGCCACCAACATGGGGACTCCCACGGCAGATACTGACGGGGCCACTAAGGGCTATGTAGACGGCGTAGCCAGCGGATTAGACGTTAAGCAATCTGTCAGAGTAGGTTCTACGGCTAACGTAGCAGGCACATACAACGCTACTGGAGGCACTTCTGCTCGCGGTCAGTTTACCGGTATGCCTAATACTCTAGATGGAATTTCTCTAGCTGCAAATAACAGAGTTTTGTTAAAAGACCAATCTACTGGGGCTCAAAATGGTATTTGGGTAGTTTCTACTTTAGGCACGGGCTCAAATGGTGTTTGGGATAGAGCTACTGATTTTGATCAGGATGCTGAAGTAACTGCAGGAGCATTTACCTTTATTGAAGCCGGAACTGTTAATGCTGATACCGGTTGGGTTTTAACTACGGATAATCCTATTGTGATTGGTGGTGGTTCTGGAACGTCTCTAGCTTTTTCTCAATTCTCGGGTGCCGGTTCTATTATTGCCGGCGCTGGTTTAACTAAAACTGGAAATACTATTGATTTTGTAGCTGCAGACACTTCTCTTACCGTAAATGCTGATTCTGTTCAAGTAAATCTTAATGGAACTACTCTAGAAACTTCCTCGGGTCTTCGTGTTCGTGCAGCTGGAATTACTAATAATGAAGTTGCCGCTGATTTGGCTGGTGGTGGTATTGGTGGTGGAGCAGGAACCAATTTCTTTATTGATTGGGTTTATGAAACCCCCTCGGGAAGTATTAATGGAAGTAATCAAGCTTTCGTAGCGTCAAATACTATCTTCTCTGCTACTGGTTCTAGCACGGCTACTACTGATATTATTGTTATTCTAAATGGTGACGTTCAAGATCCCGCGCACTATACTCGTTCGGGAACCACTATTACTATTACTGACGCTCCCCAAACTGGAGATACTCTTCGTTTCATTTATTTCAAATAAGGTCTATTTATGTCTACAAATCAGATTAGTTTAAGACAGCTCCAGCCTGGCTCTACTAGTGGTGTCTATTTGGCTAACTCTGGAGTTGTTGGAATATTAAAATATAACCTTACAGCAACTACTTCACCTGCAGCAGGTAATGACAACACTCAAGGTTATGCACAAGGTTCCTTTTGGTATGATACTACTGCCAAAAGGAACTATTTGTGTGAAAATGCTGCTACTGGTGCTGCAGTATGGAAATCTGTAGGAACTATTCCTTTTTCCCAGGTAACGGGTATTACAGGGACTGCAGATACTACCACTTTTCTTCGTGGAGATGGATCCTGGAATAATACTATTACAGGTCCTATTACAGTTGATAATTATATGGTTATTACTGGAACAGGTTCTGCTTCTGTAACTGCTGGTTCGATGGGTATTTGGAATGTGTCCGGCGATATGATGGCCAACATTCCTACTGGTGGATCTTTTTACGTTCGTATAAATAACACAAATGTATTTAATGCTACGGGCTCTTTAACAACCGTCTATTCCTCTGGTGGTATTTATTTCCCAAGCACTGGCACCATAACTAATACTAATAAACAAATTGCTAGTGTATCAGGTGCCCTTCAGTATAATACTATTTCTAGCACTAGTCATACTTTTACAGTGGTGGGAACTAATGTAGCTACTTTAAATGGTTCTGACTGGAATGTTGGTACTAATACAGGAACAGCATGTAATATTAGTGGTAATAGCACTTTTAAAGCTCTTGCTATTAAGGTTCCCTCAACTGGTTTTGTTGGAATGTATGTTAACAATTCCTTAGTTAGTTCTTTCGAATCTACTTTAGTTACATTAAGCAATACTAATGGTATTTATCTTAATAGTTCTACGGGAACTATTACATCTACCAATCGCCAAATTGCTGGAACCTCTGGTGGTTTAGCTTATAACACTCCTACAGGTGTTGTTCATGAATTTATGATTGCGGGCACAGGTAAAGTTCGTTTTAGTGGAGCTGGATTACTATTTCCCTCTGATCATACTGGTTGGACTAATACTGATTATGGTTTCTATAGATATTCAGGAGGCATTGTTTACAATGTTCCATCTACGTTATCTCACCAATTTGCAGTTGCTGGTGCCAATTATCTTATTGTAAATGCAGGTGGAGCAAGCTGGACTACTGATCAAACAGTATCCGCTTCCATCTCCTCCCTGGTTAGAATTGATTCAGGGTCTATGGTTTACAACGTTCCAACTAGTAAATTGCATTCATTTAGAATTAATAACGTAGAAATTGCAAGAATTGATTCCACTGGTTTAGTAGTAACTAACGATGCCCAGGATTGGTTCGCTTATTCTCAGAACTATTATCATTAATATTTGAAAAAAGGAAATAATTTATCATGGCAATTACACCAAAATGGTTAGCTGATGGACAAGCAGCTGCTACACAAACAGCAATATATACAGTAGGTTCCGATCCAGCAACAGTAGTTGGTGGAATGATTAATTTACATAATACAAATGCTGGTATTCAAGCAGTAACTGTAGCAGTAAATGGAACTGGAACAATTAGAACTATTCATAAATTGTCTCTTCTTCAAAATGATAGTGCTATTGTGGATATTCCTGTATTAAACGCTGGAGATATTGTTTATTTAACCACTACTACAGGTAGTGCTTTAAATTATGTATTTCATGGTGGATTGGTAACAGCATAATATGGCTATTAAAGGCGGAACAAATGGAGGCTATACTGGTGGCAATTTAGGTGGTACTGGTTATGGCCCTAAATGTTATAACACCGGAGGCATTCCGTATTCTACAGGTCTATTTAATAATCGACTTTCTTATGATTTTAGAGTATCTAATACTACTATTTTTTCTTTTGGAACAACCGATGCCACACTCGCTGCTACTAATGGCTTAGCAATTACCTCTTCTACAGGCGGCGTAATTAACAGCGGTGCTACTCGGCAAATATTTGGAAATTCAAGCGGACTAATTCTTAATACTCCTACAGGAACGGCTGTTCAATTAGTCGTTAATGGAAGTGCTATTTTTGGTGCTCAAGCAAATGGTCTATATTTTTATACCGATACAGGTTCCCCACCCTCAGGACAGATTGGACTAAATCGTTCTTCAAGTGTAAACTTAATCGCTTCTGTTCCTACAGGGGGTTCATTTTGGGTAAATTATAATAACAGTATTGATACTGGAATTTCTACTGCGAGTATTTTATTTGGATTTAATGGACAAACAAGTACTATAAATTCTAGTTATAACGTTATTGCTAGAATGACTGGTGGAAGTATGGGATATAATGCGCCAGCTGGGAGCCACATCTGGCATATTGCGGGTTCACAATATGGAGCCCTAAGTTCTAGTCTTTTAACATTGGCCAATACAGACGGCATTTATATGGCACATACTGGAGGCACAATTACTGCTGCTAATAGGCAATATGCAGGAACGTCAACTGGTTTAAATTATAATGTGCCTACTTCTTTGGCACATACTTTCTTGGCCAATAATGTAACGCATGCTGTATTAAATGCTAGTGGTGTTAGAGTTCCAAATGCCTTGCAATTCTTGGGAACTACTTCAGGTGGTTCTGCAATGAATTTGGCAACAATTACTTCTAACAACGTAATTGTTTATGGTCCTAATGGAACTAGCCAATACACAATTGCAGCCGCCGGAACTCAGGTTTTATTTGCCAATACAGTTAAAGGTGTTCTTATAATTTATACCGATACTACAGGCGAATATGCTCTTTACCATTTAGATGGAGCTGGATCAGGAACAGCTTTTTCAGGGTCTTCTGTATTCGTTATTGGAACTCCCGCTTCAGATAAAATCGGTATAGATAATTCTGGTGGTAACTATAGGATCAATAATAATTCTAGAGGATCTAGAAATTTCTATGTCGTAAAAATATAATATTCCATAGTATGCTATGTATGTTTATTTTACGAATTTCGGGGATTTTTAGAATAAATGGCTTTGAATAATCAAGGTAGAAGAACAGATGATTTCTCTCTAGCCGCAGGAGCATCTTATACAATTGGTGCTACTACGATTTAGGGTTGGATTTCAGTATTTACCGAGGGTGGGGACTTCGGTAGTTTCTTTTTAAATGGAAGTAGCGGAACTATTTCGTCTACTTCCAGTTTAAATCTAGGTTTTCTTATTGGTGGAATTTTGGGTAATAACATTGTCTCTACTTCAGGAGGCAATTTTATTATTAAGAATAATACGGCAGGCACTTTAGCTTACCATATTATTTACCAAATTTATACTCCACAATAGTTTTCTCAAATTAAAGGGTCCTTGGATTTTAGTATCTAATCTTCTAGATACTAAAATCTTAAGGACTTTTTTCATGAATAACAAAGAACAGCTAAATCAGCAAAGACTCCACTTGCTAGAAATGATCGCGCAACTTAGCCTTAATTCTTTTGAAATGGCTACTCAATTGGAGAAGATCAATTCCCGCAGAGACGCTGCTGTAGAAGACTTGGTTTCCGTAGTTAATCAAATTAACTATTTGGAAGAAAAAGAAAAAGAATCTAACGTTTTGGAAGTAGTTAAGTAATAATGGGATATGTAGCTAAAGATTTTGATCTTCCAGCTTTTAATGTAACCTTGCCTAGTGTTTATGGATGTTTTAAGCAAATGGAAGTTTCTCTAGATGTTGGAGTATGTCGTCTAGACTTACATTGGTTTTCAGATAAAGAAGGCGCTCAAGACCCCAAAGTAAAAGCTCTAGACGTTTGGTCTTATGCTTTCCCTCCCGAATTTATTGATCAATTGTTTAAAACAAATAGCAACCAATCAGCATTTGGTGTAGCATATTCTTACATTCGCACTATTGATGAAAGATTTAAAAATATTGAAGACGATTTTTAAGAAACTATTTCTTCTGACCACAATTTTATTTTCTTTAGGTTGTGGAAATGGAGATTTAAATAAATCAGATCCTCAGACATATACTACTATTGGTCAAGGTCCAGTAACAATTACTGTAGTTAATCAATCCAGCATGCCTGATGAAAAGCTACAGAGAGTTATTAATACAGTTAATCTCCAATTAGATAAAGATGTAAAACCAGTTTTTGGTATTGAAGGCAATTGTGCTTTAGGTCCTTTAGGTTCTAGAACACTTTATATTAAAGAAAATTTTTTAGAATTTCCAAGTATTGCTGGAAAATGCACAGGATTTCATACTACCGGAAGTTTAGGTTATGTAGATCTAACTACTTGTGGAGACGATCAAATTTTTTGTATAACTGTTTCTCATGAAGTTATAGAAATGCTTAGTAATCCTAATGGCTTACGAGGTGGTAATGAATTGTGTGACCCTTGCAATTCTAGAACTTATGCTTATACAAATTTTGAAGCACCAGAATTTAAAGTTTCAGATTTTGTATATCCAAATTTCTATATTCCAGGCGCTCCAGGTCCTTATGACAAAACAGGATTTGTTCCAGGAGTTTTAACACCAGCACCGGGCGGCGAAGTTTTCGCAACTATTCAAGAAAATTAGAGGATACAATGGCTAAATTACTTACTTTTGAAGCTAAAAGACTTTGTAGTAGAATTTATCAAATAAATACCGCTTTTGCCCAATGTGGCAAAAATCTTTCAGTCGCTAGATTAGGCGGAGCAGTTCAAATGCCTAATGATTATTTTATAGTTCATAATCATATTCTTGGACATGTTGTAATATTTCCTGAAGATGTTGCCGAAGACGATAACGTTTTGATTCAAGGCGTAGTAGATTAAATGGGAATGTTCTTATGTGGATTCACATTAGGAATTGTAGTATTTTATCTTTTCATAATGGATCTGTAACTTAACGGCCTCTACCCTTTAAGTCTTCAAGTTCTTCAATAGCCAGCTCGAAAAATTCTTTCTTGCTGGCTTCTATCAATCTACGGCCTTGATCCTCAAGGTATTGAGTGTAATAAGCTCCTGAGGTAATATAAATTCGGATGAATTTATTATTATCATTATAGCTACCTAAAAATACTTTCAGCATGTCCAATAATCCAGGTTGTTCATGGCCAGCCGGTGTTTTTCTAGCCGGGTATTCTCCTGGAGCTGAAGCTTGATACATTGTTTTAGTTTTAGAATTATAATACCAAAATCCGTGTTTAGGAGCTTCCATTTCGTCTTTGATATATTTATACCAAACGTCAGGAACTTCTTTAAGCTTATCATAAACTTTTCTATATACTTGCTTAGAGATTTTTTCTAAAGCAATTTGTTTAAAATTTGTTTTTCCCATATAGAAGATTATTCTAAATATAACTAGAATAAGACCTTTGATGAAAACCCGAGTTCAGAGAATCAATGAAGCAATTTTCTATCTTTTTATAAATAAGGGCGAATCTGCTCGACAGATTCAGAAGCAGTTGCTTACTTATGATATAGAACTTAGTTTAGTAGAAATTCTTACTATTATAAGTTCTTTTAATTATAAGCCAATTAAAGATAGAAAAAAATCTAAAACTCAAACCTTAAAATCAGAATTTAAAGATATTTTAGAACCTTTAATTAGAACAGCTTCTACTTATGGGATAAGTAACAAGAAAATAGTGGAGTATTTAAATTATTATAATTATCCGTATCCTAATAGCAAAAATAAAGAATTTACAGTTTGTAAATTAGATTCTTTATTAGCTGACTATCAATTTAATTATAAAAGAAAAAGAAAAAAATTAAGTAAGACTGATGAAGAAATATTTAATTTAATAAATACTAGTTTAGATCATGAAGAATTAATTAATTTAGAGAATTGGAAAAGATCAAATGTTTAAATATCTACCCGAATTAGTTTCTAGTTATTTTATTGCCAGAGAAATGGGTTCTGCAGGTAAAGGTGCTCAATTTTGGGAATCTGCCTATCATGCAAAGACTAATGAAATGCTTAATAGTCAGGCTCAATTAAAAGCTGAACAAGATTTAGTTATTAGAATGAGAGAAGAAGCAATTGTTGGGCATAACAATGTCCTAGAATTAGTTAAACAGCTTCAAGAAGCCGAAAAAGAAAATTTTACTTTGTATAGAGGATATACTCAATTGGTAGAACAAATTGAAGACCTTGGATTTGAAGTAGATGATGAAAACATGATCATCGTCCCTGAAGACGTAGAGGTAACTGAAGAAGAGGTAGACGAACGATCCCCTCTTGACAAAGACCCAGACTAAGCTTATTATCTAGAAGTTGATTCTTACCAAATCAACATAGCCATGTTGACATCATCCCAGGAGGGACTCTTAATCGAGTCCCTATTTTTTTTACTTCTAGGTAACATGTTTGTAACATAGTTGTGCTAAGATTTTTACCTAATGCATCTTAGCTATTTTAAAATAAATTATCACATTCACCCTAAATTTAGAAATACGTCTTTTTCTAAAAAAAATTATAACATTATTTACTACGGTAACCTACCTTTAATAATAGGTAAGTCTGATGAAGTATGTTTGTCTAGAGTAGATCGATTATTTAAAAATAAAGAAACATTAGGCCAATTTCGTATAAAATTTCAGGAATTAGGAACCGATTATCTTGAGAGTCTTAGTGTATAAGTTTAATTTATGAATCCAAGATATTTTAGAATTTATTATGCTCATTCGGAATTAAATAGAAACTTAAAACATAATTTAAAGATAGGTGGTGGAGAAAATTGGATATATTATGCTAATATTCCTATATCTTTTGGAAATATAGAGACATTAAAGTGTCTTAACCTTTTAAGAAAATATAATGAAGAAGTAGACTTAGCATTCCTGTGTAATGGAATTGATACTTTCAGAATAGGTTACTAAAAGTGGAAATAATTTTAGAAGATGATAAAAAATTAGTTCAAAGAGAAATAGCTAAGTGGGCAAAACAAAGAGCAAATTTCAATTCTAAAATAGATCCTTCTACAGAAGATGAAGGTCTATTAGAGAGACTAGCGGATGAAGCTTTATTTGCTTTGGAGTGGGTAGACGAAGAATATATTTACGAATTAGAAGAAGCTGGTGAAAATCGTCTATGTTTCATGTATGCTAAAATAGACCCTGGAGAACTGCCTTTAGACCCTTACTATGACATTATAATTGAACTATAATGAAATTACATTTATTTAAACTGATAAGAAAACCAGATACGCAATTAATTGAGAAAGACAATTTCTTGCTTTATTATGGAAATAATTTAATTGGAACTTTTACTCATAAGCAATATATGGCTAATCATGAAATAAATTTAATTATTAAATTATTTCATGGTCGTAAAGGTATAAATTTTTCCGATTTTGATGAAAATCGTGTTAGAACATTTACTTGGTTTTAAGAAGAAAGGTTTTTCTTATGGGAAGAATTTCTCAAGTTGAAAAAGATTTTATTATTGAGTTACATTCAGAACATCATATTTCTATTTCTCAATTAGCTAAGCAGTCTAAACGTTCTGAAGGCGTAGTTAGAAGAATTCTTGGCCTGGAAGAACCTGTTTGTAAAAGTGAAAAAGCTTTTATTGAAATAGAATTGCCTTCAACTGGTGAGAAATTTAGATTAAGAATTCCAGCCTCGGCTACAGAAGAGGACCAAGAATTAATTTCACAAGTAATTACGGATTATTACAATCCAGACCCGCAAGTCTTAAAAAGAATAAAATCTGTAATATTAGGAAATAAATTAAAAGAAATTATAGAAGAAGAATGTTTAGATGAGGATTAGTTTATTTAATTCTGCGTATCCTGTGTCTATTAAAGAAAAATTTATACATTTGCGATATGCAAATATCCCTATTTTTGTGCATAAAAGAAAAGATTGGGCATATAATTTCGAAAACGTGACTGTAGTTTCAAAATTATTAAATAAATCAAAAGATACTGTTGATATCTATGTATTAAATAATACAACTTATTATCGTTCATGACGCCAGAATATTTTAAATTAATTTTTTATGGAAATTACCCTTTGGGTGCTAATGATTTTTACCGATTAAATTATGCTAATTTACCTATTATAATTTTAAATTATCAAGAATATAGAGATGCCGTAGATATAGACCTAATTTCAGGGCTTTCAGGCAGACTTACACCTTGGGGGTTTTGTAATACTTCATCTACTGAAGAAGGACACTTTGAAAGAAGTGTTTACAAAGTTGTAACATAAAGTTTACATCTCTTGAGTAGACAGTCAACCTTGTTACATGTATACTCAAGGTGTAAGCAGATTTGTAACATCTCGCCGAAGTTCTCTTAGAGAACTTTTCTTTTTATATTTTTCGGAGGCTTCCTTTGTCAGTGTTAGTAGAAACCCAACAAGAACAAGATATTTCTATGTTGGAAGAAATAGAAAAAACTTCTAATATAGAAGATCCTGCAATTATTGAACTCTTAGTTCCTAAGAAATTTAATTTAAGAAATGTTTTAGATTTACAAGATTTGGCCAGAGAATGTATTAGTCAAGGAATTGAAATAACTTCAAAGATAGAACATGAAACGGTAAATGGTCAGTTTGCAATAATCGGATCTGAACTTTATTTCAATGGTAATACTAAAGCTAAAAACACCAGTAAAGGTGCTTATGAAAATGGATTCTATGAAAAACTAGAGTCTATGTTTAAAGAATACAAAAATAACGGTGTCCCAGAAAGCGTAGAGACTCGAAAATCGAGGCCTATAATTCAAGAAACAGAAGGCCTTAAACGAGGTAAGCTTAGTAAGACGGATAGAGAACTGATCATCTCGTCCTGGGATAATAATAAAGGTATGTCTATTAAAGACATTGCTAGAATGATGAATAGAAAAGAAGAATTTATTGATAAAATTATTGATGAGGTGCGTGTATAATTTGAATGTAATTAATAATGCAAAAGAGGTTGCTCATTATAGAGGCAATCTTGGACTTGTTTCTAAAGATATGTTGTCTTCAGAAAAGAAACGTCTTCAAGAGGAGATAGATAAACTAAATAAAGGTGGTAAAATTGTATTTACTACTAAAGGCTTGTCTCGTCAATTACGCAGACAGTCTTTGTCTTTGGTGAATAAAGAAGAAGCATGAGGTGAAATTGTCTGATTTTACGGATAAAGAATACATTAAACTTTTAAAAGAAAAACTAAAAATAGAAATGTATGAAGATCCCAAGACAACGGAGCAAGCTTGTAAGGAATTAATGAAACATAATGACAAACGATAAATTGGTAAATAATTTAATTAACATTATTAATGAACTCCCTTGTCAGGGAATAAAGGGGAAGTCTACCGGAAGATGTCATCAAGTTAATTGTCTCCGTTGTCAGGCTTTAGATCAAGTAGAAGCTAACAAAGCTAAGGATATTACTCCTTTGAAAGAAAAGCTTAAGGGTAAATTCACTAACATGCTTTCTTGGTTTAAATTTGGCGGAAAGAAAAAAACTGATTACGTTGTAGCCGAATTAAAGAAATTGGGGTTCTTTAAAGATGACAATTGACGATTTCAAAGAAATTGATTCACTCCTTACCTCTGCACCTTGTTCCAAGTTGATTCCAACTGATAATTGTAAGTATCACGGATATACTTGTTTTAAATGTCAAGCTCAAAATAAATTGAGGGAAAATTTTCTTAAAACTAATTCCTTAAAAGGAAAGGTAAAAAGTTTTTTCTCCCAAGTTAAGACGGCTCCTCAAAGAGTATTGTTAATGAGAACTCTTTCTTCTATAAAAAAGAAATGAATTTTCTTTATAAAATAGTCTATAATGACGAAGTTATTTATAGACTATACAATTCTAAACGAGATACTTTTTTTGGTGTAGATAGGCATGATTTTTCTAAATTACCTAATTTAAACTTTATGTGGTTTATAGATGATCACTTATATAAACATATAGAGAAATTTACCTCATTAACAGAGTATCTTAAATATAGATACAGACCTATAGATTGTAAGTTGATTGGAGTATATTAATGGCTAAGAGAGCATCTAAAAAACAACTTCCTCCAGAACCCGTTGAAGAAGAAATTGAAGAGGAGGACGAAGAGGAAGAAGAACCAGAATATGAACTAATTGAAGTTCAACAGCCGGCCCCTACTCCTAAACAAACTGTCGTGCCTCCAGATCAATATGGGTTTCTGAAGCTAATTTTTAAACTTCTTATGATGGTTGTTTACTTTGTTGCGGGTGCTTTTCTTTTCTTCTTGCTAATTACAATTGCTTTGATTCCCTTGGGAATTTTTGAAGCATTCACTGTATGGTTCCTTAGGTTTCAAGGAGTTCATATTTAATGAATTATCCTAAGATATTTTACCACAGTGCTGTTGTAATTTGGGATCATTACAAACATTTAATGGTAGGATGGTTAATTTTTCTATCTATTTGTTTAGTTTTTGGTTTTGGATTTTATACAGAAATCATGGAGCTTTGGAAATGAAACTAACTGAAAATTGGAGTATTTGTGACCAATTAGGAGTAGTAAGCATTTATTCTAATAATAGACATGGTAGTGCTTTGAAATATGTGGTAACTACTCCTAAAGAAAATGTAGAAATGTCAAACAGACATTATTATAGTTTGGGTAAAGCTAAAGAATGTCGAGACGATGAGCTTTTAGCTAGAGTTAAGCGAGAGCGGAAACTAGAAATTCCTAAAGTATCTAAAACAGGATTGTCAAAGAGACAAATAACCTCTCTGTTTGCTAGAGTAAAGTCTAGGGTGTAATGTTTTTAGGTTTAGTTCAGCCTAAGGGCTTAGATCCACATGCGGTTAAATATATAAGTGGTGAGAGAACTTTTTCTTTTTCCGTAAAATCAAATTTAGGATTTGAATGGTGGACAACAAGTGTTAACCCACCTAGAGATAAGAACCTTTCCTTACAAGATTTTCATCTTCATTTAAAAAGAGCTTGGTATCTCAGAAATGAAGATATTTTATATTTGGTTTCTCTATGATTTATTACGGAGTATTAAAAATTGCGAATGATCTTTATGAAATAAAGTGTTCTACCAACAGTGAAGTCTGGTTTTATAGACTTATGAAAGATCATAAAGAAGTTTATGGTGACTATGAATATATTCAAAGCAATCATGAAAGTAATGTTCCTATAAGCTCTCATGTCGAATTCCAAGATTTCGTAGAAAAATCTTGGTGTAAAGCTAGTTACAGACAAGGACAATTTATTGTTTACTTTGTTACAATAATTTAACATGTAAGAAACATGTTTGTCACAAAAATATGTTAAGCTTTAAGAACTAAGAAAGGACTTGGATGAAAAATAATTTTCTAAAACAGACATACAGTCTATTAGCTATAGCTGTATTATTTTCGTGCTTAGCAGCGTGTATAGTTATACAAATTCCGCCTCTAGTTGCTTTTTTAGCTTCTCCAATAGGTTGGTTGCTATCTATATTGGCTATAAATCTTTATCCTATTTTAGCCGTAAAATTAGCAGATAATCCCGATGACGGTATCTTTGCTAAGATTGTAATGGCTATTAAAGGAACAATTGGTGGAATTGTTTTATCTCCTTTGTTGTTTATGGTAAGTTATTTCTCAAAGGGAATGTTTACAGGAAATCAATTGATTTTTTGTGCGCTAGGCTTAACAGCTACAGTATTCTCTGGAATCACTTACTATGTGTTTAATAGAGAATATCGTTATGATTTTGATTTAAGTCAAGGATTAATGACCGGCGCAGCCCTATCGTTGTTTTTAGCGATTCCATTAAATGCCTTTGTTCTTCATAGTGGATTTTTTGGGTGGATTATTCTTGTTATTATGGGATTTTTAGGAACATTTCAATTAGTGTCTGCCACGGCGGATATTGCTGAAGATACTTCTCAGAAAAATCCTGTAGTCAGTGCAATTATGCTTTATGCTGGATTGTTTAATCTATTTCAAGTAATTCTAGTAACAATAGTTAACTTAGTAAAAGAAAGCGAGTAAAAAACTATGGTAAAGATCGTAACTTACAAGCCGGAATCTAAAGATCTAGTGGTAGAAGCCTTTGCAGAGAGGCCAAAGGCTCATTTCAAATATCTTCCTAATCTAAATATGGGTATTTATGATTGTGAAGCAGCGGATAAAGCAGGATCTTGCTTAAATAGTTCGGTTTCGACTATTCAAGCCGTAGAAGATGATCAAGAAGTTCATGCTTTGTTTGTAAAAGAGAAATACAATCCCTCTGCAAATTTAAATGTAAGAGACATTTTTGAAGACGACAATGAAGCTACCTGGGGAATTCAAGCAATTGATGCAGACTGGACTACTTATAGCGGTAAGGGAATCAAAGTTTGTATTCTGGACACTGGTTTTGATAAAGATCATATTGATTTTAAAGGTCGTAAAATTACTACAGCGAGTTTTGTTCCAGGAGAATCCGCTATGGACGGGCACGGACATGGAACTCATTGTATTGGAACTGCTTGTGGATATAAAGATCAAAAAGGCCGTCGATACGGTGTAGCTTATGAATCGGAAATTATTTCCGGTAAAGTCCTAAGCAATCGTGGTTCGGGAAGTATGGCTGGAATTCTTGAAGGAATTGATTGGGCACTTGGGCAGGGAGCGAAGATTATTTCTATGTCTTTGGGGGATACCTCGTCCCAACCTCGTCAAGCTTATGAGGAGGCCGCCCGCCGGGCAATGGAAAAGGGCTGTTTGATTATTGCAGCGGCAGGTAACCATAGGCCAGGAACCGTGGGCAGTCCTGCTAACAGCCCGTCTGTAGTGGCCGTGGGAGCTATTGATTCTAAGCTTGAACTGGCCTATTTCTCCTGTGGATCTGGCTCTGCTGAAGGGGCTCAAGTTAGCGTAGTTGCTCCGGGTGTAGCAGTGTATAGCTCTATCCCTGGAAATAAGTATGCAACTTGGAATGGAACTAGTATGGCTACTCCTCATGCTGCAGGCGTTGCTGCTCTTTTGTGGCAACAAAATCCCAAAATGTCTCCTCAACAGTTGAGAAAGCTTTTGGAAGAATCCGCTTATGAGTTGGAAATTCCTGAAGTTGATCAAGGAACTGGTCTTGTTATGGCTCCTATGCCTTGAATAAAAAAGAAAGTAATAGCCCCTTCGGGGGCTATTTTTTTTACTTATGAATATAAATTATTTTGAATTTAAATTAATATGTAGAACTGGTTATAACTGGGCTGGATTTTTATTTTATGGTAATTTACCAATTGGGTTTTTTACTAATAAAGAATCTAGAAATGAAAAAGATTTAAATATTGTTAGAAAAGTTATGAATTCTCAAAAAATCCAATACACTACTTCCACTAGAATAAAATATCAATGAAATATAATCAATTACAATTTAAATGTGAACAAAGTAAAAGATCTTTTTTATGGCTTTTACGTCAAAGACTTCATTGGTCTATAGACCCTGGAAGATATTTTAAAGAAGATAATTCTTTTAGTTATCAATTTTTATGGAAAAATTTTAGATACGAAGTTCCTTCAAACTTAATATTTTGGTTTATATTAGAATTTGGTAATAATTCAGGTATATCTATTGATAAAATAGATAAGTATAATACAGATTTTAAATCTGAAACATTAAAAAAATCTTTATGTTATGTAGGTAAAAATGAAGGGTATCCCTTGATGAACGCTTCATTTTTAGCCGATAATCGTTCGAGCATTAAAAGATATTTAACAGCAGATTCTTATAGAAATTTGTTGAAATTTATTCATCCTAGTAAATATGAAAATGTTGAGTATGTATTTCCATCAAATAAAGTTTAAATCTCCTAAAGCACAATTAAATGCAATTCCTTTAGTAAAATTACTACCTAATGGTAATAATATTCTAAAATTAGAGACAACTAAAGATTGTGAATATTCTATTTCTTATAATAGAAATTATGACTCTTTAAAAAGTTTATTAATGAGTTCTGGATTTCAACAATCTATTAGGAACGGAACTTTAAGGTATCTTAGATCAAAGAGAAAAGTTGTAGAAAATTTAAATTCTAAAGCTAAAAAGATTAGTTTAGAATGGTTATGGGCTGTGGGACGATACAAACATTCTGTAGAAAAATGTAGATATCGTTGGGAATGGGGTAGATACGAATCTACTTTTAATACAACTTCTAAAGCTCAAGCACAGAAATTTGTTTTAGATCTTAAATCTCTTATAGATCAAGAAAGTTTTAATGCTCTTAATTTAGAAATAGCTCGTCTCTATGGAAAAGATTAGAGTAGTTGGTAATAATGAAGTAGTTAAATTATACTATAACAATATAGTAATAGCTTTGGTAAAGCCAGAAAATAGGGCTATTTATACTCATGAATATTATCAATTGCTTTTAGCAATATTTAAAACTAATAGACATAGATTTCTACCTATAGATGTAAATAGTTTTTATGTCTCAAAATAATATTGAACTTAGATTTGTATGAAAAAGAAAAATATAATTATACATAGACACTATAGAGAATATAACAATCAAGGATATGTTTACAAAATTTATTATAATAATATTTTAATACATTTTTGTAGAAGCTGGTATATTTCCAGTTGTATTTCCAGTTGTAATTACTTTCTTTCAAAATTATTTAATTGTAGTTATTGCACATTCTATAATAAACCTCAATTTAAAAAGAATGGTAATTGGGTAGATAAATTTAGTATCTACAGTAGATGTGATTTGTAAAAATGAATATTACTAATTATAAAGCTAGATTATATAGTAAATATAATTTATATATTATTTATTACAATAATTTGCCTATAGGACATACACGAGATATATGGAAAGAATTTGCTGAAATAATGTCTATTTTGTGTGGATTATCTAGAGATAATTATCATAGGATACTGTGGTCGTCGGAAACTTCAAATAATAAACAATACATGGAATGGAAAGTAACAGGCCTTTATATAAATTAGAAATTTTCTGACTTTTTGATCCACCCGGTGGGTTACCAACTAGTCTAGAAAAAATTACTTAAAAAATTTAAATATAAATTTTATGATTAAAAGAAAGTAAAACTCAATCAATGATTACATTAGGTATAGTATTTTTTATTTTTATTTTAGGATTTGTTTTATTTTATAGTCCAGAAGAAAGATGTGATCCTTATTCAGATAATGTTTGCACGGAATGTAGAATAAATAATAGTTATAGAGGATGTAAAAGAAAGTCTTGACAAGAACACTGATCTATGCTACGCGCATGCGTGTTACTTCTATTATATAAGGCTATCTAGTTAACAACTCGTTCATTATCTGTTAACATTTTGTTAATAGACAAATTAGGTCAATACCCTTATATTGAATCCAGGCCACCGAGCCTAACAAGAATGAAGAGGTATTAAGACTTATGGCTACCGCAATCCAAGAGAAGACTAAAGGAAATGTTTCGGGAGGTAAGAAGGTAAATAACACCAACATGGTCTCTCCTGTAAAGAATGGAGAGTTTGTTTCGAGTGTAGAGACGATTGGCAACCTGCAGAATTTTCGAGTCCCCATGACTCTTCAAGTTGACCCTTTCAATGTTCGTGATCAGCGAACTTGGTTTGAATATCTAGCTTCGGAAAATCATAATCTTGAATTCAAGATTGCGGTTTCTGAGGAGGCTGAAGTCACGGGAGGTTCTTTGATCGAATCTTGGACCGAAGAAGGTAAGCCTTATAAGAAGGAATACCTATTGGAGACGGATGATCTGTTTCTTATCAACAAACTGAAGCAGGTCGCTGTTACGTATGTAGATCTTCGCGGGAAAGGCGAATTGAATAAAGTCGCTGGAAAAACCACTACTGGAAATACTTCCAGTGCTAGTGGAAATCGCGGACGAATCTCTGACGCCCATCGTGCCGAGATTTTAGAAAAATACTCCAAGGGTTCCACAATTGAACAATTGGCCAAGGATTATGATCGTAGTCTTAAGGCTATTGGTGATTTGATCAATAACAATAAAGAAGAAATGAAAGCCGGTAATACCGGTCTTCCTAACGAATAATTTTAATCCGGCTTAATAAGGGGTCTAGCCAGCCCCTTTCTTTTTTTCTATAAATTGGAGGAAATAAAATGAGCCCGTTCACTGATGATTTCGTAAATGCTTGTTTGAAAGCTATGAAGGTTCTCGAACCTGGAATGTATTTGACCAGAGAAGCGATTGCTACAAAAGCCGGATATAAGGAATATTCGGATTCCGTCTCTCATTTGGTTGCAAAAGATTCTCGTTTTTCAAAATACAAATCAACCCGAGGCAAAGGAATTACTGTAGTATGAATGTTTGGCAAGCTCATTTTGAACGCCTAAATGAAGAATACGATAATCTAGGAAAGCCCCGGCCGCTAACTAATCGTGTATATGCTTGGTATGCGGACCATACCTTTAAATATACGATTGCCTTTGTGAAATTCTTTATTTGGTTTTTGCCAATTCTAGTTCTCTTGGTTATTATGCATCTAATTTTTTAGGGGGATGTGTGTTTTCTTTCTTCGCCGAGATTTTGCCTAAAAATAAAGACCGAAACCGCCAATGTTTGGTTGAGTATTTAGTCAAGCTTGGCGGAGAAGGATTTAACATCCATTTCCTGGATTCAAAACCGATTTTAGTAGATTTTTTTAAAGACCAGACTTGCAGATCTTCATAACCGAAGTAAGTCTTTAGAGAAAATTAAAATTGAAACTGATTTAGAAGTAAAGTGGATTATGGATGCTTTAGAATCCGCTTTAGAACTGGAAGCATAAAATGGAAGAAGAAAAATTAGCTTGTGTTTTCGTAAATACGAATCAACCTCCTAGAGAAGTTAAATATCTTCACTGTTTTAAATATTTTGGAGAGCCGTCTAGACCTTGGGAGCTTAGATTTTTCGAATTGGCTGAAATTAAGTATCCTCATCCCGAAGCTCCAGACGTAGCTAATTTAACAGTTATGGAATGGATTGAGTTTAAAACTAAAACTCCCGTAATTTTCCGTAATTATATAGATCAAGCTAAAGAAATGTCTATAGGACTAAAACTATGAGTGAAATTAAAGAAGGTTCTACAGGTAAAGCTGCTTGTGAGAAATGTCAAAAATTTGTTATAGTAACTTATTCTAAAGGAACTGTAACTGTAAATGGTGTTGAATTAACCAACATTATGTGAGGAATTTGTAATACTTGCGGAACAATTGTTGCAACTGGCCCTGTAGAATGTTAGTACACTATTTTCTTATGTGGTTAACAGTTTTTGTAGGAGCTACTGCGCTTTTTTTTGCCAGATTTTATTATGATTTTTGTAATGATTGTGTTTGTTGGGCGTATAAATCTAATTGTGAAAAATGTCCAGGATGTAAAGCTAAGGGGGTTCCTGGAGTTTATAATAGACCGAAGCCTAATCCTTTGGACATCTTAGCGGGAGCTTTGTCTGAGGTTTGTTAACAGAAGTTAACAAACTGTGTGAGACTTTGTAACATCTTCATGTTACTCTAGTCCTAGAGAAGAACCTCAGAACCGGTCCTTAGAGGCCGGTCACTGATAATAAAAGGAGTATTTGAAATGGCAGTAGCTAAATTGGCTTCCGGGTCTAAATATCAACAAGCAATTTGGACTGAATTGCAAAAAGGTTCTGGACATATCGTAGTTAAAGCCGGAGCAGGCACCGGGAAGACCTTTACCTTGGTTGGAGGAATGGAAAGACTTTCTCGTTCCTTGAAAATTTTCTATACCGCTTTCAATAAAAAAATCGTAGCAGACGTTGCTGAAAAAATTAAGCATTTGTCAAATGTTAATGCTTCCACTGCACATTCGGCAGGAAATGGTTGTCTCCGAGAAGATTGCGGAGCAGTTAAAGCTTATGAATACGCTACCGTAGGTTGGGTAGATCGGGCAATTACTCTTTTTGAAGACCAAAATGATGGTGGAACGATCAATAGTGATTTCCTTAAACAAGATATTCGTAAATTCGGAATTGCTGATTTAATTAAATGGGTTAAAGAAACTAATCCTTACTTCAAGTCTGAAGAAGACTTCATCGAGGAAGCTCCTGCATTTATCAAGGGAATTACTAAAGACCTAGATAAAGAAGCAATTTATCAATTGGCAGGCCAATTAGCTTACAAAGCTTCTATGCTAGTTTTAACTGCGGCGAAACGTGGTGGACGTTTCAGCTACGATTATACGGATATGATTTGGATTCCCGTTCGTTTGGGAATTGTTCGTGGTCGATACGATGTTGTTATTATCGACGAAGCTCAAGACATGAACGCTTGCATGCTAGAACTGGTTCGTATGCTGTGCAGAGTGGGCGGACGTATTCTTGCAGTAGGAGATACCTTCCAGTCAATTTACGCCTTCCGTGGGGCCGATAGTGAAGCCTTGGAACGCCTTACCAGAGAACTTAATGCTACAGTGTTTACCCTGCCGGTATCTTACCGGGTTCCCAAATCTGGAGCAGAATTTGCCAGGCAATTCCTGCCTGAAGATGCTCCCTTTGAGGCTTTTGAAGGAAATAGAGAAGGTTTAATTCGAGAAGATGTTTCTCAAAAAGACTTTGTAAAAGAATGCAAAGCTGGAGATCTTGTTATGTGTCGAGTAAATCGACCTTTAGTGAGACAAGCGATCAAGTTCTTGACTGAAGGTAGAGCGGCATTTGTAGCCGGTTTCAAAATTGGTCAAAGACTGCAAAAAACTGTTAAACAAATTGAAGCACAGCGAGGCAAATTTAGAAATCCTAGTGAAATGAAAGTTGCCTTAGAAGAATGGTTTGAAGACGAAAAAGCTATTATTGAGGGAACTCGCTGGAGAGATCAGCGGAAAACTGATGAGATTTCTAAATTAGAAGATAATTATCAGTGCCTTTTAGCTTTCGCTAATTCGGATGTGACGATTGAAGCAGTTAAACTCCGAATGAAAAAACTTTTTGCAGACCCCGACCACAAATCAATTGATCCCAAGAAATTCATTTGCCTGTCATCTATTCACAGAGCGAAAGGCTTGGAAAGCGAAAATACCTGGGTGATTTCTGATTCTTGGGGCGGAACCTCAAAATCTACAAATGAGAGAGAAGAAAAAAATCTGCAGTATGTAGCATCGACTCGACATAAAAATACATTTAGTTTTGTTGAAGCTGTAGGAAATGGTGATAGTCAAGATTTAGATGAGGATGGAGAATAACTTATAAATGTCTGCTTGCCCTTTTAGTGTGCTTAAAAACATCCTAGAGGCAGAGCGGGCCCTTCCGGCCCGCCCCTCTAGGACCGAACATCATGAGAGAACTTCCACCAATTTGGTGAAACAAAAATTAGCTGTTCAGCAACACTTCCGGCAAAAGCATCCCACCTTCACAAATTATCAATTCCGACAACATTGGGAGCAATTGTGTCGAGTAACTCTACCTCCCTGCTCTATTATAACGGAAGAGGATCGACAACTGTGAACGATAGAAAACTTTATGTAATTACAAATCTGGCTACTATGGATGAATTTCATACAAAATTTAAATATAGAGCTGAAGAAAAAATTAAAGAAAATGCTGAAAATAAACAAGGGTCTTTGGTGACAGTGTTTGAGAAACAAACTCAGAAAGTGGTGAGGCATGAGCAAGCAAGTAACTTTACTTTCTAAGTCAATTGTTAAGCTGGGGATGAGAGGATTTTTTTGTCCCTATACTGCTGCCGAAATAAAATTGTTAAATGAAATTAAGGAACGTCGTAACTTGAAACTAAAGGATAAAAATGCCGCAACATAGTGAAGAAACTATAAAAGCTCATAAAGAGTGGAAAAATAAAAAACTGTGGACCGGAGATGATAGTGATTCAACTCTAGAAGCCTATGAAAAATATCGTGCTTGTCTAAAACAAGACGGATTTATTCAGTAGTGCCCGATTTTAGGAGAATTAAGATGTCTAATTTTATTCAAAAAACTAGAATTCGTAGACAAGAAGCTCGGAACGAAATTCTATATAAAGAATTGAACCAGGAACGATTAAGAAATCGCGGATTGACTTTGGAGAACACTGCTCTAAAACAGCAATTGGAAAAATACAAAACGCCTAATAAAGAAACTCAAGAAGCAATTCAAGAACTGAGAGAAGGCAAAGGCATTCTTTATGAAAATGTAGAGCAACTTCTAAATGTCTAAAGAAGAAATGCAATATTGCAGTTTTGTTGTATCTATGTTAGCGCCTATGCTTTTTTTCTTAGGTTACAGTGGTGCTGCTTGTGGAATTTACAGTGTAGGAATTTTAATTCATGTTAAAATTCTGTTAGGAACAGATTCCTAAAATGGAAGAAAATAAACTTAGTTATGATAGACTTAAATCAGATCATGACAGGATGGCGTTGACAATAGTATCTCTTATTAAAGAAAGGGATAAAATGCTATTAGAAATTAAAGATTTAAATTCAAAATTGAAAGAAAAGGAAATAACGTGAATCTAAAAAAGACTCTAAAAGCTATAATCGAAGAACCTAAAGACACAGAACAAGTGATTTCTGAACTTCTTCTAGAGGTAGAAAATAAACTCTATAACGCCAGGATTAAGAAGCTTATGCCAGCTTCTTTTGATAAGAAAATTAAAAAGATCTTCAAGAAAGCACGAAAGGTTTAAAATATTTATGCAAGAGTCTACAAATAAAGAAGAAGCAAAGAAACCACCTGCTTGGCAGGTAGCAGTAATTACTGTTAAAGAAGCAATTGTAACAGTAAATTTGATTCTTCAAACTTATCTTATGTATAAGAACAGGAACCGCCGTTAACAAATTTAGGGAGAGCGTCTAATGGAAAAGCAAGTAGTTATCGTGGTATCGGTAGGAGAGTATTCTTCAAATAGAATTCTGGGAGTAATCTCTCCCAAATTCTATAGACCGTTGTTACAGAGTAGAAGTAACCAAAGAGGGGGAAATAACTCAAGCTTTATTAGATAATTCTCATACTCCAGGGTATACTTACATGTCAGATTTTCAGGAAAAAACAAGATACCTCTATGTCTGGTCAGATTCTGAAGAAAATGCAAGCAATAAAGCTTTGAAATTAAGAGCAGAGATGAATGCTTGTGGTCTTTGGAACGATCCTGTTTTCCGTGGATTTTGCTTTCCTACCTTAGAAACAAGTTAACCTGTCTCAGTAGTTCAGCGGATAGAATAGCCGGCTTCTAACCGGTTGGTCGGGGGTTCGAATCCCTCCTGAGACGTTTTGGGGAAATAGCTCAGTTGGTAAGAGCGGCGGCCTTATAAGCCGTGTTAGTGGAAGTAATTCCCGGCCGAGTTCGAGTCTCGGTTTCCCTACCAAAAGTTTTTATTTGAGGAAATTAAAATGCTTAAATTAGATTTTAAATTAACTAATGAGGGTTACTTTGAAAAATATTATCGTCTTGAAGATGATACTGATCCTATTCTACTTTTAGATCGAGTAGATATTTCTACGGTTATTAATTGGGTTAAAAAACAAGAATATATAAATTTACCAGAATCTTCAAATTACTGGAAATTGTTTAAATATAAGGGAAATTTTTATTTCAGTAAATATGAGCCTTTTGATAGGTTGTATTTGATCCACGTTCCTGATGTTAATAAATTTCTTTTTAGTATGAAAGAAGGCATTAAGGAATCTGCTACTAAAGAAATTTTAGCGCAGGCTGAAAGAGTAGCCGCTGCTTCTAAAGCTTTAGAAGAAATTAAAGAAAAATTTAATCTATGAGAGCAGTGTTTTTAGTTTTTCAAAAACTTGAAGGTAATCACGAATTTTTTAACACAGTATTTGAACATGAAGAAGACGCAAAAGCCCTTTGTGATCACCGAGGCCCGGATTATTTTTATCTTAAATGTGGAGTTAATGAAAATCTTAAGTATTTTTTTTGAGGAAGATTAAACTTAATGAGCGTTACACAAGTTTTTCTACAATTTCTTTCAATTGGTAAAGAAATTTATATGATCAATAATAAACTTCAGTATAAAGATTTGTTTAATAAAACTAAAAACACTGAAGTAAATACGTTTGCGCTTAACTATGCTAATAAACGTATGGAAGAAGATTTTCATCTTCATTTTAATAGAAAAACCCAGACTTGGGAGAAAATGCTGGCAACCGAACCTCTTTCGGAAGAACAATATGATCTTTTAGAAAAAATGGGACCTCAAGAAACTGGAAAAACTATTTGGAGTTTTATTGACAATGTTAACGCTTAAAGTCAGTATAGACTTCCCTATTGGAGCATTAAAATTTAAATCAGCTAAAGCGAAACTTGAATTTATAAAAACTCTTAAAAATTGGGAATCTCAGTTAACTTTAGAAAATCCTCTTGTTGAAGTTACAGTTGAAGAAGATCCTAATTCTATATGGAGAGTAACTCCTCCCAAGGGTATCTTCTATGCTGGAGAGATGAGTTATGCAAATGCTAAAGCTTTGCTCTCTAAAAGAGAATCTTACGAGACTTTAGGTTGGAAATTTGAAGAAAAGAAAATTACTATAAAAGTTTTCCGTTTGACCAAATTTGGTGAAAATTATAATTATCATGATCTAACTAGTTTTTGGGGCTGGTTGATCACTTTACAGCAAGCTAAATGTTATTTTGATAAACACACTTTGTCTTTTTTTGAGGATGCTTATGCTCAATTTCGAGCAAATTGTAAAAAAGAAAATAAGTTAATCTAATAATAGGAGCTACTTATGATAGTAAAAGATATTTATTTTGTTCCAACTGAAGAAAGTGAATGGTATTATAAGTGTTGGCCTTGGGAAGGTCTTCCTTTAGGAACGCTTATTCAATCTTCAAACAAAGACCATTTAGTTCCAGAATTTTCTTTTACTCCAGTTTATTACCCTAGACTTGGACTTAATACTTGGAAAGATATTGTTAATTTAATTAATCATTATCCAGGTAAAGTTGTTGACGATAAAGATAATGAACTACTTAGAACTTTCTTCCTAAAGGCTAGTGAAGAAATTCTTAAAGAACCTGATTTGGAAAGAGAAGAAGCTTTAGAATTAGAATTTAAAAAAGAACTAGAAAAAGACTCTTCAAATTTCCAAGAATTGTTTCATGTCATGATGGAACACAATAGAGAGCTTCTATCTGATTTGGTTCAAGAATATGAGGAGAGCAAAATTTAATGCGCAGACGTAGACGGTGGGTTATTTCCGTGAGTAATAGCAGTATTTTTTGTAGATATAAAGGTGGCTTTTGATCACAGTAGATTTAAAACAAGATCATATAGATAAAGGCGAAAAAGGCTCCTGCTATTCCTGTGCGTTAGCTTTAGCATTTAGAGAACTTTTTCCTAAGGCTACTACGATCTCTGTTTCATATATTACTGGTAAAAATAAAACTATTGCTACTATCCTTATAGATAATAAAAATTATAGATTTTTTTATCATAAGGGAGACCTTGCAACCCAGATTAAAAACTGGGATCAAAATTTAGAAACACTTGTTCCAGCTAAATATGATTTTGTAGAGGGATTGGAATGAAAAAGCTTTTAGTTTGGTGGATAATTTGTTTACTTTCGACTATTTGTTTTTCAGAGCCAAAGCTAGATTGTGAAATTAAACTAGCTCCAAATAAAAAAGATAAAATTCTAATCATAGAGCCAAATGAAGAAGTTAAAAATATAGAACTTCTTACTCCAATTGATAAAAATTTTTATAGAAAATTAAGTAAAACTTATATTTTCTATTGGCCCAGTAGTCTTCCAGTTTGGCCTAGTTTGTTTTTTAATGTAAATGGAAAGGAAATTCACTATGTTCCCGAGCTTAATCCCTTGCGTAGCCCTGATGATTCGCTTCCGGCTTTTGGGGTTCAACGGTGTTGACCTTATCATTCCAAAGGCTTCTAGGAGCCGTCTAGACCGTCTCCTGACCTTGGTCAAACAAGACCTTGAGGTTTGCGAAGCTACACATGAAGCGGAGTATCACGAGTATCTAACAACCGGTAATTTCCATAAGGAATGGAATTAACGTATGAAAGATTTAGATTGGCATTACCTTTTTGTAGCTACTTATGTTTATCTTTTTAAAATTATTTCATGTTTAGTTCATGACGGTTTAACACTTGGAGTAGTAGTGTTTTCTAGAATAGCGTATTTTCTTACAATTTCCTTTTTTGTTCTAGGTGCTTTAGGCTTTCCTCTATTAATTTTAAAGATGTTATTCCATGCTTAGACATTATTACACAAACCAAATCCTCTCCGGAAAACAGAACAATAGACAGCTACTAGACCCTATTTTTACGAGTGTTTGGGAACCACCAGTTTTTAAAGGAGTTAAGTAAAATGATTAAAACACACGAATATTATTCTTCAGCAAATCTTATGGCGAAATGGACACATCCAATTTCAATGGAACCTTGGTCTAATCATTCCAAACAATTGGTAGTAGAAAAACCTAAATTGACTAATGAAGAAACCGAAGTAGTCAATTCAATGATTGAACAAGGAACTCCTGAACAAGATATTCATGTTATCAGGAGTTTGAAGCAAGCAGTAGATTTGTTTGGAGAAAAAGAAATTTCCAACAAATCTATTTTAGAAACTATAGATGAATCTCATCAAATAAACATAGAAGAAGACAATTCTCCTAGACAGGTAGAGATTAAGTTTCTTGGACATAAAGAACAAATTTATGAATTTGACAACGCCAAAGAAGCAAAAGTCTTTATTCAAGGAGTTCTTCAAACCTCTCAACATCTTGATGTCCAACGCCGTCTTATTCATTTGGTAATGAAAAAAGAACAATACACCCCTACGTGGGTAGAAGTAGAAAGTTTTGTATGAAATTGTTAAATCTTCTTTATTCTGCTTATAGATTTGTTTGTAAGAAAAAAGTTTATTGTGTCTTTGAAGATCAAGATCAAGGTTCTACAAAAACTTTGATGTTTATTTATGAAGAAAAAAACAAAGCTGAATTCTACTGTGAAAAAAATCCAGGTAGTTATATAGAGACTTACATCTTACACTAGTCACCTGTTGTTCACTATTGACACAGTATGTTAGTATATAACTAATCCAACTAGACTCTCTAGGTTCGACCTTTAGGGTCTACTTGACTAACAGGGGGTATTGTTATGTGTGTTTCTAGAAATTCGATGCCTTTTATCCGATATTCTCTTACCGATAAAATTAAGTATAATCCAAAAGATAGATTAGACGTAATTCGCAAATTTACGGAAATTTGCTTGACTAAAGATCGAGTATGTTCTCAAAAACAATTGACTGAGCATACTTGTGAATTAACTCTTAGTGGTTCTCTACTTTTCGTTGGCCACATGCAAACGATGATGGAAGAATTAAAAGAAAAATTCAAAAACGTTGAAATTACGATGATTGGACATGGAGCTTAATAATGAAAGAAAACGCCGAACGTCATTTGCGATACGCTGAAAATGCCCATTCTTATAATGCCGGATATAAGGATATAGCAACAGCATTTGTTTATTATTTGCTTTATATTGGAGATCAATTAAAAGTAATTGCCGAGAATAAAAAATGAAACAAAATCAAATTACTTACAGCAGAACTTATACTTCAGCCGACGGATTTGAACCTTATAGGTATAAAAAACATTGGGTTTTTGAACGAACAATTACTTTATACGCAGACTACTGTTCTGGAGGCAGATCTAGAGCTTTTGTTCAAATTGACGTAACTGATACATGTTTATCACAATTTGATAATTTTCATTTTAATATAAATCAACAAATTCCAATAAAGAATTTTTCTTTTTATTCAGCAGATCATTCGGAACAAGCTTTAAATATGGAAATGCTTGCTTCAAATGAATTGAGGGGTAAAACTGCTGAAACAGTTGCCCATGCTTTATTTTGGGATTTGATCGTAAAAAATGAAGAAATTTCCAAAAATATTCTTCCAATTAAAGTTTATGAGCATTTCCAAAAATTTATTAAAGACGCAGAAGAAAATTCTTAATGCCTTCACATGAAAGACGCCGTCGCGCTGCATGGGCTGCTCAATTTCCTAAGCCAACCTATTCCGACAGAAAAAGAGCTAAGAAGAAAAGATATAAAGAAAACAGATTAGCCCGTTTGGAACTAGAAAAAAGTATTTTTAAATTAGAAGAAGAGGAATTTATGCCTAAATTTGATTGGAAAGTTTCTTACCGTCTATTTAAAGATGGAAAATTGACTCAAACTTTAGAGTCAGAATTGATGGAAGAATCTAAAGTAGATTCTTTTATTAAAGGCCTAGAAGCTGCTTGTAAAATTGAAAATAAAATTTTAGCTTATAGTGTTACTCAAATTACTGAAGTTACTAAAAAATCTAATACTCCTTGGCTAGACTCTCTAGCTTTAGAGCATAAAACAAGGCCTAGATTTTTTGCGGTGGAATCTTTTCTAGAATCTAAGAGAGATTGTAAAGATAGTTGGAGATTTTCTAAATCAGAGTCTACTGAATCTAGCAATGTTTGCGCAGCTATTGCTCAAGTAACTGATTTTAATGCTTTGTTTAGTGAAACTCCTAAATCTTTTTATCCAGAAATTACTGAAGCTGGATATAGGGTTAGAGACTTCAGAAATCAAACAACACATTTTGTTACTGTTGCCTTATTTAACGATTTTAAGGAAAATCCAAATAAATACAAATTTAAGTAGAAAGGAAATTTTATGATAGCCTATTGCGAAGCTGCTCAATATGATAGAAAAGATCAAAGTGGAGCTATTTGTCGGTTTGGATTTGATATTTATTGTAATAATACTTTAGTTAAATCTTTTACTTCAGATTGGTTTCCAGGTAATTCTCATGAAGGAGAAATAGCAGCAGCTTTGCAGGCTTATAGATCAGAATACAGGCTTACTTCGATCTATTCTGATTATAGAGATCCAATTAAAGAAGGTGTTGGAGGATCTATAGCAAGTTTTGATTTGTTAGCTAAAAGGACTGGCTTTACTGACATAGATAGAAGAAATTTAGGTAGACTTGTAAAACATCCTAGTGAGGATCTTTTTCACCAAGCTAGACATAATTTAATTCACAACAGACTTCGCCCAGGAAAGCTGGATGAGCGAGAATTATTTTTCTTAGGAAAAAAAGGAAAGATAATTTTCGAAATTAAAGACCCCCAAGCTGATGCAAAGAAATCCAGATTTAAAGAATATCTGAAAGACCGCTTACCAAAGATCCTAGCTAAGAATAGAGATAAATCAGCTAATAGAGCTTTATTCCTTATTAGACAAGAATTTGAAGCTATTTATAATGTCTAGATATTTTATTGTTGGAGACGGATCTAGAAATGAAGAAAAATATACTAAACTTCATGAAGAATTAGAAAAGATTCCTTCAGGAAGTGAATTCGATTTAGATCCATTATGTAAAACATTACAAACTACCAATAAATCTTTAGCGAAGGTTCTTAGTAACCAAAAAGCTTTAGTTGTCTGTGAAAGAAAAAAAAGCAGAATGCTTCCCGCAATTTGGAGAAAATTATGAAAATATGTTGTATTTCAGATACTCATTCTGATCATGACAGATTAAAAAATTTACCAGGCCAAGCAGACGTTGTTATTCATTCGGGAGATTGCACCCATGAGGGAAAAATTGGTGAATATGAAAATTTTCTTTCATGGTATAGTGAATTGCCTTATGAAAATAAGATATTGACTCCGGGAAATCATGACTTTATTTGTGAACAACAACCCGGACTAGCCAAGCAATTAGCTGAAGAAAAAGGCATTATCTATCTTATGGATTCGGAATGTGAAATTGGTGGAAAGAAATTTTACGGATCTCCTTGGACTCCTTATTGTGGAGACTGGGCTTTCTCTCCAAGAGATTATAAAGAATTGTATCATCATTTTCATAAAATTCCTGAAGATACTAATATTTTAATCACCCATAGTCCACCTGAAGGTATTTTAGATGGAAGTAATTGGGGTTCTAAAGCCTTGTTGATTTATATGTCTAGATGCACCAATTTGAAATTGCATGTATTTGGACATATTCATGAATCTTATGGAATTAAAAGAATTAATAATTGGCCTAATGGTCCTTCCCCCTTGTTCGTTAACGCTGCTATGGCCGGTAGTAAGCAACATGCTTACCGGAACTGTGCTTCTAAACATAAGCCTGTAGTCTTTGAACTATCTTGACATACTGTGCTATACTGGTTCAAACAAGAAAGGTGCTACAATCATGGAAAAACTTACACCTACTGAAAAATTAATTTGGGAGTTTTACAAAAATAATGATGTTCTTAATGACAGAGAGGCTGCTGAAAAACTAAATCTTTCTTTTGGAGTGTTGAGACAGTGTAAGAGCACTGCTAAGAAAAAAGGTGCAGATTTTGTTAACAATTATCATAATGTAGTTAAGAAGATAGAAAATTTCTATAAGGAAAAGCCTAATACTTCTATAAAAGAAGCCGCAATGGCATTAAATTTAAAACATGGAACTGTTTCGGTAGCTAGAGGTCTTTTATTAAAAAATAAATCTATAACCAGATTAGCCACAAGGCCTCCAATTATTACAGGAAAATTAAGTTTCCTTTATTCTGGAACATCCAGAAAAATCTATAACAGAAATAGCTAAAGAATTAGGAACTACAGTAAATGCTGTAAACAGTTCTAAATGCCGGTTAAAAAGAAAAGGATATATTTTTAACGATTTGCGTAAACAAAAGAAAGAAGCTTCTAATGAAGCAATCTAAATTTAGTGAAGAGACAATTGGAAGAGTTGAAAAATATTTTCTTAAAAATCCTTATATTTGTAACGCAACAGCAGCTAAGGCTTTAGGTGTAAGTTCACAAACTATTTGTGGTATTAGAAAATATTTAGAAGAAAATAACAGAATTGAACCTCGTCCCAAAACAAACATGGGAAGAACGGGAAGAAGTTGGCTGAAGTCACAACATTAGAACAATTATTTATTAAAATTCTTCAAAAGAATCCTGAATATTCATGCAAGAAAATTGCTGAAGTTCTAGGAAAAACTATTGAAGAAATTAAAATAGCTCAAAAAGAGTTAACTAGAAAAAAGAGAGCTTCTAGAAATCAGCCTAAACTAACTCCTAATCCTAAATATAATTATAATTTAGAGGATGCTGAAAAACGTAGAGCAGCTACCTCTAGACGAATTATAAAAAATGCTTTTGGAGGGAAAGGACAATTCTAAAAGATTTAGAGGAAATAAATTCTGAAACGTTTTACTAAAGATTCTATAATCCGTTATTGGAAAGATCCAGCAAAGGAATACAAAGTGATTTCCTGTAGCAGCGATGGAAAGCGAGCAGTTATTAGAGAACTGCATTGGTCAGGAAATATCGTAAGAACGGATCCTAAAAACTGGGTTTATGTTCGCCAGGATACCTTTATCGGAGAAATGGTTGAATCTGTTAAAGAATTCTTTTGTTTTTGGAAGTGGTGAATTGTGAAAGATGTTAAAGATGTTCTAATAAATTGTGCAGTTCATAAATTAGCCTTTGAACTGGATTGTGAAGCCAAAGAACCTGAACTAGTTGAATTACTTTATAAAACAGCAATTAAAACTGATCCTAAATTCTTAGTCGCACACTCCAATTATATTGTCTACCTTCTAACTAGAGGAAGAATTAAAGAAGCTGAAGATGCTTTTATAAAAGCTAATGCAGAAAATCCTGTATATTCCTCTGATGTTTTGTTTAATTTATATGTTCCAGTCGTATACTGGTCTTTATATTGGGGAGAAGAAGTTCTAGCTAGTGTTATTTTAAATAGAATTAAACTAGTTCATATTAAAGGATTTACTCAAGTAGAAGCCTTGTATTACTGGCGAGAATGGTTGGATAGGAATAAGAAAGAAGAAGGTCCTTGGAACGAAGAAAAACAGTGTTACGAGCAACTTCCTTATGACGAAATTCAAAAAAATAATCTACCTAAGTTAGATAGAAATCCTAATCGTTGGTATAACCGAGCGGTAAACCAGGCTTGGGAAAGTGAGAACTCTTGTGAGCAAAAAAAGTAATTATGGAAAAGCAGTTAAAACTCACTACAAATCAAGAGGAACTGTTTTTCAAACAGTGGACACCAAAGAATTAAAAGCTGCTTTAAAAGATATTCAGACAAGATTAACTACTTTAGAATCTGCTTTATTTGGAGAAAAATAAAATGTTTTTCTTAGGCTTTGCCTTATTTGTCTATTTGTTAGAATGGAGGACTTGGTAATTAAATGATTACTTTGAAGACTGAAATTTATACTTTCGATGAAAAATACAGTATGAAGAAAGATAAGAAACTACAATCCTTTTTCTCTTCTGCTTCTCATTTGGAAGTGAAAAAAGGTTTGAGGGTTTGGATTCCCAATCTGTCTAGAAATTGGGGCCGGAGTGAAAGCTTCATTTTTGTTGAGGTAGAAAGAGTAGATTTTAATTTTGTGAAATATAGCGAAGGAACACTTCCTATCCAAGTATTTCAAAAATTAATGCTTGAAGTTGTTGATTTTAAAGGATTTACTGAACATCTTAAAAAAATAGGGCAACCTAGTAAATTTGAATGGTCCGCCGACCTTACTCATAATACTTACAGAGACAGATTGACTATGCGAGTTATTGCCGCAAACGAAGCGGAAGCTAAAGAAGAAATGCTTAGACAGGCTTATATTCGGTATAAGCAATCTTCTTGGACTGTAGGCTTTCTATTTAAATCTTCTCGAGTGTGTTCCTTAACTGGAAAGGTGCTGGAGTAAATGTTTTTTAAAACTTCCAGTTATGCCGTTCAAGTTTGTTTTAAATGCCGTCAGTTTATAGACTGGCAAGTAGAACACTATCTAAAAGAATGGACGGAATGGGGAACCCAAAGACATCCAACAGAAACTCACTTGGGTAAATGCGTGTATTCTGAAACTATTTATAGACAATATTGGTGTAAATCTTGTGTATTTAAATATCATGACAAAAAAGAGTTGACAGATTTACGTTATAAACAAACTTAAGAAAGGCAGTTTTATGGAATATTTTTTAATTTTTATCTTTAGTTTTATAATGGGATTCGGATTAGGTTTAAAAGACGGTTGCCAAGCGTGTAAGAGATTGCCTGTTAATCAAGGTCCGCCTCCAAGAAAATAAAAAATTCTCTGAGTTTTAGATCCACCGGGTGGGTGCCTTTCCCTCGAGTGGATTTTTTTCTTTTTATTTTTTATATGTCTTTTTGGTGGAAAATAAATTCTCTCAAGACCGATTGACTGCTTCAAGACTCAAATCATTTAGGAAAAGTTAAATGTTAAATTTTTGTAAATTGACGGAAAGTTTACATTTAGGTGCTTGATAAAAAAAATTTCTCGATTTGTCGAAAAGTTAACAATTTGGTAACAACTTTTTTATTTTCTCGTTTTGGTGAAAAGTTAACATTTTGTCTATTTTTGCTAGTTGCAACTTTTTGCATGTAGCCGTTCCAGCCGGGTAGGAACCCGCCGCGCTGCCAGGCTTTGTTTACAACCTGTTCATAATATGTTAACATTTTGGAAACATTGTTTTAGCCAAAACCGTGCTACTATAGAAGGGGGATCCGATCCTATAAAAAAAAGGGGGTTTAGTGAATGGCTGTATACCTACAGGATCCTTACATGTAAGGGAACTTCTCGAAGCCCCTCTCTTGTGTCTAAACCGACGGAACAACCCGAGAAACCTTAACGAAGCCTATGTCCGGCTTACACCAGCGGACAAGGGTGCCCAGGCTAGAAACCGCCTTACAGGCCCTTACAGGTGGATTTACTCAAGGTGAGCATAACTTTACCCGGTTTGGCGAAGTCTAGTTGCAACTTTTTGCATGTAGCCGTTCCAAATGTTGTCGTTTCTTAACAAACAGCCGGACCGTTTAAAACGGATTTGTGATAAGGTCACGGGGTAGAAATTTTACGAAAAGAGATTTTTCAAATGTCGAATATTCAAACCCCTAACCCGAACAATATCCACGGTATCGGCAGGGACGCCCTTGTGGGAAGATTGCTTCACTCTATAAACCCTGGCGACCAGAACGGGTTTGAAAGCCCGGCGGAGTAACCGGCCATGCATTGGATTATTCTCCAGCCTTTTAAGGGCTATACGCAATCCACTACCGAAATTGACGAATTCGGTGTCGAGCTAGTCGCCTTTTCAGGAGGCTTAACTTTTGAGGAATATGTTCGGCAAGCGCAGAACATTTCCAAGCAAAAGGGTTTGGAAATTCCTCAATTCATCAAAGTAACGGATGAAGAATTAGACGTTCTTCTGAGGGAATACTACGCAGGCTTGAAAACGAAGCCTTCTGAAATTTCTCAAGAACGCTTTGATGACATGCTGAACGTTCTCCCTCCGTCCCGTTGGACCAAACACGGAAGAGGCGGAAGTTATTTTCACGTTTGCGAGAAAATAACCGACAGTCTTGTCGATTGGTATTTCTCAATTGGCAACCGATACTATACCTTTGTGGATAATTTCTATCTTCCACATGACCAATTAGTTAAAATCATTTCGGAGGTAAAATGAAGGAATTCACTTTCATGATCGCGCTTACCGGCTACGGAGAAACTCCCGAAGAAGCGTTTCAAGATGCCGTTAAAGATATTGACGAATCTCATTTCCGGCCAAATGACTGGGTATCGTATACTGAAGAAACTGGAGAATAAAAATCATGGCTTCGCAAATTGTTTCGGCCCCTCGCATGTATCACGGTAAACTTTCGAACGCGACCAGTATGCTTGAGCATTCCCGGCAAATGCAAATGAGAGGTTACGCTTCCCATGATCCGCTGGTGATTAAGCCTTTTGAGGAAGCACAAAAACTCCTTGAGGAGGCTTGCACCGGGAACACCGCTCAGGAATTGCTAGGCTTGTGGGAGGCGAACCCTCTCGCCAGCAACCCACAGGAGCTAGATGCCTGGAGGCTGGAGGAAACGTTCCTGGTGCGTCTAGAACAGGTGGAACATGCCCGCCGCAGTCTAGCGGCGTCTGAAGCCAACCTGGCAGCAGTAACGGCCGAACGCCGCGCCCGATCCCTTCCCGGAGGTATGATCTAATGGTTTGCAGAAATCATCTTTCGCTTTGGCAACGAAACACCGTTTGCAATCAAATGATTTCCTTGCCTATGCTGGCCCCTCTTTGTCCGGTTTGGATTGAAGAGAGTTTCGAACTTCACAAATCCAGCGAAATTTCCCAAGAAGACCGCGAGGATTTGAAAGACAAGCCCGAAGCGCAGGTTCAAAAAATCCTGGAGCTACTTCAACCCGTTTAAGGCAAAATCAAAAATACTTCAACAACCGCTTAACTATTACCTCTAGGGTGAAATCCAAGTTATTAAAAAACCATAACAGTTTTTCTTGACTCCTGGTTTTCAAATCGGTTATAAAAGAGAAGTAGCAAACAACGGCCACCGAAAAAACGGTAGGACCAAAGCTTAAAGGAGAAACACAATCATGGCTAAGAGTATCAACGTAGAAACCGCTAACCTGCAGGGCCTGAGCATCGAGGAGTTGAACGTTCTCTTGAACCGCGTTCAGGAACTGCTTCCGACTCCCGCCGCCGATCCTTACCTTCAATTGGTTCCCGTCGCTTATGATACCCGCAAAACCACGGACCGGGAACATTGGTTCCGGCTCCTCGGCAAGGAAGCGGTCTTGACTCAGAAACTCCTGTTTGACCTGGAGGGTGACGAACCCAAGGTGGTCGGCGCGAAACTCTTCGTCAACGGCACCCTACGCGGCCATATCGAAAGCGAGGATCTGTCTGAGGTTGGCCACTACTCCACCTTGGTGAAAGCTTTCGACACGTGGAAGAACCACAAGCCCGCCGAAACCGAGGAATCCAATGTGGTGGGCATTCGTGGGCGTATGCCTTCGAAGGCAATCCGTGAACTGCTCGATCAAGGCAAGACCATTGCCGAGATCGCTGAAGCCACGGGGCGGCCCGAAGCCAGCATCGAAGCCTGGATCAAGAACCAGGAAGAGGCCGCCAGCGCCTAAGCTGGAGCTTTGAAACGGACCCTGGAAGCCAATGCTTGCGAAGCGCACAGAGGCCGAAGGGGTCTTTTTCCGTCCCGTCTGATAAGAAAGGAGCGAATCATGGGCACAATTTTAGAAAAGCAAACCAGACTTTTCCAGGACCTTGCCCGCCGCCTTCCGGAGGAACCAAAACCTGTTTGGTGGATTATCCGAACTATTGGGGGCAATTTCTTTATAGGTATGGATCATACCGGTCGTGCGGAATCATCTACGGATATAAAGGACGCTGCAACCTTCCAAACGGAACCTGATGCCCTCCAAATCGCACAGAATTTAGGCCCGGCTGTATGGAAAGTTCATAGGGTCGAGAACGGCGAACTTCAGCCCCTCTCTATAGAGGAGCAAATCGCACAGGGCACCCATTGGGTTATTGAAAACAACGCTGGTGCGTCCGCAAAGTCGTGAACGGAGAATTGCAAGATGAAAAAAGGCAAACCTAGATGGAAAGATGAGCCTTTTGGGTTTGGAACTTGGGGCGACTATGCTCAACGACAACGCCAGGCGCGCTACAATAAGAAAGTGAGGAAACGTCATGAGCTTAAGCAAAGAAAAACTCGAAACCGCTCGGAACAAGGCAATTGAAATTTGCTCTATTCTCAAGCTTGCCGGTGTCGAGCATAAGACCGGCGGAGAAGTCTCCTGGGAGGAGCATGCCTTAATTGACGCCTTAGAACTCTGTGACAGTCAGTCTAGGAGGAGCCATGCAACAGTTCGAAAACCTCGGCCTCGTGGAAGAAGCTGAACCCACCGAGGAACAGATCCAAGCAAGCTACGAAGCCCGAGCGGAAGCGGAACCTCTAGAACGCTGGGAGGCTCAAAAAATTGCTTCCGAATGGCATGACGGACAGGGAAGCGCCTTGTATTCCTTCGCTTCCACCAGTGAACTGGGCCATTTTTCTTTGCTGGCTTTCGAACTTGAAATCAACGCTTGTCTTAGATCAGGCTTGTCCCATGGTGGTCGAGAAGATATGAGCCTGCGTGAATTGCTAGTATTCATTCGTCAAAATCACCCCAGCAACCAAAACGAGAAATTCATTCTCCTGGATCCGTTTGAGAAATTTCTTCAGAATTTCGAAGGTGAATTCCAGACGGTAACAACCGTAAAGGGTATGCTGTTTCAGATCCGCGAGTATATCCGCATGAACACCTTGGAACAATAGGAGGCTAACATGAAAAACGATCTTTTGAAAAAAATTAACGCTGTAATTTTACTGAAAGAGGAGCTAGGAGAAGAAGATACTGGGGTTACCTAGAAAATATAGTAGAAAATTTCCTCTATGCATTGCGGGCGGATTTGCATGCTGAATTAGGTGCTGCTTCGTCCCTTGAGCAGGATATAGCTATATCTACGGCTCAAGGGTGTATAGCTCGGGTATTTGCTCGCTATGGAGTTTTAGCATGAACAAACGAAGATTTGCCTACAGGCCAGGAACTGCATACTGGCGAGAGAAGCCGGCTACGGCTAAATACGTATGGACCAAGAAGGCTCAAAAGGCCGCTAGAAAGGACCAGAGAAAGTGAGCGAGAAACGCACCTGCTCCTGTGAGGTTGTTTTGGTGGAAGATTTGGAAAAACTTTTTGAATATGATCAAAACTGGAAAAACATGCTCGGGAAAATGTCTTTCGACATGGTAAAAAGCCGGGTTATGGAATTCGTTAAAGCCAATACCTGGAAACACTAACGAAAAAAACTTCCCTGAGTTTCAGATTCACCACGTCCCCTTGACCATAGTTGAGGGGATTTTTTTCTTTTCTTTTTAAAGGCCGTCCCAGCGGAAGAAATAAACTTCGAAGCGGGCCGAGGAACTCAAGACTCAAATCATTTAGGATTTGCTAAATTCAGCAATTATGAACTAATGAACTTCGAAATTGCGAAAAGCTGCAATGCAGACTTGATGAATTGCGAAAAAGTTAAATGTTATGGAACCTTAACATTTTCGATTGACTTTCGCCCCCCTTGAGTATGCTACTATAGAAGGGGGATCCGATCCTATAAAAAAAGGCCACGTTTGTTCACGTGGTCGAGTGTATACCAGTGAACGGATCGGCAGGTGAACGGTGTATACCGTCCCCAGTATACCGGCGCGGCGCGCCGCCTGTCTCCTACAGGCTCAAAAGAATTTTCCGTCGGGATTTTTCTGGATTTGTCAACTACAATTTTTCTGCTTGACAAACAGGCCTGTTCTCCTGTCCGAAAAACGCTTGACACCATGTGCTACTATAGAAGGGGGATCCGATCCTATAAAAAAAAAGCAGTGCCAAATGTTAACAAAATGTTAAAGTCAAGTATGGGTATAGAATTTTTTTTGTCAACAGTTTTTTGGCGATCATGGAAAAAAAATTTTGTCAAGTGAGGACATGGAAAGTTTTTTGTCAAGGATTATGCGGTAGATTGCATAATTTCGAAATATGCCTATACACAAATAACCGGTTTTGTCAAGCGAAGTTCACAATTTGTTAACATGCTCACGTTGGAGCATGGAACGACACCGAACCGGTTTGTCAAGGCAGCACAAAAGAAAAACTTTGTCAAATCAGGTGAACAAACTGCTATGCGGTTTCTAGGCCCTGTAGGGCCCTTTTTAGGCGTTCAGACCCCTGGCCGGTGTATTGGGTCCTAAACTTTTTTTGCGCAGGTCGGCTACATGTTTGTTCACTACTTTGCAGCACAAAGTGAACGTTTTTTGGGCAACCAGGACCCTTCGAGAAAACTCGCACCCTGTCCTCTCATGCAAATGTTAAGATTTTCCAACAAATATCCCCCGCCTTGCTGGCGGAATCCTCGCCGCGCCATGTTAATGTTTGTGAACACTTTTTTCTATGCCAAACGTCGGCAGGTTCTGGCACAAACGCAGGCCAAACCCGCATAAACACTACGTTCCCGAGCATGTAGGGTGCCGATACTGGCCGGATCTCATGAAAGAGCCGTGCTATAGTCGGAGTATGAGTAACGCAATAGAAACCGCCAAAGCCGCCGCCCGCCGCGCGCGCTTCGTCCTCGTTCCTGTGACCAAAGTCGAAGCCCCTCAAGAAGACGCGCTTCACATGGAAATTTTCCTCACCGGAGGTTTGAAATGAGCATCCGCGCCGAGTTGACCAAAACCCGCACCCTCTCCGACAGTCAGGAAGGCTTCGCCGTTTTCCTCTTCGTGTCTCTCTACGCCGCCCTTGTGTTCGTTGCGCAGGTGGCTTTGCTCACTACGCCTGCTCCGCTTGCTTCCGACCTGTGGATCGGCTGTAAGCATACGCCTTCCCTCGAGCTTTGGATGTTGACCGAAGCCGCGCACCGCGCTTCGCAGGCCTGGAACCTGCGGGTGATTGTAGAGGTTCCGGCCGTGTTCCTGGGTCTCACGTTCCTTGGCTTCGCCGCCATTAACGCAGGTATTTTCCGAAAGGTAGGACGTTAGCCATGATCGTCAAATCGAACTACCGCGCCGACAAGGCTAAACGCCTGCGCAAGAATGGCGGAAGCCTAATTGCCGAACTCTCGCTTATGCTCACGAAGCGCGAAGTTGCGCCTGTTTCCGCCATGCCTTCGGTTTGGGATTCCCCCGAATGTGACGAATTCGCGCCGAATTGGGAACGCGAATACCGCTTCGGCAATTTACAGCAAGACCTGTGCGTCATGATCGCTTCGGACGGATATCCTGCTTCTAAGGGTAAGATCTTGGAATGGCTCAATTCCGCTTCCGTCGCAGGTGTCACCCTCCAGGGATTTTCGTGGGAAAGCGAATTTGACCAGAATGCCGGAACCGAATTCCTGCAGGCTTCGGGCTTTGTTCCGCTCGGGAACCGCTTGGAAAGCGCCCATGCTTTGTGGGATTGGTTGCAGGATTCCGACAACGAGGAGGATCGCCAGCAAGGCTGTGACCTGTTCCGCGAGGAATTGGTTTTGGCTTCCCGCGTGCGCCCCCACCGAAAAACCCGAAGGAGGATCTTCCGCTAATGTTCGCCGCTTGGAAAATCCCTCTCCCCCCGAACTTTGACCTTTACCGCGAAACGACCGAACGGATCCAGGCCTATCATGCCGCGTTCGAATGGAACGAATTTTTCGCCGATTTCACCCAGGCCTTAAGCCTGTTCCCCACCAAACTACCCGCTAGCACCGCACGAAAGGACCCTTCCGCCATGTCTAAGATTGAAACCGCATTTGCCCTTCTCACCGAATCCCGTAATGCCCATAATACGGGTGAAGGCAAGCCAGGGATCATCCTCCTGGAGAACCAAGCAGAAGCCTTGTTTCGCCAGGAGCTAGGGCACACAGGAGCGGATTTTCTCCGCTCCGCCGGGATTCTGTCCCGGGACTTCCCTGGCAGGACCCTCGCTTCTTTGCCCGATGGTTCGCTTCGAAAGGCGCTTCTAGCCGCGAGCGAGGCGAAAGCCTGCTTATCGGGCCTGGGTATCGAGGAGGGAACGCAAGCAGGCTTCGTGAGCTTACGCAACCTGCTCAAAAGCCTGGGCAAAATCCCCGGGAGGACCCGCGAGATTGCACCCTACTGCTACTCCCAGAACAAACCGAACGGCACCCGTGAAAGGTCGGCCGGAGCCGTGGCCTGGGTAATTCTCGAGCTTTACCGGAAGATCCCGGGTATCGGCCCAGGTTGGGCGCTAACGGATGAAGAAGCCTACCCGGCTTGCTCCTGGGCCGGGAAATGGGAACGCACGAAAGTCAGCAAGGAAATCGAGACCATGGGAACAAAGAACTTTTGGGTTTTCGCCAATGCGGTTGCCGAAGCAGGCATGCTGGTGGCTAAGTGAAATACCTCTATTGCCTTGTGGGGTATTTGAGCCCGGTGCGACCGGTTGCAGGGCTTTTCGCATAGACCGGAAAGCAGTGAAAGGCAAAGCGGTAGTTTGGTCCCTACAGGCCTGCCTAACCGGTAAATTTGAGGAGGTTGAAATTTCGTGAAACTCTTGAACTTAGACCTGAGTCCCGAACGCTTGGCCAGCATGTCGAGCAAAGACCTGAATCGCGCCAAAGACATGGCTATCGAGTTGACGAATTTTCTCGACTGCCTTGCGACTGCGGCGGAATACCGCGAAGAAGGTGACGAGAAGGAAGCCTGCCGGTGTAAACGAGCGGCAGAACGTAAATTCATTCCCGTAAGAGAGGTTAGCTAGCGTGTCCGCTCAAGTGCATCCGATTCTGGCCCGCATTCATTCTGACATGTGGCGTAACCACGAAATTAAACAACAGGTCATTTTGACCGTTCCCTTCGTCCCTCTCGTTTGGATCGAAATTTGCTCAATTCAGCAAAAGCCTTACACCTGCCCTTATGAAAAGAAGCAAAGGCCTGCTCGTATTGGCCTGTCCAAGGTAACAGCCTGCTTCGGTGGCACCGGCGGGCAGGCCTGGCATTATGTGACAATGGAAGGCCCGCGGTCTAAATCAAAGAAGGAGAACGCATAACCATGGTAACCAAACAGGAAGCAATTAACCCGAGCGTTCGGGAATTTTACCACGTGTCGGATAAGCAGGCTGATGGGAAGACGCCTGTCAGGTGTAGGCGCAACGGACAAACCAAGGTTTGGAAAACTCGTCCTGATGAATTTCGTATCCCGGTGAAACAAGGCTTTTATGGACAGGGCTATATCACCCAGGCCAATGCCCACGAATGGGTCCCTGCGGACAAATGGGACGCTTATACTTCTTCCCGCACCGAGGTCCGTGATAACAGACTCACGGAAGCTCAGAAGCAGGTCGTTCTCTCCCAGCGCCAAACCCGCGCCTATTGGGCGGCCCGTGAAGCCCGCCTCCGTCGCGACCTGGATATCCAGGGTATCGACCTAGATACCGCTTCCTACGAAGACTTGCCCCTGTGGGCAACCGAAGAAGATAACCTGATTCGGGCCGCCCGCCTCAACCTCATTCGCGAGGTCTCGGTCCTGGCCGTCAAGAATGACACCGACCTGTTCCTCGCGATTGTCAGGTATGCTAAGGCGGTTGCCAATTAAGGTGACCAAAGCAGGACGAGAACAGGCCGCCCTTCTGAGCGGATTGCTCATTTGATTTGCCCTTAAGAAAAGTAACCCACATTTCACAAATTAGCTCGCACGGGGAATTCCTAATTCGTTAATTTGAATTAGGAATTCCCATTTTGATTTTGTCCCTAGAGAAAAATTCATTTTACCTGGGTTGAATCGAACTCAATTAGTCATTTCTAATTCGAAAATGAAAAAATCCCCTAGAGCAAAATGGAATTTTCAAATAGGACTAGGCAAATTTCCAATTTGCCGCAGTCAATCTCACATTTCGAATTGCACCCTGGGGGGGGGGTAATTAAAAGGAATTTTATTCAATTTTTGAGAAGCCTAAGCTATTTCAAATGATCATGATATATTATAGAGTTTTGTTCAACAATTGTTAGACTATCTATATATAATCACTTAAATACTGATTCCTATCGAGAATTACGTGTTTAAAGCTATTAGTTTCTCTCTCTAATAAAGCAGTTAACCATAATTCCCAATTAGAATCTACTAAATCAATAAACTCTTTAGTATTTCCTCTAATTTGGTATCTATTTAGATAGATATCCTTATCTTCTTTACTAGGGTAAACCAAGAGAGAATTTATTTTTCTCTTTTCCAATTCGTCTAACACTAAATTATGGGTAGAACAGAAAACTGTATGTCCTTCTTTATCTAATTGCTCTATTTTATCTACATAATTAATAGGAAATTCTTTTGTTTTACTGCAATTTGAAGAGTCTAAATCTACTACGTGGTCTCTATTAGAGAGATAACTTTTTCCTATACCTGGAAATCCACAAATAATCATTATTTTCTCCTAGTTTAGATTTTTGTTGAACTTGCTTTATTAATAGTCGTATCCGGGAGCGAATACCAATGTCCAATTGCTATCACCAAATTCTTTTACCCAATTAGCTATTCTTTTAAATCCATAACAAGGCTTCACTTCTTCCCCTGTTACCTCGTTAAAAGCATATCCGAAATCATACCAGTGTCTATCACTACTGGTAAATAACTCAATATATTTATTTCTGTCTTCTTCCAAATACCAGGTCCATTTAGGGAACACAACATGCTCCTCATTTACACTATTAGCATGGGCTATAATTAATTCTCCTGAATACTTGTGCTTATTCTCTTGTATCCATTCCTCTGCTAAAGGTTTATGTCCGAAGTTAGGACTTAATGCTCTACCGGTAACTCTACTCCAAACAACATAGTAGTAAATATTTCTTTCACCAAATTGGAACATATTCAGCTCCCACTTCCTTAATCATGATCATGATATATTACACATAATGAGTGTTCAACAAGTGTATTACCTATATTTAAATCCGTTTCTTATAAACATAATTACAAATTTTACCACAAAACAAATCTTTTCTAGAATTTCTCTCATAGCTTCATTAATTTCATCGTAAGTCATTTTGAAATTTTATTTCCTTTTTACAAATCTGTTAATTTTAACTTAAATATGCTTTTTATAAGGTATTGTTATAACATTTATGTTAGTGTATAAGCTCTAATATATTCTAATGTCTCTAAATTTCTATATAACTTAAAATATAGAAATTTAATTACTTTACAATTAGAAATTCCACATAAACAATCGTCATAACCCAACCAAACCTCTACTGTGTTTTGTTTCAATGTAAAAAATCTGTTTTTTGGTTTTTCTTTATAAGAAATTACAAATACGTTAGTTCTTTTTTCTACAGTATCGAGATATTCCCAATTAGGCTTAAATACTTCTATCTCTTTAGCAGCTTTTTTTAAAATAAACCATAATTCAGAACTCACGACTAAATTCCATTTTCCATGACGTAATATTTAACTAAAAAATGTGCAGTATTTTTACCAAATGTCTTTTCAATTATGTTGAAATACAATTCTTTTAATAAAGAATTTTTAGTATTTCTAAAAAGAACTAAAATTTTTAATGAGGAATAAATGTAACTATGTTCAGACATTTATGTCTAAATCCGGATCTAATAAATTTTCTTTATTGGCAAAATCATAATTACTCATATACATTACGCATTCTCCGTCTACCCAGGAACGTAATAGAACTTTTTCATACATATTAGTATCTATTGTAAATATATTTAGCAAGTTTGCCTTCATTAGGTCCATACCAACTTGTAGACCACCCTTCACTAGTTCCTGTATGCTCTAATGTATAGAATTTATTCATATACGAGATCTAATCTCCACACATGATAGGCTAAGGGACTATATCCCCAACTTGAGCGGCCAGTTAAACTAATAATATAAGGTCTTAAGGCCTGACTTCTAGTTTTGTTATAATTAAAATATACAATAGGAAGATTTTTATAAAACAAACCAGCTAGACAGCTATTAAGATCTAAAACTTTATATGTAAGATCTTGTAATTTAAGTTTTTTATTCTTCATCAAACGAATAAACATAAATCAAAGGATTTGTTCTAGGATAAAAATCTTGTAGAGTATCACTATCAATATTTTTCTTAAAAGATTTATTATAAACACTACAAATTCTAGAAGAAAGAATATTACTCTTATCAATCATAATTGTAAGGTTAGCATGTTTAATTAATGTAAATAAATAAGTATATTTACGCCCCAAATCTTCGTCTTCGGGCTGTTCATCTCTAAAATGATCTTCGATAAATAACATTTATTTTTCTCTCTTACAAAATTTATAGCTATTATGAGTTAACGTCTTGTAATCCCAACTATTTTCGCCTGTAAGTTTAATAATGATACTTCCAAAAGTGTCATTTACCTTACGAGGATTTATAAATATACAAAGAGGTATATTTTTATAGGATACCCTACCCCATTGTTGACGATCTATGTCATCATATTGATAAATTAAATTATTTATATCTAGCATAGTTCATAAAAAGACCATATATCAGAATCATTCGTAGAGTTATAGGACCATTTGGTTACATTTGTAAGAGATTTAATATATCTATAAAACAAATTTTCCGGAAAACTTTCCGATTTACTTATCTGATTATCCCAAACAAAAATAGGAATATTTTTATAATAAAGTATATAATGATTTGGAGAAGTTTTTGTATTAAAATAAAAATCAGTTATTTCCATAAGCTATACTGTTTCGGTCCAATAACTTTTACTTGCCACATACTAGTTTCAGTTATTTTTTTTATAAGGTCACTATAGTCAGTTCCATAATTATATTCTTCTTTATTTTCTTTATATATAAAGATAGGTAAATTATTATAATGAACATAGTATTTTACTATGCCATAAGACTCATCTAAACAAAAATTTATATTATTTATATTTAATATTTTAAACCCTTAGGACGAACTAATAAATAATAGGTATTTATAATTCTTTCATGGATAGTAGATTTTTTATCTAGAAGATCTCTTTGTAATTTAATACTAGTAAATTCTTCCGTAGTTCTAACTGCAAAAGGTATATTATTTATATACCAGATTTGATTGACTACTCGATTAGTGAAATCAGGGGAATAGTAATTAACGTATCCAAATCTAGTCATAAATTATTGTCGGTCAAAAGTAGGACTGAAATATCATCGTATTTAATAATTTTTTTGTCATAGTGCCAATACAATAAAGGAGTAAAAGCTGTTTCGTGTCTACTATAGCGATCCGAGCCACGAGATCTTAAAGCTGTTCTTAACTTAAACATATACATGTGGTGCTTAACAATTTGCTTAAGATACATTTTTCCATCATAAGAACAATATCTACCTACTAAAACTGGTTGCTTACAACAATCGTTGTAATTAAAACTGTAATAACAGTCTTTATCTTTTACATAGTAAGCCCCTTCGGGGAAAACTTTTTTATAAAATTCTGGAATAGTTGCTACAATTGGGAACATTCATTTTTATTTCTTATTCTAAGATTTATTGAGTCTGCTTCAGTTATATCTAATAGACTATAAATATATTTTTTATATAAATCCCAACAATTTGGCTCTTCTATAAAAAATGTTCCTACAGGTAGATTTGCCATATATAAAATAATACGGCTACGCTCTGATCGTTGATTACGATATGTTTCATAACAGATATATTTATGAAACTTCATAATAATCACTTAGTATTGGTTTAAAATAAAATTCAAAATATTTATTTGGAAATATTTTTTTAATTACAGACTTGTAGTCTCCCTTATAAGCAGTATTTAATGAAAAAAGAGGAACATTATTCCAATAAAACACACCATTCCACTTAGTGGGGTGAGAATTTGTATAAAAAATTCTATAATATAACACTAGAAATATTGGACTTCCTTTTTTAGAAAAAATTTACGAGGAGTAGTTAGGCTCTCAACATAATCCCATTCAGTTTCTTCAGCAGAATTAGAAATTTTATTTACTAAATAATGATTATCGTATAAATTACACTCGGTTCTAGAGTCTAGAATCCAAACAGTAACATTACCTAGAAGGTAATATTCAAACCAGCTACCTTTATGATCTACTATGTGAGTAGTTAAAATATTTTCCATAAATCTCCAAAAGAAAATAGCCCCTTGCGGGGCTTCTCTTACTCTTTTAATTTCAAGAGCAGAGACTTTGCCTTTTGAAGGCCCCAGTAACGTCCTGTGTCGGTTTCACAAGCCTTACCTGCCTTCTCGGCTCTGTCAATCCTGGCCTCCGTTCGAGAAATTTCTTTATCGAGCTTTTCCAGGACTTCCAGTTTATTCAGTTTTTTCATTGCTTACCTCCTGGACTAATAATAACATAGTCAGTAAGCTGTGTCTATTGCCAAATTGTTAACGGAATAAAGTAAATCCATCAGGAAGATATCCAGAAGCTTCTCCTTTAAACTTTTTTCCTTTTATAAGTTTAATGTATTCTACCCAAGGAGTTTCTAGTTCCCAACTTTCATTTTTTCGAATTCTTATTAGAATATTGTTGTAATAAAAATACTCTACCCAAGTATACTCGCCTGTATATTCATCAAGACTAGTGTAAATTTTTTTGAATTTAATCATGAATCACTTTTTACCATATTGTAATGATACACAGTATCTGAAAGTTCTGAGTTTAGTTCAAATCTAAAAGAAATATTACAAGTTCCTAAAAATTTATTAGGAAATAAAGCAGTTTCATAACTCCCATTGTCCTGATCAGTCTTAGTTAAGACAGCGTAAGGTATATTGGCATAATAAAGTATTTCAAACCAATCTTCTTGGCATTTATAATGAAGTTTACTATTTAAAACATTCATAAATAATATTGGAATTAGAATTCCTAATTTTATAGCTGACTTTTTTAGAAGTCAAGTCTACAACTTCTAGCCCTGAATCTTTTTTTGAGAAACCACAAATTAATCCAATACTTAAAACACCTAAATACTCTGCAAAATCAAAAACATGTCTAAATTTAGTATAATTAACTTCTTCAATAGACATAAGAATATTGTTATAATAAATATGCCAATGATTGTAGGCATTTAAAACCCAAAGCTTTCTCATGGCCTAGTAGAAGTGCCTGCTGCATATTTCTTTTCTTGACGTTCTCTCCAAAAGGTTTGGTCTCTACTTAAACAATAAAGAAAAGCTTCTTCCGATTCTTTTTGAAGTGGATACTTCAAATGTTCTGCTAACGCATATAAATTTAATTGAACGTCCGTTAACTCTTTAGCTACAGGACCTTTTTCTTTATTATAGACAACATCTACTAGATGGGTAATTTTTTCTTTTGGTAAATCTAAAGCCTGACAAAGTTCTACAGCTTCTTCAAGAAAACGTAAGACCCGCTCCTCTTGTTTATAGGCAATAGCTCCAAAATTAGTTTTGGCCCAAGTAAGAATCGCTTTTTGAAAGTTTAACATAATTTAATCCTTAAAATTTATATAAATAAGTATTTTTGCCTTGAGAGGACAGAACATAGTCCTTCTTAGTTATAAACTTTTTCACAAAATAACTATAATAACTTTGCTCATGTGGTCCAAAAATGGCTATTGTTTCTCCATAATATTTAATTATATTATATTGAATAAACGTATTAGGAACAATATTTTTAATATTAAGAGTAAAAGCGTCCTTATTGCACATATCTAAAATACGTGTCATAAAAATCATTAAAATGTTTGACTTGTTTAGTTCCAAACAATTTGTCTTGTCCTAAGAATTTTCTTAACATATCACACTCATTAAACCAATGTTTAGATATATATAAAGGAACTCCACCATAATAAAATACATAAAACGTAGTAGGGCATTGGCGGTATCTTCGTAAAAAGAAATTTTCTAATTTCATAGATAAATAAAATCTCTATGAGGATATTTTGTAGTAGGTTGGTAATCTCTATCTGGTGACCATCCAAATTGTCTACCAAAAAATCTCTTTATTAGATTAGTTGAACTAGTTCCTGCCTTATAGTATTCTAAATGAAGAGTAATATTGGCATAAGTTAATTTACAATAAGTAGTCTTACCGTCATCGTTAAACCAATAAGCTCTACAGTTTCTAGAAGCTAACATTTTTTGTGCATCATTATATTTTTTCATCTTAAAAATAATCTATAAACATAGTAACTCTTAATGTCATGTGTATGATAATCATTCCAAGAATCTTCTTCGAATCCAGTTAATTTTTTAATTAACTTGGAATATTCCGAATGACTTTTAAGAAAAGTAAAAAAACAATTATTATAATAAAGTTTATGTAATCCTGAATTTGATTCATTAAGCCAAAAAGAAAAATTTTCAATATTCATGTCTTACGTCGAAGAATACTTTTATAAATAATGTATTCAGAATATCCTTTGTCTATTGTAATAATTTGTCCATTTTCTAAATAATGCAAACAAAGTTTACTGGAAGTATAAACGCTTCCTGAAGGCAAGTTAAAAAACCTACAAAACCAAGCATTTACTTTATTTTTAGTATTTTTACAGCTACCAAATAAGATATTATGATAATATATACCATATTTATTTTTATTAGAAGGTAAAGTCCTTATAAACCAAGGGCCTTCTTTTATAGTAGATTTATTTATCATTAAAAAAGGGCACTGTGTCTATATAAAGGATATCCAGCATCGAGCCCTCTCCCTGTAGTAGACCAAGCTATTTTACGTAAATAATAAACATTCTCACTTAAGTCATAAAAAAAACTATGATGCCTGGGCTGACCTTTTTTTAGTCTAAAATTCAGAGAATAGAATCTATTGTCTGATTCTTTACCAAAAGCATCTAATTTAAAATAAGGCAAAGTTCTGATTAAGTATTGTAAATAAGGTAAAAGTTCTTCATGAGGAATTCTACAAGGAATTAACATTCAATCTCCCGATAAAGAGAAAGGGGCAGCTGTTAACTACCCCTTTCTCTTAGAACTTAAGCTGCTTCTTTTGCTTTAGCCTCTTCAGCAGCCTTTACTCGAGCTTGATAGGCTTCTTCTCGAGCATCTTTCTTTTCTTTCCAGACCTTATATCCCGGATCCAATTCCTTCGGTTCAGGAGCGGGATTGTAACAAGCCCAGACTTCTTCGTAAAGCTTACGAGAAATTTCCGAAGGAATATTAGGATCTCCATTGTGACGCCCACGATGCTGACGTTCACGGAAGGGATAACTATTTCCGTCCCGACGAATTTCAAGACAAGAATTAATTACAGTTCCATTTTCTTTCCAGAAAGAAATTAGCTTCTGATTCTGTTGGAAATCATAGGTTCCGATACAATGGCCTTGAATTCGACCCCACATACGAAGATCAGGTTTACTCACCGGCAATTTGATAGTATATCCGTCAACTTCAGTTCCGTTAAGACGTTTTTCATCCTCAGTCCAAGTATAAGGCTTAGACTCAAGCTTAGTTTGCTCGTCTACTACCAAGTTAGAGATTGCGTGGTGATAAGCCACGAAATTTTCCACCTTAGGCAAGACAGCATCCTTATTCAGTTCAAGAAGCTGGGTTTGTAGCTTATCAATATCATTAACTGCTGCATAAAATTCACCAACCTTATTAGTGCTAAGTGCATTTTCACAGTCAAGACAGAATCGGCGGAAATTATCTTTGTTAACAAACTTCAACTTGGTGAAATCGCCATTAGCGCCTTTATGTTCGGTGATTTTAACCAAAGTATCGAAGTAGTTCAACATGAAGTTGATATCAACTTCAGCCTTAAGGAAGAACTCAAACAATTTACACAGCTTGATAAGCTTATCAATATCCTTCGCTTGTTCGCGAATAAGCGCCTTAAGACGAGGAGATTTAATATTGTAATTGTCAAAGAATTCGGTCATATTTTCAAAACGAAGTTCTTCATATAGAGAGAAATTTTCGTAAGGAACATTTTTCTTGAATTCAAAATCCTTCAATACGGGGTTAATGTTGTCATGAAGATCAGCCCAAGTAACCTTATTAAGCTTCATGAAAATTTCATTGAAGATGGAGGTATTAAGCATCCATTCCTTCATCTTTGCGTAAGTATTATCCTGGTAAGTATCAGTGCCCTGGTTTTCGTAGCACTTTACTTTTCCTTTTTCCCAAATAAACTTAACTTTGATTTCTTCGTTAGTCCCCATGTGCATAGTAATATTGGTTCGCTTAGTGCGAAGACGTTCAATAAACATGCGGATAATGATTTCTTTACTATCGCCATGCATAATTTCGAAATAACGAGTAGCTGCGTTAGGATTTTTCTCGGGAAGATAATTCATTACCAATCCCATACGTTCCTTATCTGGGAGCGAGTTATACATGTTGCAAAGTTCTTTAGAGTTCATTAGTTTCTTCCTTTTTTCTTTTTTACCCAAAAACTTTCTGGGTTTATACGCATTAATCTAGGCTTTAATAAATTACAGCCATAATCGTGTATGACTATATTATTTTTATATAGAGATAATTGATTTGGATGTCCGTCCCCATAACCATAAGGCACTTCTTTAGGTAAATTTTCTAACTTAAATTCTGCTAATGGAGTTGTTTTTTCCATTAGTAAAAATCTACCACAATGAGAAATATCTATAACAGGGACTAGTAATTTATTAATTACTGATACTTCACGTAACTTGCTCCAGTTCTCAAATTCATTTTTATTTTCATGAAGGCACTTTTCTCTAGGAATGATTTTTTTAATCACTAAACGACTATCAGGGATATAGTCGTAAACTTCTCTATAAAAACCTTTACCTATTAAAGTTCCTAAAACTTCTTTTGCTTTAAAAGATTTAACTTGTTGTGTCCAGTAATAGGTCACTGGAGGTATACTACTTTCTTCGTGTTACAACCGTGTAGCGAAGTTGTTAAAACTTTTTACTTTTTCTTCAGTTAACAAAAATTTAACATGTAAAAATTGGCTTCCAACCTGAACACGCTGGAGGTAACGAAATAGAGTTTTCTAGTTCTACTTCTTCTATAGCTACATGTAAAGAATTTACTCTAAATTCTTCTATTTTTCCTAACTCATTCTCACAGGTAACAACTATATCTTCATTAGTTCGTATAACAGTTAGTTTAGTGTTTTCTTTTAGCAGTAATTCTAGTTTAGTCATAGTAATAAAAAGGGCTACTAACTTAATAGTAGCCTTCTAGCCCAACCACTTCTCTTCTAAAATTTTTATTTCTTCTAGGTGGTTTATGTTAAATTCAGGTCTCGAATCTGGAACACTGGATACGGAATTTTTTCGAAACCAATCAGTCTCTGAATTATCTTCTAAATGCTTTTTTAATTCATCTTTATGAGGAAGATAAAGATCGACTACGTGTATTTCCGTTTTACACGTTGTTACAGGAACTTCTAGCCTTATTAAGGTCATTTAGTCTCTTTATTTCTTTAATGTTCTCGTCATTAGAGATCAGTGATCGAACTTTAGATAAAAATTTCTCCGGACGAGAATCTATTTCCATAAGTTCGATCACTGATAATTTAATATTTATACTCTGACTATCAGAATACCAATATTTCATTATATAGTTATCGAGTTGCCATCATATTTTTCATGTGACTTTCGACTTCTGCCTGACTCATTTCTCGAGCATTTACAACATAATACTTAACACCCTTAGTAGTGTTAAGGCCTACAGCAGGAACTGCTCCTTCAGGAACTTCGTAATTATTGAAAGCCTGGAGAAAATTATGAATTACATCGTCATTATTTCCAAGAGCTTTTTGTGCGAGTTCAGTTTCTTTTGAGAAAAACATGTTTTACCTTTTCTTTACTTTATGTTGAGAGTTTTTTGGCTCAAAAAGAGCTTACAGTTAAACTGACTTTAAAACAAGATCTTTTTTGTAAACTGTTTGTTAACTTTTGTTAACATATTTTCTTGCTTCCCTATCATGATCATGTGCGCGATCAACACTCAGGAGCTATAGCAGAGAACTTGTTTTCCATTTCTTGAATAACACTATTGTTTAAAGCATCTTCAAAAAGTTTGATAGATTCGGGAGTGAAGACTTTAGCCATATTTTCAATCATTCGATCCGGTGCTCCATCAAATATTTCATAATAGAAATCATCGAAATAAACAAGACTGTCATAAACAGTCCTAGTACTTTCTGGCATTTCTAAATCATTTTCTAAGCAATGGTAAATTTCTTTACCAATTTCGTTATATTCCAGCATCATGTTCTTTCATTGGAATTCTTATTACTTTAAATATTGTATAATCGGCTTGTTTAAAGTATTTATCTGAAGATAATTTTTTAATATTATATTTCCAACTAACTGCTTTATCGTAAGAATCAAAAGCAGTTACTTCAAAATTTTCTTTTCCTATACTAGGATACGATGTTTGTCTTAATATTTCATAACCAAAAACACTACCCATTATTTACAAAATCATAATTCCATTTTACAGTAGATTCTTCAAAATTTTCAATAGGAATTTTTTCTATATTACATTTGTAAATATAAGGAATATTATTAAATCTTATATACGATTTTTTAGTTTCAGAACTTTTAGCTTGTTGATAAAGCGTTTCAATATAAGTAGCAATCTCGTGATCTTTTACATTAGTTGTTATTGTTTGCATGTTTAAACCTATCGTCTTTCTCAGGAAATTCATCCATAAATGTAGCTAAAGTTAAGCAATGCCAGGCGCAGGCTATCATGTGTTTACTAGGAGAATTATTGCCTGGAGTTTCTAAATCTAAGTTTTCTCCATTCCAAAATTGGTTCAAATGTCTTTGGAGAGCGTCAAAAGATAACGACCAATCATAACCTTTTCTCCAGTTATGTTTGGAATATTTTCCAACTCCCTTACCATAATGTTCAGCAAGTTCCCACAAAGCTTTTTGTGGGATTAAAGAAAATTGAGCTAATTTAGAACCTTTTTCTCCTCCAGTATCTGGATCTTTGATCCTTACTTCTGTTGGGATAACTGTTGATTTCTGTGAAGAATTTGAATCATTTGTTTCAACTGTATCCAAGTGTAAGCTCTACTTCCTTTATTTTCTTTATTGTATAAATAGTTGAAAATAATATAATTCTTTCCAGCTTTTTCTAAACTAGATAATACTTCTGGAGAATCATCTATATAAAGATCTGCTGTAATTTCTTCTTTATTTTTCACAAAATGAATTTCATCATAATGAACATTACGATCTGAAAGCCATTTAATAGTTACTGCTTTAATTTGTTCTCTCATTTCAGTTGAGAACCAGTCAGAACTTACTCTTTGAGTGATAATTTTAATTATATGACCTTCTTTGGCTAAGTGGTCTAATTGATTTAGAGCTGAAGCAAACGGCTTCATTTGCGAAGTTAAATCTTCATTAATAAATTTAGTATGATAAGTTTTAAATTGATCTAAAGTCAATCCCCAACTTTCAAAATTCCAGTCTTCAGGTTCAGGAAGAGAACCTGAAGTCAAATTGCGATCTTTTTCAACTAAGTCTTTAATTACCCCAGTGTAATCCGCAATTACATTATCGAAATCAATTCCTAGAATCATGTTTGTTCAGATTGCTCCTTAAGTGCGTTTCTACGTTTACGTCTGCTAATATTATCTCTTTCGTTACGACACAAACGGCAAGTTTTATATTTTTTCCCCCAACCATTTATTCTAATTATAAAATTAGCTACATTTTTCTCATGATTGCATCTTTTATTTCTAAGAGGTGTCGTTAAATTTTCTACATATCTATCTACGTAGTCATAGTCTAATTGAATATCTCTCCAAACATGATAATGTTTGTTACATAAACCTCTAGCTTTATGAATTTCTTTACAATTAGGAACATTGCACAATCTTTTCTCAGCCATTAGAAAATCCTCACAGCAGGAATATACCCGTCTTCTCTGGGATTTGTGCCTTCAGCTTCCTTACCTGAAAGACAATCCTCATCTTCTGGGTGCCACCACAAACCTTCAATTTCAGTAGCTAATTCTGCATTTGGAAGCAAAACAACAGCTTCTTTTACATAAGGATCTTTTTCAATCCAAATATTAATTAAATCTCTTAATTCTTCTAAAGTAAATTCAGTTTCCATAATTAATAGCAAATTCCGTCCACAGTAAATTTATTATCTTTAACTTGAATAGGATGTAAAAACCAATGCTTGTCTCCGGCTTCATCTTCGCAACAAGTTCCCATACCGAAACCTTGTTGCCAATCTGGATCGCGATCACCCATATATTTTGCAGAAATTTCCGGATCTGGATCAGCTAAATTTCCAAGTTCCATCCAGGCCCCATCGGCGTCATGAATTAAACCTAATCTATGGGTATGTCCAGAAACACCTGAACGATATTTATTAGATTTTAATTCTCCTCTAGCAGAATTTCCGCTTAATCCTCTACAAATAGATCCGTGAGTAACTTTTAATCCGTCTACGACTAATCGTTCTCTATAAGGCTTCCATTTGATATTATATTTCTTTAATTCAAATAGTTCAGGAAGTGTTAAACAATTCAGAGGAAGTAATTCAGGTGCTTTTCGAACAAGATATCTCTCAAATCGAAGTTCATGATTTCCTTCAACATAAGTAATTTCAGTTTTAGCACCTGCAGATTTTCTTAGACGAGAAAAGAAAGCTTTTGCTTCTACAAATGTCTCTATAGTATCTGAGGTTTGTCCAGCAATTTTATCATGCGAACTAAAATCATCGAAACAAACCAAGTCTCCAATGTGGAAAATCTTTTTAAATTTTTTCTTTTCAATTAACTTAAAAAGGCTTCCCTTCTCTCCAGTAATTACTTTATTGTTTACTGGAATATGTGTATCACTTATAAAAAGTGCTTGATACAGGGTTTTCATTAACTCTCCGATTAAATAAGGTAAATGTTATAAGGTGTATTGTTTTTGAATAACGAAAAACTTCATTAAAATGTAAACATAATGTTAAAAGCTTGTTAACATTTTAGCAAAGGTCTTGCAAGAAGTCAAGAGTTCTGATAAAATATTTTTAGGTCAGGTGGAAAAGTTAAAAATGAATATGCCTTCAGAGGTTATTCCAAGTTTAGAAAAACATTTAAAAATCTATTCTTTTTTAAAAAAGAAGTTTACAGATAAGTTAGATGTTATAAGCATGAACTCTAAGTCTAAGTATCCTTTAGATATCATGTTAGAGTATCAAAAAGTTCTAGACCAAAGAACCTTCACTGAAATCGCATATCTGTTAGGCATGTCGCCTAAGCGCCCCTACAATCATGTATACAACAAACATCTATCAGAATGGGCCCAAGCTAAAGACTATGTAAGACTCCTGTATGATTTTGATAACCAAATGCAAAAAGTAATTAATTATTGTATCACTAATAAAGTTAATATTAATATTTGGTATAAATACATTGAAAAACTTGGAGAATAATGGCCATTAAGGTAGATATTCGAAGACAAGTCCTTGAGCGGGATAACAATACTTGTCAAAAATGCGACAAAGTTCACCGGAAATTACAATTACATCATATTGTTCCACAACGACTAGACGGATCTGACCTTCCACATAATTTAATTAGTCTTTGTGCGAAATGCCATCATCGCTGGCATTGTTTAGAATCAAAATTAGATATTCGTATGCAAGAAGAGAGAACAGTCTCTTATTTTTATATCTGGGTGAAGGAAAGAGAAATAGATGTGGACGTTTCATTGGGGGACCGTTGGGTCTGGAAAGAGTTTAGACTTATTAAAAAATTATTTCGACAAAAAAAGAAATCATCCTAATGACGTTTGTTTAGTAAAACCTGGATTTGATAAAAGAACTGAAGGAATTTTTACTAGATTTGGCTCCACTGAAGCCACTCTAATCTATTATCTTAACCGAAGATAATAGATTAGAGTGGCTTCTTTTGTTAAAAGAAAAGACTTATTTCTTCGTAGATGAAATGCAGTTTATTGATGAACGCACCCTAGAACACATTATAAAAGCTAATAAAGATAATACTAAACACTTCTACACTTATGGACTTAGAAATGATTTTAAAGGCGAAATGTGGCCTATAATAAATAAAGTAATGAATCTATGTGATTCCATTATAGAAATTTGTAGCGAATGTAGTATTTGTAAAAAAAGAAAAGCTTCTTTCAACAAAAATTTAAAGCAAAATGCCAAAGAAAATGAATTAGGATTCCATTATGCAGCAGCGTGTTCCCAGTGCTTTAACTAATTTAAGTAATTTTAGATTCTTGTTGGGCAATGGAATGTTTATCTGGGAAACTAGAAGTCACAGCGTAAACTACCAAAAGTTAATAAGAGAACATAAATATTCTGAAGCTTTTATTTTTTTTATGGTGAAAAATTATGCTTATTAATGATCTTTATTGGTATAAGATATATAAGAAAAATGGTTTTTACCCACAAACAACTAGAAACTTAAAAAGTAGACTTAGAGAAGAAAGAAAATTGTCTCTATTAACAATAGACGTTTTAGAAAAATATTATATAGTTAAAAAAACTAAGAAAGGAGAATTTAGATAATGAATTTTAAGTTACTACTTGCTCACATTAAGATGTATAAAATTTATAAGAAATATGCAGATCCTGATAGAAAATATAATTACTATGAAGAGTATTACGATGCAATTAGAAAAACAAAGGGCTCTGATAAGCCCTTTGTTAATTTCTTAAGTAATCATTATGCTTTAAATTAAATTGTAAATTCTGCAGCTTCTACGGTAGTTACCACATAATATCTAACATCAAATACAATATCATGACAAATAACGTCTTTATCTCTGACGTTATCTTTCTTTTCTACTTCTTTTCTAGAATCATTACTATACCAAAATCTACAATTAACAAGATTAGTTCCGTGTATAGTCTTTTGGTTAAACTCTTGAATAACCGCAGTTCTAGTTTGGAAAGCTTTTAAACTATTACTTGCATAGAACCAAAGAGAAATTGTGAATCTTCCAGTAAATCCTATTCCCGGAGGCTCAAGCGTTCTAATGTCATTGAGGTCATATATAATATAAGGATAATCGGTATTTGCGTTTTGTCTCCAATAGTGAACTCGTGGAGTTCCACCTACAGCAGTAATAAGAGCTGAATTAGTTTCCAACTTAGATTTAACAACGGAAAACATTTCTTCTTCTGGGGTCATTTAAAGCAAATCCTTAGAAAGATATATTTATGAATTTATAGAAAAAATAATTATTACCTTGTAGATAGGATAATTATAAGAAATGAAATTTGTAAATAACAGGTTAGAAAGATTAGCTAAGGATTTGTTCAATGAAGACTGTGACAGAGAGAATATGGAATATAAGTTAGACTCTAAAGTTGAAAAAATAATGGAATTAAAAGATCAAATTTTATTTCTTACAGGTTATCCTTCTGAGCCTACTATTTTTGACTTTCCTCCTTATGTGCTCGTTGTTTCTGCTAGGAACATTGATATTTATACGGAAGATAGTTTTGAGAAAGAAGGTTTACATTTGTATGACTAAAGATGATAGAGTAAGTTTTCGTTGTGAAAAAGAATTAAAAGATTGGATTGCTCTTAAAGGCGGATCTAAATTTCTTTGTAAATTAGTCCGTCTAGCTTATTTTAAACTAGAGGGTAAAGAATTTGAAACTGAAGAAAAAATCGATTTTTAGAATTGGTTATCATGGTGGAAGACTAAATTTAGGATTTGGAATTCTAAAAATAGAAGAAAGTAATACAATATTTGGAACTAGGTTCTTTGTAACTTTTGTTTGTGGATGTAATAAAGTATATTATAGTGCCTTTCAACCCACATTTCTAGAACAAAGTAAGTGTAAAAACCATTATTATGATTTAGGACCTTATAACTTATTTCCGAAAATTTAATTAAATGGGACCCTAGCAATAAAATTTTTCTTCATAAAGTAATAAAAAGATCTCCCAAAGAAATAAATCATCCTTGGGAGTCTTTTCTTTTTTGTGGGCATGTAGTAAAACATACTAAAAAAAGATCTTTAGGTTATTTAAAATGTTCTATTTGTAGAAAAGAAAGATATAAAATTTATTTATAATGTTAATCAAACTCACTCCTAAAAATAATAAACTACACAGAGTCCTTAAATATGAAAAATGCATAGGAAGTTCTTACAGGTATACGTTTACTTTAATATGTGGACATAGTTATAATATTTGGATATGGTATGGAGATCGAACGTCTGGCCTTAATAAAAAATATAGATATTGTCCAAATTGTGCTAAAGTTTGGAAACCCTCTAATCCTCCTAGATCTGGGGTTTATTGTGCTCCCTATTAAAATTTGTTGGACTGGAAATCTTAAATTTAGAGTTTTAAAACAACAAAAAATTTATTATGAAAAAAAATATCATTACCAAACTAAAAGTTATTTAACTTGTGGTCATGTTAGATACTATTCAGGATCAGTTGATCTTAACAAAGATAGATATGCTATATGTATAGAAGGATGTTCGAGTCTTTACTAATGCTTTATATTATAAAAAGAAAAACCAAGTTCTCTAAAGAACATAAAAGATTTTTAATTTATAAAAAAATATTTAAAGGCTGTAATTATTATGATATTTACTTAAGTTGTGGACACAAAAGAAATTGGATACATCAAAGTATTCTTAATTATTTAACAAATAAAAATTATTACTATTGTGACCAAGGGTGTTCTAATATATAAAAAATAAGAAAATCCCAAAAGGATCAAATAGATCATTATATAACTCTTTATATTAAGATTAATCTCTAAAGTTATCTTATATATAAGGAGTTTTTTATTTATGGCTCAAATTGGAAGTTCACTTTCCGGTTTACGTCCTGATACCGTAAAGAATCTTGTGCTCGATGCCGGAGTGCTCTACGTTAACGCTAATATTGCAGATATGTTGTCTGCAACTACCGGCGCTGGTATTGCATTTAGTGAAGCTATTCGAGACACCAACACTTGGACCGATCCTAACGGTAACACCGTAGCCCCCAGAAAGCTCGGTGCGACTCGTGGAGGCACTACGTTCGCTATTAACAAAGAGGAACGCCAAGTAGAAGTAGACGGTCGCAGAACTAATATTAAGGGTCTTCAGCGCGTAGATATGATCTCGCCTTCCATTAGAACCTCTCTTTTGGAAATGGCTGATATTGATACTTTGCGTTTGGCTTTGGGAACTAGTATTCTTACTTCTTACCAAAACTTCGATTCGGTTCGTCCCGCCCTATATCCTAATGACGAAGACTATTTTGGTAATATTACTCTTTTCGCTACGATTGCGCAGCGTGTTGCTCCTAACGGACAGCCCTTGCCTATCGCTATCGTAATGGAGAATTGCCGCGCTAATACGATTCAGGACGTTTCTATCTCTGATAAAAACGAAGCTGTAATGGAAATCGAATTGACCGCTCATAGTCTTGACTCTGACGCCTTCAATATCGGTTGCCAGCTAATCGTCCCTAAGAGATTAAGTGGCTATTATTGATACTACTAACTTCTAACCGAAGTTGCAGTAAAAAGAACCTTGGAAACAGGGTTCTTTTTTTATGAAAAACTATTGACACTATCTAGTAATACCTTTATAGTGGAACTATGAATAGAGAACACTTTTCTCCTTTTATAGGAGATTTCAATTTTTTTAATACTAGAGTTAATCCCTTTTTAATAAAAAATACAAAATATTATAACAATACTGAATGTTGGATCTGGGAAGATAATGTTTGTCCTAATGGTTATGGTAAGTTAACTTATAAAAATAAAATATATGCATTACATAGATTAGTCTATGTAATTTTTAAAGGTATTCCTCCTGAAGAATTAGTTTTAGACCATTTATGCAGAAATAGATCTTGTTGTAACCCAGACCACTTAGAACCCGTAACTCAATCAGAAAATGTTCGTAGAGGGGCTATTGGCCAATATTCTATCCACATAAATCATTGTAAAAAAGGTCATGAGTATACCGAACAAAATTTAACTCTTCTTCAATACAAAAATAAAGACGGAAAAATAGGATATAAACGCCGATGTAAAGAATGCCTTAGGGTAAATGCTCATAAATGTAGAAATAGAAAAGACCAAGCTAATTACCCAGAACTAGAGATTGACATAAATTATGTTCCACCTAGACAAAGAACTAGAGATAATAGTAAATTTCCATGTGGGCACGAAAAATCTGAAAGTAATATTTTTGAATTTCAACATCCTTACTACAAACAAGGATTCAGAAATGTGTGTAAGGAATGTCACGAAGAGTCAATTGCTAAAGGTGATTTAAGACGAAATTATTTTAAATGTGGCCATTCTAAAACAGAAGATAATCTTTTTAGAATTCAAGATAAGAATGACAATAGAGGTTATTTTAATAAGTGTCTTATTTGTCATGACGCTAATTTAAAAGGTAGAGAAAAGAAAGTATGTATTAATGGACATGAATATACGGAAGAAAATACGGTTTTCTACAATTTGAAAGATGGAACTAAGAAGAAAGACTGTAAACAGTGTATTTCTGATAGAAGAAATAAAGCTAAACAAAAACAAATTATAGAATCTTAACGATAGTTAAGACACAAAGAATCTTGTTTCCAAGATTCTTTTTTTATTACTAAATTAAGACATAAAAAAACCTACCGGTTAAAGTAGGCTAATCTTTTTAGATATTTCTTAATAAAATCATTAATTTTGCATCATACCTTTGTATATCTTCTCCTATATAAGTATATAAATCTTTACTTATTTGATAATAAATATACATTTTATCCTTATCATCGCTTGTGTCTTTTGTGTAGCAAAGAATTCCCTTACCTTTTCTATTAAGGTGGTGTCCTCCATGACAAAGAACATGTTCATACCCCCTTTTAGCAAGTCTGGTTATAGAATAGTCTTCGTGTTTTTTTAACTTACCTAGATATAAAAATATTGGAATCATAGTTAAATAACTCTCTTTAAATTTTTAAGTAAAGGAGCTTCCCATTGATTTGAACAAGTGCCTAAATAAAACCATATTTCTTCAGAGATTTGGAAATATACTAAAACTTGTTTGATATTGGCTCTTGGTGAAATTACAGCTATTTGTCCTTTTGAAGTTCTATAAGAACTTATACCCTGATGCCATTCCGATTTAAAACCTTCAGCATCTTTTAAATTATAAACACAATCGGCTCTTAAAAAAATCATTCTACTTTTACCATCTATCTCTTACTAATCTAAGTCTACGTATCCAATGAGATTGTCCAGTAGTAAATCCTATAAACATATAAAAAGTTTTAACTTTTTTATAGACAGCACAGGCTTGATCCTCGCCTGCTAAGGAATTCATTGCTGCATGAAGATAAACATCTGGTAATACTGTATGATTCCATTTAACACAATCAAACATCCCAGTCCTGTTCCAATCTAAACAAAAGCTAGAATTTTTTCTAATTTCAGTTAGATTGGTTTCACTAAGAAATAAAGGAACTTTTTTCATGCACTTACACCATACATTTTTAAATATCTACATCCATGATATAAATTTACACTTTCTCCTAAATACAGGAACGTTCTTTGTGCTATCTTTATATAACAAATAGTCCCATTTTCTTTTCCTGGAGCTTTATTAACACAACAAATAAGTGTGGCTATTCTTCCTACCCAAACTGAATAATCATAGCCTAAAGTGTCAGGAGGGTTACTAATGTCTTCTTTTGTAATTCCACAAGACTCGGAATCTACAAAATTAGAAGTTTTTTTAATATGAAGTAAAGCTGGATACAAAACTAATGTTCCCTATCGAGAGTTTTTTATGTCCTAGTCTAGCATACTTTAATCAAGTTGTCAAGTGGAAGGTTTTCTAAAAATAAATTACTAAATAAACTTTCAGTAATAATTATTTAAGGATTTTTTCTTTTAATGTCTCAAAATTCTCATTTTCCAAATCTCCCTCTTTTTGAAATTGAAGGTGAGAAATATACTTTTAAGCGTCTAGGACATAAGCACGTATTTATGTTGCTAGGTATGGGTAAAGATCTTTGGTCTCTCGGTATGGGCGATTTCAAGATGCGTATGGAACGTTTTCAAGAATTTTCTGAAAATACTCAAAGTCTCTCTCAAGACCTTTTACTTCAAATGTCCCTGCTCTTTGGTCTTGAATATATGAAAGCCAATTTGGACGAATTTCTATTGAGTATTCTGCGTAGAGTTGATCCTGATAAAGGTCAAGTAGAAGTAACCCAAGCTCATTTGGATGATGAAAATAAATTCCCAGCTTCTTCTTTACCTTCTATGTTGTTTGAAATTGTAAAACATCCTGATATCGGTATGTTTGTATCCGCCTTTTCTAAGGGCGCTGATATCCCTTTTTTTCAAAAACTAAAGCAACAGACGACACCGGAATCGTCTCCGAATATTTAGATTTAGACTTCGATCATTACGATTACTGTATTCACTTAATACAAAAATCTTATGGGTGGACTGACGATGTTATCGACGGTCTACCCTTTTTACGTTTATTTACCTGTTACCAAATGTGTAAATACCAAGACGAAGTTGAATTTAATCAACATCGTTGGGCTGGTGCTTTTATTACTTACACTTTAAATGGAATGTTTGGTGGAAAATTAGATAATTTCGAAAATTGGTGTAATAACCTAGGAATGTTTTCACATAAAAAGAAAACAATTATTAAGATTGATAAAGAAGAAGAAATTGCTAAGGCAAATAACACCTTTGAAAGCATGTTCTTATCAACTAGCTGGGATACCGATCTCCCTACAGAAAATATACCAAGCGAGTAAAGAGTAATGGCTGATTTTAATTTTGATGTAGATTTTATCCTGGGTCTTCAACGATTAGCTCAAGACCTAGCTAAAGCTGAAAAAATGACTACTCAATCTGGTAGTCAGATAGCCAAGACCTATTCTGATGCTCTTAACAAAATCAATGTTAAGAAAATCTTTGATACAAAAGACGTAGTTCTGTTCGGAGATAGAATTCGTTCGGTAGTTAATTCTTTTGAAGAACTAGCTCAAGAAGGTCAAGTTCCGTTAAAAATTCTTAACGCTGGTTTTAATGAAGTAGCTAAAAATGTAACTGCTGCTATGCGCAGCATGAAGATTCCTAAAGAGCTTCGTTCTGAGTTCATGGCTACTTTCAAAGATATGAGAGCAGAAACTCAGAAACTTTTCAGTCCTAGAAATAAAGAAAATAAAGTTCAAATTTCTTCCAATATTGAAGAAGTTTTAAATAAAATTGATTCTTTAACAGCTAGACTAGCTAATTTAGGTAAACAAAAAGTAAATATTGATATCGGTGGATTCGATGCTGCTGGTAAAAAATTAAACGATAACGTTAATGCTTCTCAAGGATATGCTAAATCTGATAGTAGTTTTTCTGGACCTGTTTCTACTGAAAAGACTAGAGGAGAACTTCGCTCTGATCGTGCTCGTGCTAAAAGAAATGCTAAAGATCGCATTAAGTATGAGGAAAGTTATCTTGCCGACGAATGGGGTGGAGTATTAAATAATACTTCACAATATACCGAATATTCTCATGCCGATTATAAAGAATTAGATGCTCGTAAAGCTGCCCAGGATAAAGCAGCCAAAAAGGCAGCGGATAAAGCAGCTAATGATAAACGCATTGCTGATAGTAGAGCTGAAAATAAAGCTAAAAGAGACGCTGAAGCGGAAGCCGTTAGACAAAGAAAAGCTGATACTAGAGCAAGACAAGCTCAGGCTGAAGCCGACCGTCAGGCCCGTAGAGAGGCTACCGAAGCCCGCAGGGCTGCTAACCAAGGCGGTAGTGGTGGAAGAGGTCGTGGAGGCTCTGGAGGAAGCGAAGGAGGCAGTCTTACAGACGCCCTTAACTTCCTTGCCTTCTCTCAATTCTCTTCCGCTTTAACGCGCTTAACTAAAGATATTATTTCCGCTTCCGGACAAATGGAACAATTCCAAAGACGTTGGAGTATTGTTGCTAGAACACCGGATAGCAGTAAGAATTTTGATTTCTTAAAACAATACGCTGCTCAAAGTCCGTTTGATATGAGAGAAGTAATGCAAACCGGTATTGCCTTCTCTGCCCAAGCGAAGACTATTAAAAAGCTTGGAAGAGATTTCCAAGATACGATTAAAATGGCTGGTGAATTAGGATCTATTAATCCTGATGCTGGTATCGTAGACGCTCAAAAAATGATCAGCCGCATTATGGCTGGTGACAGTAACGGTCTTGAAATTGCCCGTTCTCAGTTTGGTATCTCTAATGATATCCTTGCTGATAATGGCGTATTAATCGGCTCTAATGGTGTAAGTCTTCAGTCTATTACTCAACGTCGTCAGGTAATGGACGCTATTGATAAATTTATTCAAGATACCACCAAAGGTCAAGGTGCAATGGTGCAATCCAGCACCCTTATGGGACGTATCTCAAATTTGGAAGATCAAATTTTCCAAACTTCGGCTGCACTATTTGAACCTCTATTACCTATAATGAAAGAAGCTGTTAGTGCTACTGCAGACTTCTTAAAAGTATTAGCCGATTTGCCGGATGTTTTAAAAATCGCAATTGACGCTGTTCTTGTGGGAATTACAGCTTTAGCTGGTGCTGCGGCTATTGGATCTGGTGTTCAATGGGGAGCCAAAGCTTTCGGTTTAACTGGAATGCTTGCTGGGGGAGCTGCTGAAGCCGCTGCCGGCGGCGTAGCTGCTCGCGGTGCTGCTAGTATGGGCGGACGAATGATTGCAGGCAGGGCCCTTGCCGGAGGCTTAGCTCAAACTGGGTTAGCTGCAGGTATTGGTGCTGCCAGTGGATCTATGAATGCCGGCGCAGGTGCTCAAGTAGCTACTAAAACTAACGCTATTGCTTCAGCATTAACTAGATTTGGGGCTGCAGTTACTAGTTTTCCCGTATTATTAATAGGTAGTATTTTCACTGGAATTGCTTTAGGTATTCAAAGATTAATTGATCTTGGTGAAGGTGGAAAAATTAATGAGCTTCAAAAGAAAGCTCAGTCATCTAAAGATTGGTATACTTATAGAAATAATTTCTTAGACGAAAGAGATAGAAGAGGAACTACTCGTCAAGAGAACTCTAAGCATCTCCTTGCTTCTGATGAATATAAAAAATTAGGTATTCCAATGGAAGTGATTGAAGCTCTAGGAACTACTAGAAGATTTGATCAAAGAGCAAATGATCGTGCTTATTTAGATACTCATGATTCAACTTCTACATTTGCTCGTGGAAATAAAAAAGAAATTGAAGCAGAGCGTGAACGTCTGTTGGGTATTCGCTACAGAGCCCGTATGGATATGATTAAGGGCTCTGACAATCCTGAAGACGAGAATTACAAAAAAGCTCAATCTGATGCTAATGCTGCTCAGCAAAATTTAGCTAGATTAATGGGTAAAGAATTATCTGTTCCACTAGAAAATAACTTTGCTGATACTCTAGATAAGCTTTCTTTTAAAGACCAAATGGGCGATCAGTCTGCTTTAGGCGGTTCTCTAGTAGAATTAACTAAACAAGCTGGCCAATGGAAAGATCTTTCTAATGACGTTACTAAAAATGCTCAAGAAAGAATGGATTTTGCTCAAAAAGCTAGAGATGCTGAATTAAAAATTCTTCAGACTCAAAAACAAATTGCTGATAGAAATATTGCTTTTAATCAGTCTATTATTTCTGAACTAGCTGCTGTAGGTAAACTCTCTTATGAACGAGAAGCCGATAGTTTATTTGCTCAGTCTTCTATGATTGTAGGAAATACTCCTGAAGATGACAATAAGCGAAAAGCTCTTAGAAGTCAAGCTTTAGGTGTTCAAGATAAAGCTGAACAGGAAGCCCTACAAACCACTATTGGATTAATGAAATATCGTTACGGAGAAGAAAAAGCGGAAGTTAAATCTCTTACTGTAGAACGCGATAAAGAATTAATGAAATTTGCAGGGCAGGATGAGAAAGCTCATCAAGCTCGTAAAGCAATTTGGGAAAAATATGATTATTTACAAATAGCCGCTAGACAAAGAACTCTTGATACTCTGGTTCAAATGGAACTAGATCAAGTGGATATGGTCAGAAATATTAAAGCTGCTCAGTTGAGCGATCAAATGGGTGCAGCTACTACTAAAAAAGATATTCTCAATATTCGTATGGATAATAAGCCTTACGCCGAGAGAGCACAAATTTTAAAAGAAATTGAAAAAACTAACAAATCTATTGAGAAGTCTATGCAAGATCAGCTTAAAAACGATGTTGATCTTATTAAAAACAATGCTCAAAGAAGAATTACTTATATACAAAATAAACTAAATGATAAAAGTAATACTCAAATGCGTGATCCTAAAATTCGCCAACAAGCTAGAGAACAAATTGAAGGAATTAAAGCTGAAAGAGATCAGCAAGTTTCTTCTAGAGAAAAGCAATATTCTAAAGATGTTGACGTATTTAGAGAGAATAATAAAAAGACTTCTCAAACTGAGACTATTAAGAATAAAAAAGATGAATTAGATGCTCAATATAAAACTATGGAAGCAGCTAAAGCTCAGCTTGAATTTACTTCTCAATATAATGATTTAGCAAGTAAAAATAAATCTCAATATGTAGCCAATCTCAAAGAACAATATGAACTTGAGAAAGCAATGTTAGCTATTAAACTTCAGCAAGAGACGGATAAGGACCTAAATCCTAGCAAATCTCCTCTTGAAATTATGGCTGCTCAAAAACAAAATCGTATTGATTTAGCTAATCTTCAAACTACTTATCTAAATAAACTTAAAGATACCACTAATGAATTAGATAAGCAAAATAGAATTTTGGAACTTCAAAAAACTTTAAGTAAGCAAGATGAAAAAGGCACTTACGGAGTTGAAGATCTAAATCAAAGAATGCAAGATGAGTCTGAACTATTTAGATTAAAGGCTGGATTTGGAACCAAAGAATTTCCCACAGGGACTCAATTTGGTGCCGATCACGGAAACAACCCTTACTACACTGGACAAGATCACGGAGGTAAGGCAGATCCTATGCAAAAGTATAAAACCCAATTTGGAATGAAAGATTATCGTTTTGATCCTGAATTTGGTCAATATTCTACTCCCAAATTTAAAAATGTCTGGGAGGGAATGGGCCATGATAATATTCAAGGCAGAATGATGAAAGACGGTTCGTTCGGAGGATCTACCCTTCCAAGCGTTATTGGAAATATTAAAGGTCAAGTTGACGTAAATGTTAATTTGAAAAATGATGGAAAAGATATTGGTAAGAAATCCAATAAAACTGATGTTTGGTGGACTCCTTACAATAATGATATTCAATAGGAAATATAATGGCACGTAGATATATTAAAATGGCTAGTCCTGATGGAACGAATACAGTAAATCTGTATGACTATGCCTTAAAACTTCCAGATCCTTATCCGGAAATTCATTATACAACTACAGATAAAACTTACCAGATGAGGAATACCGCTTCGGGTCCGGGTAACCGTGTGCATAAATCTGTAGGAACAAATATTAATCACGCTGAAATTGATTACACAATACATTCTATTTCTGACGAAGAAATGACTAAATTAAAAACAATGTATACAGCTAGACCTAATGTTATTTTAGTTAGTTTTGATTCTGGAGCTACTCGTTACTTTGCTAAATTCAAAGAAAGCGGATTCACTGCTTCTGGATACGACAATAACGAAAACAAAGACACAGGTAAAGCTTACTTTTTAAAGGCTGAAGTTCAGCTCTATATATTAAAAACCACTACACAAGGATTCGCAGGTTAATATTTATGGCAAGCCCCACAAGAGATGACTCTAAAACTTATCTAGGTTCTGATGGTATTCCTCTTAATGATACTGATACTTTAGGAGGAGCTATTGATTTAGGTTCTCCTGTAAATCCCGCTACTTTAGGTGGTTTATTTGGAGATATTCGTCTTGATTCTACTGATCAAGATTATTATACAATTTTCTATCGTAGAATGGAACAAACTAGTCCTGGTGTATTAAGTAATGCTAGGTTTAGCAATAGAGCTGGAGCAAGAACTAATAGCACTTCAGGTAATGCTAGTATTGTTTCCACAAACACTAATGATACCGGAAGAATTAAAATAACAGGTAAAGTTTCAGGAAGTTGGACTAATGAAACCTTAACTTTAACCGGAACCACTCCCATAATTGGTTCTATAGTTTGGGATGCTAATAGTGTTATTCGCTGGGAAAGCTTAGACGGAGTTCAGCTTGGTTTAATTACAGGTTCAGTTAACAGCTCTACTTGTGGCATTATTTGGGGAACGGATAATGATCCTCAAGACGGATTTGGAAGTATTGCTACTTATTTTGCAAGTGCAGAGATACAATTTGCTCTTTCTACAAGTAAAAATTCTGCTCTTTCTAGTTCTAACAGAAAGACTGCACCTTCAGGAATTGGTTCTTTCTCTACGGCCACTCGTTGGGCCGGAGAAGATTTCTCTCTCTCAGTCCCTTCGGGAGAATTAGAAAATAACGATTATATTGCTGTATGTGGTAAATTTACTGCTTATGCAAATGTTCCAGCACCCAATAATGGTAGATTCCAGTTTAAACATAGCTTAATTGGAGATTCGGAGTAAAGCCTAATGGCTCTCATTCAGTGCGCTCAAAATAGTGAATTTAGCTGTTTTGGGCAAATTAATTGTGCTCAAGGTTCAACATTCACTTTCTCTGACGAAATAATTTGTGGAGATAATGCGGAATTTAAAACTAGAGCTGTCTTGAATTGTTCTGATAATGCAGAATTTTTTATGTTTGATGCAGCTGTTTATGACAGTTTAACTTTTCACAATAATGTCAGTGATACGGAATTTACTGAATTAATAACTCCTTATTCCTTTCCCACATTAACTCTTTACCACAACGGAGGTCCAACTGACTATACTAGATTTATTACTAAATTAAATGTAAATAAAACTTTAGGTGGTAAGACTTATGCTGAAATAACTATGGTAGAACCTACGGAAGGTTCTGAGTTTATGGAAAGTATTTTGGCGTTACAAGCCCAATTTATTAATCCTCTTTATAATGGCTTATGTGCTTCTCCTTTTAGCTCTCCATTCCAAACTATATTTCCTAATCCACTTGTTCCTAATAATTTTAACAATTCTGTTAAAGCTTATTTTCAACTTAAATTAGCTATTGGATATGAAACTTATCAAGAATATACTTATACTAACATGGTCCCAAGTTCTTGGAGTTTTGACGGAACTGAATTTAATATCCGTATAGAAGATTATACGGTTCTTCTAGAACAAGAAGGTCAATCTATGACTCCCGATATTAATTCTGATGCTGGGGTAGTTAGATATGCTCAATCTACTATTAAGGAAATTTGTAATCGTTATGGCATTCCTAACGTAGTTGTTAATTTCCCTGATTTTCTTATTAGGCTTTTAAGAAGAACAGAAGATAAACCTCTTAATTGGATTGATATGATTTGTCGTATTAGACAAGCTAAACGTAAATGGGTTGGAAATACTTTAACTTTTGCTCCAACTTTAACTGCTGATGAACAAGTTCCTAAATGGAATATTGTGGAAGGTAGTCATATTATTGACGGTAGTTTTGATATAGATTTAGATTTATCCGACTATAGAAATAGATTTCAGATTGCTAGAACTTCTCCTAACGGGGGCATTATTGGTGAACAAGAATGCATAGGATTCTCTTGTCCTGGCAGGACTGGTAACATTACTTTTGATACTCCTGTTAATTTCGCTACTGCTGTTTACGAAGTTACTAACGGTGATTTAATTGATTTTGTATATTTTGACGCTAATAATAATCCACTAGTAGACAGTATTGCTCGAGGTCCTGATGGGATTTATCTGCAATCTGCTATTCCTACAGCTAATGTTAAGTTTACATATAAACCTAATATTGGAAATACTTCTCAGGGAAATGCCCAACAGGGCAACGCTAATAGTGGAGTTGGTGGTATGAATTATGGCCAATCTCTACAAGTATTTAGTTATACTCCTAGATATAAAGTTACTTATTTTGGTAAGAAAAACGGTGTATCTGGAATTGATACTGAATATAAATTTACAGCTATAGATAATGATGGAGTTGCTTGTTTAGGACTAAGACCTGAATATTCTAATATTGAAGATTCAATTATTCCTAATCAAGGTGTAGCCGTTCAATATGCTCAAGCTATGTTAAAGGAAGCCACTAGAAAAGTTCTAAAAGGTAAACTAGAAACTCCTTTTGTTAATCCGTTTATTGAACCAGGTGACTGTATTTCTATAACTGATTATGAATTAAAATTCATAAACGTTAAATGGCTTGTAGAAGAAGTTATTATTGATTTAGATGGTGACGAAATTACTATGACTTTAAACATTAGCCGAGGAAGAATGTAATGAAAGATTTTCTTAAAAAACTTTCCAAAAATATTGATAATAAAACTGTAGTAGAGAATTTCAGTAAGATTGCTGTAGTTACTGATGTCTTAACTGGAGGTTATTTTAACGTAGAAACTTCTGCAGGAATTCCTATTACTACTATAGTCTCTCTAGGAGGATCTTTTAAATTTAAAGAAGGTCAATGGGTTACTATTGAAAAATTCGGCGGTGACTGGGCCATCGTAGGGATAGCAGCTCAAAAAGGCGGAGATTAAATCTCATGGGTGATTTTACCTTCTACCTTCCTAGCTTAGCTAAAGATACTTCTATCTCTGGACAATATTTAAAAGTAAATAATAAATTAAATTTTCTTAAAAAAACGGCTAACCAGGTTAATAGAACCGAATTCAGATATCCTATGGGAGAAAATTACACGGTCATGGAGTCCTATGAGGATAATACTTATGACCTAATTAAATTTGGTGGAGATTCCTGGGACTATTCTAATGGTATTCTTACTTTAAACACGGATAAAGCTACTAATGAATTAGGTTATTTATCTAGAGTAGCCAGTATAATTCCTGCAAGAGGATATAAAATCAATAAAGGAGATACGGTTCAAGTCTGTTTTTATGACAGAACTAGACAGAAGCCTTATATTCGTCAATTAGTGAAACGTGGTAACTTAAATATTCACGGTGAAACTCCTGTAAATCCCGTTGTTGAAGGGATAAATGAATGGTTTCAAGCTCATAGGTATTTTACTCAAAATCCTACAGGTCCGGCCCTTGTTTCTGGTGTTTATAGAATAGGCCCAAATTCTTCTACTCAAGAATTTTACACACTTCCCACCTATATTGATTGGACTGAAAGTAATCAAATCATTAGAGAAAATTTATATCCATTTGGAATAGCTCGTTGTCAACCTGAAGATGGGCAAGATTTATATATGACAGCTTATCCGATTGAAGGAGATGATTCTAATACGGGTTATGGCATGGCTGCTTATGACTTTAATGGCAGATATGTTAGAGCTTATAGCGAATTTTTCTTTTCAGGAGGCAGTGTTTCTTCTCAAAACTCAGATCGTTCTAGTCAATTTTTTTATGATAAAGGATCTAAATGGGCTACTATTATTTTAAAGACGGACACCCCCACTCAAAATAGATTGCTTTCTTTTAAATATAATAATAGTAATGATTTTGAAAAGGCTACAGCGACTGTTAATAAACAGACTTATAATGGAACAGTTTATGGATTCGAAAAAACAGATCCTGAAAATGCTAATTTAAAAATAAATAAATACTACGCTTTACTTCCTTACTGTGCAAAAGGCTTAGGAGGTTCTAATGAAAAACTGCAATTTTGGGAGTTTAATTCACAAGATAAAGCTTGGAGCACTGTTAATGAAATAAATCATGCAGATATTCCTACAGGAGGTCCTTCCATTGTTCCTGATGTTTTAGACATAGGAACTGAACAAACAGGACCTTTGGCTGCAATTGATGAGCAATTTTTTGTTCCCATTGTAGGAGGAACTCAAGATCTATTAAATCCTGATAATTGGAACAATTTATATTGGGCATTTAAAGGCTATAAAGGAGATGGTAGTGTAGGAACTAGAGGAATTTCTAGAACTTTAGTATCTAGCAATGCTCCAAGAATTGTAGGCTTTGAGTCTGAGATTCTAGCAGCGCCATTTCCTTTAGTTTATCAATTTTCAGGTGATTCTATTTTAGATAATCCTTCTATCTATAAAGTTTATGGAGATATTTCTTTATTAGCTTCTTCTTCTTTTTACAATAAATTTTATAAGTGTTGGCCAATATTTATGCCCTGTGCTGGAGCTAACTATCAAAGATTCCCTACTCAAAATGGCTTTATTAATAGATTGGCTTATGCTGCCGAAAAACAATGGCCTAGTGATACAAATACTAGACCTGGTGGAGCAGTTGTTGATCAAGATAAAGTAATTTGGTTTGTAGTTATGGAACCAGAGGCGATTCGCTATGCAGCAAGCCAAACTGGAGCCTTACGTCCAAATGGCGGGAGTAATGATTATACTCAAGAAGATTCTGGAGCTTCAGCTACTGTTTATTTTTGGACTGTATTTAGAGATGGAACAGAGTGTTTTCAAGGGGTAAGTAGAGGTTTTGGTTGGAATGTAAATAGCACCTTTCATCCTGTTTATAATGGTAATGTAGGCACAGATCCTGATAGTTGGCCTCAAGTAAATGAGCCTTGTCCTGGGCCAGGCTTAGGACCCGACCCTCAATCTAGAACTAGTTATAGTATGGAAGATAAAGGTTCTAGACCTGTCTGGAAACATGTTTTTAATTATTCTTTAGGTTATTTATGGCACACTAAACTTTACGGATTAAAAGCAGACAATTCAGTTATAGAAATTGATATTTCTAACAAAAGAGATTGTGAAGAAACCTTATCTTTTGGTGGTTCTAGAACAGGTATAACTAGTGCTAGTGGAATTCAATCTTATACAAAAACTTTTACAAACATTCCAGAACCTGATGCTGTTTGGCAATGGATTCCTTTTAAATATCAAGACCTTCATTATATTGCAATTTTAAGAGACGAACATTCGGATAATAATGGGGACTGTTACCCATACCCTGTTTTACAAATATGGAATACAGATTCTTCTAGCAAACTTTCTACTGTTCGCTTAGGCAGTTATGAAGAAATGAGAGATTATGATTATAACTCTGAAGAAAGTGATTTCTCTTTCAAAGATGGAGATTATATTTGGAATCCTTATGCTTATGGCGCTCCTAAAATGAAAGCTTGCCAGTCTGACGATGACGATTCAGTCAAACCTTTTATTTTTACAATTGTTTTAGAAGAAAAGAAAATAGTAGATGAAGCTATCGACGTTCAAGTTAGACGAATTTATTATTACAGTATTAAAGTAGCTAATCCAGCAGATCCTGAAATAGATTCTAGAGACATATATACCTCATCCGATATTCCCGGGGAAGTGCCTGTTGGGCGGCCTCCTGGAGAGCCTTTATATGATCAAGGAGATACAGGTTACAAGGTTCGTCAACCAAATATTAAAGATTTTGACACTTTAATGTTTACTGATAAAAGAGCTACATGGATTCACAAATCTAGAATATATGAAAGTAAATCTTAATATGGGCTGTAAATTTAGTATAAAATTAGAAATAGAAGAAGAATATTTTATTTTAGAATGTCCTACTTGTTCTAATTGTGATCCTTTAGGTGCTTGTGTTTACTATTTTATTAATAAATATCCTAATATTTCTATAGCTAATTTTGAATTACAAGTAAAAAATGTTTGTAATAGAATAATAATTTATAACGAAGTTGAAAACAAAAATAATATTTATGAAGTATATATCTTAGAAGAGAGACTACCTATTTCTGAAGAATATAACTATAAATGTTATAGACTTACTTCTAGAGAAATAGAGAATTAATTTATATGGCTTTTTATCAAAATGATTTAATTTATATTCTAAATGCTGGAGATAAGTATCTTACAGTCGATAGAAGTAATTTACTGTTAAGAGAATTACCTGTTATCCAAGGTGCAGAAAATAATCCTAGTGTCTGTTTTCAAGGAGATGAAAGAACGGGATTTTATCTTTCGGAAGAAGGAAAAATTGCATTTACCTCTCTAGGATGGGAATGTTTATCAGTTAGTAATAATGAATTAACTATATATGACCGTTCTAAAAATTCTATTGTTCTTAAAATGTCTTCGACTGGTTCTAAAACTTTTTATTTTCCTCTCCAAGAAGGCACCCTTGCTCTTAGAGAAGACAGTCAAATTGTAAGATTAAATAATGAAAGCACAGATACTATTTATGCGGGTATGGTGGTCAAGGTTGACAATTCCGCCGGAGTTAAAAAGGCTCAATCTGACAGTATGTCTAATCTTGGTTTTGCTCTTGCTTTAACTCAAGCTGATCCAACTGAAGACTTAAAAATTATTTTTTCAGGAATTATTACTTTGCTTGACTGGACGAATGTGATTGGAGCCACAGATTTAACTCCAGGGGATAGTTATTATCTTTCTGATACCAATGCTGGGGAATTGGTAGATACTCCTCCGACAATTGAGCAATATATTGGAATTGCTATATCTAATACGGAATTATTATTAAAGGTATAAATAGAATAATTATTAATTAATAAGGTGTGATAATGAATAAAATAGCTTATAATATGACCGATACAATAGGAACTAATGTTGACGTTACTAAATATATTAGTGCCGCATTCGGATTTATCACAAGTTTTTATTATCTAACTCTTCACCATTTAATTGTTAATCCGTCTTTCATTATCGTTCTATCTTTAGTTACTTTAGATACTATGTTAGGCCTAGTTTTATCTTTAAAGAGAGATAATTTTAGTATAACAGCTTTATTTGGTAAAAGTATAAAAAAGATTCTTAAATATGGATTCTTATGTGCTACTGCTATTCTTGTTGGATTAGCTCCATTAAAGCTTGTAGCTATACCTTTTATGCTTACCATGTTATCTTACGTAATAATAAAAGAATCCTCAAGTGTCTTCAAAAATACTTCTGATGTGTTTGATGACAAAGACATCGGTCGAATTTCAGATTACACTGAGGATATTGTTGAACAATTATTTAAACGTATACAAGAGAGTAAAAACGAAGAAACCCCTCAATCGCCTCCACCGTCTGACGAACCTTCGAATTAGCTAGTTTCTTCTCAAACTCTAGATTCCCATTAAAAAAACCCAGTGTATGGGTTTTTTCGCTTATAAAGACCTTTAATTCAGCATTATTGGTGATATAAAAAGTTAACTCTATTAAACCTCCCGCAGTTGCTTCAATGTCATGAGAGATACCTTTTAATGTGTCTAAGAGGCAAGCAGCTAGATCTATACTCTCTTGAGTAATAGCCTCTTCTCCGCCTCCATTCCAATCGTCTTCTTTACAATAAGTTTCAAGATCTTCTAAAGAACTAAATAAAGGCATTACAGTATATACCTCATAAAGAAATCAGGTAGTATTTGTTTAGAAAAACTATTCATAAGTTTAGGGAATAAATCTTCAACTTTATTTTTTTCTCCTTGATATCCATAAGAATAATTATTAAAAGTTTTATAATATAAAATATCTTTTTCTTCAAAACTCTTAATTGTAAAACATTTTTCTCTAATTAGTTCTAACATTATAATACCCTATACTTACAAAAATCATAAACAACTTTAGGATCATTAAGTAAATAATATCCTCCATAACGTAACACTTGTTCTTTAGTTCCGCCTGTAACAGGAAGTCTACATTCACTTAAGGCTATAGTATAATTATTTACTTTAAAGCTACAATAAGCAACTGAAGCATAATCAATATATATTTGCCTAGATGGAAAAGTATATCTACAGAAATTTAGGAAATAATCTACAAATTTTGGACTATATGCTCTACGTTTTTTATTAGGAAATAATTTATTATATAATTTTTTAAGATAAATATTCATAATATATATTTGTAAATAAAACTTTTCTTAACAGAAATATCAAAGGACTTCAGTTCTGTATACATACTCTTTAGCTCCACCTTGATTCCATATTTTAACATAAAGATTATTCAAATAAGTAGGAAAAACTAAAGAATCTTTAAGGAGTTGGTTTGGAACAACTTGCACAAACGTATACTTATTATAATTTAACTTTAAAGCCGTCAAATTATGTGAAAACATGTCAAGGTGATTGTCACTGTATTCTATTTTGCTTTCTCTTACGAACTTCTCGAACATAACACATTTCGTAAAACGCTTTATCTTTTGTATATCCATATCCTATTGCTTTCGTTTTCAAACACTCACAAGCCCAAATTTCTTTATGAGGTTCTCCAGAAAAATAAATAGGGTAGTAGACAATTAAATCTTCATACCCTATTAATCTATATATTAATTTTTTAAGTTTTTTAAACAAGCTTATCTTTTATTCTAGTTAGCCAAGATTCAGCTTTATCACTATAAAAGAATTTTAAAGGACTATAAGTAAACGCTTTATATTCTTCGTCAGTCATTTTAAGATAATCAGCTAATGGAACGTTATTAGGTTTAAGTTTCATTAAACTAAAAATTTTATCTACAGTATCCATTCTTGCATAAACCTTCTAAGAAAAATTAATCTAGATTCTTCACAATCAAACCCTGAACAATATTTATAATTTTTAGATTCATATAAATACTGTCCCCATCTAGTAGAATATTTTGATTTGAATAATGTCATTTAGTTGGAATATTTAATTTATAAGATTCGTAAATATGATCGGCTAAACTAATAGCATCTTCAGTAGTTAATTGTAGTTTTGCTATGCCACATATATTTCCACTTACCATTTCAATCTCTATTGGATAAGGAATTCCTGCATTAAGAGGATCTTTATAATTAGATCTTAGTCCTGAATGAAGGATAGCTTTCCCTCCTTCAAATTCTTGCGTATTTCTACCTATTCCGAACAACAAAGCAGTCAAAGGTGATTGATTACTACAAAAAGACATTACCAATTAACCTCTACGTAAATCTTGCCTTTATTTTTCTTTACAAATAAACACATAGGCACAAATTTATCAATCAAATCTTTGTTCTGAATTCTCAGGCACCCAAGCGTAGGATACCAACCTTGGAAATCAGCTAGAGGGTTTGGAGAAGCACTTCCTCCTCCATGAACTCCACAGCCTGCACGGCCTCTAGATATTTCTTGATTTTCTAATTCAATCAAATCACAAAAGAATTTACCATAAGCATTCCAAGTCTTTTGACTTTCGTGAGGTTGAGTTTCTATAATAACTCCAATCTCATATAATCCTGGAGGAGTATCTCCACCTTGAACATTGAATCCAGGGCCGTTTACTCCATCCCCTCTGCAAGGAATATTCCACCTTTCTTTCTTATTAAAATCATAACAAGTTAATTTATGATTTTTACAATCCGCCACACAATACATATCTTGTGGCCTTACAGTAGCTTTCACAATACATCACCGATTCCAAAAAATTTATGTCTTCCATTATAATTACTGTATGTATAATTATGACTAGTATAAAAAGTCCTATTAGGACTTAAATCATTCTGTCTACTCTTTAAAGGAATAACATCTAAAGTTTTAAATTTATTTTTAGGAGACACTCTAAAAATAATGGGTAGATTCATTTGTTTAATAGGGGAACTTAGAAAATAATGATTAGCATAGTGCCCATAGTTTCTGTCTAATCCTCTAACCCATCCTACTTGTTTATAATTAACATAACTCATAAAATCACCACTAACTGTCCAGTTTGATAAAATTGTAGTTCTTTAACTTGTTTCATCCAATCCTTAGTTACATCTATAACTGTGGGAAAAGAATTCTCTAAAAGATCTCCTTGAGGAGTTTTATGTAAAATAAAACAAGGTAGATCTCCGTCTGATTCATAAATAATTTTTAGTTGTTCTATTAGTTCTGATAACATTTAAACAATCTCTTAAACATATCTTTTATAGATATTATCTTCTCTGGAGTAGGAACTTCATAAGAGAAAATAGTTTTACTTATTACATTTTTATTAATACACTCAACAGTAACTGTATGTTCAGCATTTAAATCAATTGTAAGAATTAAATTCTCATCTCCCACATACACAGCAGTTATTCCTCCATTACAATCAGGAGAAAATGACCATTCTTTAGGGTCTCCTACTTGGGCTATTATTGAATAAATATCAAAATAACAAGATAACTTAGTAAATTTATAGGGCTCACTTATCGTATCTAAGTCTATAAGAGATAGATTATTAAAAGTTATATAAAAATTTACCGCTTCCAAAGCTAAATCTTTTTGGAGAGTGAACATCCAGTATTTAGTGGGGTTCAGCTCTGAATAAAATTTATCGTATACTTCTTGAGTGTTTAACAACATTACTGATAATCTCTAATATCTATTCCATCGGAATCTGTATCTTCAAAAACAAAATTGGTATCTTGCTTAGGCTTAAATCCAAAACTAGTTTCAGCATATTTCTCTGAAATCAAAGAATTAGGATAAAAATTAACTATATGACTGGGATTGTCTCTAATATTCTCAATAGTTACTACTGGATTACTACTATCAGATTTTTGTGCTTTAGGATCTAAATAATTTGTATTAACTAAATATTTTTCAAAAATTAAAGCAATTAATTTATTCACATTAACACCTAAATCACTAGCTTGCTTACACAATAACTTATAATGTAAATGGTCAAAAGTTAAATGATTTAAAGTAGCAATATTCACTGCTTCGGGATTATAATAAAATTTTGATTTTCTCGGAACTAAACTTTTTTCTTCACTATCTTCTTGTGCCATAAAATGTCCAAATCATATTTTTCCAACAAAGGGTCATAGTTTAAAACAATACATTCTTTAACTAAAACTTCTATTGGAATACTAAATATTTTTGCTTTAATCCATTTTACAACTTGATCTATTTTAATTGCAAAAGCTGTATCTATAGCAAAATACTTTGTCTCTAATCTTTTTCGTTCTCCAGAAGTTAAACCTTTTTTGAACCGAACTAGAACCCAACCTTGTCCACCTTTTTTATTACAATCTACTAAAGCTTTAATTTGATGTTTTTCTAGCTTTTTAAGATTAAAGGTTAAGCCTTCTTTAACATTCTTTAATTCTATTCCACAATATAACCCATTTTTTAATCCAGAGGTATCGAAAGGTTTTTCTTTGATTAACTTTGATAGAATATCAGCGTGTTGAGGTAAAACCTTTATTGCCTGCTTTAACTCGTCTGGAATAGGAACGTGTAATACTAAATTATTAGTATCTAAACTTTTTTCTACTCTTCTTCTAAATTCTTGTTCATTATTTACTGACATTGTTTAATAGTGTTTGCATTGGATTAATATATTTTACTTCAAAAGCATAAATATCTTCACGTTTAGTAAAATTATTTACTACAGTTTGTAGTTCTGTTTCGGTAAAAGGTCCCATTTGAAATAAATTTGGCACATTAAAGTTATGATGTAACTTACCATAGTATTCTACAATATATTTTCTAGCTAAATCTTCCATTTACAATTCAATCCTGTGTTCTGCGAAATTAGCAACTACGTCTTGATGAGTTGCTATAATAATTTGATTAAAATCTTTCTTCAAAACTTTAAGTAGTTCTAAACTAGCTTCTACTCTATAGTCGTCTACGAAAGCTAGACCTTCATCAATAATTAGAGTTTTATACGTTCCAAAATAACGATTTAAATAAACCATAATAGTTAATTTAAATAATAATTTAACTAAGGCAATTTCTCCGCCTGACGCTAGTTTAATATCGTATTGATCTTTTCCGAATAAGATTTTAAAGCTATCTAATTCTTCTTTACCTTCTGTGGATAGATTAACAATTAAATCTAATTCAGCTTTTTCAATTAGTTCATTTATAATTTCTTGTAATTCATTTTTAATTAAATTGATAATGTAAAGACTTAATCCATATTTACCACATATTTCAACTAAAAATTGTAAATCTTTAATTTTTTCATCTAATTTGTCAGTATTTAAACTGAGTAAGTAGTTAGTTTTTTCCGTTAATCTATTTTTAATAGAATTTTTTATTAATTTTATTTGGTCATTATGTTGTTTTTTAATTTTTAAACTATTATAATTATTTATCTCAGCCTGAAGTTCATCTATATCTTTTTGAGTATAAACTTTTTCAACTTTTACATCTTTACCAAGATTATTTAAAAGATAAGAATAATTTTTATACTCTTCCATGTTAACATGTTTGTAAAGATCTGTCAATTCTTTTTCCAAAGAAATGTAGTCTTCGGTGACATTATTTTTAAGAAAAATGCAAGGCAAGGGACTAGCCTTGCATCCGATCTCGTTCCAGTTTTTAGATAAACGAAGTTTACTTTCTAAAACATTAATACGAATAACTTTTTCTTTTATTTCTTTAACATTGTTATTGTTTTCATATTCTTTAATCTTTTCTATTTTTTGCATAAAGATTAAATTATTTTCATATTGACGTTTGCTATCTTTCATTCTAGAAAGCTTAGAAGTTAAAGCTGAAAGAACAGTAGAATCAAAATCAATATTTTCTTCTACAACAATTGCATCATATTCTTTTTGAAGGGAATCAATTTCACTTTGAATCTTTTTAGATTCCTCAAAATGTTTCTTAGTGTCTCTAAGTAATTCATTGTATTCAGTATATTTTTTATCAAAAGCGTTTAAATCAAATATTTCTCTAAGTAATTTTAATCTAGCCGCTTCTTCTGCTCCGACCAAATCATATTGACTACTTTGATCCATAAATACTAAACGATTAAACGTAGCAGAATCTCCGAACACATTATGAACCTCTGCTCGGAACTCTTTTGCAAGCGTATAGGAGGCGTCATTAAGGCTGGACTGCACACTAGAGCCCTTACACTCCTTAACTACCTTGTAAGGGCGGCCACAGGCTTCTACATTAAGTTCTAGACGTGATCCCTTAGTCATGTAGTTCTTTATGTTTCCTCTGATAGGAAAATTATCGTATAAGGCCCCAGGAAGAGAGTCTACTAGACTAGATTTACCACTCCCATTTCTGCCAATAATTGCAGTAAATCCATCTTTAAATTCAAAAGTTTTGTCTTTATGAATACCTACATTTTTGAATTTAACTGATTTAAGTCTATCAAAACCGGTTGGTTTTTTAACCAAACCTACTGAAAGAGTGCTCTTTTCTTCTTTATAAAAATCTGAAGTTGGTTCTATTAATTCTTTTAATTGACAATATCTTGCAATAAGATTGTCAATAGTTAAATCATTAGAACGACTTTGCTCATAAACAGTTTTTATCTCTGGAGAATTTTCTAGTTTATTTTGCTTATAAAGAGCTTTAACATGAGGAAATAAGTGTTTATATCTCTCTGGATTTTCTGTATAGAATCTTATATAATCTTTAGAAATATTATACTTTTCTAAGTCTTCTTCACAAATAGTATAATAGTTAGCTGCAATATCTGAAAGATTAATAAATTCTAATTTATTAGTGACTGTATCATATAAATGAAACCCTGCTTTTTTACCTTCGTCTTCATCAAAACGTAAATGACTTAAAGCACCTAAATACCATGAGTTTTCAGTGAGGTAATTCTTACAATGGACATGCCCGAAGAATTGAGCACTAGGTTTAAATCCGGAGTTAAGTAAATCTGGAAGCCCAAAAGAAAAATAATGCTCAGGAGTGCAGTAACCATGCTTGCCCAAAGAACAATTAATGATGTTAACATGACCAATAAGAATCCTAACTTTAGCTTTACCTTCGTAAGAATTAAGAGAGTTCATTACATTTTCTCTATAATTCTTATCACTTCTAATCCAGGGAATACACGCTAAATCAAAATCTGGGAAGTTTAAAATCTTTACTTCATCTTTAATTTTAGTGGTATTGTTAAGATGAATAAAATCTAAAGCACTTATATCTGAACCGGATTGGTCATGATTGCCTTCAAGTTGAATTATTGGAATATCAATATTGAATATATCAGTATAACCTTTTACAAGTTTTTCTGAAGATCTAAATTTATCCCCAACTTCACCTTTATCAAAAGTATCTCCTAGATTAAGGATGTAATCAACTTTTCTTTCTTTACAAATTTCTACCATTCGTTTAAGAAGAATCTGTTTATTATTCCAGTCTCTACCTCTAATATGTGAATCTGTAAATAGACAAAGATTACTCATTTATAAATTTTTCTTTTCTTTAGGATTATAGTTTTTTTTGAAATAAGCATGTTTTCTTAGCTTAACACAAGCTTTACATTGAATTTTAGGTAATAATTCTTTATTTTTTATACAAATATCACAAAAAATTCTATTTTCTAATCGTTCTTCAACTAATTTAATAGCAGCTAAAGCCCTATCTTTTTTTCTAGATAAAGCAAATTCTGAATTATCATAACATAACTTTAATATTTTATAAGCGGTCATGCTATTAACGTCTAAAGACAAAGCTTGTCCTGTAGGTCTAAAATTTTGGATATGTTTTTCGAATCTTTTTACCAGAATTTCTCTTAAGGTGGTTATAAAAGAAACACTTCCTGTAAAATTTACACCTATTTTATATTTTGGGTCATATACACAACCGTCTCCATCAATATATCCTCTTAAAAAATGCCAAAAGTATTCTTCAGTTAAATAATCAGGAAATTTTAAAACTAAAGATTTTTTAGTTTCAATTCCTAAATTTTTTAAATCTTTAACTAATTCTTTTCCAGGAATATATAGGGTGTGAATATTATAACCTGATTTTTTGGAATGATAGTCTTCTCTATATCGTATTTCTGAATTAGTTTTTAACTCTTTCTTACAAAATTCTAAAAGTTCTAAGTCTACCGATGTAAAGAAAATTCCACAACCTCTGGCCATAACAAATCCGTCGGAAGCCATATATCCCAATACCCACGCCATGGAAGGTGACCATTTTTTAAAATAATTTTCGTCACTATATAAGTATTCCTCAGCTCCTGAACCGGAGGCTCTTATTTTTATATTATAATCTTTTAAGCAACGTAAAACCACCCATTTACTACAAAATAAAAGTTTAGCAATTTTTCTAGAAGAAAACTTTTTAATTACGTATAAATCATAAAGATTTTCCCTATCTAAAATTATTCTAGGAGGGCCTGCTTTAGAGGGTTCGGCAATTAAGCTCATAGTTTAAATCCTGTCTTTAATAATTATTCCAGCTTCGTTTGAACCTAAATGTTTTTCAATTGTTTCTAGAAAAATTCTATCTTTACTAATTCTACGATCATAACATTTAGGATCTTTACTACTTAATACAACTGAATATGGAATAGAAAAATATTCTAATTTTTCGGCAATCATTTTAGTGGCTTTGTGTCCAGCATCATCATTATCAAACCATAAAACAACTTTTTTAGCATTCTTTTTTAACCAATAATACCAAACCAAATTAAGGTTACTGCCTAGAACAGCTATTCCTTTATTATACAATCTCGTAGAGAATAAGTCAAATACACCCTCGCAAAGAAGTATATTTGTTGGATTTTTAATCTTTTCCAAACCCCAACAATAAAAAATAGACTTAGTTCCTTTCTTATGAAACCATTTGCCGTTTGGGATTTGTCTCCATAAATAAGAAGTATCTAATCCTTTAGAGATCGCTTTTGTTTCCAAATAAAGAGTTTTCTTGGGAGGGTAGTAGCAAATACTAGCTTCTCTAGCTACTAATTCATTAACGTTTCTAGAAATAAGAAACTCTTTTGATTTTGGATGGTCCCAGGCATTTACTAGATAATTTCTATTAAAATTATCTATATATTGGTTTTTAAGAAGGGAATCTAAGTCTATTAAATGTTTAGATAGATTATCTTTTTGAAGATAAAGAAATTTATTCTTCCCGTTTATCCAGCGACTACAAGACCAACAATTCCCAACATTCTTAGTAACATTCCAAGTGAATTTTTCTTCTTTTCCACAAAAAGGACAGTTACAAACCCATTCTTCAGAGGACCAGGTAGCCCACTTACCTTCTGGTAATTCTACCTCTAGTTGGGAAGTATTCATTGTAGTTTAACTCCATAAGTTTAATCTTCTTCTAGTGCTGATTTATCTGTCAATCTTAAAAAATAATACAGATATTCACGCATTTGTTCTGTCCATCGCCAAAAATTGGGATGTTCATTTCGATGATAAGCTACGTGACAACAGGCACAGAGTAGAGCTAGGTTTTCTAAATCATTTGTTCCACCATTACATCTTTTTTTAATATGATGGATTTGTAATTGCTCTGACTCTATCTTACAACAAACACAGAAAGGTCCGTCCCTTTCCATAAGTTTTTTACGACGACGTTGTTTCCCGCCCATCTTTTTCTTTTTTTTCTTGCTGTGAGATTTGTTTGCCACTAATTAATATAATTAGCTAGTTAAGGATTCTATACCCTCTAATGTTTTACTTAACTCACCAATTACTTTGTCTACAGGGTCTTTAATTTGAAAGCTAGATTGGCGATTAAAATTGTTTCTCATAGCTACTTCAGTTCCGTCTTCATTTGTGGGCGGTCCTGAATTTGTTGTAGTAGAAACTCCTAAAACATCTGAATATACAGGATCTTCCTTAATAACTTGTTTCTCCTTATAGAAAACAAATGCAATTTCATAATTCGTTTTAGCTCGTCTAGCTTTAAGACAACTAAGACGAAATTTACTAGCAGGTCTAGCTTTCTTTTCGTCTTCATTTTGAGAAACACCAAACACCAAATCAGGAGCGTTAAATCGACTCTTAGCGCCCTGTGCCATGTGAAGTTTTAAAGTGTCCGATTTCATAGCCTCGGTTCCACCTTGAGTAGCAGTTAATCCTAGAATATCTCTAGTCTTAAGAACTGCTTTTACTTCTTGGGCAAGATGTTCCGCAGCAATCCAGAATTCACCGGCTCCTGATTCTGGAAGCATGCATTCTAAATAATCTAAAACTAAAACATCAATTTTACCACATTTATCTTCAGGTTTACCAGCCTTTTTATCTAAATCATAAAGATAAATTTCTAATCTATCTAAATATCTTTCAAGTTTGGACTTAGTAAGTTCTCTTGGAGCAAAATGCTTAATAATAAAATTATTAGTGTAATGTTTGGTATACTTATCAGAAACGTCATCAAAGGCTGCATTAGGATCAAGTTTTTGTGTGATATCTCTGTCCATAAGACAGCCGACAGTTCTAGCAATTAATTCGCCTTCTACATTGTCCATAGCCACATAAACTACACGATAATCTTGATTTACCATATTTGCAGCCATATTTAACAGAAACGCCGTATTATGAGTTAAAATAAAATCGTCGGTTAGATAACTGCTGGTAGGAGAATCTACCCTGATACATTGCGCTTGATCTTTTCTAACAAATTCTACTTTGTCTATAATTCTTTTGTAACCATAGTGAGTTCTAGGATTCCAATTTTCAGCTTTTCTAGACAACTTAAAGGGACAAATTGGAATATTAAAAAATAATCTGTAATAAGTTTTACCTTCTACAATTTTAGTTTTAATTTCTCCAACATTTCCACCTAAAGATAGGGCTAACTGTTTTACAGAAGTAACCAGATTTAAAGAAGCAGAGATATAGTCAATTCCACTTTTACTTGCACTTAAATGTCCATCTGTATCCATAAGACCTTGAAGTAAAGCTTGTCTTTGTTCTAAAGATCCCCAAAGATACTCTTCTGGGATAAATTTAGTGTGAAAATTACAGCCCATTAAATTTAAACGTCTAAGTTCTTCTAAATAAACATTTTTAACATGAGGATGTCTACGATCATTTCTTTTAGAAAATTGGTAATCTATATCTGCTTTTGTATTGTGTTTTACCAACTCTATTTGTTCTGGAATAAGGGCTCTTAAATTTTCTACCAATTCAGGATCGGCACAAGTAAATCCTACATTATTTCCAGTTATTGAACCGTCACCCAAAATAGCTCCAAGAACATACGGATGTATAATGTAAGTTTTTTCAGGTAGGTTGATGGGTTTTACGTTAGGAATTTGCCAATCTTTTCTGCCTTGACCTGAAGTCAATTTATTTTTAAACGATTTTAAAGGTAAAACCGTCCATTCATCTTTTTTGGTATTAGAATAATGTCTTACCCACCAAAGATGTTCATCGCAACATTCAGTAGAAGTTCCGTCTGAAAACGTAACTTTATAAATATCTTTTTCTCCCTGGGGGAATACGCCTTTTACTTTAACAACATTACCGTCCCAATCTATAACCTCAGATCCGACTTTCATATCTCCCATAGTTTTCATTCCTTCGGGAGTTACAATTTTAGCATTTAAGGGCTGGGCCTTACCAACACCTGTGCTGGCCATTACTACGAACAATTCACCTTTACGCAGTCCACCTTGAAGTTGTCTATCCCAAATTTCATAACCAGTTGGAATACAAGCTTCAATATTATACTCTGCTAAAAGATTTTTAGCTTTAGCAATTCCTTGATCAGAGAACATATTGAGGCCTAGATCTTCATCGTCTGAAAGAAAATGACGAAGTTTAGACAATCTTCTTTCATAACTTCCAATTTGGTCTAAAAGATCTTGAGCTTGAAGATTAATTAACTCTTCACTAATCTTAGCAGTTTCTTCTTTAATAAGATAATTACTAATAGAAACACCAGTAAGACTTGTGACATATCTATCATAAATAGAAGTGATAATTTCTTGAACAGCTTCTTTTTCAAAATCATTAAATCGTTCATTCTTAGACATAGAATCATTTAAAATCTTTTGAAATTCAGTTTTAGTAGGGATAGTTTTATAGCTATCCAAAACTTTAAACAATTCTTTATAAACAAGATTAAGATATTTGTCTGAGAATTTTAAAGATTCTAATCTTTCTTTATGTTGTTTTAGATAATAAGGTTTATTTAGACAATAAGATATAAGGTCTAATTCAAACTCTCTATTATACATTTATGCTCCTAAAGTTTATTGTATTTTTCTTCCAAAACGTTCATAGTTCGATTTACAATCATATTGTAATAATCGTCATTAGTGTAACAATTCTTTTCCCAATCTTCCCAAGACATAGCTTCTTCTTTGGAGTCAGAAACTCTAAGTTTATAACCTGCAGCGGAAGCAAATTTCAGTTCTCCAGCGTCTTTAAGAACTTGTAACATAGAATGAACATTATCAGGACCTGTTGGCAAATATTTAGCATTAGTGTTAAGATAATACTCGACTGCAGACTGACCTGAACCACAATGATTAAATTTGTTTTTAGTAATTTTAATAGCCAGACGTTGGCGGTAAGCAACGTCTTCACCATCTACTTTGGTATACCAATGCATATCTTTGGTAGCGTCTTTTTTATTAACTCGTTTATAATGAATCATAATTAACTGACAACGCATAGGCAAAGTCATTCCTCCAGGTATGGAGTAATCTTCGAATCTAGATAAAATATTTGCATAAACAGCGTTCAACAAAACTAAAATAGCATTAGTATTTCCAATTCTGGAAGTAACCATATTGATAAATTTGTTGAAAGTCTGATTATTACCACCTACACGAACTCCTCCCCCTATTTCTCCTTCAGGGAATAGGAAAGGAACACTATCTACACCAATAAGAACAGGATCTTGTCTACCTTGTAGACCATCTAAAGCATTAATTATAATCTTCTGATATCGTTCTGCGCCACCGCCCGGTCTAATATATTCTAATCCTGGAGTAGCTTTCTTAGACATTCCATACAGTTTAAGATAATTATCAGTAAGTCCGTTTTCTCCGTCTATATAAATAGCTCTATGCCCCTTACCAACATGATCTCTAATCATGTTGAGTAAAAACCCAGTCTTCCCTGAATGATTCTCTCCTGCAGACTGAATTATATTTCCACCTAAAATGCCTGGATTTTCTGGATTAATCATATAATCCAACTCTAACAACCCTGTAGAGTAATTATGTCTTGGAAATTTAAAAATTTTAGTTTCTTTTGCCCAAGATTTATATTCTTCATCCATCATTTTGTTGAAGAAAGAACCAAAATCTTCAGACTCTTCTTTATTCTTTGCCATAAAATCCTCATGAAAAGGGGAGAGCAGCTTATTCAACTACTCTCCCCTGTAATTTAATAGGGAGATATTACTTGATGAAACCGAGAGGAATAAGATACTTATCAGTCATAGGACAATTTTTAAGCATATTAAGCATTTCGTCAGGCTTCTTAAAGGAATTCTTTAATTCTCTAGTAATCAAATCTGGATAGTTTCCTTCCATATTCAATTTTTCAAGGAAACTATCAGGAAGCTCAGTTCTAACTTCTGAAGGAATAAAACTATAACTTTTAGGAGTCGTAGTTGTATGTTTAAACTTAACACCACAACCCTCTACAGCGTCAGTCCAAAATCCTTCATAACCAACAACCTCTTGAGTTTCCTCATCAATTACTGGAATTCGATCTACAAGCATTTTAGTTACTTCATCTCGAACAACTTGAACATCGTTCATTTGAAGAATACGAAGCTGCATAGTAGTCATTTTACGATCAGGAACATAATTTGAATAACGAGGATACTTACCATCCGGAGATTTTCCTTCGTCACATCGAGCGTAAACAATTACAGGAAATAAATACTGAGTCCAAGTTTTGGTCATAGCTGTGAGAAATTCTTTAAATTCCTCGTCATTTTGGATAATATCTCTAAGCTCTTGACCTTCTTCGGTTTCACTCTTCGCTCGATCATAAATATCACGAAGAATGTCCTTAATAGGATCTTCAGCTTTTGGATCTAAACAGCCGGGGGCCATTACATAGTGGCTGCTGTGTTTAGCCCAGCCTCCCTTTTTCTCGGTATCAATTTCATAGGCGAATTGATACATTTGCTTTTTAACATAACCGAGAGGACAGCGTTCCGGATGGGGAGGGAGGAATCGAATCATATAATCGGTGCCGGCCTTCAATTCACTATATTTCAAGTAAGGCCAACTCATGCGATCAGGATTGTTGAGAGCGGGGTCTCTAGGGGCGCGAGGCTCAATCTTATCTTTAGAAAGTTCTTTTCCTAGTGCTGCTAGAATATTAAAGTCTGCCATTTTTGTTTCCTTAATTTAGTATTGATTATCAAGTTTCAATAGTGTAGGTAAGCACAATCCTTTAGTTATATTAGCCGATTTAGCTGTTTCTAAATTAGCTTCTAGTTCCGAAAGATCGTTTATTAACGCTACTATAGATTGATATTCTTTATTATTTACAACTTTACCTTTACGATATTCATTATCGTATTTGCTACTATTCTTTCCTGAAATACATTCGTCAGTTACTTCAACATAAAGTTTTCCATGTAGACGTTCTCTTTGTTGCTCAATAGTAGCTTTAACTTTTTTAACTCTTGCTAAATGTGCCCCTACGGAAATCGTCCTATTAAAGAACATATTTACGTAATAAACTTTAGCTGCTTGTTCATTTTTTGTAAAAATCTCTTGGTCTTCTGGAGATAAAGCTAAAGAATTTCCATATTCTTGAAGTCTAGTCCACAAGTCTTGATTGGGACAATCAATTTTTTCAAAGATTTTTTCTAAATTCATGTTAGTAATTCCATCATTAAATTTTTACAATCTTTGATTTTTAATTTAAACCTTTCTTGACCATAACCATAAAATCTAACATAGTTATCATCTATCTCATAACTATCTGCATTTACTTCATAGTTACTTCTAATAAAATTATAAGTATGATTATTGGTGTAATTAATTTCTACAGGTCCGGGTAATGTTCCTGAATAATTATTCACTAACTTTCTCACAAAATTGCCTCTTTATAAACATCTGCTACTAACATCATAAGCTTATCTACAGGAATTTCTACTTCAATTCCGTCAAAATTGATATTAAGTTTTTTATCTTTTACTTTATGAGAAGTATATTTCTGAGGATAAATAGTTTCTATAGGTGTAAGAAATTTAGCCATTGTAGGGTAAATGTAACTCCTTATTTTTCTTTAAATAACTAGCTAAAGTAGGACCATATTCTGCTTCAGTTCTGAGAGGAACATCCATTCCAAAAGGAAGTGCTGAAGTGTCTTCCATAATGTTTTGAATTTCTTTTATTGCCCAATCTACTTGGGTTTCTTTAACTAAGAACCATACCGCATCATGAACAAGATTAACTAACTGAATTACATCTTCAAGATATTCTTTTTGAATCCAATCTTGAAGTCTAGCCGCTTGCCAAAGACAAATATCAGATCCCAAACTTTGAATTGGAAAATTCACACCAACTCGAATAGCTTTTGCTAATTCTTTATTATAACGTTTACGATCTTCCTTATCCCACTTACGAGGAGGCATAAGTGGAAAATCACGTTTACGTCCAAACATCGTATGAACCATACGGCCCGTTTCGATATCAGAAATAATGCCTTCTTTCCAATCGTAAATTTCAGAATACATTTCTCGTGCTTTGCGATAAAAATCCTTAGCTTCTTCTTCAGTGATTTTCATATCTCGCATAAACGAGGGAATACCACGACCATAACACCAAGCCAAGAAACCTACTTTAAGTTTATCACGAAAAACTTCATCTACGTTTTCTTTAAGTTGTTCTTTAACTTTTTTATCACTTTTAGAAAAATCTACGCCAAAATCATAAATATCATTAGCAGTTACTCGATAAATATCTAGTTTACGTCTAAAAACTTCTTTTAATCTTTCACAACCAGATACAAAAGAGAGCAATACCGGTTCAAGTGAAGCATAATCTACCTCAACAAAAACATAACCCGGTGGTGCTTTAAAATGTTTTCTTAAATAGCCTACTTTTCTAATTTGTTGGGTGTTAATTTGAGTATTACTCAAACGGCCAGATTGGGCACCACCATCCGCTTCTTTGTTCGCATAAACAAGGCTTTGGTTTTTGGTTAACAGGAAGTTACTGTGGAATCGTCCGGTTTCTGGAACCCAATACTGTTCCCAGTTACCAATAAATTTACTTCTTACTTGACGATTATTTCCTACATAAGAGAAAGCATTAAAAATCTTATACAATTCTTGATTATCAGCATCATCTTTAAAATGATCTCTGATATTGTTAATACATTTCTTACTTGTATAAGAATAATTATTTGATTTAGTTAATAAAGCGAAATCTTGAAGGCCAAGCTTTTCACACAAAGCTGTAATAAACTTGGCTTTAGTAGGGCTTACTTCTTTAAGTAAGTCTTCCTCAGTTAAGGTGCCTTTTTCTTCTTTAGTTGAAATATTTTCAAGCTCTAGAAGAACGTCTTTAATTACTTTAACTTCTAATAACTCTTTACGAACCTTAAGTTCAGTCTCTTCCAAATCTCGCTTCATTTCCTGGAGCGATTCCATATCCATAGGCAATCCGTTACGCTCTACATAACAAATCATCTTAATAGATTTACGAAATAAATCGTAAGCAGTTTCATCCCAAAGAGGATCGCCTTCTTTTTCACGACCTTTTTCATATTTGGAAAGATAAGGGAGAATTTCTCTTTTAAGCTTTAAAGTACAATAAGTGTCTTCAGCATTATACTGAGCAAGAACACTAATCGGGAGATCTCCATAATCACAAGAACCTTCGGGAGGAAGCTCGTCTACAGCTTTTTTACAAAGCGCAAGCAATTTTTCTATCTCTTCATGAGAAGAATATTTAGATAGAATTGCTTCATAACTTTTAGCTTTAATGGAAGTAATCTTGTTACCAACTTCTTTCCAAGTTAAAGCTTCGCAATATTTCTTATAGTCTTGCTGCTTATCTTTATAGTTATCAATAGCTTGTTTACGAAATTCTTTAAGACGAATATTCGCTTCAATTTCATAACGCTTTACTTCATCGGCATAATCATAGATACCAAGATATTGAGCAGAGAGATCTTTGAGGCCATTGTTAACACGATTTTGATTAGTAAGATAAAATAAAGCAAGAGTGTCATTATACTCTCTAATAAACTTCCAAATATCTACACCTAATTGTCTATAGATAGTTTGAATATCGTGCTTACCATTATGAGCTGAAACTATTCTATCTGTAAATAGTTTTTCTAAACAAAGCTTGTCTTTTAACGCTTCTCCAACTACTACATAATTTTTATAGTCTTTGGATTTTTCACAATAGTAAGTAAAAGCTAGAGAAAGAATATTAGCGTTACATTTCCAAATAATATTGCGAGTTAAATCTTTTTTGGAATGTCTGTTCTCGATGTCAAATGCCATTTCTTTAAAAGGCATTCCAGCTACTTGATAGAATCGAGCGGGAGTAGTAATTAGTTCAAAATCGACAGGCTTTCTAACGTCTGTTTCTAGACAGTATTTTTCAGCTTTATTGAAAACTAATTTGTAAAGAGATTGAAGACGAACTTTATCTACTTTTTCATTGAAAAATCTAACTGGATGTTCTACAGCTAGAACAAGAGAGTTTAGTTCTTTGATTTCGTCTTGTTGCCATTCTACATTAATTCCGGTCTTCTCAATCTCTTTCATTGTTTTGGGAGATTGATTTTGTAGAACTGCGTCCATTGCTTGTTTGCCTAAACATACGATAGCTCTAGGCTTATGTTTTAGAATTAGAGGCTTTAATTTTTCTTGAAAACAAGCGTTATAATGTTTCTTATTTAGAGTAGTTCCTCTAGACACACCACAAGCTAAAGCTGTAGTGAAAACGTATTTACATTTTAAACTAGAGAGAATTGTATTTACTACTGTCGTATAAGCCCTCTCGTCTGAATTAAAATAAGTTCCTTTTTCATCATCTTTTAAATCAGTGTAATCGGCTACAACCAGGAGAGTATTTGTGTCTTTTGTCTCATAGCGATAATCAAGAATAGGTCTGAGATTTCCGGGTTCTTGGTTCTTGCAGTTTTTAAATAGTGCGCAAGATTCACAATTTTCTGAATTGTTTTTAGTTTGTTCCATAAAATTTTCTTAGAGAGATTAAGCAGCGTTTGTTAACTGCTTGTTAACATCCTAGCAAGTTTGTTAACTTTTGTCAACACTTTCGAAGAAAATTTTTAACATCTCAGAGAACGTAAAGCATCTAAAACTTTAAATCTTTTGTTTTATACGTTAACCAAAAATCTTTTATATTATATGCTTTTATAAACTTTCTAACATAAATCAGAGAGAAGAATGGTTTTACTCAAGGTGTTTGTATATAGGATTTAATTTAGTCCCACACGTATTTAAATAAGTATTTTTTAAGGTTTCCGATAGAAAACAAGCGTAATTATTCTTATAATAAGAAGCCCATTTAGAATGTATTAGATAATATGTCATAAAACTACATTTCTAATTACTTTAATTATTAAAGGATACCAAAGAGAGAAGGTTTCAGACTGACTGCTTATGTTTAAGCTACGAGATATACGGAGTAATTCAGTGTCTTCTTTTAAAGCTTTTTCAGCCAAAGCTTCTGACGTATAAGCTCCTACCCACTTGTTATTTTCCTCTCTTATTTTATAACCAGCTTTATAACTTTCTGTTAAACGCATTCTAAAATTTCTTTATTTAGTCTAGACATACAAACCATATTTTCTTTTACAATATTAAGTTTGTAAAGTAATATTTCAAAATCAGCTAGATTAAATCTATATCCTTTATCGTTTATAATGTTTTTAATAACAGAGAGGTAAGTGGATAAATGAGTTTCATTCTCTGGAAGCTTACTAAGGAAAATTTTCCTTAGGTTTAATTGTTTTTTAGGATCATATTCTTTAAATTCAAAACGAAGTTTTGAAACTAATCCACCATATTCAGCATTCAATAAACGTCTATGTTCATCTAAAATATTTTTATAAATAGATTTGTCATAAATTATATTTATTTTTTCTTCTAAAGTTTTAAGTTTAGTTTCTAACTTATCCAGTTTAGTGTTAAAATGATTAAATAATTCGTAATCCACTTAGTTAATATCCTTATATGTATCTACGTTTATATAATGTTTATTAATTGACCCAGAGGGTCAAGTCGTTTATATTATTACGAATAGATACATTTATAGCGTCATATACTTATATTATTCTAGCAAGTTTGTTAACTTTTGTCAACACTTTTTTAACATTTTGTTAACAAAAATTTACCTACGACTACTACCGCTAGATAACGTCGTCTACTAGACGTTCCTTACGAATTAACATATCGTGCATTTCTTTTTCAAATATATGATTAGACATAAAATATAAATAAGTTAAACTTTTATTTATTTTAGAAACTCTATCTATTCTATTTTTAGCTTGAATGTTAAGACCAGGAGTAAGATTTAAATCTAGAAACAGCATCGTATCAGTGTTTGTTAGGGATAATGCGGTTCCACCCGCACGGATAGTTATTGCTAAGCCTTTTAACTTGCCGGAATTAAAGTCTTTTTCTAGCTTAGTTCTTTCTTTAGCCGAAGTATCTCCACAGATACAGGCCCATCCCTGGCGTTTAGCAAGTTCTTTTACCGGAGATACGAAGTCGGAGAATACAATGATTGGTTTTTCAACTTCCTCAAAATATTCTACCTTTTCTGTCAAAATTTTTAGTTTTAAGCTTGACAGAACTTCTCGCAAAAGTGTATAATGAGAAATATCCGTCTTTGTCATAGCACTTAATTTATCTTTATGTTTTTTAAACTTTTCATTTAAACTGTCTAAATCTTTTATAATAGACTTTTTAGTTATCTCAACTGGAATAACTGTATTGACTTTATCCGGTATTTGTTCTAAAACTTCTTCTTTTTTGCGAATAAATAAAACTTGTTTCACTCGCTCCTTTATTTCTTCTGGATTACGTTTAGATTCATCCCAGACAATGCGTCTAAGATAAGGATTAAATTCTCCACCAAATAGCTTATAAAAATTACTAGCATTACCAAAAGTCTTTTTAAATAAATCTAAATTATCAAGTAATACTTTAAATTCTACACATTTGTTTAATACAGGAGTTCCTGTGAGAGCAATACATTTTCCATCTTTGTCTCTAACGTATTTAAATAATTCTCTAAATCTTAAAGTTCTAATAGCCTTAGCATTTTTAACCAAATGGAACTCATCAGAAATTAAAACTGTTTCTTTACAAATATCAGATTTAAAATCTTTTAAAGGCTTTTTATTTCCTAAAGCTTCCTCTATTTTTGGAGGGATAGAGTCATAAGTGCAAATACAAGCACACTTACCAGGTTTAAATTCGGTATAAATTGGAAGAGAATAATTAAATTTCTCTAAATGCCATTTCCAAACTCCTACAGCGTTCTTAGGACAAAGAATAATTAACGGACAATTTGGCTTTGTGACAAAAATAGCGGAAAGAGCCATAGTCGTTTTTCCCAGTCCAGGCGAAGAGGCATTGAATACTGCGTGAGGAGCTTCTAAGGGATCGTTATAGAAACGAACAAATTCTTCTTGATAAGGAAATAATTTAAATGGACCTAATTTTTTATCAAGGTAATTTTGAATGATCGAATTATTTTTTTCTTCCAAAGATTTTAAGGAATTGAAAAATTCAATAGTTTCTTTATTTTCAAATACTTTGCCTAAAAGATGTTTTGTAGAGAGATAAATATCATGACTACAACAAAGTTCTTTTGACCTTGGCACACTTCTGTAGCCCAAATTTTTCAAGGAAATGCTTAGTTCTTCGGGTATATTACCTAGAAGATGAATTTTTTTAGTAGAAGTTTTGAAGGAAACACAAATCATAATGTCATATTTACTTAACTCCCAATTTAACAGAATCCTTGATATTGGCTTAAGAGGTCTAGATTTAGAAGTAACCAAAATTCCACAGTCCGGTCCTTCTAGATTTATTGCGGATTATATGCACTTACCCGAGTTTAAAGAAGTTATAGACAGAACTAAGAGTCTTCAACAAGTAATGAATGTTAGTGCTACAAACCTAATAGGATTTACTAAAAAGAATCAGGAGACAATTCTGCAAACTTTGATGCATGGAGGGGGCTTAAAAAATGCTCTAGCTTTAGCGGGAGTTAAAGCAGCAAATTACGCTATGTGGGCTAGATTTGCCGAAAGAGAAATTGAGCCTTTCGCTACTTTTATTCAGGAATGTGCAAAAGCCGAAGCTCTTTTAGAAGTATCTTTATTTCAGTCCATGCGAGCTGGCGGATGGAAGGGTGCAGTTGAATTTTATAAAATCACCCACCCCGAGCTTTTCTTCTCTGCAGGAGCAGGTAACCAAACTGCAGTTCAAGTTAATGCTAATATTTCTATTATGGATAGAAAACCTGAAGAAAGAAAAGCTCTTTTTGAAAAATATAAGCAAATACATATTGACGAAAAAGACATTATCGAGTATAATGTTAAAGATCCTGAATAAAGTGGGTAGTGTTAGTGTTAGTTAGTTTAGTTGGAGCAAGAGAATTAGATAATTCTTTTCGACAAGAAGTAGCAAATTATTTTAAATGTCCCGTTTTTCAATTTAAAGATCTTACTGATCAAATTTTTGAATCCATGTCAGGAATTTTTGGACTTAATCAATTTACTTCCTTAAAAATTCAAGATAGAATGAAATTAGCGATAAGACAAAATCTTACTGAAATTACTCCAAGTCTTTACATTGACTGGATGTCTAATCAACTGGTAGAGCATATTTTTAGAAAAGCAGACAATTCGTCAAAAAAACTTCAGGGAATTATTCTTGACGTAGATACAAGTAGAGAATACAGAACGTTAAGAACTTTTCTTTTAAATCCTAAATTTAATAAACATAATAAATTTGTTTTAATTGAAAATGAAGATGTTATGCATCAAGACCATAATAAAGATTATAATGTTTATAACGAATTTGAAATTGACGCAGTTCTTTCGTCAGAAGACGAAATGATTGATAGAACAGTTAGTGGGTTATTAAAGAAATGGCATCTAGATTAAACTATTACAAAGCCCTTTATAATGCTTGTAATGATTATCCAAAGATGGATGGTAATAGAAATGCTTGGCTTAATCAGTATTTAAAACCAGCTATTAAACAAAATTGCATTTATAAAGGTGATACCGAAGAACTAGATCCCTTATGGGCAGATTTTATTTTAAACTATATTATTAAAGAGTTTGTTTTGTGAATGTAAAAAATTTAATTACAGAATTTATAGTGGATCAAGTTACCACAATTATTGAAAAAGCTGTTCGTGTAAAAATGAGCAACTTTTCTTCTTTATCAGGCATAAAAAATATTAAAGGCAGAATTTTAGATGAATTGAAACCTAAGCCTCTTAATTTTGCAGATTTAAAAAATAAAATTTGTACCGAAGAAAACAAAGTAACTGAAAAAGAACTTAACGCAGCATTATGGAGTCTTATGGCAAAAAACCAAGTATGGTTAGATAACCAATGGAGATATTGTATATGATGTTGGATGACTTATATAAATTGTTTGCTATTTTTTCTAAAATGGAAGACGAAGCAAACGAAGTTTTAGAAAAAGAAGTAACTGACTACAATTGGGGATATAGAGACTCTTTATCAGATGTTTTAGAAGAATTAAATAGTTTTATTAAAATAACTAATGCAAAACAAATGGGAATCACAGGAATATTTCCCGAGGGAACAGCTAGATATGTTTAACAGTTTTTGGCTTTGGTGGAATAAAGTAGAATTGCACAGTAAAAAATTAGTTTCACAAAAATTAGATTATTGGGTAACAGCAGATTGCACATTAAAGCCTGGTCCAATTAAAATAAATAATTGTGATCTTGTGATTGAATCAGTTTATGTTTTTCCAAGTGTAGGAGTATTTGATCCTAACACAAGTATTGGGTATCTTGCTAAAAAAAATAGATGCAAAGATTGTGGAATTCCGGTTCAATTAAATCCTTATAATAAAGATAAAAAAGATAAATGTTGGGATTGTGTGATGAGAGATGATTAGAAGTTGTTTTTTAGAGAAAATTAATTCCACTTGTGTTTATTGTAAACAAGACACAACCTTTAATTTAGTTATAGACACACAAGGACATCCTGTGGCTTATGCTTGTAATAAGTGTAGAGGCCCTCACGGAATTCCTAAATTTCCAGATCTTAGTTGTGTAAAAATTAAAACTAAGAATAAGCAAGAGAAAACTTGTTGTAAGTGTGATAAGCCTCTTTTTTTAGATCCTTGTTCTTATGATAATGATTATTGTAGGGTATGTGCAATGACGGAGAAGATTTAATGACAACAGACTATGCTAGTAAAATTGTAAGTTTTCTATCTCCAAACGGAGAAGAATGTCTGTTAGACTGTAATCATATTGTTGAAACTCCTGTTATAGAAGGAGATTTTTTGGAAATAAATGATTCAGTTTTTTGTTGTAAATGTTATAGTCCTATAATAGGCCTTAAATCTTCAAAACCTGTTATAAATAAAAAAGCCCGTTAGGGCTTTAACTTATTGATTAGATTATTTACCAATTGGTCAGGCGTCGGAGACGAGTCTTTTCCTACAATTATAGTTGGAAGAACAACTGGTTTATTTTCTAGATAGGTGCCTTTTAACCACGTAACTTCTTTTCCTCTAGGTTGAAGTTTTTCCATAGCTTCGGCAACAAGTTTAAAAGAATCTTTTTCGAATTTAACCTTTAACTTTTCAGTTTCTAAAGTCTTATATAGACTTAGGATTTTTTGAAAAAATCAAGTTTATTCAACTGAGTAACAATCAAATCAACTAAAAGACTAATGACCCAAGTAACAACACCTTCGGGCAACCAAGTGGGCATGTTAATAGGAACATTAGGATCTTTAAGATGTTTCATGATTTCGGCAACTACTTTGGCTTTCTTTTCTGCACCAGTTCCACCGTCGGCTTCGGCCGCAAGCATGATGGGAAGCAGACCAGCGATTAAACTGGCAAACCAAGAAATAACATTATTCATAATAATCTCAATCCTCCTGAATATAAAGGATTGTAGAAATAAAATAAAAACACCTTTAGGAAAAATTTATGTATTTACAATTCGAAGATATAGAAGAACTAAAAAAAGATTTACAGGAGAATGAACAACGTTACTTTGATAACATGCATGTGTTAGTAGGGTTTGAGTTCTATGTTCTTGAGAAGACCGAAGATAACTGGATGTTGACTAGCTTCCAGTCTATCCGAGGAGGTTAGTCTTTCTCCTATAGTATGGGACAAGTAGGGGACAAGAAAGAAGTTCAAAGTTTTTTCTAAAAACGCTTGACAAGTCGGAACCGATCCTGTATATTAACGAAGTCGACAGCGAACGGCGACTGAAGAGAAAAAGGAAGCTACAAATCGCTGAAGACACCGAATGAAAGTGGAAACACTGAATTTCAAAACTAGTCAGTCGTCGCTGACTAACACCTGAATTTGAGGAAATTTGTTGACCTTTGAATCAAATTCAGGATTTACGGAAGAGTAATTTAACAAAAATACAAATTAGGTAATTAATTCGTTTCAGTATTCGTTGCGAAGTAATTTTAAGAATTCTTGCCGACCGGATTTAGAATTCACTAATTTGGATGGTGAGTGTAAATCTCTCCTCTTCCGCCAAACTTCTTAGTGTTTAGAGTCAATTTACACTCATTTGAACTGCTTATAATTGATTCATTTTTAACTAGGAAGTCCTGACTTGGGAAGGTAGCTCAGAGACTAGAGCGGCTCCGTGAAAAAGAGCAGGTCGGTGGTTCAATCCCATCCTTTCCCACCAGAACGTGGTTATTCACTTCAATTCTACATAGTGAATTTAAAAACTATGTAGTTAAGTCCTAAGTTAATGAATTTAAAAGTTAACTTAGGCAATTTATGCCCAAATAGCTCAGTAGTAGAGCACTACATTGAAACCGTAGGGGTGGCCGTGGGTAGAACCGGCTTTGGGCACCAATAAGAATTTAATAGTGTCTACTTCCAAAATACATTCTTTCTTTTACGAGAAACGGGGGTTCGAATCCCTCCGGGCTAATCAGTTTAGAAATAAACGAAGAGTCTGTGGACGAGAGGCTGAAGTCAAATAATTTGGATAATCTTTAAGTATTAAATTCTTTTATATGGAGCGATAGCTCAGTGGTCCAAGAGCGTCGGATTGAAAACCCGAAGGACACTACTTACCGAGGTAGTTTGCTCCACCAACAAACCCGTGTTATTAAATAATCTACATTCCCACAGAAAGTTACAGGTTCAATTCCTGTCTATATGAAGAAATTCTATAGTAGCTCAATGGATAGAGCATCTGTCCCACGATTATTTAGAAGATTTTAACGGGCTTATTATTTTGAAAAGAGAAAAATTATGACTCTTACCGGAACTTTAGAAAAGAATGACCTTGAAGGTGGACATCTTGTCCTAAAAACCGAAGAAGGCCAAATGTTTACTTTGGAAGGATTGAATGAAAATCTTCAAGTAGAAGGTTATGAATTAGTTCTAGAAGGTGAACTAGAAGACTCTATGTGTTCTGTAGGCATGACAGGACCTGTATTTAATGTCACTACTGCGAGTTATAAGGAGTAAAATGAAAACTGTTGTTTGGCTTGGATTGAAAGCAGCTCTTACTGGAGCTAAAGTTTTTGTGGAAGTATTGCGTTGGGTTGAACGCGTTGTAGTTAACCAATAATGCTTCATTGGGCAGTAATATTCTTCATAGTAGCTATTGTGCTGGTCAACTTCTTTTGAAATTATTCTTAGCTGTTTTAGTTATTAGTTTAATTTTGAAAATTGTTCAGCAAGTTTAAAAGTTATACAAGGTTTTGATCAGACTTTCGGGCAGAGAATAATTTCCTCCTTAAGCGACGATTGAAGCCTCCTGGGAGAATAGCTCAGTAGTCAGAGCGCCGAATTGAACCCTCGGAGGTCAGTGCGTGTAATTCCACTTTCTCCCACCAGTTATGGAATCTTAGCTTAGTAATAAAGCATGGGCGTGAAAAACTCAGATCGGCAAATGTGATTGTTGTCAGATTCCACCATTAAAGAAATTATCTGTGTCCCGAATAATTTTTTAGGTAGGATTTTTTAACAGAAAAGGTTTCTTTTTTATATAGTCATAATACTAGGGTTATTATGACTAATATCTTTATAAGAGAAAAAGATACTAATAAACGTATAAGATCTTCTCTTTATCGTAAAATTATTTTAGAAGAAAACTTAATTCCTTACGTTTGTCAAATATGTAATCAAGAACCTTATTGGCAAGGCAAACCTTTGTCTCTAGATCTAGATCATATTGACGGATGTCCTGGAAATAATGAGTTGTCAAATCTTAGATTTCTTTGCAAAAATTGTCACAGCCAAACTGAAACTTTTGGAGGAAAAAATCTTAAGAAAAAATCTTGTCTAAAGAAAGATAGATCTTTAACTGAGGAAGGTGTTTACACTATTCAGGGTGTTTTTATTACAAAAAAATGTAATATATGCAATGAATTTGTAAAAGACCCTAATTCTACACTGTGTAAAAAGTGCTTTCTATCTTTACCTAAACATTCTAAATTTGATATAAGTAAAGAAGAATTAAAAGATCTTATAGAAAAATTACCGTTAACAAAAATTGCAAAAATTTTTGGATGTTCAGATAAAACTATTGCTAATAAAGCAAAAAAATTTCAAATAGAACTCAAGCCTAAGGGATTTTGGTTAAAAGAATTTTATAGATCTAATATATGGAGCGGTAGTTCAGATGTTTAGAACGTTGCATTGAAAACGCAGAGGTCGCTACTCGGCAAGTAGCCTGCTCCACCATAGAGAATTCAACAAGTGTTTTGTCTCCTTTTGTTTGTTGGCGTCCCTTCCTAGTCGATCCTGATCCGTTCGTGTTTGTTGAATTCTCTTTTTAATTAAAATTATCGTTAGTAGCGTTTCGATAATTTGCAGGTTTTAGAAGTTTGTGTTTAGATAACAATACATTCTATGAGGAATTAGTATCGAAAGATTTGCAGGTTCAAGTCCTGCCTCGTCTATATAGACGAGTGGCGGAATGGTAAACGCGCTAGTAAAAAATGTGTTATCACTTTTAACAAATTTCTATTTAAATCTAAGGCTACATGGGAAGATAGCTCAGACGGTTAGAGCGCGGAATTGAAAACTCCGAAGTCGGGTCTCGCCAAGATTCTCTTCCCACCAAAACAATTTAAGTGATATCCTGGTCGTTCACTTGAATTTCTAAAAGATTAAGTTGTGTTTACTTTAAAATATAATTGAAGAGTTTCCCTTCCTACCTCCCTTTCCTCTTCGATTACTTTTATAAAAGTATAGTTAATAACTTAGTCTTTTTTTCTTTTAAGGCTAAAATGAAATTATATACTTTAGATTTATCGGCACCTTCAAATTCTTACTTAAAAGCTTCTGAAGCTTATGTTGGCTTAAAGGGATTAAGTTATTATGACTCAGAGAGTTTAATTGTCACTGAAGAACAATTTAAAGCTATAAAAACAAACCATAAAAAAGGTAGGACTTCGGTAATTATTAGAAATTCCCAAAAGTTTTGGATAACCTCTAAAATTGACCATACTCTTCTAATTTGGAAAGAATTAAGAAAAGATACTTGGTTTGTTTATTGGCAAGGTTGTTTACGAACTGGAGTTATAACTTATCGAGATAGAGAATCTTCTTTGTATAAGAGAAAATTAATTGTATGTTAGAAAGGGACTTATGGGTTTAAATTTCTATGAGGAAGCCTGTATTAATAACATGTATCTAAAAGACGATAAGTCTAAACGACTAACTTTACGTAAAATTTTCTACTTCCCAATTTGGATCCTAAAAAAATTAGGCCTATGGGAGATGTTAAAGGCTTTTTCTTTAAATCCTAAGTTTAGTAAAAATCTTGAAGGCTTTGAAAAAGCTTTTACAGATGCTCATTTATGGGTGTTTTTTATGTATGGAATAATTTCCCATTTATTTATAGGAATTGGAACTTTATTAAATAATTCTTGGTTTTCTATTACTTTTTTATTTATTTTTAATGGATTATTCCATCTTGGTAGATTGTTTGGGTATATAACTTTAGTTTATGAAAAGGATTATGCCAAAACTTTTTATGGACAATAAATATGTAAATATTTTATTCTATCTTTTAGAAAAAGGGTTACCTCTTTTAGGTCTACTTTATTGTTCGTATCAGTTAAGATTAACTGGACATAACGAACTTTGTTATGTGGCAGCAACAACCATGTTCTGGGATATTTATAGAGATAGAGGTATTAATAGACTATGACTGTCCAAATTGGAGTAGACACTGATCTTCATCAAAAATTTGAGCAACTGCGTAAACTTAAGCAAGATGCTCTCGTATATGAGAACCTTCTAAAACCTATTCAAGAACAAACTGATAAGCTTGAGAGCGAGATTCGAGCTAGATGTCGCATGAGCGGAGACAGCTTTGTATGTGGCTCCTATGGCCTTACACGAACACAAGGTAAGGAACAGTGGGTAGATGGTCACTTTCGTAAGGGAGCAGTTCGCTGGAACTGGACGGGAGTATAATTTGAATTATATCTGTGAATGTGATTCAGATAAAAGATCCAGAGGTATTGAATGTTTTTGTGATCTTAATCAAATTTTAACTGGTATGTTAATAAACACTAAGGAGAATGAAACTATGTCTAAGGTAACTATTCATGTGAATCAAATTTTGGAGGATCGTCAAGGAAATATTGTTTTCTACGATAGTAAGAATGGTCACTCTATCATTATTGACAATAGTCTTCTAGAAGGTTCTAGTGGAGATCTACTTCGTAGTAAATTGACGAAGAAAGATGGTTAAACAAAATCCCAACATTACTATCCTAACTGTAGGACTATTGTGCTTAGCCTTTATTATCAAAGGAGAGCAGCAATTTGCTAGTGTAATGCTCGGATGCTTAGTAGTTCTAATCGGAACTACATTATTCTAAATTATAAGAGACTCTTTACGGAGTCTCTTTCTTTTATTTTGTGAAAGAATAAAATGCTTAAATACATTAAAGCTCATGAGTTGGCATTTAAACTTTTATCTATGCCCAACTTACCTGTAGTTATTCCTGATGATATGGAGTCTAATAACGAAGATCAGATTTATTTAGTAGATGAAATTGTAGTTAAAACTACCAGAGCTATAGGTAAAAAAGACTCTATTAGAAATTTATGGGATTTGTGTTGGGATAGTCGATATGACGCAGATAACATTCCTCTAGAATTGCAAGAAATAAAAGAAGTTATTTATATATCATGATTATTTATTTAGGAGTAACATTCTTAATGTGTATTATGTTAGTTCACTTTCTAGAAGTGAGTAAACAATAATGGCTTATACTAATACTTAATTGTTAAAAACAAAACAAACAAGAAACATTAGAGAAATCTAATGTAAAGAAATGTAATTTCTTCTAGACGTAACATGAGGAATCCTTGTATTTACTACAAAGTAAAACTGATATGAATCTATTCGCTATTTTAGTCTTAGATAAAAATCAAGACTTAGTTGATTATGACAATTTAGAGTGTGGAACTATATATTATTCAGATAGATGTTTCCCAGGATGGACTTATTTAAGATGGATTCATGTTTACTATTATATAAAAGCTAAACTTTAGGAATAAAATGTTAGATAAAGATCTTATACCAGATAGTAATCCAGAAAACATATATCCTAATACTTATAAAGTCTTTAAGGGGTTTTGTCATGCAGTTGTTTTGGTGAAAAGAGAAAGTGACAACCATTTACTGATTAGATATTTAGTAGAAGATGACGAAGTATGGCACCCTTATAAATTTCCTCATTACTCCTCACATTGGTTAGAAAAATTTATTGATCTTCATCAAGAAGCCTTATTTCACATGAAAACTCACTGTATTCCTGATATAAAAGACAATATTCAATATGGATGGAAATTAGATGGATAGAGACTATGTAGAAAAACTTTATTATGGAGGAATTCAAGTTTTTCTTACTTTTATATTAATAGCTTTATTTGTAGGAATAACTTTAGGAGCTTCTACAGCTATACTAGTATACAAGTGATCGTCTTGACATCTTAGTCTTGTTTGCCTTAATCTATGCAAGTAAGAGGACTATCTATGAGTGTTTGGCTAGTTCAGTCTAAATTGACTAAATGTTACGGAATACTAACGCCTAGATTAAATTATGAAGAAGATCAATGTATTATTAATTGGAGCCATGGAGGTTATTCTATGTTATATTATAATTGGTTAGAAAATATAAAATTTATTTGTAGGTTATAGTGTATTTAGTAAAAGATTATAAATTTCCAGTCCTTGGAATAATGATTTGGAACAATAAAGGTAATTATTATAGAATATATTGGTCTAAAAGAACCGGACATTACTCCGAATGTTACGTAAAAAGTTATGTAAAAATCTTAACTAAACTATAAAAAATAAATAACGTAAGTAAGCAATACTTAAGACATATTGTGGCAAAACATACGTGGGGAATTGGTGAAATTGGTAGACACCCGAGATTTAAGGCCTCGTGGAGAAATCCGTGCCGGTTCGAGTCCGGCATTCCCTACCATTAAAAATTTGTAAAGGAGCGAAAGCTCTATTTTTTTATGTTTAGTTTTAGTGATCAAAACATCATACCTTGTTACAGATGTAACAGTTCATCTTCTAAATTTCGGACTAGCTATGCTTTAGATTCTAATAATCAGAACGCCTTAATCTACTCCTGTCATATCTGTGATCAAATCTCTAGAAAAATTTTTGTTAGATATGTAAATCCGACAAGTAGTTACCCTAGTAATTTTTTAGTTACTAGGGCTGTTAGAGAATGGAATATATATAATTTTATTAAGGCAGTTCTCTAATTGCGTTGTTATAAACATAATGAAGTATTACATTGTTATACAGCAACTAATGTTGTTAGTTTACATCTTTATTTGTGTGTAAAATGTGTAAGAGATATAAATTTAGATTTTAATTATGTAATTAGGCATGGGAAATATATTAGGAAAAAGGCTTGGTATAAAGCAATTAATGATTATTGTATAAGTCAAGTTTTATGACTACAATTGAATTTGTAAATAAAATAAAAGAAGCAGGTTGGAAGTTTCTAAGAGAAGGTTCCAAGCATAGCATATACTTTAAAGATAAGAAAACTTTTAGTGTTCCTAGAAAAGATAAGATTAAAAAAGGCATAATTTGGCAATGGGAACGGTTAAATAAACAAGTAGACGAAGAAAGGAAGTCAAAAAGTGAATCTGCTGAAGGATCTGTTTGTAACAAAGACAGTTGAAACAGTTGGAAATCTAGTAAAATCTTCTGTTGCTAACAGAATTAATTCCGCTTATAAAAAATTTATGCATAGAAATAAATACCTTGTTACCGTTTCTTATACTAAAGATGTCTATAGACTCTTAAAAGAAGTTATGTGCCAACAACAAGGCATTTCTAATATGGTAGATTTTAGTCATTTTAGACGAACGTATACAGAAGGTAGTTTTGAATTTGCTCCTAGATCTGTAACTGTAAATCACGAAGGTAAAGAAATTATTCTTTCAGAGATTTTTATTTGCACTACAGACAAGGATGGGAATTCAACTAAGAAAGAAACTTCTAGTATAAATATTACTTCTAAAGAGTCTATCAAACACATAGAATCGTATCTCTGTTCCTTAGCAAGAGATCATTATCTAAGTAAAGATACGGCTAGATGTGTTTATACTTTTGATAAGGAAAGTAAACAGCATTTAGGTAATTTTTATAGCAGAGAAGTTTTAAAGCCAATCTTGGCTGAAGGCCGTTTAACTGAAATTTTAAATGATGCTAAAAATTTCTTAAAGAATAAAAAAATATATCGTTCTAAGAATATTCCTTTTAGAAGAGGATATCTTTTGCATGGGTTGCCAGGCACAGGGAAAACCAGTGTTGCTCAGTATTTAGCTGCTAAATTAAATAGAGATATCAATGTAATATCTTCAGCTTCATTAATGGAATGTTCTAATATTCAAAAACTAATCAGTAGAGTTTCTTCAGAGTCAATTGTATTGATTGACGATGTTGATTGTATTTATAATCAACGAGAAGCTTGCGATGCTGATATGCCAAAATTTAATGACTTCTTAGCTGCTTTTGATAGTTTGATTGCTCCAAAAGGAGTTATTATGATTTTAACTGCTAACCATGTTGAGAAATTAGATAAAGCTTTGCTTAGAGCTGGACGTATTGATAGAGATTGGAAATTTGAAAATTGTGATTTATATCAATACAAAGAATTTTTAAAAATATTTTTCCCAGATCAGCAATTTGAAGAAGAAAAGTTTATCCCTTATATTAATAAAATTAGTCCCGCTTTATTTCAAGAGTTTCTTCTTAGAAGCGAGACTTACGAGGATTTGTTAACAAATTTGTTACAAACGGTCAGTTGACTTTGAGTCAAGTTACTCTTATACTTAGAGAGAGACTAACTAGGAGGTAGATAACTATGGAAGTTGATTTTGAACCCACGGATGATCGCCCGCCTTTGGAACGGTTCGGCACGAACCTAACAGAGAAAGCTCGACAGGGACTTCTAGATCCCGTTTTGGGTCGAGAAGACGAAATTCTTAGAATTACTAATATTCTAGCTCGCCGTCGTAAAAATAATCCCGTTCTTATTGGAAATGCGGGCGTTGGTAAAAATTCTATCATTGAAAAACTCGCTCAAGATATTGCAGACGGTAATGTTCAAGAGCAGCTAAAAGACGTAGAACTATACTCCCTGCAAATTAGTAAGCTTCTAGCCGGAGCTAAATATAAAGGTGACTTTGAAGAACGTCTAGACCAGGTTGTAGACCAAGTTAGAAATTCTAACGGAAAAGTTTTAGTATTTATTGATGAAATTCATACTATGTGCAATTCAGGTAAAACGGAAGGATCTATGGATGCCGCTAACTTACTTAAGCCTGCTCTTGCTAGGGGCGAGTTTAGTTGTATTGGAGCAACTACTTATTCGGAATATAAAGCAAATATTGAAAAAGATGCAGGACTCGAACGGCGTTTCCAGCCTGTGTTTATCGAACCGCCGACCGTTCAAGAAACCATAAAAATTCTTAATCATATTAAAACTAAATATGAAGAGTTTCATGGAATCAACATTACAACTAAAGCTCTAGAGTCCGCAGCTGTTCTTTCGGAACGATATGTCACTGAAAGAAATTTGCCGGATAAGGCAATTGATCTTATTGACGAAGCAATGGCTGCTTTAAAATCCAGTAGAATGTATCAACCACCGGCCGAATTAACTGAGGAACAGAAACTCATTTGGGAGAACGAAGCTAGTAGTTTTAGAACTAAAGTTAAAATTCAAGCAGAAATTGCCGAACTAGAAATTTCTTTAGAAGAAAATCTTGATTTAGAAGAAGTTTCAGAAATTAAGTATAAAGACATTCCCGAACTAAAAAGACAGCTTGAGAAAGTAAATAATCTTGAATATAAATTCTTTAAGTTAGAAGTGACTGAAGAAGATATTGCCAAGATTATTACTCTCTGGACTAAAATTCCAGTAACTAGTCTTTTGAAAGATGAGAAACAAGTTCTTCTTTCAATGGAAACAAGGCTTTCTGAAAGTGTTCTTGCTCAAGACGAAGCAGTAACTAAAGTTTCTAATGCTGTTAGACGTTCTAGAACAGGTTTAGCTGATCCCAAACAACCTAAAGCAAGCTTTATGTTTATGGGCCCAACAGGAACTGGAAAAACTGAGCTTTCTAAAGCCTTGACTAAGGAATTATTTGATGATGAAAAATTCCTTATTCGTCTTGACATGTCTGAATTTGCTGAAAAGCATCAAGTTAATCGTCTTACTGGGCCGCCACCTGGATATGTTGGTTACGAAGCTGGTGGTCAATTAACTGAAGCTGTTCGTAGAAAGCCTTATTCAGTAATTCTTATGGATGAAATTGAAAAAGCTCATACGGATATTTATAAAATTCTCCTTCAACTTCTTGACGAAGGACGTTTGACTGATGGTCAAGGTAGAACTGTTAATTTTACTAATTGTGTAATTATCATGACTACTAACATGACTATTGAAACTATGAAGCAAAGATTCCCACCTGAGTTTATTAATCGTATTGGCGATATTATTAAATTCAAGGCTTTGACTCAAGAAACTCTACGACAGATTTTCCATTTGCAAGTAAAGAAAGTTATCTCTAAGCTTGCAGATATGAATATCCAACTAGAACTGCCTACAGAGGTTATTGATTTTATTCTCTCTAAACGAGATGAAATTAATAAAGATGATGATGAATCTGGTTTTGGTGCTCGTCTAATTAAACGTAATGTAGTTAGACTAATTGAAGATCCTGTAAGTAAAAAACTGCTTGAAGCTAATGACATAGATTATATTTGTGCAGAATTAGTTTCAACTAAGACTGGAACTGAAATAGTCTATTATGCTTACAATAAGAAACTAGTGGAGAATAACAATGCAATTTATTAATCCAGATTGGTCATTGTGCTTAAATAAAAAACATATACCGTTAACAGGCATAGATACGTTGGGAACTGAAGCTCTAAGTTTAGTTTTGCCTTTGGGGTTAAGAACCGTTTTATCGGTTGATTCCGAAATACAAAAATCTTGGGGCAGTTACATGCGTAATGCTGTAGGTCATGAAGGTTACTTTCCTACAGAAAATAGAGCTATTGTGGGCTTGTTTGACCTAAATGTCAAATTAATTTATATTGCAGAAGTGCTACGAAAACCAGGCGGGTTGCCTTATGTAAATCAACTTAGAGGGAAATGTAACGCACTGGCTCCTACATCATTGAACAATACTATAATTACGTTTTTAATAAATACACTAAAAAAGGACATGCAATAAACTTATGAATAAAAGTAGTATCCTTTATACTGAAAGAACTTCGACTACAACTCAGGCTACGGAAATTAACAATAGTGGAGCAGTTGCTTATAAAGAAACCGCAGAGCAAAGTTTAGCTAAACTTATTTGTGTTGGTTTTCTTGATAACAAATATTATACTCAGGCAACTGAGCAATTGGAACTTGTTAAGAAACTCTCTTCAGAGTGTTCTGAAGAATTTGTAGCAGCCTGTGCTCTTTATACTAAGAAACAACACATGAAAGATATGTGCGTTGTCTTGCTGGCATTGCTACGTCAGAGAAAATCTCCTTATTGGAAACAGATTTTCCCTAAAGTTTGTGACGATGGTTCTAGTATTCGTCGGTTTTTGAAAACTATTCAAACGGGCCAATTTGGAAGTAAAAATTTAAATTACGCTGGTCGTAAGTTGATTCAATCTTGGTTCTCTTCTCGTCGTCCTATTGATGTATGGAATCAGTCAATAGGAGCTAATCCTAGCTTGTCGGCAGTCATGGCTATGGCTCATCCCTCTCCCAAGGGAGACAAGCAACGAGAGGCTGTTTACAAGCTTATTAGAAAGGGAGAACATTCTGAGGATCTGCCCGAGCAAATTCAAACTTATTACAATTGGTTGAAGGACACTACTCAACCTATTCCAAGAGTTCCTTTTGAAAGAATTAAAGGAGAGAAGCTTTCTGAGGAACAATGGCAAATTTTTGCTCAACAAATGACTTGGAATCAGTTGCGTCAGAATATTAACAATTTAGAGAAAAAGGGAGTGTTTAATAATCAGCAAGTTGCTGAAACACTAGCAGCTAAATTAGCAAATGAGCAAGAAATTGTAAAAGCTAATTTGTTCCCTCATGAAATCTATACTAGTTATTTAAACGTAACTAATCAAAGAATGCGTATTGGACTTCAGCAAGCCTTAGATTATAGTTTGCGAAATGTTCCAACTTTGGAAGGAAATGTAATTTTATCTATTGATGTTTCCGGTTCAATGGGAGCAAAAGTAAATGGTAATACTGAAGCTCCTAGAGCTGGAGTAGACCATAGGCTTACTTGTTTTCAAGTAGCTAGTTTAATGGCTTGTGCTTTCTTAAAGAAAAATCCTAATTCAAAGGTGTATACTTTTGACTCTTCGGCAAGAGAAATTACTTCCAACTTAAATCCTATGGACAGTTTAGTTACTAATGTAGATAGAATTGGATTTTCGGGAAGCAGCACTTCTATTGCTTCTAGTCTTCAATCAGTTCAAGGTGCTAAGCATAAGGTAGATTATTTTGTTATGTTTTCAGATGATGAAAACAATAAACAATATATCAATTACGGAAGATCTACCGAAGCACACGCAGCTTGGAAAAATATTAAAAGAAATAATCCTAATGCTAAGTTTGTTATGATTGATCTTCAAGGAACTTCTAACACTCAACTTCCTACAGATCCAGATGTTCTCTATGTCTCTGGATTTAATAATGGAATGTTTGAAGTTATTAGAAATTGGAGTATGCTTAAAGAAACTTCTTTTGAAAAAGAGATTATGAAATATGCTAGTCAAGGAACTGGAGCCTTAGAAAGAGTTTAAAAAACTCTTGACTAATCTACCCAGATTTGATAGAATAAAAGACTCACTTCGGTGGGTCTTTTTTTTGTTGTTTTGGTGAAACAAAAATAGGAGTAAACTATTACAATAACTAAACTAATATAAACTATTTTAAAGAATTGGTTTATCAAATAAATGTCTATCTTCCAAGAACAGATCGCCCGCCGCCCTGACCGCTATCCTTGGGCCTCCGAGTTTATATCTTCAATGTGGCAATCTCACTGGACTCCTGATGAGTTTAATTTTCAAAGTGACATTCAAGATTTTAAAATTAATTTAAATACTGAAGAAAAAAATATAGTAAAAAACACTCTTTCAGCTATTGGACAGATCGAAATTGCTGTAAAGAAATTTTGGGCAAAATTAGGAGATAATCTTCCTCATCCTAGTCTTGTTGACTTAGGCTTGGTAATGGCGAGTGTAGAAGTAATTCATAATAAAGCTTATGAAAAACTTTTGGACGTTTTAGGTCTTCAGCAAGTTTTTGAAGAAAATTTAAAATTAGATATAATTCAAGGTAGAGTTAATTACCTTAGAAAGTATCTTCATAAATATTATAAAGACAGTAAGAAACAGTATCTTTATAGTCTTATTTTATTTACTTTGTTTATAGAAAATGTTTCTCTTTTTTCGCAATTTTATATCATACTTTGGTTTAATAGATTTAGAAATGTTTTAAAAGATACCAGCCAGCAAGTTAATTACACAAAAAATGAAGAAATGATTCATGCTCAAGTAGGAATTAAACTTGTAAATGTAATTCGTAAAGAACATCCAGAACTTTTTGACGAGGAATTAGAAGAGAAAGTTCAGCAAGAAGCTTTAGCGGCTTTTGAAGCGGAGAGTAAAATCATTGACTGGATGCTTGGAAGTTTTAATGAGGAAACTCTTAATAAAGAACTTCTTAAAGAATATGTTAAGAATCGTATTAACGGAAGTTTGAAAGCAATTAAATTTAAAAAACCTTTTAAGATAAATAAAGAATTAATTTCTAAAACAGACTGGATTGAAGAAGAAACTTATGGGAATCAAATGACTGATTTCTTTTATAAACGCCCAGTAGATTATTCTAAAAGTGTTCAAGTTATTAATGGAGATGAATTATTTTAATGTCTAAAAATTATTGGATTACAAAAGAGACTAGAGAATTTCTCTCTAGAGGCTATTTAAAAGAAAATCAAACAGTCGAAGATCGTGTTTGGGAAATTGCCAAACACGCTGAATCAATTTTAAATATTGACGGATTTGCTGAAAAATTTAATTCTTATATGGAACAGGGTTTTTATTCCTTAGCAAGTCCAATTTGGGCTAATTTTGGTAGCGGTCGTGCTCTTCCAATTTCTTGTAACAACAGTTTTATCCCGGATCGTATCGAAGGTATTTTTTCAAAATTATCAGAGGTCGCGATAATGACCAAAGAAGGTTCTGGAACATCCGGCTATTTCGGAGATCTTAGAGCTAGAGGTAGTAAAATTTCTAGTGGAGGAACTACTTCAGGTGCAGTTCATTTTATGGAATTATTTGAAACTGCTGTAAATGTGGTTTCCCAGAGCAATGTTCGTAGAGGCAGCTTTGCTGCTTATTTGCCTATAGACCATGGAGACATTGAAGAATTTCTAAATATTAGAGAAGAAGGACATCAAATTCAAAACTTATCCATCGGAGTTTGTGTTTCAGACGAATGGATGCAATCTATGATAGATGGAGACAAACAAAAAAGAGAACTTTGGGCTAAAGTTTTAAAGAAACGTTTTGAATCCGGATATCCATATATTTTCTGGACGGATAATGTAAATAATAATAAGCCTAAGGTATACAAAGATAAGAATAAAATTGTTCATTCTTCAAATCTTTGTAATGAAATAGCTTTAGCTAGTAATGAAGATGAATCTTTTGTATGTTGTTTGTCTTCTATGAATCTTTTACATTATGATTGTTGGAAGACAACAGATGCTGTAGAAATTTTAACTTATTTCTTAGACGCCGTAATGTCTGAATATATTAAGCTTACAAAAGACATGCCTTATATGCAAGCTGCTTATAATTTTTCTATTAGACAAAGAGCATTAGGTCTAGGTGTTCTTGGTTGGCATAGTTTACTTCAGAGTAAACTTATTTCTTTTGAATCTGAAGAGGCTGGTATTTTAAATGAAGAAATTTTTAAGTTTGTTCAAGAAAAAACATTAAAAGCTTCTAAGGAAATGGCTCAACTTTTTGGAGAACCTGAACTCCTTAAAGGATATGGTTTAAGAAATGCTACTTTAATGGCAATAGCCCCTACCACTTCAAGCTCTTTTATTTTGGGTCAAGTTAGTCCCAGCATAGAACCTCAAAATTCTAATTATTATGTTAAAGAATTAGCTAAAGGTAAATTTACTTATAAAAATCCTTATCTTAAAGAAGTATTAAAATCTCACGGCAAAGATAATTCTGAAACTTGGAAAAGTATTCTTCTTAAGGGAGGTTCAGTTCAACATCTAAGCTTTCTGACTGAAAATGAGAAAAATGTTTTTAAGACTTTTGCAGAGATAAATCAATCTGTAATTGTTGATCAAGCAGCTGTTAGACAAATGTATATTGATCAAGGTCAAAGTTTGAATTTAATGATTCATCCAAAGACTCCGGTTAAGGATGTTAATAAATTAATGATTAGAGCTTGGTCTTTGGGAATTAAAGGACTTTATTATCAAAGAGGACAGAACTTAGCTCAAGAGTTAGGTAGAAGCCTAACAGACTGTGCTGCTTGTGAAGCCTAGTATCAGAATACTAGACTGGAGTATGTAAGGGTATCCTCAAGCTAGGTTTGCTTGGAGTATACTACTAGTAGAGAGTAACTAGGGAGGTAGTAAATGTTCACTGTGATTGATGTTAAAAACATGAACCAAGCTAAAACGTTTGAGGAACTCCTAGCCTTGGTAACAAAACGTTAACTTGACAAACTCCTTTGCTTAGTGTAGAATCTAAACCATAAAGCTTAAGGCCCAAGGTTTACTGAATAATCCTACTTAAACTATTAAACAAATAAGGCTTATCACTTAGTTTGTTTTTAGAAAAAATCAGTATAGAAAAAACGATGTTTTTTCGAGAGAATCTCTGTGTATGAGGCGTGCGGCAGAGATTCTCTTTTTTTTATTTCAGATTGAGAGATTTACATTTGGATTTAACTAATTTTGAAGTTGAATATATGCCGAAAAATTTAATTTATAAAATTAAATATTTAAATATTGTTTTTGCTACGGCTTTAAATATTAATCATAGATTACATAATAAAAATCTTAATCAACATTGTGTTGGATATATAGAGAAGTTTTCTAACAAAGAGCTTTTGAATAAAATTCAATGGGAAGATTCAGGTTTAAATAAATTTAAACTATTTCTTATATGAAATATAATTACTATAGAGCTAATTATGACAATCAATTAAGACATTACATAATTACTTATGGAAATATTCCATTAGGTTTTGTAAGATGTTATAACCAATACGATGACTCTTATAATTTTTCTTGTTTAGATTATGCTAAAATATTATGGAAAGATTTGCCCCCGAGTAAATGGAGATGTGTGCCTTCTAGAAATAAAAAATATCAAATCTGGCAGTTAGAATGTTAGCTTCGGAAATAATTGTTGAGCATAGAGAAAGAGAAAATTTTTACTATATTTCCTATAGAAATATACCTATTGCTCTTGTTTATGCAGATGGTAATAGGCATATTAAAGTTGAGGAAGATACTAATTGTAGAAAATACTTAGAGAAGTTTTCTAACACGAATCTTGCAAAATATTATTGGCAAGCCCTAGCTAATAAAGGTAGTCTAAAATATAGAATGGTTAATTATCTATGAATAAGATTTACAAAATATACTTACACTGGACAGCTACTTCTTATAGTTGGAAAGTTCCAGGACATTATCATACTGTTATTGGAGATAAAGGAGTTATTCACAGATTAACTCCTTATGAACAGCCTTTAAATGCTCATACTTTTGGAAGAAATAAAAATTCTGTAGCTATATCTTTAGCTTGTATGGGAGGAACTGTTTGGAAAGATTTCCCTCCTCAAGAAGCTCAAATTGAGTCTATGTGTAAAGAAATAGTTTCAATTGTAAAAAAAGAAAATTGGCCTTTAGAAAAATTAGATATTAATAGAATAATGACTCATGCAGAAGCAGCTGCCAATAGAGATTTTGCAAAAGATATAGCTGTTAAAGTTTCTAATAAAAGACCTATATCTTCTGTGCAAGCAGAAGAGTATGATGCCTATGCCCGAACTTTGGGAATGCCTCATTGTAATTATGGTCCAACTTCTTGGCAAGATGGGTGGCCTGGTGGCTATGCAGAACGTTGGGATTTAGCTCAATTGAAACCTTCCGATCCAATGGGTTCTGGAGGATTTAAAATAAGGGAACGAGTTAGAGAACTTTTTTTAAAATGAAAGAAGGGTTATTTAGCACAAGAATTCAGCGTTACGGTCATTTATATTATTTAAAATATGCGAACTTAATTATATTTCAAAGAGATGACCATTCTTGTTCTTGTTTTCATATAAGAAGATTACTTATGAGAGAAAATGAAAGATAAACTTTTTTTCCTTTATGACCAAAAATATACAATACTAGATGAAGCCTATTATAATCTTAGATATGCCAACATAACATTATATGTTAGAGATTTGAATTCTCCAGTAAGTTGTAATAGAATTATAAGGAGATTAATGAAATTTGAGTAGTTGTGTAAATATATCAGAACAAAGAGCTGAATTAAATCAATGTAAGTTTGAATATAAATCTTTTCAATGGAATGAACATTATCGTTCTGAAATAGTAGCAAAAAGTTTAATAGTTAGATTGATTAATATTTGTGAAATACTTCTTTCATGTTTAGAAGTTAAAGTAATAAGAGTTAATCCTTATGATGAACAAACTAAATTTGAAAAATGGGAACCAAAAAATAATTTTATTCCTATATATGTAAGTATTCCAGTAGTTTGTATTATATTAGGATTAATTTATTATGTATCCAGTTGTTTTTAAAAAAGGTCAGGTTTGGACATGGTTCAATCAAAAATCTTTTGATGTATCTACTTTTGTAGATTCTTTAGTAATTTGGAGAACTGATAGATTATTTTGTAGCGTTTATATGTTAGATAAGGGTTGGTATTATTTAGTAGATCAAATTAAAAATAGAACTGTTTTAAAAACTTACAGTCCATTATATCAATCTTGTCTAAGACATTCTTTAGAAGATAGAATAAAATTGTTCTACAAAGGTTAACTATTCAATTTTACAGAATAACCTCTATTACTAATAAACAAGTAATAGAGGTTATTTTATTTTATGGACTTTGATAGTCTATCTAGAGAAGAACAATTGGGTATTTTAGCGCAAAAGCCCCTTCTTCCCCTGGGCCCAGGTAGAGAAGAAGAAGAAAACCATAGACTTAAGAATTATCTTAAATTTTTTTGGAACATATCCTTTCCTGATAAATGTCACCCGGAGTGTGCTAAAAAATCTGTACCTTGCACTCCTCCTTTTAAAGTCTTTAGTGACGCTTTTTATGCTCGATATCCTTTAATTGTTCTTAAAGGTGCTCGGGGAACAGGCAAAGCCCTTGGTCATTCCTCTAAACTTTTAACACCCACAGGTTGGACAACTATGGGAGAAATTAAAGTTGGAGATCAAGTAATTGATATGGACGGAAAACCAGTTAATGTAACTGGAGTATTTCCTCAGGGCCTAAAGCAGATGGTTAGAGTAAAATTTGGTGATCATACCTATGTAGATTGCTGTGAAGATCATTTATGGACAGTTCAAAGAGATTTTCATACAGATAAGTGGCAAGTAAAAGCTACTAAAGATTTAGTAGGAAATTTAAGAAGAAAAAATAATGCCTCAAATTGGCAAATTCCTATTGTAAAGCCCATTGAATTTCCTGAAGTAGATCTTCCTATCCATCCTTATCTATTAGGAGTATTATTGGGTGACGGTTGTCTTGTAGGAAGCACTCCCAACATATCAGCGCATCCTAATGATTATGAAACTATTGAAAACATCATTCCTTGCTTACCAGAAGGTATGGAAGTAAAATATAATGCTCCTTTTCAATACAGACTTGTAGGACATTATAGAGAAGGAAGTGTTTTTAGAAATTTTCTAACAGATAAACTTAAAGAATTAGGGCTGCATGGATTAAAGTGTGATACTAAATTTGTTCCTAAGCAATATTTATTTTCTTCTATTGATCAAAGACTTGAATTACTTCGTGGTCTTTTTGATACAGACGGAACAGCAGTAAAGTCAGAAAGTAGAGGAGCTAGTTTTGTTTCAACCTCTAAACATTTAACTGAGGCGGTTAGATTTATTGTACAATCTCTGGGAGGCGTAGCTTATACTGGAATTAGAGATAAATCTAAAGAAAAAGAAACTTATTTACCTCAATATCAAACAAGAATTAAATTAGATTTTAATCCCTTTAAATTAAAAAGAAAAGCTGAAGCATATCAACCTCCAAAATGTAATCCTATTAAAAGAAATATTAGAAGTATTGAGTATCTAGAAAAATATGAACAAGCTTCATGTATAACTGTAGATAGTCAAACTCAAACCTACCTTACAGATAATTTAGTGGTTACACATAATTCAGTGTTGGTAGGTGCTCTTGCGTTAACTGAACAAATTAATTTGAATGCTGAAGTATTAATTTTAGGAGGTTCTCAAACTCAATCTAGAAAAGTCTTTGAATATATTAGTCAAGTCAATACACGAACTCAAGGAATGTTTTGGACTTCCGTAAATGCTCCTAAAGCTCTTCAAGACCGTAAGGCGGAATTGATGGAGTCCTCTCGTATTGTGACAGGGGGACTCATTAAATGCCTCCCCGCCTCTCCAACCTCAGTTTATGGACAAAGACCTTCAAGACTTAGAATCGACGAGGCGGACGTTTGCGATCTTGAATTAATTGACGGAGCAATTCCTTGTGCTCATCCTATTGGCTTCGTTAAAGAAAATATTTTAATTTCTTCAACTCACTATGCTTCAGGAGGAACCCTTTCGGCATTTATTGACAGAGCAAATGCAGCAAATAAAGTTGCTGGTAAAGTAGTCACCCCTGTTTATGAATTTTGTTACAAGGACGTTCTAGCTGAAAATGGTGGGTATCTAACTGTAGATCAAATGGAACGCATGAAATCTATGGTTTCACCTGAGGTTTGGCGTAGACAGTTTGAAAATGGTGAACCAGCAGCAGAAAACACTGTATTTAATCTTAATGATATTGAATGGATGATGGATCCAGATCTTGGAGTATATGAAGGTGCTCCAGGGCAAGAAGTAATTATGGATCCTGATAAATTTCCTAGTAAAGAAATTGATTCCTTTTATACAGGAGCCGACTGGGGAGTAAAAATCGACTGGACGGTATTTTCTGTGTTTGGATCTAATTCTGATCCTGAAGGCGTAGATTATCTTTGTTACTGGCATAGACCTGAGCGAGAATCAGGTCTTAAGAAAATGGTAGAGAAATATGATGAAATTCTTTCTAATTTCCCAGGCCCCGCCGCCCATGATGCAACAGGTATGTCCCAAATTGTTTCAGAGATAGTTCAAAATAATTCTTACCCTATTAATTTCTCTAATAAGAAACTTCTAGAAAATCTTATGAATAAATTTATTTCTTGTGTCCAGCAAAGGAAAATTAAAATGCCAAGAATTAAATTCTTAGAACAAGAATTAAAATATTTGACTTATGAACAAGCGTATGGCGCAAAACATTTGCCCGACAGTGTTGCCTCTATTCTGATGGCTTGGTATGCTAGAGATCGTATTATGAGAAATTTCAATATTGAAAGTTATAGATGGTAAGTATTTATAATTTAAAAAAATTAACAAAAAATTAACTTTTTGTTAACAATTTTGTAACCTTAGTGTGTTAGACTAACTCGAATAACACACTAAGGTTTATTTTTAATGAAAACTTTACCTTGTTTTAACTGTGGCCGAAAAGGTGTAATATTTACAGGACAAGATTGTTTTAGAATTTGCTGTATATGTCCTTACAGAGAAACTTGGGAAGGCTCTAATTGTTATTATTATATGACAGAGTTGTCTTCTAAAATATTAAAGTGGAATAATTATATTTTAAGGACTCAAATTTTATGACTGAATTAGAGTCATATAGGATGGCTTTTGCTTTTAACTGTTTTCAGTGTGGAATGAAACATTCAGCAGTAACTTATACTACTATTAGTATATTTTGTAATTGCAGGTATAAAAGATTAACTGGATACAGACACTTAATAAAACAACTTGTTTACAATTGGAACATGTCTTTACTTAAGGAACAAGTTTTGTAATGGTAACTGAAGAAGAAGTTAAGAGAAAATTTCTACCTTGCTTTATTTGTAATAAAGTTTATTTTAAATTTTCAATAATGTTTTCTAATGACTTTACAAGAGGATTAAATGTTAGATGTGATTGTAATAGAAAATATTTTCCTAGAGGAAAAAGAGCCCACCTATTCTCTGCAGCCTCATCTACTTTCTCAGAACCCAAATGGCCTAAATTATTGTATTTTTGGAATACACATATAACTAGAAGGCAGATTTTATGATGATATTGCCGTGCCCAATTTGCGGAAAAACTCCTAAACTAATTAAATTTAATGAAGTGTATTGTCATTTATATTGTGTTAATAATTGTCGGCAGAAATTTTACGATTACATATACTATGACAGACGGTGCCTTATTGCAGACTGGAATAGCTTAATGTTAAAATGCCTGTTTTAGTTTGTTATAGATGTAAAACTGTTCCAGTATTATATTATACTGCGATTAAATTTAATAACGTAATGAGATATGGATACTATTTAGATTGTGCTTGTTTTTTTAAACATTTAAAAACAAGTATGGCTACTAAAAAAATTAATAACAATTGGAATACACTTCAAACATTGTTAGTTGGAGGATATAAATTTAATGCAGAGACCTATATACACGGCTAGATTAAAACTTAGACTACTTAGAGAGCAAGATGCAGAAGATATTTGGAACTATTCAAAGACTCCAGTTTTTAATAAACACATGCTTTTTTCTACATGTAGTGAACAATCAGTTCATCTTTCTATTAAAAATAGTTTAAACAAAAATCTGCCTTTTGGAGAACTGCCTGAATTAGGCATTACATTAAGAGACGCAGATAAAGTTATTGGCACCATAATGTGTCCTGTTTTTAGAGGAGTAGGGGAGCTAGGATTCGGTCTATCTGAGAGATTTTGGGGATTAGGAATTACAACAGAAGCAGCCAAATGTGTTGTAGAATACATTTTCAGAAATTCTGATGTAGATATGATTCAAGGTAAGTGTTATATAGGAAATTACGGAAGCAGAAAGACGCTACAAAAAGCTGGCCTGTATTATGACAGAACTCAAGCTTCTTATTACGATAAAAGTAAAGATATTTTAATTTTTTCAAAAATGAATCCATATAAAGATTTTTATGACTAGACTAACATGTCAGTTTTGTTTGGAAGAGGCTTGGGATATATTACATGAACACCAAGCCTGGTGCATATTCTGCACTAACAAACACTGCATCCTAAATAAATTAGAATTTAACCACGATTTTTCTTATCTAACAAATTTAGATAAATATGAAGCAGTTAAAGCTTGGAATTCTTATATAATGAAAGTATTTTTATGATTCGTTTATCAACTTACTGTATAGTTTGTGGAAGAAGCCTTCACGATTTAGGTTTGCATCACATTAATTATCATCATGGATGTTTAAACGAAACATGTTTTTTATCTAAATTAAATGAAAAAAGACCTTTTGAAGAGGAACCAGAAACTGCAAGTCCTGTTAAATCTAGACAATTTTGGGCAGTTAAAGTGTTAAAATTGTTATTATGAATATTTATAATTGTTTACTTTGTAATGAACCATTAGAAGACCTAAACAGAGATAATTATTACTATCAAATGTGGTGTAGAAATTTTGATTGTATTATGTATAAATATGCAAAGTATTTCTTACATAATAAAGATATTTGGCATAAATATCATATCCCGGCTTTAAAATTAAGTAAAGAACTTATGTTGGAGATACTTTTGTGAGATATAAATTATATGCGACAGATTCTTGGGATAAAAATCAGTATCCAGGAGCCACTAAACTAGATTCTATATTTAGGACACATGTATTACTTCCTTGTAAAATGTGGTGGACTCCTCAAGCACAACCTAATAATTGTAAGCAGCCTGAAAGAAAAGTGTGTTCATGGCAAGCAGCGATGTCTGGACATCATACAACTATTCATATAGAAAAAGGTGGATGTAAGTATTGTGGAATTGGTAATAATTCTATAGGAATTACTGTAGAAGGTAAATTAATTTATCATGGATATATTCAAAACGGATGGTTAGAAGATGATTGATATCTGTTTGTTTTGTGGTAAAGATTTAGGGCGATGTTTAAATTCTAGACTTAACTATACTATTGAAGACAAAAGACGTATTTTATTTTTTAGTTGTTTGATTGATAAAAATAATCATTGGGCGTTTAGATTGAGAAATTCAGTTCCTTCTTATACTTTTTATCAAGCAAAATCTTCTCTTATTTCAAATTTAATGAAAGTTATTTTATGAATATTTTTAAGAAAATTTATAGTCAGTTTAAAAAGACTGAAGTAAAACGTATTGTGATTGGTATGGGAAATCCAGAAGAGAATCTTTTTAATACTAGACATAATATAGGTTATAAGGCTTTAGATGATTTTCTAGCTATTAGAAAAATTAATCTTAATACTAAAAATAAGGTAGCTCATTGGGCTCTTAAAGATGACACTCTTTATCTTAAACCTCAAAAATGTATTAATTCCACTGGAGAAATGGTTAAAGATTTTCTTGAAAGTAATTATTACGAGTATAGGAATGCAAAAGTAGTAATTTTAGTAGATGAGTTGCTTTTACCTTTAGGAATTGTAAAACCAAAGAAAGAAACTAATACTAGTTTCCATAACGGAATTAGAAATATGATTCTACATTTTGGTGATAATTTTGATCGTATTAGAATTGGAATTGGTGAAAAACCAAATAATATTAAAACTATTAAATATGTGTTAGAAGAATTTACAATTGAAGAACAAGGCAAACTAAAAAGTGTTTTTGAAAGTAGTTCTTTAGAATTAAGTAAGTGGGTTGGTAATTAATGTTGACAGTTGAGTATGTTTCAGATTTTACTTTGGAAAAGGCAAATCCTACAGACGCTGGAGCAGATCTTAAAGCTTCAGAAACTGTAGTTTTCAAACCCGGAGACCGAAAGTTAGTTTCTACAGGAACTTTCCTTAAAATTCAAGGAGAAGGATTCGTCCCAGTATTGCCCGGAATGCAGAAAGTAAATAATGTTTTTGCTTATGGTGGAGGTATTGTTGAAAGAACAGAAATTCCTTGGGGCACTGTTATTGATGTAAGAGGACGCAGTTCCATGGCTCTTAAAGGATTTGATACCCATTATGGAACTGTAGATGATACTTACCATAATGAAGTTAAAGTTGTTATGTGCTATAATCCTCCAGAAACCAGGTCTACTTGGAAGCAAGTAATTAATAAATTATTTTTAGGTTTGGTTTATAATAAACCTGAATATGTTATTAAACAAGGAGACAAAATAGCACAGCTAGTCCCTCTGCATTTTCCTCAGGTAGAATATAAAAAGATTGAACAAATTACGGAAGAATCCCGTGGAGGCTTTGGAAGCAGTGGTGTTTAGTTTTGTAGTAGGAGTAATTATTTTATCTTTGATTTTTCTTCCAAGCTGGAGAAATTAAATGCCTATTGAAGTGTGTTTATTTGGATTCTTTGGATTTTATATTTTAGGATGGATGCATGCCAAAGGAATGTCCTAAATGTAAATTTCATACAAGAAGAATAAATAGTTTAGAAGATTGTCGTAGATGTGGATGGTATTTTAAACATTATCAACCGAGAGAATTAGTTGTAGACGAAAGAACGGGACTTAGAGTTATCCCAGGAATAAAATGTGATACCATTGGAACAGGCTTTCCTAGAATAAAAGGAGTAAAACCTGATATTATTTCAGAGTTTAACACAACTTTTGTTAAAAGTCATACCGAACTAAATTTATTTTTTGTTTGTTTAATCATTATGGCAATAATTATAATTCTAATCTAAATTAGAACCTGTCGTTAATTCGGCAGGTTTTTTTTATTTTATCTTAAATTTCTTCACTATGAAGTTTACAATCAATCTGCCCAAATTTATTTCATATAGTGATTCTCCTACAGAATTAGGCAAAATTAAAGCTAAGTTTGAAGAAGAAAAGAAAAATGCTTTCGCTCAGAAACTATTTGAGCAGCAAGCTCTCCATAGAGAATTGGAGCAGCAGAAAATTGCAATTAAAGAACAAACTTATTTTGAATTAAAATCTAAGTTTGAAGAAGAAAAGAAAACTTCTGAATTGCAACTTCAGCAAAAATTGCAAGAACAAAAAATAGATATTCAAAGAGAAACTTTTGATGAACTAGATACTATGCTAGTTGCCAAAATGAAAGAATTTGAAGAAAAATATCTAGAAGAACATATTGAACAACTAAACAGAATGAATAAGGTTGATTTAGCTGTTCTTCCCAGTTTGATGAATAATAAAACTTATGGCAATAAAGAACTTCCTTTACAGTATGCTGTAAGAGAAGCTTATGCTATCAATCCTACTGTAGCTTCATGTGTAAATGTAATTGCACAATCTACGTCTTTAATTCCTTTTACTTTAAGAAAGCAAGGAAAAGACGGGCAATATACGACTATTTTTAAAGATGCTATTCTTAATCTTTTAAATTGCCCTAATGAGACTCAAACTCAATCCGAGTTTATTGAGTCTATTGTAATGAACTTACTTCTCTGTGGTAATGCCTTAGTGTATAAAAATACAGGTAAAGATCGTGGAGGAAAATACAATCCCAAAGCTCCTGTATCAGAATTAATTATTCTTAATCCTGACTATATTGAATATAAAGATAACGGATTTGAGATTACCGAGTATAGAGGAAGAGAAAAGTCTCCTTATGACAGCCCTGAAAATGTTTGGGAACCTGGAGAAATAATTCATTTTAGATTGACAAATCCTCTGAATCCTTTTTGGGGATTGTCTCCTATTCAATCTGCGTATAAAGCTATTGACCTTGATAGTAAAATTCTTCAATGGTGGATGGAAACTCTAGAAAACGGTTGTAGAAAAGACATGCTTATTAAATTTAAGCATGAGCTTACTGATTTGCAATATAAAAGAGTTACTAATCTTATTCAAAATCAAGTAGCTGGTTTTCGTAACGGCCGCTCTTTTATGATTTTAGGTCATGAAGCTAATGTAGAATTCTTAAACATAGCTCCAGCAGAACTTGATTTTAAAGAATCTAGAAAAATGTCTAGTGACGAAATTAAAGGTATTTTCCGTGTTCCAGGACCCTTGCTTGGTAATACAGATGGAGCTACTCTAAATAATTCTAGAGAACTTATTGTAAGTTTTTGGTTAAATACAATTATGCCTCTGCTTAACCACATAACTGAAGTTCTCAGTAAAAGATTGCTTTCTAATTTTAATAAAGATAAAAACATTTTCTCTATTAGTTATGACACTACGGAAGTGCCTGCAATTCAAAGCATTTTTGCTGAAAAATGGGATATCATTTCCAAACAAGTTCAGGTTGGTGTTCCTCTTAATGTCGCTATTAAGGGATGGAAACTTCAAATGCCTGATATAGAAGGTGGAGATGTTGGTTATATGTCTCATAATTTAGTCCCTCTTGGGTTCTATGAGGAACCCGGAGCCTTAGCTGGTTCAGAAGAACCTACTCAAGATACTTCAAAAGAAAAACCTGCTTTAGGACCGGCTAAGGATGACAGAGCAGCAGAAAACTAAGATCTATAGAGAAATAGAAAGAATTCGTCTTCGTTATGATGCTCTTTTCTTTAAAAAATTAAAGAGATTTTATGAAGATGAAAGTATCTTGATTATTGCTAAATTAAAAATTAACAATATAAGTAACTTAGACGAATTCTTTTCTAATAGAGCCCTTAGACTTTTCGAAACTTTGTATCCTTTATATCAAGCAGCAATTAAAGATTGTTATTTATATCAACAAAATTTAAATGGAAATCCTGAATATAAAGCATCTTTTATAGATGCCGTTAGTAAAGCTAGAGATTATGTTACTAAAAGAGTTTCTTCTATAGTAACAACTACTAAAACTCAAGTTAATAAAATTATTCAATCCGGAAATAAAGTTATAGAAAATGTAAAAAATTGGTATAATAATCCAGGAAGAATAATGCGTATTTCTAAGACAGAAGTGAATACTGCGGCGAATGTTGGAATAGTAGAATCAGCAGAATTTAGTGGAAAGAAAAATAAAATCTGGATTTCTAGAAGAGATAATTTAGTTCGTGAAACTCACCAATTAATTGATGGAGAAGAACAAAAGATAGAAGATATATTTTCTAATGATTGCTACTTCCCGGGAGATCCTAACGGACCAGCTTCAGAAACTATTAATTGTAGATGTTTTCTTATTTTTAAATAATTAGCGAGAGTTTAAATACTCTCGCTTTTTTTATTTCAGTAGGTGTTTTACTCCTTTTATTTAATATCTAATATTACTTATTAATATTTTTAGGAGAAGTATAATTTCCAGTGACTAAAGATACTGTAGAAAAGAAAAGTTTTAATTTAGAAATTAAAGCAGTTCTACCAGTAGAATCCACAGATGGAAAATGGATTGTAGAAGGTTATGCTTCTACTTTTGATTTGGATTCTGGCGGAGACAAAATCATGCCTGGAGCTTTTAAAGAAACGATTAAAAAACGTTTCGAAGAACCAATGGCAATTAACGGAAAGTCTAAAGTTAAAGTTCTTTGGCAGCATGACCAAGAAATTTTAATTGGAAAACTTTTAGAACTTGTAGAAGATGAAAAAGGTCTTTACGTTAAATTAGAACTATTTAACGATCCGTCTTTCCCTGAAGCAGAAAGAGCTTATAAGCTTTGTAAAATGGGAGAGATTTTTTGTTTTAGCATTGGATATAAAGTAACCGATTCTGATTACATGGAACTAGAAGATGGTTCTTATGTAAGATTATTAAAAAATATTGTATTATTTGAGGTTTCTTTAGTGACTTTTCCTATGAATGAAAAAGCTGAAGTAACGAATGTTAAGGAGAGAAATAATTTAATGAGTGAACAAGCTGTTGAATTGTTGAAGGAGATTAAATCTTTGCTTCAGCAAATTAAAGAAGATGCAGTGTTTGTTAAATCCGAACCGGTAGTTGTAGAAATTAAATCGGAAGAAATTGCTGTTGAGGCAGAGTCTGAAGTTAAAGAATTGGAAGAAGAAAAAAATTCCGATTTAGAAGAACCCCATGCTCCTGAATTTGTAGGTCAGGAAGTTGAAGGTATGGACTGTGACGAAAAAGGCAAATGCCCTAAATGTGGTAGCGAAATGAAACAAGAAGAAGTTTCTTCGGAACAAATTGAGGCAGTAGTTGAAGAAGTGGTTCAGCCTAAGTATCTGACTTTGGAAGAAGTTAAAGCTGTAATTGAAGAAATTATGGTGAAAAATACTAAAGTTGAAGAAATTTCTGAAAAAGAAGAAAAATCTTCGAATGATTTAGAGGATTTTGTTAACTTTTTACTAAATACTGAAATTAGTTTCTTAAAAAATTCGTAACGAATTAAAATTTGGAAGGAAATAAATTAATTATTCATGGATAATACTAAGTTTCAAGAGCTGCAAGCTAAGCTCGTAGAAGCTGCCAAAGAAGCTAACTCGGATGCAATCACTGAGATTAAATCTGAATTGGCTGATTTGAAGAAAAAGGCTTCTCGTTTCAGCATGGCAGAAAATGAGAACTCGGGTGCTGCTGACCTTCGTTCGGTTGCAAAAATGATTGCCCGTAGCGAAGATTTGCCTCGTGCTCTTAAATCTCGTGGTAATTATCAGGTCGAAATTGGATATAATCCTCTCGATTTGAAAGCTATTACTTACAACCCTGGTAACCAGACGGTTTCGGGTGATATTCGTCAGGTATTGGCTGCTTATCAGCGTCCTGGCATGAATATGCTTCCGGTTCGTCCGCCCAGTATTTCGGATTTGTTGACTAAGGTTTCTACCAAAGCTCAATTTATTAACTGGGTTTCGGAAACCTCCTACACTTCCGCTGCTGCTGGTGTTACTGAAGGTAACACCAAGCCTGAGTCTTCGGTTGCCCTCCAGGTCAANCGTATGCCTGTCGAAACTATTGCTCACTATATGCGCTGCCCTCTCCAGTTGGCTTCTGACGTTGAATCGTTTGAAGATTATCTTGTTAAGCGCATGGGCGATATGCTTCGTGTAAAATGTGAAGATCTTTACCTTTATGGTAACGGCACTGCTCCCAATCTGTTGGGCATTACCAATTTCTCCGGTATTCAGACTTATACCCAGATCAGCACTGAAAATCGTATTGATGCGATTCGCAATGCTCTGAATAAACTTGAATCGACCTGGTATCCCTGGGCTGACGCCATTATGTTGCATCCTAATGATGCCGCTAAGATGGAATTGCTCAAAGACAGTCAAGGTCGTTACTTGTGGCCTACTTTCGGTCAGTTCGCTACTGGCTATCATAGCAAAGTTCTCTTCGGAGTTCCTGTTATTGTCACCACGGCTGTTACCGAAAGCACCTTCCTCTTGGGCAATTTTGCTCAGGGCGCTACCCTCTATGAGCGTCAGGATGCTACGGTTGACGTTTCGTTCAGTGACCAGGATAACTTTATCAAAAACTTGATGACGATTCGTCTTGAGTTGAGACAGTCCCTTGTCCCTGAGTATCCTAAGGCGTTCGTCCTCGGAACCTTCAGGGGGCCTAGCTACGATTAATTTCGTAGGTTTTGTCACAAACTAACTTATAAAAAAAGAGGACTCTACAAACAGGGTTCTCTTTTTTTATTGTCTAAGTAATTTGTTATAAGTTAGTTTAAGGAGCACAGTAGTGCATGAATGTTTATAAAGTTAAAAATGATAATAGTATAAATAGAGAAATTTTAGAATTTTATTTAGACACTTGTTTTAACATGAAAGATATGGTTAGAGATATTTATGGAGTGTATGGTGAAACTAATAGACGAAGATTGATCATGGCCATTGATTATTATAGTCTTAAAAAAGAATTTGAAGAGTTTAAACTTAGAACACAAGGACATCGTAGAGCTGATTATATTGAATCAGAAATTTTAATAGATAATAGTGAGGTAGGAAGACCTACTTTAAAAAAATATATTTTAAATAACAATTTACTAGAGTATAAATGTCAACATTGTGGAATAGGTAATGAATATAATGGTAAAAAACTAACTTTACAGTTAGATCATATTGATGGTAAAAATAATAATAATCAATTAGATAACCTTAGATTTTTATGTCCTAATTGTCATAGTCAAACTGATACCTTTGGAACAGGCAATAAAAACTTAGGTGGCCGCAGTAAGAAACTTTGTTCTATCTGTAAAAAACAAGAAATTAAGCTAGGTGAAGTAGATAGATGTCGTTCTTGTTTTGAGAAAACTAGAGGAGCTAATAAAATTAAACTTTTTTCTAAAGAAGATTTTCAAAAATTATTTGAAAATTACACTATGAGAGAGATGGCAGCAGTTCTAGTTTGTAGTTGGGATAAACTTGATAAATTAAGAGAACATTTTTGTATTTCAAAACCTAGTAAAGGCTATTGGATTTCTAAAAGATGTTATGAAGGTCCAGATTATACTTTATTTAAAGAAATTTTAGATAAATATGAAATTAAGGGAAGATTTGATTGGACATCAACTCAAGTTGCAGAGGAGAGAAAACAAAGAATAAAAGTCTTCTCTACCCCTCGCTATTATGAAAGCTAAATGTCCAAAAAAAGAACTTCGAAAGGGGTTCTTTTTTTTATGTAAACTTTTAGCTTTTTTTGTTAAACTTTTGTTAACTGTGTTGACAAGTCGAGTTCTTTAGTCTAAACTCTTAGAACACTTATAGGTAAGGAAAAGAAAATGCTTTTCGCAAAACATGCCTCCAAAGCTAATAGACAAAATCCTAAATGGAATTGGGTTAATAGTGGAAAATTAACTGCTACTGAAATCGACGTTAAAATTGATAAATGGAAAGTTTATCATTACAAGTGTCAAAGAAATTGTAATCCAGATTATGTTAAAATAGGAATTATTGATCAAAATGCTGATAAAATTTATTGTTTTTCTATTCCAATAGATTTAGGAGCTTCTATTGAAGGCAATTTGGTTCTTAGACTGTGTTTAACTAATTATGAAAATGGAGAGTATGTAGTTGTTTAATTTAAATGAAGTAGTCAATGCAGCTAGGGAATTTCAATTTCCTTCCAAAGTTCCTGTTAACAGTCTTTTACATGCTCCTATTTATATTGTTAAGAAATATAATTATTGGAATTTTTATGCTCTAGATTCTACTTACTTTTCTCCTAAAGAAAATTTTCACTTTTATTGTTTATTTTCTCAAGATAACACACAAGTTTATTTTTTTGCTTTAGATATAAATGTTAGTCTAGGAGCCTCTGTTGACGAAAAAATGAAGATAATTTATCAAGAATTTAAATCTTATAGATATATTTATAGGAAACTTTAATTGTGTTTATAGAAATTCCCAATGCCGAGTATAAAATAACAGATTTAGTAAATAAACATACAAGTTTACCTTATTTTCTACCTAGTAGTTTTAGGAGAATTAATGATTCTTGGAAATTGTTTAGAGTAAAAGTAACTCCGTTAAATTCTAAAACTCTTTATTTTAAATTAGTTTCTATTAAAAGAAAAGAAACTTATTTTTTTAAAATTGATAGATATCCAGGTTACGTGAATAGTGTGGATAATATTCTTCGTGTGTGTTATGCTTTGTATGTTAAAGGTGAATATGGATATCACTATACTGTCTAAACCTAAAGATGAAAATTCTATTTTAGGTTTTTTTGGTCAATATAGATGGCTTAGTAATTTTCATTTACATAATGTAACTTATCTAGGAAAAACCTTTGCTACAAATGAACATGCTTATCAATGGGCCAAACAGCCAAATCAAGCTAATCTTATTGCTATCTTTAAATGTAAGACTCCAGGAGAGGCTAGAAAGCTAGGACAAACCTTCACCTTACCTGCCACTTGGGAACGTAATAAATATTACGTTATGTTAGAATTAACCAGAGAAAAATTCAAAAATCCTGAATTAGCTAAAAAATTGTTGGAAACAAAAGATCTATATTTAGAAGAAACTAATTCTTGGGGAGATACCTACTGGGGTTTTTGTGCCGGCAAAGGTAGTAACAATTTAGGTCAAATTTTAATGGAAGTTAGAAGAGAGTTAAATAAAAACTTATGATTGATATTAAAAATCAAAATTTCCTTTTTTCAAATTTACATGGATTTAATGCTTACTGGGGAGATGATATATCAGGTAAAGCAGGGCACTACACTATGGTAGTTTATCCTGGTAATACTGGAAATGAAGCTTTGTTATTTTCTTTTAAGTTAACCGCTCCTAAAGTGTTTTTTAACATAAATAATAGTTGGTTTAAAAGGATTTTTAAAGAAAAATGGGATAATAGAAATTTCTCTAGAGTGTTGAAATCTGATCTAAGTTATTATTATTAATTATGAGAATAATATTACCCTTAATTTATTATAATTGGTTAAGACATTTTACTAGACAGGGAATAAGTAAAAATGACTTAGAGAAAAAAACTAGATTTAAAAAATGTGAAGTCTGTAAGAGAAAATTTCTAAGACCTCTAGAGTCTTTTTTAATAGGAACTCCTTGGAACAGGGGTCCTTTATTACTACGCAAGACTGCAGACAGATGTTTTAATTGTAGAGAAGAATTAACCTTAAAAAAATTTAAGCCTCTAAAAGCAAAGGAAAAGTAATATTTATCTCCAATAATACTTGTATTATGGCAGATGAAGATCAAACATTAAAGCAATATCCTTTAGACTATAAAACTGGTATAGTTACGTATAAAGGTCAAGAATTAACCTATCAAGAATTACAATGGGAATTTGACCAAGAAGAAGCAGATCTTTCCGACGAGTGGGCAGCTAGACGCAACTACAGCTCCGATATACAAAACTTGTGGGGCTCAAAATCTAACCGATTTAAAGATGACTGGTTCTATATGAAGAAACCAGTCAAAAAACTTAAGGGATATCCACGCGATGTAAAAAATTATTATGAATCTGCTCCTGTTCAAGATTGGGGCGGAGACCCTCAATAGTGACCAGCCAAAAATATCGAATAGTCCTAGCAGATATTCCTTGGGAATATGCTAATCGTTTTGACACTAGGAAAGACAACCCTTATAAAAAAAATCGTTTTGGTGTAGGTGTAGCTTCTAGGTATTCTAAAGGTGTAGAAAAAGACGAATATTTAAAGTTGCTTGGTGAAAAAATAAAAGCTGTTTCCGCTGAGGACGCTTATTTATTTTTCTGGGCTACTTGTCCAAGACTAAACGATGCTTTTTCTATTATAGAGTCTTGGGGATTTGAATACGTAACAGTAGCCTTTAATTGGATTAAAATCAATAAGAATTCAGGAACCCCTTTTTCAGGTCCGGGATTTTACTCGTTCAGCAACTGTGAACCAGTTCTTTTAGCTAAGAAAAAAAATAAACCTTGCTGGAATAAAAACGATAAAGGTTGTTATAAACCTAACCAAATTATTATGGAGCCTCATCCTAGAGATGAGAATGGTAAAATTATTCATTCCCGTAAACCTGAAACTCTTCATCTTGAACTAGAGAAATGGCTAGGGCCTTATATTGGTGAAGGAAAAATGTTAGAACTTTTTGCTACACAAAAACGAGAAGGCTGGACTTGTCTAGGTCACGCTATTTCAGGAAAAACTATTGATGTTGAACTAGACGAAATTATTGCCTCAACTTTTGATCCACAGGGTGGTCATGAAAATAATGTATCAGGAATTTTAAATTAAATGCCAATAGGAGCCCTCTCTACTTCATCTTTAGTTATAGATGACTTGTATAAAGAATTAGCAAAGCAAAATGCTGTAAATAAAAATACTACACATATTTTAGATTGTGGAATTGGTTATGGCATTTATGGCCCAATGATTCGACAATGGATCGATCAAGGATATGTAGAAAGATTTAATACTTATATAATGGGCATAGAGGGTTTCTCAGGATATAGAAATCCCTCTTGGCAAGCCTATAATCTAGTTCATGAAATGACTATTGAAAAATATTTAGGATGGCCTGTAGCCTATAATGACACATTTAACGCCATCCTTATCCTGGATGTTATAGAGCATTTTGAGGCCAACGTAGGTCAAGAAGTAATTAAAGAACTTAAACGAAGACTTAAACCTGGAGGAGTTCTTTATGTTGCTACTCCCGGAATAATGAATCCTCAGGGATCTGTTTATGGAAATGATTTAGAGAAACATATTCATGAGTGGAAATCTGAAGATTTTGAGAAGTTAAATTTCTCTATTATTACAAATGGAAAAGAACCTGATTTCTTAGGTAATTATATGATATTAGCTAAATATAATAAACCTAAGAGTAAATTTTAATGTATAAATTAATTAAGTATTTTAAACCTAATTGCACTCCATGTAAAATTATGGAGAAAACTATTTCAGAATTTTTAAATTCTCATTCAGAAGTAGAATTAAAAAACGTTAATATTAATGATCTTTCTACAGAAGAATATAAGGCTTTAAAAATAAGAACTGTTCCCACAGTTCACTTACTTGAAGACAATAACCTTGTCTCTGTATGTGCAGGCAGCGCCCAACTTAGCCAGTTTACCAAGTGGTTTGACGACTCAATTCGGTAACAAACTGTTAACATAGTTGTAACAACTTAGATACCTCCAAGGTGTATACTTGTGAGGTATCTTTTTTATTTAAGGAACAACATGACAAACGAAGAGATCTGCGCTTTTTATAATAGAGAAATTAATAATAAAATAAATTTAAAGATGAACTTTTTAAGCTCTACTGAGAAAATAAGAGTATTTGAAGTAGTTTCCGGAGTGTTTAATGAGTGTATTCTAAAACTTGATTTAATTTTAAATGACTATAACACTTATGATTTCCTTATGAAAATGGGACCCTCAGAAGAGATTAAAGTTATGTGGTATTTTGATGAATTTAATTCAGTCCGTTGTGGAGAAGATTCGTTTAGAAATGGCTATTACACAGACTACACGGAACTTAAACTTAAAGAGTGGTTACTAAATACTACATTATTTAGTGAACTTTTCTTAAAAATTAATAATACTGATTGGCAAAAGATTTATGACAACCTTTGCCCAGGGCATAAACTGTTTAAAGAATTTGTTAATAAACCTGCAGAGACTCTTATAATCCATAAAGAGTTTTTCCCAGAAAACGTAGAGAAACTAAAACAAAATCTTCGTAATTTTAATTTCTCTAATATTAGTTGGGCTGATTATAAAAAATTGTTTGGAGATAAGTAAATGACATTGCTCTACACTATGCGGGCTTCTGACCTTTGTTATTTATTAAACTCATTTAAACCTAGCTCTGAGTCAGATAAACAATGGGTAGAAGTTCATCCAAGATTAGTTAAACAACTAAATAGTTGTAGAACAATTTATAAAGAAATTGAATTTGATTCAGATACTTTATATGTTAGAAATGCATCTACCTGCGAATTATATTCTCTAACTTTAGATACTAAAATTTTAGGTTTTATCCACAAAATTAGATTAAATGGAATTGATACTAATTTTTCTAAAGCTTATGAGAGATTAGCTTATAGTCACGATTGGTTGTGGTTTATAAGATTATTTCTTAAGATAGCTAATTTAAACACACTTGCGGAACTGTATAAAGTAAATTACCCAACGGGTTGGGAATTAGGATCTAGTAATACACATAATGATTTGTTTAGAAAGGAATCAGTTAAAAAAGTATTACAAGAAAAATATGCAAACTGGGCCTTGTTGAATATACCATGTGTTTTCAATAAAACAATATCTCCTTTGGATTTTTTAACATTGTGCCAGTTTTTAGACTATTTTAATAGTAAAAAACTATCGGCTTTTGTAAATCCTGGATTTATTAGATTTACTGAAGCTGTTATTTTTAGAGGCAGAAGATTTGATAATCTTGATCAAGAAGCATTAAATAAAGTAATAGGTTCTTTTAATGATTGAGTTGTTTACTCTACTAGACGAAGTTTCTGGAACATTTCATCCAGAGATATGTTATGGGCATGGAGTATGTTTATGGCAACATAAAAAGTTTACTAGTTTGTTTTGGTATAAACAATCTAGTAGGGATTTAAAACGTATAGTTTATATGGGAGAAAATGTTTCTTTATTTTTAGGAGATAAGCTACCAAATCGTAAATGGTATTTAAAAATTGATCAGAAGGAAACCTTGGGACCTGAAAAACTATTAAGAAAATTTCTAGTATGAAAAAAGGGACTCGTAATTGAGTCCCTTTTTTCTAAGCTGGAGTTATACTTTCTAGAATTTTACATTCAATTTCTAAGTCTTTTATTCTTTGTGAATAATATTCAACGTCTAGTAGTCGATTATTATATTTACTTTGATATTCTCTTACATCATATTCAGCCATTTGTAAACTATTTTGACAACTAGTCATATCCCGTATTAAAAGTTCTAAACTTTTTTTACTAAACTTACTTAACATCAAATCCTCTTTTTTCACAAAGTTCCTTCATTTCTTTTAATCTTTGATTTAAATCAATAGGTTCATAAGTCTCAAATGTTTTTCTATATTGATTCCAATTAGAAGAAAAATTAGAATTTTTTTCAAAATTCCCAGCTTGTGCTTGATGTTCAGCAGGAGAATAATGTTTATGTTCTTTTAACATATCATGTAATTTAAGATCAGCACTGAAATCATCTTTACCATAGAAATTATGGTAGCTAGTTCTAGCACATCTAGCCATTGACTTAATCAATTGATTTTTAACTGGCATATTTTCTTCTTCAGATTTTATAAAAGGAATATGCCAGTCTCCTTCATTTAATTCTTTTGGAGAATTACTTAAATATTGTTCTAACATTTGAGTAGCCAAAAATCCTAATTCAGGTTCAGCTTCATATTCTGCACGAAGTATAAAAAAATTAATCCAGTCAGTAGCTGTCATAACAACTTTAACCATAGCTGTAGCTTCACAGACTCTGCCTAGCGTTTGTTTATGCAGACCTAATTCTTGTAATTTTTTACATTGAATTGAAATTAGTTCTTTAGTTTCTTCCCAAATTGTTTTAGCGGTTTCGACATCTTCAATACTTTCATGTGCTTGCATACCTGGACAATTTTTACCCCAAAAGGTAGGAACAAAAGTCATAAGCTCTAAAAGTTTGTCTGTTTTAATTGCTCTAGTAGATCCAATACTATAGCTGGCTACGCGATGCCTAGTGATATCATATACTAAATATTTTGGAATTGTTAAAAGATATGTTGTAATTCTAGAATCTTTAAAAGAACTATCTTTTAGAATTTCACTTGTGATCAAAATTTTTTGTTACTTTCTTGTAAACTAAACGTAAAAAAACGTTAACAATATTTTAACATATAGTTAACAACTTAGTCAAGCTTTTGGTGTAAAATAAATCAAGTTTCTTGAGAGGTAGAAAAGTGTTTATACTTTTGTTTAAATTTTTTAGATGAAATTAACTTGGGCTTCTATTTATGGCAATTACGATGCGGGATATGAACATTGTTATTGTAAAGAATATCCCACAATCACAGCCTTATGTGAAAATAAAAGAATAAGTAATAAATATAAAATTTATCTTAATAAAGTTCTAATCGGTATTCTTCCTAGATCTTTATGTTATGACTCTAAGTGTATTTTTAGATTGGTGATCTGAATGATAGTAGGCTATTATCAATGGAAAAACTTGTATGAAAATAAAACAGATATTTATTTAAAAGCATCTAATAAAATCTCTTTTATGAATGTAATCATAGAAGATATGTATGGAGTTGAGTTACAGAAAGTAAAAGTCTATGAACAGTTTACTTCTTTGTATGGAAATAAGCCTGTGTTAGCTTTACGTGTAGATACTTTGGATTTTATTCCAGAATTATGTTTAGGTGGATTTATTAAAGACGGGGATAGCATCGTGCTGGCTACAGTTAAACCTCATTGCAGCGGCTGTAGTTAAAGAGTTCAAGTCTCTTTATCTCCAAAAGATTTTATTTCCACCAATTAAAGGAGAAGTAATGGCTAATTGGTTTCAAAAAATGGTGTTTGATAAACTTATAGTAACAACTGTTCGAGAAGGCCTTGGTGGACTTCAAAAAGGCCTTAGCGATATGGTAATGTCTTCTATTAGTGTTCATTCTAATGAAAATATTTACACCGGACTTTATATGTGGTTGATTAATCAACCACTAAGCAAAAAATTTAAAAAGTCTAGAGTGCTAAGTTTAGCTGGCCAACGTGTAGTAGGTCCAGGCTATGGTAAATACAGTATTTGGTATAAAGGAGTAGTTGTTTGGGTTACAATTAGTCAAGAAAAAGGTCAAGGCACTAAAGGATTCCCCAGTGCTGAACAAATTACTCTTTCGACTGTAGTTCCTAAAAACACAGTATTGCAAGAAATTATTTCCGAAGTTACTAACAAATCAGAAAAGGATAAGAAATGAGTTTTTACTTAAACGAAGATCAAGTTCAGAAATTGCTAAACATTGAGGACTTGACCAAAAGTCCTACACATGCAATTGCTTTGGCAAAGAATAAGATTATTGAGGCCTTAGAAGCAAAATTTGGATTGACTGCTAATGTAATTAATCCAAGTCCAATCGTAAGCAAAGAAAATAATTTCTATAAGCTTGGCTATTCGGATAAGGATGAGACTACTAAGGAACGTTATTGTAAGTATACTTCGGAGCAAAATCTTTTTAGAACCCAAATGACTTCGGCAGTTCCAGAAACTCTTGAGACTCTAGCTCAGGATAAAACTTGGAGTGAAAAGCTTTACTGTTTTCCTGGAATGGTATTTCGTCGTGACGTAGTTGATCGAACCCACGTAGGCCAACCTCATCAAATGGACGTTTGGTATTTGACCAATAAACGCCAAATGGAACGACGAGATTTGCTTGAACTGGTTCAAGTAGTTGTTGATCAAGTAACTGAGATTTTCTCTAAAAATGAACCTGAAGCTTTTAAAAAGCAGGGTAGTAAAATTGAATGGCGTTTTAACGAAACGGAACATAATTATACTGATCACGGGATTGAAGTAGAAATTATGTATAAAGGTAAATGGTTGGAAATTTTAGAGTGTGGTTTAGCGGGGAGGAAACTCCTTACTCAGTCTGGGCTGGGTCCTGAGTATTCAGGCTTAGCTTTGGGAATGGGTCTGGACCGCTTTATCATGCTTACTAAGAATATTGAAGATATTCGAATTTTGAGAGATAAAAATGCCAAAATTCAAGCACAAATGTCTAATCTCGGAAAATATAAACCGGTTTCTAATCAGCCTTGTATTAAAAGAGATATGTCCATAGCTGTATGGAAGGGAAGTTTGTTAGAAACTCTTACAGAAAAAGCTTTGGAAGTTATGGGAGATAGAGAAGGATGGGTAGAAGAAATTACTTTAGTAGCTTCTACTCCGTATGAAGATCTTCCTGAAATGATTCGTCCAAGATTGGGAATTAAAGAAGGCCAAGATAATTGGCATCTTCGTATTGTGTTCAGAGATCTTACTTCTTCTATTCCTAGTGAAGAAGCCAATTCTCTATATACTCAATTGTATTCTAAGCTTCATGAGGGAGAAGGCGGTTACGCTCTTAAGTAACCTAAATGATAGAAGAGAAAGAAATAAAATCTTTTATTAAAGAAGCTGGTTGTAATCTTCCTAAATCTAAATTGTATGGAAAAGGGGAAAACTTCTATACGTTTAGATTTGGGAGAAATTCTTTTTTAAAAATTACGTATTTAAAAGAAATAAATAAATATAGAGTTTATACTTCTAATGTAGTTAAATTACCTAGAGGGCAACAAAGTCTGGGTTTAAGAGTTCCTATTGTAACGGTATATACTTGGAATTTTAAAACATTAAAACCTAAAATCTATAGTTTAGAGAAAAATTCTAAGTTAAAATTTAGAATAAATAAAATTTCTAGTGAAGGTGAGCTTGCTAATAAAAGCAAAGTCTCTGCAGCTGGGTTAAAGCTTTTTAAAAGGTTAAATGGTTTTGATCTAAAATTTAGGCTAATACAGCAACTGCACCCTGTTCTAAAAGACTTTGAGTATACGAGTTATGTAGGATTAAGCTCTATTGTTAATAATTTTTCTAACAGTGAAGACTTATTTAAGTATTATTTGCTTAATAAATATTCTGAATTAGGACAATATATTCTTAAAGGACACATGACCTTACAGTATTTGCCTTTAATTAAAAAATTAAAAATCTTAAAAATAGAAGAAAGTCTAATAATTTCGTTTATAAAAAGCTTAAATCAAAGTGGTTTATATGGAAAAGTAATTAAAAAATATTTTTCTATTAGAATTAATTCTTCTAATAAAGAAAAAGTAAAATCATTGTTTGAAAAAAATATCAAGTTTATACTTGATAAAGGTATTTATAGTCTATATTGTGTATTAAGAGACTACCCTAGATTAAAAGTCCCTCTTGGATTAAATTATTATGAATCTATAGAGGATAGTATAAATACTATTAAATATAGATTAGAATCTCCTGTCTTTACAACTCTTATAGCTTATTTTAATTTAAATCCAAAGTTGACAAATTATTCAAGACTAAAAACTGAATTAAGATATATGGAGCCACTAGTATGAATGTAGATAGAAAAATTCTTATAGGATTAGTATTTATTACAATTATTGTTTTGATTTTTTGTGCTAAAGGTATTTTAGAAGAAATTGCTGATTGGATAGGTAAGGTTCAAGAAACGTGAAATCTATAGTAGAAAGTATTCTTGAACATAAGATATATGTTCAAGAATACACTAAAAAACTAGGTCTTAAATTTATAGAAAAAGGAGAGACCCAATTTGGAATTTCTTTAATTAAAAATGGTTTAGTTCATGATCAAAGCAAATTGCAAGGATTAGAATTAGAATATCTTCATAATAATTATGAAGGTAAGAAACCTCCAGAATTCTTTTTAGCTTTAAAGCAACATGTAACTACTAATCCACATCATCCAGAATATTTTGAAGGCATTAAAAACATGCCTAAGATTTATTTAAGTGAATTAGTTTGTGACTGGAAAGCAAGATCTAGCGAATTAGATACGTGCTTAAACGACTTCATCCACTCCTCTGCTTTAGATAAATTTAAATTTTCTAGAGAATGTGAAGTATATAAAAACATTATGATGTATAAGGATATGTTAGTAGAAAAATGGAACTAATTATTTTTTTAATGATTGCTTGGACCAATCTTATTGGAATACTTTCTTTTAATTGGCAAGCTTTAGTTTGGATTAATTTTTGTATTATTTTAATTATGTTTTTATACGACTATAAACTAAGGAATCCAAATAAGTAATATATAATAAGTATACTTATGATTATAGGTATACTTTGGTGGAGTTTAGTTGCACTTATTTTTTTAGCAGCTTATTTTGTAATAAGTTGTTTAGAAATAGGAAGACTTATTTTAAGTAAACTAGGAGTAAAACAACTTTATGAGTTTCAAAGGCAAGAATCTAAAATTCCAACATGTCAAGGTTGTTTATAGAAATGAGTATTTAAATTTTGTAACGTTTCGTTGTGAAAATAATGAAGAATTTATTTTAGATTTAGATACAAATACATTAAAGTTCAGGGGATACAACCAAGTTAGTGTGGCCGCTATGGCAGAAGTCCTTGCTTGGCTAAATGAGTTCAAAGTTGTTACATCTCGGTAACATGTTTGTAACATGCTTCCCCTATACTTAGGGAAGAGAAATTAATGTTCAAAGATTTTGAATTACTTCAAACACAGAAAGGCCCTTGTCTAAGTTTTGAATATGAAGGCAAGAGACGCCATACTTATAAAAAATCTTTAAAGGAAATAGGTAAGGCTTTAAATCTTAGTCCAGAGCAATATAAGAATTTGTTCTTAACCTATAAAGATTATTTAGATAAGAAATATTCTACTTTACCTAAAGGTCATGTAGTTGAATATTTTGACACAGAATCTTGTGTTAATATAGAAAAAGACCTAGAAATATTTTCTAATTGGAGAGTAGAGAACTTTTATTTTACACCCAAAGGTTTGTTGTTTGAATGTATTTACAAAGATAAACCTAGTTTTAAATTCGAAGTCTTATCCGAACAAGAAATTATACATGCTTTACAAACTACTTTAGGCAGAAATGTAACGTCAGTAGAAAATTCAAATTTTGTAAACTTAATCTATGAAAAATTAGAAGAATACATACAAGCAACATATCCTGAATTTTATGAACAGTGTATTGTAGGAGAAACTGTTCAATCTTCTAACTTTTTAGAACTTGCTAAAGAAATAAACTATTTTCAGAAACAAAGAGAGGCTAGTGAATCTGTGACTGGTAGAACAAGAACCTATGTTGAAAATGTAACTTGGGGCCCAAATAATACTCTAAATGTGAAATTTGTCACTCAGCCTCAAGTAGTTAATTTCAGTAGTTTCATGGACATAAATAATTATGTTGCTCAGAATTTTAGAGCCGAACATACAGAGCGAGTAAATTTAGAGGGAATCGAAGCTTTTACAGAATTAATGAAAGGCACTTATGGAGAAGCTATTAAAAGCATAGCTGCCTCGGGTGCTGTAACGTTCTCTGACGGAACCATGTCTTCTCTAGATCCTTATGGGGGATGGAAAGACGTTAAAGATCTCGCTTATAAGAAATATAATGAAAATAAAGCTAAAGTTACAGATAATTCGACTCAAGAAACTAAAGAGGCTAAGGTAAATAATGTGGGCGATCCTATTACATTAGATCAATTTTTTCATCTACTCTATGGAAAAAATGCGGAGGAAAAAATGAATTCTGGTCAACAAACAGCGAATGCTGCAAATAATGTTCCTGAAGGTCAAGCTTCTCCTAAAGTAGATATTCCGGAAACTTCTCCGGATGAAAAGAAAGCAGCTCTCAGAGAAGTTGAACTTAAAGCAATTATGGATGCTTTTGGTGTTAGCAAGAAAGAAGCTGAAAAATTACTTTCTACTAAAGAGAAGAAAGAAAAAGCAGCCCGCCGTGAACAAGAACTGTTGGAATTCAAGGAAATTGAAAAACAACATAACGAAGCCACTAAAGAAATTAAAAAGCGCCGTAAAGAACTGAAGCCCGAACCTCAACTTCATATCCCACCTACTGCACAAAAATTCACTATCGCTGCAATGTTCATGTTCATGATGCACATGGTTTATAAAGTTGCTGTTTTGAATTTCCAAAAGAAGAAATTTGCTGCGGAACAAAAACAAACTGAAGAACAGCAGGCCCAAACTCAGACTAAAGTAGTATATGCTCTGGCCCCTGCCGGAGGGACTTCGGCTAAGAAACAACAAACCCAAACGGCTACTAAACAAAAAGTAGCTCAAAAGGTTAAACAAAAGGTTAAGGTTGCTAGGTAATAATATACCCCCGAAAGGGGGTTTTTCTTTATGAAGTTTCCAATTGTTATTTCAGAGCAAAAACTTTTGCAACTTACTCGAAGATTTCCGTGGATTAATAATGAAAAAAAGCTCTATTTTTATAGAGTAGAAGAAGAGAATCTTTCTATAATTTATAAGAATATTTATTTAAATATTTGGCTATTAATTTCCGCTAGTAAAACTTCTGATTGTGATGTAGCTTTTTTTAGACTACATGGATGTAGAAATATGGTTTTAAATAGAATTTAAAGGATTAGAAAATGAGTAAAGAAGAATCTGGTTATGCCCTGATGCTACAAACAGTAGTGGACTCTTTTGAGGAAGAGAAAAAGAAATTTCCTTTCTTGGAAGGTTTAAAAGAACAGGCCTTACAGGCTGAAATGGTTTCTAAATATAAAGGCAAGCTTGTAGAAGCGGATCGTAAATATCATATTATCAACTTCCTTGAAGTAATTGAGAAATGGCCTAAGCCTAGACAATTGACTTTGTTTACTAAATTTGTTTCAGATTTAAAAAATGTATTGTTGAATTTCTCAGGACAAACCCCAGCCCTCCCTCCATCTTCAGATGAAGAAAAGTGATTTAGTTATCCCTTTTCTTCGTAAAGGAAATGTTTCTAAGCGTTACAATCTTTCAGACGAAAGAGTTGGATATTACGTAGTTCCAGAAAAACTATTTGGACCTAAGAACTATTATTACAGATTTACAGCCTATTTAAACGATGTAGAATATTTACTAATTTATAGTTCGGATATTTTAAATAGTAAAAGTAATTTTACTCCTAATTCTTTTATGTATTTAATTTCCATGCTTCCTACGACCTTAGCTCCCAGATCTGAAAGATGGGCATTTTTTATGAAAAAAACTTACAATTTAGAGTATATAACCGGAGGACACATTCCAAGTTAATAAAAAGGTAAAAATTATAAATTGAGTTAATTAGACCCTTAGAAAAAATATCTAAGGGTCTTTTTGTTTTTTATGCGATTTTTAGCTCACGTTCATGGCTATGCTGGAGTTCATTCAGCGGGAGCAGAACGTTATTTAGAAGCTTTATTAGAGTTTTTGGTTGATAAGGGTCATGATTGTAAAGTTTTAACTGCTTCCAATATGGGAGTTGATGGAGAAGTTCGAGGAGGAGTTACTTTAGATACTAAATGTCATCTCCCAGAAGCTATTGAAGAATGTTATAAAGAAACTGATTATGTAATTACTCATTTGGATCTTACTCCTAAAGTAATAGAACTTTGTAGAAAATACAATAAAAAACTTATTTATATTGTTCATAATTATCACAGTATTCCTTACTGGGAAGTTCAGCCTGGTGATTGTTGGATGGTTCTATACAACGCTGAATGGATGGAAAAATATCATGTTGAGCAAATTAAATTTAAACATGATAATACTTTTACTTTAATCCCTCCTACTAATTTTGAGAAATTTCACTTCAAATCTGAAGTATCCAGAGAAGACATTACTTTAGTAAATCTTAATATGAATAAGGGTGTTCTTCAATTTATAGAACAAGCTAAACAAAATCCTCAATACTCTTTTAGAGGAGTAATAGGAGCTTATGGAGATCAAAAGCTAGAAAGACTTCCTAACAATATTAAACTAATTAATCATACTAAAGATATTGTTAATGATGTATTTAAATATACAAAAATTCTCATGATGCCCTCTCTAAAAGAGACTTGGGGTATGGCTGCTATTGAAGCTATGTGTTCAGGAATTCCAGTTATTGCTCATCCCACAGAAGGATTATTAGAAGCTTGTGGAGACGCAGGATTATTTGCTCTGAGAGATAAAACTTATGTATGGAAAGATTTAATTTCCATGCTTATGGAGAATAAAGATCAGTATAATTATTGGTCAGAAAAAGCTCTTAGTAGAGCTAAATTTCTTTATAAAAAAGCTTACGAGCAATTAGAAGAATTAGAGAAGAAATTTTAATGAGTAATTTTGTTTTAATCAGAGCTTTGAAACATACTTTAGATGGTAGTGACGGAGGTTACGGATTTATTCCCCCATTTACTGTAATTGAATATGATGAATATAAAGCTAAAGATTTGGTAAATAGAGGTATTTTTGAGTTTGTAAATTTACCTCCCACTGCTAATTATTTTAGTAAAGTAGAACAAAATATTGAAACTAAAGTAATTACCGTTGAAGAAGTAAAAGCAGAAGAAGCAGAGACTCCAAAAGAAACTAAAAAAGGCAAGAACAAGAAGTAATGCCTGTATACACTGCTATTCAAGATAACTCATCTATAAATTTGTTGAAAACAAAGAAATTTCTTCGTGTAGATGAAACTGATACCTATCTTGATGATATCTTGAAGTTAATGATTCTAGCAGCTAAACAAGCTGCAGATAATTATTGCCAAGCTACTTTTGCAGATACTTTAGGAAATGTTAGTATTCCCGCTGAAGTTGATCTTTGGATTCTTCAAATGGTTTCTCTTAATTGGGAGAGAAAAAGTCCATTTCTAGTCGCTAGTGAATATAAAGATTTGGGCAGTGTAGATTGGGAATATAACTATGACGATTATTTCCATTTGTTAAAAGCTTGGCGTCGTGAGGTTGGCTTTGGTCCATTCTAATATTTTTAACAATCGTGTAAAAATGTATCGTAAGGTGTTGGTTAATACTCCGACTGGAGATGATGAACAGCTTACGCTTATTGATACTTTATGGGCTTCTATTTTAGAAATGCCTATTAAAGTAGTAGATATGGGCCAAAATGAATCTCAAAAAAAATTAATTAAAATTACTTTGAGAGGCAGAAAAGAAATAGATGTTGCAAGAACTGAGTTTATGTGGAACTCATATACTTATCAGCCTATATCCTCTTCTTACCTGGTATCCAGAACTGACACGCAATTTACTGTCATTCTATGCCACAAAATTGATAGTTTAACGGATGGTGTCTAATGAGTGTAACTCCTGATACATATAATATATCCATATATAGAGGGGCTTCATTTAAAAAACTTTTTGAAGTAACTGATAATGAATCTCCGACTCCAGGAGCTATTGACATTACAGGATGTGAATTAAGAGCACAAATTAGACAAAAACCTAATGCAGCTATTATGTTGGATTTAAATACTCCAGATGAGATAACAATCACTGATGCTGCAAATGGAAAATTTAGAATTTTTATTTCTAGACAAGCTATAGTAGATGCTTTCCCTTTTCCTAAAAATGCTCAAGAAAAAGAATATGAATGGGATCTTTTCATTGAATGGCCTAATGGAGAAGATGTAGATTGCTGGTGGCAAGGAAGTGTCTTACTTGATCCTAATGTAACTGATCCTTCAGTTAATTAAGGAATGTTATGGCTGATATCACAATTAATACTACAGAAACTAGGGTAGTAGTAACAGAACTTTCTGAACAAGTTACTAGAATAGTTGTAAGTAATGACCAGCCTGTAAAAATAATTACAGCTTCAACTCAAGGCCCTCCAGGTCGAGATGGAGAAGCTGGTGCTGCTGGAGCCAGAATTTACTCTGAACAATTAATAGGTTCTATTGATGGAAGTAATAAATTATTTAGCACTACTTATCCTTATTTAGAAATCATAGAATTGTCTATTAATGGATTAGGTGGTGAAAATTTTACACCTACTAATACTACAGCTCTTACTCTTGTAGATACTCCTTTAGTAGGAGATATATTAAAAGTAATATATACTTATTAAAAAGATCCTTAACGGGATCTTTTTTTGTTTTACAGGACAAATTTGAGAAAAAAAAGAATTATTCCTCATATTAGAAAATGAGGTTTTAAATGGCTACTAATACATTACGTAGAGAGCAAATTCGAGACGGCGCTATTAATAACGTTAAAATTGGTAGCGGCGCTGCAATTACCAACGACAAATTTGCTACTTTTGTTCAAGATCAAAATTTCGGTGGATTTAAAGCCACCAACATGGGGACTCCCACGGCAGATACTGACGGGGCCACTAAGGGCTATGTAGACGGCGTAGCCAGCGGATTAGACGTTAAGCAATCTGTCAGAGTAGGTTCTACGGCTAACGTAGCAGGCACATACAACGCTACTGGAGGCACTTCTGCTCGCGGTCAGTTTACCGGTATGCCTAATACTCTAGATGGAATTTCTCTAGCTGCAAATAACAGAGTTTTGTTAAAAGACCAATCTACTGGGGCTCAAAATGGTATTTGGGTAGTTTCTACTTTAGGCACGGGCTCAAATGGTGTTTGGGATAGAGCTACTGATTTTGATCAGGATGCTGAAGTAACTGCAGGAGCATTTACCTTTATTGAAGCCGGAACTGTTAATGCTGATACCGGTTGGGTTTTAACTACGGATAATCCTATTGTGATTGGTGGTGGTTCTGGAACGTCTCTAGCTTTTTCTCAATTCTCGGGTGCCGGTTCTATTATTGCCGGCGCTGGTTTAACTAAAACTGGAAATACTATTGATTTTGTAGCTGCAGACACTTCTCTTACCGTAAATGCTGATTCTGTTCAAGTAAATCTTAATGGAACTACTCTAGAAACTTCCTCGGGTCTTCGTGTTCGTGCAGCTGGAATTACTAATAATGAAGTTGCCGCTGATTTGGCTGGTGGTGGTATTGGTGGTGGAGCAGGAACCAATTTCTTTATTGATTGGGTTTATGAAACCCCCTCGGGAAGTATTAATGGAAGTAATCAAGCTTTCGTAGCGTCAAATACTATCTTCTCTGCTACTGGTTCTAGCACGGCTACTACTGATATTATTGTTATTCTAAATGGTGACGTTCAAGATCCCGCGCACTATACTCGTTCGGGAACCACTATTACTATTACTGACGCTCCCCAAACTGGAGATACTCTTCGTTTCATTTATTTCAAATAAGGTCTATTTATGTCTACAAATCAGATTAGTTTAAGACAGCTCCAGCCTGGCTCTACTAGTGGTGTCTATTTGGCTAACTCTGGAGTTGTTGGAATATTAAAATATAACCTTACAGCAACTACTTCACCTGCAGCAGGTAATGACAACACTCAAGGTTATGCACAAGGTTCCTTTTGGTATGATACTACTGCCAAAAGGAACTATTTGTGTGAAAATGCTGCTACTGGTGCTGCAGTATGGAAATCTGTAGGAACTATTCCTTTTTCCCAGGTAACGGGTATTACAGGGACTGCAGATACTACCACTTTTCTTCGTGGAGATGGATCCTGGAATAATACTATTACAGGTCCTATTACAGTTGATAATTATATGGTTATTACTGGAACAGGTTCTGCTTCTGTAACTGCTGGTTCGATGGGTATTTGGAATGTGTCCGGCGATATGATGGCCAACATTCCTACTGGTGGATCTTTTTACGTTCGTATAAATAACACAAATGTATTTAATGCTACGGGCTCTTTAACAACCGTCTATTCCTCTGGTGGTATTTATTTCCCAAGCACTGGCACCATAACTAATACTAATAAACAAATTGCTAGTGTATCAGGTGCCCTTCAGTATAATACTATTTCTAGCACTAGTCATACTTTTACAGTGGTGGGAACTAATGTAGCTACTTTAAATGGTTCTGACTGGAATGTTGGTACTAATACAGGAACAGCATGTAATATTAGTGGTAATAGCACTTTTAAAGCTCTTGCTATTAAGGTTCCCTCAACTGGTTTTGTTGGAATGTATGTTAACAATTCCTTAGTTAGTTCTTTCGAATCTACTTTAGTTACATTAAGCAATACTAATGGTATTTATCTTAATAGTTCTACGGGAACTATTACATCTACCAATCGCCAAATTGCTGGAACCTCTGGTGGTTTAGCTTATAACACTCCTACAGGTGTTGTTCATGAATTTATGATTGCGGGCACAGGTAAAGTTCGTTTTAGTGGAGCTGGATTACTATTTCCCTCTGATCATACTGGTTGGACTAATACTGATTATGGTTTCTATAGATATTCAGGAGGCATTGTTTACAATGTTCCATCTACGTTATCTCACCAATTTGCAGTTGCTGGTGCCAATTATCTTATTGTAAATGCAGGTGGAGCAAGCTGGACTACTGATCAAACAGTATCCGCTTCCATCTCCTCCCTGGTTAGAATTGATTCAGGGTCTATGGTTTACAACGTTCCAACTAGTAAATTGCATTCATTTAGAATTAATAACGTAGAAATTGCAAGAATTGATTCCACTGGTTTAGTAGTAACTAACGATGCCCAGGATTGGTTCGCTTATTCTCAGAACTATTATCATTAATATTTGAAAAAAGGAAATAATTTATCATGGCAATTACACCAAAATGGTTAGCTGATGGACAAGCAGCTGCTACACAAACAGCAATATATACAGTAGGTTCCGATCCAGCAACAGTAGTTGGTGGAATGATTAATTTACATAATACAAATGCTGGTATTCAAGCAGTAACTGTAGCAGTAAATGGAACTGGAACAATTAGAACTATTCATAAATTGTCTCTTCTTCAAAATGATAGTGCTATTGTGGATATTCCTGTATTAAACGCTGGAGATATTGTTTATTTAACCACTACTACAGGTAGTGCTTTAAATTATGTATTTCATGGTGGATTGGTAACAGCATAATATGGCTATTAAAGGCGGAACAAATGGAGGCTATACTGGTGGCAATTTAGGTGGTACTGGTTATGGCCCTAAATGTTATAACACCGGAGGCATTCCGTATTCTACAGGTCTATTTAATAATCGACTTTCTTATGATTTTAGAGTATCTAATACTACTATTTTTTCTTTTGGAACAACCGATGCCACACTCGCTGCTACTAATGGCTTAGCAATTACCTCTTCTACAGGCGGCGTAATTAACAGCGGTGCTACTCGGCAAATATTTGGAAATTCAAGCGGACTAATTCTTAATACTCCTACAGGAACGGCTGTTCAATTAGTCGTTAATGGAAGTGCTATTTTTGGTGCTCAAGCAAATGGTCTATATTTTTATACCGATACAGGTTCCCCACCCTCAGGACAGATTGGACTAAATCGTTCTTCAAGTGTAAACTTAATCGCTTCTGTTCCTACAGGGGGTTCATTTTGGGTAAATTATAATAACAGTATTGATACTGGAATTTCTACTGCGAGTATTTTATTTGGATTTAATGGACAAACAAGTACTATAAATTCTAGTTATAACGTTATTGCTAGAATGACTGGTGGAAGTATGGGATATAATGCGCCAGCTGGGAGCCACATCTGGCATATTGCGGGTTCACAATATGGAGCCCTAAGTTCTAGTCTTTTAACATTGGCCAATACAGACGGCATTTATATGGCACATACTGGAGGCACAATTACTGCTGCTAATAGGCAATATGCAGGAACGTCAACTGGTTTAAATTATAATGTGCCTACTTCTTTGGCACATACTTTCTTGGCCAATAATGTAACGCATGCTGTATTAAATGCTAGTGGTGTTAGAGTTCCAAATGCCTTGCAATTCTTGGGAACTACTTCAGGTGGTTCTGCAATGAATTTGGCAACAATTACTTCTAACAACGTAATTGTTTATGGTCCTAATGGAACTAGCCAATACACAATTGCAGCCGCCGGAACTCAGGTTTTATTTGCCAATACAGTTAAAGGTGTTCTTATAATTTATACCGATACTACAGGCGAATATGCTCTTTACCATTTAGATGGAGCTGGATCAGGAACAGCTTTTTCAGGGTCTTCTGTATTCGTTATTGGAACTCCCGCTTCAGATAAAATCGGTATAGATAATTCTGGTGGTAACTATAGGATCAATAATAATTCTAGAGGATCTAGAAATTTCTATGTCGTAAAAATATAATATTCCATAGTATGCTATGTATGTTTATTTTACGAATTTCGGGGATTTTTAGAATAAATGGCTTTGAATAATCAAGGTAGAAGAACAGATGATTTCTCTCTAGCCGCAGGAGCATCTTATACAATTGGTGCTACTACGATTTAGGGTTGGATTTCAGTATTTACCGAGGGTGGGGACTTCGGTAGTTTCTTTTTAAATGGAAGTAGCGGAACTATTTCGTCTACTTCCAGTTTAAATCTAGGTTTTCTTATTGGTGGAATTTTGGGTAATAACATTGTCTCTACTTCAGGAGGCAATTTTATTATTAAGAATAATACGGCAGGCACTTTAGCTTACCATATTATTTACCAAATTTATACTCCACAATAGTTTTCTCAAATTAAAGGGTCCTTGGATTTTAGTATCTAATCTTCTAGATACTAAAATCTTAAGGACTTTTTTCATGAATAACAAAGAACAGCTAAATCAGCAAAGACTCCACTTGCTAGAAATGATCGCGCAACTTAGCCTTAATTCTTTTGAAATGGCTACTCAATTGGAGAAGATCAATTCCCGCAGAGACGCTGCTGTAGAAGACTTGGTTTCCGTAGTTAATCAAATTAACTATTTGGAAGAAAAAGAAAAAGAATCTAACGTTTTGGAAGTAGTTAAGTAATAATGGGATATGTAGCTAAAGATTTTGATCTTCCAGCTTTTAATGTAACCTTGCCTAGTGTTTATGGATGTTTTAAGCAAATGGAAGTTTCTCTAGATGTTGGAGTATGTCGTCTAGACTTACATTGGTTTTCAGATAAAGAAGGCGCTCAAGACCCCAAAGTAAAAGCTCTAGACGTTTGGTCTTATGCTTTCCCTCCCGAATTTATTGATCAATTGTTTAAAACAAATAGCAACCAATCAGCATTTGGTGTAGCATATTCTTACATTCGCACTATTGATGAAAGATTTAAAAATATTGAAGACGATTTTTAAGAAACTATTTCTTCTGACCACAATTTTATTTTCTTTAGGTTGTGGAAATGGAGATTTAAATAAATCAGATCCTCAGACATATACTACTATTGGTCAAGGTCCAGTAACAATTACTGTAGTTAATCAATCCAGCATGCCTGATGAAAAGCTACAGAGAGTTATTAATACAGTTAATCTCCAATTAGATAAAGATGTAAAACCAGTTTTTGGTATTGAAGGCAATTGTGCTTTAGGTCCTTTAGGTTCTAGAACACTTTATATTAAAGAAAATTTTTTAGAATTTCCAAGTATTGCTGGAAAATGCACAGGATTTCATACTACCGGAAGTTTAGGTTATGTAGATCTAACTACTTGTGGAGACGATCAAATTTTTTGTATAACTGTTTCTCATGAAGTTATAGAAATGCTTAGTAATCCTAATGGCTTACGAGGTGGTAATGAATTGTGTGACCCTTGCAATTCTAGAACTTATGCTTATACAAATTTTGAAGCACCAGAATTTAAAGTTTCAGATTTTGTATATCCAAATTTCTATATTCCAGGCGCTCCAGGTCCTTATGACAAAACAGGATTTGTTCCAGGAGTTTTAACACCAGCACCGGGCGGCGAAGTTTTCGCAACTATTCAAGAAAATTAGAGGATACAATGGCTAAATTACTTACTTTTGAAGCTAAAAGACTTTGTAGTAGAATTTATCAAATAAATACCGCTTTTGCCCAATGTGGCAAAAATCTTTCAGTCGCTAGATTAGGCGGAGCAGTTCAAATGCCTAATGATTATTTTATAGTTCATAATCATATTCTTGGACATGTTGTAATATTTCCTGAAGATGTTGCCGAAGACGATAACGTTTTGATTCAAGGCGTAGTAGATTAAATGGGAATGTTCTTATGTGGATTCACATTAGGAATTGTAGTATTTTATCTTTTCATAATGGATCTGTAACTTAACGGCCTCTACCCTTTAAGTCTTCAAGTTCTTCAATAGCCAGCTCGAAAAATTCTTTCTTGCTGGCTTCTATCAATCTACGGCCTTGATCCTCAAGGTATTGAGTGTAATAAGCTCCTGAGGTAATATAAATTCGGATGAATTTATTATTATCATTATAGCTACCTAAAAATACTTTCAGCATGTCCAATAATCCAGGTTGTTCATGGCCAGCCGGTGTTTTTCTAGCCGGGTATTCTCCTGGAGCTGAAGCTTGATACATTGTTTTAGTTTTAGAATTATAATACCAAAATCCGTGTTTAGGAGCTTCCATTTCGTCTTTGATATATTTATACCAAACGTCAGGAACTTCTTTAAGCTTATCATAAACTTTTCTATATACTTGCTTAGAGATTTTTTCTAAAGCAATTTGTTTAAAATTTGTTTTTCCCATATAGAAGATTATTCTAAATATAACTAGAATAAGACCTTTGATGAAAACCCGAGTTCAGAGAATCAATGAAGCAATTTTCTATCTTTTTATAAATAAGGGCGAATCTGCTCGACAGATTCAGAAGCAGTTGCTTACTTATGATATAGAACTTAGTTTAGTAGAAATTCTTACTATTATAAGTTCTTTTAATTATAAGCCAATTAAAGATAGAAAAAAATCTAAAACTCAAACCTTAAAATCAGAATTTAAAGATATTTTAGAACCTTTAATTAGAACAGCTTCTACTTATGGGATAAGTAACAAGAAAATAGTGGAGTATTTAAATTATTATAATTATCCGTATCCTAATAGCAAAAATAAAGAATTTACAGTTTGTAAATTAGATTCTTTATTAGCTGACTATCAATTTAATTATAA